>OLFX01000033.1_pt1 | contig 203480 bp, 175 predicted proteins | sample 1605091 | NCBI WGS metagenome assembly OLFX01 (sample SAMEA3888906, study PRJEB22519) | human gut metagenome | biome: human gut; feature: human-associated habitat; material: faeces | place: Denmark | collected 2012
TATACCGGTAAAGACGGACAGAAATTCTATCAATACACAATGCTTGAAGAAGCATCAAGAGAAAGATTCATTTATCCTTATCTTGAACAAAGCAGTTACTCAACAATTGATTTTGTTAAGAGAGCTATCATCTATTTTCACTATGCTCCTGATACGATACAAACAGATAACGGTTTTGAATTTACTTACGGAAAGAAAACCGATAAAACTCATCCTTTTGATTTATTGTGTAACGAATTACATATCAACCACAAGCTTATCAGACCAAGAACACCTTGGCATAACGGAAAGGTTGAAAGAAGCCACAGAAATGACCAAGAAAGATTTTACAATTATTTGAGCTTTTACTCTTACGATGATTTGATTGTCCAAATGAAACAATATCTCAAACGTTCAAACAACATACCTATGTCTGTTTTGGGTTGGAAATCACCATTACAAAAACGAGCAGAACTCGAATACATCGTTGATTAAAGCCGCCGACAATGTGATGATTTCACTTCGCTACGCTCCGTTTCATCATCACATTGTCATTTTCTCAACACTTTTTTATTTTAGATTTCTTGGTGTCACATCATTGACAAATGAACAACATCAAAAAATCAAAGGGGCACACTGCTTGTGTACCCCAAAATCCGTTCTTATATATAGTATTAATTTAAAACAATTTGATTTGTGCATTATTCAAATCAATTTCCTTGTAATCAATATCCTCAAGCAACTGAAGAAAAACTCTGTTGTCGCTTGGAGTAAGGCTGATTTCAAGGTTTTTACCGTCATTCATATATATAGAATACTTAAAAGGATGCGAAACCATATTGTTAAGATTTACACCTTTTTTATAAATTCTACTGATATTTTCGGTGTTAATAATAACCTCGTCATTGGTTGACACCTTTCCCAAATTTACATACATCTTAAAATTCTGCGAAGATTTCTCCGCTTCCCCCTTTGTTATTGCGAACTCACTTCGCAACTGTTATCGTATCACAACAAAACAGGAATGTAAAGATGTTTTTTATAATTAAGAAATATGCGAAACTTTTGCAAAAATCAGTTGCTTGACGGTTTGTAATCGGGCACTATTGTCATAAGTTTTCACGGGCATTATCGTTGCCAATATCCTTAAGAGAATCAAACCAAATTCTTATTTCTGTTTTTTGTTCTATTTATCCTCTTTTTTCTTAACTGCTTTTCTGATAACAAAGGCAAGGAGTCCCATCGCAACCGTTGCTCCGCAAATTGCAAGCGGTATGTAATAATACTCATCATTGTTTTTTAATCTCTGAACATTAATTCCGATTTCGTTGAGTTTTTGTTCTTTGGTTTTTTCAATGTTATGAGTTGAAGTTGTAAGCTCCTCAACATAATCGTTAGCAGTTTTTTGTCTTGTTACATCCGTTGAAGTTGACGAAACGGTAAAATCGCACTGTCTGTATATATCATCATTTGCACAAACAACAACTGTTGCCGTTCCCTCGCCGATAGCCTTAATTTCACCGCCGTTTTCGATTTGAATAATTCCCTCCTCATCGCAGAAATATCCAATAACCGCAGTTGAATTCAAAGGCTCTAATGTGTATCCCAATTTGACGCTGTCGCCGACTTCAAGATCTGTGGTTGAAGCATACAGTTCCATATCCTGCGCCGGAACATTCTTTGTTTTTTCCTTCTTTTTCTTTGTTGAAATTTCCTGCTTTGCGGTTGTAGGGGCAGTAGTTGCCTGTGTTGTTGTCACCTTTTGAGCAGACGGCTTTGTGGTTTTAGCCTTTGCTGTGGTAGTTTTTTCCGAGGTAACCTTTTTAGTGGCGGTCACCTTCTTTGTTGTAGTGACCTTTTTGGTTGTTGTAACTTTTTTGGTAGTTTTATGCTTTTTGGTGGTAGTAGCCCTTTTTGTTGTGGTAGGTTTTGACGAACCGCCATTTGCAACAGATGAATAATCAGGAACACCATAGCCCATAATTGCCGACACATTATTGTACGGCTTTGAGCCTAAAGTGGTGTATTTCCTTGCCTTAACCTTGCCGGAACAATTACCCTCAACCGTATAAACCGTTGAGCCGTCAATATAATCTACCAAGCCGACATGCTGACTTGAACCGTTGCCCGACCAATCGAAAAATATCAAGTCACCTTTTTTCGGAGTGTATCCGGATTCACGAGTGTGGTATCTGTCACGATTTTTGTACCAACTAATCATAGAATTACAGTTGCCACCGCTCGGAACAATGCTCTTATACATTGAAACTCCGAGGTTCTCGCCCGCCTTGTTGAAGCACCAAAGCACAAAAGTTGTGCACCATCCGCCTTGATAGCCAAGCCATTCGCCGTACTTACAATATTTACTCGTACCTGTATATCCAACCTCACCGTTAGCAACATCAAGCACTTCGTTTTGCATTTCGCCGACAGAAGCGGCAGTTGCGTTCATAGGCAACGCCGTGCACATCATCACCGCAACAAGCAAAACAGATATTGCTTTAATAATTTTTTTCATAAATCCACCATTAAAAATATATAATTAGACATAAAATTTATTTTTACCGTTTTAATTATAACTGCACGCCTGACAAAAATCAACCGTATTTTCATTATTTACAATTTGATATTGATTTTTGGTATTTGAAGTACTATAATAACACCGCATTGTATCCACAGAGAAAAATATCTTTCTCGGCTAAAGCGATTTTATGTGTTATTCGCAGAGCTTTGGAACAGTAGCAGAAAGGAAAATTGAATATGAAAAACACAAAAACACAAAAGATAGTGGGCATCGGTCTTTTCACCGCTATCATAGTTGCCCTTCAGCTTCTTGCGGCATCTATCAAATTCGGACCGTTTTCAATCACATTGGTGCTTGCACCTATCGTTATCGGCGCTGCTCTTTACGGCATCGGTGCAGGAGCATGGCTCGGCGTTGCATTTGGCGTCAGTGTTCTTATCAGCGGTGATGCGGCAGCATTTATGACCATCAACCCGGCAGGAACAGTGGTTACTGTTTTGCTCAAAGGTATGCTTGCAGGTCTTGTTGCAGGATTGATATACAAAGCACTTGAAAGCAAGAACAAAACCGTTGCGGTTGTTTTGGCAGGTATTGCTTGCCCTATAGTCAACACAGGCATATTCCTTGCAGGTTGCTATCTCTTCTTCCAAGAATGGTTGGTTTCTGTATTCGGCACAACAGGTTTTGCAACCGTTGTAACCGGTCTTGTATCAGTTAACTTTGCCGTTGAACTTGGCATCAATATGGTTTTGGCTTCTGTTATTGTAAGAGTCATCGACATTGGCAAAAAGCAATTGAAGAAAAATTCATAAAACACAAATATGACTAACAAATACCGACTTTGCACAGGTCGGTATTTTTATGTTGTGCAAAAGATTGAAAAATGTTATAATATCTACAATAAAATAAAAATCGGTGGAAAATATGAAATACGAAAACGAAAAAGAAAAAGACAGAGATTACAGAATGAACGACAACCTCGTCATAGGCAGAAACGCTGTGACAGAGCTTCTCAAAAGTGACAGAGAGGTTGAGAATGTGCTTATTGCAAAGGGTGAGCGTGAAGGCTCAATCAACAGAATTATCGGTCTTTGCAAGGAAAAGAAAATTGTAATAAAAAATGTTGACAGAAAGAAACTCGACTTTTTAGCTCCGGGCGGTAATCACCAAGGAGTTGTGGCTAATGTTCCGGCTCACGAGTATTCAACTGTTGACGAAATTCTTGCATACGCAGAGGAAAAGGGCGAAGCTCCGTTCATCATTATGTGTGACGAAATTGAGGACAGCCACAACCTCGGAGCAATCATCAGAACAGCCGAAGCGTGCGGTGCACACGGAATTATCATTCCAAAAAGACGAAATGTGGGGCTCAACTTTATTGTTGCAAAAACAAGTTGCGGTGCTCTTGAATATATGAAAGTTGCAAGAGTGACAAACCTTGCATCAACAATTGATGAATTAAAAAAGAAAAACATATGGGTATATGCCGCAGATATGGACGGTCAGCGTTGGGACAAGACCGATTTTTCGGGCGGTGCGTGCCTTGTTGTGGGCAACGAGGGTGACGGAGTCGGCAGACTCATCAAAGAAAAATGCGATGTCACAGTCAGCTTGCCTATGCTCGGCAAAGTAAACAGCCTGAATGCTTCCGTTGCGGCAGGCATATTGATGTACGAAATCGCAAGACAACGACTTGATAAGTAGGAGAAATAATGAGCGACAATAATCTTTCTATTGACGAAATCATTAAAAAAGCAGAAATAATCAAAGCTCAAGCTGAACAACAGCTAAAAGACGCCCAAAAAAATTTGGACGAGATGGCTCGCTCGGCTATTGACGAGGTTACCGTTGACAGCGAAGCGGTTATGAAAAAGGTTGAGGAGTTAAGCGAAGAGGAAGAGGACATAAAGGAATTTGTGCCGTCAAAATCAAAAAAAGCATCGGAAAAGACAATTGCATTCCCAAAATTCAGCAAGAGAAAACCAATTAAAACATACGATGATTTCGATGTAAAAGAACACACTCAAATAATTCCGAAATCCGCCAACAAAACAAAGGTGCTCGATTCGGAGGATGACGAGATTTTTGAAAAGCCTATTATTCCGACAGACAAAACACGACCTGTTATCCTCACGCCAAAAAGCGAAAACAAAAGTCCTGACAGATTGCAGGAAGTTCCGACTATTGTTGCAAGAGAGAATTTGAGCAAATACCTTGACGGCAATGACGACCTCGAAGAAGAAACAGGAATTCAAATGTGCTTTGAGGGCTTTGACGATATGACGGAAGAAGTTCCCACCATTGACGAAGAAGAAGCCGAAAAGCTACTCAACGAGCAACGAAAAGAAAAGGTCAACAAATTCCGTCTTTTCGGTCCTGACGAAACAGACACGGAGCTTGGCGACAGAGATTACGAAGAAAAAGACTACAAAACAAAAGACGACAGGCAGGCTATACTCACCTCCCTGCTAAAGAAGAAATCAAGAATCGGTATTCAAACAATCATTTCTTGTGTTTTGTTTGGAATTCTGCTGTTGTTAACCGTGTTTAAAGACACAGAGTACCTGCCACAATCAATTGCAGAAAATGACAAATTCTTCATTACTGCATCTGTTTTGTCACTGCTCACAATTGTTGTGAACTTTAACATTTTCATACACGGCTTCAATTTTAAAAAAGGAATAAACAGCGACTTTTCCGTTTCGCTGTTAAGCCTTGTTGTGTCGGCTCAAACAATTGCATTTGCAGCCCACGAGGATTTGTGGCTGAACAACGGTGTATTCCTCGGTTCGGCACTTGCATTTGCATATATTTTGGCACTGCTTGGCAAACGACAAATTCTTATAAGAATCATTGACAACTTTGATTTCATCATCAACAGCGGAGAAATTTACTGCCTTGAAAACATTGCAAATGTGCTTGATGTCAAGGTGCTGTGCAGAGGCAATGTTGACGAAGATGACGCAATAATCAAAACAAGCGTAAAAACCGATTTGCCGACAAACTTTATGGAAATCAGTTGCAAGAGCGAGCCATCGGACAAAACAGCAAGAGTACTCACACCGCTTATGTTTTTGCTCAGCGGATTGTTGCTCGTTATCATCGGATTAAAGGACAATTGGGGCACAGGAATCAACACTGCCGTGTGTGCATTGACAATTTCAACCCCTGTATCATTGCTGTTCATTATGAACAATGTGCTCACCGATATGTCGGCAGAACTTGACAAATACGGTGCACGAGTGTGCGGATTTGAGGGTGCACAAATGGCAGCCTCAACCGATGCAATTGTGCTTGAAGCGGCAAATCTTTTTGGCTCACAAGGCTGTGATTTGCACGGCATAAAGGTTTTTAACAACACAAAAATTGATGACGCTATTATCTATGCGGCGGCAGTAATCATAAAAACAAAAAGTCCGCTTGCCCATGTTTTTGACAATGTTATCATTGGCAAACAATCCATTTTGCCAAAGGTTGACAGCGTTCAATACGAAGAACAAATGGGCACTTCCGCCTGGGTTTATCACAAAAAAGTTCTTGTGGGCAACAGAAACCTGCTCATAAATCACGGCGTAAATGTGCCAAAAATCAGCTTTGAACAAAAATACACACGACGCAACAGAAAAGCTCTGTACCTTGCTGTAGACGGCAAAATTATGGCAATGTTTGTTGTGTCGTACAGTGCCGACCCTGACCTCAAGCGAGAACTCATTAAGCTTGAAAAAACAGGAATAACGCTGATTGTAAAGAGCAGTGACCCATACATCAATGAAGAAAGCCTTGCAAATCTTTTTGATTTGCCAAAAGGCTACATCAAGGTGATGAACAGACAAGCGGCAAGAGTGTTTGAAAAATATTCTGATATGCAGGTTGAAAAATCACCGGCTTATGTTGTGCACAACGGCACGGCGAAAGGTCTTATTTCTTCAATGCGAGGTGCACTCACCGTAAACAGCACAAAAAGAATAATTGCATTTTTAACAACTTTTGGCAGTACTCTCGGCTTTGCAACCGTTGCCACACTCGGAATTGTGGGTTGGTACAGCCAAATTACCGACACTGCAATTATTGTCAGCCAAATTGTTTGGAGTGCATTTGTGCTTGCCGTGTCAAAATTAAGAAGAATAGGCTTTTAGTTATTATTGACAATGCAGACAATAATGAATATAATAAAAACACAAATCAATAAATATAAAGGTAGATAACCTATGAGTTTTAGAATAATTGCAGACAGTTGCTGCGACAGAACCGAAAGAATGAAAGATTGGGACAACATCACATTTGTTCCGTTGACACTCAACATTGACGGCTACTCCATACAAGATGATGAGAATTTTGACCAAGACGATTTCATCAGAAGAACGCTTGAATCAAAGAATGTTCCAAAAACAGCTTGTCCGTCACCGGAAGCATTTGCAAGTGCAATGGATTGTGACGAGGACGACATCTATGTTTTGACAATCACAGACAAACTTTCAGGCACATACAACAGTGCTCTTCGGGGCAAAATGCTCTTTGAGGAGGAACATTCAGGCAAAAATGTTCATGTGTTCAATTCCCTTGCAACATCAGGACTTGAAAGCCTCATTGCAGAAAAAATCAAGGAGCTTGGCGACAGCGGTGCAGACTTCAACACAATAGTTTCCACTGTTGAGGACTTTATTGTTAACCACACAGCACTTTATTTTTGTCTTGAGTCACTCGATGTTCTCAACCAAAACGGCAGACTTTACGCTATGGCTGCAACAATTCTCAAAAAGATTAAGCTCAAATTAATCTGCGAAAGAACACAAGAGGGTTCTGTAAAACTTGCAGGTCAAGAATTCAGCGCAAACAGAGCGTTGATTAAAATGGCAACAATCATTGCAAACGAGGTTAAAGACAGCAATCCAAGCGAGCAAAGAATCATTCTTTCTCATGTTTGTTGCGAGGACAAGGCAAAACTTGTTGCAGAAAAACTCGAGAGTGCCGGCTTTGGTTCAATCGAAATCGTAAAAGCCAGCGGACTTAACTCCGTTTATGCTGCAAACGGCGGTCTTATCGTTTCATTTACAAAATAACAAAACACCCTGTCGTTAGTTCGGCAGGGATATTTTTTAACTATGAGAATAATCAATTTTGAAATCACCGAAAAAGATGACAAAAAACCAATAAGAACTTTTTTGCGAGAATTCGGCGTGTCTGCTTCATTGCTCACAAAACTGAAGCACACCGAAAACGGAATAACAAAAAACGGAGTGTTTGCAAAAACGATAGAAGAATTATCAACCGGCGACACTCTTACAATAAAAATCGAGAATTCAGGTTCTATTGCCCGACCGATGTGCATTGATATTGAAATTCCGTATGAGGACGAGGACATAATTGTACTAAACAAACCTCCGCTTATGCCGGTTCACGAAAGCAGAAATCACATCGGCGACACACTTTCAAATTTTGTGGCATATCACTGCGGAGAGAATATGGCGTTTAGGGCTGTATACAGGCTCGACCGTGACACAAGCGGACTTGTGCTTGTTGCAAAAAATGAACTTGCCGCCGCAAAACTTGCAGGCAAAATCAAAAAAGACTACTATGCGGTTGTTGACGGAACGATAGAAAATGACGGAATTGTTGACGCTCCGATTGCACGATGCGGTGACAGCATCATAAAACGCAAGGTTGATGAAAACGGAGAAACGGCAATTACCGAATACTTCCCTATCAAATCAAACGGCAACGCAACTCTTGTAAAATTCAACCTGAAAACAGGGCGAACACACCAAATCAGAGTGCATATGGAACACATCGGGCACAGCTTGCTCGGAGATAAACTGTACGGAGGCGACTGTTCAATGATAAGCAGACAGGCTTTACACTGTAAAGACATTTGCTTTACACATCCGATAACAGAAAAGCCCATGCACATCACCTGCGATTTTCCAAACGATATGAAAAATCTTGTATAATTTTAAATTAACAGTAGAAAAAATATACCAAATGTGGTAAAATATAAATAATCAATCATATATGGAGGGATAATTATGAAACTCAATCCAAGTGAAGACCTTGACTACAACATTCTTGAGGAAGGTATTTACCTTTACAAAATAAATGACGATATTACAACATATGACATCAGAATGAAAGCTCCAAACAAGGAGCAAGTGCTCACAAATTCTGCAATCCACACTCTTGAGCACATCATCAACACTTATCTTAAAACTGTTGAATTTGCGGACAACATTATTTTCTTTGGACCTATGGGAAGCAGAACAGGATTTTATCTTCTCACAAAGAATTTGAGCGACAAATATTCTGTTGAACTCATCAAGGATGCGTTCAACTATGTTCTTGATTTTTGGGGCAGAATTCCAAACGCATCTCCAAACGAATGTGGAAACTGCCTTGAGCACAATCTTCCTCAAGCCAAGGAAGAAGCAAAGCACTTTTTGAATGTCATCAAGGATTGGACAAAGGACGACCTTGCATACCCTGTTGCTCCTGTTGAAGATGACGAAGAAACAACAGACAATCCTGTTGACTAACAATAAAAGATATGATAGTATACAATTGTCTTAAAGACAGATAATAATAGCAGACGAAAGGAAGTTTAGAATATGGAAATTACAAAGCAAACCACAATGGGCGATATGATTGAATACGACAGAGGCATTGCTGTTGTTCTTATGGAAGCAGGTATGCACTGTGTAGGTTGCCCTGCATCAATCGGCGAATCACTCGAGGAGGCATGCCAAGTGCATGGTCTTGATTCTGACGAAGTATTGAAGAGCATTCAGGACTACTTGGCAAATAAATAAAATGAAAAACAAAAAAATTTTGGCAATTATACTTGTCATAGTTTTGGCAATTGCAGTCGGTGTTGTGATATATTCAACTCAGGCATCAAAAAACGATGAACAACCTGAAACCGAAGTATCACAATCCGTAACAAAGGACACAACTGTTCCGGCAACAGCTCCTTTGCAAAAAGAAGATGAAGTTGTCACAATCACCGAAGAATCAACAAAAAAGGCTTCGGCAGAAATTCCAAAAGCCGTACAAGGCAAATATTGGTATCTTTACGATGATGAAAAACTGACAGTGTATGTTTTTCAGTTTGACAAAAACAACCAAGTGAACCTTGCATATTTCGGCAACGAAACAATCAGCGGTCTTGACGCCGAATACACCAAGGGATACAGCGTTTATTCTTACTCAAACGGCAAAATAACAATCAAGGATTTACCTGACCAATTCCCCGATTCGTCATTTACCTTTGAAGTAAAAGACAACAAAGTTATGAGTGGCAAAACAGAGCTTGAAGCAATGGATGATTTGAGCCTCGACAACGCACTCAGACATTTTGTATAAGCCATTGCAAAACAGAATATTAAAAACCGAGATTCACAATGTAAATCTCGGTTTTTTGTTTGTCAAAATATATTCAGCAATTATTCTTCTACTGTTTTAGTTGCAACAAAGTTAACTCCTGTGCGGAAAACATTATCAATCACAACATCTCCAACCTTTACAGGTGCTGTTACTTCTGCTTTATCGAGCAGGCGCATTGCTTCTTCCATCATATATTTTGGAATTTCGCCATCTGTTTTAACAGGCAAACGGCAAGCGTTTTTGCTGTTCAATCTAACAGTTGAGGTGATTACTCGTGTTGGGTTCTTCAACTCATTGTGGCCATATTCGGCACCCTTTGGACAGTTGTTGCCTGTAACTGCATAATCGTGCTTTTCGTCAACTTTCAAATGACAGCCCTTTGGGCACATAATACAAATTAAATTTGTCATGCTTGAACCTCCTCTGCTGAAATTATAATGCTGTTGCCGTCAATTCTATCCAACAATGCTTTTGGAATTTTGATGTTTTCCATTTCGCCCGGAGCCATATGTTCTCTCTTGAACGAAGCAATCACATTGTCGCCACACATTACTTGAATTTTGCTCTCCTTGAACACACGGCGAACACGGAAATAGAATTCTACTCCGTTGCTGTCTGCTCTGAATCTTTGAGGAACGGTGTAGCCGATGTTTGCATTTGTTTCTACCTTAATTGTGTTTTCACGGTCAAGTTCGCCGTTTTGAATATAATCGGCAGCAGCTTCACCGGCAGCCATACTTTCTGCCGTTACAAAGTCAACAAGGTCGTGCACATGAAGTGCGTTGCCACAAGCGAAGATGCCCGGAGCAGAAGTTTCTCTGTTTTCATATACCAATGCACCGTTTGTGCGGAAATCCATTTCAATTCCAGCGTCACGAGTAAGCTCATTTTCAGGGATAAGACCAACCGACAACAAAACTGTGTCGCAATCAAAGGTCATTTCTGTGCCCGGAATAGGACGGCGCTGTTCGTCAACTTCAGAAACAACAACCTGCTCAACTCTTGACTTGCCACGAATGTCAGTGATTGTGTGCGAAAGATAAAGCGGAATGTTGAAGTCCTCAAGACACTGAACAATATTACGCTGCAAACCACCTGAATAAGGCATAACCTCAACGCAAGCAAGAACCTTTGCACCCTCAAGAGTCATACGGCGAGCCATAATCAAACCGATGTCGCCTGAACCGAGGATAACAACCTTTTTTCCGACCATATAGCCTTCAATATTTACATATCTTTGAGCGGCACCGGCTGTAAGAACACCTGCCGGACGAGTGCCCGGAATAGAAATTGCGCCACGGGTACGCTCTCTGCATCCCATTGCAAGCACGATACTCTTTGCTTCCAATACACGATAGCCCTCTTTTTTGCTTACGGCGTGAACCTGCTTTTCAGGAGTTACCTGAAGCACCATTGTGTCCAAGAAAACCTCAACGCCTGTGTCTGCAACCATTTCCGCAAAACGAGATGCGTATTCAGGACCTGTCAACTGCTCCTTGAAGTAATGCAAACCGAAGCCGTTGTGTATACACTGATTAAGAATACCGCCAAGCTCCTTGTCACGCTCCAAAATAGCGATATTCTTCAATCCTTTATTCCAAGCTGCGTAAGCCGCTGCCAAACCTGCAGGACCACCGCCGATAACTATCAAATCATACATTATGCACGCACCTCCTCTTTTGTACAAGCAGTGAGAATTTCGCTGCCGTCCTTATCTTGCAAAATTTCGAGTGGTGAAACACCAAGCTCACGAGCAAGCAAATCCAATACACGAGGTCCGCAGAAACCGCCCTGACAGCGTCCCATTCCTGCGCCTGTGCGTCGTTTAACACCATCAACGGAAACCGGTGTAATCGGAGAATGAATAGCGTCTAAAATTTCGCCCTCTGTTACAGTTTCGCAACGGCAAATTACTCGACCGTATGATGAATTTTCTGCAATCAAAGCCTTTTTCTCTTCAGGTGTCATTTTGTTGAAATGAACCTTTCTGCGAGAATCTATGTAATTTTCTTTTTCTGTGAGGTCAAGTCCTGCCTCACCAAGAAGCTCTGCAACATACTGTGCAATGGCAGGTGCCGAGGTCAAGCCCGGTGAACGAATACCGGCTACATTGAGGAAGTTTTCTTCTGCAAATTCAATGATGAAATCATCAACAGTCGAGTTTGCACGCATGCCTGCAAAGTTGCGGATGTTCTGACGGAAATCCACGCCCGGAACAATACGAACAGACTTTGCCTTAACCTCTGCAAGACCTTCAGGTGTGTCGGAAGTGTCTTCAGGGTCCTGACGAACAACAGCATTTGGTCCGACAATCAAATTGCCGTGAACGGTAGGTGAAACCAAAACGCCCTTGCCCTCTTTGCCGGGACATTGGAAAATAACTGTTGAAACTCTTCTGCCCTCGCACTTGTCGAGCAAATAGTATTCGCCGACTGTCGGCTCAACTGTGAATGATGGTTTTGCAACCAAATTGTTAATCTTGTCTGAATAAACGCCTGCAGCGTTGATGACATAACGAGCCTCGACTGTGTCTGCGCCATTTGACAAAGCGTATCCGCCGTCTGTCTTTGAAATGCTTGAAACAGTGAAGCGACGACGAAGTTCACAGCCGTTTTGCACTGCAACCTCTGCCATAGCCAACCCGAATTCCCAAGGATTTACGATTGCTGCTGTCGGTGCCCACAAAGCACCCTTTGTGTTCTCTGTTACATTCGGTTCTTTTTCACGAACCTTGTCAGCATCCCAAATTTCCAATCCCGGAACACCGTTTTCTACACCACGCTCCAAAAGTTTTTGCAATGTGTGCATATCCTCATCGCACAAAGCCAAAACCAATGAACCCGTGTCTTTCCAAGATACATTGAGTTTTTTGCAAATCTCTCTGCTCATAGCATTGCCCTCAACATTGAGCTTTGCCATAAGTGTGCCCGGAAGCGGGTCGTATCCTGCGTGCATAATTGCACTGTTTGCACGAGTAGCACCCATACAGATGTCGTTCTCTTTCTCCAACATTACTACTCGCAGATTACAGCGTGACAAACGATAGGCACAAGCACATCCGGCAATACCGCCGCCGATAATCGCTACATCATACATTTTTGTTTTCCCCCTTAATTTTGCATATCAACAAAACAAAAAAGCAACGGAAAAAGATGGAGTAAACCTCTCCATTTTTTACCGTTGCTCAAATCTCTCGGTTGTTATGCACTTGATGTACCATCAATATAACACAAAGTTTCGGTGCTGTCAATACAAAAAGATAATAAACTACAAATTATTTTTTCGTTAATTTTTTAACACATTATTATTATATTTTTCACATATTTATTGTTAATTTTTTCACATACTCCAAACGCCGATATTAGTGGATGAAACCGCAATTGCACCTGCTTCAAGAGCGCTGACAACATCAGATTTTTCTGTCACAAGTCCGCCTGCAATAATCGGTTTGCCACAGGACGCACTGACTCGTTTGACAATTTTCGGCATCAGACCCGGCATAACTTCAATCATATCAACGCATCTTTCGTTTTTCATAGAAGTGATGTTTTCCATAGCGATGGAATCAATCAAAAAGAATCGTAAGATTGTGTGCAAGCCTTTTGCCTTTGCAAAACGAAGAAGCGGCAATCGAGTGGAAATTATTCCATCCGGCTGTGCAGTTTGAACCAAATAATCAACCGCTGCCTCTCGAGCAGATAGACCCTCGACCAAATCAGCATGAACAAACACTGTTTTGCCCGATGCCTTCAACTTTGCAACAATTCCCGACACAGAGTTCAAATCGCCAAACAGCACGAACACTACTCGGCACGGACTGTTCAAACATTGCTCAAGTTCCGACTCGTCCTTGACGGCAGCTACTATAGGGCTATCCTCCAAGATGTTTTCCAAAAATCCCATACACTGTTCCCCCTTTTGTACGGATTTTCATCTATTTTCAACATAATTGTAACTGCTTTTTTTCATCAAGTCAAGCAGGAAACACAGAAGATTTTTATAATTAATAATTCAGCGTTATAATGTTTCTTCCGATTTTATTTTCAAATTCGATATAGCCCTTGTTTGGAACATAAATCACAGTAGGTGCTCTGTTTTCCTGACAATCATATTCAAGTCTAAAACTTCTGCCGTTGCTGTCGGTTGAATATTCAACTATGTTTCCGCACACGGCACAAGGATATGGTCGGTTGATAACAGATGTGAACTTTTTGTCGTGAATTCGATAATTCCAATAGATACTCGACCACTGATACTTTTCAAACTGCGAATAAATGTAATCAATATGTTCAACCCATTTATGACCGTTATGGGCGCTTCCGCCCCATTCGCCCATAACAACGGGAACATTCATTTTCAGCTGATTTTTGCGGATTGAATCAATAATGTACTTTATTCTTGAGTTGCTTGAATAATCGTTGTACAGTGGCGAATCAATGAACAAATCATATGCGTGAGGCGAATATATGTAGTTATCCTTTGTTTGAATTTCAAACGGAATACCCAAATTTGAATAATAGTTATGCTCAAAAAAAGCAAGTTTGTCATCATCAATTTTATCTGCCATAGAATCAACGAACGGCTGATAATATTCCCTGTTGAAGCCCTCGGTGTATTTTTCAAGTCCTTTAACAGCATTGCCAAAAGCCTCGTAACTGTCAAGTTTGTTCAAGAATTTCTTTAGTCCGCCGTGCTTTTTCACCCTGTACATAAAGGCAAAAAACATACGGATAAATCCTCGTCTTTCTCTGCCGTTCTTAAAATAATTTTCGGCACAGAATTCCTCATTTGTGCCCTCTTTAAGACCGTTGCTTGCAATTCGGCAAAAGATTTTGTTTGAATAATCGGTAATCATCGGTTCGTTGAGAAAGTCGTAGCCGATAACATTATCAAAACCTTTGAATTCAAGCACGATTTTATCCCAAAATTCCGAAAAATCCGTTTGCACATTGTTTTTGTTTCGCCAAAAATCGTTGAACGCTCGTTGAACATCCTTGAAATAGAAATATCCCTCTGCCCAAATTGCAACAGGTCTTTTGCGAGGATAATCCTTTGTCGCCCAACTTGGAGCACCATCGCCAAAACGGAACTTGCTGCAATACAAATCTTGATGCACATCCAAAAGAACATAAATATTATTATCCTGTGCCGTGCTGACAAACTTTTTCAAAAATCCGAAAGCACGCTCGTCAAAGCAATTCTTTTCAGGTTCAAGCGCCGACCAATTGAAGCCAAGACGAATAATGTTTATTCCGTTTTCAACATACTCGGCAAACATTTTGTCAAACTTCTTTTCCATTCTATAAACAAAATAATTAAAATGATCTTTTTTTATGCAAATATTTACACCCTTAAATATACATTGTCTGCCGTGTTCATCACGAATCGCAAGCCCGTCTTTATAAAACATTACTCCACCCTTTCGCCTGTCAAGAATGACAAATCTTCTGTCAACTCGACCAAATCGGTATTATTAAAAAAGCCTTTAATCAGCCTGATTGCATCTGCCTTTGACTGCTCAAACAAATCCTCGAAGCTGTCGTTTCTTTTCACATTATTAAACGGTGAAGACCACGCACCGTGATTGACATTTGCAAATTTTACGGCATACTGCATATCATCGACTCTGAACATTGATGACGGCTTAAAACCTTTTGCAAGCGGAGAAACGACATTTTCAAGCGGTTTCATCACTCTGCGAAGTTTATTTTTTGGGTCAAAAGTTACCGCCTGAATATATCGCAAATCATCAATTGCCTGCTCCGCATCTACTGTGCTGACAAATTTTTCCGTAGCGTTTGAAACAAAACTGCTTATGATTTTTGCGCAATGTGTGCGAGTTAAATCGGTATAATTAAGCGTTTTTTCGGTATCAAACGAAGCGGGATTCTGCACGCCCAAGCGTTTATACAGCAAATACGAATCAAGTCCGAATTCTGCCATATTGTGCGCCGTGAAATGGTGCATACCGCTATACAATTTTTCAAAACGATACTGCATAAAATAAATGTACGGATGGCACACCCTGTCAAGTGCATAGTGCAAAACAAAACCGACCGCATATGATTTTGCAATATCGTCATTCGGATTTTGGTTTACATAACTACGCATTGCATCAAGGAGAGCACTCGGCTTTGCACGGTGCAAAATCGAGCCAACCTTGCGCAAACTTTTGCCACACATCCACGGCAAAATTCTGTGGTCATAAAATATATCAGGACCTTGCGTACCAATATAAACTGCCTGTTCATCAATTGCAAAATTCACATTTTTCTTTACCTCATCCATCAACTCATAAGCAAACAAATAATGCGTTGAATATGCCGGCATAATATCACCCTTTGTTTAATAATCTATGTTTTTAAATTAAATCTGCTGTCTGTCAACAACTTCAATTTGATTTGAATAAAGCGTAACAAGACTGCCGTCATCCTCGTAATAGGAAACATATCCCCTTGCTACCCAATTATAATCTGACGACATATTGCGAATGTTTGAAATGCAAACACCGTTCGACTCTCCGACATTGAATCTTGACGCCATCATTTTATTTGTGATAAACAGCGTAAAGTTGGTTGGGTCAAAAGTTTGTGCATCATCGTAATAAAACAGTATTCCCATTGATTCAACTCTGCAATCTTCCGGCAATCCGACTGCCAACAAGAAAGAGCCTGTGCTTGTTTCTTCATCAAAATCATAATACAATTCAGTTGCAGGTTCATTGTTTACAGGTGTCGGCGGAGTAGGAAGTTCCACATTCTTTTTGTCATACTCTGCAACTATTGAAACATCCTCGCCTGCCTGCAATTTTGCAAGGACATCGGCTTCATCATATACCCATCTGCCGTTTGTATAACCGTATCTATACGGAACTTCAGGTACAAAATCGGCGATAGAATTCATATTTTTCCACTCGTCAAGAGTTTTTGTTACAGTCGATTTCACCCAATTTGTATATGTTGTGAAGGTCAGCGTTGAAGAATCATTCTTCACAAACACAGCCTTCAAATATGTGTTGGCAATTACAGTAAATGTATATTCGCTGTTTTTACTGAAATAGAGATTATTGACCGTGTCGTACCAACCGACAAACTTATAGCCTTCGTTCGGAGTGGCTGTCAATGTTACTGAAGTTCCGTACAACACAGAATTTTCATTTCTGACATTCGACTCATCCCCATACTGAACGGTAAAGCTTCCGTTTGGTGCGTTGACCTCAAATTCAAGATAAGGGTCAAGTCCGTTCATTCCGTCCAAAATATTTTCAACAATTGAATCAACCTGCTTTTGCGACAGATTGGTTAAATCATCAGGAATGGAATTAATCCTATTCATAAGTTCGTTATATGTGCTCTCTGAAAAATCTTCAGGCGAATATCCGTCTATAATTGAAAGCAAATAATCCAAAACTTCTGTATCGGGTCCAAAGAAGAGATTTGCTTCAAACAGACAATCATTGCCTGTGCCAATTGCCATTTCGTTCCATTTTTCCTGTGTTGAATAATAATAAATCGACACCAAAGAATTGCAAGCGTAAAACGCATTGTCACCAACAGATGTTACGCTGTTTGGTATTGCAATATCATAAATAGCGGTGCAGGAATAAAACAGGCACGGAGCAATAGAAGTTACACCCTCGGCAATAGTAATATTTTTTACATCACTGCTTTGAAAGAACGGTGATTTGTTTGTACTGTTATTATAACTGTACATATCGCCTGTTCCTGTGAATTTCAATTCACCCGTTTCCTTGTTAAGCTCATAATTCACATTGTTTCCGCATTTGCCACTGACCAAGCCCCACGGAATTTCCGTATCGGGCAAATTAGAGTAAGCATATGCAACACTGCTTGCGGAAAATACACAAAAAAGCATTGTAATCGACAATATTAAAGCAAGAATTTTTTTCATTTGTACACCTCAAAAAGCACAGAATTAATCAATTATATTTTAATTATAACATTTTGCAACAAAATTAACAACACAATTCCGAAAACAAACAATTAATTTATATAAATTAGACAAACAAAAAGCAACTCAAACACGAAGTCCAAGTTGCTTTTCGTTAATATAAATCATTAAGCCAATAGCTAATTTTTTTCCCAGCCGGAATACAAAGTCATACTGTCGCTGACCTTATCTTTGGTCACATCAAACTGATTTTTGCAATCTTTGTCTGTATACCAGCCGGTGAATGTGTAACCCTCTTTAACCGGGTTTTCTTCAACCTCAACGAGCTGACCGTACATAACCTTTTGGTTTTCTATCTGCGAACCGCCGTCGGTGTTGAAAGTGACAGTGAAGCCTGCGTGACTTACCGCAAAAATCATACAGGCAATCAGAACGATAATACCAATCAAAATCAACCTGTCCGCCGTTTTAACCGACATCTTCACATTTCTGTAAAGTCCGCCCGGTTTTCTTTCATTGTTTAGACTCATTGTGTTGTTATCTTCCATTGTTTTCACTGCCTTTCAAAGAGATAATGGGGGATGAAATGAATAGTTATTATCTGCGTGCAAGATACTTACGCATATCAATTGCGCACGCAACAAGGATGATTACACCCTTGATGATGTAAAGCATATTTGCTGATACAGAAAGGAAGTTAAGACCTGCGAAAATAATCTGCAAAAGAAGAACGCCGATTACGATACCGCTGATTTTACCTGTACCGCCTACGAAAGATACACCGCCGATTACGCAAGCTGCGATAGCGTCACATTCGTAGTTAAGACCTGTATTTGCAGAGCAAGAAGCAATACGAGCACCCTCAATGAAACCTGTGATGCCGTACATAACACCTGCAAGAACAAATACCATAAGTATTGTCATAAATACATTTACACCCGAAACTCTTGCAGCCTCTTCGTTTGAACCGACTGCAAACATATTCTTACCAAACTTTGTCTTGTTCCAGATAACCCACATAATTGCTGTGAGGATGATGGAATAAAGGACATATTTTGGAATGGCAACACCGCCGATTGTGAACAATGTGCCTGTGATGAAACTTGTGTATGATGGGTCAAGACCTGAAAGAGTTTGACCGTTGTTACCGCCGATCATAAGATACATAAGAACTGTACCGAATACGATAAGCTGGGTAGAAAGAGTTACGATGAACGGATGAAGCTTGAACTTTGCAACAAAGAAACCGTTTACAACACCGACAACTGCGCCGATTGCAATTACTGCAAGGAACACAACGATTAGAGGCATTGTCTTAAGGTTAGGGAACATTTTGTTTGCATAATCCGTCATCTGCAAAAGAGATGCCGCAACGCAGGCAGTAAGACCAACGCATCGACCGGCAGAAATATCTGTACCAGTAAGTACGATACATCCTGCGATACCAAGTGCGATAGGCAACTTTGCCGCTGTAAGCGAAATAATATTTACGATTGATGATACGCTCAAGAACGCCGGAACTTTTACCGCAATAAAGATAACTGCAATTGCGATAATGATGTACATTGCGTTGTTGAACAACAAATCTGTGATAAGTCTTTTTTTATCGTCAGGGCTTGCCTCTTTGTAGTTATTTATCCAAAGGGAAACTCTTGACGGCTTTTTCATTTTTTTAACATTTTGCTCAGCCATAGTGGAATCCTCCTTATACATATTTTGCCGCAAGGGTCATAATTTCTTCCTGGGTGGTTGTCTTTGCATCCACTTCACCCGAAAGTCTACCGCCCGACATAACAAGAATTTTGTCGCACACGCCGAGAAGTTCCGGCATTTCGGACGATACCATAATTACGGTTTTGCCCTTTTTGGCAAGATCGAGAATAAGCTGATAAATCTCGTACTTTGCACCTACATCAATACCTCTTGTAGGTTCGTCCAAAAGAAGCACGGTAGGGTCGGTAAGCAACCATCTTGCAAGGATAACCTTTTGCTGATTACCACCCGACAAAGAACTGATTTTTGTTTCCTGATTAGGGGTCTTTACCCTTAATGACTTGATATATTCTTCAGTAGTATCCTTCATCTTTTTCTTGTTGAGGAACGGACCTATCTGATATTTTTTCAAGCTTGAAATAGTGGTGTTTTCCCTGATGTTAAGTATTCCGAAAATACCATTTGCACGCCTCTCCTCTGTCAAAAGAGCAAAGCCGTTTTTGATTGCTTCGTTAGGGTGCTTGTTTTTAACCTCTTTACCGTCAAGGAAAATCTTGCCCGAGCGTCTTGTTGTGATACCGAATATCTGTTCCAAAAGCTCGGTTCTGCCGGAGCCGTCAAGTCCTGCGACACCGAGGATTTCTCCCCTATTTGCTTCAAAGGATACATCTGTGAGATTTGTGTATTCTGCACTGAGATTTTCAACCTTCAAAAGCACATCGCCAATCACATTATCCTTTTCAGGATAACGGTTTGTAAGCTCACGACCTACCATAAGCTTGATGATTTCGTTCATTGTAAGCTCACTTGCAGGTCTTGTGGCAATCCACTTACCGTCACGCATGATGGTGACTTCATCGGAAATGCGGAGGATTTCCTCCATTTTGTGAGAAATATAGATAATTCCGCAGCCTCTGTCACGAAGCATATTGATGATGTGGAACAAATGCTCAACCTCTTCTTCTGTGAGTGATGAGGTCGGCTCATCAAAAACAATAATTTTCGAATTGTACGAAACTGCCTTTGCAATTTCAACCATCTGTCTTTGAGAAACGGACATTGTGCTCATAACAGTTTTTGGGTCAACATTTATATCAAGGTCTTTAAAAACCTTCATTGTTTCGTCATACATTTTCTTTTCGCTTGTAAACGGAACAAATTTTGACACCTGTGGAAATCTTCCGAGCCACATATTATCCATAACATTGCGCTTGAGTGCTTGGTTAAGTTCCTGATGCACCATAGCAACGCCGTTTTCAAGGGCTTCCTTGGAGTTCTTGTAGTTAACCTCCTTGCCGTCAACATAGATTTGACCGCTGTCCTTGCTGTAAACACCGAAAAGGCACTTCATAAGTGTTGATTTGCCGGCTCCGTTTTCGCCCATAAGGGCATGAACCGTGCCTCGCTTTACCGTAAGCTGGGCGTGGTCAAGAGCTTTAACACCGGGGAATGACTTTTCTATATCAACCATTTTTAACAATACATCTTTGTCAGCAGCATCGGATATGTTTACATTTTTCTGCATAGCTATCTCTCCTATCTGCATTTATTTACGGTTGAGGCATAAAGCCTCAACCGTAGAGATTCTAATTGACACCGTAGAATTTAATTATTCGGCGCTATCTGCTGTGTATGCAGAGTAAGGGATGTTAACTCTCCATGTGCCTACTACATTTTCGGTATCAATACCGTCAAGAGCATTTGCTCCGTCAAGGTAGTTCTTCATAATTGTTGTGATTGCGGTTGCCATACCTTCAGCGTCCTGCTTGATTGTACCAACCATTGTGCCTGCCTTGATTGCTGACTTTGCAGCGTCTGTTGCGTCAACACCAAATACAGGGATGTATCTGCCGCCCTCTTTGTTGTAGCCTGCTGTCTGGAGAGCAGAAACTGCACCAAGAGCCATTTCGTCGTTGTTTGCGATAACAAGTTCAATCATATTCTTGTTAGCTTCTGTATACTGTGCAAGAGCTGTGCTCATATAGTTTGTTGCAGCAGCTGATGACCAAAGACCGTCCTGGTCAACAAGATACTTGTTCTTGTTTGCGCTGTCGTAGAATTCAAGTTCAGGCTTGCCTGCTTCTTTGAGAACTGTGTTTGCATCCTCAACACCATACTGTGTACGAGCGATAGCTTCCATGTTACCTTCTTGACCCTTGAACATTACATAGCTGATCTTGCCGTCGCCGTTAAGGTCGTACTTGTCGTAATTTTCAACAAGGTATTCACCAATCATCTTACCCTGCATATGACCTGCCTGCTCGTAGTCTGTACCTACGAATACGCACTTTTCATAGCTTTCGATAACTGACTGATCAACTGAACGGTTGAAGAATACAACAGGAACATTCTTTGCCTTTGCAAGATTGATGATGTTCTGTGCAGCGTCGTTTGAGCCTGTATCAACAACATTTACAATAAGCATTGATGAGCCTTTTGCAAGAGCTGTCTGAACCTGCTCGGTCTGTGTTGTCTGATTGCCGTTAGCATCATAATCGTTGAAGGTGTAGCCTGAATCCTTTAAGATTTTGTCCATTGAAGAACGAACGGTAGAAATATAAGCATCACTGAATGTGTAATAGAATACAGATATTTCACCCTTGTTCTTTGGTGCTTCGGTCTTTGAATCGTCACCCTTGTTGGATGAGCATGCGGCAAAGCCGACAACCATCACTACTGCCAAAAGCAGTGCAAATAACTTTTTCATCTTTTTCATAAAGATTACCTCCTTAAATTATTGTTAAGTCATTTAGCATCTTCATTATATCGTTGGTCAATTGAAATGAGAATGTAAAATCTTATTCAAAATGTATAAAATTTTATCATTTTACAAAATAATTATGTGTAAAAAGTTAACCCCGATATATTGTTACCAATAAATCGGGGTTTTATTTATGCAATATTAACAAAACAGGAAATAATATCCAACCTTATTCAAAACTAAACAGAACTTTTTGAACATCCTTGTTGAACATATTTTTGCGATTGACAACATAAACCGAAGTTTCGGTCAAAGGATCTATGCTCTTTCCTGCCATAAGCTGTGCGGCATTTGAAACCGCAATGTAGCCGATTGCAAACGGATTTTGCACAATAAGGGTGTCAATCTCGCCCGTTTCAAGCATACCGACACATTTTATATTGCTGTCAAATCCGACAACACAAACGCTGTCTGCAAGGTCAAGCTCGGATATAGCTGTGCCTGCACCGAGTGTTGCCCATTCGTTGAATCCGATGAGAGCATTGATTTCGGGATGATTTTTCAAAAGTTTCTTTGTTTTGTCTGTTGCATTGTCCGCATTAGATGAAATATAAACAGTATCAACAATTTTTGCATTGCCGAGAGTTTCAATATATTCGGCAAAGCCCTGCTGACGCTCGGTATTGTTCTCGGTGTTTTCGCCCGAACTTACTATACCTATATATATATTACTCTCATCCTTGCACAATTTTTCAATTGCCTCGCCTGCTTTTTTGCCGGCCTGAATATTATTTGTTCCGATAAACGCCTGTGTGTTTTTCACAGCAACATCGCTGTCTATCATAATAACCTTTATTCCGCTGTCAACCGCATCTTGCACAACAGGTGCGGTTTTTTCGTAATCTATCGCAGACAAAACAATAACATCAACATTGCGTGCAATGGCATTTTTTATCATCTTGTTTTGCGCCTTGCAATCCGACTCGTTGTCAGGGCCTTCAACAGTGACATCAAGGTTATATTCCGTTCCGGCAGACACGGCACCGTTTTTCAAATCGCTCCAAAAATCGGAATCACTGCCCTTTGTGATGACGGCAACCTTGCCGTGAACAGATGTTTTTGCAGTGCTTGTGCATCCAATCAAGCATCCGACAGCGAAAACCAACAAGAAAATCGAAGCCAATATTTTTTTAATATTCATTTTCGTGTCCTTTCTCTATTGTCGGGATTCTGACAGTAACGGTTGTGCCGACATCAAGCTCGCTTTCAATCTTAATACCGTAATGTTTGCCAAAATAGATTTTCAAGCGGTCGTCAACATTCTTAACTCCTATACCTCTCGAATCGCTTCTGCCCTTTTCAAGAATTTTTCTGCACTGTTCCTCGGTCATACCAAGTCCGTTGTCGGCAATAATAATCAAAATATCCTTACCGTCTCGCTTAACGGTGATTTTGATTTCGCCCTCGTCAACCATTCGGTCAAGTCCGTGATAAATTGCGTTTTCAATAAACGGTTGAACTGTAATTTTGTTGCACATACAGTTGAGCAAATCCTCATCAACATCAAACGAATAAGTAAACTGATTTTTATATCTATAACTTTGAATAATCAAATAGCTTTCTGCGTGCTTGAGTTCGTCACCGATTGTGATAAATTCATTTCCGTGGCTGATACTGATTCTAAAGAGCTTTGCAAGTGCGCCAACCATCTTGACAGCGTCCTTGCTGTTGTCCTGCTCGCACATCCACTGGATAGAATCAAGGGTATTGTACAAAAAGTGAGGATTAATCTGTGCCTGCAAGGCTTTGAGTTCCGTCTTGCGCAAAATAATTTCCTCGTTGTGTACCTTTTCCATAAGCGACTGAATCATACCAACCATATGCTCAAACGATGCTGAAAGCGTTTGGAATTCAACAACATTACTCATATCGGCATTGTACTTAAAGGTTTCTGCCTGCTTTTCAAATTCCTGCATAGATGAAACAAGTCGTCTTACAGGTCGGGTAACGGTTCGTGACAAAATCAAATAAATCACAAGAGAAATAAGCATACTGAAAAGAAGCGCAAATAAAAATCCGACAAGCAGTTGTTCCCTTACCGATTTTGTGACCTCATCATTATAGCTGACGCCGACAATTCGCCAATTGCAACCGCTCATTGACATAAGACAATAAATATTATCCTTTTCAATGTGAGTGCCGTCAGTCATCTTTGCAATTCTGTCTGTATTTTCTTTCTTTATACCCGAAAACAACATCTGCTGTTGCGGATGATAAACTACATCACCCTTTGAATTGATGATATAGCAATAGCCTCGCTGACCGATACTGATATTGTCAATATAGGTTGCAATCTGCGAAAACTTGTAATCAACAGCAACATAAACCTGCTGTTTGAACAGGCTTGAATATTCCTGCCTTACAATGGTTACCACCCAAGGATACTTGTTCCTGTACATTGCGTTGACATGAGGGTCGGTAACCGCAAAACCGCTTGACGCCGCAAAGAAATCCGCCTTATCAAGAAGCATATCGGTTGCGCTGTCCTTTGCCTTGTCGTTGGTTTCGTTGCCGTACAAAAGAAGTCGCCCGTCATCGTCATAAATCATAACGCTGTAAATATCATCCTCAAGTCTTGCCGATGTTGACAAAACACTTTGGAGTTCCTTTTCACTTTCACAGCTGTTTGCTTCATCACAAAGATTGTTGAGTTTTTTCTTTATGGAGGACATATATCCCGACACTGCAACATCCGCCTGCGACACCGTTTGTTTGGACGACACAGCCGCCGAGTTAATCATCAACTTTTGGTGGAACATACCAAAGAACACAGTTGATGCAAACACCGAAAACAGTATTCCGCAAACAACAACCGCAATGATAAGAGGAGAAAGTTTTGTTTTTTTATACTTAAACATTGCCTGAACCTAAATGCTCCTCTCTGTATTTATTAGGCGACATACCGTAATATCGCTTGAAGCAATAGCTGAAATAATGCTGGTCGCTGTATCCGCATTTTTGCGATATTTCAAATATCTTCATAGAAGTGCACAAAAGCAAATCGCTTGCCGCCTTCATCCTGCGTTCCGTAACAAGAGAAACAAAGTTTTGCGACTTAGTTTTTTTGATGAGTGCACTCAAATAATTTGGACTTACTCCGAGTTTTTCGCTTGCATCGGTCAAAGACAAGTCCTCATTCATATATTCATTATTAATGATTTGAAGAGCCTTGTCACAAATAGATTCGCTCTCGTGTCTTTGTGAGCGAGAAATAATATCTCTTGCATTAAGGCAAAGTGAGATAAGTTCCTTTTTGTATCTCTCATTATAATCAAACGAAAGACGGGAAGTGATGAAATTATTTGACGAAAAAAGTTCCGACAAAGCATTTGCATCCGACAAAACGCTGACACATCTGTGGGCAGTTGCAAGAATCTGAATAATGAGATAATCAATACCGCCCCTGCTTTTGCCGGCAAGCATTTCTTCAAGATAATCGTTGATTTCCTGCTTTGTGCCAACCTTGAGCAACTGTTCAAGCCTGTCAACCGATTTGTCAACAGCCTCGTATTCAAAAGAACTTTTCGGTTCTTGGTCATTGATATATCTAATATCGCCCGCACCGTCAGAAGTGTATCGTCTGGCAGTGATGGCCTGTGTGCATGCAAATGCAAGCAATGACGGACGGTCAACGGTTTGGCTGATACCGATTGTGCATTTTTGAGAAAGAAGTTTCTTTGCACTTTGCACCATTTCAATAACAGGAAGTCGGAGTTTCGTTGACATATCCGCCGGAGTGCTTGTAACAAGAGTTACAATTCTGCCGTTTACAAGAAAACTCTCGCAGTCTGCATACTTGCCGACAATGGCATTAACAAAATCCATATGATGACTTTCGGTTACATTCTTGCCTTGCAAATTTTTGAATTTTGACACAACAACGCTGAAACAGTCGCCGTCACTTTTGACAATTCCAAGCCTCTTTGCGGTTTGAAGAAGCACTTCATCAGGGTAATTGTCATCACCTGTTCCGAGAAGAAGAGGAAGCAAAAACTCTGCCTTTTCAAGCCTGATTGATGTATTTTCATCAGAAGTTCCGCTTTTGAGTTGTTCAAACTCATAGTCCATTTCCTCTCTGATTTTTACGAGTTCGTCACCGAGTTCCTGTGCGGAAATCGGCTTTAAAAGATAGCGGATAACATTATATTTGAACGCTTCCTGTGCGTATTCAAAATCATCGTAGCCACTCAAAATAACAAGTTTTGTGGCAGGACGAACTTCTCGAGCCTTGCGTGCAAGCTCAAGTCCTGTCATAAGTGGCATTTTTATATCTGTCAAAATGAGGTCAGGCTCAAGTTTTTCGAGTTGTTCGAGTGCTTCAATTCCGTTTTCGGCATCGCCGACAACATTGAAGCCTGCACACTGCCAGTCAACACTTTTTATAACTGCCTCTCTCTGACGAGCTTCATCGTCAACAACAAGAACACTGTACATAATTTACCCTCTCATAATAATCAGTCTTTTTTCGTCTACTAATCTAATTTTATTATATAAAATGCACAGGAATTTATCAAGAAATATTTAGTAAACCAAAATGATTTTGACAAAAGAAAAGGCACAGTCCACCCCTAACTGTGCCTCAGACTGTCGATAAAGCTCCTGAAAGACGCCAAATATAATCCAACCGAATTATGCCTCCCATTGATGCAAGGGGATTCCCCCGTTAATCGGGGGAAATGTCTGCAACGCAGACAAAAGGGGGCGTCTACGCAGTAAAGGTGGCAACACGAAGTGTTGACGGTGGGGTTTTAAAAATGCTGTAAGTATCGAACTTACAGCATTTTTGGCGTTTTCGTTTTTTGTGAACAAGCGGTACCATCGTACAGCAATGTTCACAAGAAAACGAAATTCAGAAACTTTCTCAACAGCCTGTTTTGTACCGAAAATACTTTTTTGACACAATAATCAAACTGTGCCTTTAATATCATTCTCCGTATTCGGAAATCTTGCTTAAATTTTTGTAAACTGTTGCATAAGACCAAATTCCTCAAAAACAAGACAATTGCAGTCGCAATAATAAATCCTTTATCATTAATTATAACATTATTAATGCCCGTAAAGCAAGCGTTTTTGCCTATCCGTTTTCATTCAAATGACAATAATCGCAACAGCAGAATTTGCAAATTGCCAACATATATGTATTGACAAACGATATATCGCACGCTATAATGGTTCTAAATAGAACGATTAACGAGGAGTGACAATATGAATTTTTGGGACAGGCACAAAACAATTACCGGCTATTACGAATCGCTCACAAGTTCAATTTGCGACAAGTACGATTTGACCCAAATGGAATATGACATACTGATGTTTTTGCACGGCAACCCCGAATTCAACACGGCGGCAGACATTGTCAAAATTCGCAAATCAACAAAATCTCATGTTTCAACCTCGCTCAAATCACTTGAAAACAAAGGCTTGATTGAAAAAAAGCAGAGCGAAAGCAACAAAAAGCACATAGAGATTTTTGTGACCGAAAGTGCCAAGAACATAATTTACGAGGGTATCGACACGCAAAAGCGTTTTGCCCACGATGTGCTCAAAGGATTTTCGGATGAGGAAATTGCAACATTCAAGAATATTTTTGAAAAAATCTGCAATAACGCAGAAGATTGTTTAAACAAGAAACAACACCGTGAATGTTAGTTATTTGAAGTAAAAAAGGAGTTTTAATTATGGCAAACGAAAAATACAAACCACAAATTCCTGATATTATGGAAGCAATTTTTGACACAGGATACTTGATTTTCGACTTAATCGCAGGTGTTTTATTCTTTGCATTTTCAAAGGGCAATCCTTTGTTCATCTTGTACGGAGTGTTGACATTGACACTTTGCGGCGGTGATGCATTCCACCTTGTTCCGAGAATTATCAGAGCAGTTCACGGAAGCAACGACAAAATCAAAAGGCAACTCGGACTCGGCTTGCAGGTTTCATCAATCACAATGACAGCATTCTACATTGTTTTGCTGTACATCTGGAAGCTTACATTTCCCGAATTGACAGCACCCGTTGCAGTTGAAGCAATGATTTGGATTTCCGCAATCATCAGAATGGTAATCTGCGTTCTTCCGCAAAACAACTGGTGTTCAGACGAAGGCAATATGAAGCTTTCTGTCATCAGAAACGCAGTTTTCGCAGTAACAGGCATAGGTGTAATCATTCTTTACGCAATTTCAGGCAACACAAACGACCTCCATATGACAAGAATGGTTGCCGCAATCATCATTTCATTCGGTTGCTACATCCCTGTAACATTGTTCAGCAAAACAAAGCCAAAGGTTGGCTTGCTTATGATTCCAAAAACTTGCGCATATATGTGGATTATCGCAATGGGACTTCAGCTATTGTTTTAAATAATTTAAAACAATTAATATAGTATATACAACAAAAGGCTCAAGGTTTTTGTCCTTGAGTCTTATTTTTCATTTACGAGTGCCGTCATCATTGAATGTGTTTTTCAACGCCTTTTCAGTAGGAATAATTGAAGCAATCAGCACCGCACACTGACACCTTCATAAATTAATCAATGTCTTTTTAGTTTAAATTGCAAGCAAGTTTTTGATTGCTTCCATATAGATTTCCACTGCTTCCTCCATTTCGGAAACAAGGATGTATTCATCCGCACCGTGGATACGATAATCCACTCCCAACTTTTCGGGACCAAATGCAATGATATTTTTCAGCGACTTTGCATAAGTTCCGCCACCGATTACCATCGGCTCGTTTTCTGTGTCGCCCGTCACATCCACATAAGCCTTATACAGTGCATTTACAAGCGGAGATTCCCTCGGATAAAACAACGCCTCGCCGATTTCGGTGATTTCAATTCGACCGTTTTCGTCCTCCAATTTGCCGTCTACCAATTTCAAAATGTCGTCTTTTTTGAATGTCACAGGCACACGAATATCAATCGAGCAAGAAATCACGCCGTCAGCGGTTTTTACAATTCCGTTGCAGAATGTCAACTCGCCGAATTCATCGGAAATTTTGAGACCGACTCCCTCGCCGTCACAAGCTGTGCCGATATGCTGATTGTAGAACCTCACGAAATCGTCCTCAAAACCTGCCTTTGCAAGACATTCCATGGTCACGCCTGCTGCATTGACGCCAAAGTTCGGAGTGCTTGCGTGAGCCGGCACACCTTTGGCATAAATCGTGATTTGCCCGTTTTCATCGGTAGCCTTGTATTCCTGCAACTTTAATTCGGAAAGTGCCTGTTCCAACTTTTCTTTAAGTCCGATTTGTGACGGAACAACCGTGGTGCAAGTGTCGCAAACTGCGTTTGAAACAAAGCCACCGTTCATAGAAATTATCTTTGTATTTTTCGAATAAGCCATCATTGTGAGATGACCTTTTTCGCCGTGAATACACGGGAAATTTGCATCGGGAGTAAAACCGCAAGACAGCTCCTCATCAACCTGATTATAGTGCTCCATACACTTTGAGCCTGTTTCCTCGTTGCAACCCATAATCAAGCGAACTCGTTTGTTCAACTCAATGCCCGATTCACGAAGCAATTTCATAGCATACAAAGCCTCGATTACAGGACCTTTATCATCAGTTGTGCCACGACCGTAAACGCAGTCGCCGTCACGAGTGAGTTGGAACGGGTCATAGCTCCAATCACCGCCGACAGGCACAATATCCAAATGCCCTGCAATGCCGACAATTTCTTTGCCCTCGCCCATTTCTGCATAACCACAGTAATTGTCAAGATTTACGGTTTTGAAGCCAAGCTCCTCGGCAATTTTCAATCCGACCTCAAGTGCCTTTGACGGACCGTCGCCAAAAGGCTTTCCCTCTGACGGAGTGCCGAGTTGCGAATCAATTTCTACCAACTTGCCAAGATTTTCAAGCATTTCATCGGACAAAGCGTGGATTTGTTCTCTTGTATTCATATTCATCCCTCAATAGTGTAAACAATTATTATGTGATAATCATACCACATTCATCACGAAAATCAAAGGGATAAATAAAAGGTGAAGCAGTTTCGCCTCTGCCTCACCTCTGCACTCAAAACAATTGCCACAAATTTATTCTTTGGATTCATTCAACACAGTCATTTTCAGCAAAACATATGATTTTGGATAATTTGCTTTGACAAAATCCTCATCGTTTTTCTCAAAAACAGTTTTTATATGACTGTAAAAATCATTAAAGTATTCCAGCGGATTATTCGGATTTGCTTTTATTGCCTCATCGCCAAGCATTTCAATCAAAACAGAAAGATACATATCTGCATACAAACCTTTTTGATTACCCTGCAAAAACTTTGAATAAATATATTTCAATGTGTAGTCGCAATAAGAATTAAGATTTATATTTTCTTCGCAAAGTGAATAATCACCGTTTGCCTTTGCAATATTTACCAAACCGTCAAATTCATTTGAAATATATTTGTTTATATCAATGTTATTGCTTTCGACTGCAATTTTTATCGCTTCATTCTGAAGCCTATAATTATCATTATCAGAAATATTTTGATATTTCAAATATGCCTCTTGCGGTAAATATTTCTTAATATCTTTCGAATAATAGTTGCCGTCTCTCGGTATCCAAGTATCAACACAAATATATTTGTCGCCGTCTTTTTTCACCGTAATTCCATATACGCTCAAACTTCCGCCCGAATTAACAAAATTATTTCCTTGTTCCTGATAAGAAGCGATGAAAGCATAAATAAAATATGTTGTTAAATTTTGTGAATTATTTTTGTTTATATCTCCCTTTTGTTCGCCGAGAACTATATGGCTTTCAACAGGTTTCAATTCTTCCGACTTTGAACTCATAATTTGCTCGGTCAACGAAGCACTTATCACACCGCTTAACGATTTATTTTTTGATAGTTCTCTAAAATCCTGCTTATCAACCGTCTGCTTTGGATTGGCACTGCACGACACAAGGACAGCCAAACTCAAAACGACTGCACAAAACGACATAAATCTTTTTGGCTTTTTATGTCTGAGTGCATTTTTTATTCTACTTTTAACATCATTCTCGCTAAACGACAACGGATTTGCCAACGGCATACGATTTGCCGATGCAAACGACAACAGGGCATAGGAATATTTCTTTTTTATGCTTGGATTTTGTGACAAAACCCACTCGTCACAACTCATCTCCATATCTTTGGACATAAGATAAAACGCCAAATAACAAAGCGGATTAAACCAATGCAATATCAAAAGAAGATACGCAATTATTTTTATCACATTATCACAACGCTTGATATGATATTTTTCGTGTTGCAACACATATTGCAAAAAATCATCACTTACATTGTACGGAATATATATTTTCGGCTTAAAAACTCCTATTATGAACGGTGACGATATTCCCTCTGCCTGATATACATTATCATTAAACAAAACAGCTGTATTGAGGCTTTTTCTGAGGCGAATATATTTTACCGCAGAATAAATGACAAGCGAAAATATACCGATTGCCCATACAGAAGACAAAACCAACAACACCCAATCAACATTTGCCCAATACGAATAGCTTGAAGTAATATCCCCAATGACAGAATCTGTATTCGGCAAACCTACGCTCACATTATTTGCTGTTTGGTTTGGAGCGGATTTGATATAATCCATAGATGATGTATCGTCCGACTGGACCCTTGTCATATCAAACGGCTTCAAGCTGAACAGGCTGATAATCGACTTAAAACTGACAGGGCAAACAAGCCTAAATCCCACAACACTCCAAAGCAAATAGGAATATTTTTTAGGCAGATTTTTCAGGAAAAAGCGAACAACCAGCACCGCCAATATGACATAACTTGCGCTTATGCTCATATTCAGAACACTTATAAACAAATCGGTCATAGTCAGTCCTCCTTGTATGAATCAATAAGGTTTTTCAATTCCTCTGCTTCCCCGTTGCTGATTTTTCGCCCGTTCAAAAATGCTGTCAAAAAACTCGGCAATGAACCGCCAAATGAATTTTCAACAAATCTTGCACTTGCATATTCCTGAACATTTCTTTTTTCAACAAGCGATTTTATATGCGAATTTTCATTTTGCGCAAAACCTTTTTCGCACATTTTTCTAAGCACGGTATAAGTGGTAGATTTTTTCCATCCGAGTGCTTTTTCGCATTTTTCGACCAATTCGTGCGAGGTCAAAGGCTCATTTTCCCAAATCACATTCATAAACCTATAATCGCTTTCGCACAATTTCAAATCCATAACATCACCTCATTTCGGTTTATAACTATCGACCTCACTTATAGTCTATAACAGTAAACCAAATTTGTCAAACACATTTAACAAAAAACCTCTCAGGGTTCGAGCCCCTACAATCCAAAATAATAAAAACGAGGAACATCCTAAAGAACATTCCTCGTTTTTGGTACGCTTCGTCCAAGCATATTCCGTGATTAAAATAATTGCTAAAGCAATCATTAACAATCACTTCATATGCTTCTCCTCTCAAAAACCGCCGTACAGCGGTGCGTCGGTTTTTATATTATGGGGTTCGAGCCCCTACAACCCTAAAAATAATAAAAATGCCATCAGGTAAAAATACCTAATGGCTTTTTTGGTACGCTGGAAGGGACTTCGTCAAAACACACTTCGTGATTAAGGCAAAATGCAAGCATTTGCAAACAATCACTGCGTATGTTTTTCCTCTCAAAATCTGCCGTACAGTAGTGCGTCAGATTTTGTTAAGGTGTGCTACGCACACCATTACAACATATTAAAAAGCCCAAAGTGGAAAAATCCACCTTGGACTTTTTGGTACGCTGGAAGGGACTCGAACCCCCGACCTACTGGTTCGTAGCAGTGTCGATAGCCGTTAAACAAGCCCTAAACAGCGATGTTTAGGGCTTTTCTCGTCCGATTTTTCTGCCTAATTTTCACTTGGCTCACTGTTCCTACACCCTCGTTCTCCTGTGTAGCCGTCAAAATAGGCGTCATAGTAGTATAAGAATTGATTTCAAAAGCTCTCATTTTAAGCCGTTTTTGAAGGCTTGTATCTCTAAGATATTTTCAAGTTGAAGCTTTAAGAAAATTGGATAAGTGAGTAAAAATATTAGGCGACCACCGGTAAAAAAGCTTTACAAAAACAATAGAAAAGAATAAATTAACAGTTAGCAACTTGTAATGCTACCGCTTTCCAATCATAAGTGTCAATAAGTGGTCGTGTAATGATACATTAACAAAACATATGCATCATTATTTTTTCCTTTGATTCTTTCTGTATTGTGTAGGAGTAGTGTTATATACTTTTTTGAAAACCTTTACAAAATAGTTATTATCATCATAGCCTACATAGCTTCCTATTTCTTGTACCGGAAAATTTGTTTGAGACAGAAATTCTGCGGCTTTTTTGCATCTTTGAGTTGTGATATATTCATTTACAGTTAAACCGGTTTCATTTTTAAATAACTTGCAAAAATTTGAAACAGACATATCTACCTGCTTTGCAAGATTATTTATTTTTAACTCGTCACTTAAATGAGAAATAATGTATTCAAGCGTTCTCACAACAGGCAAAGAATAATTTGAATATTTTAACTGATGTTCACGAACAGCCTTTGTTAATTCAAGTATCATTTTCTTTGAGTACTCTTCTTGCCTGGCTATCGTTACAGCTGAATCTGCCAACTGTGCATAACGCTGAGTAATTTCATCAATAGTTACAACAGAAAGTCCGCTGCTCTCTGCTGCTTTTCTTGCAAGAGTACGAAGTATGGCAAAACTAACAGCCGGATTTATATATGATGTATTTGATTTCAAAAAGCCTGAATTTTGTGCATTATCAAGCATTATTTGCTGCATAGCAATAACATTTTCAACATCTCCCATTCTAATCAAATGTTCAAATGCTCTTTCACTGTCATATCTTCTGTAAATACTGCTGTAATTTTTGTCGTCATAGTTGATATTTTTAATATTGTTGTCGTTAATGAAAAAGTCGCTTTCAAGTCTTTCATATAAAAATTCAGCAGTTGAAGGGTTAAAAGCGTAAATACATGAATTAATTATATTATATAACTGATTGTGGTAAATCAAAGAGAGTGAGTTGCGATACAATTTTAGTGACAATGAATATGCAGAAGGAAGATGATACTCTATCAACAAATTATCAATATCTTGTTGTGAATATTCTTCCCTTACATAAGGTCCCACTAAATATATTTCATTCTCGAAGTTAAATATAGATATATAGACATTAATGTCATCTGCGATTTCGTAGATGACATTTTTTTCTACATCAGAAATAATATTAAGAAGAATTGTTTTAGTAAACATAGGCTGCAAGTTTTCATCAAAACAATACTCATTTTCAAATTGTTCTAACTGTTCATCTTTATTATCGAGTTTAAATACAGGAGTTTTCAGAAGTACGTGTAGCAACCTTTCAAACAAGTTTGAGTCCATAATAACACCTCGAAAGTACATAAATATGATAATATATTGCTATACTCAATAATATTTTTCTATTCATTTCTTTTTTTTAATGATACACTAAAGACAACCAAAAAGCAAGTTTTCATTAAAAAATTGAAAAGGAGTAAAAATTATGAAAGAAAAAAACGAAAAGCCGTCACCTGTTTACAGCAGGGCGAAAACTTGGCAAATCGCATTAACAACAATGACCGGTATAGGCCAAATGGTGTTTTATGTACTAATGACATCAGCTACATACATTGGTAATGCAAATTTCGGTATACTTGTTGCCGTTACAGGAGTAATTATAACATTTTCGAGATTATTCGATGGTATCACAGACCCGATAATTGCACTGGTAATGGAAAGATTTAAAAGCAAACACGGCAAAATAAGGTTTTTCACAATGATCGGATGGGCAACTATGTCAGTTGCTACTACACTTATGTGCAATATCGGACCAAAACTTCATCTTGAAGGTGCATTAGGAATAGCATTTTTTGTCCTTTGCTATGTGATTTATATTATTGGTTATACATTTTGCAGTATCTCAGGACAAATCAATGCAAATGTTTTAACTAACGATCCTAAACAGAGACCTACCATTTCGGTTTGGAATACGGCATATTCTTATTTAGCTCCAATGATTATGTCTGTTGTTTCAATGTCTGTTATTCTTCCAAAATTCAACAACATTCAGTCTACTCAATATTTTGAAACTCTCAACATTGTAGTTGTTGCAGTTTCGTTTGTATTTTATCTGCTGTCTTGTATAGGTGTTTCAAAATTTGACAAGCCTGAAAACTTTGAAAACATTAAAATAGGAAAAGAAAAAGAAGAAAAACCGTCTTTAAAAGACATGGTTAATCTCATTAAGAGTAATAAGGAATTACAACGCTATATTATTGCAGCCGGCAGTGACAAACTTGCGCAAACTATCGGTTCGGCATCTGTTGTATCAACAATGCTTTTCGGTATAATCGTAGGTTCTATGTCACTTTCGTCAATTCTTTCTGCCATTGCTATGCTCCCGTCGATAATATTTGCAGTTATTGGTTCAAAAATTGCAGGTAAAAAAGGCAGCTTAAAGGTTATGGTTGACTGGTCAAAAATTTGTATTGTTGTTAACATGATTTACGCAGCATTTATTTTGTTTGCACCTGCCTCTATGATAGGCGATTTGATGAATAAGAAGGCATCATCAGTAGCTTTGGGTGTAATAATCGCAATTGTATTTTTACTTTTAAATTTTGCGGTAAACGCAACAAAAATGGTTGTAAGTGTGGCAACAAATTCACTTCGTATGGATATAGTTGACTATGAGTTTGACCGTACAGGCAAATATATGCCCGCTGCTGTATCAGCAACATATAGCTTTGTTGATAAGGCAATATCTTCTTTCGGTGCGTTCATTGCCACTGCAATGATCGGCTTGATTGGTTACACAACAACTGTGCCTCAGCAAGGCGATCCTCTTACTGTAGGTGTAAAAGTTATTACTGTTGTACTTCTTATAGGATTTCCGATAATCGGCTGGATTTGCACAATTTTAGCTATGAAAAAGAGCAATCTTACCTTTGAAAAAATGGAAGAAGTTCAGACAAACATAGCATACAAAAAATCTAAATTATCACAGGAAAACAAAAGCGAAATAGTTGAAGAAACGGTAATAGAATTTACTGAAGAGTAATTTTATTGAATTTTAAAAACATAGATAATTTTCATAAAGAAATTATCTGTCATTACTTTACTATCAGGAGCATATATGAGAAAAGCAATAAATTTTAATGAAAATTGGATTTTTAAGAAAGAAGAAAAAACAGAAAAAGTAAATATTCCCCATACTTGGAATTCTGTTGATGGTCAGACAGGACCTGAAGAATATTACAGAGGCATATGCACATATGAAAAAACTTTTTGCAAGCCTCTGATAGAAAGCAATGAGCGTTGTTATATCGAATTTAATGGCGTAAATTCGTCCTGCACTGTTTTATTGAACGATGTAAAAATAGCAGAACATAACGGAGGATATTCTACTTTCAGGAGTGATATTACCGATTATCTTAAGAATGAAAATAGTTTAAAAGTATTTGTCGATAATTCACCTAATGATAAGGTATATCCTCAAAGAGCTGATTTTACATTTTACGGCGGTATTTACAGAGATGTAAATCTTATTATCGTAAATGAAAATCATTTCGACTTGGATTATTATGGCGGTAAAGGATTATATGTAACTCCAAGAATAGAAGGCAATAATGCCATTGTTGAGATAGAAGCATATTTTGCAGGTAACGCAGACGAAGTAGTTGTTTCTATTGATTCTGTCAGCGAAACTGTTCTGTATCCTACATATGAAAATAATAAAGGGAAAGTAAAAGGTTCGGTAGAAATAAAAAATGTTCACCTGTGGAATGGTTTGGCAGACCCTTATCTTTATAACATTACGGCAACCTTGATAAAAAACAAACAACCTGTTGACAGAATTTATGACAGATTCGGTGTGAGAGAATACTATATTGACAGTGAAAAAGGCTTTTTCTTAAACGGAAAAAGCTATCCTCTTCACGGTGTATCAAGGCATCAGGACAGAGCAGGTGTTGGCAACGCTTTAACAAAGGAAATGCATGAGAATGATATGGATATAATTCTCTCAATGGGAGCAAATTCCATAAGGCTTGCACACTATCAGCATGACAATTATTTTTATGAATTATGTGATGAAAAAGGTGTAATTGTTTGGGCTGAAATACCATATATCACTATTCATATGCCTACTGCAAGAGAAAACACTATTTCTCAAATGAAGGAATTAATTACGCAAAACTATAATCATCCGTCTATTATTTGTTGGGCATTATCAAACGAGATAACATTACAGGGCGTAACAGATGACTTAATTGAAAATCACAAAATACTTAATGATTTGGTTCACGAAATGGACAAAAGCAGATTATCTGCTATGGCAAATCTGTTTATGCTTGAAACTGATTCTCCTCTCATAACCCTGCCTGATTTAAGAGGCTATAATTTATATTACGGCTGGTATGTGGGAGATGTGGAAGATAATGACAAGTGGTTTGATGATTTTCACAAAGAACATCCCAATGTTGCCATTGGTTTAACCGAATACGGAGCAGATTCTGTTATTAATTTACAATCTCCAAAGCCCGAAAAGGGCGATTTTACTGAAAGCTATCAAGCCATTTACCATGAACATATGCTTGAAATGTTTTCGACTCGCCCATATATATGGGGAACCTATTGTTGGAATATGTTTGAATTTGCGGCAGCGGGAAGAAATGAAGCCGGAGATCCCGGAAAAAACCATAAAGGGCTTGTTACATTTGACCGCAAAGAAAAAAAGGATGCGTTTTATATTTACAAGGCTTGGTGGTCAGATGAACCGTTTGTGCATATTTGCTCAAAGCGTTATCATGACAGAATTGAGCCAATTACAGAAGTAAAAGTATATTCGAACCAAAATGATGTTACCCTGTTCGTTGACGGAGAAGAATTTGAAACGAAGCACGGCAAACATATTTTCAAATTTAATGTGCCTATCAACGGTATTCACAAAATCATTGCCAAATCTAACGGTTTAGTTGATAATGCTGAAATACAAAAGGTAACTGCTCCGAATCCAAAATATTTTGCTTCACCGGAAAAGGTTAAAAACTGGTTTGACAAGCCCGAAGAATCCGAGCAGGCAGACAGCAACTATCTTTCTCTTTCAAGTACAATGGCTGAAATTCAAAGTACGGATGAAGGTAAAGCTCTGCTTGATGCAATGATGCAGAATTTAGGAAATAAAATGGCAGGCGGAATGGGAAAAGGAGTTGAAATTCCTAAAGCTATGATGGCTGTCGTTGCCCGTCAACCTCTTAGTAAGCTTTTAACTCAAGCAGGTATAGAATTAAGCAGCAACGAGGCAAAGCAAATAGCTCAGGCACTTTCAAAAATAAAGAAGGCATAGGAGAATTATTTATGAAAAAGTTTAGTAAAGATTTTTTACTTGGTGCCGCAACATCAGCACATCAAGTTGAGGGAAATAATATATATTCTGATTATTGGGCAATGGAGCAAATGAAAAATTCCCAATTTGTTGAACCCAGCGGTAAGGCAGTAGATCATTATAACAGATACGAGGAAGACATAAAAATGCTTTCTGATGCAGGTCTAAATGCATATCGTTTTTCTATTGAATGGGCTAGAATAGAACCGCAAAAAGGGATATTTGACGAAAAAGAAATACAGCACTACAAAGATGTAATTGATTGCTGTAAAAAATACAATGTTGAACCCATTATAACATTACATCATTTTACTTCGCCGAAATGGTTAATAGAAATGGGCGGTTGGGAAAACGAAGAAGTTGTAGAACTATTTGCAAATTATACAAAATATGTCGTTGAAAATATTAAGGACGATGTAAATTATATTTGCACCATAAATGAAGCAAATATGCGACTTCAGGTTAAATCGCTTATGGAACGATTTATGAAGCAAATGATGGCGAAAACAGGCGGTAATACACCAAAAATTTCAAACGTTGAGCAAAATGACAATTCTAATGATATGGAAGGTCAGCTTCAAGTAGGATTAAATCTTTCAAATCCGATGGAAAAAATGAAATTAACAGCCATTGAAAATATGCAGGTTTTCGGGGATATGAACCCACATACTTTTGTTTCAGCAGCGGGTGAAACCGGAGACGAAATAGTTATAAATGCCCATAAAGCAGCAAAAAATGTAATTAAATCAATCAATCCGAAAATAAATGTAGGAATAACTTTATCACTTCATGATATTCAATGTGTAGAAGGCGGAGAAGAAAAGGCAAAGAAAAATTGGGACGAAGAGTTCGGACATTATGTTGAATACATAAAAGATGATGATTTCTTTGGACTTCAAAACTACACAAGGACTGTTTATGACAAAGACGGTATAGTGCCGGTCGAAAACGGAGTTCCAATGACTCAAATGGATTACGAAATATATCCCGAAGCTTTGGAACACGTTATTCGCAGAGTTAATAAAGAAATGCCAAATGTGCCGATAATTGTAACTGAAAACGGAATTGCTGTTGATGATGACAATATAAGATGTAATTTTATCGATAAAGCAATAAATGGGATTCAGTCTTGTCAGCAGGACGGAATAAATATTTTAGGCTACTGTTATTGGTCACTTCTTGATAATTTTGAATGGCAAAAAGGTTTTGCTCTTACATTCGGACTTTGCGAGGTTAACCGCTCAACATATGAAAGAACACCTAAAAACAGTCTAACTCATCTCGGAAAATATGCAGGCTAAAAAAAGAGGGATTCAAATGATAAAAAAAGCAGTTCAGCAAATTATGATAGGCTCGGTGTGCAAAACCGAGGAAAATACTTTAAAGGTGTTAAACTCTATTAAGTCGGCAGGCTATGACTCTATTGAATTAAATGGATTTATGATAAAGCCCACGCCGTTTATAGTAAGAGTTCTTACAAAAGCCGCCGGTATGCCTACAGGTTCAGCAGGAAAATTTGATTGGAAATCCCTTGTTAAAGAATCGGGACTTGAAGTTTGCAGTATTCACGAAGATTTAGGCAGCATTGAAAATGATATTGATTCAGTTATAAATGAGGCACATTCATTTAACACTAAAAATATTGTTGTTACCGGAATGTATCGCTTTGCTTATAATGATAAAAATGAAGTTAAGAAACTGGTGCAGCGTCTTAATAAAGCAGGCGAAGAGTTAAAAAAGAATGACATAAACTTGCTCTATCATAACCACAATGTTGAATTTGTTCATTTTGACAATCAGCAAAGTGAATATCTTCAAAACTGCCCTTATTCATTACTGATAAACGAAACAAACGAAGAATATGTGAACTTTGAGTTTGACTCATATTGGGCTTGCGACGCAGGTGTTAATCCACTTGATATAATAGATATACTTTCAAGCAGAATGAGATGCTATCATATTACTGACAGGGGCTCAAGACTTTCTTCTGCATCAATAACTCCAATAATTAAAAATGACAGCATGGAGCTTGGCTGCGGTAATATGAATATAGCTTCACTGATTGAGAAAGCAAAGTCCTGCAATACCGAAGCAATTATACTTGAAAGTCACAAGAATTGGATAGATAAAAATCCCGTTAAATCACTTGAATTATCAGCAAAATATCTAAATTCAAAGATATAATAGGAGACATATTTTGAAAGCGATTAATATTAAAGTTGAACATTTGAAAAGTCCTATCGGCATCGACATAAAAAAGCCTTACATAAGTTGGAACTGCGATGATGGAATTCAGCAAACTGCATATATTATAAATGCTTATAACTATTGTAATGACAAAAAGGGCGACTTATTATATTCGACAAATAAATGCCATACATCGGATATGTTTGCATATTTCCAAGGCCCTTTGCACAGCAGGCAAAGAGTTCTTATTGAAATCACCCTTTTTGACGAAAATGATGTTCAGGGTGAAACACAGTCAACTGTTTTTGAAACTGCATTTTTAGATAAAAATCAGTGGTTTGCAAAATGGATAAATCCTGAAACCGAAAATTTGACAAAGGTTAACTCCCGTCCCGCGTCTTATTTGAAAAAAACATTTAATGTGGAAAAAACAGGCACATCAAGATTATACATAACCGCTCACGGATTATATACAGCGTTTATTAATAACCAAAGAGTCGGCGATTATGTTTTAACGCCCGGGACTTCAGAATATTCTGTAAATTTGGAATATCAGACTTATGATGTTACTGAATTGATTAACGAAGGCAAAAACGAGATAGTAGTTGTTTTGGGCGATGGCTGGTACAGGGGCAAAAGCGGAATGAATAATCCAAACGGTAATTTATTTGGTGATGATATTTCTCTTTTAGCACAGCTGGAAATTAATGGAGCCTCCGTTTTAATTACAGATGAAAGCTGGCAGGCTTCTCAATATGGGCCTATATTGAAAAATGGTCTTGATTTTGGTGAAGTGGTTGATTCTACTATCGGCGATGGTTTTTTTTCGACAGAAAAATTTCATCAAGTAAAGATAGAAAACTTTGGTTATCAGAATCTAAAGTGCAGTAACAATGTCCACATAAAGGAAAAAGAAAAGTTTGAAGGGACAGTTATTAAAACGCCTAACGGCGATACCATAATTGATTTTGGGCAAAATATTGCCGGCTATGTAAGCTTTTCAGTCAAAGCTAAACAAGGTCAAAAAATCAAACTTGTTCACGGTGAAGGATTAGATGAAAACGGAAACTTTACCATTGATAATTTTCAGCACGAAGCTCCAACGCCTGAAAATATGATTTATCAGCAAGTTGAATATATATGTAAGGAAGGGCAAAACGAATATAAACCGCAATTTTGCATTTTCGGATTTCAATATGTTAAAGTTGAAACAGATATTAATATAGATGACATTAAATTCACCGCGCAAGCAGTATATTCCGATATGGATGAAACCGGTTCGTTTGTTTGCGGCAACGAAGATGTAAATAAACTTGTAAAAAATTCTCTTTGGAGTATGAAAGGAAATTTTGCCGATATACCTACTGATTGCCCAACACGGGAAAGACAGGGATGGACCGGTGATGCTGCTGCTTTTGTTAATACCGGTATGTATCTAATGGACTGCTATCCGGTATTTAGAAAGTGGTTAAACGAAGTTAGAGCAAATCAGCTTGAAGACGGTAAAATACCCGGTGTTGCACCTAATAGTGAGCCGGATGGATTTTTTAAAAAATTATCTAACGGCTCTGCAGGTTGGGCAGATGCAATCACTATAGTACCTAATGCTTTATGCAGGGTATATAACTGTACTGATATAGTTAAAGAAAACTATGGTGCAATGAAGAAATGGGTGGATTTCTGTGAAAAAAGAGCCCACAAAAGTCGTATTAAATCTAAATTTAAAATTGATAAAAACAAAAAATATATTGTTGATACAGGATTTCATTGGGGAGAATGGCTGGAGCCGGATGTTAATTCAAAGGATGCACTTAAGCAAACTCTTATGAAAGGCTCACCTGAAGTTCCCACTGCATATTTTGCCTATTCAGCATATCTTTTAAGTGTGGCTGCAAAAAAAACGGGAAACGACTCCGAAAGCAAATATTATTTGAATTTATCTGAAAAAATTAAAGAGGCTTATCGTGCGTATTTTGTTAAGAACGGAAAAATAAATTCTGATCGCCAAGCAAGCTATGTTAGACCTATTGCTTTAGATATTTTGAATCAATCAGAAAAGCAAACTGCATCAGATAATTTAAATGAGCTTGTGAAAAATAATAATTATCATTTGAACACAGGATTTTTGTCTACACCGTTTTTATGCAGCGTTCTGTCTTCATACGGTCATACGGATACTGCCTACAAACTTTTATTGCAGGATACAGCTCCTTCATGGCTTTATGAAGTAAAAAAAGGCGCAACTACAATTTGGGAAACTTGGAACGGAATTGATGAGAATCATAAGGTTAGTGCATCACTAAACCATTATTCTTACGGTGCAATTACCGGGTGGCTTTTTGGAGATGTTGCCGGAATAAAGCTTAATTACGGCAAGATTACAATTGCCCCCCATCCGGACAAGTCTATCGGATTTGCGAGTGCTACATATAACTCGCCTTTAGGAAAGATTTCATCAAAATGGGAATACAAAAACAACGGTATTATTTACTCAATTGAAATACCTGCAAATTGCACAGCTGAAATTATTTTGCCAAACGGTGAAAAACATAATGTTACTGCAGGAAAATACACTTTCTCTTAAGGATTAACACAATGACATATCATTTAGCAATAGACATAGGAGCCTCAAGCGGACGGCATATTCTCGGATATATAGACAACGGCAGATTAAAACTTGAGGAAATACACCGATTTGAAAACTACATAACAAATCAAAACGGCACACTTGTGTGGGATATAGAGCATCTTGTCAGCGAGGTAAAAAAAGGTATTGCAAAATGCAAAGAAATTGGCAAAATACCTTGTACAGTTGCTATTGATACTTGGGGCGTTGACTATGTTTTGCTTGATGAAAGCAAGCAGGAAATTCTGCCTGCCGTATCTTATCGTGACAGCAGAACAAATAGAGTTATTAACAAAGTTGAAAGTATTATATCTGCAGAAGAATTGTATCTGAAAACAGGGATTCAAAAGCAGAATTTTAATACAATCTATCAGCTTTATGTCGATTATTTATCAGGAAAACTTGATAATGCAAAGTATTTTCTTATGATACCTGCTTACTTATCCTATAAGTTGACAGGTGTTATTAAAAATGAATATACAAATGCCACAACAACAGGTATGGTAAATGCAGACACAAAGCAATGGGATGATGAGATTATTGAAAAATTATCCCTGCCAAAGCATTTATTTGGTACGCTTGATACTCCTTGTACCGTAATCGGTAATTTTACAAAGGAAATGCAGGACTATGCAGGCTTTGACAGCACTGTTATTTTTGCACCGAGCCACGATACGGCAAGCGCCGTCTGTGCTTGCCCGATAGATGATAACAGCGTATATATTTCTTCAGGCACATGGTCGCTTATCGGTGTTGAAAGCTTGAATCCCATTGTAAATGAAAAATCAATGGCGGCGAATTTTGCTAATGAGGGCGGAATAGATTATCGTTTTAGATTTCTTAAGAATTATATGGGAATGTGGCTTTTTCAGAATGTTAAGAAAAATCTTAATAACGAATTTAGTTATGATGATATGATGCGACTTGCAATGCAAAGTAAACGGTTTGAAATGATTGATACAAATTCTCCCAGTTTTCTTGCTCCTGAAAATATGATAATTGCTATTCGCAGTTATCTGAAAAATGAAAGTATACCAATAGAGGTTGTTATCAATTCCGTTTATCATTCACTTGCACAATCATACAAAAATGCCATTGATGAAATTGAAAAGTTAGCCGGCAAGACAATAGATAATATATTCATTGTCGGCGGCGGAAGTAAAGATACATATCTTAATGAACTGACTGCACAGTACACAGGTAAAAAAGTAGTAACAGGACTCAGCGAAGCAACTGCAACAGGCAATCTGCTTTCGCAAATTATGTTTGATAAAAAAATATCCCTTGCACAGTCAAGAGAACTTGTTAGAAATTCATTTGATATTAAGGAGATTAATTGATGTCACGATACGATGAGGCAAAACAGATTTACGCAAAGTACGGTGTTGATACAGATAAGGCTATCGAAAAATTAAAAAATATTTCTGTATCACTTCACTGCTGGCAGGGTGATGATGTAAGAGGCTTTGATACAGACCCGAATAAACCGTTAACAGGCGGTATTCAGACAACAGGTAATTATCCAGGCAGAGCATCTACACCCGAAGAGCTTATGGAGGATATTGATGAAGTTCTTAAACTTATTCCCGGTAAGATTAAGTTAAATCTTCACGCAAGCTATGCAATTTTTGATGACGAAAATCCTTGGGTTGACCGAGATAAAATTGAGCCTAAGCATTTTAAAAAATGGGTGGATTTCTGCAAGGAAAGAGGACTTGGTTGTGACTTTAACCCAACATTCTTTTCACACCCTATGTGCGATCCATTAACCTTATCTTCTCCTAATGAGGAAACAAGAAAATTTTGGATTGAACACGGTAAGGCTTGTATCAGAATTTCAAATTATTTTGCTAAGGAGCTCGGCGAGCCCTGTGTTATGAATATATGGACAGGTGATGGATTTAAGGATATTCCTGCCGACAGAATAGGTCCGAGAGAGCGTTATCGTAACTCTATTGATGAAATTCTTTCGGAGCCATACAATTTTAATATGGTTAAGCCTTGTGTTGAAAGCAAGGTGTTTGGTATAGGTGTTGAGGCTTATACAGTCGGCTCTGCTGAATTTGCACTCGGCTATGCAGCCGTGAATAAAGATAAATGTATTCCGCTTATGGATAATGGACATTATCATCCGACAGAAGTAGTAAGTGATAAAATATCTGCACTCCTTACATTCTTCCCTGAAATTGCATTACATATTACAAGACCTATACGCTGGGACAGTGACCATGTTGTTTTATTTGATGACGAAACAAAGGAAATTGCAAAAGAGATTGTACGCTGCGGTGGTCTTGACGGTAAAGTGAATATTGCGCTTGATTATTTTGATGCAAGCATTAATCGAATATCAGCTTGGGTAACAGGTGTAAGAAATGTTCAAAAGGCATTATTATTTGCACTTTTAGAGCCAAGCAATTCACTTGAGAATATGCAGAATAATTCCGATTTCACACAGCTTATGGTTGTGCAGGAAGAACTCAAAACTGCACCGTTCGGTGATATCTGGAATGAATATTTAGAAAGAGAAAACACCCCTGTCGAGTATTTTGCAGAGGTTAAAAGATATGAGCAGGAGGTTTTAAGTAAGAGATGAAAAATATTTTAGACGCACCATTTGTTAAGGAAATGTGCGATACAACAGCCAATATGTACCGCTTGGGTTGGGACGAGAGAAACGGCGGTAACATCAGCTATATGCTTGACAAAAATGAGGTTGCAGAGTATCTCGACCTTAACAATGTCATCCGTACAATACCAACAGGTTTTGATGCAGCAGATCTTATCGGCAAAATTTTTATCGTAACAGGCACAGGCAAATATTTTAAAAATGTTAAGGATGATCCTGAAAATAATCTTGGTATTATCCGTATCGCAGAGGACGGCACAACTGCCGAACTTTTGTGGGGCTATGCAGACGGTGGTAAGTTTACAAGCGAATTACCTGCTCATCTTATGAGCCATATGGCAAGACTTTCGGTTGATCCCGAAAACAGAGTTGTTATGCACTCACATCCAACAAATACACTTGCAATGAACTATGTTCACGAACTTGATGAAAAGAAATTTACGCATACTCTTTGGGAAATGTGCACCGAATGTATTGTTGTATTTCCAGATGGTATCGGCGTTCTTCCTTGGATGCTTTGCGGAACAAATGAAATTGGCAAGGCAACAGCAAAGAAAATGGAAGAGTTTCGACTTGTTGTATGGGGAATGCACGGCATTTACGGTGCAGGCAAAACAATGGATGAAACCTTTGGTCTTATCGAAACAGTCGAAAAGGCAGCACAAATTTATATGCTCACCGCACATCTGCCCAGAGTAAACACAATCAATGACGAGGATATGAAAACCCTTGCCGAAGCCTTCGGTGTTGAATACAGAAAGGACTTTCTCAATTTAGATTGATTTTCTGTCAACCACTTGAAAACAATATTAATTATTGGTCTGGATATTCAAACTCCTTTGTGGTATATGTTTGTACTACAAGGGAGTTGATTTTATGTCAATACTACAAGAATTGTGGTATGGGAACATTAGACCAAATGAAGATAAGGTCATTACTGATGAGGAGAAAAAATTAGTTTCGCTGATTGCTCGGCATCACGAAACATTATCTTCTTCCCTAAAGAATGACGAATTGAATGTATTTGAAAAGTATGTTGATTGCTTTACTGAATATGCCTCATTGATTGAAGCACAGGCATTTGAAATAGGATTTAAGTTAGCATTAAAATTGCTGAAAGAATAGCCGGAGCTTGTTTACACTCTGGCTATAACTATTTATTCAGTTCTAATTATCTCCAAAGCCTGTGCTTCGGATAGTTCATTATTCAAATACATATTCTTGGCATTGACTGCTCTGTTAAGCCAAGCGGTGTATTCATCAGGTGATATTGCCTTTGGTGTTTCGCCGAATGTATATGCTCGTTCCATTCGCTTATACATTTTGTTCTTTTCCTTGTTGAAGGTCTGCAAAACCAAATCATTTTCCTCAAGCTTTTTGTGTTTCATTAAAGGTCCGATTTGCTTACAGGTCTTACCGTCCTTGAAAACTCTGTCGCAGTACAGGGTTTTCTTTTTTGTCTTTGGAATGAAATACCTACTGCAAAGCTCACATTCACAAACTGTTTCTTTTCTGTTGTAAAACAAGAGCATTAAATATTCGTAATAGTCCTTTACATAATCAAAAAACAGTAAGCTCTTTTCCTGTCCGTCAATATATGTGTAAACAGTCTTGCAGAAAACTGCTTTTGGTATCAGTTCACTTAAATAATCTTCAAACAATTCCTTGTGGATTATACAAGGAAAGAAATTTCTAACCTTTCTTTGAATTACAAGAAGCTCATAAAGTCTAATGCTTAAAGTTGTTAGTGCCGTTTCAAGGCTTTCCTTTGATTCATATTCAAGGAGGATTTCTTTATCACTGACAATCTCTGCAAATGTTCCCGAAAGCAAGGCTCCTAAGGTTTTGTTTCTCTGTCCTATTATTTCTGCAAACTCATAGCATCTGCTAATTGCTTTTCTCAATTCGTCATCGTCCGGCTTGCTAATATCAATTAGGTGCAACAGGTTATAAATATCATCCTCTAAATCACTGAAATCACAATCGCAGAAGCTTTGAATTTCTATTCTGTAATCAACAGGCTCTAATCTCTTAATACCGTTATCGCTAACCAAAAATCGTTGAACAATATTTTTGTTTTGAAAATTTATATACAGTCCATCTCTTAATTCAATATCTTTGTCCATAATCAATCTTTCTTAAAAAATTCGTTTTTCACTAAAGCATAGTGATTTATTATTTACTGTATTACTATCATAACAGAAAGAGATTTCTCTTTCAATATTACGAAAGGAGTAACAAATGAAAACTGAATATCGCAAAGCTTGTTTCTTTCTGACACCGAATAATATATTCGATGAAGGCTTAAAGCCGAGGGAATTTATTGTGTACAGTTATCTGCTCCGATGTGGTGATGCAAAAAGGCAATCGTTTCCTTCAAGAAAAAACATTGCAGAAAAATGTTCAATATCAGTTCCGACAGTTGACATTGCACTTAAAAATCTTGAAGAGAGTGGATTGATTTCCATTACACATCGTAACGATCCATCAAACGGTAATCATCTGTCGCACCTGTACACAGTTGAAAAAACTTGGTAAGGACTCGTCAGGACACCTGACAAAAAGAATATAAAAGCACCTTGAAAATTGAATATTGAGAATAAGCAAAGTAATCGACGCAAACATAAAACTCGATTGTAGGCAATTTGTGAGGGCGTTGCAGAGCTGAATTGGGGCTATGTACCGTAGTATTACCACGATATTATTGCAAGCAGGATAAAGTGAGGCGTACCTCACGGTTCACATCAGCCGGCAGAGCCGACTGTTTTCAAGTATTTAACCGACAACAACTTAGGGGTAACTCAAATTTTGGAAGATTGGAGGTACAAATATGGACAATATGAAAAAATATGCATTCTATATGCCTAAAAGCTTAATTGATGATGTTGATAATACAATCAACTCTCTTGGCAAAATGTCAAGAGCAGAGTTCATTCGTGAGGCAGTTGATTTCTATATCGGCTATCTTAATTCACTGAAGGCAAGTGATTATCTGTCGCCTATACTCTCCCGTGCCATCAAAAGTGAGATAGAAAGTGTTGAAAAGAATGTCAGTGAAATGATTTTCAAATTGGCAGTTCAAAGTGCTATTGCAAATATTTTCATTGCAAGCGGATTAAATCTTGATACTTCTAACATTGATTATCTTACAAAGTGTGCAGCGAAAGAGATAGCAAAGCAAAACGGTATTATTGATTTGAAAAAGGCAAGTGAAATGTTTAGAGCTGAATAATGGCACAGATAATTCTAAGCAGCAGATATATTAAAAATCCTAAAAAGGTTAATGCCGGAAAGCTTGTTAAGTATATGGGTACTCGTGAGGGAGTTGAAAAGCTACCTAAAGGTATTGAAATCAAGCCTGCGACTAAAAAACAACAGGAACTGATAAACACAATTACAAACCGTTATCCCGAAACAAAGGACTACCTTGAATACAAGGACTACGACAAAAGCAAAACAAAAAGCAGTGCAACGGAATTCATTGACGCAGTTGTTGAAAGAAATGCTGACAGAGCCGAGCAGTTAAAATCATTGGTTTCATATATGGCTCAGCGACCGAGTGTTGAAAGGATAGGCAGTCACGGATTGTTTTCAGCCACAGATGATGAAATCAATCTTGATGAGGTTGCAGACAGAGTATCTAATCACGATGGAATTGTTTGGACTCATGTAATTAGCTTAACTCGTGAGGATGCAGAAAGGTTAGGCTACAACAGTGCAGAGGCTTGGAAAAATCTTGTTAGAAGAAATGAGATTGAAATAGCAAATGCTCACAAGATAAGCCAAGATGATATTGAATGGTACGGTGCGTTTCATAATACAACCCACCACCCACACATACATTTACTTGTATATTCAAAATCAGGACAAGGCTATCTAACTGCAAAGGCAATAAAGGATATGAAATCATCATTTGCAAATGACATATTCCGTAACGAAAGATACAAGCTGTTCAAGGAACAAACAGAGATAAGAAATGAACTCAAGGATGAATTTAACTCTTATCTTGAACAAATCAAAAACGGAGATATTGTTTTATCCGACAGAATGCTTAAGCTGGTAAACAATTTAAAAACACAATTGAATAACTACAAAGGCAAAAAGGTTTACGGATATCTGCCAAATAAAATGAAAAGAACGGTTGATCAAATACAATGGTGCCTACTGCTTGACAACGAGGACCTATATTTTCTCTATCATTCTTGGAACGACATAAACAACAAAAAGCTATCAACATATTACGACAGCAAGAATAATTATGTTTACATTATTAAAAACAAGGAGTTTCGTTCCGTAAAGAATGCAATCATAAAGGCAATAGATGAAATGGAGATAAATGATACCACAGAGCAAAGCAGTAATGTAACAAATGTCATTAACGATTTGACAAGACTGCTTGCAAATATGCTTTCGTTAAGTGCAGAAAAGAAAATGAAAAGTCTTAACTCTCAATCCATAGACCAAAAGCAAATGCAAATGATACTTGATAAAAAGCAGGCAAGAGGTCAAAGAGACGGTGTTTCCAAAAATGACAAAAAGGAGGTTGATGAATCCAAATCACAAACTGCATCGCAAAACCTTGAAGCCTTGTTTGAACTTGGTGCTATGATGATTAGAAAGGCAGTAAGTCATGACAATGATTACGATACTGATTATGATAGCGATTACGAAGAACAAGGCTTTGATTTGACAATGTAACTAAAACTATAAAGTCCTGGTTGGTTGACATACCTACCGGGCAGAAAGGAGAAAGCATGTACACAAATTTTGATGATATGCCGATGATGCTATCAGTACCGCAAGCAGCCGAAGTGCTTGGAATTTCTGCAGTAAGTCTATACAAGCTGATTAGAAATGACAATAGCTTCCCGGTTGTTATTATGGGCAGGCGCAAGAGTGTTCCAAAGGAACAGCTCAAGGCTTGGATTGATAGCAACTGCACCAGATAATAATTGTCTGGATATTGAAAATCGTTTGTGGTAATGTTTGGTTTGCAAAAAGCATTACCACAAGCAGAAAGGAGATATGCTATGGCGAAAAGAAAAAATGGTGAAGGCACATTGCGAAAACGAAAGGATGGTCGTTGGGAAGGCAGATACAATGCCGGATTTGATGAAAACGGTAAGAAAAAGGTTAAGTATGTTCTTGCCAAAAGTATGAACGAATGCAGAGAAAAGCTTGAAAAGGCTATCGCCGAATACGAGGAACAACAAAACATAATGAATCGTTGCTCTTATCTGAAAAACGGAGATCCCACGCTCCAAGAGTGGTACGAAATATGGCGTGATTCGTTCCTAAAAGCAACAGCAAAGGAATATACGGTTCAAGGATATATCAATAGCTTTGAAAACAAAATACTTCCTCGCATAGGTAATATAAAGTTAAAAGAAATAAGTACAGTTACCTGCCAGCAGCTGCTAATGGAATTGCTCTCAAACGGTAGAGAAAGATATATTAAGGAAAAGGGTTCAGGCTTATCGGTAAAAACGGTTAAGGATATTAAAATAATGCTGCAAACCTGTTTGCAAAAGGCTGTTGATGAAGAAATCATATCATCAAATCCCTGCAAAAAGGTTCAACTGCCCAAGGCTCCGCCAAAGGAAATGCAAACACTGAAAGCAAATGAGCTATCAGCCTTTATGAATGAGGCAAGGGATAGCGGATGGTATGAATTCTACTATCTTGAAATCACAACAGGACTAAGGCTTGGAGAGATAACAGCACTGACTTGGGATGACCTTGATATAAAGAATAAGACGATAAATGTTAACAAGCAGATACAACGAATAAACGGTGAGCTTGTGGTATCAAGACCAAAGACCGATGCATCAATACGAAAAATCGCTTTATGTGATGAATGCTTAAACAATTTGCTAATACTACGAAGCAGACAAAGAATAGATAACAAGATAATGTTTCCGTCACCGGTAACAGGTGGATACAGGGACCCGGCTTCAATAACACGACGACTGCACGCAATCCAACGCAGAGCAGGAGTTCCGCAAATACGCTTCCACGATTTGCGACACAGCTTCGCAACACTGTCGCTTGAACAAGGAATGGATATCAAGACAATATCACATATGCTTGGACACACCGATGCAGGATTTACAATGAACACATATATGCATGTAACCGACAATATGCAACAGACGGTGGCAAATGCAATGGGTAACCTAATAAGTGAAAAGGAAAACGAGCAAAGAGCCAAACGCCTACATTTCACCGCATAAGACAAAAGACATTCCTTTCATTTCTGTTAGGAATGTCTATTTTTATATTTAATAATAATGCGTTGTGGTCATATTGTGGTCAAAAGCCATATTTCAAGCGAAATTGTGTTGTAAATCTTAACAGATAATTTTTCAGATTATATACATTATATATAACCTACTGGGTGGCGAAAAGATTGTACCACCGAAAAAAGAGAAAACAAAAAAGTCCCGAAAACGCAGTGTTTACGGGACTTTTGGCACGCTGCGGGGGACTCGAACCCTCGACCTACTGGTTCGTAGCCAGTCACTCTATCCAACTGAGCTAGCAGCGCGAGTATGCTAAATTATTAAATTGTTAACGCTGTGTACACAAATCGACCTTGTGTTTCGTAGCCAGTCACTCTATCCAACTGAGCTAGCAGCGCGAATAAGCAAAAATATTAAAATGTTAGCAGTTTGTACACAAATCGACCTTGCGGTTCGTAGCCAGTCACTCTATCCAGCTGAGCTACCAGCGCATATGCAAGTGTTTTTCACTTGCGCAAATTACTATAACACATTGCACAATAAAATGCAAGCATTTTTTTGCAAATATGCTAAATAATTTTTATATTATTTTTGTGGATTGTCTGCAATGAACTTTTCAAGAAAGTCTGCCGACATCTTTACAAGGTCACCGCATGGACGCTTTTTATAATAGCTATCCGTTCTTTTTTCGGGTTGTGGATTATCAAAGCCATCTTGAGTTAATCCCAACAAATCACGGCAAACGACCGAGCCGTTTTTATCCTTAAATTCACCTGCCACCTTTTGAACATCGGCATAGAGTTGTGCCTTTGCATCAGCATCGGTTGGGTCTGAATAGCCGTAAAGTGCGGACAAAACAAACGCAGTTCCGCTGACTGTTCCGCAAACCTCTCTCATTCTGCCCATTCCGCCGCCAAATCCGCCTGTAAGACGGGCAATCAGTTTGCTGTCCATTCCGACTTCATCGGCAAAAGCAAGAGCCACCGACTGTGAGCAATTATAGCCCTGCTCAAAATATTCCTTTGCAATATCGCCCTTTGACATTATTCGTAATCCTCTGAAACATCTGTAATATCGGTAAACACAGCCTCTAATTCCGTGTTATCCTTAACAGCGAAAGTATACACCTCGTTTGATGAAACTCTCTTGCCGTTTTTGTACCAACCGTCAAATTCAAAATCATCATCGGCTCTGGCAATAACGGTGCACTTCTCGCCCTCTGCATAAGAGCCGTCACCTTCGACCTCGCCACCCTGCGAACAACTTACGGTTACAGTGTACTCAACAGGAACGGCGGTTGTTGACTCGGTTGTCGGTTGAGTGGTTGATTCTGTTGTCGGCTCGGTTGTTGGAGGAGCAACTGTTGTTGACGGTGCTTCGGAAGTTGAAGCAATCGGAATTGATGTGTCCTCAACATCGTTATTCTTTTTTGAATTGCTGACAAGAACAGCCACAAGAGCCGTGACGGCAATTGCAAGAACAACTGCAAGCACAACTATTATTATAACGGTTTTTTCTTTTTTCTTATCCTGCTCTGATTTTGCAGGTGCACCTTGAGTGCTTCTTTGTTGAGGAGGAGACTGTCTTTGGTTGGACTGAACAACAGGCGCAACCCTTGTTTTGCCCATATCGTCCTCATTAATTATTTCATTATCACTATCTTCATCATCATAAAGAGGAGAACCACAATTTTGGCATATATATAAATTATCGTCGTTTTCGCTTCCGCAATTCTTACATCTCATAATGCATACCTCCGCATTTTTGATAATTATAACACATATAATGGTTTAGTACAATACGATTATCATTTTATCATAAATTTTTAACAAAAAAAGTATTAGTTTTTAATTAATTTTGAATTATTTTGCATTTACCTATTGACTTTTATCCTGATTTGTAATAAATTTATGGTGTAAATGTTTTCTGTAAAGACGGAAGCAGATTAAGGAAAGGGGATCCCCATAAATGAAGAAACTAATCAAAAGTATTACATGTTTGGCTTTGGTTGCTGCTCTTGTAGCTTCTCTCGCAGGATGTGCAAAGCTTAACTATGTAACAAACGGAACAATCACAGCAATTCAAGAAGTAAAGTCAGGCGACTGGAAGAATGCCGGCAAAGACGGCGAAGCAGACGCAGCAGCTGAAGAAGATGCATCTGTTCTTGACAAGCCATTTGAAGCAGGCACATACGGCGGTGTTGAATTCAAGAGCCTTGAAGATGTTGCAAACTACTATGTTGAAGCTTACAACTACACAAAGACACTTACCGCTCAATACAAGGATGCTGACGGCAACACAAAGACATTCTACAAATTGCTTGGTACTGAAGATTTGCAGGTTGGTGATGTTATGATCGACGGCAAAGCAAACAGCACAATCAACAGCCTTGTTCCAAGCATCGTTGGTCCTATGTTTGACGCTAACTCATGGAGCCTTGTTCCAAGCGGAAGCAGAGAGCCTGAATACGACAACAACCTTGATGACAACACAAGAAAGAACGACCACGACTACAGAACATCTGCATTCAAGGCTGAGTACATTCTTGACGCAAATGTTGTTGACAACGGCGACGGCACAATCACATTGACAATTCAGCCTAAGCAGGAAGAACTTGCTTTCCGTGGTGAAGGTCCACAGGGTTCATTCTTTGAAGTTCTCGGCGACATCACAGGTGCTGTTAAGAGCATCACCGTACTTTCATTCACAGAGGGTGACGCTTCAGATAACGTAAAGGTTATGTACAAGGGTGGTACAGGTTCTGTAACTATTGATACAAAGACAAAGGAAATCGTTTCTGCTCACTACACAATGGTTGCTAATGTTGATGTTACACACGCATCTATCGCAATCATCAAGGACAAGAGCGCATCTGTTAAGATCACTTACACAAACGAATATCCTGCATCTGATGAATACCTCAAGGAAAGAAGAGGTATCACGAGATTATAATCAACCGATTATTAAGTGAATACAAACTAAAGGCTACGGAATTTTCCGTAGCCTTTTTGTTGCCTGCAAAGTGAACACAACACAAATAAAGACGAGGAACAATATCATTCCTCGCCTTTTGATTTTAGTGCTATCACACATTATATGTCATTACAGTTTCTATAAATCTTGTTTCCATAAACGGCTTGCTGTAAGCAACTGTGAAACCTTTTGAAATCATATAATCAATATATCTTTTGCTGAATGTGTCGTACACAAGCGTTACATCCTCTTTTTCGGCATAAGCAATTGCCTCGTCAATCAATTCTTTCAGATTATCAAAATCGCCGTTAGGGTCATTATAAAAAGTCATAACTCTTGCCGGTTTTACATACGACAACAGTATTTCACAAATGTTTTCCAAATTTTCTCTGTGAACAAAAATTTTCGATGAAAAGCTATACTTTTTCATTCTTTGCCCTGACAAGCCTTTGAACTTATATTCAAAATCCTGCGGGTCAACAAGAGTGACCATTGCGGTTGCTAACTTGTCAACAAACACGATTTCGTCATCTGCAAGGCGAGGAATATAATATTTCATATAATCCTCAATAAACTGCGAACGCTTGTTTATATCACTGCAAAAATACATAAACAACGGCTCTTTGATAAATTGCTTGCCAAACCGAGCCGAAACCGCATCAAGCGTTTTTTTATCAATACTGTTAATTAACATACATTCACTCTTTCATTAATCCATAGTTTTGAGCTTTGCTTCTTTTTCAAGTTTTTTAGTTGTGGCACGGAACATAACAGCAGCCAAAACAATGCAAAAAGCATCTGCAACAGGCTGTGCCCAGATAATGCCCTCAAGACCTGCAACCTTGTTCATAATAAACATCATCGGCAAGAAAATCAAACCTTGTCTGCCTGCTGCAAGAACAAGTGATTGAGCGCCCTTGCCCATTCCCTGAAACGCAAAGTTGATGATAAACATTATGCCAAGGAATGTGCCCGGAGCCATAAGTGCGGTAATCATTTTTACACCGTATTCAATAACAGCCTCGTCATCAATGAACACACCGATAACCTGTCGTCTGCAAACAAGATAGAACACGGTTACACTTGCGCCAATAAGGACATTGCACATCATACCAAAGCGAATACTTTTCTTCATTCTCTGATAATTCTTTGCACCGTAGCAATAACCTACAAGTGGCTGAATACCTTGCGCAAGACCGATTTGAAGCATAACAACAAGCATATTTGCCTTCATTGCAACACCCATTGCAGCAACGGCATTGTCGCCGTACTTTGCAAGGAAAATGTTTACAACAATATTAGAAAGCGACATAAGCAAATTGTTGAGGGAAGCAGGGAGTCCGACGCTGACAACACCTTTAACGATGCCGTTCTTTGCCGAAAATCTTTTTGGCGAAATCGACAAAATCGACTTGCCTCTCATAAAGTAAACAATAAAATAGAGAACGGAAGCTATATTGCCGATAACGGTTGCAATAGCTGCACCCTTTACGCCCATATTAAAACCAAAAGGCAATGTTATGCCGAAAAGTTTATTGCCCGGAGCAAGGATGAAAATCGGGTCAAGAACAATATTTATAACCTGACCGATTACCATACCGATCATTGACTCCTTTGCAGCGCCCTCACCTCTTACAAGATTGCACGTAACAATACTTGTTACGCTGAAAACACCGCCGAGTGCAATCCAAAACATATAATCGCAAGCAAAGTCGATTGTGAAATCACTTGCACCGACAAGGTACAAAATCGGACGCTTGAAAACAATGAAAATTGCAGACAACACAGCCGCAACAATTATACCGATATAAGTACAAAATGATGAAATCGACTTGATTTTTTCTTTTTTGCCCTCACCGAGTGAACGGCTGATATATGCACATCCGCCTACACCGAAAAGGTTGCCCACTGCAAGAAAAAACAAGAACACAGGCATTGCAACCGAAACGGCGGCAACCTGATTTTTATCGCCTGTTTGACCTACGAAAAAGGTGTCTGCAAGATTGTATATAACATTTATAAGCATACCGAGCATACTTGGAATTGCCAAAGTTCCGACAGCCTTTGGCACAGAATAATCGGTAAAAACGAGTGTGTTGTTTTTTCTTTCTTTTGCCATAATCAACTAAAAAGTAAATCTGTTAAATTTACCAAATCCTCCATTTTAAGATTTTCTGCCCTTACGGTTGAGGCAAGACCGAGCTGTGCAAGTGCATTTGTGACATCTGCTTTTGACTTGCCGAGTGAGTTTGAAAGCGAATTGACAAGAGTTTTTCTTCTCTGTGCAAAGGCACTTTTTACGAGTGAGAAAAACTGCTTTTCGTTTTTGACTTCAAATTCAGGCTCATCTCTGACTATAATCTTGATAACGCTTGAATCAACCTTTGGACTTGGCATAAAGGACTCTCTGCCGACATTGAACAGAATTTCACTTTCGCCATAATAATTAACCGCAACGCTGACCGCACCGGCTTCTCTTGAGCCGATAGGTGCACAAAGTCGCTCCGCCGCCTCCTGCTGAACCATAACTTCAATCTCCGATACGGGAAGTCTGCTCTGCAAAAGCATCATAATAACAGGAGAAGTGATATAATACGGCAGATTTGCGCAAACTTTGACCGTGTCGCAGTCCGCAAATTTTTCCGCAATAAGCTGTTTTAGGTCGATTTTCATAACATCGCCCTTGACAAGCTCAAAATTGTCATAATCGGCAAGAGTCTGCTCCAAAACAGGATAAAGTCGCTCATCAAGTTCAACAGACACAACCTTGCCTGCCCTTTTGCAAAGCTCTTTTGTGAGGACGCCGACACCCGGTCCAACCTCAAGAACGCCTGTTTTTTCATCAGCCTTGAGCATCTCTGCCATAGTTGGGCAAACGCTGTCATCAATTATAAAATTCTGACCCAATGCTTTTGAAAAGTTAAAGCCGTGGGCTGAAAGTATCTTTTTCACCGTGTTGTAATCGCACAAATTGTAATCCATAGTCTGCCCTCCCGATAATTTCGCCGTATATTTTACCATATTATATATACTATATCAAGTGTGGCGGTTTACAAAAATAAAGTGTTGACTTTGATGTTTTTTGTGCTATAATACCTTTAGTCGGCTAAATATTAGCCGGCTAAATAATTTTCGGAGTTGTTATTTTGAACAAGAAAAAATGTTGTTGTCCACCACCTCCGCCAAAGGGACATATTGCCCCAAGAATCGGTATGGTGGCGAGAATGGAAAGAGTAAATTTTAACAAAGCCGTTGCCGATGAAGGACTGTTTGCCGGTCAGCACAAAATCATTATGTTCCTGAAAATTCAGGGCAGTGCAACAATCGGACAGATAGCCGAGGAAACAGGCACAGCACCATCGACCGTATCGGTCAGCATCAAACGAATGGAAAAAGCCGGATTTGTTAAAAAGAGAGAAAGCAAAACAGACGGAAGAAGAATAGAAATTTATCTGACCGAAAAAGGCAATGCCGTTCCTGAAAACATCAGGCAAAAGATGGACGCAGAAGAGGAAATGCTCACAAACGGTCTTACGGATGAAGAAATTGCGACTTTGTCGGATTTGCTTGACAAAATAATAGAAAACTTTATAAAGGAGGAGTCCGAATGATAAAAAAACTATCCAAATATCTCAAAGGTTTGGGTTGGCTTTGCGTGGCAAGTGCCTTGGGTATGATTGTTGAAGCCATGTGCGAACTTGCACTTCCGTCAGTTGCAAACAGCGTGTACGAAATGGTAAAGGCCTCCACAGGCGACCCTGCCGACCTAAAACTCAAAATCGGAAAAATCGGATTGCTTATGCTCATAATGGCAATTGTCGGATTTTGCGGTGGCTTAATGACAATGAAAACATCATCTGTTGCAAGCCAAAAATTTTCATACAGATTAAGAAAAGCGATGTACGACAAAATCTCATCATTTTCATTTAAGAACATTGACACATTTTCAACATCATCACTCACAACAAGATTGACCAATGATGTGACAATGCTCCAAAACACACTTATGATGGGACTTCGTATTTTAGTCAGAGCACCTGCATTACTCATTGTATCGGCTGTTTTTGCATTTTCAATCAACGCAAAACTGTCAATGATTTTGCTTGTTCTCTTCCCTGTTATGATTGTTATCATTGCGGTTATTCTCAAATTCGGTTTTCCTATGTTCCAAAAGATGCAAAAGAAAATCGACAACATCAACCGTGTTGTACAGGAAAACCTCATAGGCATCAGAGTTGTAAAGGCTTATGTTCGTGAGGACAGAGAAAAAGATAAATTCCACGAAGCGTCCGACGACCTTGCAAATCAAGGCTCAAAAGCATCGGGACTTATCATCACGGTTATGCCTATTATGATGTTGCTTATGAACTTTGTAATTATTTACATCTATTACAAAGGCTCGATTGACGCAAGTAACAAACTTATGGATGTGGGTCAAATTTCGGTTTTGGCAAACTACATTGTGCAGGTACTTATGAACATAATGATGGTATCTATGCTTATGCTTCAGCTCACAAGAGCAAAGGCTTGCGGTGACAGAGTTGTTGAAGTTCTCGACACCGAAATTGACATTGTTAATCCTGAAAATCCATTCAAGCCTACAGAACCAAAGGGCGAGGTTGAGTTCAAAAATGTTTCGTTTGGCTACAATGACGGAATGGACATCCTCACAGATGTCAGCTTCAAGGCAAAGGCAGGCAGTGTTGTGGGCATTATCGGCTCAACGGGCTGCGGCAAATCAAGTCTTGTGAACCTCATTCCTCGACTTTATGATGTTTCAGGCGGTGAAATTCTTGTTGACGGTGTCAATGTTAAGGACTACGACATCGAGGCTCTCCGTGAATTGATAGGCGTTGTGCTTCAAAAGAATGTACTTTTCACAGGTACAATCAAGGAGAACATCAAGTGGGGCAAGCAAGACGCAACAGATGAAGAAATCATCTCCGCTTGCAAGGCTGCACAGGCACACGACTTTATTATGAGCCAGCCTGACGGATACGACACAGAACTTTCGCAAGGCGGTTTGAACCTTTCGGGCGGTCAAAAACAAAGACTTTGTATCGCAAGAGCAATCATCAAACAACCAAAAATTCTTATTCTTGACGACTCAACTTCTGCCGTTGACACAGCAACCGAAGCAAAAATCAGAGAATGTTTCTACAAAGAACTCAAAGACACAACAATTTTGATTATTGCACAAAGAATTTCATCGGTTGCTCAAGCAGACGAAATCATCGTTCTTGATGACGGCAAAATCGACAGCGTAGGCAACCACGAAGAACTTATGCAAACAAGCGAAATCTATCAGGAAATTTATAAAACACAGCAGAAAGGAGTAATGGAATAATGCCGGGACCACAAAGACACGGCGTGCCTGGACAAAAGCCCAAGGACGCAAAAAAGACTTTAAAGCGTATTTTGTCATATATCGGCAAAAGCAAGGCACTGTTATTCGTAGTATTTCTTTCTCTCATTATGGCAACCGTTTGCCAAATGGCAGCATCTTATTGGCTAAAGCCGATTTTGGACGATGTTGCATCATCAATCCAAGCAGGCAATTTTGCCACAGAGGGTATCAAACAGCTAATCAAAAACCTTGTAATTGTTTCGGCATTTTACATTGGTGCTTCACTGTTTATATTCTTGCAGTCAAAAATTATGGTAAAACTTGCATACAGAACATCAAACATCATCAGAAAAGATTTGTTTGACCACTTGCAAACATTACCGCTGAAATTCTTTGACGGGCAAACACACGGCGAGATCATGAGCCGTTTTACAAACGATGTTGACAACATTCAAATGATGCTTGAGCAATCGATTGTTCAGCTTGTTTCATCAGTTTTCAGTTTCATCGGAATCATCGTTATGATGATTGCGCTTGAATGGAGATTGTTCATCGTTGCGCTTGTGTTCCTCATCATAATGATTGTGAACACAATGAGAATTGCAAAGAGCACAAGAAAATACTTCAAGGCTCAACAAAAGGCGCTTGGCGAAATGAACGGCAACATTGAAGAAACAGTTGAAGGAATGAAGGTTGTCAAGGTGTTCAACCACGAAGAACAGGCAAAAGACGACTTTGAACAGCTCAACGAAAATTTCCGTGAAGTTGCCACAAAGGCAAACTATTACAGCGGAATTATGGGACCTGTTTCAACAGGAATCAACAACGCATCATATGCAAGCGTTACTCTTGCGGGCGGACTTCTTGTTTTGACAAAAGGTATGAGCATAGGTACATTCTTCACCTTCCTCAGCTATTCAAAACAGTTCACCCAACCTATCAACCAAATTATGAACCAGATGAACAATGTGTTCTCTGCCCTTGCAGGTGCAGAACGAGTATTTGCTGTTATGGACACCGAAAGTGAAATTGACAACGGCACTGTTACTCTTGAAGAAGAAGCAACCGAAAACGGCAAGATTTGGAACTGGATTGACGGCGACAAAAAAATTCCTGTTAAGGGCGAAGTTGTTTTCAAGGATGTAACCTTTGGCTATGTTGAAGACAAAATTGTTCTCCACGACATCAATCTTTACGCAAAGCAGGCACAGAAGATTGCGTTTGTTGGCTCAACAGGTGCAGGCAAAACAACAATCACAAACCTCATCAACAGATTCTACGATATTCAAGAGGGCACAATAACCTATGACGGAATCGATATCAAGAGAATTAAGAAATCTGATTTGCGCCGTTCTCTTGCAATGGTGCTTCAAGACACTCACCTATTCACAGGCACGATTATGGACAACATCCGCTACGGCAGACTTGACGCAACCGATGAAGAATGTGTTGAAGCATCAAAACTCGCAAGTGCACATTCATTCATCAAGCATCTTCCGGACGGCTACAACACAGTCATTACATCAGACGGTGCAAACCTCAGCCAGGGTCAGCGCCAACTTCTTGCAATTGCAAGAGCTGCGGTTGCAGACCCGCCTGTTATGATTCTTGACGAGGCGACCTCATCAATCGACACAAGAACGGAGGCGCACATCGAGCACGGTATGGACAGACTTATGATTGGCAGAACGGTATTTGTAATTGCCCACAGACTTTCAACTGTTCGAAATTCAAACGCAATTATGGTTCTTGAAAACGGCGAAATCATTGAGCGTGGCGACCACAACGACCTGCTTGCGCTCAAAGGCAGATACTATGAACTTTGCACCGGAAAGGCACAATTATCGTAAAAAGTAAAAAATATTTACAATTTACAAAATATTAAAAAAAACCTTTACAAATAATAGACTTCGTGTTATAATCAAGTTAACTTATAGTGAGTAAATGTATACGAATGAATATTTAATGTTTATTGAGGTGTTATTATGAAAAAGTTTATTTCTATTGCTTTGTCAGCAGTTATGTTGATTTCAGCAGGCGCTATCAGTGCAATGCCTGTTATGGCAGCCGGTGTTTCAAGCCCTGGTTCATCAGAGGTTACAACAAAGCCTGCAGTTGATACAGACCCTGTTATTATTACAGTTAACTCAGAAAAATCATCAGATGTCACCTATACAAAAGAAGATTACAAATACACTTTCTCTTATTCAGGTAAGGGCGAAGTTATTGACTGGGAATTTCCTAACATGGTTGAAGGCGTTGACTACTCTGTTCTTTCAATGTCTGATGACAACAGCAAGATTGTAATCGAACTTACCGAATCAGGTAAGCAAAAGCAACTTGTTGCAAACGCTATTGTCAAGAACTCAACCGCTTCAAAAGAAGACGGTGAAGTTGACGAAAACGACAACGACACAGCAAACAAAGACAACAGCAACACTTCACCTGCAACAGGTGCTGCAATGGCTGGTATCGCTATGGCAGGTACAGGTGTAGCATTGCTTGCAATTTCAAAGAAGAAAAAAGACTAATTCTTAAATCAATCAAGAACCTGTAACAATTGTTACGGGTTCTTTTTTAAAGGTGAGTACAATGGATAACGACAACAAAAGTTCGGGCGGTCGCACAAGAAAAATAATTGTCCTCTTGGCAGTTATTTTGATTGTTGTAGGAGTTGGAATAATGCTGTTTCAAGCTATTTCAATCCAAAATGCAAAAAATAAAGATGCCGAACTTACATCATCAACAACAACTCAAACATCAACTGAACAAGCAACAGTTGCGAACAAAATTGATTTTGATTCATTAAAAAAGAAGAATAAAGAAATCTACGCTTGGATAAAAGTGCCGGGAACAAAGGTAAACTACCCTATTGTTCAAAGCAGCACGGATGACGCATTTTATCTCAAGCACAGCGCAACAGACAAAAGCTATTCATCAAGCGGTGCTGTATATACACAAAGTATGAACAAAAAGGATTTTACCGACAGAGTGACGGTTATTTACGGTCACAACGGCTACGGCGACACCTATTTCACAACACTTCACAGATTTGAAAAGCAAGATTTCTTTGAAAAGCACAAAAAATTCGTGATTTACACAGCTAACGAAAAGCTGACATACAGAATTGTATCTGCGTTTAAATATGACGACAGGCATATCATGAACAGTTTTGATTTCCACGATGACAACATTTTCAAAGAATTCATTGAAATGGTTCAAAATCCAACATCTTCTAACAAAAATGTTTCAAATTCTCTTGATAAAGAAATCACGATAGACGATAATATTGTGGTATTGTCCACTTGCTTTACAGGACAAAAAAGCAACAGATATTTAGTATGCGGAGTATTAGTTAAGAATGAAAAAACCAATTGATCCAAATTTAAATTCAAACGAGAGTGAGGATATACTCTTCAACGGCGGATATGATGAAAACAAAATCATAGAAGTTGAACAGTCGTCAATCAGCGATAAAACTCAAAATGAAATTCAAACTCAAACCAATGAATTAAACAAAATTGTTGAAAAAACTGCTGACGAAATAGAGCACAGACACCATCACCACCATCACCACCATCATTCATCAAGCGGTGAGCACCGTCATTCTCATTCACACCACTCGTCACATTCATCAAAACATCACAAAAGTCACAAGCACAAATCATCAGCTTCAAGAAAGTTGAAAAGAAAGTGGAAGAATATGAGCAAATGGATTAAAGTTCCGTTTGTCATAATTTTGATAATTGCAATTTTGGTCGGCGGAATCGAGGGTGCGTTATCCTATATAAAATACAAGGGCAAAAATGATTTCGTTTCTGCAACAATTACCGACAAAAATCACGATGAAATCATCACATACAAAGGTCACAAATACGCATTCAACGAAAATGTTGTGTCTATTGCATTTATGGGCATTGACCAAAGAGAGATGTTGAGCAAAAACGATGCAGACTTTGTGGGATGTGCAGACGCAGATGTTGTTGTTACGGTTGACACCGGAAACGGAGCTGTCAAAATCATCAACATTCCTCGTGACACAATGGTAGATGTTGATGTCTACAATGACACAGGCGTTTTCTTGAGCACAGACAATGTTCAGCTTTGTCTTGCATATGCCTACGGTGACGGCAAGGAAAAGAGCTGTGAAAATGTGACAAAGGCTATCAGCAGAATTCTATACAATGTGCCTATCAACAAGTATTTTGCACTTGACCTTGAGGGTGTTGCACCAATCAATGATGCAATCGGCGGTGTAACTCTTGAAGCACAATACAGCGTGCCTGACAAGGGCATAATCAAGGGACAAACCGTTACACTCAAAGGTGACATGGCAGAAGCATATGTCAGAACAAGAGATATGGACTATCTCGAAGCTTCGCTCAACCGCTCTGCAAGAATTGAGCAATATGTAAAAGCATTTGCGCAACAGCTTATTCCTGCAGTTAAGAAAGATTTTGGTGTTGTTACCGATTTGTACAACACAGCATCAAAATACAGCAAAACAAACATCACATTGAACAATGCAACCTATCTTGCATCAACCGTGCTTGACAAAGGTATCGACTCGTTTGAAACCTACACTATCACGGGTTCAATGACCGAAACCAAGCACACCAAATATCCTGATGCTGTTATTGCCGAGTTCACTCCTGATGAGGATAGTGTTATGGAAGCTGTGTTGAACACATATTATATTCAAATTGACTAATATTGTAGATAAAGTCTCTTATATAAACAAAAATGCTGTAGGCATCAAACTTACAGCATTTTTTTCTTTTTCTATTAATACATATAATTTGTGGCTTTTACAAATTTGCCGTCTTTATAATAAGTCCTCGGCACTCTGCGTGCAACTCGGCACGGAAGTTCATAGTTGAACGAGTAAGCAGAATTTGAAACTTCTTCCATAGATAGTTCAGCGTCGCCGTCTTTGCCGACCAAAGTTACGGTGCTGTCAAGTTCTGCACCGTCAACATCGGTGACATCAACCATAAACTGATCCATACAAACTCTGCCAACAATCGGTGCATATTGACCGTTGATGATTACTCTGCCCTTGTTTGAAAGACAACGAGGATAGCCATCAGCGTAGCCAACAGGGATGGTTGCAATCACTCTCGGCTCGGTTGTTTTGAATGTTCCGCCATAGGACACTTCTCTGCCCGCTTCAAGGGTTTTTATGTGCGAAATGTGAGTGAGCCACGACATAACAGGTTTGATGTCGAGAAGCGACTTGTCAACTTCCTCACTCGGATAAAGACCGTAGAGAATAATTCCCATTCGGCACATATCGAAATATTCATAAAAATTCATAATGCCTGCACTGTTGTTCAAATGCTTAATCGGGATTTGAATTCCCCTATTTTCAAGCATCTCAACAAAAACCTTGTACTTTTCTCGCTGTGCAAGTGCTTTTGTCAAATCCGTCTCATCAGCCGTTGCAAAGTGAGAGAAAAGTCCCTCGGCTTCAATGTTCGGCAAAGCACAAATTTTTTTGCAAACATCAGCGCTTTCCTCATTAACCTGAAAACCGATACGGCTCATTCCGGTATCAATGCAAAAATGAAACGGAACAGTTTTGCCCTGCTTGACCGCTTCATCAGACAAAGCCTTTGCCGTGTCGTATGAAAAAACAGGAATTCGAATGTCATATTTCACAACCAAATCATAAAACGCAGGAGCGACATAACCCAAAATCAAAACCGGGGTTTTTATGTCGGCTTTTTTTAATTCAATGGCTTCCTCGATGCAAGCAACACCGAAGAAATCACATTTGCCCTGCAAGAATTTTGCAAGTTCAACTGCACCGTGACCGTAAGCATCGGCTTTAATAACTCCCAAAAGTTTGCAACCCTGCGGCAATTTTGCACGAGTGTTGTTGTAATTATATTCAACGGCATCCAAATCAATTTTTGCCTGTGTTCTAAAGTACATTATCCAATCACCTCTGAAAGTGGCACAGTTTTTATATCATTTTCGGCAAAAGCCTTGTTGAGTGCACGAACAAAATCAAGTGCCTTTTCGCCGTCACCGTGAACACAAACGCTGTGAGCCTCAATCGGCACCTCCTCGCCTGTGTAAGCGGTAACCTTGCCTTCTTTTATCATACGAATAACACGAGATATAGCCTCGTTTTCATCGGTAATCATTGAGCCTTCAAGTGTTCTTTTACGCAACGAGCCGTCAGCCTCGTATGCTCTGTCGGCAAAAACCTCGCTGGCATATTTTATGCCGACCTGCTTTGCTGCCTCAATCATTTTTGAGCCTGAAAGAGCAAGCAAAATCAGTGACGAATCAAAATCCTTGATTGCGTTTGCGATGGCAAGCGACATTTCCATATCCTTTGCCGCCATATTGTACATTGCTCCATGAGGCTTGACATGTTGCATCTTAACGCCTTGTGCCTTTGCAAAGGCTGAAAGTGAGCCAAGCTGACAAAGAGTGATGTTGTACACTTCTTCAGGTGACAAGGTCATATTTGTTCTGCCAAAATTCTCCTTGTCCAAATAGCCCGGATGAGCGCCAAACGCAACAGAATTCTCTTTGCACAAAGCAACGGTTGTGTTCATAATATTGCTGTCACCTGCATGAAATCCGCAAGCGATATTCGCCGAAGTAATCAAGGGAATAATCTGCGAATCAAAAGCAGCTCCCTCGCCTAAATCCGAGTTTAAATCTACAAAATACATCTATAAACTCCTTAATAAATTCTAATAAAACAGATATAAACGCTACGCAAATTAATACTTCAACGCAACATTTTTTACATCTGTGATAAACATATGCCCCGGTGCGTGAGTGATTGCAATCGGTGGCTTTGTTTGCATAACAGCATTTTGAGGGGTTACACCGCACGGCCAGAACACCGGCACTTCACCCTCGTTGATTGTAACGCTGTCGCCATAATCAGGATGATTGACATCCAAAATGCCAATGGCTTCAGGGTTGCCGATTTGAATAGGTGCACCATGAACTTTTGGCATAGCAGCCGTAACCTCAACCGCCTTGACAACCAAATCATTTGGTATCGGTCGCATTGAAACAACCATATTCCCGTGGAATGCACCTGCCGAAGCAAGTTCAATATTTGTATTGAACATCGGCACATTTACATTTTCCTCTATATGACGAACAGGAATGTCCGCCTCAAGCATTTCGCTCTCAAAGCTGAAGCTGCAACCGATGAGGAAGTATACAAAATCATCTTGCCAATATTCGGAAATGTCTGTAACTTCTTTTTCAAGCACACCGTTTTTCCAAATTCTGTACTTTGGAAAATCCGTGCACACATCTCCCTCGCTTGCCATAGCCTTGAACTCTCTTGATCCGACATCACCGACCTCTAAAATCGGGCACGGCTTTGGGTTACGCATACAAAAAAGGAGAAAATCAAACGCATAGTCCTTTGGCAAAATGCAAAGATTTGCCTGCGCATAGCCTGCGCACATACCTGATGTTTGAAAATCAATTTTGCCCTCACGGATAAGTTTTTTCACTTCCTGAGGGTGCATTGCTGAATAATCCATATTCACTCCTAAAATCAAAACATATATAAATTATCAAAAAATCGTTTTTGTTTTTTGGCTTCTTGCTCTGCTTCCTCAACGGTAACACTCTTAAATCTGACCGTGTTCCCTGCCGAAAGCTGTGACGCACGAGGCAAGTCAACGCTGATTACAGTTGCAATTTTTGCATAACCGCCCGTTGTTTGATGGTCTGCCATAAGAATAATCGGCTCGCCCGAATTCGGCACTTGAACAGAACCGAAAACTATGCCGTCGGATATAATATCCATACCGTTTTTCGACTTGAGCGGTTCGCCTGAAAGCCTTATACCCATTCTGTCCGACTGAGCATTAACTTCATACTCCTGCGACAAAAAGAGCCTTATATCCTCATCTGTGAACATCTCGTTTTGCGGGCCTAAAACAACACGAAGCTGAGCATCTTTGCTGTATTCAGATTCAGGAATTTCCCACTTGTCAATTTCACCAAGAGGGAACGCACCCGTTCCGATTGAAAGAACATCTCCGCTTTGGAATTTTTTGCCAAAATGTCCGCCAAAAGCAAACTTCAAATTTGTTGAAGCACTGCCAAAAACATATTCGCCGACTATTCCGCCTGCAACGGCAAGATAAGCACGCATACCACTTTTTGCCGCACCCATAGAAAGAATGTCGCCTTTATTTATCTTGTAAGCCTTGTTTCTTTTTATCGGCTTGTCATTTATTTTTGCGCCAAAATCCGCACCTGAAACGCAAATCACAGTATCCTGCGTAAATCTTGCAGTAACGCCGAGCACAGTCATTTCAAGAACAGGCGCACTGTCGCAATTGCCACACAATCGGTTGGCAACCGTCATAGAATATCTATCCATTGCGCCGTTTTGGGTGAAGCCGTTTTTCATAACCCCTACCCTGCCGAAATCCTGCACGGTGGTCAAAAGTCCCGGAGTAATAATCTCTATCATAATTCTGCCTCCGTAACCTTAACCTGATATTCGCCACTTTGAACCTGCTGTTCAATTCGCTTGAATTCGTCCAAATCAACAGGCACAAAACGAATGTAATCACCTGCGGAATACAAAATCGGATTTTCTCTTTCCTTGTCATAAACCTTGAGAGGAGTTTTGCCGATAAGCTGCCATCCGCCCGGAGAAGCTACAGGATAAATGCCTGTTTGCTCACCGCCGATACCGACAGCGCCCTCAAAAATCTCCGACCTCGGCGAATCAAGGCGAGGTGTTGCAAGGCTTTCGTCCATACCGCCGAGATAAGCAAATCCCGGCAAAAAGCCAAGCATATAGATGAGATAATCTCTACCACTGTGTCGCTCAATAACTTCCTGCCGTGTGAGGTGCGAATGTTCGCAAACATTGCCCATATCAAGAGCGAAGCAATCGTCATAGCACACAGGAATTTCAAAAAGTCTTGCCTTTCGGCTTGAAGCGACTTTGATATTTTTCAGTATCTTTGCAAGGGTATTTTTCAGCTTTTTTGCGCTGATTTCGGTACAATCATAAAGCACCGACACCGAGCAAAATGTTGGGATATATTCGGTAACGCCCTTTATCCCTGCTTGCTCGATTTCGGCGCAAAGAGAGGTCACATACGCATTGACCTCTCTGCTTATTTCATTTTTAAACTGTACGGTAACCGCACTGTCACCGTTTTGCAAAAATGAATATATCATCCGAAAAATCCTTTTTTAAGTGTTGTTTCAAACCAAGCGGTTGTTTTGTCCTCAACAGTATGAGGATATTCGATAAGACCTTTCATCAAGGAAATCATAGGCAAAATAATGTTTTTGCCGATACCGTCAATATACGGTCTTGCTTCGCCGTACATATCAAGCATACCTGCCTTTGCGGCAGCATCCATAACAGCCGACTCCTCTTCCTCGGTGTGGAAAAGGCTAACATCGTTCAAAAGGAAAGCTGTGCAAGCCATAAGAGCATTCATACCCCAATCGCTGACAGTTGCAGTGATGATGTTGTCCGCAGCTGTGTCTGCCAAAATGCCAAAGCCTGTGCCTGCCTTGCAACCACCCTCCTCGGCATACGGGATATATTTTCTGATGTGTTCCTCAATTGTGCCCATGCCAAGCTCGTTGCCAAGGTCACCGATAGAGAGATTGTACACACCTCTGTTTTGACATTCTCTGAAAAGAACATCATATTTTGCCTCAACATCAGTTGTGTTTACACCGACTGCGTTGTGATAATAGCCGTTTTTGTTTCTGCCCGGTGCTTCGTTTGAAATGATAGCACAAGGAAGCCCGTGAGAAAGAATTTCCGCTGTTTGTTCAGCCTCTTTTGCCTTGTCCTTTGTAAAGGTGACAATGCAAATTGTGTTGTCCGGAATATTGTCTATATCATAAGTAACATCAACGCCGAGCACTTCGCTCATAGCCTTGATTGATTTTTCGCACTGGTCAGGAACAATCATAACAGGCTTTGCGCCAAAAGCACGCATAACAAATCGAGCAAACACGGTTGAAGAAATAATACCGTCTGTTTCAGCCTCATTCCACGGAAGAAGAACAAAACCTGTGAGAATAAACACTTTTTCTCCCTTTTTGATGTTCTGCACAAGTCCCTCTGCACCATTGAGTGACAAAGGCTTGCCGGTGTATTTGATTGCACCGTCATAAAGAATACGGCACACACCGTATCCTCTCGGGTCAAGATTCATCAGCCAGTCGAGATTGTAGCCGACATTAAGTTTTGTAAGTTCTGTTCTGTTCATTATGCTTTGCACTGCTCCTCAAAATCTTTAACCAAAGCGTCCTGAATTGTCTTGAGCATTTCAGGTGCTTTACCGCCTACCGGCTTGCCGTCAACAGTCTTTACAGGAATACAGAATGAACCTGTTGAATGAACAATAATTTCATCGGCATTCATAAGTTCATCAAGGGTGTAATCTCTTTCTTCAACGCCATAGCCGAGTTTCTTTGCAAAAGCAAGAAGACGAATTCTTGCAGTACCCGGAAGTACTTTGTCATCAAGCTGATGAGTGATAACCTTGCCGTCCTTGAAAATAGAAACATTTGAGTGTGCACACTCTGTTACCAAATCTCCTCTGTGGAAGATAGCCTCTTGACAACCTGCTCTGTCTGCTGCTGTTGCCGCAAGGCAAGACGGAATAAGGTTCAAGGTTTTGCAATTGCAATAATAGAATCTCTTGTCCTCATAAGTGATAACATCAATAGGCTTGTATGTATCTGCAACATGAGCAGGAGTGAGAGTAATCCACAAATTGCCCTGCATATTTTCAGGATAAATATGACCTCTGAGTCCGTTACCTCTTGTAACCTGCATATAAACGAACTGATCACCGTCATCAACCTTCAAAACAAGTTCACGAAGAAGTTTGTCGAGTTCATCACGCTCAATCGGAATGTTCATACCGAGGAGCTTTGCAGAATTGTAAAATCTTGTGAGGTGAGCGTCCATATCAAAAACAACATGGTTGTGAGCATAAGTAGCATCGTAAACACCGTCACCAAACCAACAAACTCTGTCGAGCATCGGAATTTGCATATTCTCGATTTCGTCATATTTACCGTTATAGTAACCTAAATTTTTCATAAAAATTCCCCCAAAAATAGATTTCAATAAAAAAAGCGCAAGAAAACTCCGAATAAACGAAAAGACTTCCTTGCCCTCTTTTTTAATTTTAATACTATTAAATATAAAAGTAAATAGCTAATTCATATATTATGCGTAGAAATTTTAGGTCGATTTTTGTGCAGATTACAACAAATGTAATATTTCAACAATTTGCCTTTTGTAATTCAAAAACTCATCTGTGAGATTGAACTCGGTTGTTCTCGGCTTTGGTGCATCAATTTTGATTTCGTTTGCACACACACCGTCGGCAAGGATATAAATTCTGTCCGACAGCAAAATTGCCTCGTCAATGTCGTGAGTGATGAATACGGTTGATAAATCAATGTTCTGCATAACATCAAGATACCACTTGTGGATAATGGATTTTGTAATGGTATCAAGCGCACTGAACGGTTCATCAAGAAGTGCAACGCCGTTTGATGACAAATAAGTGCGGAGCAAAGCCGCTCTCTGACGCATACCGCCCGAAAGCTGTGACGGATATTTGTACTGCGTGCCCTCAAGACCAAAGGTTTTGAAATAAGGCTCTGCCTGTGCTCTTGCATCCTTTTTGCTGACGCCCTTGACAACAAGAGGAAGCGAAACATTGTCTATCACCTTTCTGTAAGGCAAAAGCAAATCTTTTTGGAGCATATAGCTGACATTGCCGGGTTTGCCCGTAATATTCTCGCCGTTTAACCAAACCTTGCCGCTGTCGGGCATATGAATACCCGACAGGACATTAAACAGCGTTGTTTTTCCGCCGCCGCTGACACCCAAAAGGCTGACAATCTCGCCCTTGTTGAGTGTAAGCGAAGCACCTTTTAAAACCTTATTATCGCCGAAGCTTTTATAAATATTTTCAGCCTTTAAAATTTCCATAAATTATGCCAAATAATCGTTTGTGAAACCTGTGTTTTCAGGAATTTTTTCTTCTACAATCTTTTCTTCGCCGAGCCAGTTATAAAATGCGTTCCATCTTGCAGGATCGATATAACCCCACTTCGGAGCGTCTGCAATATACTGATCTACCATATACTTTTGGCTTGCCTTTACAAGTTGTTCACTGCCCTTTAGTGAGCCTGTGTCGTCACCGTCAATAAGGATTTGAGCTGCTTCGTCAGGATTTTCGATAGCATATTCATATCCCTTTTTGGTTGCAGAAAGGAATGCATTAACTGTTTCAGGGTCGTTCTTGATAAGATCGTTGTTTGCAATAAGAATAGGAGTGTAATAGTCAAATGTAGGGTTCAAATCCTTAAAGAAGAACCTGTCAACTTCTACATTGTTTACCTGAGCGTTAACTCCGCCCCATCCGTCAAACACCCAAATTGCGTGATCCGGATTTTGCTTTACATCCTGTGCTTCGTCTGTTACAGTGTTTGGAATTCTCTTGACCTTGCTCCAATCACCGCCGTCTGCCTTAACAACATTTTCCAACATTGCAAGTTCAATAGGTGAATCCCAAGTGAGATATGTTTTGCCTTCAAGACCCTTTGGTCTGTCGATGCCTGCGCCCTTTTTGGACATAACGCAAGAAGTGTTGTGCTGAAGAAGAGCGGCAACAGCTGTAACCTGCATTGGAGTTGCAGATGTGAAAGCAGAAGCGATTGTATCCTGTGCGTCAATAGCAAACTGTGCCTGACCTGCGGAACAAGCCTCTGTTGCACCGTTTTCAGGTGGCTGAACGATTGATACATTAAGACCTGCGTCTTTGTAATAGCCTTTTTGCAATGCAACATAAAAACCTGTGTGGTTTGTGTTAGGTGTCCAATCAAGGCAGAGTGTAACATCCTTTAATTCTTTTGTTGTGTCGTCTGACGCATCATCCGAATTTGTCTTTGAACAAGCGGCAAATGCACAAACAAGAGAAAGCGCAAGCAACAATGCCATTATTTTCTTAAACTTTTTCATTTTTTGTCTCCCAAATTTTCTGTTTTATGTACCCACGGCATAGAAATTCTTTCAAGCAAAATAACAATGCCCATAAGCACCAAGCTGATTGCCGAAATAAACACGATAACGGCAAACATTTTGTCAAAGGCATAAGCCTTTTTTACTCTTGTCATATAAACGCCGAGTCCCTCAAATCCGCCGAGCCATTCCGAAACAACGGCGCCGACAACCGCATAGGCGGCAGAAATGCGAAGCCCCGAAAAGAACGAAGCGGTAGCATTCGGCAATTTGACTATCCTAAAAATTTGAAGTCTTGTTGCTCCCATAGAACGCATAAGATTTATCGCATCGGCATCAACGCTTTCAAATCCGTTGAGAAGCCCGATTGCAATAGGGAAAAATGTTGTGAGAACAACAAGTGTGATTTTCGGAGCCATACCAAAGCCCATCCAGAGCACCAAAAGAGGCGCAATTGCAATGGTCGGAATTGTTTGAGTAACAACCAAAACAGGATAAAGAGCCTTGTTGATTATGGTAAATCTGTCCATAAGGCTTGCAATGACAAAGGCTATTGCAATGCCGATGAGCAAGCCGTAAAAAGTTTCCTGCAAAGTGACAGCCGCCTGTTTCATCATAATTGAAAAATTGTCAACAAACGCTTTGACAACATCAATCGGTGACGGCAACATATATGCAGGCACAAGTTCCATATCGCAAGCCAAAAACCACAACAGCAATATGACAATTATCGCACCGAGCGGTGCAAGTTTATTGGTGATGTTTTGTAACTTTTTTGTCAATGGTCAATACCTCGCCCTCAGGATTGTAAACCACCTTGACATATGCGCTCACGCTTGGGCAACCTGCCTTGATTGCAACCTTTTGGCAGTTTGCAACAATTTCCATAAGCTCATCATAGCTTTCGCCCTCAATGGTAGTTTCGAACGGACCTACATAATAATTGAGTCCTGTTGACTTGATGTATGCAATAACCTCGTCAACAATGCGGATAAGTTCGTCCTCGTCCTTTACGCTTGGCAAAACCTGAATAGCAACACTTGCTTTCATAATAAAATACTTCCTTTCATAATATTCTTGATAAGTCAAGAAAAAAGCACCGAAAAAATCGGTGCTGAAATTCTAAATTTATATCGTCTTCCTACGCTCGCATTACCGAACAGGTTAGAAGGGTATAATCTCAGCCAAGATTGAAAAACAATCAGCACCCCTGACTTATTAAGTTAACGATATTTTACCACTTATTTCGTTATATGTCAATATATGAACTAATGAAGCTGTGGAATTAATGCGGTTGCGATGCCGAAATATACGAGAAGTGAAACGGCGTCAACAACGGTTGTGATGAACGGTGACGACATAACCGCAGGGTCAAATCCGACTTTTTTTGCAATCATAGGGAGTGTGCAACCGATGAATTTTGCAAAAACTATTTCAACAACCAAGGTGAGGCAAATTGCAAGGTCAACAATGAGGGTTATATCATCGTTGTGCATAATCAAATGGTCGACAAGCCAAATCTTGATGAAATTTGCCGCAGCAAGGCTCAAGCCACAAACCAAACCGACACGAATCTCTTTCCAAATAACCTTGAAGAAGTCCCTGAATGTTACTTCGCCGAGGCTCATGGCACGAATGACTGTTACGCTTGCCTGACCGCCGGAATTTCCGCCGGTGTCCATAAGCATAGGAATGAATGCGGTGAGGACTGTCATTGCAGCCAATTTGTCCTCAAAGCCTGTGATAATCGACCCTGTGAATGTTGCCGAAATCATAAGGAGCAACAGCCACGGAAAGCGGGATTTCCAAGTTTCAAAAACCGAGGTTTTAAGGTATGTTTTCTCCGTAGGGAGCATAGCATTCATCTTTTGAATATCCTCGGTGTTTTCCTCTTGGATGACATCAATAGCGTCATCGACCGTGATGATACCAACCAAACGGCCTTCCATATCAACAACGGGAAGAGCAAGAAAATTGTACTTGTCAAAAAGCTGAGTTGCAAGCTCCTGGTCATCAAGCGTGTTTAGGGAAATAATATTTGTTTCCATAAAATCGCTGATAACATCGTCGTAATCATGAAGCAAAAGTTCCTTGACGGTGGTAACGCCGATTAGTTTTCTTGAGCTGTCGCAAACATAGCAGGTATAAATTGTTTCCTTGTCAATACCTGTTCGTCTGATTCGCTTGAAAGCCGCCTCAACCGACATATCTTTTTTGAGGTCAACAAACTCCGGTGTCATAATAGAGCCGGCTGAATCCTCCGGATATTTAAGCAAAGTGTTGATTGATTCTCTCGTTTCGCTGTCGGCATTGCGGAGAATTCTCTTTACAACAGTTGCAGGCATTTCCTCAATGACATCAACGGCATCATCAAGGTAAAGCTCATCAAGCACTTCTTTAAGCTCGCTATCCGAAAATGCGTGAATAAGTGACTCCTGATTGTCGCTGTCAAGTTCAACAAAGGTTTCCGCCGCTTCTTCTTTGGCAAGCAATCGGAACATAAGCAATCGCTGATTGGCTGACACTTCATCAAGAACGCTCGCTATATCGGCAGGGTTCATTTCCGACAGTAGATTTTTAAGTTTTGCAAACTCTCTTTTTTCACATAATGTTTGGATTTCTTCAATGATTTCTTCTTCATCCATTTCCTGAATATCCACTTTCATTACTGTCACCGCCTTTGTTGTTTTATTTGTTATAGATATACACGACTATTCCTCGTCCTCATTTTCAGGCTCATCCAAATAGTCAAAAAATTCAGTTTCGTCATCGTCCTGCGCCTTAACAGCCACTCTTTTAAGAATCAAGACTGCTATCGCAAGGATGACGATTCCGCCAAAAATTCCAAGAAGCATCACCTTGAATTGAGGTGATTTGTGAAACACCTCGTTTTTGATAATATCCTCATAAGAATTGTTTTTTAGTTCTTTTTTAAGTTCCTTTGATGTCAAGCCAAGACGCTTAACTTCAAATTTATACGATTTGAGCGTTCCGTCAGATGAAACAACACTTGCTTCAATAATCGGATTCTGCTCGGTTGTCATCTTGAATTCCTTTGGAACATTGCAAGACGCACCCAAATCTTCAGGCACAGCTGTCAATTTCAGTTCTGTCATATCCTTTGGGATATAAAGCTGATAATAGGTTTCCTCATTATTAATTGCCGGATAAACACAACCAAGTTCGCAATCAAGCTCCTTGAGATTTGTGTTTGAATTGAGGTTTACATTGACATCATTATACTTATATTCAAAGAAATAATTTGCCGAAAGTGTAACATTTTTAACCTCAACATTGATACCGTTCACGCCGTCTTGGTTATAGGTCACAAAAATTTCTGCGCCTTTGCTGACTTTATATTTTTTAAGAGTCGGTGTTTCGCCGTCAGAATTTACATTGATGTTATAGTAAAACTGTGTCGGTGAAAAATCGCCCTCAATTTCGGCATCGTTGAATTCTATTGATTGCAAGGTTGGTGCTTTGACTGTTTTGTTTTCTGCCTTGTCACCTGCAAAAGCGGTGAACGGCACAACAACAGCAAGCATCATTGCCACGCACAGCAGTGCTTTAATCGTTTTTTTCATATTTACTCCTTTATATCAGTCCGCAATTATGAAACGTTCTATACCTGAAGAGATAAGATGTTCATACACACGGGTTGTATCAAGCTCGGTTGAAATATAATAAATTTGATTATTGCCTAACTTATCAAGATTTTTTATTTGTTTGTCTATTGCGGAATTCTTTATATTTCCGCTTTCGGCATCTTTGCCTGTGATTTTTACATCAACCTCTTTGAGCAATTTGACATCACCGCCAAGGTCGTTTTGAAGCCTCTTTGCCAAGGTTTTATAGCCGTCATTATATTTGTCCGAAACATCGCTCGGAAGATTGTAGTCGTACAGCACAAACACCTGAACGCCATAGCCTTTCAGTTCTCTGACAATATCGAGAATATAGTTGTACACCTGCTCGTTATTCGGGTCAAGGTAATTATTTCCCTGACTGTCGGTATAAAGCTTTTTGCCTTTTTTTACAGCCAAATCTTTGTTGTGCGACGGCAAAACATTATCTTTATAGCAACAAATTCTTGCAACTGGCATAATGTCGTTTTCTATAAGTCTTTTGATTGAACCGATGCTATCACTGCCGACATTGCTCATTGCACCGTAGGTGTCAATGGTTGCAAGCGATGAACGATAGCCGATTGTGCCGTCATCACGCTTTGCATCAAAAGTGATGCTGTTTGCAGAAGTATCGTGAACCTCATTAATAACAGAAGTGAGCATTGCGGAATTGTCAAGGCTGATGGATTCGGTCATAAGTGACGACACATTGATGGTCAACTGCGATAAAGCATTGCTGTCGGCATTGTCTTGATTGAGCAATTTTTCAGCCGGTTCTGCCTGGCGAATCATATGCACATCCATCACGGTATAACCACCGAAAAGGAGCACAACAATCAGCAATGATGACACAACGATTTTTATTGCTCGAAGTCTGTTTTCTTTCCTTTTTTGAGCCTTATATTGAGCGGCACGGCGTTTGTCATTATAAACATTACCCGCTTCGCCCTCAACAGTATATTTGTCGGCAAAGTCAATCGGTCTGCCCTGTGGTTCTTCCGTCCAATGCTCGTTGCGGTGCTCATTGGTATAAAATTTTCTTTTTTTCTGATTTTTACTCATAGCAAATCACTGTGCGTCTTGTGCGTTTTTCCTCAAAATAGCAATAGTTTCGGCCGGGTTTTCGCTCTTGAAAACAGCTGAACCGGCAACAAAAACATTTGCTCCTGCCTTTGCTGCAATTTTGATAGTTTCGGCATTGATTCCGCCGTCAACCTCGATGTCGATATCAGGATTAATCTTGCGGATTGCCTCAACTTTTGGCATAGTCGATTCCATAAAACTTTGACCGCCAAAGCCAGGCTCAACAGTCATAACAAGCACCATAGAGAGCCTGTCAAGATACTTTACAACTTCGTCAATCGGAGTTGCCGGCTTAATAGCCAAGCCTGCTTTTTTGCCAAGTGACAAAATCTTGTTGATAGTTTCCTCGGTGTCGCTGTCGCACTCGGAGTGGAAGCAGATAATGTCGGCGCCTGCCTTTGCAAAATCCTCTGCGTAATCAAGCGGATTGCTGATCATCAAATGCACATCAAACGGCACATCGCACACCTTTTTGCACGCAGCGGTGACAGGGGCACCGATTGAAATATTCGGCACAAAATGCCCGTCCATAACATCAACATGAATCAAATCCGAAGTAGAAATTCTTTCAAGTTCGGACTGAAGATTTGCATAGTCGCTCGCTAAAATTGACGGTGAGATTTTAACTTTATTGTTCATAAGTAATACTGCTCCATTTTTATAGTCGATATATTATAACATTATATACGCTATAATTCAAGAAAAAAGTGCCGAAACGAATCGACACATTGCAGGCTGTTGAGAAAGTTTCTGAATTTCGTTTTCTTGCGAGTGGGAGCTGTATGATTGTACCGCCCCCGAGCAAAAAACGAAAAACGCCAAAAAAGCTGTAAGTTCGATACTTACAGCTTTTTTTAACCCCTCCGTCAACACTTCGTGTTGCCACCTTTACTGCGTAGACGCCCCCTTTTGTCTGCGTTGCAGACATTTCCCCCGATTAACGGGGGAATAACCTTGCTTCAAGTGGAGGCAAGTCGGTTAGATTTATTTGGCGTGTTTCAGGAGATTTATCAACAGTCTGATGAATAAATACTGCCGTCTGTGACGCAAAATCCAAGTGTGTGCGGCTCGCCGTTTTGAGTGTAATCTATAAACAGTTTATTGTTAGTTTCATTTATAGCAACTATCTGCATGTCGTCATCAGCCAATGTGTCGTTGAAAACAGCCATCTGCTCGTCATCATATTCATCAACATTGTCACTCATAAAGAGGACAGAGCCAAAAAGTTTTATGAACTTTGCAAGCACCTTTTGTTGCTCAAAAGTGAACTTAATGTTGCTTCTGCGAAGCAAGAACACATCGGGGTCACATAAAAACGCACGATTGTTCAGGCATCTTCTGTACACGCTGTTGTGGATGGCATTCGGGGTTGAAACATCTTCTCTGTGAGTGAGATTGCGGAAAAACTTATGCTTCCAGCCGAGATCCATATCCGCACCGATTCGCATATATTCAACCTTGCCGAAGCACGGCATTTGCTGAACTCCGCAGCCCAAAATCTGCTTGTCGCCTACACATTCACGGAGGAAATCAATGCTTTCGTAAGCAAGCTGTCCTCTTGTTTTGTTGTGAAGCGGAACAACCGCAGTTGCATATAAAAAGTCGAGTTTGACAAGGTCGAAGCCCCAATCATTAAGCACGGTGTCAAACACATTTTTTATATATGCTCTTGCATCGGTATTATCAATATCAATCGCATAAAAACCACCCCAGTTTGCACCGACCATAATCGGCTTGCCGTTTTTGCCTTTTACAAGCCAATCGGAGTGTTCAGAAGCCAGCTTTGAACCCTTTTGTGCACCGAACGGAGCAAGCCACAAACCTGCCTGCCAGCCTTTTGCGTGGATTTTTTCAACAATCGGTTTCATACCGTTTGGGAACTTGGTTTTGTTGATTGAAAGCCAATCGCCAACCGCCGTTTGATAGCCGTCATCAATCTGAAAAGTGTTCACCTTATCGGTTTTTTCAGAGATTGCATCAAGGTCACGAAGAATAATTTTTTCGTTGATTTTTTGATAATAATTATACCACGAAGTGTAGCCTTTTATCTTTTTGTCGGTTAAAGGCTTGACATTCATCTTTGCAAAATATCTGTCGAAAACCTCGTCATAACCGCCATTGTCAAAATACAAATCAAGAAGTTCATACGGCTCACTTATCGTGATACCCTCAACATCTTTTGAAAAGCGGAGAGTGTTTTTGTTCATATCTGCATAGATAATTGTATATCCTGTGCGGTCGTTGAGAGAACCGAAGAAATCAATATTTTTCTCATTTCTGACATAAGCGAATGAGTTTGAATGAAAAACACCGCATTCTTTTGACTGTTCAACAAAGGTGTAGTTACCTACCAAATTCATACCAAACGGACTTTTGCCGAACAGACCTTTGCCGACGATTCCCTCATCTGCCATCAATTCATTCTTGGCGAATTCTTTTGTATCAGTCCACGACTGAAAGCCGTTTGCAAAGAACCTGCTGTCCTGCGGATATTCGTATCCCCTTTCAATACAAAAAGAGATGTCGCTGATTTCTTTTTTGGGGATAACGGTCAAGGTCAATCCGTTTTCTGTCTGACGCAAATCAAACGAAACATCATCGTTTGAAATTTCGGTAGTTTTGCTTTCTTTGCCTGTTTTATAACTGAAATTCAATTTATAATTCATAAATTTACCTCATCAAAACTTTTCAAGCGAATTTGCAAGGAATGTCTTTGTCTTTTCGCTCTGCGGATTTTCATAAATTTGTTCCGGTGTGCCGATTTCCTCAACAACACCGTCTGCCATAAACATAATCTTGTCAGAAACATTTTTGGCAAATTCCATCTCGTGAGTAACAACAATCATAGTGCTGCCCTCATCCTTTAAGTTTTTGATTACATTAAGCACTTCGCCCGTAAGTTCAGGATCAAGCGCTGAAGTCGGTTCGTCAAAGCACAAAATGTCAGGGTTGAGCATAAGTGCTCTTGCAATGGCAACTCTCTGCTTTTGACCACCCGAAAGCTGACACGGATAAAAATCGATTTTTTCGGAAAGGTCCACTCTTGCGATGATTTCCCTTGCTTGTTTTTCAAGTTCTTCCTTTGCGCCGAGTCCCAAAAGTGACGGTGCAAGAGTTAGGTTTTTAAGCACGCTGTACTGCGGAAAAAGATTGAAATCCTGGAATACAAGACCAAAGTGCCTACGCTTTGCTTTGAGTTCCTTATCCTTGATTTTTTTATCTTTTACGCCGTCATATATCACATTGCCGTCAATCGAAATTGTGCCTTCATCAGCGAATTCCAAAAAGTTTACGCAACGCAAAAGTGTTGTTTTTCCCGAACCCGAAGAACCGATAATCGAGAGGACTTCGCCCTTTTGAAGTTCAAAATCAATGCCCTTGAGCACCTTTGTTTTTCCAAAGTTTTTTTTAATTCCTTTTACTTCCAACAAAGCCATAATGTCCCCTCCTTACGCTTCAAAATAGCTCATTTTCTTTTCTGCCCAGTGGAAAATAACGGTGAGAATTCCACAGAAAATAAGATAGAAAGCGGCTGTGTAGAACAGAGGCCAAATAAGACCTGCCGATTTGATAAAGTTCTGTCCCATAAAGATGATTTCGTACACCGCAATGATACGGGCAAGAGAAGTATCCTTTACAAGAGTGATGATTTCGTTGCTCATCGGCGGAACAATTCTCTTGACCACCTGCAAAAGTGTTACCCTAAAGAAGATTTGACTTTTGCTCATACCGAGCACCAAACCTGCCTCGGTTTGTCCTTTTGGGATAGATTCGATACCTCCACGATAAATCTCGCTGAAATAGCAAGAATAGTTGATAACAAACGCAACGATAACCGCATTAAATCTTTCCATAAGATCCCAGCCGAAAATCAAGCCCGGACCAAAATAAACGATAATGAGTTGAAGCATAAGCGGTGTGCCACGAATAATCCAAATGAAAATTTTTGTCAAATACTTAAGTGGCTTGAACTTTGACATTGAGAAAAAGCTGAGCACAAGTCCCAACGGAAGTGAAAATACAAGGGTGAGTGCGAAAATCTTAAGTGTTTCCGCAAAACCCTTGAGCAATTCAAGTGTTACTGTCCAAAACATAATAAAATTAATCTCCTAATATATTATATACATTATATTGCCGTTCTTATAACAAGGGCGGTCTTAATAGATATTATTGCCTATTACTCACCAAAAGGCAGTCGCCTAAAATTAAGCAACTGCCCCTAAAGTGATTAATTTGTGTAATTATTCTGCAAGTTGAATACCGTACTTTTCAGAAAGCTTTTGCAATGTGCCATCTGCCTTGTATTCTGCAATAATCTCATTAACCTTTTCTGTCATATCGCTATTCTTGCGGAAGCTGATACCGTACTGCTCGTCAAGAAGAACAAGTGCAACCTTGAGGTTTGAATAGTCTGTGCCCTCGCCTGTCATAGCCTTTGCCATTGTTGAGTCAATGATGCAAGCGTCCGATGAACCTGAAGCAACTTCCAAAAGAGCGTCTGCCTGTGTTGTAACAGCTGTTACATTAAGACCGTTGTCCTTTGCTGCCGAAGCACCTGCCGAACCGTTCTCTGCTGCGAAAGAAAGATTTTTGAGGTCATCAACAGACTTAATCTTGCTAGCAACTTCAGATTTTGCAACAACAACCTGCTGATTCATTGCATATGCGTCTGTAACCGATGAGTTATTCTTAACTTCATCTGTGATTGTCATACCGTTCCAAATGCAATCGATTGAACCTGTTTGAAGTTCGAGGAACTTGTTGTCCCAATCAATAATTTGAAATTCAGCTTTAACGCCGAGTTTTTCTGCAACCATATTTGCAAAGTCTGCATCAAAGCCAATCCAATTGCCGTTTTCGTCCTTATAATCCATAGGAGCAAATTCTGTAATACCTACAACGAGTTTGCCTGATTCAACAATCTTTTCCGAATCTGTTTTGCTTGAATCGTTTGATTTGTTGCCCGAGCACGCTGTGAAAGCAAAGCATACTGTGAGCACTGCCAAAACAATTGCAAGAACCTTTTTAATAGTTTTCATAATATCTACCTCATTCAATTTATTTGATGGGTTCATTATACTTTATTTCTTTAGCGTTGTAAAGTGGTAACACGATAAAATTTCAAAAAATTTGTATTTTTGTGCAACTTGCATAAAGCAAGCCCATAATATGATGTAAATAATATACAAGGCAATGTATAAGATATGAATAAATATTCATTTTTAGCATAACTATTGCAAAAAAATACATTATGTGTTATTGTGTAATCACTGAAAACGAAAACAACAACAAAGGAGACAAAGATTATGAAAAAGTTTTTAGCGGTTCTTCTTGCAGCATTGATGATTTGCGTAAGCTTCGTTGCATGCTCAAGCGAGAAAAAATCAGATGACACAAACACAGACACAGACACACAAGAAACATTGACAATGGTAACAAACGCAGAGTTCCCTCCATACGAATACAAAGAGGGCGACAAAGTTGTTGGTATCGATGCAGATGTTGCACAGGCTATTGCTGACAAGCTCGGCATGAAGCTCGAAATCGTTGACACAAAGTTTGACGCTATCATCCCCGGTGTACAAAGCGGTAAGTACGATATGGGTATGGCAGGCATGACTGTTACTCCTGAGCGTGAGCAGAGCGTTGCTTTCTCTGATTCTTATGCAACAGGCATTCAGTCAATCATCGTTAAGCAGGGCAGCGACATCAAATCAGTTGACGATCTCAGCGAAAAGACAAAGATCGGTGTTCAGCTCGGTACAACAGGCGACATCTATGCAAAGGACGACTTCGGTGACGAGGCAGTTCAGGAATTCGACAAGGGTGCAGACGCAGTTCAGGCTCTTCTTGCAGGCAAGATTGATTGTGTAATTATCGACAACGAGCCGGCAAAGTCATTCGTTGCATCAAACGAAGGATTGGAAATCCTCAATACATCATATGCTGAAGAAGAATATGCAATCTGCTTCAAGAAAGACAACACAGAACTTCAAACAAAGGTTAACGGTGCTCTCAAGGAACTCATTGCAGACGGCACACTTCAGGAAATCGTTAACAAGTACATCAAAGCTGAATAAGAATAATTCGGCATCATAAACACAATATAAAGGCGAACCTATCGTTCGCCTTTATTTATGGAGATACAAAATGTTAGATATTATTTTAATGAAGGCTCCCGCTTTTGTGGAAAACTTCAAAGAACAGTTTGACCTCAACTTTATACAAAAAGACCGATGGAAGTATATGGTTACAGGTCTTGGAAACACACTTAAAATTACAGCTGTTGCCGCAATTATCGGTATTGTAATCGGTGTGCTTATTGCCGCAGTTCGTACCTCATACGACAAAAACGAGGAATCCCTCAAAATTCGTGGCGGATTCACCTGGTTTATTATGAGATTTCTCAATTTCATCTGCAAAATTTACCTCACTGTCATCAGAGGTACACCTGTTGTAGTTCAGCTCCTTATCACATATTTCATCATATTTGCATCATCATCAAACGGCGTCGGCGTTGCCATATTTGCATTTGGTATCAACTCCGGTGCGTATGTTGCGGAAATCTTCCGTGGCGGTATTATGTCGATTGATGAAGGTCAGTTTGAAGCCGGCCGTTCAATCGGTTTCAACTACTTCCAAACTATGAGATACATCATTTTGCCACAGATGTTCAAGGCTGTATTGCCTACCCTCCTCAACGAGTTCATTGCACTCCTCAAGGAAACATCTGTTGCGGGTTATGTTGCCGTAACCGACCTCACAAAGGCAGGTTCAAGTATTTCGGCTGCAACATATTCATATTATATGCCACTTTTGTCAGTTGCTCTCGTTTACCTTGTAATCGTTATGCTTCTCACAAAACTTGCAGGATTGCTTGAAAGGAGGCTCCGTAAGAATGAACGATAAAGCACTTATTGCCGTAAACAATGTAAAAAAATACTATCTCGGTGGAGAGGTAAAAGCTCTTGACGGAGTTAACCTCGAAATAAACAAAGGCGAAGTTGTTGTTATTATCGGTCCGTCAGGTTCGGGTAAATCAACAATGCTCCGTTCGCTCAATCTTCTTGAAGTTCCGACAGACGGACACATTGTTTTTGACGGTGAGGATTTGACAAATCCAAAGCTCAACATCAACAAGCACAGACAAAAAATGGGTATGGTGTTCCAGCACTTCAACCTTTTCCCAAATATGACAATTCTCCGCAATTTGACCATTGCACCGATGAAATTGCTCAAAAAATCACAGGCAGACGCAGAGGCAAAGGCACTTGAACTCCTTGACGCAGTCGGACTTCGTGACAGAGCAGACGCATATCCAAGCCAACTTTCAGGCGGTCAAAAGCAGAGAGTTGCAATTGTAAGAGCACTTTGCATGGAACCTGAAGTTATGCTTTTTGACGAGCCGACCTCGGCGCTCGACCCTGAAATGGTAGGCGAAGTTTTGCAGGTTATGAAAGAGCTTGCAAACAAAGGTATGACAATGGTTATCGTAACCCACGAAATGGGCTTTGCAAAAGAAGTTGCCACAAGAGTCATCTTTATGGACGAGGGCAAAATCCTTGAACAAGGCACACCTGACGACATCTTCAATCATCCAAAAGACCAAAGATTGGTTGAGTTCTTGTCAAAGGTACTATAGACTGTCAATAAAGTTCCTGAAACACGCAAATATATAAATTGACCATATTGCCTCTTCTTTTAATAAAAAGGGAGGTGGCAACACGAAGTGTTGACGAATGGGTTTTAAAAATGCCGTAGGTATCGAACCTACGGCATTTTTAGCGTTTTTCGTTTTTTGCTCAGTCGAGGTACCATCGTACATCTTCCTTCGCAAGAAAACGAAATTCAGAACCTTTCTCAACAGGCTGTAGCACATCAAAAAACTTTTCAACACGCTAAAAAATAACACAGGGACTGTCACATTTATAAGTGGCAGTCCCTTAAACTGTTTAATATTGTGCTTTTTATTTAGCCTTTGCTTTCGATAAGTTTGCACTTAACATCAAAGGTTTTGATTTGATTGTTTTCAATTCTTGCAATTGTTATAGTGATTATATCGCCCGGTGATGACTTGCTGAGAATGTTTGTAAGAACATCTGTTGATGTCATTGTCTTTCCGTTAACGGCAACAATCATATCGTACTGTCTAACATCCTTGTTTGCAAGGTCTGATTCGGAATCAATTTCACCGATAATCATTGTGCCTTCGGCATCCTTAAATCCCTTTTGTTCCAAAGCGGCAAGAATTGCACTTGCATTTGAAGCATTTGTAATGCCTGTGTAGCTTATGCCAAGTTTTGCTCTGCCTGCCACATAGCCGTTTTTGATAAGGCTGTTTGCTGTTTTAACCGCTGTATTACTCGGTACGGCAAAGCCCATACCCTCATAATCGGTTGAAGCAATCTTTGATGAGTTAATACCGATAACCTGACCGCTCATATTGAAAAGAGCACCGCCCGAGTTACCCGGATTAATAGCCGCATCCGTTTGGATACACTCGTTATCATAACCGATTGATGATGAAACGGGACGGTCAAGAGCAGATACAATACCTGTTGTAACGCTGTTCATAAACTTGCTACCGCCCGGGCAACCGATAACTACTGCCTGCTCGCCGACAACGATATTTGAGCTGTCTGCAAATTCTGCGACCTGGAGTCCGCTTGCCTTGATTGAAAGCACGCCGATATCTGTTTGAGCATCATATCCAACAAGAGCTGCGTCATATGTCTTGCCGTCATTTGTTGTTACCTTGAATTTTGAAGCATCGGAAATCACATGAGCGGCAGTCATAATATATGTTGTGCCTTTACTCTCGCTCATAATAACGCCTGATCCCTCGCCCGAAAGAGTCGGATCGCTTGAATCACTGTTTTGTTCCGAACCGAAGTTGTAAAAATCGTAATAAGAATTTTGCTCGCTGTATACGGAAATCAAAACACAGGAATTTATAGTCTTTTTTGCAACGCCGGCAACAGTCAATGTGCCATCGCTGTTTTCGGTTGCAACATCGCCCTTATTATCGCTGATTGAAGCTCCGCCCTTTGTGCTGTCGGAAGATTCACTTTGAGTTGTGCTCTCCTTTGAACCTTCGTATGATTTGTAGCCGGCAACAGAAGCGACAATGCCAAAGATTGACACTGCAACAACAACTATTGCAACAATGATGACAACCTTGAGCGACTTGCTTTTCGGCTTCTTTGGTGGCTTTGGTGCATTAGGCTGATTATACATATTTTGATTGTTAGGAGTATAATACGAGCCTGTGTTGGAACGATGAGTATTTTGATAATACTGCTGTCCGCCGTTTGTCGGCTGTGCATATCTGTTCTGCTGTGCACCGTAGTTTACATTGTTTGAATTTTGTGGTTGTTGATTTTGTCTTGGCGGAACAAAATGATATTCACCATTTGGCATTTCGTTGCCACCGTTTACACCGTTACTTTGATCTTTATTATATTCGTCCATAACGATTCTCCTTTTATTTAGATTTTGGCAAAGTAAACACAAATTCTGCCTCAGTCTTGCTATCCGACCTTGCAAAAATTCTGCCGCCGTGCATCTCTACCATTGTTTTTACTATATAAAGTCCAAGTCCTGCACCCTTTGAATCAAGTGAGCGTGATTTGTCCACCTTATAGAATCTTTCAAACACACGAGAAAGCTCTGAAGCGTCAATACCCTCACCGCTGTTTTTGATGCTTACCTGAACATTGTCGCCAACATCGGAAACATTAATCTCAATATATCCGCCGTCATTTGTGAACTTAACAGCGTTGTCAAAGAGATTGTAGATAACCTGATAAATCATATCCGTATCAGCCGTGATATGATGTGGCTCCAAATTTTCAAGTCCTCGGATTTCTATATTCTTCTTTTCAATCTTTTGTTCAAATGTCAAAAGAATATGTATGATTTGGTCAGATAAATTATACGGTTTCGGCTTCATTTCAAAGTCGCCCGATTCAATCTTGCTCATATTGAGCATTGCCACAACAAGTCGTGACAATCGTCTTACCTCATCAGAAACTATCTTTAGATAATAATCTTCTTTTTCCTTTGGAATTGTTCCGTCAAGTATTCCGTCAATGAAACCTGCAATTGAGGTCATCGGGGTTTTCAACTCGTGCGAAACATTTGCAACAAACGACCGTCTTGAACTTTCGAGCTTGTCAAGAGCGTCTGCCATTTCGTTGAAAGCATATCCCAAATCTGCAAGTTCATCGTTTGTGTTGATGTTAACTCTGTATGAAAAGTCGCCCACCGCAAAACGCTTTGCCGCCGCACTCATTTGCTGAAGCGGGGTGACCATACGCTTTGTGAGTTGCCACAAAACGATACACGCAAAGCCAAGGCATACCAAAGCGATAATCAAAAACGACCTCAACACAAGCGAAACAACGCCCTGTGTGCCTGCCGGAGTGACCGCAAACACCGTGCCGATGATTTGATTGTTATCACTCAAATTGTTTGCATCAAACGATGTTTTTATTGCAGTGCCAACAACATAGTAGCTTTCGCCGTTAATAATAGCTTTTCCGACTGAAGCACCCTCATACACACGCTGAAGCTGTTTGTCGCCGATTATAAAATTCTTATGATTTTCGCATACCGTTTCGCCGGAAATAAAGCCCTTAAGTCCTGTTTGATCCTTGCACATAATGATACTGCCACCGGCATCGCAAACAAAAACATCTGCATCAATACAACCGGAAACCATCGCAAGGTTTTCGCAAACACTCTCTTTATATGACGAATATTCGCTGTTCATATTGTTGACTATCATATTTTGAGAAATAGTGTTTGCAAGTTTTTTTGTATTTTCGGTCAAAATATCTGTCTTTTGGCTAAGGGAATATGCGTTTACTATGGTGGTGAGCACAATGCCCATCACCACAAGCATAAACAGAAACACGGTAACGAAAAGCAAAAAGTATTTGGTAAACAGGTTTTGTCTTTTACCTTTTCGTAATGCCATAATTCAATTTAGTCCTTTGTTTCAAATTTATACCCAACGCCCCAAACGGTCTTTAAGCACCATTTGTCAGATACACCCTCGAGCTTTTCACGGAGTCTTTTTACATGCACATCAACTGTACGAGAGTCGCCGTAATAATCAAAGCCCCATACCTCATCAAGAAGCTGGTCACGAGTGTAAACTCTGTTTGGATTTGAAGCAAAGTGATAAATGAGTTCAAGTTCTTTGGGTGGGGTATCAACCGGCACGCCCTTTACTTTCATCTCATAATTTTGAATATTGATTTCAAGATTGTCATAGATAACAACCTTTTTTTCGGTTTCTGTTGATTCGCTGTCGCCTGTTGTTCTGCGGAGGACAGCTTTAACTCTTGCCATAACCTCTTTTGCGTCAAACGGCTTTACAACATAGTCGTCTGCGCCAAGCTCCAAGCCAAGCACCTTGTCAAAGGTTTCGCCCTTTGCTGTGAGCATAATAATCGGAGCAGATGAGGTCTTTCTGATTTCACGGCAAACCTGCCAGCCGTCCTTTTTAGGGAGCATAATATCAAGAAGAACCAAATCAGGGGTTTTGTTTTGGAACATCTCAACAGCCTCCTGACCGTCGTTTGCTGTGAATACAACATATCCGTCATTTTCAAGATAAAGTTTGAGAAGTTCGCAGATGTTTAAATCATCGTCAACTACAAGAATTTTGTTAGCCATAATCGTTTTTCCTTTCTTTCTTCTCTTTGCACACATAATAGCAAATGATTTTGTTCACAATTTGTATTTTGAGTAAACAAAGAGTTAATATTTTTAACAATTAATTAATTCATATTTATGAAATTTTTACCATTCGATATTTCGCTTTTCACAGCTTTCAACATAGTCGATAAACTGACGGGCGCATCTCGGAGAGCGACCGCCTCTGCGTCTTGCCCACTGTTCTGCGGTGAAAAGTATTTTTTCCATATCAGAGGTAAGTCCTCTGTCGGTTGCAATTTTTTGAACAATATCTTCATAATCCTTTTTGTCAGGATTGATGAATGTGATTGAAAGACCGAATCGGTCAGACAGCGAAAGTTCCTCCTGCAAAGTATCGGAACGGTTAACATCATTTTCACGGTCGGAGAAGTTCTCCTTAATAAGATGGCGTCTGTTTGATGTGGCATAAATGAGCGTGTTATTCTGTCTGCCCGAAAGTGAGCCCTCAAGTGCCGCCTTTAATTCACCGAACGAATCATCGTGATTGTCAAAACTCAAATCATCAATAAAGATGATGAATTTCATCGGGCTGTCGGAAATTTTTTCCCTAATCATAGTCAAATCGTTGATGTCGCCCTTTGAAATCTCAATCATTCGCAAGCCTCTGTTCTTATATTCATTGAGAATTGCGTGAACGGTGGAGCTTTTGCCGGTGCCTCTGTCGCCGTAAAGCAAAACATTGTTTGCCGGCAAATCAGAAATAAACGCAACGGTATTATCAACAACCTTGCCACGCTGAACCTCATAATTTTTAAGGTCGGTCAAGCGAATAGAATCAATAGCCGTAATCGGAACAAACTCCTCATTTCTCCAAGTGAACGCAACAAATTTGGCAAACATACCGTAGCCGTTCGTTCTGTGGAATGACTTTAAGTCCTCGATATGTTCTGCCCAATTGTCGGTGAGAGGAAGCATTGCCCTGCCGTTCGGATTCCACTTTGGCATGGTTTTGAGAACATCCGCAATATCGCTGTCCTCTTCTGCTTTATAAATATCCTCTGCCGAAATCGAAGCGATAACCTCAAGTTTTTCCAAATCAGCTTTTACGCCGTCAAGAATAGATGGGTCAAGTTCATCACATTTGCCTGCCGCAGCTGCCTTGGTAAACACATTGTCATCTGTCAAAATAAGTTTTGACACATAATGCCTGAGCGAATGATGTGATGACAACAGATTGAAAAATCTGCTCTGCTTTGTCAAAACAGTTTCGTCCTCAAGAGAATTAAGCAAATCATACAATGCGTTTATAATCTCGTCTTGCTTAAAATCGTAAATGCAAAGCGATTCAATGTAGTATCTTACCTTTACGGCTTTATTCATTATTACACCTTCTGCCTTATATATTAGAATTAATTACATTCTATAACATTTGTTCACAATTTACAATAGCTATTACGAAAATAATTTAAAAATATGATGTCTGACAACCTGTTGACTTGTCTGTTGTTTTGTGGTATTATCATACATAAAGGAGATGGTGCTATGTCAAACACAAGCAAATTATCGGATATTACAGCAAACAGAATCAAATCTATGATAGAGGACGAGGGGCGTTTTTCTGTCGGTGACAAATTGCCAAACGAAAACGATTTTGCCTCCGAACTCGGTGTCAGCCGTTCCACCCTGCGTGAAGCTGTCAGGATTTTGACTCTTGGCGGAATACTTGAAATCAAGCGTGGCAAGGGCACATTCGTCACCTCAAACACCACAATAGAAAGCAATGACCTCGGCGAAATAAGCAGTGGACTTGACGACCTGTTTGAAATGAGATTGATGTTTGAGCCGGATTGCGCCTATTATGCGGCACAGCGAGCAACAGACGAGGAAATAGCGATTATTTGCAAGTACGGCGAAGCTGTTGAAGCAAAGATAAAATCGGGCGAGGACAGAACATATGAGGAGCAAAAGTTCCATGAAAGTATCGCAAACGCAACTCACAATGCTTTTGTAAAGCAGTTTATGCCGATTATCTTCAATGCAATTAAAAACGGTGTAATTGTTATGCAAAAGGATGAGAATGTGAACCGTGACAATCTCAATGACGACAGACTGATTATGGACTTCCTAAAGGCACGCAATGCAGAGGGTGCAAGGACAGCAATGAGACTCCACATTCTGCACGCAATAGAAGGTCTTTGAAAAAAATAAAAATTTTCTATTGACATAGGACATCATACGATATATAATGTGAATTAAGAAATAAATCAATCAGTTGTTGAACAACTTGTCCGACCGCTGAAAAATCAAAAATAACATTTCTTTGGAGGAAATAAAAATGGCAGAAGCTAGAATTTTTTACGAATCAGATTGTAATTTGAGCGTACTTGACGGCAAGACTGTTGCTATCATCGGCTTTGGTTCACAGGGTCACGCTCACGCACTCAACCTTCACGAAAGTGGCGTAAATGTAATCGTTGGTCTTTACGAAGGTTCAAAATCATGGAAGCATGTTGAAGACCTTGGTCTTAAGGTTATGACAACAGCAGAAGCAGTTAAGGCTGCAGACATCATCATGGTACTTACACCTGATGAAAAGCAAGCTGCAATCTACAAGAACGACATCGCTCCATACCTCACAGAAGGCAAAGCACTTGCATTTGCACATGGCTTTAACATTCACTTCAAGCAAATCGTACCACCTGCAAATGTAGATGTATTTATGATTGCTCCTAAGGCTCCTGGTCACACAGTAAGATCAGAATACAAAGAGGGCAAAGGTACTCCTTGCCTCGTAGCAGTATATCAAGACGCATCAGGTCACTGCCTTGATACAGCACTTGCTTACGGTGCAGGCATCGGCGGTGCAAGAGCTGCTATCCTTGAAACAACATTTAAGTGTGAAACAGAAACTGACCTCTTCGGTGAGCAGGCTGTTCTTTGCGGCGGTGTTACAGCTCTTATGAAAGCAGGTTTTGAAACACTTGTTGAAGCAGGCTATGACCCAAGAAACGCTTACTTTGAATGTATCCACGAAATGAAGCTTATCGTTGACCTTATTTATTCAGGCGGCTTCTCAAAGATGAGATACTCAATTTCAAATACTGCCGAGTTCGGTGACTACGAAACAGGTAAGCGTCTTGTAACAGACGAAACTAAGAAGGAAATGAAGCAAATCCTTCGTGAAATCCAAGACGGTACATTTGCTTCTAAGTTCATCACAGAAGCAAACAACGGTTGGGCTCACTTCAAGGCTACAAGAGAGCTTGAAGCTTCTCACCAACTTGAAGAAGTAGGTAAGGGCATCAGAGCTATGTACAGCTGGAACGGTGACGACAAATACGCAGAGAAATAATTGATAATTAAATATAACCCCTTCCCTAAAAAACAAATCGGTACTGAACAAACAGTACCGATTTTTATTTAGACTAATTTAGAACAAGCTATAGGCTGTTGAGAAAGGTTCTGAATTTCGTTTTCTTGCGAAGAATGGGAGGCATAATTCGGTTGGATTATACTTGGTATGGTCCAGGGGCTTTATTGACAGTCTATAAAAGGCTTCCAAAACGGAAGCCTTTTATAATTATCTTATTCTGAACGAAGTGCGTCAATAGGGCTGAGCTGTGCGGCTTTCTTTGCAGGATAAATACCAAAGAACAAGCCTACACCGGACGAGAACAGAAGTGCCAAGAGAATAAGCCAAATGCTTATCTTCGGCGTTATATCTATAATCGAGCAGGCGGCGAATGCACCCGCTATACCCAAGACGACGCCTATAAATCCGCCGATAAGGCAGAGAATAACCGACTCTGTCAAGAACTGCATCGTAATCACTCGAGTTTTAGCACCAAGCGATTTTCTGATACCGATTTCTCTCGTTCGCTCTGTTACCGACACAAGCATAATGTTCATTACGCCAATACCGCCAACGATAAGAGAAATTGCACCTACACCGGCAATGAAGATTGTGAGAACTTTCATAATGATGTCAACAATCTCGATATATGTTGCCATATTTTGTGCAGTGTACATACCGTTTGAATAATTGCCATGAACGGCTTTCAAATAGTTTACTGTTGCATTACCGACAGTATCATAGTCCTTGCCCTCCTCTGCAATTACAAAAACATTGGAGAGGTTTGCACTTGCACCTGTAATCTGTGTAAGCGTTGTACAAGGCATAAAGAGTGCAATCATCGGCTTGTCGGAATTGGTCTGGAACATTGAACCAATGCTTGTTCCGCCACCGAGTGAATTAACCATTGCATCAATATTGGCAACACCGCAAACCTTGATTTTCATTGATTTGCCGGATGAAGAAACCGTTATGCTTTGACCTGTTGCATCCTCGTAACCGAAGGCTGTTTTTGCCGATTCAAGGCCCATAACAGCTATAGGTGCATTTGCGGCATATTCCTCATCCGTAAAAAATCTGCCGTATTCACACGTATTTGTCATGGCAAACTGAACATCACTGTTTACGCCAACCATCATAACGGTTGCTTCGGTTGCGGTTGCATCAATAGTTGCATTACCAAAGCCCATAAGCATTGGTGAGCAACGCTCAACACCCGAAACCTTTGTTTTTATGTTATCTACATCGTCAAGTGTAATATAGTCATTATCGGTTGCCTGTGTTGTATCAACTGACACAAGCACGGCATTTGAACCCATATCCTCGATAAGTCCAACGATATAATCACGCACACCTGTACCTGCACCGACAATCATAATTACAGAGGTGATACCGATAATAATTCCAAGCATGGTAAGAACGGAACGCATCCAGTTTGCTTTTATACACTTTACAGCGATTTTTAAGCTTTCTGTTATATTCACCTATATTACCTCTTATTTAGTTTTATCAGTTTTAACTTTTACCTTGAATGAATCTTCCTCGTAGTCTGTTTGAGGAGTGGCAACGATTTGGTCACCAATTGAAAGTCCTGATTTTATCTCATACGAAGTATCAGAAGTTGCGCCTGTTTCAATCTTTGTTTTTGTTACGGTTTCTTCTTCAGGATTGTAGAGATAAACATATGTACCCTCTTTTTCAAGCACGATTGATTCAATCGGAACACATGGAACATCAGTGTATGTACCTGTTACGATTTCAACATCTGCGTCAAAACCAACAATGATGTTTTCATCAGGGTGGTCAACAACAACCTTACATTCAACGCCTGCACCTGAATTTGTGAGTGATGAAAGACCGCTGATGCCTGCCATTGAACCAACACTGTCAAGCATTGAGCCTTGTGAACCGCCTGTTGCAGTCGGAGCGATTGAAGCAACAACGCCGTCATACTTACCGTATGCTGTTTTTACAGTTGCCGACATTCCCTCTTTAACCTTGTGAACATCGTATTCACCAAGAGAAATTGTGACAACTCTCTTCTTCATATTTTCAAGAGTAAGACCTGTTGAAAGTGCAGTTGTTTGTCCGCCCTCTTCAATATCACAAGTTGTGATAACACCGGAGAATTCTGCTTTCCAACCCTTTGCAAGATCATCTCTTGCAGCCTTTGTCACTTCATAAGCATTTTTAGCGGCTGCTGCAGCCTGCTTTTGAGCGTTAACTGTTGATGCTGAGGCCGTAATTGTGTAAACTTCCTTTTGAGCATAAAGTGCAGCAAGCTGAATTTGAGCCGAAGCTAAACCGAAATTATCAGACTCTGCAATACCCTTACCGATAGCTTTCCAATTAACAGATTTAACAGCAGTTTCAATCATTTTAACCGCCGCACCGCTGTCGATAAATTCTATCATACCCTGTTTGATAGCAGCGGTTACAGCCTTGCCGACAGCGTCAGCAATTTTTTCTGCACTCCAGTTACCTGAAGAAATTTGATACATAATTGTATCAGCAACAATTGTAATTGTTCTTGTCAAAGAATCTACATCTTTCGCAATATTGCTGAGGTCTTTTACAAGACTTTGAAGAAGGTCAACAATCTGCTTTGATGCCTCACCGAGTTGCTTCAAAGAATCGAATACAGGTTGAAGTTGATCAAGAGCAAGTTCAATCATAGCCGATGTTTCATTAAAGCCTGAAGCCTTTGCTTCTCCGCAAATCTTACATGTTACTGTGCCCACACCACTTGGGAAATCGTGAACTTCTTTCTTTATATATCCACAATCGTCACATTTATAATAGTGATAATTTTCCTTATCTTTTCCGCTTGTAAACTTTTGAACAGAACCATAATGGTGTTCTTCAAATACCTTTGTTCCGCATTTTTTACAAACTTTATAGTGTCCCGAATAGTTTGCATCTGCATACTTTTTATCTGAAAAGTCATGTTCGCACGGAGGAGCAGGTGTCGCATTGTTTCCGTTTCCATTTCCGTTTCCGCCACCCCAATACTTGGTTGTTGTGGTTGTAGTCGTTGTTGTTGTGGCTTTTTTTGTTGTTGTGGTAGTGCTTTGCTTTTTCTGCTCTGCCTTTTCAAGCTTCTTCAATTTCTTTTCAGTCTTTGCAATGCTCTTGTTGATTGAAGCCAAAGACTTTGCCGCTTCAGCCTGATGCTGAACAGCCTCTTGATAAGAAGCGTTTGAATTTGCATAAGCCGAATTAAGGCTTGCCACCTGTGAATCAAGACTGCTTGTATCAAATACAGCAAGTTGATCGCCCTTTTTAACCTTGTCGCCAACCTCTACATACACCTTTTTAACAGTAGCAACGGTGCCCGGCTTATACTCTTTTTTAAGTCCGGAGCTTATCTGTCCTGTTGAAGATACGGTTTGAGTGATAGAGTTTGTAGATACTGTATTAAGCGTTACTTCTGTTTTTTTGCCGCTTTTAGCAAAGACAACACTTGTTATTACAATAGCAACAACAAGAATAACAGCTATAACTGCCCATACAATTTTCTTTGTATTACTTTTTTTGACAGTTGCCATAGTCAAACCCCCAAATATATATTTATTTCTATATTATATATCACATTTTGCGTGCATAGTGATGCACTTATGGCGTAGTAATATTACGAAATCAGTATAATTCCATTTTGTATAATTGTCAATAACAAAATGTATTTTTAAACAAAATTGACAATTTGTTCATATTTACTGCAAAGCCTTAAGGGCTTTTGCTCCGATATCTTTTCTGTAATGAGCACCGTCAAAGTGAATTTTTCCCACAGCTTCATAAGATTTGTTGAGTGCATCCTGCAAATCATTGCCGAGAGCAGTAACGCCGAGAACTCTGCCTCCTGCGGTTACGAGTTTGCCGTCTTGAAGTTTTGTGCCTGCATGATAAACAGTTACGCCGTCAAGCTGACCGTCGGTAAGACCGGTAATCTCAATTCCCTTTGGATAAGATTTTGGATAACCGCCCGAAGCCATAATTACGCAAGTGCAAGCTCTTTCATCCCACTCGATGTCCAAATCTGCAAGAGTGCCGTTGTTGATTGCTTCAAAAATGTCAATAATGTCAGTTTTAAGTCTTGGCAAAACAACCTGTGTTTCAGGGTCGCCGAAACGGCAGTTATACTCTATTACCTTCGGTCCCTTTGGAGTGAGCATCAATCCGAAGTAAAGACAACCCTTAAAGGTTCTGCCCTCGCTGTTCATAGCTTCAATAGTAGGAATAAAGATTTTTTCCATACATTCCTTGGCAATTTCCTCTGTATAATAAGGGTTTGGAGAAACAGTGCCCATACCGCCTGTGTTAAGACCCTTGTCGCCGTCAAGTGCACGCTTGTGATCCATAGAAGTCACCATAGGTTTTACGCACTTGCCGTCTGTGAATGCAAGAACCGATACTTCAGGACCTGTGAGGAATTCCTCAACAACAACATTGTTGCCCGAGTCGCCGAAAATCTTATCTTCCATAATTTCCTTTACACCTGCAACAGCTTCATCAAGTGTTTCCGGAATGATTACACCCTTGCCGAGTGCAAGACCGTCAGCCTTAATAACGGTAGGAAATTCATTCTTTTCCTTTATATAATCAATTACATCCGCAGGGTCATTGAACACCTTGTATTCGGCAGTAGGAATATTGTACTTTTCCATAAGGTCCTTTGAGAAAACCTTTGAGCCTTCAATAATTGCGGCATTTGCCTTTGGGCCGAAGGTTGCAAAGCCTGCCTCGTTGAGTGCGTCTACCATACCGAGTACAAGCGGATCATCAGGGGCGACAACTACAAAATCAGCCTTTATCTTTTTTGCAAGCTCAACCACGCCGTCAATATCGGTTGCGCCGACATCAAAACATTCCGCATCATACGAAATACCGCCGTTGCCCGGACAGCAAGCAATATAATCAACTCTGCTTGACTCCTTTATTTTTCTGATAAGAGCGTGTTCTCTGCCGCCCGAACCTACTACCAATACTCTCATAATATCCTCCGAATATAATCAGTTGTTTTTATTAATAATTCTTGTTTCCTCTGCACCTGTTTCAAGGTCGATATAACGAGTGAAAAGAGAAACCTTGTTGTCCTCGTTGAGGTTATCCCAAACCATTTTTGTGAAATCGTCAATGCTTTCATCACCGATTGCAACAGGAGTCGGCTCGCCCTCAAATGACGGAATCGGATCACCGTCACACTTATATGTGTGGATGAAGTGTCCGAGACCTGCGGTTGCAGGATATTCAAAGAAACATCTTACGCACTGCGGCTCGCCGTTGTTTGACTTGAGGATTGACAAATTGTAGTCGCCGTTTGGCTTAACAACACCCGAAATTCTTGGAGTATAATTCGGTGCGTCAGGCTCAAACTCACGAGTGCGAAGTGCGTGAATGTAGCACTTTCCGTTTGCAAGGCAATCATAAATTGTGTCTGTTTGGTCGCCGTTTGTAACAATTGTTTTGTCCTCAAATTTAAGAACAGGATTGTAGATGATAAGACTTGGGTCTTCCATCTTGCTTTCGTCAAAAGCCTTTGTGCGGATACCGCCTCTGTCGTTTTCTTCAAAAATTCTGTTGCGTGAGTTAACCGAACGACCCATAATGAAATAAGCAATTACAGCCTTTTTGCCGTCCTTTGATTTGCCGAGAACAATGCCTCGTCCCGGATATGTATTTGTGTTAAGTTCCTTTGCAAGTGATTCTATATTCATATCTAACCTCAAATAATTTCTGTTTTGTTGCCGTTAATTTTTATTCTGCCCTCGCAGAAAAGTGATACTGCCTTTGGCAAAATCTCCCATTCAGCCTGACGCATAACACGATACTGAAGAATGTCCTCATTATCGCCCTGCTCAACAGGAACAGCCTTTTGCAAAATAATTGCACCGCCATCGGTGATTTCATTCACAAAATGAGCAGTTGCGCCTGTCACCTTTACACCGCTGTTGAGAACTGCCGTGTGCACCTTTTTGCCGTAAAAACCGTCACCGCAGAAAAGTGGGATAAGACTCGGATGAATGTTGATAATTCTGTTTTTATATTCGTTGACCAAATCTTCGCCGAGGATTGACAAAAATCCTGCAAGAACTATAAGGTCAATATTTTTGCCGTCAAGCGCTTCAAGCACAGCCTTGTCATAATCAGCCTTTGTATCATATGCTTTTCGGTTGACAACCGTGCTTTCAATGCCTGCTTTTTTTGCACGCTCAAGCGCATAAGCATTTTCGTTTGAAGCAAGAACAAAAGTGATTTTTCCGTTTTTGATTTCGCCTCTGTCCTGTGCGTCAATAAGAGCCTGAAGATTTGTTCCGCCTCCGGAAACAAACACCGCTATGTTTAGCATATTTCTACTCCCTTTTCGCCGTCCTTGATTTCGCCGATGATTGTTGCCTGCTCGCCGTTTTCATTAAGAATTCTTACAGCCTCGTCTGCCTTGTCGGAATCAACAGCAAGCATAAGACCTGTGCCCATATTGAAGGTGTTGTACATATCATGTTCAGGAATGTTGCCTGTTTTTTGGATAAGGTCAAAGATAGGGAGCTTGAAGCACTTATCCTTTTCGATAACAGCAAGAGTGTTGTCGTTGAGCATTCTCGGAACATTCTCGTAGAAGCCGCCGCCTGTGATATGAGAAATAGCGTTTACTCTCACATTGTCCATAAGAGTGAGGAGAGGCTTTACATAAATTCTTGTAGGAGTGAGGAGTGTTTCACCGAGAGTTGTGCCGAGTTCGTCATACTTAACGGCAATAGTTTCGCTGTTGATGTTGAACACCTTGCGAATAAGCGAAAAACCGTTTGAGTGAATACCCGATGATGCAACACCGATGATAGCATCGCCTGCCTTGAGGTGCTCGCCTGAAACGAGCTTGTCCTTTTCGCCGATACCAACTGTGAAACCTGCAAGGTCGTATTCCTCATCCGGCATCATACCCGGATGCTCTGCGGTTTCGCCGCCGACAAGAGCACATCCCGACTGCACGCAACCGTCTGCAACGCCTTTTACGATTTGCTCAATCTTTTCAGGATAGTTCTTGCCGCAAGCAATATAATCGAGGAAGAAAAGCGGCTTTGCACCTGAACAAGCAACATCGTTTACGCACATTGCAACGCAGTCGATACCGATTGTGTCGTGCTTATCCATAAGGAATGCAAGCTTGATTTTTGTTCCTACACCGTCTGTACCTGAAACAAGAACAGGATTTTTGTATTCATTAGCCGCAAGCTCAAACATACCGCCGAAACCGCCGATACCGCCGATTACACCCGGAATGTTGGTTCTCTTAACATGTGATTTAATTAGTTCCACAGATTTGTAGCCTGCTGTTACATCTACGCCTGCTGCTGCATAGCTATCGCTGAAACTTTTTTCCATAATGTATCTCCTTATACCCTACTGTTATATTTTTATATTTCTTTGATTTTTTCTTGAAGAGCCTTGTCTTTTTCAACAACCTGCTTTGCCATATCCTCACGCATTGCAATAAGTTTTTGCATAAGTTCGTCATCACCTACAGCCAAAATCTCCGCTGCGAGCAATGCCGCATTCTTTGCCGCATTTACGCCAACTGTGGCAACAGGGATTCCCGGAGGCATCATAACGGTTGCAAGCATTGCATCCATACCGTCAAGCACCTTTGCCGAACAAGGAATTCCGATAACAGGGAGAGTTGTTGAAGCAGCCAAAACCCCGCCCAAGTGCGCAGCCATACCTGCCGCAGCAATAATTACGCCGAAGCCGTTTGCAATGGCATTCTTTGAAAAGTCGTGTGCAGCCTCAGGAGTGCGGTGAGCAGACATAACTCTGACCTCTGATTCAATACCCAAATCCTTAAGCTGTTTGATAGCCGGAGTAACGATAGGCAAATCGCTGTCCGAGCCCATAATGATTGCAACTTTTTTCATAACATTCTGTCCTTTCCGTATGCCGAAAACACAAACGACATAATTTTCCATTTTAATATAAGTATTATACCTTGTTAACAAATCTTTTTCAATAGTTATATATTATAATATATAAAAAATATAAAGGGCATAAGTGTGTATTATGCACTAATGCCCTTTTTGATATATCAAAAACTCGTTGCCGAACTGCCAATAGTTCTCGCCAAGTTCCTCTCTCTTTTCGTGATAATAAATCGCAAAATCCTTTGCATTCACCCAACCGTCACCGTTAATATCGTAACCTTCAAGCGCAATTGTGCCCAAATCATAGCTTCCGTTTTTTGAAACCTCGACTTTTCTGACAGCATTTCCGCCATAGTAATTATTAAAAGTGATGAAGCAATCCTCAAAGGTTCTTATGCTCCAAGTGCCATCGGGATTTATTTCATATCTTCGGTCGTCCACGGTAATATATGCGTGTGAATACGGCACATCGTGTGAATGTCCGCCAAAATTATCTTCATCCATAACGCATTTGCCTGTTACAATATAGGAATCGGTCGGCACAAAATTATCCTTATAGCTGTCGCCACACAAGATGCAATAATGAAGAGTGTAGCCGTCATCATCAGGAGTCGGCTCAACATATTTTTCCTCATAGCTGTGGTCAATGTGAACCGTGTAATTTGCCGTCTTTTCACCGAACGAAACCGTTGCTTCATTATCTCCGCAAGTGAACGGCTTTTCTTTTTGATTATCAATCAATTTAACATGCTCACCCGCAATGTAATCATCATAATAAAGGCTGTCTACGCTACCGTCGGCAAAGCCCAAATCAATGACAAAATTTGAGAGCATACTTTTGGTGATATTGAATTTTCTTTTGTTACCGTACACTTCTCCGTCAACAGCGGAAAAGCTGATTTTTCCGTTATAAATGCTAAAGCCCGTGACCTCTGACGGATAAGCACGCACAGAAAAATCGCCCGTCATTTTGCGTGAGGTGACAAATAAATCATATGTTTTGCCCGCCTCGAATTTTTGCTTGATGCCAAAGCCGTTTTGGCTTGTGTCTATATCATCATTTTCCGCAACAAGATTACCGTCAAGATACAGCTTGGCATAAGTGTCGCAACCGCCGACAGAATATAAAACATAATCCTGTGTTGTTTCAGGTGTGAATGTATAATGAAATGTGCTGTTCAAATTGTCATCGGTAAAGCAATTTGCATATTCAACACCGCATTTAATCGGCACGCTGTCAAGAAGTGTATAGTTGAGTCCATTACCTATAGCATAGCTTTGCGCAACAGAATCCTTATAAACGCCCATTGTGAAGCCGTCAATTTTTTGAGATTGTGAAAAATATCCGAGTGAATTTTTGCCACAGGAAGTGTTCATCGGGATATTTATCTGCTTCAATTTTTCGCACCCAATAAACGCATTTAACGCAAGGGTTGTTTTTTGAGTCATTGAAGCAAAATTAACTTCGCTAAGCTCCGAACATCTGAAAAATGCGTTTTTGCCAATTGCGGTAACAGATGAAGGAATAGTTATACTTTTCAGTTTTTTGCACTGATAAAAGGCACTTTCTCCAATGCTTTTAACCGAACTCGGTATATTAACTTCTTCAAGATAAAAGCAATTATAAAAAGCGTAGTTATCTATTGTTTCAACACCGAAAGGAATATCCCATTTTTTCATTTGTCCTGTGCACGAAAGAGAATATTTGCCGATTTTTTTCAATGTTCTCGGCAAAGAAAACGAAGTTGCACGAACCTGATAAAAAAGATAGTTGCCGAGAGAAGTTATGCCCTCGCTTACAACAACGCTTTGAATTGCATCGCTATCCCAATTACACCACGGACTGCCGTTTGAACTGTTAGACATATTCGGAACATCGCCTTTTCCGTTTATATAAAGCGTTTTTGTAGCACCGTCATATTTATAATAAGTGTCGCTGTTGTCGAGCCTTATGCCCAAATCATCGCCTGTATCCGATGCAAACGAAACGCAATCAAACGAAAAAACGGCAGCAACAATCAAAGCCATTGCAAGCAATAAGCTAAAAAACTTTTTCATGTTACCACCTCGTTTCAAAAACTAATCATTTTCCTCAATATGTTCAAGACCCATTTCAATAATCGTGCGCACATGGTCATCGGCAAGGGAGTAAAAAATCGACTTGCCCTCTCGTCTGTTTTTAACAAGTTTGTTTTGCTTGAGGATTCTCAACTGATGAGAAATCGCAGATTGCGTCATATTCAGCTGTTCTGCCAAATCGCAAACGCAAACCTCCTCTTCAAACAAAACAAAAAGTATTCTTATTCTTGTTGAATCGCCAAACACCTTGAAAAGTTCCGACAAATCATACAATTCGGTTTCGTCAGGCATTTTTGCGCTGACTTTTTCAAGCAGTTTTTTGTGAACGCAAACCGCATCACAGCACTCTGCCGTGCATTGATTTTTATCAAGCATTTTATCACTTCCGCAAATTTTTCTATCTTATATTATACATAAAATCTTTCATACAGTCAACAAGGCACAACAAAACAGCGTACAGAAAAATTTTCCTGTACGCTGTTTTTAAGATTATATTGAAAAGCAAAAAATTAATGCCGTGTATCGTCATCATAACATTCGCAAAAACGAGCGGCAAACGCCGGTTCTTCTCCGCCTGCATAAAGATGACTTATATCACCGAATTGTTGTGTTCTGAAAACAGCTATTCCCTGCTCTCTTTCCTCTGTTATCAAAGTTGTAACCGAGGTTGGCAACGCAACAAAATTATGCCACAAAACCATAGGAGAGCAACCAAAGATGTGCGACAAAATTACACATTCCACACCAAAATGGCAAAACAAAACGATTGTGTCGTGATTTGAATTTTGCACTTCAAACACATTGCCGTTGTGAACATATCCGTGCTCTGCAAGAAGCTTGTCAACCCCCTTGCAAACCTTTTGGTATTTTCTCTCAACATTTCCGCTTTGCATAAGCGGTGTTTTTATCCAATCTTGCGGATTATAAAATGCCGGATTATCAGTCCATTCTCTCGGAAGTCTGTCCCACGCACCTTTTGTTTCTCCGTTTATTTTTACTTTGCCCTCAAACTCTCTTGCCCAATCAAGCGTTTTTGCCTTGCGGTTGAGCTTTTTGAGTGTAGCTTTGGCGGTGTCTTTTGCCCTGCCAAGCGGTGAACAATAAAAGTTCTTTACATCAAGTTTTGTGAGCCTGTCAGACAAAAGCTCCGCTTCTTTCCACCCCTTTGAAGTGAGCGAATCAATTGAATAATCAGGGTCACCGTGACGCACTATAATAAATCTCATAATATCACCTCTGTACAAGGTGATTATATAACATTTTCAGCTTTATGTAAACATCAAATTGCCTGTGTTTTGTGCATTGAAAGTTTGATTCTGTCTGCAATCATAGCAATGAATTCACTGTTTGTAGGCTTGCCTCTGTTCGACTGAATTGTATAGCCGAAATAAGACGAAAGCACCTCAACATCGCCCCTGTCCCACGCAACTTCAATTGCGTGACGAATAGCTCGCTCAACTCTTGACGAAGTTGTTGAATACATCTTTGCAATTGTCGGATAAAGTAGCTTTGTAACGGATTCAAGCATTTCTTCATCGTTGATGCTCAAATCAATCGCAGTACGCAAATACTGATAGCCTTTTATGTGAGCAGGCACGCCTATTTGACGCATAATATCGGAAATTACAACCTCAATGTCCCTCTCAACGATTCCGTTCTTTTTCGCCTTGCTTCGCTTCCAATTTGAAAGGCTCTGTACCCTCTTGGCAACCGATGACGGATTTACGGGCTTGATGAAATAATAATCAGCACCGGCATTAATAATCTGCTGTTCAAAATCCGTGCTGTCTACAGCCGAGAATACAATAACGAGTGGCGGATTGCTGACATTTTCTCGAATGTAATCCAAAACCTCAATTCCGTCAAGACCACTCAAAAAGACATCCATCATCACAGCGTCAAAACTTTGACTCTGTAAAAGTTCGATAACCTTTCTTCCGTCTTTCTTTGTCAATGTCGAATCAAGTCCGAGTTTTTTCAATTCTCTTTGACATTCCTTGCCAAACGATTCGGAATCGTCAGCGATTAAAATTTTCATAGTTTCGTTCATTTCTTTTACCCCATTTGAAATAATTTTACAACTTTATGTGAATAATATTCACATTTTGTTATATCCACATATTAGCATAAGAATTAGTAAAATGCAATAGTTTTTTCTCATTTAATGTGAATTTTCTTCACATTCGACATTAAAGTGTTCAAGTCATCCAAAGCCGACAATTTTTGCCAACAGGAACAAAAAGAACAGCTCCCGTCATTGACAAAATCCGATAATCTTGTCACAACACAGAGCTGTTCAATACATTTTTTATTACTTTTTAATTTCTTCTATAATTTGTCTTTCGGTATTTATTGACCTTTGTTTATGATTATAATATCTATAATTCTTCACAACCATACTTATACCGACAACAAGTACAACGACACCGACCGCCATAATAATTTTTAATATATCATTCAGAGTATCGGCAAGGGCAAGGTTATAAACCTCAACATCGGTAAAATGGAATTCGCTCGTATATTTCATTACAATTGCAAAGAACGGCAAAACTGTAAGCGCTTCACCGGCGGTGATAAAGCTAACCCCGATATACTCGTATTTTTTATGTCTGCGACCCGAAATAAAATCAATTGCAACAATGCTCAAAGCAAAAGCAATTGCGCAAACAAGCATTGCAATCATCGGTTTGTTTGTATATGTAAGCGCAATGATGATGATATTGTTTGTACTTTCGTCACCAACCGCATTGTTGAACGCATCCGCCGCCAAACAACAAAATTGATTCACTTGCTCGTCTGTTATGGGAATATCATTTTTTTCGCAATAATCCGTGACGGAATTTCTTAAATATTGATACAAAAACTTTGATTCCGAATAATCGGTTTTATATCCCTTAATGATATTATTTGACGCAATGTTCAAAATACTTTTTATATGCTTGCTTGTGATAGCGGAAGTATATGCCTTTTTTGGAATTCCTGTTTCTTGAGCAACCTTGCCAAACTCATCATAAACGATTTTAAGAGTTTGACTGTTGTACTTTGCATATCTGTGTTGCACAAAGGTGTTTGTTCGCAAAAGCGAAGCGGTTATGCCTGCCGATATAAAAAGTGTGACAGAAGCAGCCATAATAAGTGCAAGAAAATAGCAAATAAATCTTCTGAATCCAACGCCGGCATTTGATGAATTACTCATTTTCCGCACCTCGCTCTCCTATTAAATCTGCAATATAAACAGTGTAAAAATACGAATTTTCCTTTTCAAAATCCTTATAAGGCAAGCACATCAAAAGGGAATTTTTCTTTTTCAATTCCTTTATTTCATCACGAGAAACAATATGCTCAACCCTGCTGATTTTGTAGCTATAAGTGCTGTTTTCGTAGAATTCAATATCAACCGTATCGCCGATTTCAGCCTTATGAAGATTTCTGAATTCTGCGTCAGTATTCTTGCCGATAATCATAACACAACCGTCATTCCACGGTTCGGTTGAACCTTTCAAAAGTGAGGTTGCCTTGGTTTTTTCGTTTTCAGAATCATATGTAATTGCACAGCCAAGCGCAACATCCTCCGAACTCAACCAACCCACAAAACGGTTATGCTTCAAATCCGAAAAATTCTTGTACTTTGTCGGAAACATATCGTAGTCCTCAACATTATATTGAGTTACCGCATGCACTTTATCAGTTGCAACCGGCAGGGATTCAATAAATTTAGGCACAACGATTGTGGCAATTATAATCAAAGTCGCAAGAACAAGCAACGGATAAACAACCGCTCTTTTGATATATGACGATTTTAATCTATTCATTTCAATCTCTCCAAAATTAATTTATTTAATTATATATTAAAATCAGACAAAATACAAGACACAAGAAAAAGTGCTCTCTCAAAAGAAAGAGCACTTTATTATTTGTTTACCGATTATTCTGCATCAGGAGCATAGTAATCAACAAGCTTTGCGAGCTTATTGTACTTTTCAATAGAATTATCAGCAGCGATAGCAAAGAGCTGTTCTGCCTTGCCAGGGAATGATCTCTTAAGAGCAGAGTATCTTGTTTCACCCTCGATGAATTCTACATAGTCAGCTGACGGAGCCTTTGAATCAAGGCTAAATGGATTCTTGCCTTCAGCAATGAGAGCAGGATTGTAACGGAAGAGGTTCCAATAACCTGCTGCAACAGCCTTCTTTTGTTCCATCTGGTTGAATGGCATCTTGATACCGTGGTTGATGCAAGGTGCATAGCAGATAACGATTGATGGGCCGTTGTAAGCAGCTGCTTCCTGGAATGCCTTCAAGCACTGGTTAGCATTTGCACCCATAGCAACCTGTGCAACATATACATAACCATAAGACATTGCGATTTGAGCCAAATCCTTCTTCTTAACAACCTTACCTGATGCTGCGAATTTAGCAACAGCACCTGTTGGAGTTGCCTTTGAAGCCTGTCCGCCTGTGTTTGAGTAAACTTCTGTATCAAATACAACGATGTTTACATTTTCGTTTGAAGCAATTACATGGTCAAGACCGCCAAAGCCGATATCGTATGCCCAGCCGTCACCACCAAAGATGAACTGATACTTCTTTGCTGCATAATCTGCATCCTTAAGGAAGTCTGCAGCTGCGTCCGCTGCTTCACCTGTGAGGTTTGCCGACTTAAGAGCTGAAATAAGAGCTGTTGCGTCTGCTTCGTTCTTTTCAGCGTCTTCATAAGTTGAAAGCCAAGCATCAGCTTCCTTAACGCCTGCCTTTGAAAGAACTTCTGCGTCTGCTGCAAGTCTTTCTCTGATTTGCTTTTGAGCAAGGTACATACCGTAACCGAACTCTGCGTTATCCTCAAAGAGTGAGTTTGACCAAGCAGGACCGTGACCGTTCTTGTCTACTGTGTATGGTGTTGATGGTGCAGAACCGCCCCAGATTGATGAACAGCCTGTTGCGTTTGCAATGTACATCTTGTCACCGTAAAGCTGTGTAACGAGCTTTGCATAAGGTGTTTCACCACAGCCTGCGCAAGCACCTGAGAACTCAAGGTATGGCTTTCTGAACTGAACACCGATTGTATTTGGAGTAAGTACTTCAGGCTTTGCAGGAGTGTCTACAAGAGCATCAAAGGACTTTTGTACATGGAGTTGTGAAGCGATTGGCTTCATTGTGAGTGACTTTGTTGGGCAAACATTTGCACAAGAGCCACAACCTGTACAGTCGAGAGCAGAAATGATGAGTGCATACTGATAATCTGTTCTCTTATGCTTAATCATTGTTGTGCCTTCAGGAGCTGCCTTTGCCTCATCGTCATTCATAACGATTGGTCTGATAACAGCGTGAGGACAAACCATTGAACAAAGGTTACATTGAGCACACTTTGTTGGGTTCCATTCAGGAACAGAGATAGCGATACCTCTCTTCTCAAATGCAGCAGAACCTTGAGGATATACACCGTCTGCGCTGTCAACAAATGCTGATACAGGGAGGTCGTCACCGTGGAGTCTGCCAACAGGGTCAAGGATGTCCTTAACAAACTTCTTCATTTCAGGTCTGTCTGTTGCAACATTCAATTCTGTCTTTTCGTCAACAGCATCCTTCCAAGAAGCAGGAACATCAATCTTAACAACTTCCTTTGAGCCTCTGTCGATACCGTTGCAGTTAGCGTTTACAACAGCTTCACCCTTCTTTGAGAACTTTGCAACAACCTTTTCTTTCATATAGCCAATTGCTTCATCAACAGGGAGAATACCGCTGATTGTGAAGAATGCTGACTGAAGAATTGTTGATGCTCTGCCAGGAAGTCCGACTTCCTCTGCAATCTTGATACCGTTGATTGTGTAGAAATTGATATTGTTTTCTGCAATATATCTCTTCATAGAAGCAGGGAGTTCCTTGTCGAGTTCTTCAGGAGTCCAAATACAGTTGAGGAGGAATGTACCGCCCGGTACGAGGTCCTGAACCATATCATACTTTGTTACATATGAAGGATTGTGGCAAGCAACGAAGTTTGCCTTGTTAATCAAATAAGTTGATGTGATTGGTGATGAACCAAAACGAAGGTGAGATACAGTGATACCGCCTGACTTCTTTGAATCATAGAAGAAGTAGCCCTGTGCGTACATATCTGTGTGGTCACCGATAATCTTGATAGAGTCCTTATTAGCACCTACAGTACCGTCTGAACCAAGACCCCAGAACTTACAAGAAGTTGTGCCTGCAGGAGTTGTGTCAGGTGTTTCTGTGATTGGCAATGAAAGGTTTGTTACATCATCGTCAATTGAAAGTACAAACTGCTTCTTCGGTTCAGGAGCGTTCATATTTGCAAATACAGCGATAATGTGAGCAGGAAGAGTATCCTTTGAACCCAAGCCGTAACGACCGCCGTATACAGGAACTGAATCGAACTTTGAGCCTTTAAGAGCGGCAACAACATCAAGATAAAGAGGTTCGCCGAGTGAGCCCGGTTCCTTAGTTCTGTCGATAACCGAAATGTGCTTTACAGTTTCAGGCAATGCGCCGATGAGGTGCTTTGCAGAGAATGGTCTGTAAAGGTGAACACATACCATACCAACCTTTTCGCCTCTTGCGTTGAGGAAGTCAACTGTTTCTTTGATAGTGTCACAAACTGAACCCATAGCGATAATTACACGCTCTGCGTCAGGTGCACCGTAGTAGTTAAAGAGTTGATAATTTGTACCGATTTTTTCATTAACCTTGTTCATATATGCTTCTGTTGCGGCAACAGCATCTGCATAATACTTGTTACAAGCCTCTCTGTGCTGGAAGAAGATATCTGAGTTTTCTGCCGAACCACGAAGAACAGGGTGTTCAGGATTCAATGCTCTTGCTCTGAAATCTGCAACATCCTGTGGGTCAAGCATATCTCTGAGGTCTTCATAATCCCAAGTTTCAATCTTTTGAACTTCGTGAGAAGTACGGAAACCGTCAAAGAAATGAAGATAAGGAACACGGCTCTTGAGAGTTGCAAGGTGAGCAACTGCACCAAGGTCCATAACCTCTTGAACATTTGCTGAACAAAGCATAGCATAACCTGTTTGACGGCATGCCATAACATCAGAGTGGTCACCGAAAATGTTAAGTGCGTGAGTTGATACGCAACGAGCAGAAACGTGGATTACGCTTGGAATAAGCTCGCCGGCAATCTTGTACATATTAGGGATCATCAAAAGAAGACCCTGTGATGCTGTGTAAGTAGTGGTCAATGCACCTGCTGAAAGTGAGCCGTGAACAGCACCTGCTGCACCTGCTTCTGATTCAAGCTCGGCAACCTTTACGGTCTGACCGAATAAGTTCTTTACACCCCTTGCTGCCATAGCATCTGTTTCTTCTGCCATTGGTGAAGAAGGTGTAATAGGATAGATAGCTGCAACTTCAGTAAACGCATAGCTTACATGAGCGGCTGCGCTGTTACCATCCATGGTTTTTTTAGCTCTTGCCATTGGAAATTCCCTCCATATAAAAAATTCAAAATAGCAATTGGACATAATTTGCCCAAGTTATCAATGTAATTATAGCACTGTGCGTCGTCAAATTCAACATAATAAAATAAAAATTTCAATATATTAATTATTTTTTGTAAATTTTAACAAATATAAAAAGTAAAGCGTGTCGAAAAAGTAGCTTCGACACGCTGCAGGCTGTTGAGAAAGGTTCTGAATTTTGTTTTCTTGCGAAGGAAGATGTACGATAGTACCTCGACTGAGCAAAAAACGAAAAACGCCAAAAGTGCTGTAAGTTCGATACTTACAGCACTTTTTAAACCCTACCGTCAACACTTCGTGTTGCCACCTCCCTTTATAAATAAGAGGAGGCAAATCGGTTGGATGTATTTGGCGTGGTTCAGGGGCTTTATCGGCAGTCTGAAAAGTCCTCCTAAAATCACGGAGGACTTAACAAATCATATTCACTTAATTCGAGCCTTGAATTCGTCATCAATGGCTTTGAGCGTGCGTTTTGTGGTAAGACCGAGTTCAATCGTCACCACGCTGTCGTCATCAAGAAAAATGATGATGTGCGAATAGCGGTCAACAAAATTCTTTTTTAGGCTTGCCTTGGTATCTCTGCCGGTTTGCACCTTGACAATATGAGAATATTCAAACACATTATTTTCGTCAACGCCTGTAAACTCCACCTTGTCGGAGGTGAAGCGAACACCTGTTTTGAGCACTTCTTTAGCCATGAGCACAACAATTACGGTTGCAACGATTTCCACAAGGACATAGACTCCAACCTTCCAATCGAAGCCCTCAACAACCTTTTCACTGCAAAAATACGCATTGACCGCAACTGCAACAGCCATAGCAAGCGTTACCACCGCCGTAATCGGCGACAAGCACATAACAAATTTATCTTTCATCAATAAACCCTTTTCCTGAATTTTTCCAAAATCGGACAATCAGACGATTCAAATTCTCTGCCGTTGAGATATTCCAAAATTCCCGCATCGGTAGTGAAATTGAACCTCAACTTATACGAATAAAGTTCCTGCTTAAATCTGCCGTGATGAGAACCGTACTTGCCGTCATTGAGCAAAGGATGGCCGATTGAAGCAAGGTGTGCCCTGATTTGATGAGTTCTGCCCGTGAGGAGTTCAACCTCAACAAGCGACAAATCATTGTAGCTGTCAAGCACGGTGTACTTCGTTCTGCACAGTTTACCGTCAGGCACTTCTTTTGTTGTGATTTTCACCATATTTTTCTTGGTATCCTTGGTAAGCCAGCCAACCAAAACATCGCTTTTTTTATCAAAAACACCCTCTGTAACGGTCAAATAAAGTTTTTCAATTTCCCTATCCTTAATCTTTTGATTGAGGATTTTGAGCGATTGATAGTTCTTTGCACCGATAACAATACCGCCTGTGTTTCGGTCAATTCTGTTGGCAAGTGACGGAGTGAAGCTGTTTTCTTCTTCAGGCTTATACTCGCCCTTGTCGTACAAATAGCGTTTCATAGACGCAACAAGAGTGTTGACATATTCCTTGCCGTCAGGATGGCAAAGCTCACCCTGCTTTTTATCCATAAGAATAATATTTTCGTCCTCATAGATAATTGACAATTCCTTTGGAGCAGAAAGAAAATCAAAATGTTTTTTCTTTTCCGCAAGCATATCATCGGGCAAATAAAGGTCAATCACATCACCGTCACACAGCACCTGCTCGGGTGTGCAACGCTTACGATTAACCTTGATATTCTTTTTTCTGATTTGCTTAAACATCATTGATTTGGGAAGTGAAGCAAAGTGCTTTTGCAAGAACTTGTCCACTCTCTGTCCCGCATCGTTTGAATTTATTGTTACACTTTTCATAGGTGTATTATATTCTATTTGCAAACCATAGTCAAATACGAATTTGACTTTGATTTACTCCAATTCTATTTTAAAACAAAGCGGCATTGAATAATCCGCATTGCCGTTCGGCTTAAATTCCATATACTTTTTGCCTCTGACAAAAGAAAGTTCCTCGCCCGAGTCAAGTTGTGTAACACGCTTAACAATCAAGTCTTGATTAACCTTTTTGAATGTTTTTATTCTAACAGGCTTTGAAGCGTCGGCTTTCATCCAAAAAGCATATACACAGCCGTTCTTGTATGTAAAGCGAAAATCTCTGCTTTTATACGGCTTTGTTTTGTTGTCTTGGAAAAATCCGTCTTTAGCATTAACTTTCCCCTCGCCAAACGTTTTCCAAGTAGTTGTGTCATAAATTCCGTCACCGTTTTTCTGCAACCATTTGCCGATTGAACGGAGGATTTGAGTTTCTTCCTTTGTAATCGTTCCGTCGGGCTTTGGACCGACATTAAGAAGCATATTGCCGTTTTTGCTGACAATATCTATAAGGTCGGTAACAATATGATACGGCGTTTTGAAGTTATTTGTTTTTGTATATCCCCACGAATTTTTGCCGATTGCCGTGCAGGTTTGCCAATGTTCTGGAGAAATATCGGTGAGTGCTCCACGCTCAACATCTCGAGTTGCAATTCCCGGTGCAAATGCGTTGCACTTGTAATTAATAGAAACATCTTTGCCCCACTCCAAAGCACGATTGTAATAATACGCCGTGAACTTTTTGAGATACGGCTTGAACGCCTTGTTATGAATCCACCAATCAAAATACACAACTGACGGCTTATAGTTGTCTACAAACTCACAGTTTCGCACCAACCAATCTTGCAGGAACTCCTCGCTCGGCGCAGTGCCCCTTACATCATTTGTGGTTTGACCCATTTTTAACGCACCGAGTTCTTTGCAGTAATACGCAGGCGCGTAAAAATCCGCACAATCAGGGTCGTCAATATCGCTGTCAATCGTTCTGCCCATATTCATAAAAAAGAAATGCTCTGCCCTGTGATTTGAAGCGCAGAAAGTCAAGCCCTGCTGTTCGCAAGAAGATTTAATCTCGGCAATGACATCTCGTTTTGGACCCATATCAACAGCGTTCCATCTGTTGAAATCGGTGCTGTACATAGCAAATCCGTCGTGATGTTCCGCAACAGGCATAACATATTTTGCTCCACTTTCTTTAAAGAGGCTCACCCATTTATCGGCAGAAAAGTTTTCGCCCTTAAACATCGGAATAAAATCCTTATAGCCAAAATCTTTTTGATTGCCGTATGTTTTTATATGGTGATGATAAGCAGGCTTTGTTTTGTCGTACATTTCCCTGCTGTACCATTCGTTTGAATATCCCGGAACACTGTAAACTCCCCAATGAATGAAGATGCCAAACTTTGCATTTTTGTACCATTCGGGCGGTGTGTGAGTGCAAAGAGAGGCGTTGTTGTCCTTGAATTTTCCGTTTGCAATAACAGAATCAATCTGAAGCAAATAGTCTTTTTGAGTCATCATTATCTCCTAAAAAAACAAGCCGCGGAATTAACCACGGCTTATTGATTTTTATTTAAAGCGATTATGCCATAAAGCTGCGAATAACAGCTTCGCAATCCTTTGCGTCCATAATCTTTGGAACAGGATAAAGCGGATTACCTTCCTTAAGTGCACGCTTAACGAGAGTAGGCATATCCTCCTCCTTAATCATATCGAACTTTTCAGGGATGTTCATAGCAGCATTCATTCTGCGGATTTCGGCAATAAATGCCTTGCCCTTTTCGTCCACTGACATTGACGGAGTTGTGATTCCGATAATATCTGCAAGCTTTGCAAGCTGCGGATACGCAGTTTCTCCATAATAATCAAGAACATAAGGCAAGATAACAGCGTTTGCCAAACCGTGAGGTGTGCCGTACAAACCGCCGAGGTTGTGTGCAATAGCGTGAACATAACCTACATAAGCGTGAGTGAAAGCACGACCTGCATAATAAGAACCCTTGAGCATATTTCCTCTTGCTTCGAGGTCCTTACCGTCATTGTAAGCCTTTTCAAGATTTTCATGAATAAGCTTGGTAGCAATCTCTGCCTCTCTGATAGTTTCCTTTGTGTTGCTGTGGCCGATATATGCCTCAACAGCATGAGTCATTGCATCCATACCTGTTGTCGAAGTGATGTGTGGTGGCAGACCTACGGTAAGTTCCGGGTCAAGCACAGCATACTTTGGACGAAGACAAGTATCGTTGATAGCGTTTTTCTCATGAGTTTCGGGGTCGGTTACAACAGCAGCAACTGTTGTTTCTGAGCCTGTACCTGCAGTAGTCGGTACTGCGAAAAATGGTGGAAGCTTTTTGTGTACTTTAAGCTGGCCACGCATATCTCTAACAGATTGATTAGGCTTTACAACTCTTGCACCGGCAGCCTTTGCACAGTCCATTGATGAACCGCCGCCGAATGCGATAATGCCTTGGCAACCGTTTTGGATATACATATCCTTGCAGTCCTCAATGTTAGGGATTGTTGGGTTTGGCTGAACACCGTCATAAACGACATAATCAACGCCGACTTCTTCAAGCTTCGCAAAAAGCGGGTCAAGAAGATGAAGTCCCATAAGACCCTTGTCTGTAACAACAAGAACCTTGTTGATACCTTTGTTCTTGATGAATTCAGGCAATCTGAGAACAGAGCCTGCGCCTTCAAGAAGTTCCGGTTCGGACCAATCCATAAAGCACATAGCAACCTTAAATACATTTTGGTAAATTCTGTACCAAATTTTCTTTAAAGTCCAGATCATTTCTTTTCCTCCTTATAAAAATATCAATTATATTCTACAAAAAAACTTTCAAAATTGCAATAGCAAATGTTAATTTTATCCAAATAAATTAATCAATTTCAATACCTCTGCGTTTTCTTTGCTCTGCAAGTTGCTTTTCCATATTTTCACGGTACTCACCTGTAATGTTATAGAAGAGCATCGGAATTATGCAAATGAAAAGTGAAACAGCCGGAATGATTGAAATGATGCTGAATATGCCGTTGCGCACACCGTGGGTCATTTCAAGCGGATTTGCGGTAATTGACGCAGAAATACTCGAAACATCAAGATCTGCAATAATGTACATCAAGATAATGAACGAGGTTGCAATAGCGTTTCCGAACTTTGTAACAAAACTCTGAATAGCCGAGCCCATACCTGTAAGACGAACACCTGTTTTAAGCTCCATATAATCAAGGCAGTCACCAACCATTGCAAACGCACAAACATTGATTGTTCCGCAAGGAATTGCACTGATGACAAGAAGCGGAACACACGCCCAGAAATGCTCATAGCCGATAAACCACATGGCAAGTGACGAAGTTGCACCGATAAGCGCAGACACAATAACAATCTGCTTGTAGTTGAATTTCTTAATAAGCGGAGTTACGGCAATCATAGCGCCGAACATACCGATTGCCGAAGCGGCAGCCATAACAGTTGACACCTTTGAAATATTTGCCTGAAGTGCACTTTCCAGTTCTGCACCCGAAAGACCGGACAAATCCTTGCCGATATAGAAAGAATATCTTGCAACATGGACAGCGCCTGCTTGGAACATATATCTTGCGGCAGACAAAACGCCCATAAGTGCTGTGAGCATAAGCGGTTTGCAGGTGAAAATGAGTTTGAGAGCGTTCGGCTGATTTTTATTCTTTTTTTCCGGAACAGGAATATTTACACGCTCTTTTGTTTTAAAGTAAACTCTTACAAACAGAATATTGCCGATAATTGAGCAAATAAGAGCCATAACAACATACTTTGTTTTTTCAAGTTCCGTGCCAGAAAGGTTGAATTTTGGCAAAATAAAGCCCAAAATCATAAACAAACCCATTGGCACTGCAGAGCCGATACCGTTAAAAGTTCTTGCCTTTGAAATAATCGAGCCACGCTCATCGGCATTTGGTGTGAGTGCATTTGGCAAGCTCCAAAACGGAACATCACTGCTTGTGTATATCATACCCCACGCAACATAAGTGATTGAGGCATAAATCATCTTTTGACTATCCGCCAAATTCGGCGCATAGAAAAGAAGCATTGTAAGAATTGCAACAGGAATAGGAGTGTATAAAAGATACGGACGCATTTTGCCGTTTTTGAAACTGTTGCGGTCAACGATATATCCCATAATCGGGTCGTTGATGGCATCCCAAATTCTTGCAATAAACATCAAAAGCAACACAAAAATCGGAGCAACTTTTAATACATTAAGGTAAAAGTCAGAGATGTATGAGCTCATAATCGCATACACCATACCTTGACCGAGTGCGCCCACACAGTAGGCAAGCCATTCCTTTTTAGGAACATACATTTTTGCTTCCATAATAATTCCCCTTTTATCCGCAAAAAAATATTAACCTGTCCATAAATATAAAATAACATATTGCTATGGCATAAGTCAAACATTTATGTTATAATTACTACAATAAATTTTAGTTGGTGAATTTATGAAAACAAAAATTCTTGTATCCGCCTGCCTGCTCGGTGAAAATTGCAAATACAGTGGCGGAAACAACAAAAACGATGAAGTAATAGCATTGGCGGACAGTTTTGAGTTGATTCCCGTTTGCCCCGAATGTTTCGGAGGCTTGACAATTCCGAGATTGCCGAGTGAAATCAAGGGTGGCAGAGTTTACGCAAAAGACGGCGAAGATGTGACCGATGCCTTTGTGTCGGGCGCAGAGCAAACGCTGTACATTGCAAAAGAAACAAACGCTCCGTGTGCCGTGCTGAAAGAGAATTCTCCGTCGTGCGGTTTCGGCAAAATCTACGACGGCACATTTTCGGGCAACAAAATTGACGGAAACGGGATAACCGCACAATTGCTTTTTGACAACGAAATACAGATATTCGGCGAAAGCCAAATCAAAAAATTGAGGTATCTATATGAATAAGAAAATCCAAAAAACCGTGGCAATCATTCTTGGCGCTTGCACAATTTGCAGTGTGCTCACATTCACCGCTTGCTCAAAACAAGACACAACAAAAGAAGAATCTGTTATTGTAACGGAAAAAGCAAAAATCAAAGACGCAGACGCAATCAACTATATTGAAAGTTATTCAAGCAAACAGCTCGGATTAACAGAAGATGACAGAGCAAAATGCTCATTTATGGTGGCATCTGACGGTGAAGAAATAAACGAAAAGAAGTACATCAAAATTATTGCCGCAATAAAGAATGAACAAAAAGGTGACGACGGAAAGACAACTTACACCTTTGACACCAAGGGCGAATATTTTATCTCGTTCAATGGTGACGAAGTGCTCAAAAAGAACGGTGACACATACAGCAAACTGGAACTGATTACAACAACTAAAAAGGAAAACAACCAATGACTGAAACAGAAAGAATGAACGCAGGATTGATTTATGACTGCACAAAAGATGAAATTATGAGCACTCAAACGCAGTATGTTCATTATATGCAAGAATACAACACGCTCGGTTTGGGTCACGAAAAGCGAATGGAAGAATTGCTGAAACTTATGTTTGCAGAGGTCGGCGAAGAAACATATATTCAGCCTCCGTTTTACGCAAATTGGGGAGGCCACAATGTTCATCTTGGCAAATGTGTTTTTGCAAACTTTGGCACAACCTTTGTTGATGACGGCAACATCTACATTGACGACTATGTTATGATTGCGCCAAATGTTACCATTGCAACTGCAGGACATCCGATTTATCCGCCTCTCCGTGAACAACTGCTCCAATACAATGCCGATGTGCACATTGGCAGAAATGTTTGGATCGGTGCAGGCTCTGTTATCTGCCCGGGAGTTACAATCGGCGAAAACACGGTTATCGGCGCAGGCTCGATTGTTGTCAACGATATTCCGGCAAATGTTGTTGCCGTGGGAAATCCGTGCAGAGTTATGCGAAAAATTGACGAGCGTGACAAGGAAGTTTACTTCAAAGGCAAGAAGATTGATTTTGACCCTGATGCGAAATACAGCGAAATCGAAAAATAAAAAAAACGAGCTTGAACAATTTTTGTTCAGGCTCATTTTAATTCAGACCGTATTTTTTGCTTATTCGTTCAATTTTGGTGATGAACGGCATACCGAAAAGAAAGAGGAACACCGCAGTTGCCCCACCGAAAACAAGGCTAAACACTGCACCGCTTGCATAAATTGAAAGTGCGCCTTTGAGCGTGACATTATTTCCGTAAGCCGAAAGCACGGTTGACATATCAACAATTGCGCCGTAAACAACCGTTGCAAGCACAAAGCCGACAATCGAAAGCGTATATCGGTTGACCTTGAGCCACCGAAAAATCAAGCCTGCAAGCAAGCCGACAGTTCCGAGTGCCACCATTTGAAACGGGGTCCACATCCCCTGCCCAAAAATGAAATTTGACACAAAGGCAGAAAACGCACCGACAATATATCCCTTGTGAGCGCCGAGGCAAACGGCAGAAACAATGACAACTGCCGCAATCGGTTTGACCTGCGGAATAAGATAAAATGCTGCACGGCTGACAACCGCAAGGGCAATCAAGGTTGCCGTGAGAGTTATATCTCTTGCGGTGACCTTTTTTTGCTCATACGAAACAAAAAACGGAAGCATTGACGCAATCAAAATCACAACCGACACGATGTAATAATTCACGCTGTCGGCAAACAAAAACTGCCACAACACAATAAAAGCAAGGCTGAGTGCAACGGTGATGTACAAAAATGCTTTTTTCATATCATTCCCCCGTCATTCAAATCCTGCTCACCGACATAGCCAAGCGCAATGCCGTTTGTGATCTTTGCGGTGCAGGTTGTGTAAAAATTCAGCGAAGTGAAAAACTCTCGTCTTGGCATAGTTGTGATAATTTCGCCCTTTGACAAAAATGAAATATAGTCGCCGTATTCGCCTGCAAAATCTATATCGTGAGTTGCAATAACAACGGTTTTATCCTCGTCACAAAGACGGTACAGCACATCTGCAAGTTTGACCTTCAGTTCATAATCAAGCGCCTTTGTCGGTTCATCAAGCAAGATGATGTCGGCATTTTTTTGCAAAACCTTGGCAAGCGCAAGCCTTTGTGCCTGACCGCCCGAAATGTCATAAGGATGTTGCTCTTTTATATCATCAATCTGCAAAAAGTCGGTAATTCTTCCGAATTCGACCTCATCACCGCAACGATCCTTGGTAAACAAATCAAGAGGATTTTGGCAAAGCATAGACACGGTTCGTTCCGTTTTGACTTTGCCGTGATGCGGTTTCAAAACATTTGCCATAACCTTGAGCACAGTTGATTTTCCGCTGGAATTTGCACCCAAAAGCACATTGATTTTGCCACGATACAGTTTTAAATCAAGACCTTTGAGCACATCATTGTTCTTGGTGTAAGCAAACGAAATGTTTTTCAATTTCATATCAACCGAGGGGTCATCGTTTTCGGATGAAAGCGGCGGCAAATTCTTTTCTTTGAGCAATTCCCTGCACTTAAAAACCGTATCAGCACCATCAAACAATCTCATAAACAACGGAAGTTCGCCCAAAAGCGGAGAATTATTTTTCTTCATATACTCGACTGTTTTTTGAGGTGTATCCTTCAAAACTGCCTTGCCGTTTTCTATAACAAGAACGCTGTCGGCACACGGAAAAAGTTCTTCTGTAAGGTGCTCGGAAATCACCACAGTTGTGCCAAAATCACGGTTGAGTTTTCTGACCACTGCAACAAACCGTTGAGCCGACACCGGGTCAAGCTGACAGGTCGGTTCATCAAGCACCAAAACATCAGGCTTCATTATCATCACTGAAGCGAGATTCAAAAGCTGTTTTTCACCACCCGAAAGGGTTGAAATATCATTATCAAGTTTGTCCGAAAGATTAAAGTAGCTTGCTGTTTCAGCAACCAAAAGTTCAATTGAACTCCTGTTCATCCCCATATTTGTAAGACCAAAAGACAGCTCGCTCCTCACCTTGTCGGTGACAATATTTTCCTCAACATTTTGTGCAACATAACCAACACTGCCGTTGATTTTTATACACCCTGTCAGAGTGCCGTTTGGTGCAATTTCTTTTTTCATCAATTTTAGCAAAGTTGATTTGCCTGCACCCGAACAACCCAAAACAAGGCACAGTTCGCCACCCGAAACGCTGAAACTAACATCTTTAAGCACGGAGGCAGAGCTTGTCGGATAAGAAAAACTCAATTTTTCGCATATGATATTTTCCATAAAATTTCCTCCGTCAAATCAATAATCACAGGCAACAGCGACAGCAAGAAAAACAGCACAAACGCCACCGCATCAAAGGATTTTGAATAAATCCTCGGGTCAAAAATAAAAGTGATTTTTCCGCCTGCTTTTGCACAAATCACATATACCAAAGCAACCAATGACAGAGCAATCATCACCCCGTCAATCGCCTTGAATTTATATCGAGAATACCTAACCGCTTTTGGATTATATCCCCTTGCGGTCATAGAATCGGCTGTTACAATACTGCTTTCAAGACTGTAAGTCACAAGAGCAGACAAATTGTTGAGTGCCGATTTCATTTTATTTTTCGGCTTTTTTCCGCCGTTGAGTGCCATTGAAGCCGTTTCAATATCTTTCAATTTTTTGGTAAATCTCGGAATAAAACCAAGCACCATAGAAAAGAGAAGAGCGGTTTTAGGTGCAAACCTAAAAGCATAAATCACTTTTTCGCTGTCAACCACTCGCCCGAATATGCCAAACCACAGCACCATTTCCGTCACAACAAAGCCTTGATTCAAGCCATAGAACAGCGCTTCAAGTGTAAATTCGGTGTCGCCGATTTTGAACAACACCGTCATTCCGTAATGTGCAAAGAGCATATTGAACAACCCGATAACCAATATCATCCCCACGGAAAATTTGAGTGATGACAACGCTTCCTTGCCCCTGCTTTTCACTTCATAAAGCAATGCACCGAGGAGCGACACCAAAATAAAAAAAGGGTTATATACCGACACAATCAGTGCAAACATTCCGATAAAATACAAAAAATGAAATATCGGATGTAATTTGCTGAATCTGTCCATATATAATCCTCTCTAATATTCTATGCCTCGTCTTGCGGAAACTCCGCTGTCGTAAGGGTGCTTTTCTTTTTGAAAAAATGTCACATAATCGGCAAGTTCGCAAAGTTCGTCAACCTTGTTGTGACCTGTTATAATATATTCCCTATCGTTTGAAAACAGAGTTTTCATATCATCAACGCTCAAAAATTTTGGAATCAAGTCCGAAAATTCGTCAAGCACGACCACATCTGCCGTTGATTTTTTGATATACTCCACCGCTTCGTCAACCCACGATTGATATTCGTCACCGGGGTTAAAGCCCAAATTATGCGGTGACGGATAAACCTCAAACGGCAAAGTCGAAAGTTCACTGCTACTGTCATTTTTAAAAAACTGAACAAGCAAAACGCTCATTCCTGCACCGTGGGCACGCATTGACGCACCGACAGCCGAACAGGTTTTGCCCTTGCCGTAGCCGTAATAATAATGAATCATTTTATTCTAACTTCTTCTTTTGTCTTGTATCTGTATCCGTAATTGTCAAGAATGTGCATATTATTAAGTGCAACAGTCGCACCCTTGCCAACGCACAAATCAGGCATTGGATAAACCTCAACATCAAGCCCAAGTGCTTTTTTGAACATCTCATCCATACCGTAAAGCTGTGCCGAACCGCCTGTCAAAATAACCTTTGACACGGTAATATCCGCAATAAGCTGTGGTGATGTACGCTCAAACATAATTTGTGCAGCTGCCGTAATTTCTGCAAGCAACGGCTTTAAGCACTCATAAATTTCTGTGCTTGTGATTTCAACAGTTCTCGGAAGTCCGGTAACAGAACTTCTTCCGTTGACATTCATAGTAACCTCTGTTTCACGAGGGATTGCACTGCCGATTTGCTTTTTGACTTCTTCTGCGGTGCGAACACCAATCAAAACAGAGTGTTCATCCTTAAGATGTTTTACAATTTCATCATCAAAGGTGTTGCCGGCAACCTTAACCGTTTCGCACTGGCTCATTGAACCTTGGCTGACAACCGCCATATCAGTTGTGCCACCGCCGATATTGATTACAAACGCACCGTTTGGCTGTTGAGGTTCGACTCCCGCACCAAAAGCGGCACAAAGCGGTTCTTCAACAAGGCACACCGACCTTGCACCTGCAGAGATGATAACAGAAATAATCGTTCTTTTTTCAACATCTGTTGCAAGTGCCGGAACTGAAGCAACTACTCTCGGTCGGAATATGCTTTTTTTGATAACTCTGCCGATAAAGTATTTTACCATCTGTGCGGTCATATTATATGAACCGATAACACCGTTTTTAAGCGGTTGCAACACGGTTATTCCGCTTGGCTCTCTGCCCTCAAGATGATAAGCTCTTCTGCCTGCATATAAAATTTTCTCTGTTTCGGTATCGTAGGCAACATAAGTCGGCTCGTTGATAACCACACCTTTACCCGGCACGGTTATAACGATGTTGCTTGTGCCCATATCTATACCAAGGTCATAACCAAACATCTGCATTCCTCGTTTGTTTTATAGCAAAATTTATATTTATATCAATTAACTATTGTACAATAGCGACTCTAAAATGTCAACAAATCATCATTATCATCACTCTCAATAAAATATTTAAGTGCACTGAAACGGCGTGACTTTTTGTCATTTTCAACCATCTGCCTTATACCCTGTTCATTGCCGACAAGAACAAGCAGTCTTTTTGCTCTTGTAAGCGCAGTATAAAACAGATTTCTGTATGCAAGTTTTTGCGGAACGGCAAGCACAGGCATAACAACTGCGTTGAATTCACTGCCCTGCGATTTGTGAACCGTCATTGCATATGCAAGTTCAAGTTCCTTGACATTTTCAACGCTGTACATAGCCTCTTTGTCATCATATCTAACATTGATAATATCGTTCGCCTTGTCAATTCGAGTGAGAATTCCAATATCACCATTGAAAACTCCCGTGCCTGTTTCTCCGATTTTAAACCACGGAACATCATAGTTGTTCTTGATTTGCATAACACGGTCACCCTCACGCAAGGTGTAACCCTTATAACGAATTTCCTGCTTTTCCTTTGAAGGCGGATTGATTTTCGCTTGCAAAATCGCATTGATATTCTGCGTTCCGACCTCGCCCATTCTGCTCGGGCAAAGCACCTGGATGTCGCCCATAGGGTCAAAGCCGTAGCCCGCAGGAAGTCGTGCAGTTACAAGGTCAAGAATTTTTTTCTGTGCGTTATATTTTGAATTCTCTTTCAGCAAGAAAAAGTCGCTTTCTGGCGAATTGTCAAACTCAGGCATTTCGCCCTTAACAACTCGGTGAGCATTTGTTACAATCTTACTTTTCATTGCCTGACGGAACACCTTGTCAAGAGTTACCACCGGCAAAGCACCGCTGTCAATCATATCACGGAGAACATTTCCTGCACCGACAGGCGGAAGCTGGTCTTGGTCGCCAACCATAATCAATCGACAATGAAGTGGCAAAGCATCAAGCAAAGCCGAAAAAAGTGTGACATCCACCATCGACAGCTCATCAACGATTACCGCATCATAATCAAGCGGATTTTTCAAATCGTGGACAAAGCTCTGCGTGTTTTCCCCTTCTTTATATTCAACCTCAAGCAAGCGGTGAATGGTTTTTGCCTCGCTGCCCGTGAGTTCCTCCATTCGCTGTGCCGCCCTTCCCGTCGGTGCGGCAAGAGCCACCTTGAGATTTCGATTTTTCATCAATTGAATTATGCCTTTGACCGTGGTGGTTTTACCTGTACCCGGACCACCCGTAAGTATAAGCAATCCTTTTGAAACGGCATATTCAATTGCGGTTCTTTGCTTTTCGTCAAATTTGATTTTACTTCTTTCCTCAAAAGCGTAAATCTCACTTTGATGAATTTCATTCTGCTTCGGAGGGAATTCAACCATAATTTTTATACGGTCGGCAATGCCTCTTTCGGCGTGATAGATTTCGGGCAAAAAGAGAAAATCTCTGTCATAAACTTTTCGCTGAATAATTGCTTTTGACTCAATAGCATTGTCAATAGCGATTTCCACTGCGTCACTGTCACAAATCAACAGTTCTTTGGCGGGTTCAATAATCCTATCTCTTGGAATACAAGTATGGCCGTTACCCAAATTGTGATGCAAAATATAGCAAATTCCGGCTTGAGCACGGTATGTAAACGGAGGTCGCTCTTGCAAATTTTCTGCAATTTGCTCCGCTTTGTCAAAGGTTATGCCTGTTTCTGCACCAATAAGAGCATACGGGTTGGCTGTAATAAAATCCATAGCTTCGGTTTTCAGCAAATTATAGGTTTTGATTGCTTCATTTTGCGAAAGTCCCAAATTTGTCAATCCCATCAAGGTTTCTCTTGCAGAAAACTGCGACTTGAAATTTTTGCACATTTCACGAGCTTTTGCACTTGAAATGCCTCTGATTGTTGCAAGCCGGGCAGGGTCATTTTCGAGAACATCAAAGGTTTGAGTGCCGAATTTTTCAACAATTTTTGTTGCGGTTGCAGGTCCGATACCTCTAACGATGCCTGACGATAGGTATTTCAAAATTCCGCCGACATCCGCAGGCAGAGTTTGAACAGCGGTTTCAGCCTTGAACTGTCTGCCAAAAGAAGGATGAAAACTCCAAATGCCTCTGCATTCAATTTCAGCTCCGACAGCAAGTTCACCCACTGTGCCAACAACGGTTACGCCCTCGTCACCCGTGTTCACTTCTGCAACACAAAAGCCGGTATTATCGTTATAAAACGAAATATCCTCAACCGTTCCTATTAAAATGTCCTGAACTTCATTTTCCATATCAGCACCTCAAAAATCTGTTTATATTATAGCAACAAAAGAATATATAGGCAAGCATATAGCAAACAAAAATAAATATCAAACAAGAAAAAAAGAGCAAAGCCGAAGCTTTGCTCTAATAGATTTAGTAAATCAGGTGATTACTCGTTGATCTTTGTAACAACGCCTGAACCTACTGTTCTACCGCCTTCACGGATAGCGAAACGAAGACCTTCTTCGATAGCGATAGGAGTGATGAGTTCAACGTTCATGTCAACGTTATCGCCAGGCATACACATTTCAACACCTTCAGGAAGTGTGATAACACCTGTTACGTCAGTTGTTCTGAAGTAGAACTGTGGACGATAGTTGTTGAAGAATGGAGTATGACGGCCACCTTCGTCCTTTGAAAGAACGTAAACTTGACCTGTGAACTTTGTGTGTGGGTGAATAGAACCAGGAGCTGCAAGTACTTGACCTCTCTTGATATCTGTTCTCTGAACACCACGAAGAAGACAACCGATGTTGTCACCAGCCTCAGCATAGTCGAGGATCTTACGGAACATTTCGATACCTGTGCAAACTGTTGACTTGATTTCGTCCTCAAGACCAACCATTTCTACTGTATCGTTTGTCTTAAGCTGACCTCTTTCAACTCTACCTGTTGCAACTGTACCACGACCTGTGATTGTGAATACGTCTTCAATAGGCATAAGGAAAGGAAGGTCTGCCTTACGGTCAGGAGTTGGGATATATTCATCAACTGCATCCATGAGTTCCTGAATGCAAGCGCAAGCAGGATCATCGTTTGATGTAGCTTCAAGAGCCTTAAGAGCTGAACCCTTAATGATTGGGCACTCATCGTCAAAGTCATACTCAGCAAGTGTTTCTCTGATTTCCATCTCTACGAGTTCAAGAAGTTCAGGGTCGTCAACTTGGTCAGTCTTGTTCATGAATACAACGATTGCAGGAACGCCTACCTGACGAGCAAGAAGCAAGTGCTCCTTTGTCTGAGCCATAGGACCATCTGTTGAAGCGATTACAAGGATAGCGCCGTCCATCTGTGCAGCACCTGTGATCATGTTCTTGATATAGTCAGCGTGTCCCGGGCAGTCAACGTGAGCGTAGTGACGCTTTTCTGTTTCATACTCAACGTGAGCTGTGTTGATTGTGATACCACGTTCTCTTTCTTCAGGAGCCTTATCGATATCAGCATAGTCTTCAAACTTAGCGAAGCCCTTGTTTGCAAGATACTTTGTGATAGCAGCTGTAAGAGTTGTCTTACCGTGGTCAACGTGACCGATTGTACCAATGTTTACGTGTGGCTTGGTACGATTAAAATGTTCTTTTGCCATTGGAATTTCCTCCCTAAAAATTTCTTAAAAAATTTGTTACTAATATTCTACCAAAAAGGTTGGTAAATATCAAGTGTTTTTTTATATTAGTCTTTCTTTGAGCGTTCGCTGATGATTGATTCAGAGATTGACTTTGGAACTTGGTCGTAACCGTCAGGTTCCATTGTGTACTGTCCACGACCCTGTGTCTTTGAACGGAGGTCGTTTACATAACCGAACATCTCTGAAAGCGGAACTCTCGCATTGATTTGCTTTGCACCTGTTCTGTCTTCCATACCTTGGATTTGACCACGGCGTGAGTTAAGGTCGCCGATTACATCGCCCATGTATTCTTCAGGAACGATAACAGTAACCTTCATCATAGGTTCGAGAATTACAGGATGAGCCTTCTTTGCAGCATCTTTGAATGCCATAGAACCGGCAATCTTAAATGCCATTTCAGAAGAGTCGACTTCATGGTAAGAACCATCATAAAGTTCTACACGAACATCAACAACCGGATAACCGGCCAAAATACCGCTCTTCATAGCAGCCTGAATACCTGCGTCAACTGCAGGGATGTATTCCTTAGGAATAGCACCGCCGACAATCTGATTGTCGAATTCATAGCCCTTACCTACGCCGTTTTCGTCGAGGTTAGGGAACATACGAATCTTACAGTGACCGTACTGACCGCTACCACCGGATTGCTTCTTATACTTTGTATCGGACATAGAGTCCTGAGTAATTGTTTCTTTGTATGCAACCTGAGGTGCACCGACATTTGCCTCTACCTTAAATTCACGGAGCAAACGGTCAACGATGATTTCAAGGTGAAGTTCACCCATACCTGCGATGATGGTTTGTCCTGTTTCTTCATCGGTATAAGCCTTAAATGTAGGGTCTTCTTCTGCAAGTTTTGCAAGAGCAATACCCATCTTTTCCTGACCTGCCTTAGTCTTTGGCTCGATAGCTACACGAATTACAGGGTCAGGGAAATTCATTGATTCAAGAATGATTGGGTGATTTTCATCACAAAGTGTATCACCTGTTGTAGTATTCTTAAGACCTACAGCCGCAGCGATATCACCTGCATAACATACAGGAATATCTTCTCTGTGGTTTGCGTGCATCTGAAGAATTCTACCCATTCTTTCTTTGTTGCCCTTTACAGAGTTGTAGCAAGGTGTGCCTGCTTCGATTGTACCGGAGTAAACTCTGAAGTAGCAAATCTTACCTACAAACGGGTCAGTTGCAATCTTAAATGCAAGAGCAGCAAACGGCTCATCATCAGATGAATGACGATATTCTTCTTCTTCGGTTTCAGGGTTAATACCCTTGATTGATTCGATATCGGTTGGAGCCGGCATGTAATCAACGATAGCGTCGAGGAGCGGCTGAACACCCATATCTCTGTAAGCTGTACCACAGCATACAGGAACCATGTCACCGGAGATTGTGCACTTACGGATGTACTTCTTCATTGTGTCAACGCTGATTGCATCTTCACCCTCTTCAAAATACTTTTCCATAAGTTCTTCGTCCTGTTCTGCGATGAACTCAACAAGTTCTGTTCTGTACTTAGCAGCTTTTTCCTGAAGTTCAGGACGAATTTCTCTTTCTTCAAAAACTGTACCCAAGTTCTTATCAGGGTCGATATATACGATTTCCTTGTTGTTTACAAGGTCAACGATACCTTCAAATGTGTCCTCGCTGCCGATAGGAAGCTGGATTGGAAGTGCATTACACTTAAAACGCTCCAATACCATATTGAGAACATTGTAAAAGTCTGCGCCCATGATATCCATCTTGTTAACGAAAATCATACGAGGTACATTGTATTCGTCAGCCTGACGCCATACGGTTTCAGACTGTGGCTCAACACCGCCCTTTGCACAAAGAACGGTAACCGAACCGTCAAGTACACGGAGTGAACGCTGTACTTCTACTGTGAAGTCAACGTGACCCGGTGTATCGATGATATTAATTCTGTGGCCTTTCCAGAAGCATGTTGTAGCAGCAGAAGTAATTGTAATACCTCTTTCCTGCTCTTGCTCCATCCAGTCCATTGTAGCACCACCCTCATGGGTTTCACCAATCTTGTGGTTGATACCGGTGTAGTAAAGAATACGCTCTGTTGTAGTAGTCTTACCGGCATCGATATGCGCCATAATACCAATATTTCTTGTTTCTTCAAGAGCAACTTTTCTTGGCATAATATCCTCCTGTCCGGCTGATTAGTATCTGAAATGAGCAAAAGCCTTGTTTGCTTCTGCCATCTTGTGTGTATCTTCACACTTCTTAACTGCACCGCCTGTTTGGTTTGCAGCGTCCATAAGCTCTGCTGCAAGACGCTCCTTCATAGTTCTTTCACTTCTCTGACGAGCATAAAGTGTAATCCATCTAAGACCCAATGTCTGTCTTCTTTCAGGACGAACCTCCAAAGGAACTTGATATGTTGCACCGCCGACACGGCGAGCCTTTACTTCGAGAACCGGCATAACATTTTCCATTGCAGCTTCAAAAGTTTCCAATGGGTCGTTGCCTGTCTTTTCTTGGATGATGTCGAACGCACCGTAAACGATCTTCTGTGCGACACCCTTCTTTCCATCAAGCATGATGTTGTTGATAAGTCTTGTTACAACCTTTGAGTTGTACATTGGATCAGGTAATACATCACGCTTAGCGATCTGGCCTCTTCTTGGCATCTTCGCTTCCCTCCTTCATTAAATAATAATATGAGTTCATAGGTACTCGGTTTTTCCGTGGAGCCAACAATAAGCCCTTTATATGAATAAATAAACTATTGTCGGGTTTCCTCGTTAAATTTTAGCTAAAAAATCCGATTACTTCTTAGCCTTTGGCTTCTTTGCACCGTACTTTGAACGGCTCTGCATTCTGCCTGTAACACCCTGTGTATCGAGTGTGCCGCGGATGATGTGGTAACGAACACCAGGTAAATCCTTAACACGGCCGCCACGAACCATAACAACAGAGTGCTCTTGAAGGTTATGACCTACACCAGGGATGTAAGCTGAAACTTCCATACCGTTTGTAAGACGAACTCTGGCAATCTTACGGAGAGCTGAGTTAGGCTTTTTAGGTGTTGCTGTCTTAACCGCTGTACAAACACCGCGCTTTTGTGGAGACGCATTGTTTGTCATAACATTCTTCTTTGTATTAAGACCCTTAATAAGAGCAGGAGTCTTTGACTTCTTCTCAAGTGACTTACGACCGGTCTTAACTAATTGGTTAAAGGTAGGCAATAGTTTATTCTCCTTTCTGATTATTTGTGCACATACTGCAACGAATTGCAATATACACATTGCATACCTTACATATTATATAAGGTATCGGATGTACATATTGCACTATCTACCGAGGCATAATTCCTTATGCCTCGATAGACGAATTTAACAAATTAAAGCGATAAAACTTGGTAACATTGCACAAGTTAATCTGCACACAGATAAGTATTATAACTTAGTTGTTGCTATTTGTCAATAGTTGTTGCAATTGTTCTAAATCTTTTATTTCCATTCCGCTTTCGGATGAGAAATAGCTTGGAACAACATCAACATCTCTAAACACACTCATACCTGTACCGGCAGGAACAAGTTTACCGATAAGAACATTCTCCTTAAGACCGATAAGTGGGTCTGACTTGCCACGGATGGCAGCGTCTGTAAGAACTCTTGTTGTTTCCTGGAATGAAGCTGCTGACAAGAACGAATCTGTTGCAAGAGAAGCCTTTGTGATACCCAAAAGAAGTGGAATATATGTTGCCTTCTTGAGGTTTTCTTCACCTGCTGCAATTCTTGCATCAATCTTATCATTTTCTTCAGCAACTGCTGCAACATCAACATTTGTACCGGAGATAAGCTCTGTGTCGCCTGCGTCATCAACGATGCACTTCTTGAGCATCTGACGAACGATAACCTCGATGTGCTTATCGTTGATATCAACACCCTGTGTACGATATGCGTACTGAACTTCCTTGATAAGGTAGTTATAAACTGCTTCCTCACCGAGAATAGCAAGTACATCGTGTGGGTTCTTTGAACCGAGAGTAAGCTCTGTACCCTTTTCGATATATGCGCCCTCTACGATATTTTCGCAAAGTCTGTAACCGTAAGGGATGAGATACTTTCTTTCCTCGCCTGATTCTTTGTTAAAAACAACAACATGACGAGTCTTTTTGATTTCCTCGAATCTAACCGTACCGCTGATTTCAGAAAGGATAGCAAGTTGCTTTGGCTTTCTTGCCTCAAACAATTCCTCGACTCTTGGAAGACCCTGTGTAATATCTTCACCACCTGCAACACCACCGGTGTGGAAGGTTCTCATTGTAAGCTGTGTACCAGGCTCACCGATTGACTGAGCTGCGATAATACCAACTGCTTCACCAACCTGAACAGGCTCGTTGAATGCAAGGTTTGAACCGTAGCACTTACGGCAAACACCGTGGCGTGACTTACAAGTGATAAGTGAACGAATCTTAACCTTTGTGATACCTGCGGCTGTGATTCTTTCTGCATCTTCTTCGTTCATAATTCTATCGGTGTCCATAAGAACCTCACCTGTTTCAGGATGAACGATAGGTTCTGCAGCAAATCTGCCGACAAGTCTTTCCTCGAGTGATTCAAGAACACGGTTACCATCCATAATAGCGTAAACTTCAATACCGTCATGGCATCCGCAGTCGTCATCACGAATGATTACATCCTGTGATACATCAACAAGACGCCTTGTAAGGTAACCCGAGTCAGCTGTACGAAGCGCTGTATCTGTAAGACCTTTACGAGCACCACGAGAAGAAATGAAGTATTCCAAAATGTTAAGACCTTCACGGTAGTTAGCACGAATAGGGATTTCGATTGTAGCACCTGATGTGTTGGCGATAAGACCTCTCATGCCGGCAAGCTGACGAAGCTGTGATGTACTACCACGAGCACCGGAGTCTACCATCATGTGAATTGGGTTATGTGTACCGTCAAAGTTATTTATAAGTTCATCAGATACCTTATTAGTACAAACTTCCCAAGTCTTGACTACCTGTGAATAACGCTCTTCGTTTGTAATCAAACCATAGTTATAGTTTGTTGTGATTTCATCAACCTTTGCTTCAGCTTCAGCAAGGAATTCCTTCTTCTTTTCAGGGATAAGTGCGTCAATAACGGCTACTGTTGTACCTGAAACTGTTGAATACTTATAGCCTTGATTCTTAATATCATCAAGTACCTTTGAAGCGATAGCAACACCGTGAGTACGGATACAAGCGTCAGCAATCTTGCCGAGTCCGCCCTTCTTAACAACGAAGCTGACTTCCGGCACAAACTCATTGCCCGGGATTGTTCTGTCAACAAAGCCAAGGTCCTGAGGAATAGGTCTGTTGAAGATTACACGACCGATTGTTGTGGTAACGATACCCGACTTCATTTCGCCGTTTACTTCGCCTGTAAATCTAATCTTACATTCCGAGTGAAGACCGAGTGAGCCTTCTTGATAAGCCATCATAGCCTCATCAACATCACGGAAAATTCTATACTTTGTTACTTCCTCGCCGTCAATAATTTCCTTATAAGGACATCCAGGCTCGCCTTCTTTAATCATTGTGAGATAGTAAGAACCGATAACCATATCCTGTGAAGGAACAGCAACAGGCTTACCGTCTGAAGGCTTGAGGAGGTTGTTTGATGCAAGCATAAGCATTCTTGCTTCTGCCTGTGCCTCTGCTGAAAGAGGAACATGGACAGCCATTTGGTCACCGTCGAAGTCGGCGTTGAATGCTGTACAAGCAAGTGGGTGAAGTTTGATTGCTCTACCCTCAACAAGAACAGGCTCAAATGCCTGAATACCAAGTCTGTGAAGTGTAGGAGCACGGTTGAGCATAACAGGATGATCCTTGATTACAACTTCAAGAGCATCCCAAACTTCTGAACGGTTTGCTTTTTCTACCATCTTACGAGCTTGCTTGATATTTGAAGCAACATTTGTTTGAACCAAACGCTTCATAACGAAAGGCTTGAAAAGTTCAATAGCCATTTCCTTTGGAAGACCGCACTGGTACATCTTAAGTTCAGGACCAACAACGATAACCGAACGACCCGAATAGTCAACACGCTTACCGAGGAGGTTCTGACGGAAACGACCTTGCTTACCCTTAAGCATATCAGAAAGTGACTTGAGAGGTCTGTTGTTAGGACCTGTTACCGGTCTGCCTCTTCTGCCGTTATCAATAAGGGCATCTACAGACTCTTGGAGCATTCTCTTTTCGTTTCTGATAATAATATCAGGTGCGTGAAGTTCCATAAGTCTCTTAAGACGATTGTTTCTGTTAATTACTCTTCTGTACAAATCGTTAAGGTCAGATGTAGCAAATCTGCCACCGTCGAGCTGAACCATAGGACGAATATCCGGAGGAATAACAGGTATAACATCAAGAATCATCCATTCGAGCTTATTACCGCTGTTTACGAAAGCGTCAACAACATCAAGTCTTTTAAGGAGCTTTGCTCTCTTTTGACCTGTTGCGCCCTCAAGTTCTGCTGTAAGCTCATCACGGAGTTCCTTGGCATCGATTTCTGCAAGAAGCTCTTTGATAGCCTCTGCGCCCATACCTGCCTTAAAGTCATCTTCGTATCTCTCACGCATATCCTGATACTCTTTTTCAGTAAGAGTTTGCTTCTTTTGAAGCGGAGTATCGCCCGGGTCGATAACAATATAAAGTGCAAAATAAAGCACCTTTTCAAGATTTCTTTGGTTGATGTCGAGAACCTGACCGATACGGCTTGGGATACCCTTGAAGTACCAAATGTGTGATACAGGGGCAGCAAGCTCAATATGACCCATACGCTCTCTACGAACCTTTGCACGGGTAATTTCAACGCCGCAACGCTCGCAGACTTTACCCTTATAACGAACTCTCTTGTACTTTCCGCAATGACATTCCCAGTCTTTCATAGGACCAAAAATTCTTTCGCAGAACAAACCGCCGGTTTCAGGCTTAAGAGTTCTGTAATTTATAGTTTCAGGCTTTGTTACTTCGCCGTAAGACCATTCACGAATGGCCTCCGGAGAAGCAAGCCCAATTTTAATTGAACTAAATTCATTTGTTGAATTAGCTGTATTATCCATATGGAAGCACTCCTTTTCTGTAATATATCTGAAAGTTAATCAAAAGCATTAAGTTAATTATTATAATAATTATTCTTCATCATCATAATAACTGTCGCTGTCGTCCATATCTGCAAACTCTGCGAACAAGTCAACTTCGTCATTTTGATTTGCTTCCTCGATTTCCTCACCGTTTTCATCAAGCATTCCATAGCCCTCTTGACCGTCAAAGTCATTAACCTCTGTAAATGCCTGATCGTCTGAAACGGTTGGAATTCCGTCATCGTCAAGGTCTTGCTTAAGGATAACTTCGTTACCGTCCTTGTCGTAAAGTCTTGTATCAAGAGCAAGTGCCTGAAGTTCCTTATAAAGAACCTTAAATGCCTCAGGTGTGCCTGCCGGCGGAATATTCTCACCCTTAACGATTGCTTCATAAGTCTTAACACGACCAACAACATCATCCGACTTAACAGTGATGATTTCCTGCAAGGTGTAAGCTGCACCGTAAGCCTCAAGTGCCCAAACTTCCATCTCACCGAATCTCTGTCCACCGAACTGTGCCTTACCACCCAACGGCTGTTGAGTTACAAGGCTGTAAGGACCTGTTGAACGAGCGTGAATCTTATCATCTACAAGGTGGTGGAGCTTGAGGTAATACATATAACCTACGGTTACACGATTGTCAAACTTCTCACCTGTTCTGCCGTCTGTAAGCTGAACCTTACCGTCATAAATCTTGTTGCCGTTTTCATCGATATAATAACCGATGTCTGCAAGTTTAAGACATTCTCTGATATCATCTTCGTGAGCACCGTCAAATACAGGAGTCATCATCTTCCAGCCAAGTGCCATAGCGGCATAGCCAAGATGAACTTCAAGAACCTGACCGATGTTCATACGAGAAGGTACGCCCAACGGGTTAAGCACGATATCAAGCGGACGACCGTCAGGAAGGAATGGCATATCCTCTTGTGGAAGTACACGAGAAACAACACCCTTGTTACCGTGACGACCGGCCATCTTATCACCGGCTTGAATCTTTCTCTTTTGTGCGATATAAACACGAACAACCTTGTTTACGCCCGGATTAAGCTCATCGTGGTTTGCTCTTGTAAATACCTTTACATCAACTACGATACCATATTCGCCGTGAGGCACTTTCATAGAAGTATCACGAACTTCTCTTGCCTTTTCGCCGAAGATAGCACGCAAAAGTCTTTCTTCGCTTGTAAGCTCGGTTTCACCCTTTGGTGTTACCTTACCAACAAGAATATCGCCCGAGTGAACCTCTGCACCGACACGGATGATACCGTCCTCGTCCAAATCCTTAAGAGCGTCTTCACCGACATTAGGAATATCTCTTGTAATATCTTCAGGACCGAGTTTTGTATCACGGGATTCTACCTCGTGCTCAACAATATGAATAGATGTGTAAACATCATCACGAACAATTTTTTCGTTGATAAGAACAGCGTCCTCGTAGTTATAACCTTCCCAAGTCATAAAGCCGATGAGGGCATTCTTACCGATTGAAATTTCACCGTTGCATGTTGCAGGACCGTCTGCGATAACCTGACCGTCCTCAACTTCCTGATGAAGTGATACGATAGGTCTTTGGTTGATGCAAGTGCCTTGGTTAGAACCGGCATACTTAATAAGTTCATACTTATCAATGCTGCCGTCTTTGGTCTTAATCTCGATTGTGCGTGCGTCAAGCGAAACAACTGTACCGCCACGCTTTGCGATAACAACAACGCCTGAGTCGTACGCTGCCTTGTATTCCATACCGGTACCGACAACAGGAGCTTCTGTCTTAAGAAGAGGAACTGCCTGACGCTGCATGTTAGCACCCATAAGAGCACGGTTTGCGTCATCGTTTTCAAGGAACGGAATCATTGCGGTAGCAACAGAAACTACCATCTTTGGAGAAACGTCCATATAGTCAACCTTTTCAGGTGCAACTGTGATGAACTCGTCCTTATAACGGCAAGTAACTCTTGTGTTTGTAAATCTGCCGTTTTCGTCAAGAGGCTCGTTAGCCTGTGCGATGATATAATCATCCTCGACATCTGCTGTCATATATTCAACTTCGGCTGTAACAACGCCTGTTTCCTTGTCCACCTTACGATAAGGAGCTTCAATAAATCCATATTCGTTAAGACGGCTGTAGCAAGCAAGATATGAAATCAAGCCGATGTTTGGACCTTCAGGAGTTTCGATAGGGCACATACGACCGTAGTGGGTGTAGTGTACGTCACGAACTTCAAAGCCTGCACGGTCTCTTGACAAACCGCCGGGACCGAGTGCCGAAAGTCTTCTCTTATGAGTAAGTTCTGCAAGAGGGTTGTTCTGGTCCATAAATTGTGACAACGGTGAAGAACCGAAGAACTCACGGATTGCCGCATTTACAGGACGGGTATTGATAATGGCCTGTGGAGTGATAGCATCGCTGTCGTCCTGTGACTGAACATTCATACGCTCTCTGATAACTCTTTCCATACGGGTGAAACCGATACGGAACTGGTTTTGGAGCAACTCGCCTACCGCACGAATACGACGGTTGCCGAGATGGTCAATATCATCAACCTTACCAACACCGTTTGCAAGGTTGAGCAAATATGATACTGTTGCAAAAATATCGTCAATAATAATGTGATTAGGGATGAGGTCATCGTGACGAATCTTGATTTCAGCCTCAAGAGCTTCTTGGTCGTCGCCAACCTTTTCCATAATTTCCGAAAGAACACGGTATGAAACCTTTTCGTTGATTGCAAGTGCCTTCTTGTCGATAGTTACATACTTGTCGATATCAACCATACCGTTTGAAATAACTTTGACCACCTTACCTGACTCGAGTTTTACAAATACAGACATAACACCTGCATTTTCAATCTCAACAGCCTTTTCGTAAGTAATCTTTTCGTCAGCATCAGCAAGGAATTCACCCATAGGTGAGATAACAGGTTCAGCCAAAATCTGATCTGTAATTCTCTCAACCAATCCGAGCTTCTTGTTGTACTTATATCTGCCGACTCTTGAAAGGTCATATCTTCTTGAATCAAAGAACAAACCGTCGAGATGTGCCCTTGCAGTGTCAACTGTAGGTGGCTCGCCCGGACGAAGCTTCTTGTAAACTTCAAGAAGAGCCTCTTCCTCGTTCTTTGTTACATCCTTTTCGATAGTTGCTTCCAATCTTTCGTCTTCGCCGAAGTAATCACGGAGTTGCTCGTCCGAGCCAAGACCGAGAGAACGAAGGAAAGTTGTGATATAAATCTTTCTGTTCTTGTCGATGCGAACATAGAACAAATCGTTAGCATCGGTTTCGTATTCAAGCCAAGCACCACGGTTAGGAATAACTGTGTTTGTGAACAATTCCTTACCTGTCTTGTCGTGGTCCATATTGTAGTACACACCAGGTGAACGAACCAACTGTGATACGATACATCTTTCTGCACCGTTGATTACAAAAGTGCCTGAATCTGTCATAAGCGGAAGGTCGCCACAATAGATAACGCTATCCTTTACCTCGCCTGTTTCCGTATTTCTCAAGCGTGCCTGCACTTTAAGAGCCTTTGAGTAGGTGGTATCTCTTGCCTTACATTCTGCAATGCTGTACTTAGGCTCATCATCCATGCTGTAGTCGATGAAATCGAGAACAAGCTTTTCTGAATTATCGGTGATTGAACCGATATCCCTAAATACCTCCTTAAGACCTTCGTCAAGGAACCATTGGTAAGACTTCTTTTGCACTTCAATCAAATTAGGCATTTGCATAACTTCATTGATTTTAGCAAAGCTCTTTCGTGTAGTTGTACCGAGTTGTACATCCTTCACATTTACCATAAAGGTATTCACTCCATTCGTTTCTTATTTGCAATACATAGACCGGCAGCGCTTGACAAAATCCTGCCACTTGTCTTTAATATATAGCTTATTTAATAGCCGGACATAAAGACGCATACTACCAGTATATAATCGTGATGACATTCTACACTATTAAATAATTAAAGTCAAGAAAAATTTTAAAATATTACAAAAAATTTGCAAATCCACTGACCAGGCGGGTTTCAATATGCAAATCATATTTTTTATCAACTCTGCCGTGTGTTTTGTAGAAATACCCAAAAAAACTCGATTAAAATCGTCAGTATTGCCTAAAGAAAAAATTATTTGTTTGGCAACAATTTCCGTATTGAAATAATGTAATTAATCTGCTATAATGTAACTATTCTTTTAAGGAATTATATTTATAATGAAAAAGATTTTATCTATATTAATATCATTGTTGCTTGTGATTTCGCTGTTTTCAGGCTGTAAAAACAAGCAGGGCTCAATTGATTTCATTTATCCTTTTGGGGCAAATGTCAACAGCTACGACCCGCAGGTTGCTTCAACTGCCGATGAATTTTTGATTATTGAAAACACCTTTGAGGGATTAATCAGAATCAACGACGACGGCACAATAGTTCCGGGTATGGCTGAAAAGTGGGAAATCAGCGATGACGGATTGACCTACACTTTCCACATTCGCAAAGGTATGAAGTGGAACATCAACACCGACAAATACGAAAAAGGCGAAAACAAGGGCAAGTTCATTGACTCTCGCCTGCAAATGCTCGGCTACGAATTCAATCCCGACATCACTGCGCACGACTTTGTGTTTGCATTGAGAAGAGCGGTTTATTACTACACCGACTGTCCGCAATTTGCATCGGTTTCGTGCATCAAAAACGCAAACAGAATTCACACAGGCGCCGTGCTCCCTACCGAACTCGGAGCGGTTGCAAACGATGACTACACCCTAACCATTACACTTGAACACAGGGACGACACCTTTATGCAAACTCTTGCATCGGCTGTTGCAATGCCGTGCAACGAGCAATTCTTTGTTGCAACAAAAGGCAGATACGGTTTGGAAGGCAAATACACTCTGTTCAACGGTCAGTTTTATGTCAGTCAAATTCTTGACGCTTCATATCTTTTGAAGAAAAACAAGGGATACACAGGCCCGTCACCTGCAACGGCGACAGAGCTTACGCTCAAAATTCCCGACAAAAACGACGAAGACAACAACGACCTTGTTTCAAAACTTGAAAGCGGATACTATGACGCTGCATTCATCACCGGCAAAGACAGCGACAAAGTGAAGAAAAACAGCGGTGTCACCTACACAGCATATCAAGATACCACTTGGGGCTTTGTGTTCAACACAAATGACGAAGTGTTCCAATCAAAAACTATGCGCAAAGCATTTTGTGAGGGTTTCAGCAGACCAAAGGATTTTGACAAAGATTATCTGAAAACCGCAACAAATCTCACGCCGTCCTCTTGCGTTATCAACGGCAACAACGCCGTTAAGGCTATGGGCAACACAGTTGCACCGCAAAATCAAAAGAAAAGCGTTACCGATTGGAAAAAGGCACTTGATATTCTCGACACAACCGATGTTTCGGTGACAGTGCTAACCCCTGACTATATGGAAAACTATGTAAAACTATTATTGCAGGGTGTACAAGCAGGGCTCGGCTCATATTTGACAAATTCAAAGGGCGAAGCAATCACTTTGACACTTAAGGTCAAGGCAATGACCGAAAAAGAGATAAGAAGCGAAATTGCAAAGAACACATATGATGTTGCATTTTTGCCGTTCACTGCAACGGGCAACAGTGCACTATTGTTCATCAGCCAAATTTCAAGCGACGGCATAACAGACATCAATTCAAAAAAAGTTGACGTTCTTATCAAAAAGGCACAAAATCAAAGCACTCTTGCTTCATCTTCAAAATTTTTGAAGCAAGCAGAGCAAACGATACTTGACACATATGCTCTTTACCCTATGATATACGAAAGCAGCTACTATGCCTCGGCAAACGGAGTGAAAAACATTCAGTTCCACCCGGGAACAGGAAGGGTGAGCTTTGTAAATGCAACAAGAAAATAAAAGAAGCAAAGCAATTGCCGTTATATTTTGGATATTAACGGCAATTTGTATGGCAATCATATTTTATTTTTCGTCAAGACCGGCAAATCAATCGGCAGGTCAAAGCTCCGTTGTAACTCTGTTTTTGCAAAGGCTGTTTCATACCGAAGCAATAACCGAGCATATGGTCAGAAAATTTGCACATTTCACAGAATTTGCAGGACTTGGTTTTTTAATAAACACGGCACTGTACTATTCAATCGACAAACAAAAGCTGCCGCTCGGCATAGCAATCGGCTCGGCATATGCGGGAACTGACGAAATCCACCAGATTTTTGTTGACGGCAGAAGCTGTCAGTTCACCGACTGGGCACTCGACACGGCAGGCATTGTCACCGGTGCTATAATATTTTTAATACTGAATTTGATTATCCGCAAGATAATTGAGCATAAAAAAGAAGATAAAAAGATTTAAGGAGATATTCAAAAATGAATGTACTTACATTTGACACAGAAGAACAAATCGGAATCGCCGCAGGATACTATATGTGCGGTCAGGTTTTGCAAAAGCCTGACAGTGTATTGGGACTTGCAACAGGCTCAACACCGCTCAAGCCATATGCACATATGATTAAACTCTATCAAGACGGTGCGGTTGATTTTTCAAAGGTAACAACCTTCAATCTTGATGAATATTGCAACCTTGATGTAAAGGACAAGAACAGCTACCACAGCTTTATGTATGAAAATCTTTTTGACCACATCAACATTCCTGATGAAAACATCAATTTCCTCAACGGCAACGCAGAAGATATGGATGCAGAATGTAAGGCTTACGAAGAAAGAATCAAAAAATGTGGCGGAATTGACATTCAGCTTCTCGGCATCGGCTCAAACGGTCACATCGCATTCAACGAACCTGCTGATTCATTCCAAAGATGGAGCCATGTTGTAGCTCTTAAGGAAAGCACAATCAAGGACAACTCAAGATTTTTCAATTCAATTGAGGAAGTTCCGACACATGCCGTAACAATGGGTATCGGCTCAATTATGCAAGCGAAGCGCATTCTCATCATCGCAATCGGCGAGAACAAGGCAAAGGCTATCAAACAGCTTATTGACGGCAATGTAACTCCACAATGTCCGGCTTCGGTGCTTCAGTTCCACAAGGATGTGACACTTATGCTCGACAAGGGTGCATCATCCTTGATTTGAGATAAAGCACTTTCTCTCAAATCATTTTAGTTTATAAATGTACTTTAAGAGTGCATTATTTATGAAGAGATACAATCATTCTTAATAAAAAACATCATTTTACATAGCACAATTTAATTCTATTCAAGGTGATAAATTATGAAAAAGAAAACAAAAGCAATCATCTCCCTTGCACTTGCATCAACAATTGCAATAACTGTTGCAGGCTGTTCTGCAAAGGACAAGCAAGCTGACGGCGAATATGTCAACTCTTCATCGCAAGAGCAGACTGTTACAAATTCAAACGGAGAAATCGTTACAGTAGACGGAAGCGAAACTACAAACAGCACAGCTGACTCTACAACAGCTAAGAAAACAAAAAAGGCAAAGAAGGTTAAGGAAAAACCTACAAAGCCTTATTATGTTACAAATATCAGCGGTAACAAAATATCAACAACTGCCGCTTATGAAAAAGTTACAAACAAAAAAGGTGAAACTGTAACCGACAAAAAAGGCAATGATGTAACTAAAAAAGTTACCGAAACCACAAAAAAAGGTGAAACAACTACCAAGCATTACGAAGGTACAACAACTTATACAACAACTTCACCATCAGGTGCAACCATTTTACCTGAAGATTCATTTGACGGTTATGCCTTAACAGAATCTATGGCACTTATTAATTTACAATATAACTACCCTGAAAAATGGATTAACTATTTTTACGACTACGACCCTAACAACAAGGGTGATCGTGCTTACTTTGCGGTTTTCACAAACCCTGACAAGCATACTATAACATCTGTAATCACCGTTGATTTAAAAACAGGCAAAGCAAATGAAAGAAACCTCAAAACAGGCGTAGTTTCCGACATTAAAGCTTTATAAAAATAACTGTCAAACAGGAGAAAATATATAATGGCAAACAAGGGAAAATTTTACATTACAACAGCCATAGCATACACTTCTCGCAAGCCTCACATCGGCAACAGCTACGAAATTGTGTTGACCGATGCCATTGCAAGATACAAACGCTTGCAGGGCTACGATGTGTTTATGCTCACCGGCACAGATGAACACGGTCAAAAAATCGAGGAATATGCAGAAGCCGCAGGTGTTACACCAAAGGAATATGTTGACAAGGTGTCAAGCGAAATCCGTGGCATCTGCGACCTTTTGAACACAAAATACGACCGTTTCATCCGCACAACAGATGAACAGCACGAAAGAATCGTTCAAAAGATATTCAAAAAACTCTATGAGCAAGGCGACATTTACAAAGGTCACTACGAAGGCTTGTACTGCACACCGTGCGAGAGCTTTTGGACCGAAAGCCAGCTTGTTGACGGCAAATGCCCTGACTGTGGCAGAGAAGTAAAGCCTGCCAAAGAAGAAGCATACTTCCTCAAGCTTTCAAAATATCAAAAGCGTCTTGAAGATTTCATTGAGCAAAACGAAAACTTCATTTATCCCGAAGCAAGAAAAAAAGAAATGCTCAACAACTTCATCAAACCGGGCTTGCAGGACCTCTGCGTTTCAAGAACAAGTTTCAAATGGGGTATCCCTGTTGACTTTGACCCTGACCATGTTGTTTATGTTTGGATTGATGCACTTTCAAACTATATCACTGCTATCGGCTACGACCCTGACGGTTCATCAGACGAATACAAAAAGTATTGGCCTGCTGATGTTCACATCATAGGCAAGGACATTGTTCGATTCCACACAATTTATTGGCCTATTATGCTTATGGCTCTCGGTGAACCTCTTCCAAAGCAGGTATTCGGTCATCCTTGGCTTCTCTTTGGTGAGGACAAAATGAGCAAATCACGAGGCAATGTCATTTATGCAGACGACCTTGTTGAACTCCTCGGAGTAGACGCCGTAAGATACTATCTTGTGTCCGAAATGCCATATGCTTCAGACGGTTCTATCACTTACGAAACAATTATTGAACGCTACAATTCTGACCTTGCCAACACCTTCGGCAACCTTGTTAACAGAACAATCGCAATGCAGAACAAGTATTTTGACGGTGTTATTCAACCTGGCGATGTTGCAGAACCTGTTGATGACGAGTTGAAAACATTTGCACTCGACACAGTTAAAAAAATTGAAAAATGCTTTGAAACCTACCGTGTTGCAGATGCAGTTGAGGCCGTTCTCAACCTTGCAAAGCGTTCAAACAAATATATTGACGAAACAACTCCGTGGGCACTTGCAAAAGACGAAGCGTCACTTCCTCGCCTCGGCACAGTGCTTTACAATCTCCTTGAGGCTATCCGATATATAGCAGTTCTTCTCAGTCCGTTTATGCCTGAAACAAGCGAAAAAATCTTTGCTCAAATGAACTGCGACATCAAGGATTATGATTCACTCGAAAACTTCGGTGCGCTCAAATCAGGCGAAAAGGTTGGCAAGGCTGAAGCTCTTTTTGCAAGAATTGATGCTGAAAAAATGCTTGCTGAAATCGCAGAGAAACAAGAGGCAGCAGCAAAAGCCGAGGAAGCCGCAAAGCCAAAAGAAATCGAGGGACTTGCACAAATCGAATTTGATGATTTTGCAAAAGTTGAGCTTCGTGTGGCAACTGTTACAGAATGTGAGCCTATCAAGAAGGCAAAGAAGCTCCTCAAACTTATGGTAAATGACGGCACGGCAGAGCCTCGCCAAATCGTATCTGGCATTGCACCTTGGTACAAACCTGAAGATCTCATCGGCAAAAATGTAATCATCGTTGCAAACCTCAAACCGGCAAAACTTTGCGGAGAAATGAGCAACGGTATGCTCCTTGCAGGCGATGTTAACGACAACGATGTTAAGGTTGTCTTTGTTGACCTCCCTGCCGGAACACAACTCAGATGATGAACAAAGCAGGACTAACAGCGGTGTCCCTCGGCACTGTTTTCAACTTATTTTTATTCTTTGCAAAATTCTATGTGGGAATAAGCACAAACAGTCTTTCTATTTACTGCGACGCAATCAACAATCTCGGCGACACTTTTGCGTGCTTGATAGCCGTTCTCGGTTTTTTCCTTGCACGCAAGGTCAGCGAATTGAAATCTCAAAAAACGCAAAGCCTTTGCACCTTTGTTATCTCATTGATAATAGCCGCAACCGGTGCTTACTTTGTGTACAACGGACTTAATCGTTTGCTTTATCCTTTGAGAATTGCGTACAGCGTTGAATATTCGTACATCATCATTGCAACCGTTTTTGCAAAAGTGCTTATGGCGATTATGTACATTTGCTTCAACAAAAAAGCAGGCTCACCTGTCCTCAAAGCAATGGTGCTCGACAGTTTTCTTGACTGCGCAACAACGACTTTTGCACTTATGGGTCTGTTCCTAATCACAAAGATAAACTTTGCAGCAGACGGTGTGTTTGCCATCATCATCGGCACAGCAGTTACCGTTTCGGCTGTGAAAAATATTATCGAACAAGGCAGATATTTAATTAACAATTAAATATAAATTTTTCAAGTCAAATTTTAAAGGGGTTTAATCATGGCTAAAACAAAAACAAAAAAGCCGAAGAAAACGGCTAAACAAAAAAGGGCAATTTTCGGAAAAGTGATTATGTGGATAGTAATTGTCATCGCAATTATTGCAGCAGTTATTGCCACTATGAACGCTATTTCAGTTAAGTCAACAAACAACTTCATTTCAACAATCAATGCAGTTGAATATGACAATCAGCTCAAACCGGCAGTTGATGAAAAAGACGGCTATTACACATTTACAACCGATAAAGATTTCAAGGTTGTTCAGCTTTCTGATGTTCATATCGGTGCAGGCTTTATGAGCACAAAGAAAGACATTATGGCTGCCAACGCTGTTGAGGCAATGGTAAGAGCAGAAAAACCTGACCTTGTTGTCGTTACGGGTGACATCGGCTATCCTGTGCCTTTCCAATCAGGCACACTCAACAACAAGAACGCTGCAAAAATCTTTGCAAACCTTATGGAAAAGATGGGCGTTTATTGGTGCCTTACATATGGTAACCACGACACAGAGGCTTACAGTTTCTTCAACAGAGCTGACATCTCAAAGATTTACAGCAACAAAGAAAAATATCCTCACTGCCTCTTTCAATCAGGTCCTGAAGATGTTGACGGCTACGGCAACTACCCAATCAAGGTCAAGAACAGCGCAGGCAAAATCACACAAGTATTCTTTATGGTTGACTCTCACTCATACACAGACGGCGACTACTTCGGTGCATTGTGGAAGTACGACTGCATCCATAAGAACCAAATTGATTGGTACGAAAAGAATGTTAAGGCTTTCACCGCAGAAAACGGCGGAGAAGTTCCAAAATCAATGATGTTCTTCCACATTCCTATTCAGGAAATGCAAACTGCATATTATGAATATCGTGACAACGGCTTCAAAGACACCGACCGAGTAAAATATGTTTACGGCAAGACCGGTGAATCAGGCAAGGTTGTTTACGCAAGTGACAAAAACGAAGGTATGTTTGAGAAGATTAAAGAGCTCGGCTCAACAAAAGGCGTATTCTTTGGTCACGACCACACAAACAATATCTCATTTATGTATGACGGCATCCAGCTTGGCTACTCATACACTGTTGACTATCTTGCATATATGGGCATTTATCAATACGGTCTTCAGCGTGGTTGCGCTGTTATGGAAGTTCATCCGGACGGAACATACGACCGCACACTTGAAAACTATTATCAAGATAAGTACAAATCAATCAACGAAAAAGAAAAGGTTACAATGAAGGACTACCATTCAGACCTTGTTTCTCGTGAATAATACGACCGCATAACAAAAGCGTGTCGAAAAAATTTCGACACGCTCAAGCCTTGGCGAATTGCCAAGGCTTTTTTCTATAACAAATGAATTTTTTGCAAAAGCAAAACCTAAATTATTTAGAATTTCTGCATAATTTCGTCTGCAAGCTCTTCGAGTTCGGCAACATATGCATCGGTAAGTCTTGTTTTGATAGTCACGGTTTTATCAACAAGTGTGATGTTTGCCATTTTTTCAAAATGCGCTTTCATCGCTTTAATTGCGCTTGGTGCCCACGAAGCATTTTCAACAAGGGCAACAGTTCTGTTTTGAAAAGCCTTATGTTCAAGACGGTTGAGATAATCCTCCATGGGAGTAAACACGCCTGCATCGTACGACGAAGCCATACAAACAAGCACACTGTGGCGGAATCCGTCCTCAACCGCTTCCGCAAGGTCATCACGAGTGAGGTCGGCAATTGCAACTCTTGGGCAACCCTTTGCTTCAAGAATTTCTTTCAACTTTTGGGCAGCCGTCCAAGTGTTGCCGTGGATTGAAGCACAGGCAATGAATACGCCCTCATTTTCAGGCTCGTATGTAGACCACTTTTTGTAAAGGTCAACAACCTCCGGAATAGTATCCGTAAGAACAGGACCGTGAAGCGGACAAATTGTTGCTATATCAAGCTTTGCTGCTTTGCCGAGCAAGGTTTGAATAGGCTTACCGTATTTGCCGACAATGTTAAAATAATATCTTCTTGCTTCGCAGTTCCAAGCGTCATCAGCGTCAACTGTGCCGAATTTGCCAAACGCATCGGCAGAGAACAAAATCTTTTCACTGCTTTCATACGAAACCATAACTTCCGGCCAATGAACCATAGGAGCCATAACAAAATTCAATGTGTGTGAGCCGAGTTCGAGAGTGTCGCCCTCTTTGACGGCGATAACTCTCGACGGGTCAACATCGCAGAACTGTGGCAACATTCTGAGCGCAACAGCCGACATAACAAGCTTCATTTCAGGATATTTATCCGCAATTGCCTGAATGCCAAAGCTGTGGTCAGGCTCAAGATGTTGAACAACGAGATAATCAGGCTTCCTGTCGACCAACGCTTCGCTCAAATATTCCTGCCATCTGTCAACGGCAATTTTGTCAACCGTGTCCATAACAGCAACTTTTTTGTCAAAGATGACATAAGAATTATACGCCATTCCCTTTTCGAGTTTATACTGACCTTCAAAAAGGTCAATGTCGTAATCGTTTACACCAATATATTTTACACTATCACTGATTTTAATCATAATTTTTCCTTTCAAATAAATAATTAATACCTCAATGCTATATACATATTATATATATCTTCTTCGGTAAGTTCAATAGGATTTCGTTTCATAAGCATTGACATACTCTTTTTTGTCAGCTCGTTAATTTGCTCATCGGTTGTGCATCCGATTTCTTCAAGTGTTGAACGCATACCCATTCGCTTCTTCATAGCAGAAATTTCATCTGCCATAGCCTGCGGTGACTCAAATCCACAATCCCTTGCGAATGCAGAAATTCTGCCGTCAGCATCGGCGTGCTCGGCATTGAACTTCACAAAATAATCAAGAGTGAACGCACAAGCCTCGCCGTGAGGCACACCATAGATGTTAGTCAGCGGAAAAGAGCAAGCGTGAGAACCTGTTGTTCTCGGATGGCTGAACGCAACACCCGCAACAATAGAAGCCTCCGCCATTTTTTCTCTTGCCTCAAGGTCGTCAGGATGATTGTACGCACGCTCCAAATATTCAAAAACAAGTCGAGCGGAATAAATTGAACATGCAGAACAAATCGGTTGATTGAGAGTTGCCCAATAGCTTTCGATTGCGTGGGACAACACATCAAGACCTGTCGAAGCCGTAACCTGCGGCGGCACGGTGAGTGTCAACACAGGGTCGATAACCGCAATTTTCGGATACATTGCCGGGTCGTTCATCGGTTGTTTCAAATTTTTCGCCATGTCGGTAAGCACAGAAATATTTGTGACCTCGCTTGCAGTTCCCGAAGTTGTGGCAACGGCAATCATTGGTATTGCTTCTGCCGAACTGACAGGCTTTCCACCGCTGTGATACGGTTCGATTAAGTCACCACCCTTTGCAATTGCGCAAGCCGCCTTGCAACAATCCATAGGTGAGCCACCACCGAGAGCCACGGCAAAATCTGCGTTAACCTCTCGCATAACCGCAACGCAAGCGTTAACATTATCCGTAGTAGGGTTGGGTCTTACATCAGAGAAAACCGCCTTAATTCTGCCGTTTGCAAGCGAAACAAATTCATCGGCAAGTCCGTTTTTTGCAAATGAACGAGAGCAAACAAGCACTCCGACCTGACCGCCGATTTCATCAATAAATGCGGACAATTCCTTATGCCTGCCAACGCCAAATGCAAGTTTTACAGGCAAATTAAAATCCCAATTCAAGAAAATCACCTCACTAAAAGCAATAATATTTCTTAAACATTTTACCACAAACGAACATCAAATAAAATATATTTCATAAAAAATTAAAAAAATCAAAAATAATCCTTGACATATGCTTATTTTTATAGTATAATTTCAAAGCATTAGGAAATCAAGCAGTAACACTCCTTCGGGAGTTTTACATATAACAAGCAATGAGCACCGCTCATTAATATACTTCGAGGTGTAACTCAGTTTGGCTAGAGTGCCTGCTTTGGGTGACGAAAGCGACCGCTGCCGGTGGCAGATAAAGGGAGCTTGAGGAAGCGCAGCAAAACAGAGCAATGGACACGGCAGTGTACAGTGCGACGATTTTGCAAGAGGGCGACCAAAGCACAACAGAGCAAGACCTCAAAAACTTAATAATCATATCGAGGTGTAACTCAGTTTGGCTAGAGTGCCTGCTTTGGGAGCAGGATGCCGCAGGTTCAAGTCCTGTCACCTCGACCAGCAGAGTAGGTTTTCCAACCTACTCTTTTATTATGCTAAAATGCCCGAAACTCGCTTAAACAGTGAGCTTCGGGCTTTTCTGTTTTTCACTTGAGATTACTTGAGTCTGCTTGAGATTCGTCAACTTGCAGTGAAACTGCAGTGTGATTGCAGTTGCAAGATACTTATTATCTATGCTTTTTTACAAATATTTTGACTCCTATATTGTTTTCACAGAAAACACGAACAATTTCTAATTTTCTTCTAATTTTATTATATAGATAGCAATAATCTTCTCTTGTACTATAGCCCGGACAAAGAGTGTTGAAAATAGCATTAATGTCAATGTTAATATCATTTTCCATTACAGGCATTAATTTGCCTGCATTCTCATAGTGATGGGAATTTCGCAAATCTTTAACAGTTTCTCTCAAATCTTCAAAATTACCAACTTCAGCAGTTAGCTTTTTACTAAATAAATCAGCATTTAAGTTATACTTATTACCGTGTTCAACAATAGCATCAAACATATCAATTATCTCGTCCAATTTAATTGCTATCCATTTTGTAAAAAAGAATAGTAATATAGTATTATCTTTGATTTGTTCTTCATCAAATACAAAATCCATACAAATATCTACTGTATTAATCTCTTGTATTGCAACTAATAGTAAATATATTATTTCTTTTTCAAATCCAGATGCAGCTACCATATCATCAATATTTCTACTAAGATGAATTGCAAAAAATCTATTCTTATTATTGTTATTTGGTATAGGTAAAGTTATTCCCTTTAGCAAAGGAAGGCTTTGCTCTAATGCACTTTTTATAGCCTTTAAATTTTCAGGAATACTATTTTCAAATTTATTGATTTCTTCATTTGAAAATTTGCTAATTACCTCACGAAAAATATGACTATTTGTTATTAGAGTAGAACCATATAATCTGTGTTTACCAAAATATATTCCACTAAAATAATCCAGTGTTTGTTTGCCATCATAGGATTCTTCTTTAACAAGTTCGCTTGTCTCTTCAAATATATTGTCAATTCTGGTAATGTCCGCTTTCTTCTTTTTGGGAAGATATTTCATATTGTTGCGAATACTTTTTATAAATTGAATAAATCGTTCATTTTCTTCATTTGCTATCATTTCAGCATACACTTCCGGTGCAAAACTTTTTATATTTTTATAAAACTCAAAAACAGGAATAGCTATATCTCTTACGATAATAGGTTTAATAATCATAGTTAAAGTTTGATAACGCAGTTTTCTCATATTGTGTTGATTGACAAATTCATTGTACGAATCAACAAAATTTAAATAGCAAAGAATATCAAAATAAAGATATATCCAGTAAGTTAAATTATATTTTTCATCCATATATTGTCCTCATTTTTAGTATATCGGAGTATTATAACGGTTGGTACTTAATTTCATCGATATGTAATAGCTCCGTTAATGTATTTGAAATTAAATCCATACTCTCGTCAACTTGCTTGTTAACTTGACAATAACTTTTTCCATCAAACAATGTTTCAATTAACCCAAAATATGGTATTTTAAAATCTATATAATTATCGTTAATTTGATAATGTCCATTATTGATAAAAGAGTAATGCATAAGATTACTTCTCATTTTAGAGTTAATCAGTTCATCCGGAATAGATTTAATGATTTGAACTAAAACGTCTTTTATTTCACAATTTTCAATTGAACCTACAATTCGTTTTATATTTTTATAAGTGTAGTAGAAAGTAATATATTTCAAGCGAAATTGCCAAGGATTAAACTCATCTGTTATTTTACATATAATATACTTGATAAAATTAACATCGCTCAACAAATGTAACAACCATAGAGAAATACAGGCACCATTTTTTATACATTCAAAATTCTTAAATAAATTCTTAGTGTTTTGATCCGAATACTTAATAATAAACTTACGATTGTTTATCAACGGAACGATAGATTTCATTGTTTCTTCTAATCCCTTTTGAACTGAATTAAGCACAATCCCAAGTGCCTTACCATATTCTACAAGATTATTTTTATCCAATAATTTTTGAAACTTTTTATCTTCAAATGAACTATATACATTCTGCGTGTTAGAAAACAGATTTCCAAACTCATCAAAATATAATCCGATATTGTAGTTAACATTCAACTTTTTCAAAAAGTTAAATCTTAAAAGTTTTTTATAATATTCATCCTGAATACTATTTATTTTTGTCAACTTTTCAATTGATTTAGAATACCTATCATCAAATTGTTTTAAGCTCAGTCTTAAATCATTGAGATTAATTGTTGAATTATTTTTAATTTCAAATAAATATCCGCACTGTTCAGCATACTCCTTATAGGAACAACAAAACAAAGTCAAGTATGGAACTGCGGTCATCATAATTACTGGTTGATTTAACGTATCAATTAGTCCAATAATCGTATTCACATCATTTTGAACCATCATCATAGTCAACATATGGTAATATTCATTTTTCGTAACAGGGCAATTATTCCAATCCATATTTTTCTCCGTTAAACATCAGTCCATCCTACGCTCGCTACACCAAGAAATGAAAGCTGACTTGAGCACCTTAAGATTTTTACCAACCTTGATTGCTGGAAAATCTTCACGATAGAATAATTGACGAGCTGTTGGAATAGAACATCCCATTGCCTCTGCTACATCCATTGGTGTTAAGAATACAAGATCTTCATCTTCACTAATGCCTTTTACAATTTTCTCTTCATTTTCCATAATATTTTCTCCTTTCGAAAGCTATTGAATTAAGCAAGTGCACAAATTGTATTTATACTCATTTCAGTATTGGTAACACTATCGTTAACACTGAGTGTTCTTTTGAACACTTGAAAATGAGCTTTCAGTAACACTTTAAGTAACACTTTGTCGTTTCGGTAACACCAAGCAATGTTTTATTTCAAAAAATTTTGCCTTTTCCAATCCGTCTATCCTGCTGACAGTGAAACATTCCCAAAGCTCCCTAAAAATCTGCATTTTCTGACAGTCTTACTGACAGAAAGTTAAAAGGCCGACAGTGTTTTTTCACCCGAAAAGCACTGCTTTTCGGTGTTAAACGGGCTGTTACAGGCTTGCCAGTAACAGTCCTTTATCCTGCATAAAAATCTACCCTTTGAAAAACGCCATTTTAGAGGCTAAAAACTCGTTATTATCAGACCATGACACATGCTCAAAACAGGTCCACAAATCGTCTGTAATCGATTTTAATATTCAATTGGTATCGGTTGCTTCTTCTATCACTATTTCTTTTGGAAGGGCTTTTATATTCTTTATACCAATCGGTTTAGCTACCCCCCCTGCAAGAAAAAATAGCCATAGCAGTTTCCTATTTTATTATAACTTATCAAGATTTTTTTACAATATATTTTAGCGAATCAAATCAAAACAGAACAATTTTTAGGACTATCAATTGCCAGTGGACTTTGAAAAGAAAATGTGATATTATCATTTTAGAATTAATTGCGAGGGTAAATATGTATTTTATAAGAGACAATATTGAGGTTTGTGGCTTTTATGAATGCCAAGATTGTAATCAAAGATTTTTGAACGAGACGATTGCTCCGTATATGATTTGTCCATATTGTGGCGAGCAACCTGATATGGAAATCGGACCTGATGATGATATGCCAACGATAAATGAGAGTGCGAAGCTCATTAGAGTTATCGAAGCAAAGAAGAAATTGAGAAGATGGATGCACTTCTCAGTCTTGCAATCACCGGTGGAGACTACAATTGGATATAGAAAGTTGAAGGGCTAACCCATATAGGTTAGCCCTTTTTCTGTTATTACTATCTGCGACCTTCAGCCAATTTCATGCCTGCTGCCAAGGTATCTACACTCAATTCGCAATGTAATTTATCCCACGCCTCATTGTATTTTTTAAACATTTTTTGATGCTCGTTATCAAGACAGCTTAGGATTTCCTGCTCCATTGCTTTGAGCTCAGTGCAGATTTCAACCTTCTCATCAATATTTTTGAAGTTGTATTCCTTTTGATACTTCGGATTAAGAATTGTATCAACGATTGTTGTAGCCATTCAAGCCACCTCCTTTGCAATACAAACATATACCACAAAGGTTTTCGAATATCCAGACCAAAGTTGAAAATAAACAAAGAATTATTTAACCTCTCGTCTATGTACGCGCATATATTTTTCTCTAGAGGGATCCATACTAATACTGTCCTCAGTTGAAATACCAAGCGAATCAATTTCATCTGCTGAAAGCAAGCTTGAAACAATAACCTTTCCATCAGCATCAAATGAAATTAGATGCTTATCAAACAATGCGTCATGATGAGCACACAGCAATAATCCATTATTTGCATCAAGCTTTTCAGCATCATTGCTTTTACTCCAAGCCTTTATATGGCTGGCCCTTAGCATTGATGTCGTTGTTATTTCACATAACTCGCACTTGTTATTTCTGACCTCTAGAAGCATTTCCCTAAATAATCCTTGACCAACTCTTTGTTTAACCATTCCTTGTTTTTCTGTTTCTGTAACATTTTCGAGTTGCTTTTCTAGTTTTTTTATCTTATCAATATATCTTTTGTTTCGTTTTGGACCTGAAGTATAGCTCTTTAATTTTGATTTTGAAACAGATCCTGCTGCTTCCAATTCTGAAGCATTGTTCCCATTTAATGACAAATTACTAACATAAACAGGAAGTGATCCCATAGTCATAGTATAAACATTACAGCCATGGAAGCATTTAAACAACCCGTTATCTAAGCCCTTTTTTAATTCTTTAATATCTACATAACATGTATTCTGTCCGTGACCTCTATAATGTTGTGCATCCCATGCTGCTATTATAGGTTGTTTAGAGCAATTGTATAATCCTAACAAAAGGACCTTTTTGTCATCAGTATTATCAATATTAAATCCTTCATCATTTACCTCACTTGAAATTTGTATACCCTTTTGATGTTCATCCTCATTTATATGTGTCGGAGTAATATTCCAAGCATAAATTAAAAGTTCAATATTCTTTTCTCCATCAGTCAAACTCCCTTTGTATGGCTGATGCTTATCTTCCTTCCACTCAAATGAATACTCATTAGTATTTAAAGCATTATATATCAGATCTCTTATTTCACTTCTTGAAAAAACATCTGGACGTTCAGACTTTACTATTTTTCCATTCTCGTTAATATTATATGTTATACTCATAATTCACCTCAAACAAAACAAGCAACCACTATAACAGCAGTTGCTTGAAAACAATTATTGTATTTCAAATAGCTTTTGTGCTGCGCGCTTTATTACCTCAACATTTACTGCGTTACCAAACTGCTTATATGCCTGATGATCATCAGCGTTTGGCTTAAAACTTTCTGGAAAACTTTGTAGTCTTGCGGCCTCTCTAACAGTAAGTCTACGCTTATACTTACCAATTATTGGCACCTGCACAATCGCAACTAGCGCTGGAAAGCATGTCGGCTTTTTAATCCTAATTCCAGATGGTCTGAATTGAATTACAGCATCCCATACAGAGTCTATACTGTCCCCTGCCTGCCATTCCATTTTACGCTGAGTTGGTGTGAAGTCTGCTAGATTGTTATATTTTTTTAGCCATTTGTCAATAAATGTTCGGTTGTTATAGTATAGGCATTTGTTCTTTCTGACAAATTCCTTTTTCCAGGCCGGGAAATCATCCTCCTCGTCCTTGTCGATAAAGTATTCAGCCCAAATTGGAAATCCTATAACCTTTTCCTTGATTCCCTTATAGAATTCATCCCATGCCGTAAGAACCTGAATTTCCTTCTGGTTTAGATAATACTTATCCTCAACTACATCATTATCAAGTATGCTGTATATACTATTATGATCCTTGCTTATCAAATCAGTAAACTCAATTTCAAGCTCCTCGTCAACATGCTCAGGATCATATATTCCGAGAATCACAACCCTTTCCCTTAATTGTGGAATACCAAACTGATGAGGACTAATAATAATTGGAACTGGAGTAAGTCTATATCCAATAGCCTTCAAATGCTCATGTATTGTTTTCCATGTGTTACCATTATCATGAGATACCAGATTTCTAACATTTTCAAGAACTATGTATTTCGTTTTATGATATTTTAGAATTCTTTCAATTTCGAAGAACAGTGTACCTCTTGTATCACTCATACCAGCCTGCTTACCTGCCTTACTAAAGGCCTGGCAAGGGAAACCACCACAAAGCACATCGTGCTTCGGTATATCCTTTTCATCAATATCCCTTATATTACAGCTTGAATCAATACCGTAGTTTTCGTAATATGTTTCAATAGCGTATTTATCAATTTCAGAGGCAAATACACATTCTCCGCCTAATTGTACCATTGCTTGGTGAAATCCACCGATTCCTGAAAATAAATCAATAAATTTAAATTTCTTCAAATCATCACCTCTTTGTAAGTATGCCATATTTTTGCACAAAAGTCTAGCTAAATTTTAAAAATTTACCTGGTGAATTAAAAAATTATTTATATCACTAGTCTTAATCATAATTTTCTTTGCTCTAGCATCTCCATTGCTATTATGACCCTGATGAAACTCTGATAAATACTGCATATTATACCTATTAATTTCAAGCACCTTATATCCAGTGAGAATAACCTTGTTTTTCATTCTAGTAGAATAGCTCATTGGATTACTCTTACCTAGCTTGTTATTCCAATACAAGGTAACCTCGTAGCCACAATCCTTATCCTTTATTGTATCATGATCACAAACGATATAGTAAATACTGGAATCATTAAGAACGCTCATAACTGTATCCCAATCATTTCCTTGAATTCCCTTTGAGTCATTGCTGTGTGCCTTCAAATCGCCAAAGCAGTCAACCTGTGGAAGGAATATATCTAGATCAATTTCATCCTTGCCCTTATTCTGAGAATATCGAATCTTATTCTGCACTCCATTATCTGCAATGAATTTCTCTAGCCTATATTCTAAAAAGAATCCCGGCCATTCAGGCTGATTCTTGTTTGGAAAATCCGCCTTATCCATTTCGTCATAGCAGGAAATACCGTGCCATGTTTTTTCTAGACCTGCAAAGAAGGTATCCAAAGCATCAATAAAGTTAAATCTAAGGTCAACATTATTATCGAATTTACTATTAAGAAATTTTTCAACATTTGAAGGATTATATACTGTTATAATATTTCCAAAGGCATCAGTTTTTTGAAAAACGCCTCTTTTTATTCCATTTACTAAATCAATAGTGTAAACATGAGCAGATGAATTATGAGCCTTTGCTCCCGCATATCTTTCAGTATCAAAATCGACAAACGCAACTGTCCCCTTATAGCTATAAATACCTAACAGCAGTGTTTTGATTCCCCTTGCTTTATTTTCAACAAAAACAGACTTAAAATTATCACCAATTTGTATTCTTTTCTTGTAATATGGATGAGGTATACCAAGATAGCTAATGTTTTTAAAATACAAGCAATACCTATTGCCATTAATGCTTCCATACGCTATATTGCCTTCAAATTTAACATTTGAAAAGCTATGAGAAATAATATCCCTTAGCTCTGCTGGTGATAGTATTTCGCCATAATCCTCAACAACCTCAAAGCTTTTGGTGATTTGTTCAACCTTAACATTACTTAATCTCATATTTTTACCTCCTTGTAGCTTGTACAATTATTATAATTAATATGGTATCTATCGTCAATATTCCTATGGTAAAAGTACTGGTATATGTACCATATATTATTTGACGAATTATAAAGAAGCAGATATAATACTTTTATGCTGCGTGAAATGAGGGATTGTATGCAAAAGGGTATTTTTAAGTATGAATTAAAGAACAGATTCCGTTGCATTGTAGAAATCGATGGTGTTGATACATTGTGCTATATACCATCATCCAGCAAGCTAGGCAATTATCTCAATTTAAAGAATAAGGAGGTTCTTTTAAGACAAACAGAATCCCAAAAAACAAGACTAGCGGTATATGCTATTAAGCACAAGCATAATTATATTACATTAGACATGAATACTCCCAATCAGGTGGTTGAATCAGAAATAAAAAGGCGATATTTTTCATTCCTAGGCAAAAGAAGCAATGTTCAAAAGGAAAAAAGCATATGCGGATACAAAAGCGATATATTTATTTCCGAAACAAATACAATTATAGAAATAAAGAGCATGCTATCCAAGGAAAAGCACGCTCTATTCCCAACGGTTCATTCTGACAGGGCAAACCAGCAGCTATCAAAAATATCCGAGCTGCTAGATAGCGGATATAATGTATGCTACTGCTTTGTTTCTCTAAACCCATATGTCCGTTCAATCACACTTAACAAAAATGAATTTGATTACTTCAACCTATTCAAGACCTGCACCAGCAAGGGCATGATCGTAAAAGGATTTGCAATAAGGCTTGTTAACGAGGAGCCAACCATATGCCGTGAGCTACCAATAATTATTGAATAATTCTAGAAGCATTCACTCAATAGCCTGCCTAATCTGGTGGGCTATTTTTCTTATAACAGGAACACTTACTGAATTTCCAATTTGTGTATACATATCATGTATTTGCTGATCCGACGGAAAGCAAAAGCTTGCTGGAAATCCTTGAAAATCCAAGCACTCCTTAACAGTTAGCCTTCTATATCCAAAGTCATCACGAATAATAGGAGCTCCATTATAACGAGTTCCCATTGAGGCTGTAAGAGTTGGGCACGTTCTGTTTTTTGCAATATGGATTTTAGAATTATACACTCTATATATTGAATCTGTTCGATTTACAGTGTTAACAACATCATTATAAAACCTATCTCCTGGACGATAATAGTATTCCTCATCCTTTTTATCATGAACATCTATAATATCGAAAATATCCCTTGTATTGTCGCACCTTTCAGGGAATTGAAATTTCTGACAATCCTCATAATCCCTAAATGCCACAATATATGTTCGGCTTCTTGTTTGAGGAATATCGCTATACTCATCCGATGAAATCACTCTATATTTTACTGCGTATCCAAATGATGCAAGCGAGTTATAGACAATAAGGAATGTCCTACCATTATCATGATTAATTAAATTTGAAACATTTTCTAAAAATACAATTCTAGGTCTAACCCGATCAATGACCTCTGCTATTTGAAAAAACAAATTACCACGATCATCATCAAATCCTCTCTGAATTCCAGCAACAGAAAACGGTTGACACGGAAATCCTGCCGTTAGAACATCAAATTCCGGTATTAGCGATTTATCTATAGTCCTTATGTTGCCTTCAACCAAATAATCTGACCCAAGATTTTTCCTGTATGTCTGACATGCCTTGTGATTAATCTCATTCGCCCAAACAATTTCAAAGCCCTCTTGCTTAAATCCTAAGCAAATTCCACCAATGCCTGCGAACATGCTTCCAACAGTCAGTCTATTCATCATATCCATTAAACAAATCCATATCCAAGGATTTAATTTCAAATGTTTTTTGCGTTGAAACGCCAAAATTATGTTCAATCATTAATTGAGTCAGTCTTTTTCCATCAATCAAAATAACATGCTGCTCATTAGCGTATTTGATTGCCGGAGCAGAAAATTTCGCTGTCGTAACAAACAATCCGCTGCCACCCTTACCAGAAATTGCTCCAACGAAGCTCTGTACTGCAGGTCTACCTACCGAGCTATCAGTATCCCATTTCTTTGCTTGAATATATATAACATTAAATCCAAGCTTATCCTCCATGATTATACCGTCAATTCCCTCATCACCAGTAACAGGCGTAGATTGACAGGAATTCTCAAATGTTCCATATCCCATACATTGAAGCAAATCCATAACCAATCTTTCAAAGGCTATAGGAGAAAGCTTTATTATTTCAGATAAAAGCTCATCCGAAAGATTATCATTTATCCTTTTAAAAGCATCCTCAAAGGTGTCATCAGGAGTTTCAAATACATCGTTATCAGAATTAGAAGCACCATAATTATTGTTTTCTGAGCTTTGAAAATCTCTAAAGGACTTATAGTTATTTAGAAATTCAACATCAATTATTTCTGGATCCTTGGAAAGAACTGATAAGCCCTCCTTAGTTATTTGAAATGTGCCTCTTGCAGGACCCGCTATTAATCCTGCTTTTTTCAGGTATGTTCCAGCCCAGCTCAAGCGATTCATAAATTTTGTTTGTCTACCGCTAGGAAGAAGCTCAGCAGCATCCTCATCTGATAGGTTAAACTTCTGTATCATTGATAGCTTGACGCTTTTAAGAGTATGTATTTCGCCATCCTCCAATTCCTTTAACAACGGCTTCATAAACTCATAAAACTTTGGTATTGCCATAATCATTCTCCCATAAAAGTGATTTTAATTTATTATACAATAATGTGTTATAAAATTCAAATAAATAGTAATAAGAATCATTAATCTTTAACAAACTTTCTTGTTGAGATTTATAAATGACTGTGTTAAAATAAAAATGGAAAAATTTATTTGTAACGGAGGGTATTAAACTTGCCAGCTCAAGTTGTAGATTTGTTTTGTGGCGTTGGTGGATTAACCTGTGGATTAATAAATTCTGGATTAAATGTTACCGACGGATTTGATATTGATAACACATGTCGTTATGCATACGAGCATAATAATCATATTAATTTCCATAACGAAAACATTCGCGAAATGGATGGAAACGAGATTATTGATTGCTATGATGATGGAAACACTAGAATCTTAGTAGGTTGTGCTCCTTGCCAACCTTTTTCTCAGATGAGATTTAAAATGGGTAACGGAAATCAAGAAGATGAAAAATACAACCTTCTTTTAGAATTTGGAAGAATGATAGAAGCTGTTCAGCCTACAATTGTATCCATGGAAAACGTTCCTCAAATTGAACAGACAAGTATTTATACTGATTTTTATAATCTGCTAACAAGACTTGGATATCATATTTCAGCACAAGTCGTTTTCTGCCCTGATTACGGTATTTCACAAACTAGAAGACGTTTTGTATTATTAGCTTCATTATTAGGCGATATAGAACTAATTGCTCCAACTCATAACAGAAACGAAGTAACAATTCAAAGATTTATTGAAAATTTACCAGAGTTAGCTGCTGGCGAGACAGATCCTAATGACCAACTTCACAGAGCTGCAGGTTTATCCCCTCTTAACATAAGAAGAATTCAAGCATCCATTCCTGGTGGTACATGGAATGATTGGCCTGAAGAATTGAGATGTGCATGTCATAGAAGAGAATCTGGTAGAACTTATAGTTCTGTATACGGAAGGCTGTCTTGGGATCAAATTGGTCCAACAATAACCACACAATTTTATGCCTATGGCACAGGAAGACATGGACATCCTGAACAAGATCGAGGATTATCTTTAAGGGAAGGAGCATTACTACAAACATTTCCAGCAGATTACGATTTCATTAATCCCGATGTTCCTTATTGTTTTGCTGATGTAGCTAGACATATTGGTAATGCTGTTCCTGTTAGACTTGGAGAAATAATTGGAGAATCTATTCAAAATCATCTTCATGAATACGGTATAAATTAAGGAGACAGTGATGAGAGAAGAATATAACTTTAATATATCATTGAGCGTATTAAATCATTTAGGAAGAAATCTTTATAGAAATGTAATAACTGTTATTGGCGAAGCTATTTCAAATTCATGGGATGCTGATGCTAATAATGTTTGGATTGAAATAGACAGAGAAAAGAATATTATGGCCGTTTTAGACGACGGTTGTGGTATGAATGATGATGATTTTCAAGACAAATTCTTAAAGATTGGATACTCAAAAAGAAAAGACGGAAATTATAAAACAAAATCTGGTAGACCTTTTATAGGACGAAAAGGAATCGGCAAACTTGCTTTACTTTCATGTGCCAAGCAAATACACATTGCTACAAAAACTGAAAATGGCGAATTACTAGGCGGAATAATAAATAACGCTGACTTGGATAAAGCAATAGACGACGATAAAAATTCTGAAGAATACATTTTAGGAAAATTAGAGTCAGATTATGTTACAGAACTTGATAAAGTAAATCATGGCACTCTAATTGTTTTTGAAGATTTGTCTGACGGTATTATTAATACAATAGAATACATAAGAAAGCAAATTGCTTTATGCTTTAGATTTTCATTAATTGATTCAAACTTTAATATTTTTGTCAATGATGAAATTATTAACGAAAATGAGTTGAAAGATTTTGCAGATAAGACACAATTCATGTGGAGCATCAACAACTTCAAAGATGATTTCACTAATTCTATGACAGAATTAAAAAATGCAAGCTTCATATCTTCAGATCTAAATATATCAGGATACATTGCATCTGTTCAAAAGCCTTCAAATATAAAAATCAGAGGGACAAAAGAGCGAGCTACTATAGATTTATTTGTTAATGGAAGATTGAGAGAAAAAGATATCTTAAGACATATTCCTACATCTCGTATTGTTGAAAACTATGTTTATGGTCAAATACACTTTAACGATATGGATTTGGGAGACACAAAAGATGTCTTTACTAGCAGTAGAGAAGGTGTAGTATCAAGCGAACCAATTTTTAAATCATTTCTTGATGAAATGCAAAGAATCTTTTCCATCATCCTTGATGAATGGGACAAGCTAAGAATTTCCAATGGAAATGATGGTGATCCTGACAATAATAGAATCACGCTTAAACAACGTAAGGGCCAGGAATTATTTAATGCAACTGTGTCTGAAATTGAAGGAGATTCTCCTTTTATCAAAAAGGATAGCATTGTAGATAAATGGGTACAAGAACTATCACAAGATGCCCAATTCAACATTCCTTCATATGCAGATTGTTTTGTATCCGAAAACTTATTAAGGCATTATATTGAATACACTAAAACTCCTTTATCAAAAGAAGCAGACGAAGAAATCGTAAAATTTCAAAATAAAGAATCTGCAAACAAAGGAAAGGCTAATATTAGTTATGAGATAAGACGATTTAATAGTCCTCTTTCATATTTAAGCATGGATGCTCTCGCAAACCTTATTGATAAAGTCCAAAAAGGTGGAGGAGATGCTGGATTAAGTAGGTCGGCAATCACATATAAGCCTGTAAGAGACGCTGTAGGTCATACAGCTCTGTTGACAGACACTGCAAAATCAAGTTTGGAAATTGATTATGCCAATATTCAAGCTCGACTAAAAGAATTATTGAAAAAATTAGAAGAAAGCAAATAACAAATTCCACACAAAAAGCCTACTTTTTCGAAAGTAGGCTTTTTATATTGTTATAGCATAATTGGTTGTGCTACCCCTGGTTTAATAATTGTGCTACGCCCTTAGTCTAATAATTGGTTCAAAATTTACACGAAAAATAAAAGCAAAAATAAAGCAACAAATGACTTGACTTATCCTTTCACAAGAGTTAAAACACAAACACACGGAGGTTGTATGTCCACCTGATGTGAATCTAACTTATGAAAGGAAATTATCTATGGGAAGAAAAAAGAAGCCAATTACCGGATACGGTGAAGGCACGATATTCTTCAGCAACACCCAAAACAAATGGATGGGGCAAATAAATATAGGCCGTGGTGATGACGGCAAGATGAAACGAAAAACTGTATATGGCAAAACTGCCGAGGAGGTAAAATCAAAGCTACAACAGGTGCGATACGATATCTACACAGGAGATTTTGTTCATCCTTCAAGCATAACCTTTGAACAGCTTGAAAAACAGATTTTGGACGACAAGCTGGCGATGAATGAAATTCAAGAGCAAACATATCACAGGCATATGGAAACGCTAAAAAGAATGGCATCAATTAACAAACAGCCACTGCAGAAAATCAATTACTCAATGCTCAAGCACCTAATGCTATCGCTGGTGGATGAATACGCTGACTCAACAATAAGAAAAATTTATATGATGCTTAACCAATGCTTCAACGAAGCAGTTAAGCGAAAAATAATCAGCGAAAATCCAATGGGCGATTTGAAAAGACCGAAATCAAGAAAAAAGGAAAGAACAGTAAGAGCATTAACTATTGAAGAGCAAAAGGCGTTTATAGAGGCATTGAAAATTGAAAACAGCAAGTATGCAAATCAGTTCCTGATATCGATGTTTACAGGAATGAGAATGGGCGAGGTCAATGCATTAGCGATTGGCGACATCAATACTAAATTCAATTTCATCAACATCGACAAAACCATATCCAAAGGTCAACACGGCGAACCATTCGTCAACTCAACAACCAAAACGAAAACCGGTATTCGTCAGGTGCCAATCAATGAAGCGGTGAAGCCGATAATAATGGAAATCATCAAAAACTACAAACCTACTGAGGACGGAATGCTGTTCCACACTTCAACCGTAACACTAATAGCATCTAACACAACTAACACCGAATTTCAAAAGATAATGAAGAAGTACGACATCAAGGATAATAATGTCAAGGGAGATTTATCCCAGCACAGCCTGAGACACACATACGCAACCAGATGTATTGAGGGTAATATGCCACCGAAGGTATTACAAACGCTCTTGGGACATGCAGATATTAGAATTACCCTTGACACCTATTCAAATGTGTTTGAAAGCTTCCAAGCCGAAAATGTGGCGAAGATTGATAACTACCTATCCGATTTAGGAATAGCGATATAAACAACGAAACGCACCGGATTTTCCGATGCGTTTTTTGTTGTGGTCTTTTATTTCGTTAGAGTGTTGTTAATTCAAATAACGATTAGGGTCGTATTTGTATACTGTTTTGAGGACATTATCTTCTTCTGAAAAAATGAATATTGCACCGTTGTAAAACTTTGCAACAGTTGGCTCGTCATACTTATTCTCTGTTGATTCGAGTTTTGCCTTTAAATCTCCCGTTGACCTGTTTGATGTCCTACCATACTTAAATGCTCGTTGCATCATTTCTTCCTGTTGGGAAGAGTATATTCCAAGTCGTTGCTCCATTCTCTCACGAGCATGTGTTGAAAGAATTGGCTCATCGTTAATTTGAGGTGGTAAAGGATAATATTCACTTTTTTGTTGGTGTGGGCGATAACCTGTCGGAGTTGTATCGTCTGAACCACTTGTTTTATTTACAGCAATCGCAATAAAAAGGATGAATAATGCAATACCTAAAAGAATCCAAATAATATAATCCATAGCACACCTCCTATTTTTATTTTATAGTAGCACATATGCAATCTATTGGCAATAAAAATATATCTTGCTAATAGTGAAATATTATGTTTAAATGCACAACAACGGAGGTGCATTATATGGCTCAATTAAAGCACAATAATTATCATAAGCCAAAGAATATTAGAGGCGAAGGAACGATTTATTATGACAGATCACACGATTTGTGGGTGGGTCAAGTTCCTACTGTTTACAAAGAGAATGGCAAGAAAGCGAAGCTCACGGTGTATGGCAAAACTCCACGAGAGGCAAGAGATAACTTGGAGACTGCAAAGCTCGAAAAACACTTTCTTTTGTTTTTTAAGCCTGATGAAGTGACCATTGGGCAAGTTGCAAGGCACTATGTGAATAGCAAGTTTAAAATGAATGAAATTGAACCTCGAACCTATCGCAGATACACCGATATGCTTAAAAGGTTAGAATCCATTAGCGATACACGAATCATTGATGCTAACGCTGAAATGCTATTGGAATTCTTGCAGACCCAATTAGATTATTCTCAAAGTTCAATCCGTAAAATTAAAGAGCTACTTTACAACATTTTTGAGCAAGCTATTCATATGGGCGTTATCAAAGACAATCCAATGAAATATGTTAAAACTCCAAAGTCAAACAAGAAAACAAAGGTCGTTCGAGCATTAACTATTGAAGAGCAAATCAAATTGACCAATGTCCTTGTTGAACACAAGCCAACCTATTGGGAGCAAATGCTCATATCACTCTACACAGGCATGAGAATGGGCGAAGTCAATGCTCTTACCTATAACGATATCAATCTTAATTTTGGTTTCATTTTCGTTTGCAAGACGGTTACACACGATGAACACGAAAGGCCTTATATCAACCACAAGCCTAAAACAGATGCTGGCAAAAGACAGCTTCCAATCAACAACACTATTAAGTCATTGATAATAGAACTAAAAAGTCGCCAAACTGAAGAGAATGGCGACGAGCTTATTTTTCATCAAAAGTTATATTCTCATCTTAACAAAGACAAAATTGTCAGTACATCAACTGTAAACGACACCTTCAAAAGAATATTGAAAAAATATGATATTCTTGATAAATCAATGGTTGGTGCTGTTTCGCTACACAGCCTTCGCCATACCTATGCGACGAGATGTGTAGAGGTAAATATATCTGTCAAGGTGTTGCAGGTGCTGTTAGGGCACACTGAAATTGAAACAACCTTGGACATTTATACGACCATATTTCCTGATTACAAGGACAGTAGTGTAACCATTGTTGATGACTATTTAAACGGATTGAAGCTATGCTAAAATGCTCTAAAAATGGGTGCTTTATCAAAAATCTGCAACAAAACGGGTATCAAGCAATGGACAAGCAACAAGAAATGTCAAATGAGTCCCAAAAGCCTTGCAAACACTGGGTTTACAAATCTAAAGTCCGTACACCTCGACCATCAAAGATCGGAACTTTCCGATCTTTATTTTTTAAAAAAAATAAAAAATCGCCGATTTGTGAATGTTCACAGATCGGCGGTTTTGTTTAGCCTAATAAATCCGAAAGTTGGTAGGTTGCGAATGTGATTTCGCCGACCTCGCTTTCGTATAGCATTGCGATGTTTCCATCCTTTGTCACAGTCATACAGGAATACAAAAACGCATCCTTTTTGACTGAAGTTGTGTTTGCAAGGGTCATATTGCCTGCCTCGTCCAAGGCAAAGGCAAAGATTTTTCCGTCTGTTCTTGCGTGCTTTGTTTCGCCCTTATCATCGGTTTCTGTACCCGTTGGGCACGACACGAGAATGTAGTTTTTGCCGTCTTTTGCAACGCTGACAGCACTGAGCATACAACTGCTTGTTGACTCAATATCGGTGATGACAATCTCGCCCCAGGTGTATTTTCCGTCTTTTTTGACAGCGTCAACATAAGTAATTCTATTGCTGTTGTTTCTGAAAAAGCAACGCAAATTGCCGTTTGGAAGCTCAACAATTTGGTTTTCGCCCGAATATTCACACTGCTCATTGAACGGCAAATTGTCGCTTCTCTGCCAAGTTTCGCCACCGTCATTTGAATAAATGAACGACGAAAACTGAAGTCCTTTTTTGATATTTGCAAAATATGCCGACAAAATCATAGTGCCGTCTGACGCAACAAGTCCTCTGCCCGGTGCAGCACCATAGAACGGTTCGTCCGCATTTTTAACATTTATCAATCTCGGAGCACCGAAACTTGCACCGCCGTCAACCGACTTTGTCATATACAAAAATGTTGTTTGCACAACTGAAAACACCGACTTTGATTTGATGTAAAAAATGTTGCCGATTTTTTCGCTGTTTTCGTCATATAAGAAATAGTATTCGTCAATCTTGTAGCCTGTGTCCTCGCCGTCAATACTCAAAATGCTTGAATAACCGTTTTCAAAATTCTCAACATCAACCTTGTACTTATAGCTCAAACCGTGATTTTTTGAAAGCAGTAACATTCCGTCATCATCAAATGCAGGCTTGTCAACGGCAGCCTTAAGTCCTGTGTAGTCCGACAAAGCAACTCCGCCCGAATAAAATGTCGTCATCATCCAAATATTTTTGCCGTCTGTCAACAATTCCGGGTCGATAAATGCAGTTGATTCGGTGGAATATTTGTTTCCGTTGTCGCCGAGGAAATTCGCTGTGTAGCTGTTCCAAGTTTTGCCATTGTCGTCACTGTAAGCAACCACGGTATCAAGTCCGCCACCGTCCTGCGTTTGGTCGTATCTGGCATCAACAGCAGCTACAAGTCTGCCACTGTCAAGAGTTACGATTGCGGGAATACGGAAATTTTCACTGCCTCCGCTGACACCTTGCACAAACGGTTGATCTGCGGTTATATTTTCGCTTGGTTTGTCAGCAATTTCAAGCGGTGAGCTGTCGCTGAGCTTTGCAAAAAACACAATCGCAGTGATTGCCAATGCAAGAATTGCAACACCCAACACGGACAAGCATATTTTCTTTACGAGTTTTTTGTTCATTGTTTTCCCTCCGTGCCTATGGCAAAATATAGCTTTAGTTTACCATTATTCGGCACGCAAGTCAACAATCCCAAACTCACCAACACGCTCAAATCGATTATCAAACCTCACCCGTTTTGTCAGCTCGAAATATCAATAAAAGAAAGTGTGTTTTTATTAAATCATTTCTTAATCTTATATGCTGTTCCATTCATCATATATACTCAGACTGTCATTAACAAAATCTTCGATTGAATAAGAATCTTTCAATAAATTCTCATCATTGAAAATCGCTATGTATCTAAAATCATTTTTAATAACAGTAAGAGCGTAACTTACAGAATTACCATCAAGATCATAATAAAGAGTATATTTTTCTTTTTCAACCTTATTTTTAAATGAATACTCGCTTTCGTCAATTATTTCAAAATCATCATTAAAAAAGCTATATTTGCCCTGTTGATATGAGCACAAAAACCTTATATCTTGATTATTATCTATATAATATTTTTCTAAATATCCGGCTTTTGCAATAGGATTGTCAACACATATATAATATGAATCCAAATCCGAAATAACACCCGAATATTCATCATCAAACGATAAATTGACATCGGAAACATTTTTTACCTTTTGTGTGGCTGCCGGAATGGCAACAACAAGTTGATAACAAAAAATAAATGCAAGAGGAATAATAATTATTCTTTTGACAGAAGAGTTATCTGTATTTTTATTTTTTAAATTTATAATTTCAGAAACTATACAAATAATTGTTATGATATTAAAAACTATCAGTAATAAAAAGAACAAATAACCCGCAAACGAAAGATACAAATCATTCAGAAATCCGTCATACATCTCAACGGGGATTTTTATTTTTATGACATATCTGTATACCAATATCATGCAAATGATATTCAACAATAATTGTATTGTTAAGCAAATTATTGTTGAGCTCTTTTTAAGCGTCATATTTTTTTTACACTCCCGTCTGTATATTTTTAACCGATGAAATCAGAGTTCTTGAAATATCGGTGCGTGGTAGCCTTGGTGGTCGAGTTCCTGCGCCTCGCAAAAGCGTTTTGCCACGCTTGAAGCACTGCCGTACAGTGTAAACTGCTTTGACACAAACGAACCTTCATTTGCGGAAACTGCGCCGAATGCCATTGAGCAAATTCGTCTTACAGAATCGGGAACGGTTGCGCTGTCGAGATTTTTGCAATCGAGGAATGCAAGCTCGCCGATGAACACAAGACCTTTGTTCAGCTTTACGCTCTTAATATTTTTTGCACCTGCAAAAGCGCACGGAGCGATATATCTCACGCTGTTTGGCAAAGAATAAGCCGTGCGTGATGATGCAGACGGATAAACGATAATCTCCGACTTTTTCTTGTTAAAGAGCACTCCTGATGTTGCAGAGAAATACTTGCTGTCGTTGTTGACCTTGAACTTTTCAATCTTCTTGTTGCCCAAAAATGCCTGATTGCCGATATATTTCACATTTTTAGGAACGGTCACAACTTTTAATTTTGAATTCTTAAACGCTATGTCGCCGATAGTCTTGAGGCTTGACGGCAAAGCGATTTTTTCAAGTTTCGACTTTCTGTCGCCAAAATCAAACGCACCGTCAGCAATAACAGTTGTTACGTTTTTGACCTTTATACTCTTTTTGCCGTAAACACCCTCGCAAAGATATTTGCCGATGTATTTTGCGTTTGAAGCGGTTTTTGCATTGTTTTTGTAGAACTTTGTGCCCTTGAATGCGTCTTTGCCGATTTGCTCAATTTTGTTGCCGAGTGTGATTTTTGTGATTTTTTTGCTGTTTGAAAAAGCATCTTTGCCAACAAATCTCACGCTGTTCGGCAAGGTTACGGTTTTGATTTTGCCGTTTGATGACACAACCTGTGGCATAACAGCACCGTCGGCAATTCCGATTGTTCCGTCTTTTACAGCAAGTTTTTTTGCCGTACTTGTCCGAATCACAGGCAACAAGGTACTTGCCGATATACACAACATTTTTTGATTTCATCTTGCTGCTAAATATTTTTGTGTTGTAAAACGCATTAAGACCTATGCTTCTCACCTTTGTGCCGAGTGACACAGAAATAAGATTTTCGCAATTCTCAAATGCCCCCAAACCGATTTTTACAACACCACTCGGCAAAGTTACCTTTTTGATTGCCTTGTTTGAATTGAAAGCATTATCACCGATTTCGCTAACCGTAAGTCCGTTTATCTTGCTTGGAACATCGAGGGTTTCGGCACTGCCGTAATATTTTGTGAGGCAAGCGGAATTTGCAGAAATCTGCAAAAATTCCCAATCGCCCGATTTTTCATTCCAACAAAATTCGCCTGTTTCCTTGTTGTCAATCCAAGGAGTTGATGCGTTTGCCACAATGCCAACACCCATACACGACAGTGCAATGATGACGGATAATAAAACGCTGATTGTTTTTTTCATAAAAACCTCCAAGTTGTTGTAATCGCATATAAAATAAACATATGATATATTTTAACAATTCAACTTTATCAAAAATTGCACACAAACGCAACTGCTTTGTCACTATTAATCATCAAGTTTGTCGTACTTTTTGATTTTGCTTTTGATAATAAAAAACACTCCCCAAAAAATAGCGGATGATACACCATAAGTTACAGCATATGCAATAACTGCATCGCTCTTATTAAATGATCCCGAGCCATCATAGACAATAGCTGCAAATATACATTCATATATACCCGTAGCGAGCAGTGCGATTGCGATAATAAGAACAATTGTATTAACAACTTTAAGAACTTTCAATTTTTTTGTGTTCATAAAAACACCTCATTCCAAACTTAAATTTTTATATACCCTCTGCTTTGTTAAAAAAGTTTAACTCTTAATTTTAGAATGACTTAAACCATCGTTATTGTCAACAATTGGTAATAAAACAACAAAAAATACCAAAACAGTTCCCCTTAATAGCAAAAAGAGGAACTGTGAAGCGGTTATGATTTTTTCTTAATCTTATTAAGGCGTTTATTGATTGTGAGAATTTGCTCTTTTGTGAACTTTCCGCCGAGCATCGAGAACGCACGCTTGAGCGCAAATCCCTTGGCAATGTCGAGCATGGTTTTGTTAATCTTGAAGCCCATCACCGACATACCGCCCGAAGATTTTTCTTTTTCCTTTTTCTCCTTTGGCTTATCGGGTGACGAAAGTGCCTTTTTGAGCATCGGAATCATACTGAGAAGCACGATTTTGCCCCTAAAGGTTGACATAATATCGCCCAAAGTGTCGTTTATGGAAAAGTAACCCGTAGGGGTGTCAATCTCAAACCAGTTGATAACTGCACCCTCCTCTGCCATTCTGTAAGCCTCGTTGAAAGTGTCAACCTTTTTGATAACAGCGGTGTCCTCGCACTCGCCCGCTTTTGCAACAAGTGCGGTTTCGCCTGCATTTTCAACTTCAAAATAGAAGAACGGATACTTGCCCTTTGTCTGCTTGCCGACACTTTTGCCGTTTGCAAAAAGTTCAACCTCGTTTTGATTTGAATAAACAGTAACTTTTGTTACAGGTTCAACTCGGTCAACATATCTCTTTGAGCAAATGTGCACCATAGGCTTGTCCGAAAGCCAAGCCTGATAAGCATAAAAACTGTCCTTTTTGTACTTGCGGTCAAAGGTCACAAGACCCTTGTGATTCATACCGTTTTCGCCGCCCTCGCTTCGTGCGTCTGCGGCAAAATCAAACATATTCCAAACATGAGTTGCCCACAAATACGGACGGTCGATAATCTGCTTGATTACCTCCTCGTGATAATACGCCTGATATTCCTCGGTATAGTCGCCCTGTTCAGGAGTTGAGGTGTGCCAATTAAGCGCCTCGCAACCGTATTCGCTAATACCGATTGCCCTGTTTGGATATTTTTTGTGGAAATCATCAAACCACGGACCGTACATTGAAACATTACCGCCGTACCAACCGAAATAATGGTTATACGACAAAATGTCGGAAATGTGCACATATTCCTCATCTATGCCACACATTGTGAGCGCCGCAAGAGTAGTCGGTCGGGTTTTATCAAGCGAATGGGCAAGGTCATTGAGCATTTTGTGATTATCAATCAAACTCTTGTCACTTGCTCCGCCCATGGTAATCTCGTTTGACAATCCCCAAGTGACGATGCACGGATGGTTATAATTTTGGCAGATAAGCTCGGTCATCTGCGTTCTTGTGTTTTCAACACCGTTTGGCATATGGCGGGAAATATACGGAATTTCCGCCCAAATAACAAGACCCCTTTCATCGCACAAATCATAAAATTCCTGTGCGTGCTGATAGTGAGCAAGGCGGATTGTGTTTGCGCCCATTTCGCAAATAAGGTCAACATCTTCCTTGTGGTGCTCATAATTTAGAGCGTTGCCGATTTGCGGTCTGTCCTGATGACGGGAAACACCACGGAGCGGATATTCCCTGCCGTTGAGAATAAAGCCTTTTTGTGCATCAATCTTGAATGAACGGACACCGAATTTTGTGCTGACCTCATCAACAGCCACGCCGTCAACAACAAGGCTTGCCTTGAGCGTGTAAAGATAAGGGTCAATTGTTCCGTTCCAAAGGCGGACATCTTCTATAACAGCTTCGACAGTCGGATTTTTGCCGTTTGCGGTTTTTGTGCAAACAACCTCGCCGTCTGAAATAATATCAAATTGAACCTCACCGTCTGCAAATGCCTGCATGGTGATTTTTGCATTTTTGCCGTCAACAACAGGGGTCACCATAATACCCGGTGCACCGTAATAGTCCAAATCAAAATGAATCTTTGGCACGCCGATAAGTTTTACACTGCGATAAATTCCGCCGTAAAATGTAAAATCTGCCTGCTGTGGATAAACAAAATCATTTGGCGAATTGTCTGCTTCAACAACGATTGTGTTGCTGTCCTTTATGCCATCAAGTTTTGCCCTAAAGGTTGAATATCCGCCGTGATGAACTGCTATTTCCCTGCCGTTGAAAAGCACCTTTGCGCTTGAATTTACACCGTCAAACTGAATGTAAACTTCCTCGCCGTCAGGCATATCGGCTTTTGCAATTTCCTTTTGATAAATGCAAGTGCCACGATAATAATCGTTTCCGCCGTCCTGACCGTCTGTGCCGTTCCAAGTGTGTGGCAAGTTGACTGTTTCTGTTTTATTTTCTTTGGTAAATGACCAATTTTCGTTTATTGTAATAATATTTCTCAAAATCATTCCTCCGATTTTTTATCTTTAATATTGTACAAGAAGTGCATACTAAATAAGCAAATGAGTGCACCGATAAGAGGCAATGCACCTGTCATAGTGTATATTTTTTCAGGTACGCCCTCTGCCTGTGAAAGTGCATCGAGTTTTTCGCTGTATCCTGTCAAATCAAGTGAAAGAGCGATGATTGAAGCACCTACGCCCTGTGCAATTTTTCTGAAAAGAGAATAGGTTGCATAAATTGAGCCTTCCTCTCGTCTGCCTGTTTTTTCTTCTTGATAATCAATACAATCGGCAACAAGTGCCCACATAAGAGTGAGATAGAAGCAAGCGCCGAACATCGAAACACCGATGAATGCAATCCAAACATAAGGGTTGTCAAATCTTACAAAAGTTGCAATGCCTGCCGCAACAGCTGAAATTGCAAACGGATAGGTGCAAAGCTGTTTCTTTGTGAACTTCTTGAGAAGCGGTTTTGTGATAACGATACCCAAACCCATAGGAAGCCCTGCAATAACGGTTGCAATCGGAATAATCTTTGTGTTTTTGAAATAGCACATAAACACATACTGCATAGAATTTGTAACTGTCATCATCAACGCAAGATAAGCAACCGAAGAAATTGTTACGCCCATCATAGGCTTATTCTTGAAGAATGAAGCAAGAGTTTTGAAGTAATTGAACTTTTGCGCATTGTTAACCGTAGGCTCAACTCTTTCCGTTGTGAGTTTACGAAGAAGAATGAACGATACGAAGCCGATAAGTCCCATTACACCTACAATATAGATGAACACATTGCCTCGTGGATTTGAAGTTTTTGAATCGTAAACAAGTTTCGGGAGCAAAACCATTACCGGGATTTGTGCTAACATTGCGCCGACACTTCGCCAAGTTGAAAGTGAAGAACGCTCATCCGACTGCGTTGTAATTACAGACTGCATTGAACCATAAGGCACATTTACACTTGTGTAAGCAACGCTCCACACGCAGTACAAACCGAGGCACATTGCGATTTTGAGTGCATACGGTGCGTTTGGCGCATAGATGAACATAAGAATGCTTGACACAAGAAGCGGTAAACTCGCCCACTTAATCCACGGCTTGAATTTACCGTCTTTGCCCGGCTTTGAAGCGTCACAAATACCACCGATAATCGGGTCGTTGATTGCATCAAAAATCTTTGCGAGCAAAATAATAATCGCAAAATGCTTTGCTTTGATTCCCATACAAGTGACATAAAACACCATAAGATAGTTGTTGATGAAAGCGAAGCTCATATTACAGCCGAAATCACCAAGACCGTATCCTATTTTGTCACGCATACCAAAAGGTCTAACTTCCTTGTTTCCCATTTTTTCTCCTTTCAAGCTATCGGCACAATGCCTTTCAGCCTGTTTAATTTTCTAATTTAGTATTACCCTTTGCCGACTTTTCAAACATTTTGTAAAAAAGAAATGTTATCAAGTATCCAAGAACTGCACCGAGGGTGTTGAAAATGACATCGTCCGTTTCGCTGACGCCGAGAGAGAATATATACTGCACGGTTTCTATCGTAACGCTTAACAAAAAAGAAAAGCAAAAGAACATCCACGGCTTGATATTGACCTGCTTATTGAAGCATGCAAAAGCACAGCCGAGAGGATAAAACATTGCCATATTCATCACAAGAACACGCAGCCATTCCTCATACCCGATGTGAAAATACAGCTTGATTGACCTAAACGGCTCAAGTGCAAGTTCCCGTGTGTAAGCATCGGCAAACCTTGTCAAAATTGACGGACCGAGAGCCATCGCAACACAAAAAGCAAACGCCACACACACAAGTGAATTGTTGAATTTTTTTGACTGAAACAAAAATTTATACACGGCACAAAGGAGCGACAGCACAGCGAATGCCAGCAGAACAACGCCTTTATCCATACAATAGATATTGCGTATTAAATGTCGCATATTACACCTCGAATTTAAAACAATACATTAAGATATTTCAATGTATCGGAAATATTTTTGATACGCTTTGCGTTCTCTTCTTTTCTTACCTTTTCCGTATTTTTAACAACTATTGACGGAGCGGAAGAAAAAATCTTCAAAAATTTCTTTTGAGTATCCTTATCAAGTGAACGCCATGCCTCTACACCGCCCTTGAGTGACGGAATAATATTATTTTTAACATCAAGCAAACCCTCTTGATTTATGCCCGAAATCACAACATCAAACACTTCATCAAGCGCTTTTTCCTGCTCATCGGTGAGATTTTCAACCAAGTCACGCAAAATGCCGTCGTTAAGTTTACCGATCGGTGTAAGGTCGTCAACTTTCTTTAGTCGTCTGCCCTCAAACTGCCAAGAATACAAATCGTGCTGAAGCGGACCCAAAACTTGGTCGCTCTTAACTACTGTATAGTCATAATCATGGGCAAGCATCATTCCGATAAAAGACGATTGCGGAACAAAATGACGATATTTTGGCAACATTTCTGCATACGCATCACTTTCGAGATAAGAATAATCCCAGAAGCCCGGACCGTCATTGTTGTATACTTTTATTATTCTGTCCCTGATTTCCTTTTTGCAGAACAGGGTTGCATATTGAGCAATGAAGCCACCTTTTGAGTGACCGCAAACTATGATGTTTCCGCTGAATTTGTTTGCCACTTTTTCAAGATATTCGGTTGCAAACATATTTGACGGAATTCCCTTTTTGGTGAGGATGTCTATATCCTCTTTCCAGCCGATGAGAGTATCATCCGTGCCCTTGAAAAGCACAACAACATCTCCGTTAGGAAGCAAAAATGTTGCCGCCTCAAACTGAACAGCCGGCTCTTTTTCGTAAATACGAACGGCAGAAACAACTTTCATCTCGGCAAAACGCTTTTTTTCTGCCATTGCCATCATAACTTCGCTTATGCACTTTTGAAGCACTAAACCAACAGGCTCGTGCTTTCTGCCACGGAGTTCAAAAATCTTGTTTGCAACATCGGCATAGTTCATAGGTTCATCATCAAAACTCTCTGTCACAACAAGGTCAAGTGGCATATAGTACATATCGCACAACGCAACATTATCTGCCTCACTGAATGGTACAGAGCAAAAAGAAGTATCTCCGTATTTTTCAATATAGTTTATAACATTGGGCATAATAATAACTCCGTTTAATGTAAATATATATTTATTATAACAAAAGAATTACACTATTTCAATAAAAAACTATGTAATTTTTACAAATGCTGTTTATTTATATCAAAATCCTGCAATATGCCAAAAAAACGACAGAAAGTAACATATATATAATGTAATATTATTATACATTATATAAAAAAGCGTGTCGAAAAAGTATTTTTGACACACTGTAGGCTGTTGAGAAAGGTTCTGAATTTTGTTTTCTTGCGAAGGAAGATGTACGATGGTACCTCGACTGAGCAAAAAACGAAAAACGCCAAAAGTGCCGTAAACTCTATGTTTGCGGCACTTTTACAATCCCTCCGAGTGCGATAAATTGCACCCACCGTCTCACCTTCCGGTTCGGTCGGTGCTTCTGCATTAAAATGCAGAGGTCTCCACAGGAGACCCGCACCCTTTACACAAGGGAGGCATTAAGCGGTTAGTTTATTTTATCGGCGTGGTTCAGAGGTTTTATCGACAGTCTAAAAGCGATTCGAAAATCGAATCGCTTTCAAAATTCCTATTTGATTACTTTAATCTTGGCTTAATTCTGCGCTTTTCTTCCTTGTGCTTCTTATCTGCCTCAAGAGCAGCCTCTGCAAGCTTTGCAGGAGAACCGCAGCACTTCTTATACTTCAAGCCGCTTCCGCATGGACATGGATCGTTTGGACCAATCTTCTTATCCTTACGGATTGTAACAGCCTTTGCAGTTTCAGGATCTTCGCCGCCTGAAGTTGTTGAAGTAACCTGTGCAACTGCCTTACGCTGAACATCTGACTTATGGATAGGCATAAGTGTGAGCATCATCTTTGCTGTATCTTCTCTGATGAGTGATGTCATTTCATCAAACATATCATATGATTCCATACGGAAGATAACAACAGGATCTTTTTGAGCATAAGAGCGAAGGTGAATACCCTGCTTCAAGTCTTCCATAGCGTCAATGTGATCCATCCAATATGTATCAACATTTCTGAGGATAACCATTCTCTCGAAGTCTTGGAACATATCGTAGCCGAGTACTTTTTCCTTTTCTTCAAGAATCTTGTGACCTCTGTCTTGGAGAAGTTCAACTGTGTCTGCAATTGTGAGTGACTCAACATCCTTGAAGTCATCATCAGTTGCAATGTTCCAATCCTTGTACTTCTCTCTCAAGCCGTCAACATTCCAGTCGGCCTTTGATTCGCCTGTGAAATAGTTTGTAACTGTTTCTTCGATATTTGTATCAAGCATCTTGTTAACAGTTTCTGTAAGGTCAACACCGTCAAGAACCTGATCACGCTGATTGTAGATAAGCTCTCTTTGACGGTTCATAACATCGTCGTATTGGAGAGTGTTCTTACGAATAGCAAAGTTCTTGCCCTCAACCTTTTGCTGTGATGACTCAATTGTCTTTGAGATAAGACGGGATTCGATAGGCATATTCTCATCATCTGTGAGCTTGCTCATCATCTTTTGCATTTTGTCGCCACCGAACAAACGCATAAGGTCATCTTCAAGTGAAAGGAAGAACTGGCTTGTACCAGGGTCACCTTGACGACCCGAACGACCACGAAGCTGATTGTCGATACGGCGAGCATCGTGTCTTTCTGTACCGAGAATGAACAAACCGCCTGCTTCTCTTACCTTATCTGCTTCTTCCTTGATTTCATCCTTGAACTTTGCTTCAAGCTCGATAAATGTCTTACGAGCACGAAGGATGTCCTCATCATCAGTGTCGCCGAAGCCTGTTGCTTCTCTGATTTGCTCATTTGTGAATTCCATCTTCTTCATTTGAGCTTTTGCAAGGAATTCTGCGTTACCGCCGAGCATAATATCAGTACCACGACCTGCCATATTTGTTGCGATTGTAACAGCACCGAACTTACCTGCCTGTGCAACAATCTCTGCTTCCTTTTCGTGGTTCTTTGCGTTGAGCACCTTGTGCTCAATGCCTTCCTTCTTCAAGAGTTTTGAAAGCTCTTCTGACTTTTCAATGCTGATTGTACCAACAAGAACAGGTTGTCCTTTTGCGTGGCATTCTTCAATCTGCTTAATTACATTGTAGTACTTGCCCTTTTCTGTCTGGAAAATAACATCAGGCTTGTCCACACGGATAACAGGCTTGTTTGTTGGAATTTCAACTACATCAAGCTTGTAGATTTCGTCAAATTCGTTTGCTTCTGTTGAAGCTGTACCGGTCATACCTGAAAGCTTCTTGTACAAACGGAAGTAGTTTTGGAATGTGATGGTTGCAAGAGTCTTGCTCTCGTGCTCAACCTTTACGCCTTCCTTAGCTTCAAGAGCTTGGTGAAGACCCTCGTTATATCTACGGCCTTCCATAATACGACCTGTAAATTCGTCAACGATTTTAACCTGACCGTCTTTAACTACATAGTCGATATCTCTTGTCATAACACCGTGAGCCTTGATAGCCTGGTCGATGTGGTGACGGAGAGTTGTGTGCTCAATATCCATAAGGTTATCAACCTTAAAGAATGCTTCAGCCTTTTCAACACCGCTCTTGAGGAGGGTTGCTGTCTTTGCCTTTTCGTCAACTACATAGTCGCCTTCGTACTGTTCTTCAGTGTCCTGCTTGTCATCAGTCTTTGCAACCTTTGTCATTGTAAGAGTGTTTGCAAAGATGTCTGCCTGACGATAAAGGTCTGTTGAAGCGTCGCCCTTACCTGAAATGATAAGAGGAGTACGAGCCTCATCGATAAGGATTGAGTCAACTTCATCGACGATTGCGAATGAGTGACCTCTCTGAACCTTACGCTCTTTGTAAGGAACCATATTGTCACGAAGATAGTCAAAGCCCATCTCATTATTTGTTCCATAAGTAATATCAGCATTATATGCTTCCTGGCGCTCTGCATCGCTCTTTTCGTGAATGATAAGTCCAACGCTCAAGCCGAGGAAACGATAAATCTTGCCCATCCACTCGGAGTCACGCTTTGCAAGGTAGTCGTTAACGGTAACGATATGTACGCCCTCGCCTGAAAGTGCGTTAAGATAAGCCGGAAGTGTAGCAACAAGAGTCTTACCTTCACCGGTCTTCATTTCGGCAATTCTGCCCTGATGAAGAACGATACCACCGATAAGCTGAACATCAAAGTGACGCATACCGAGAACACGGGAGCTTGCCTCACGGCAAACCGCAAACGCATCAGGAAGAATATCGTCAAGAGTTTCTCCGTTTGCAAGTCTTTCTTTAAGGACTGGAGTTTGTGCTGCAAGCTCCTTGTCATCCATGCTCTTGTACTTTTCTTCAAGAGCATTAATCTTGTCAACTGTTTTGCGGAGTTTCTTTACCTCATGCTTTGAGTAATCTCCGAAAATAGCTGTTACAAATTTGTTAGCCATTTATTTCACCTCAAAATAGGAATTCGTATTTTGCATTTGCATACTTTGATATGATACCACATCGGTAGCAAATTGTCAATTATTATTTTATCTCAAGTAAATAATTATCTTATTTATATATATTTTTTATTGCTGTCAATGCTCCGCCCGAAACTGCGTCCTCGGAATCCTCATCAAATGTCAGAACAAGATTTTTGTCGCCTTTTTTAACATTGAGTGTAACGGTTACTTCGGTTTCGTCATCAACGGCATCCATAGACTCAACAAGTTGATTGAGTGAAAAATCAAGAAAATCTTCATCATCAAGTTTGTTAAGCAACTGAACCGCAGAGTAATTATTTTTTAATTTTTCGGCAAAATCCGATGCCACCGAACTCAAATCCTTGTTTTTCACGGTTACGGTAACGGTCTGATTTTTAATATCAACATCATCAACCGTTATGCTCAAATCGCTAAAAATAGCCTTTCCGAGTTCCTTGAATTGCTTATGTTTATCTGCATATCTCATAATTGTGCTCAAGGTTGAGGAATTGACATATTTTTCAAGTTTTTTGCTGTCGAATTTCTTTAATGACTCCTCAACAACGGCAACAGTTTCAATCACATTTTCCTCTGTCAATTCAACACTTTTTGAGCAAGACGAAAAAGAAAACGCCAGCGCCACAGCCAATACCACGGATAAAAGAATTTTAGGAATATTTTTCATATCTACACCTCACTATAATATATACAAGAAATTATACGCTATTTTACCATACTGAACACTGTTTGTATATATTTTTTGTAAAATTTTATTAATTTTTTTGTTAACGAAATAATGTTGATTTTTTTATTTAGTTATGCTATAATCATTTAGTCTATAAACTATATATTGGGGTTTTGCGCCCGGCACGGCACATTTTGTTGTGACCGAACACGATTATTTGATGAATTAAGGAAGAATAAATGAAACAGTTTTTGCACAAATATTTTGGGGCTACAAAGTGGAAACGCTTGTTTGACATTGTAGTTTCATTTTTCAGTCTGATTATTTTATCACCGCTATTTTTGTTCATTATAGCGGTCAACTATTTTACACCGAACTGCAAGGTATTTTTCAGTCACGAACGCAGAGGCAGAAGCGGAAAACCGTTTAAGATTTACAAATTCCAAACAATGAAAAACGACACACCTAACTGTGCCACCGGCGAACTTGAAAATCCTGAACAATACATCACAAAATTCGGCGCTTTTCTTCGAAAAACAAGCATGGACGAGCTTCCGCAATTGTGGAACATTCTCAAAGGAGATATGAGTTTTGTCGGTCCTCGACCGCTCATTTCAAGTGAAATCAGAGCGCACAGACTTCGACTCGAATACGGCGTTTATCGTTTCAGACCGGGACTTACCGGTTGGGCACAAATCAACGGCCGTGACGATATTTCTCTTATGAAGAAAATGAAACTTGACAAAGAATACTGCGACAAATGGAGCTTGAAACTCGATTTGATTATTCTGCTCCGTTCAATCGGTGTTGTTGTCAAGAGAGAGGGATACCAAGAGGGCGCCATCCACAGAAGATAACAAGCAAACTTTACTCGAATATATAACACACCCGAGGGAGAAGATATATGGAAAGAAACTTTATTGACGGATATACCGAATGGCAGAGCAATCCTGAAATTGTGGGAGTAAACAGACTTCCGCAACACGCAACTCTTATGCCATACGAAAATATTGAAGAAGCAAAAAAGGCGGACAGATACGCTTCTTCAAGATGCAAACTTTTGAACGGCAAATGGAAATTTAAGCTATACAAAAACTATGCATACAAACCATCGGATTTTGCAGACCCAAACTACGATTCACACAATTGGGATTCTGTAATTGTGCCATGTTCGTGGCAAATGCAAGGCTATGACCAACCGCAATACTGCAATGTTCGTTATCCTTGGGAGGGAAGCGAAGATATTTGCCCGCCAAACGCACCTGTAAAGCACAACCCTGTCGGCTGTTATCTCAAAAGATTTCACATCAATCAGGCAGTGCTCAACAGAAGAGTTGTTCTCTGCTTTGAGGGTGTTGAATCGGCATTTTATCTCTATGTAAACGGCGAAAGAGTCGGATACAGCGAATCAACATTCAACAGAGCCGAGTTTGACATCACCCGTCATCTTGTTGAGGGTTCAAATGTTATCGGCGTTGAAGTTTACCGTTGGTGCACGGGAAGTTGGCTTGAATGTCAGGATATGTGGCGTTTGGGCGGTATCTTCCGTGATGTCTACATCTACACAACAGAAAGAGAATATATCCGTGATTTTGAAATTCACGCAGAGCCTGACTCACAACTTCATGACGGATATTTGACAGTTCAAGTCAAAACAAACGGTGCATACGAGGGATTAAGCCTTGATATGACCGTATTCGACGATGACGGCACAATGGTTGCCCTCGACAGTCAATATGCAAGCGAGGATCATGTTACAGACCTCAAGGCGATTGTTACAAATGTTAAGCCTTGGAGCAGTGAATTCCCTCACCTTTACACCGTTGTGCTCACACTCAAAAACAACGGCGCACCGATTGAATACATATCTCACAAAATCGGCTTCAGAACCGTTGAAATCAGAGACGGAATTATCCGAATCAACGGCAGACGAATTGTATTCAAGGGCACAAACAGACACGAGTTTGATTGTCATAAAGGCAGATACATCACAGAGGATGTTATGCGTCAAGACATCGAACTTATGAAGAGAAACAACATCAATGCGGTACGTACTTCGCACTATCCGAACACACCGAGATGGTATGAACTTTGTGACGAATACGGACTATATGTAATTGACGAGAACAATATGGAAACTCACGGTACAGGCTGGTCAACCATCATCGGCTGCCCGCAACTCCCTGCTTCCCGTCCCGAATGGGAAAAGGCTTGCATGGAGCGAATCAAGGCTTTGTATCAGCGTGACAAGAACTATTCCTGCGTTGTTTGTTGGAGTCTTGGCAACGAATCACTCGGCGGTGAAACACCAAAGAAGATGTACAAGTGGCTCAAAGACAACGACAAATCAAGATTTGTGCATTTTGAATGCGACAGAGCACCTGACGAAAAAGAACTTTCGGATGTTCAAAGCAAGATGTACGCAAAACCTTGGGAATGTGAAGAATACGCACTCACAGGCAGAGACGGCAGACCTTATATTCTCTGCGAATTCACACACGCAATGGGCAATTCCTGCGGTTCAACAGACGAATACACCACTCTTTGGGACAAATATCCTTGCCTTCAAGGCGGATTTGTTTGGGATTGGGTTGACCAAAGCATAATGACAACCGACGAGAACGGCAAAGAATATCTTGCATACGGCGGTGATTTCGGCGAAAATCCACACGACGGTCACTTCTGCGGAAACGGTCTTTTGTTTGGCGACAGAACCGTTACTCCAAAACTTACGGAAATCAAAAAACTATATCAAAATGTTGATTTCAAGCCTATTGACGCAGAGCGTGGAATAATTGAAATCAAGAACAAAAACATATTCACAAATCTCAACGAATACGAATTGCACTGGAGCCAATGCAGTGACAAGGGAGTGTTCAGCGAGGGCACAATCACGGTTGACCTTGAGCCGTTTGACAAAAAGACAATCAATCTTGAACTTGCAAAGGCATCATCAACCGAATATTATCTCAACCTTGAACTTCGCACAAAAGAGGACACCTCTTGGTGCAAGGCAGGTCACATTGTTGCAGAAGAGCAATTTGTTATAAATGAGTTTGTCAACACATACGATGAATTGGAGGAGGACATTCCTCTACTTGTTGACGACACCTACGGTTCACTCCGCATAATCAGCGACGACATCAACATTCGCTTTGAAAGACGAGAGCGCAATCAGCTTTACTCAATCAAAGTCAACGGTGAAGAAATGCTTCAAGCACCTATGCGACTTAACTTCTGGAGAGCACTCACCGACAACGACAGAGGCTCAAGAGCCGGAAGCAGACTCGGTTGCTGGAGAGATGCAGGCGACACACCGGGCATCTTCAACAACACAAAATGGAGAATTGAGAATTATCAAATCCTCGACAACGGCAAAAAAGTTGTTGTTGTGGGCGGTGCGGAAGTTTGCACACAACCTGTTTCAAGAGCCGTTGTGGTATACACAATCACATCAAAGGGCATGGAAATCAGCCTTGAATTCAAACCAAACGAAACATTGCCTGAAATTCCTGAAGTCAGCCTTTTGTTTGAACTTCCAAAAGATTTTGAAAGCATCACATATCTTGGCGCAGGTCCTGACGAAAACTACATTGACAGATGTGCATCTGCAAAAATCGGCTTGTACACCACCACTGTAAACGATATGTGGGTTAATTATCTCAAACCGCAAGAATGCGGAAACAGAACAGGAGTGAGATACGCAACTCTCATCGGCGACAAAAAGTCGTTTGGCATTGTTGCAGAGCCTGTTTGCGAATTAAACGCTTGCCACTATCTGCCAAAAGAAATTGAAAACATTTGGCACGAAAAGGATATGCCCGAATACGACAAAACCGTTGTGAGAGTTATTGCAAGACAGCAGGGTGTCGGCGGATACGACAGCTGGGGCGCACATTGCAACGACAAATACAAAAACAAGACAGATAAAACATATCGTCTAAAATTCCAACTTAGGTTTTAAGAATATTACTAAATTGTAATTTAGACAAATCTATCTTGACAAACAGTTTTATAAGTACTATTATAATTAGCAATTAAAGGTTTAATTGAATTTATCAGATGAAAGAGGGGCTGTGCCCCGTGAGAGAGGTAAAACCATGTCACTTAAAGAGCAAATAGTTGATTTTGCTATCAGAAATGCTATCAAGTATGCCAGAAAAGATTTTGACAGAAACGCACCGAAAATTTTGAATTTAATTGAAAAAGCAGATGTAAAGCGTGTTAATCGTTCAACATATGCGGGTCTCCACAAAGTTATGGACGACCCAAACAACAACTGGATGAGATTTGTTAAGGACATCATTTGCAACACAGACGAGCATGTTCTTGAAAAGCTCGTTCCGCCACTTATGAATGTTGCCGTAAACAGCTACACAAAGCGTATGGCAGCTATCGAAAAATACGGCTGTAATGTTCCTTGGGCAATCCTTATGGACCCAACCGCAGCATGCAACCTCAAGTGCACAGGCTGTTGGGCCGCCGAATACGGCCACACAAGCAGTCTTTCATATGACGACCTTGCAAGAATCATCAGACAGGGCAAGGAACTCGGCACATATATGTATCTTTACACAGGCGGTGAGCCTACTATGAGGAGAGCAGATTTGATGCGTCTTTGCCGTGAAAACCCTGATTGTGCATTTTTGAGCTTTACAAACGGCACACTGATTGACGACAGCTTTGCTGATGAAATCAAAGAGGTTGGCAACTTCTACCCTGCATTCTCTATTGAGGGATACGAAGAAGAAAACGACTTCCGCCGTGGAAACGGCACATTCAAAAAGTGCACAGCCGCTATGAAGCGCCTTAAGGACAGAGGCGTTCCGTTTGGTGCTTCTCTTTGCTACACAAGCAAGAACACTGATGTTTTGGCATCAGACGAATACATGGATTGGCTCATTGAACAGGGCGTAAAATTTGCTTGGTTCTTTACATATATGCCAACAGGCAACGGTGCCGTAACCGATCTTATGGTATCTCCTGAACAGCGTGCTCTTATGTACAAAAAGATGCACGAGTGGCGCAAGACAAAAGCTATCTTCGCTCTTGATTTCTGGAATGACGGCGAGTATGTTCAGGGCTGTATCGCAGGTGGCAGACACTATTTCCACATCAATTCAAACGGTGACTGCGAGCCATGTGCATTTGTTCACTATTCAAATGTAAACATCAAGGAATGCAGCGTTTTGGAAGCACTCCAAAGCCCGCTCTTTATGGCTTACAAGAAGAATCAGCCGTTCTCAAACAATATGCTTCGTCCATGTCCTGTGCTTGACAACCCGGGTGCCATCAGCAAGATGGTTGCCGAAACAGGCGCATATTCAACAGAAATGCAACATCCTGAAAGTGCAAACGCTTTGTTTGACAAAACTATTGAGGCTGCAAAGGCTTGGAAAGTTAAGGCAGACGAATTGTTTGACAGAGATGAGTACATTGCAAAGCATGTTAAAGATGAAAATATGTACAACTACGAGAAAGATGACTCTGAAAGAGAATTTAGCGAATTTGAAAAAACTGAATAACAACAGGTTTTTCGCATAAACAAAATAAGGGCATATCACACAGATATGCCCTTTAAAGCAATTTTTGAACAAAGGAGCAGAAATGAACACACCCCTATTAATCGTGATGATTGTATTAGTAATGTTTTCGGCGTTTTTTTCGTCAGCCGAAACAGCGTTTTCTTCACTCAACAAGGTGAAGTTGAAAGCTATGGAACAGGGCGAAAAAAGCAAAAAAATCGAGCGAACATTGAAGTTGGCAGACGATTTTGACATTGTGCTTTCAACAATTTTGATTGGCAACAACATCGTAAACATTGCTTCAACCTCTATTGCAACCCTGTTTTTTACAGGACTTTTGGGCGACAACAGCGACCTCGGCGCAACCGTGAGCACGGTGGTTATGACCATCGTTGTGTTGATTTTTGGCGAAATCACACCAAAAACCATTGCAAAAGAAAAGGCAGAAACCTTTGCAGTTGCAGTTGCTCCGGCAATTAAGTTTTTCGTGTTTCTGTTCTACCCTCTCAACATGTTGTTCAGAGGTTGGAAACTTCTGCTCAACAAAATGTTCCACCTTGAAAAAAACAGCGCTGTGACAGAAGAAGAACTGAAAACCTATGTTGACGAGGCTCAAACAGGCGGTGAAATCAGCGAAAACGAAAGCGAACTCATCCGTTCATCAATTGAATTTGACGACCTTTACGCAAGCGACATCCTCACTCCGAGAATTGATGTTGAAGCGGTTGACAAATACGCAAAGTTGTCCGACATCGAAAAGATATTCAAATCAAGCGGATACAGCAGATTGCCTGTTTATATCGGCGACATCGACAACATTGTGGGCATCATTCACCACCGTGATTTTGAGGACATCAGAAGCCGTGGATTGAAATCGTTGCGCACAATCATCAAGACTGTTCCGACCGTCAGCCCCGATACAAAAATCAGCAAACTTTTGAGAATATTCCAAAAGAACAAAACCCATCTTGCCGTTGTTATTGACGAATTCGGCGGTACAGAGGGCATTGTGACGCTTGAGGACATAATTGAAGAACTTGTGGGCGAAATTTGGGACGAGCACGACGAGATTGAGGTTGACATTGAAAAAATTGACGACACAACCTGCATTGTTGACGGTATGGCAAACCTTGATGATGTGTTTGAATATTTCGAAATCAACGACAAGAACACCAATGTAACCACGCTCAACGGCTGGGTTATGGAAAACACAGACAAAATACCTGAAATCGGCGACTGCTTTGACTACGGCGACCTGCATTTTGAAGTTATAGAAACCGACGGACACAGAGCCGAAAAAGTCAAGGTTACAAAAATAATCACAGAAAACGAAGAACAAATCGAGGAATAACAAATGTTTTCATTTAGACGAGGAAAAATAGAATACATCATTGCGGGACTTGGAAATCCGGGTCCAAAATACGCAAACACAAGGCACAACGCAGGCTTCAAGGCTGTTGACCAACTTGCAAAAGAAGAGGGGTTTGAAATCAAGAAGTCAAAATTCCAGGCTCTTATTGCAGACGAGATGGTTGACGGCAAGCGTTGTTTGATTATGAAACCGCAAACGATGATGAACCTCAGCGGTGAGGCAATTATGGAAGCTGCGGAATACTATAATATTCCAAACGAAAACATCATAGTAATATATGACGACATCAGCCTTGACATAGGCAAAACGAGAATCAGAAGAAAAGGCAGTGCCGGCGGTCACAACGGAATCAAAAGCATTATTTCCTGCCTTGGTTCCGAAGAATTTCCACGAATTAAAATCGGAGTTGACAAAAAGCCAAATCCGTCATACGACCTTGCAAAATGGGTTTTGAGCGAATTCCCAAAAGACAAATCGGAGGAGCTTCAATCTTCCCTTGAAAATGCAACAAAGGCAGTAAGGCTTATGGTCAACGGCAAAACCGATGAAGCTATGAACAAATACAACAGTTAAAGGCACAAGGCAAATATGAGCTGTTATTCAAAAATATTTGAAAAAAACAAAGAATACCAAAATTTAAAAGAAGCAGTTAACGCCCACGAATTTCCTGTGGGCGCTGTTGGTCTGCCCGAAATTAACAAGGTGCACATTGTTCACTCTTTGTGTAACGACCTTGAGAAAAAGGCTTTTGTAATTACTCCCGATGAAGCAAGCGCAATCAAGGTTTACGAAGATTTGTCCGCAATGACAGACGGAGTTTTGCTCTATCCGAGGAGAGAGTTCACATTCCTTGATGTTGATGGCATAAGCCGTGAATTTGAGCACATCAGACTCGGCGTACTGTCAAAAATCATCAAAGGCGAATACAACATTGTTGTTGCATCGGTGCAAGCATCTTGCCAAATGACGATGCCTCCGCAGGCTCTCATTGACCGTTCGTTCACCATCAGCGAGGGCGAAGACATCGACATTGACGAAACCGTTAACAAACTCGTAAAAGCAGGCTACACACGATTTGACCAAGTTGACGGCACAAGTCAGTTCAGCGTAAGAGGCGGACTTATTGACATCTTCCCTCCCGGAGCAGACGACCCGGTGAGAATCGAGCTTTGGGGTGACACCGTTGATTCTATCGCAAAATTTGATATTTCAACCCAAAGGCGAAACGATATTCTTGACAAGATTGACATCATTCCGGCAACGGAAGTTTTGTTTCCGTCAAAGGAAATTCAGGCGAAGAAGATTGACGAGCTTGCAGGCTCACTAAAGGGCAAAGCTATCAAAACAAGAGAAAAACTCTATGCCGACAGCGACAAACTCAAGCAGGGTGTGAATCTGCCGTGCAACGACAAATATCTTCCGCTTGCATACAACAGCAACGGACTGTTTGATTATTTTGACGGTCTGCTGTTTGTGCTTGAAAGCGGAAAATGCAAGGAAAAGTGCGAAAATCAGCAGAAACTTATGCTTGAGGACATCAAGTGGCTTCTTGAGGACGGCATAATCTGCAAGGGCATTGACAAATTCAGCCTTGATTTCGCCGACCTTTTGAGCGTTTACGAAAACTGCAAGGCGATTTATCTCGACTCATTCCCTCGTGGAAGTTTTGACACACCGATAAGACACCTTGCGTCATTCACCTGTCAAACATTCAATTCTTGGAGCGGAACATTAAGCCAATTAAAAGACGAGCTGTTCCCTCTCATCAAAACAAAATACGCCGTTTGCATACTTGCCGGCACAGCAAAATCGGCAAAGGCACTTGCCTACGACTTGCAGGAAATGGGCTATCAAGCAATTTACTGCGACAAAAAGCCAAGCGAATTTGCCCACGGTCTTGTAACCGTTATGTCGGGCACAACATCGGCAGGATTTCAGCTTTCGACTTGCAAGTTTGCGCTCATCACCTACGGCAAAGTTAACCAAGCAAAGAAAAAGCACAAGCATTTCAGTTCAAAGGATGCTATTCATTCGCTTGACGAACTCGTCATCGGCGACTACATTGTTCACAACATCCACGGTATCGGTATTTTTGAGGGCATACAGGCACTCGAAATAAACAATGTCAGCAAGGACTACATCAAAATCAGCTACGCAAAAGGCGACAATCTTTATGTTCCCGTAACCCAACTTGACCTTGTTTCAAAATACATCGGACCTCGTGATGATTCAAGAGTGAAGATTAACCGCCTCGGTTCGGGTGATTGGAGCAAGACTAAATCCAAGGTTCGTGCAGGACTTCAGGATATGGCAAAAGAGCTTATTGCCCTGTATTCAAAGCGAATGAACACAAAGGGTTTTGCATTTTCCGAGGACACCGATATGCAACGAGATTTTGAGCTTCGATTTGCATACGAAGAAACAGACGACCAGCTCCGTTCGATTGACGAAATCAAGGGCGATATGGAAAAAACCGCACCTATGGACAGACTGCTTTGCGGTGATGTCGGATTCGGCAAAACAGAAGTTGCCTTGCGTGCGGCATTCAAATGTATTGGTGACGGCAAGCAATGTGCAATTCTTGTGCCAACCACCGTTCTTGCAATGCAACACTTCCAAACCGCACAGAAACGAATGGAAGCGTTCCCTGTGAGGATAGAAATGCTCAGCAGATTTGTATCGGCAACCAAGCAAAAGGAAGTGCTGAGTGACCTTGAAAAAGGCAAGGTTGACCTGTTAATCGGCACTCACAGAATTTTCGGCGGTGACATCAAATTCAAAGATTTGGGACTGCTGATTGTTGACGAAGAACAGCGTTTCGGCGTTGCTCAAAAAGAGAAAATCAAGGAAAAATTCCCAAGAGTTGATGTTCTCACCCTTTCGGCAACACCTATCCCACGAACACTTAATATGGCTATGAGCGGAATCCGTGATATGAGCCTGCTTGAAGAAGCACCGGGCGACAGAAAGCCTGTGCAGACCTATGTTATTGAATACGATTTTGGAATCATAATCGAAGCCATGGAAAAAGAGCTTGCAAGAGGCGGTCAATGCTATTATTTGCACAACGACATTGAGACCATTGACCACATTGCAATGCAGATAAAAAAAGAACTCCCGGATGCAACGGTGGGAGTTGCACACGGTCAAATGACCGAGGAGCAATTATCCGATGTTTGGCAAAAACTGCTCAATGCCGAAATTGACATTTTGGTGTGCACAACAATCATCGAAACAGGTATTGATGTACCAAATGTAAACACATTGATAATTGAAAACGCAAACAAACTCGGACTTGCGCAACTTCACCAAATCCGTGGCAGAGTCGGCAGAAGCAGCAGGCGTGCATATGCCTACTTCACCTTTGCAAAGGGCAAGGAACTGACCGACATTGCGCAAAAACGACTTGAGGCAATCCGTGAATACACAGAATTCGGTTCAGGCTTCAAAATTGCTATGCGTGACCTTGAAATCAGAGGTGCGGGTTCGTTGCTCGGCAACAAGCAACACGGTCATATGGAAAGCGTTGGATACGATATGTACATCAAACTGCTTGAACAGGCTGTCAGCGAGGAAAAGGGCGAGGCTGTTCCTGACGAAAAAGAGCAAGAATGCCTCATCGACCTGCCTGTTGATGCAAGTATTCCGTCAACATACATCACCTCCACTCCGCAAAGGCTTGATATGTACAAGACTATTGCAAACATCCGTTCAAACGAGGAAGCAAACGATGTTTATGACGAACTTACCGACCGTTTCGGTGTTCCGCCGGCAAGCGTGTACGGACTTGTAGAAATTGCACTTTTGCGAAACACAGCAATGCAACTCGGCATTTATGAAATCAGGCAAGCCGGCATAAACGCAAAATTTTTCTTGAATGATGTGAAGCCTGAATATCTCATTGCTCTCAACGAAAAAATGCGTGGCAGAGCAAAGCTGAATTCCTGCAAAAAGACCTTTATATCGGTTGAAACCATCGGCGGTGACACAATCGGATGCGTGCGTGACACACTCAATCTTTTGAGCGAATCTGTCAAAAATGAATAAAAAACGAAACCTCGGTTGATAATATAACCGAGGTGTTTTTTATGTCTACATCAAATTCAAAAAAGAACGACAACAAAAATGTAAAAGCGTTATTTTCCGTTGTTTGCCTGTGCATTGTTTCGCTTGGCTTGATAGTTTACTTTTCTACCACTCAAAAGGGCAAGGACAGCACGGTGAACGAACCGACAACGATTGTTGAAACCACCGAGGTTCAGCACGCAGTTACGGTAAAAGAAACCACAACGCAAACAACAAGCGAAGCAAGGGTTTCCACACAAAAACCGACTGCTAAAAAGGATGTTACAATGTCGCAGGGCAAGGGCAACACTCCGTACAAAAGCTACTACAAATATCCGCTGACGGACGCCGTTTCAAAGGGTTACAGCGAGGAGTTGACCTACGACAAAACCATGGGTGATTACCGTGCGCACACGGCAGTTGATTTCAGCGGTGCACTCGGCGACAAGGTGACCGCAATCAATGACGGACTTGTGACAAAGGTTTACACCGATTCAATGTACGGCTTGTGCGTTGAAATTGACCACGGCGGAAAATTTGTTGTAAGATACTGCGGACTTGAAAGTGCAACCGTCAAAAAAGGCAATTTTGTTGACATCGGCAACACAATCGGCACACTCGGAAAAGTTCCGTGCGAAGTCGGTGACGGCGCACATTTGCACCTGTCTGCAAAGCTAAAAGGTCAACCCGTGAATCCTTTGAATGTTATGAGCAAAACCGAATAAACCAAATCATCTTTAAAAGGCTTCCCTCAAACAGCGGGAGGCTTTTTATATACAATTACAACTTTTTGTATATTTTGTGGAAAACTTTTGTTGATATTGTCGTACTCATTGTGTAAAATTATTTGTATAATATTAACAAAGAGGGATAATTATGGCAGAAACCAAAACAAAAAAATCAAACAAAAAAAAGACAAAATGGATAGTTTTGGCTATCGTTGTTTTGTTGATTGTTGCACTTGCAACAGTGATGACTGTGTCGGGCAAGCACCGTTCTACACCTGACCAGCTCCAAACATACGAAACAGACAACAAATACATACTTCAGGAAACCGACATTTCGGGTCACAGAAGCGGTGGCGGAATCGAACCTGAAGAAACAATGCTTGCATTCAAGAACTGTGCAGAAAACCCTGCTTTCAGCATTGATGTTTTTGAATTTGACTTGCACATCACAAAAGACAAGCAACTCATTCTTTTGCACGATGACACACTCGACAGAACTTCCGACAGCGTTGAAGTTTTCGGCGAAAAGAAAGTCAGACCTGAAAACAAGACATATGAAGAACTCCGAACTCTTAATATGGGTGCGAAATTTGAAAACGAAGACGGCGAATCACCATATGCCGACCTTAAGGGTGACGAAGTGCCTGACGATTTGAGAATTCTCAAGCTCAACGACATTCTCGATTATCTCATTGCTCAAGGCGGTGGCAGATACAAATACATTATCGAAATCAAGAACGGCGATGATTTGGGCAAAGAAGGTGTAGACATTCTCTACAACACCTTGATTGAAAAAGGCATTCTTGAAAATGTTGTATTCGGCACATTCCACAAGGAAGTAAGTGAATATGTTGACGAGAAATACCCTGACCTTGCACGAAGCACATCAATTCCGGAAGTTGTTAATTTCTGGAAAGCAGCACTCAAGGATGACCCTAATTACGAGCCACCTTGCAATGTTTTGCAAATTCCATTCTGTGCTCCGTACAAAAATCTTGGATTTAACCTTGCAACTGCACAAATGATTAACTATGCACACAAGCACAATATGGCTGTGCAATATTGGACAGTCAATGACGAAGAAGATATGAAGTACTTGCTTGAAATGGGCGCTGACTGCATTATGACAGACTATCCTGACAAGCTCTACAATGTAAAAAATTCATAACAAAAACGAATCCCTCCCAAATCCGGGAGGGATTCAGACTGTCGATAAAGCTCCTGAAACACGCCAAAATATAATCAACCAAATTATGCCTCCCATTGACGCAAGGTGATTCCCCGTTAATCGGGGGAAATGTCTGCAACGCAGACAAAAGGGGGCGTCTACGCAGTAAAGGTGGCAACACGAAGTGTTGACGGTGGGGTTTTAAAAATGCTGTAAGTATCGTACTTACAGCATTTTTGGCGTTTTTCGTTTTTTGCTCAGTCGAGGTACCATCGTACATCTTCCTTCGCAAGAAAACGAAATTCAGAAACTTTCTCAACAGCCTACAGCGTGTCGATAAAACTCCTGAACATGCAAAAACCCTCCCATTTGTGGAGGGTTTTCTGTTCGACTTAGTTTTTGACTTATTTAGCTATAATTTCTTTTTACCGCCTTTGTGCTTTGTGCACATTTATCTCTTATTAGCCTTGGTTTCTCTGTTTCTCCCCTAACCGTATGCCTTATGTAATATGAAACTCCCCTGATTATGCGTTCTCTTTTCTCTCCAATGACATCATCAAAAGAATTTCCACAGTCTTGGCTCATTCATTTCATCACAACTGCCAATTTGCATCAGCAGTCACTCCACAGGCGGTATAGCTTGTTTTAACAACAACTCAATGTTTTGTAATTAAGTCCCAAACCTCAAAAAAAACACTTAAAGAAATTACAACTTCAAACACAGTCGTACAAAACTAACCAGCGAATAAAGTATTGCACAAAATCAATTTTTTTGCAATATGTTACCTGTGTGTTACCTTGTTGCTAATCATAGGAAACATATTGAAATGCCGACATAATGCGTGTATATTATTTGTATGTTACCTAAAGAAATTTTTTTAGTAACAATAACAGTCGATTGGAAGAGGAGAAAATGGAGAAATTTTATGAATTGCTAAAGGAATACATCGCCGAGCAAGGTGTTCCTATCTATCAAATTGCAAAAGAAACGGGCATAAACCGCACTCTTATTCAAAATGTAATCAGCGGAAAAAAGAAGTTTCCAAAAGGACGACTTAACGCTCTGCTCAATTCAACTTACTTTACCGCAGAGCAAATCAAAAGCCTTTGTGACGCATTTTTCAAAGAAGAATATGATGAAGAAAAGCCGGCATTTTTTGATTATTGCAACTATTGTTTAAGCACAAAATTCACCGAAGATTTGCAAAAAAATGTTCATATCAGTTTGGGTGAATACAAAAACGATACAACATTTTTAAACAGCAAAAAAGACATTTTGTCAGCGATTTACACAACCGTAAATTCGAGCGAAAACAGTATTTTCATTTCTGATTTTGACTTCAATCAAACAGAAATAAACCGAATTGTTTACAATGCTTGCAAGAGCAAAAAGTTCAATGAATTTTATCATTACACAAAATACACAGACAATGAAAAAGACAATGTTCAAATCATTTTCAACAGCATTGCATATGCAAAAGAGGACTGCATAACATACATCAACGACCACAAGGATTTCAGCCTGCTGTTTCCCGAATTCATTATGTGCGGTGACTCAACTGTTATGTACGACAGCGAAGTTGAAAACGGTATAATAATAAAAAACGCAGAGCTTTGTGACTATATCATTCATATGAACGAAAAAGTAAGGCTCAACGCAAAAGCAAATGTTGCAGTTTTTCACAATGCGTTTGAATATATGTACCATCTTGATGTTATTTCGGACAAAAAAGAATATTCAAACATAATATCATTTGACAATCATATTTGCAGTGTGGGAGTGAACAAAGAAATCATTGACGACATTGCAACCGACCAAATCAAAAGCACAGCGCAGGTGTTCCAACAGCTTGAGGCTCATTTTGACCTTTTGATAGAATCTCCGCAAGACAACATCGATTCTATGGTGATTTCATACGAGGGATTGATGGACTTTGTAAACACCGGCAAGCTATATGACTTTCCAAGCGGACTTGCAAAAAATTTGAAGCCGAAGCACAGAGCAGACATCTTATCGGCTATATTAAAAACTTGCTCAAATGTTTTTATTTCAAACCCAAAATACACAACACTTGACAACATCCATCTCAACGTTGAGGCTTGCAAAAATCAGCTTTTGATTTCATACAGCAACGATACTGACAACTCTGAACTCGACCTAGGAATTCAAGTTGTATTTATCAGCGAAAACACCGAATTGATTGAATCATTCAGCTCATACTTAAAATATACAATGTTGTCGGAAAAAACTTTTACCGCAGAATATTCAAAAAAGTTCATCCAAAAGCAAATCGAAATTTTGCAAGCGGAATAATATTGTCATACGAATAATTGAATATCGGCTGATAATAATAATCTTGAAAGGATGATATTATGAGCTCTTTTAATATGACAAACGAAATGAAAAACTACTTTGATTCCCTGCCTATGAACATCAAGCAAGAACTTACACATTCGGGATTTTCGGCAACGAGCCTTAAGGATTTGAAGGAAATTGTGTCGCAGATGACCGAGGTGGGCGACTATGACGGACAGCTATAAGAAAAAATACAAACTCAATGCAAAGCTAACCAACAAATACTGCGAAAACGCATACAACCCAACCGTTCAGCCTGACGGCAAAACCGAAATGGGCGTGCCAATCCCCTCGCCCGAAAACATTGAATATTCCAAGGAATACGAAGAAGAAAACGAAATGTAACCCATCAAAAAAGACGATGAAACCTTTTGCATAGTTCATCGCCTTTTTTATTTGTAAAATTATAATTATATTGTTGTTTTTTGTTTTGATGTTATCAATTCAACAAAATGTTTGAACTTTTTTTCAAACACAATTGAAAGTTTATATGTGATTTTTCCCAAAGACGCTTTATACAAAGCAGAAAAAACAACACTGCAAAATAGAACCATCAACACCATAATTAACAATACCAACAAATAATTTGTATGAAATTGCTCACATAACCATTTAAAAAGCATCGGTCTTGTGAGTTCCCTAAACAGCAAATTCTCATGTGAAAGATAGATAAACAATGATAATGATGACAAATAATTTATAAATTTACTCGTAATGTCAAACCTATAAAACACAGCAAAAAGGCCCAATCCAAGCAATGCCACAAAAACATTATTGTTTGAATTTGCATTTACAATAATCTCACCATCACAATTTGATGTGCCTAAAATAACGAATGTTAATATTAAGCCAACCACACCAACAATAATCATAGAATAACTGAATTTTGGTTGTTCAAATATAAATTTATAATTTCTTTTTATTAATCCAACGATTAAATAAATCAACGCATAATTTAGGAACACACCATATTCAAAAACAGGTTCATTTAAAATAAAACAATATACATCATATATCATAAAAAAGAACAAACAAAAAAAGAGTAACTTTTTATTGTCGAACTTTTCAATCAAACAATTTAGTAATGGATGAACCACTATAATCATTATATAACAACCGATAAACCAATTATTATTAAAATTAAACGGAAGCAAAGACTTGACTATAGCAAGCTCGTTTATTGTCAGTCTTGTACACATATCAAAAACCAAATATATAGCTAACACAAGCCATGATATTAGCCAAGTATCAAAACAAATTTTTGATGTCTGTTTTATTCTGAATGAATTGTTTTCGCACAAAAAGAAAGACGAGCAAATAAAGAATATCATATTGCCTATTACGCCAAAATTCCTTGTAAATAAAACAATTTGTTCCTCAAATGTAAAAGAAGAATTAAATTCCATAAACACATTTGTTGAAAGAGCATCATTAAATTTAAATTTGACAATTGTTTGCGAAATATGCGAAATTACAATAAGAACAATCGCAATAATCTTCAGCAATTCAACACCTGATTTTCGCTGATTCTTTAAACAGTTATCACTTGCCATTGTTTTCTCCTCTTTATAACACAAAATAACCGATAAATTACATTGTCACTACTTTTCTTATAACAACAGTAGCATAATCCTGATTTTTTTGCAACCTAAATCAACAATTAGTTTACGATTTTACTACATAATAATATAAAAACTCCCGTACAATTTGTATTGTACGGGAATTTAATTTTAAAGATGATATACGATTTTGTCGGAATACTTGTTGAAAATGAAAATGCCGACTGCAAGTGACAGAATTGACATCACGGTTGCATAAAGTACCAACTTCCAGCTGAGGAGCTGTGTTGGCACGGTGTTGCCGTAAAGCACGCACTGTCTGAACAACTCAATCATTGAATACAGCGGATTGAGTTTGATGAAATACATAATTCTTCTGCCCTCAAATCTGTTCATTGAATAGAGGATAGGAACCATATACATCAAGAGCTTTGTGCAAACATCCCAAATGTACTCAACATCTCTGAAATAAACATTCACAACCGAAAGGATAAGACCGACACCTGTTGAGAACATCAAAAGCAAAATCATCGGCAGGAACACAAGCACAATCTTCCAGCTGAGTGTAAGCCCTGCACCACCGCTTATGCCTGTCAGCTTGAAGAAAATCCAAACACAAACATAGCAAAGTGTTGAAATTGCAAATGTAACAAATGTTGAAAGCGTTGATGACAGCGGATACATATACTTTGGTACATATACCTTTTTAATAATTGAAGCGTTACGCCTAAATGCTGTCAGCGATTGCTTGGTTGATGTTACGAAAAATTCATAAATCAATCTACCGGAGAACAAATATACCGGATAGCACACGATTCCGTCTTTTTTCCTTGCAAGGAGTGCACCGAAAATGACAGACAAAACTATCATATTAAGAAGCGGTTGCAAGAAGCTCCAGAATATACCGAGCCAAGAATTTCTATACTTGAGCTTTACATTTTTTCTTGTAAGCTCCATAAGCAAATCCTTGTATTTGTTAAACATACTAAGGGTATGCTTAAGTTCTTCTTTTTTCTCTTCAGTACCCATAGAATTGAACACCTCTGTTTTTTTGCCGTTAACCACGACTGTCTTAAATCTGTGCCATTATATCATATGCAATACTATTTTTCAACACATTTTATCAATAGGTTACAACTTCGTAACTTTTTAGACATACGCAAATGGCAGATACAGTCTATTATCTGAAAATATCAGCTATTTGCATAGCGGTTTTTCTTGCTCCCATATCACCATTTATGACAAAATCGGCAGCCGAAAGATACTTTTCCTTGCGTTCATCATAGAGTTTTTTTGCCTTTTCCCTGTCCTGAAAAAGAGGTCGGGTGGTGTTGTCGCCTATTCTTTCGCAAATCACATCAAACGACGCATCCAAGAAAACAATCTTTGAACCCTGCTTGACTGCCTCAACATTTCGCTCAAATGTCATTGCACCTCCGCCGGTTGAAACAACAACACCTTTCATCTCGGGAATTTTTTTGCACACCTCGTGCTCAAGGTCACGAAAATAATCCTCGCCGTGAATAGCAAAAATCGCTTTTATCGCAACTCCCTGCTCTTTTTCTATGAGTTCATCGGTGTCAACAAATTTGACGCCCAAAATTTTTGCAAGCTCCTTGCCGACAACGGTTTTTCCACTGCCCATAAAGCCGCACAAAACAATATTATCCATTTTTCTCAAGCTCCTTTTGGGCAATTTTTATTACCTTTTCAATATCGTTGTTTGAAAACTTGACGCCGTTCCAAATTTCCTGTGCAACGGCAGCCTGCCAAACAAGCATTGAAAGACCGTCAGAATACTTGATTCCTGCCTCTTTGGCATATTTCAAAAGCACGGTTTCCTGCGGATTATAAATAACATCAAAAACTGCCTTTGCGCCTGCAACAACTTCTTTTGAAACAGGGCATGCATCAACATTGGGATACATTCCGACAGGAGTGCCGTTGATTATCAAATCATACTCACCCTTTGCATCACTCAACATTATAACCTTGATGTCCTTGTTGAGCTTGTCCTTAATTTCCTTTTTTAGTTCATTGGCAGCGACAAGGCTTGACTCTCTGACCGCAACAGTCAAATCGGCATCTGCCAAAACGGATTCAAACGCAATCATTCGGGAAACTCCACCGCTTCCGCAAAGAAGCACCTTGCCTGCAAGTTCAATATCTGCCATCTGAAGTGCCGACAAAAAACCCGCACAATCGGTGTTGTGACCGACAATTTTGTTCTCACGCACATCAACGGTGTTGACAGCACCAAAGAGTTCTGCCCTCGGGGACAGCTCGTCCAAATACTTAATGATGTTGATTTTGTGCGGAATTGTGACATTAAATCCACGCAATCCGCTGAGCGTTTCGGCAAAAACCTTTTCCAAATCCTCGGGTGAAGCCTCGACCATAAGATATGTGGCGTCAATACCGCAAAGTTCAAAAAGCGCCTTATGGATTACAGGGCTGATAGAATGACCGAGAGGATAACCCGTAAGTCCATAGAGATACCTCCTCGTTTTCACCACTTTCATATTTTGTCCTCCAAACATTTTTAAGATATTGTTTATAAGAAAATTATTGACAAATCAATCAAAACTTACTAATATGATAATAACATATTACATTAAACATAACAACAAATTTTTAAGGAGCGTTGCTTTATGATTTTTGACGAAATAAAAGATATATTGGCAGAACAGCTTGATGTAAATCCTGACACAATCGAAATGTCATCAGACCTTTCAAGCGATCTCGGAGCCGACTCTCTTGACGCTATTGATATTGTTATGAGCATCGAGGATCAATACGGCATTGAAGTTCCTGACAGTGTGATTGAAAATATGAAAACCGTTGAGGACATTGTTAACTTCATTGAGGGTGCAACCACCGAAGACTAACCAAATGTTTATACAAAACATCAAAAACTATAACAGGCATATTCTGCCTGTTAATTTTTTGTCAATTTGCCCAAACAAATAATTATTTTTTAGTTAGTTTAAATGTTGACACTTGTCAAAATAAATAGTAGAATTATTATATATAATAAAATAATGTATATGCTATAAAAAGGGGTTTAATTATGGCAGAAGAAAAGTTTGTGATGGCACTTGACCAGGGTACTACCAGCTCTCGTGCTATTATTTTTAACAAAAAAGGCGAAATCGTCGCTAAAAATCAAAACGAATTTACACAGTTCTATCCGCAAAACGGTTGGGTTGAGCACGACCCGCACGAAATCCTTTTTTCTGTTGTAAGTTCCATGATCGGTGCATTGCGTGAGGGCACAGTTGACCCGAAGAAAATTGCAGGCATCGGCATCACCAACCAAAGAGAAACAACTATTCTTTGGGACAAGGAAACAGGTGCACCGCTTTACAACGCTATTGTTTGGCAGTGCAGAAGAACTGCTGATTATTGTGAGGAACTCAAATCACAGGGACTTTCAGATTACATCAAGAGCACTACCGGTCTTTTGATTGACGCATACTTCAGCGCAACAAAAATCAAATGGATTTTGGACAATGTTGAGGGTGCAAGAGAAAAAGCAGAGCGTGGCGAGGTGCTTTTCGGCACTATCGACACATGGCTCATCTGGAACTTGACAGACGGCAAGGCTCATGTTACCGACTATTCAAACGCATGCAGGACAATGTTGTTTGACATTGACAATCTTTGCTGGGATGAATACCTTTGCAAAAAGCTCGACATTCCAATGTGCATTTTGCCTGAAGTTAAGCCATCAAGCTGTGTTTACGGCCATGTTGCAAAAATCACAGGTATTGAAGATCTTGAGGGCGTTCCGATTGCAGGTGCTATCGGTGACCAGCCGGGCGCATTGTTCGGTCAGGGTTGCTTCGAAGTAGGTCAAGCCAAAAACACCTACGGCACAGGTTGCTTCTTGCTTATGAACACAGGCGAAAAGAGAATTGAAAGCCGTTCAAACCTCCTCACAGGTATCGCTTGGGGACTTGACGGCAAAATCACATACGACCTTGAGGGTTCTGCATTCAACGCAGGCTCTGTTATCAAATGGCTTCGTGACGAACTTGAACTTATCAGCTCTGCCGCAGAATGTGACGAACTTGCAATGCAGGTTGAGGACAGCAACGGATTGTTCCTCGTTCCTGCTTTCACAGGATTGGGCGCACCGTATTGGGATATGTACGCAAGAGGCATTATGGTAGGTCTTACCCGTTCAATCAACAGAAAGCATGTTTGCCGTGCAGTGCTTGAAAGCATCACATACCAAATGACAGACTTGCTTGAGGCTATGATGAACGACAGCGACATTAGACTCAAGGATTTGCGTGTTGACGGCGGTGCAAGCGTATCAAACATTATGATGCAAATTCAGGCAGATATGACCGGTTGCAATGTTAACCGTCCAAAGAACAGAGAAGCAACTGCTCTCGGTGCTGCATATCTTGCAGGTCTTGCAACAGGCGTTTGGAAGGACACAGCCGAAATCGAAGCAAACCGTGAGGTTGACAAAATCTTTATCCCATCTATGCCGGAAGAAAAGCGCAACAAGCAATATTCCGACTGGAAGCGTGCTGTTGAACGCAGTAGAAATTGGGAAAGATAATTTAATTAGTTAAAATTTTGTCTTATGGCAAAATAATTTATATTCAAAAAAAGGAGTTTTATTAATTATGGGAAAAGTTGTATGTCCGTGGAATTTAATCACCGACTTTGTGACTGACGCTTTTGTTGGTTACGGTGTTCCGAGAGAGGATGCAGAAATCTGCACCGATGTTCTTTTGGAATCAGATAAGAGAGGTATCGAAAGCCACGGCTGTAACAGATTTAAGCCTATTTATATCGACAGAATCGTTGCAGGTATCCAAAACCCTGTAACAAACTTTGAGATCATTAAAGAAACACCTTGCACAGCAGTTGTTGACGGTCATGACGGTATGGGTCAGGTTATCGGCTACAAGGCTATGCAGATGGCTATCGACAAGGCAAAGGAATTTGGTCTTGGTATGGTTGCAGTTCGTAATTCTTGCCACTACGGTATCGCAGGTTACTATGCAACACAGGCTACCGAGCAGGGATGCATCGGCTTTACAGGCACAAACGCAAGACCGTCAGTTGCACCTACATTCGGTGTTGAGGGTATGTTTGGTACAAACCCACTCACAATGGGTATTCCATCTGATGAAGAATTCGATTTTGTACTTGACTGTGCAACATCAATCACACAAAACGGCAAGATTGAATACTATGCAAGAATCGGCGAGCCTGTTCATCCGGGCACAATCATCGGTCTTGACGGCAATCCTGTTGAGGGCGACGCAGGCGAAGCACTCAAGAGAATTCGTCAGGGTACAGCAGCTCTTACAGCACTCGGCGGTATCGGCGAAAACCTCGGCGGTTACAAGGGCTACGGCTACGCTATGATTATTGAACTTCTCTCTGCTGTTCTTCAGGACGGTAACTACGGCAAGGCTCTTGACGGTAAAGATGAAAACGGCAACCTTGTTCCTTATCATCTCGGTCACTTCTTCCTTGCTATCGACACATCAAAGTTTATGGGTGAAGAAGCTGCAAGAAAGAAGACAGGCGAAATTCTCCGTGAAATCAGAGCATCAAAGAAAGCTCCGGGTCAGGACAGAATTTACACAGCAGGCGAGAAAGAATACCTTGTTTGGAAAGAAAGAGAAAACAGCGGTGTTCCTATCAATGAAGCTGTACAAAAAGAAATCAACGAAGTCAGAGATAAACTCGGTCTTTCTTACACATTCCCATGGGAAGACAACTATGTTCCTTACGAAAAGGAAGAAAAGATTACTTCTCACATCGAGAGAAAGTAATCTCATAAAAACATCATAAAAATTAAGGGGCGGGATGCCCTCGGGCTTCTGTCCGAGTGCGACCTGCTCCTTTTTTGTTATTATTTTCACAATTTTTCACATAATAAAACTATTGCATAAAGCGAAAGGAATAATTTAAAATGAATATAAGAGAGGAATCACTCCAAAAGCACTACGAATGGAACGGAAAAATTGAAGTTGTTGCCAAAGCAAAGGTAAACGACAGCAAATCGCTTTCACTTGCATACACCCCGGGTGTTGCAGAACCTTGCCTTGAAATCCAAAAGGACTACAACAAGAGCTATGAACTCACAAGAAGAAACAATCTTGTAGCAGTTATCACAGACGGTTCGGCTGTTCTCGGCTTGGGCGACATCGGACCTGAAGCAGGTATGCCTGTTATGGAGGGCAAATGCGTACTCTTCAAGGAATTCGGCGATGTTGACGCATTTCCTCTTTGCGTAAGAACAAAGGATGTTGACGAGTTTGTTCAAACTGTTTACAACATTTCAGGCTCATTCGGCGGTATCAACCTTGAGGATATTTCTGCACCTCGTTGCTTCGAAATTGAAGAAAAACTCAAGAAAATGTGCGACATTCCTATTTTCCACGATGACCAGCACGGAACAGCAGTTGTTGTTTCTGCCGCTCTCATCAACGCAACAAAGATTATCGGCAAGGATTTAGGCGAATGTAAGGCTGTTATCAACGGTTCAGGTGCTGCAGGCACAGCTATTGCAAAACTCCTTATGACTCTTGGTTTGAAAGATGTTATCCTTTGCGACAGAACAGGTGCCATCTATGAGGGCAGAGAAAAGCTCAACGCATCAAAGGCTGAAATTGCAAAGGTTACAAACCGTGGAATGGTTAAGGGTGGACTCAAGGACGCTATTGTCGGCACAGATATTTTCATCGGTGTTTCTGCTCCGGGCGTTCTCACCGAAGAAATGATTAAAACAATGCACAAAGACCCTATTGTACTTGCAATGGCCAACCCTACACCTGAAATTATGCCTGACGAAGCAAAGGCTGCCGGTGCAAAAATCGTTGGCACAGGTCGTTCGGACTTCCCTAACCAAATCAACAATGTTGTTGCATTCCCGGGCATTTTCAGAGGTGCGCTTGATGTAAGAGCGTCTGCTATCACAGAGAATATGAAAATCGCAGCAGCTTGCGCTATTGCTTCCCTTGTTGACGACAACAAGCTCAACGAGGACTACATTCTTCCATACGCATTTGATGAAAGAATCAAGGATACAGTTGCAAACGCAGTTGCCGAAGCAGCTCGCAAAGACGGCGTAGCAAGAATTTAATTTCCCCATAAAATATAAAACTCAAAGTGAAGGTTTTATCCTCCTGAACTGCTCCAAGTTGTGCAGACAGCACAAAAACAGAGTAGCAATGGTAGAAAATTAAAATTTAAGCAACAAACTGATTTCGTTTTTCAAACGGAGTCAGTTTTGTTTTTGTTTGAATACGATATTTGTTGTAAAAGTTGATGTAT
>OLFX01000034.1_pt1 | contig 203330 bp, 182 predicted proteins | sample 1605091 | NCBI WGS metagenome assembly OLFX01 (sample SAMEA3888906, study PRJEB22519) | human gut metagenome | biome: human gut; feature: human-associated habitat; material: faeces | place: Denmark | collected 2012
AAGGACGCCCCTGCAAGCAATAAGATGTTGCTTGCAGGGGCGTCCTTTCCTATATATACACCGCCGAATATTATTCCGCAGTCTTTTTTCTTCTAGTCGGCTTTTCCTTTACCTCTTCCTTGTGTTCGATGGTTACGCCAGCCAATTCCGGGTCAATCATGATACGTCCGCAATACTCGCAAACGATGATTTTCTTACGAGAACGGATATCCAGTTGTCTCTGGGGTGGGATTTTGTTGAAGCAACCGCCACAAGCGTCACGCTGTACATATACGATACCCAATCCGTTGCGAGAGTTCTTACGGATACGCTTGAAAGATTGGAGCAAGCGCGGTTCGATCTTAGTTTCAAGTTCTTTGGCTTTGTCTCTCAGCTTTTCTTCTTCCTGCTTGGTTTCAGAGATGATTTCGTCCAGCTCGTTCTTCTTTACGTCCAAGTCTTTCTGTCTTTCGTCCAACGCTTCTGTGCTCTTTGCAGCTTCAGCAGATTTCTCCTGTTCCTGTGCAGCGAACTCTTTGATTCTCTTATCGCAAAGCTCCATTTCCAGAGTCTGGAATTCGATTTCTTTGCTCAGGAAGTCGTACTCACGGTTGTTGCGTACATTCTCCTGCTGTTCCTTGTATTTTGCGATAGAAGCTTTTGAAGTTTCAATCTCCACTTTCTTAGTAGCGATGGCGGATTTCAGTTCGGCTACTTCTGCCTTAATTCTGTCGATACGAGTGCTCAGACCGGCGATTTCATCTTCCAAGTCCTGTACTTCCAACGGAAGTTCACCTCTTAAAGTCTTGATTTCATCAATCTTAGACAACATAGTCTGCAACTGGAACAGGGCTTTCAACTTCTGCTCCACGGTCAATTCCTGAGGATCTTTTTTTGCTTCTTTAGCCATTTTACTTATAAATATTTTATGGGGTTGGTATTCACTTTGCACTGTTGCAGCGCAAGGTTAGGAAACAACTCCCGGATTATTGTATAGAATATTTCTTTTGTATATTGTTCGCTTTCGTAATGTCCTATCTCTGCCAACAGAATATCCGTATCGTGTCCGAAGTAATCGTGATACTTGATTTCTCCGGTGATGAACACGTCTGCGCCGTTGCGTATGGCAAGCGGCATCAGAAATGCTCCGGCTCCTCCACACAGTGCCACGGTCTGTATTTCACGTCCGGTCAGCTTGTTATGCTTCAGACAGCCCACTTCAAAGGTCTTCTTGATGCGTTTCAGGAACTCCAACTCCGTTTCCGGTGTTTCCAGTTCTCCGATAACTCCTGCCCCAGCCTGTGTCCAGCTATTCTGCAAAGGATATAAATCGAATGCAGGTTCCTCATACGGATGGGCACTCAGTAGAGCTTTGATAACTTCCGATTTCTTGTAGGCAGGCAATACGGTCTCTATCCGCACTTCCTCTTCCGTATGCAACTCTCCGATGCTTCCACAGAACGGGTGGCTACCCTCCTGAGCGCGGAAAGTTCCCTCTCCTTCTACATTGTAGCTGCATGCGTCGTAGTTTCCTATACAACCACATCCGGCTGCAAACAAAGCTTTACGAACATCTTCCGCCTGTGCTGTGGGTACAAAAGTCACCAATTTTACCAAAGCATTCTCTTTGGCTTCCAGCACGCGTACATTACTCAATCCTATTTTCTCGGCAATCTTGAAGTTCACCCCTCCCGGAGCATTGTCCAAGTTGGTATGTGCTGAGTAGATCACGATATCATTCTTGATTGCTTTCATGATACAACGCTCTACATAGTCCCTACCCGTGATGGATTTATATCCTTTGAATATCAGCGGATGATGGGATATGACAAGATTGTACCCTAACGCAATCGCCTCGTCCAGCACGGCTTCAGTGACGTCAAGACACAACAAAGCCCCTGTTGCTTCCGCTTCTGTCAATCCGATTTGCAGGCCGGCATTATCAAATCCGTCTTGCAATGGCAGAGGCGCGAACCGTTCAAGGGCGCTTACTATCTCCTTAATTCTCATTATGTGAATAGAAAATTTCGGTGCAAATATAGTAAAAATGCACTGAATAACTGTTTGTTTTACTCTTTTTTTATATATTTGTTCGGATAATTGTAAAACTCTATACCATGAAAGTATTACTTTTCTCGTTTTTCGCTTTATTATGCATTCTTTTCTCGTGCCAACCCTCACCCAAAGCCCAGGATGGCGGTGAAGAGGATGCACAAGAGGAATTTGTGGATACTACTCCGAAGGCTACAGCCATCTTCTGGATAGATAAACATAAGGAAATGCCCGGACAACCGTCAAAGAGGCCGGGTGCGGTACGTACGGTGAAAGCCAAAGTCAATATCCATTTGGCAGGGCGTATAGAAGTACTTTCGTATGTGAAACCGCAGAAAGGATATATAAAAAGTTATATAAATCGCCGTCTTGAGACGTTCCGGGTAAGGAAAGTGTTGATGGACAGTGCTTATATAAAACCCGGCGTACAGTATGTGCAGTTGCGTTATACTCCTGAAAAAGTAGAGCACTAACGGTTTTTCTTCTTTTCCTTTTTCTCTACCATTACCTGCAATAGTTTTCCGTTGGCATCGAACGACTTACGCGATGCCAGCGAGATGGTAATCATCAGCGAAAGCATGGATGCCGTGAAGGTTATCACCATAATCATCATCTGATATTTGATGGCGACATTCGGGCTACTACCTCCCAGGATTTGTCCGATCATTGTGCCGGGCAGTGCCACCAGGCCCATAACGGCAATATTGGCAATCAACGGACTAAAAGACTTAATGATAGCCTGTTTGATAAAAGGCGCCTGTGCTTCTGCCCTTGTGGCACCATTGCCAAGCAGATAGCGATACAATTGCTGTTCCCGTTTCAATCCGCTGTAATAAGCATTCAGCGCAACGACATTGCTGGATAGCATGTTTCCCATCAGGATACCGAATATCGGAATAAAATACTGGGCACTGAACACATTTTCCAATTGTAATACAATGGCAATGAAGTACATGCCGATGCAGACGACACTGAATAAGAAACCTATGGAGATAGGAATAAACAGTATCTTCCGTTTTAGCTGGGTGCGTGCCAGGGCGGTTTGTGCGGCAACGAATATCATAATAATCACCCACAGAAAGTTGATCCACGGGTTATTCCACAGAAACAAGTATTTCAGGTAGATACCGATAAAGAAAAGTTGTACAATCATCCGTGCGATACCAATCACGGTAACCCACAATAGCCCTGTCCTGAATTTCCACAAATAGAACAGCGGAATGAGCAACAGCAACAATCCGATGGCTAAACTGGTATATGATATGTCGATAGTTCCCACTTTATTAATTTCTTAGTTACAGTGTTATCATCTGGTTGCATCCTTGCGCAAATCCCTGGTCGTGAGAGACGGCGAGGATGGCACTTCCCTCCCTCATTCGTTTCCGGAAGAAAGCAAGTACTTTATCCGTAGAGTCCGAATCCAGTGCGGAAGTCGGTTCATCCACAATCAGCAGCGGCTTTTGCATCAGGGTGGCTACGGCAATCATGATACGTTGCCGTTGTCCTCCGGAGATCTCATTCACACGTTTATCGTACAATTCCTCTTCCAGCCCCAATTCATCGAAACAGGCAAATAGTTTGTCCAGTGAAAAGGGGGTATTCCGGTTAGCTTTCAGATTGAAAGGGAGTTGCACCATTTCCTTCACCCATTCCGATGGAAGCGCCAGTTCTTGCGGTATCCATGCCACTTGCCTGCGAATTTGGTCGATAGTTCCTTTTTCCAGTAAAATGCCGTTAACGGTGATGCTCCCTGCTTTGAGGGGTACAAATCCTAAAACTGCATTCAGCAAGGAGGTTTTTCCCCGCCCCGATTGTCCGGAAATGCAGGCGATTTCCCCTTCGTGCAGCTGTAAGCAAAAACCGGAAAAAAGCGTATCTGCTCCGAAAGCGATGCACGCGTTGTCTATTTGAAGTATAGTCCTGGTCTCCATTTGAAAGCAAATATAGAAAGGAATTCTGAGAAAACGACGGATTATTGGCTGAAATCAGTATCTTTAAATAAGATAAGCTGCATTTTGGCATAACTTTTTCATGCAAGCATGAAAGTTCTGCACTCAATTTGCATTATCTTTGCTATCAGTTTTTAATAAAAGTGAGAATTATGATACAGAACGAACGTGCAAGCCGCCACGAACATGTGTTGGACGTGGCAAGGCAGATGATGACTGCTGCCCGTACCGCTCCGAAGGGAAAAGGTGTAGATATAATTGAAATAGCTATGGTCACCGGAGACGATTTAAAAGTATTGTCAGACAAGATGGTTGCCATGGTGGAAGAACATGGAATGAAGTTCTTTTTGCGGGATGCCGCCAACATTTTGCAGGCTGAATGTGTAATTATAATAGGTACGCGCGAGCAGGCGCAAGGATTGAATTGCGGCCATTGTGGTTATCCCACTTGTGCGGGACGCCCCGAAGGTGTGCCTTGTGCCGTGAATTCGGTCGATGTAGGTATAGCTATCGGTTCGGCTTGTGCCACGGCGGCCGATTTGCGTGTGGATACCCGTGTGATGTTCTCTGCCGGACTTGCTGCGCAGCAATTGGAGTGGTTGCCGGGATGCAGATCCGTGTATGCTATTCCGGTCAGTGCTTCGACCAAGAATCCGTTCTTTGACCGCAAGCCGAAAGAAGAAAAGAAAGAATGATAAATATGAGTGATACGTTCAATGCTGTTTTGCCTGCCGAATGGGCGCCGCAAAGCGGAATACAGCTGACTTGGCCCCATGCCGGAACTGACTGGGCATATATGCTTACGGAAGTACAAGCCTGCTTTGCCGCTATCGCACGCGAAATAGCCCAGCGGGAATTGCTTCTGATCGTAACTCCCGAACCGGAGGAGGTCAAAAAGCAGATTTCAGCTACCGTCAATATGCAGAATGTCCGTTTCATGGAGTGTGAAACGAATGATACCTGGGCGCGTGATCATGGTGCAATTACCATGTTGGATTCAGAAGGCGCTTCGCTTCTTGATTTCATGTTCAATGGCTGGGGGCTGAAATTCGCTTCGGATAAAGACAATCTGATTACCCGTCAGGCTGTGGAAGCCGGTTTCCTGAATGGGCGGTATGTTAATCGTCTGGGCTTTGTTCTGGAAGGTGGTTCCATTGAGAGTGACGGGTTGGGCACATTACTCACCACGTCCGAGTGTTTGCTTTCTCTCAATCGTAACGGACAGATGAGCCGCGATGAAATCGAAGACTATCTCTGTTCTGTATTTCATCTGAAACAGGTACTTTGGCTCAATCATGGGTATTTGGCAGGAGATGATACGGATAGTCATGTTGATACGCTCGCTCGTCTTTGCTCACCGGATACTATTGCCTATGTGCAATGCACCGATACGCAGGATGAACATTACGAAGCTCTCCATCAAATGGAAGAACAACTGAAAACCTTCCGTACTTTGAATGGAAACCCCTATCGCCTGTTGGCATTGCCTATGGTGGACAAGATTGAGGAAGAGGGCGAACGCCTCCCCGCAACGTATGCCAATTTCTTGATAATGAATGATGCGGTGCTTTATCCTACTTATCGTCAGCCGGAGAATGACCAACGTGCTAAAGAAGTCTTGCAGGAAGCGTTCCCGGAATATGAGATTGTAGGCATTGATTGCCGGGCGCTGATTAAGCAGCATGGATCGTTGCATTGCGTGACGATGCAATACCCTGCCGGTGTATTGAAATAAAATTAGAAAGATATGAGAAAAATAAAAGTCGGAATAATTCAGCAAGCCAATACAGCAGATCTTCGTACGAACCTGATGAACCTGGCTAAAAGCATAGAAGCCTGTGCTGCACATGGTGCGCAACTGGTTGTATTACAGGAACTGCACAATTCCCTGTATTTCTGTCAGACTGAAAACACGCAACTGTTTGATCTGGCGGAAACCATTCCCGGCCCTTCCACCGGATTTTATTCCGAACTGGCCGCTGCCAATAAAATCGTATTGGTGACCTCCCTATTTGAGAAACGTGCCCCGGGACTCTATCATAACACCGCTGTTGTTTTTGATCGTGACGGAAGCATTGCCGGAAAATACCGCAAGATGCATATCCCCGACGATCCGGCCTATTATGAAAAGTTCTATTTCACTCCCGGAGATATAGGTTTTGAACCTATCCAAACCTCTCTCGGAAAGTTGGGTGTACTTGTTTGTTGGGATCAGTGGTACCCCGAAGCTGCCCGCCTGATGGCATTGAAAGGTGCCGAATTATTAATCTACCCCACCGCCATCGGTTGGGAAAGCAGTGATGCCGATGATGAAAAGGCACGCCAACTCAACGCCTGGATTATCTCCCAGCGTGCTCATGCCGTAGCCAACGGACTTCCTGTTATCTCCGTTAACCGTGTCGGCCACGAACCCGATCCGTCCATGCAGACAAATGGCATCCAATTCTGGGGAAATAGTTTTGTAGCAGGTCCGCAAGGAGAATTCCTTGCACAAGCCGGAAATGATCGTCCGGAAAATATAGTAGTGGAGATAGATATGGAACGCTCTGAAAATGTACGCCGTTGGTGGCCTTTCCTGCGCGACCGTCGTATCGATGAATACGGTGGATTGACGAAACGCTTCCTTGATTAAAATGCAATTCGCGATAAAAGTGCGATAAAGCGCAATTTGATAAAAGTGCAACAAAACGCAGTTTGATAAAACGTTAACGGAACGTGATTCTCCTGTTCATTATAAAATTCACGCCTCCGTAGATGAACAGTCCCAGGAACTGAGCCAGGTATTCATCACAATTCAGTGCCTCGACCAACACTACCAGAAATAGGAATTGCGCCAGATACGCCATTCCGAAAGCGATAGAAAAGAGCAACACCTGCCTCCAGGTGTTGCTCTTCTTTTCTTTATCATCCAAAGGGAATATCCAGTGCTTGCACCAGATAAAATTATGAGTCTGTGCAATGACGTAAGCAGTTATGTTAGAGAGCATATAGTCGATGTCCAGTTCATCCATCATCAGCCAGATGACTGCTGCTATAATCAGGGCATTCAGCGTACCGATTACCGCAAAACGGAAGATGCGTCTCGACTCTCTCACAACAAACTAACCTACTCTTATTCTTTGATATCTACGATCAGATTCAGTTCGTCCAACTGAGACGGATCAAGTGCTGCGGGAGCATCCAGCATCACGTCGCGTCCACTGTTATTCTTCGGGAATGCGATGCAGTCACGAATACTATCCAATCCGGCAAAGAGAGATACCCAACGGTCAAGACCATATGCCAGACCGCCATGAGGAGGTGCACCGTATTTGAATGCATTCATCAGGAATCCGAATTGTTCTTCTGCTTTTTCAGGAGTGAATCCCAGGATTTCGAACATCTTTGCCTGCAACTTCGGATCGTGGATACGGATTGAACCGCCACCGACTTCCACACCATTGATTACCATATCATAAGCATCGGCACGTACTGCTGCCGGATCAGTATCCAGTAAATCAATGTCCTCGTCTTTCGGATGGGTGAACGGATGGTGCATAGCCATCAAGCGGTTTTCTTGCTCACTCCATTCAAACATCGGAAAGTCTACCACCCACAGGCATGCGAATGTGTTCTTATCACGCAACCCCAATTGGCTACCCATTTCCAGACGAAGCTCGCAAAGTTGCTTGCGTGTCTTCATGGTGTCGTCGCCGCTCAAAATCAGAATCAAGTCACCCGGTTTGGCACCGAAAGCTTCTTTCACCTGTTGCAGTACTTCCTGCGTATAGAATTTGTCAACACTTGATTTTACATTTCCGTCTTCCTCTACACGGGCGTAAACCATACCTTTTGCACCAATCTGCGGTCTCTTCACAAATTCCGTCAGTGCATCCAGTTGTTTGCGGGTGTAGTGTGCGGCACCTTCGGCACAGATACCACCGATGTATTCGGCGCTATCAAATACAGAGAAGCCATGGCCTTTCAGTATATCCATCAGCTCCACGAACTTCATACCGAAACGCAAGTCGGGTTTGTCGCTACCATAATATTTCATGGCGTCCGCCCATGCCATACGCTGGAACTGACCTTCCAATTCCACACCGCGGATTTCTTTGAACAGATATTTCGTCATACCTTCAAATAGGTTGATGATGTCGTCCTGTTCCACGAAAGACATTTCGCAGTCTATCTGAGTAAATTCCGGCTGGCGGTCGGCACGAAGGTCCTCGTCACGGAAACACTTGGCAATCTGGAAGTAACGGTCGAAACCGGATACCATCAGCAATTGCTTCAAGGTCTGCGGGCTTTGCGGCAAAGCGTAGAACTGTCCCGGATTCATGCGTGAGGGCACCACGAAGTCGCGTGCACCTTCCGGAGTAGAGCCTACCAGTACAGGAGTTTCCACTTCGATGAAACCCTGGCTGTCCAGATAGCGGCGTACCTCAATGGTCATTCTATGGCGGAGTTCCAGATTTCTGCGTACCGACGGGCGGCGCAAATCCAGATAACGGTATTTCATGCGGATATCGTCGCCACCATCCGTATTATCTTCGATGGTGAACGGAGGTGTCAGGGCTGCATTCAGCACATTCAGTTCCGATACGATGATTTCAATATCTCCGGTCGGGATATTGGCATTCTTGCTGAAGCGTTCGTTCACCGTTCCTGTAATCTGAATGACGAATTCGCGTCCCAGGCGGTTGGCGTTCTCGCAAAGTGCGGCGTCCACCTCTTCGTTAAAAACTAACTGGGTGATACCGTAACGGTCGCGGAGGTCAATGAATGTCATACCTCCCATTTTGCGGCTGCGTTGCACCCAACCTGCCAGCGTTACTTGCTTATTGACATCGGAGATACGAAGTTCTCCGCAGGTGTGTGATCTAAACATGTTGATAATTACTAATTATGATTTACTAATTACAAATTGGCTGCACTGTAATGGTTGCAGGCCAGTTGCTAATAGTCTGCAAAAATACAGATTTATTTTATAAAAAACTCAGATTTTCGTTAACTTCTTAATCTGCTCTTTACTCTTATCCAATATCATCTTATTCTTATGCACAATCTCCTCATTGATCTGCTTCAGGCCATTTATATAATCCTGTGCCCGTTGCAATACATTCGAAGAGTCTTTTTCGGCATATCGGGGGATGATTACCTGCAATCCTTCTTTGATTACCTTTACGTCGATGTTTTCTCCCATCATCATCGGGTCCCCGTCAAAGTGCACTACTCCCGGTTTGGTACGGTGGATGCGCAGCGTCTGGCAGCGGAAAGTTTTGATGCGGCTATTTTGGTCTATAGTCTTATTAAACAGTTGGAAAGACAGGGAGGGCACATCCAGCACCGTGAAAGGTTCAAGGATGGTCACGTCCAATAATCCGTCCGTCAGCATGGCCTGTGGAGCTATGTACGCATTGTTTCCGTATTGCGAAGCGTTGCCGCAGGCTATCAGGAAAGCCTTATACTTTAAAGTACCGTCTTCCGTTTCCAGTTCGTAAGTTTCGGGCTGATACTTCAAGCTCTCCAGCAGAGTCTTTTCTAAATAGGTAAGAGGGCCTCTCCTGCCCGCCTTTGCAAACTTCAGGCTGACAAAAGCATCAAAACCTACACCGCAGGTACAGAAGAAAGGCACTTCATTGATTTTTCCGTAATCGATGACGTCTATAATTCCTTCGTTGATGATTTCTATCGCCTTTTTGGGCTCCATCGAAATTTGCAGATGGCGTGCCAGTCCGTTTCCCGAACCACACGGAATGATGCCCAATGCTGTTTTTGTATGCACCAGCGAACGGGCTATTTCGTTGATCGTACCGTCACCGCCAATAGCCACTACAGCATGCACATTTTCCTTTGCTTTTTGTGCAGCAATTTCAACAGCATGTCCGGCATATTCGGTATAGATTACCTCTTGGGCATACTTTGCCTTATCCAGCTTTTCATCGAGCAAATGGAGGATTTGCTCTTTGCTCTGCGTACCGGATTTCGGATTTATAATGAATGATATTTTCTTTTTTTCTTCGTCCATGCAAGGGTTGTTTCACTATGCAATTTTATAAATGGCAAAAGTAATACAAATACTTGAATTTTTAACCATAGAGTGGGCTTTAATCCATGGGCAAATATATTTTTTAGTAAAAAAAGAACAGATAAGCACATATTTTGCTATCTTTGCCCCCTGTTTTCAAAAGGCTTGTAATTAAGAGTTAAATATTTCATATTATATAATAAACATTTCATGGGATTACTACAAGACAAATTGGCGAAATACGACCTGCCACAGCAATATATGGCAATGGGCGTATACCCCTATTTCCGCACAATTGACAGCCATCAGGATACTGAGGTGTTGATGGATGGTAAAAAAGTCCTGATGTTCGGTTCGAATGCTTATACAGGACTGACTTACGATAAAAGAATAATAGAAGCCGCAAAAGCCGCCACAGATAAATACGGTACAGGTTGTGCAGGTTCCCGTTTATTAAATGGAACTCTTGATATACATGTAGAGTTGGAAAAAGAACTGGCTGAGTTTGTCGGAAAAGACGATGCACTCTGTTTTTCCACCGGATTTACTGTAAATGAGGGTGTTATTCCGCAATTGACGGGACGTAACGATTACATTATCTGTGACGACCGCGTGCACGCTTCCATCGTAGATGGCCGCCGTCTCTCCTTTTCTACTCAATTGAAGTACAAACATAACGATATGGCCGATCTGGAAAAAGAACTCCAGAAATGCGAGCCGGATGCTATCAAACTGATCGTGGTGGATAGTGTTTTCTCTATGGAAGGCGACCTTGCCAACCTCCCCGAAATCGTACGTTTGAAGAAAAAATACAATGCCAGCATCATGGTGGACGAAGCACACGGATTGGGTGTATTCGGAAAACAAGGACGCGGTGTTTGCGATCATTTCGGTGTGACGGATGATATCGACCTGATTATGGGTACGTTCAGCAAGTCACTGGCTTCTATCGGTGGTTTCGTTGCCGGAGATGCTTCGGTAATCAACTGGTTGCGCCACAATGCCCGTTCTTATATATTCCAGGCAAGTAACACGCCTGCTGCTACGGCTGCTGCCCGTGAAGCTCTTCACATCATTATGAAGGAACCGGAACGTCAGCAACGTTTGTGGGACATCACCAACTATGCATTGAAGAAATTCCGTGATGCCGGTTTCGAAATCGGTGAAACTGAATCTCCTATCATTCCGTTGTATGTGCGTGATGCGGAAAAGACATTTATCGTAACTAAGATGGCGTTTGACGAAGGCATCTTCATCAATCCGGTTATTCCGCCCGCTTGTGCACCGCAAGATACGTTGGTACGCGTAGCATTGATGGCTACTCACACCAAAGAGCAGGTAGACTATGCTGTTGAGAAGTTGACGAAATGTTTCCGTGAACTCGGAGTGATTGAATAAGGATTTTCCTGAAATCAGATAAAATGAAAAGAGACTGTCTTCAAAAGGCAGTCTCTTTTTTTTAGGAATTGATAAAATTATGTAAGTTTGTAGCAGAATACTGAATTCCTATTCAATGAAAAACATCATTAACAAGATCAGGCAAGTTTATCCGATTTCCGACGAAGCACTTCAGGCATTGCAGGCAGATATGCAGGTAAGATATTACCCTAAAAATACTTATATAGTGCACTCGGGGGTAACGGACCGTCTGGTTTATTTTATTGAAGAGGGAGTTGCCCGTTCCGTATTTCATCACAACGGACAGGATACTACCACCTGGTTCAGCCAGGAAGGTGACATTACTTTCGGTATGGATTCGTTGTATTACAAACAGCCGTCAGTAGAGAGCATTGAAGCTCTTTCGGATTGCAAAATCTATGTCATCCATATAGACAAGCTGAATCTTCTTTACGAAACGTACATCGATATAGCCAATTGGGGAAGAATCCTGCATCAGAATGTAAATAAGGAGCTTAGCCATATGTTTGTGGAGCGTCTTCAGCTTTCGCCCAAGGAGAGATACGAACAGTTTAACCGGCGCTATCCTGGATTGATAAACCGGGTGAAACTGAAGTATGTGGCTGCTTTTCTGGGTATTTCCATTTATACACTCAGCCGGGTGCGTGCCCAAAAATAAGTATTCGCCGGTCTTTTTTGCTTTTGAGCAAAAAAACTTCAGATGGCAAGCTGTATCTTTGCCATCTGAAAATATTAACTTAATACTAAGAAACAAATGTCTAATACCCCCTCAGCAGCATTTTCGGATACCAAGGCGCATTACGATCTTCTGGATGGACTTCGTGGTGTAGCGGCCCTTATGGTGATATGGTATCATATATTCGAAGGCTATGCTTTTGCAAGCGATACCATGATTACAACGTTCAATCATGGATATTTAGCCGTGGATTTTTTCTTTATCCTTTCAGGTTTCGTTATCGGCTATGCCTATGATGACCGTTGGGGTAAGAGTCTTACAATGAAAGATTTCTTTAAGCGTCGTTTGATACGTCTTCATCCTATGGTGATAATGGGGGCTGTTCTGGGTGCTATTACATTCTGTATTCAGGGTTCCGTGCAATGGGATGGAACACATATCGGCATCTCCATGATAATGCTGTCTCTGCTCTGCACGATATTCTTTATTCCCGCAATGCCGGGCGTAGGTTATGAAGTTCGTGGCAACGGTGAGATGTTTCCGTTGAACGGGCCTTGCTGGTCGTTGTTCTTCGAGTATATAGGTAATATTCTTTATGCCTTGTTTATCCGTCGCTTATCCAATAAGGCGCTGACTGTGCTCGTTGTATTGTTGGGAGTGGCATTGGCGCTATTCGCAGTCTTTGATGTTTCCGGTTATGGAAATATAGGTGTGGGCTGGACGTTGGACGGTGTCAACTTTGGCGGCGGATTATTGAGAATGTTGTTCCCGTTTTCTGTGGGTATGCTTATGTCGCGTAACTTCAAGCCTATGAAGGTGAAAGGTGCGTTCTGGATATGTACCATTGTATTGATTGCTTTGTTCTCAGTGCCCTATCTGGAAGGTGCGGAGCCGATTTGTACAAATGGTGCTTATGAAGCATTTTGTATTATCGTAGCTTTCCCCGCCCTTGTATGGATAGGAGCATCGGGAACTACTACGGATAAAAAGTCAACTCAGATATGTAAGTTCCTGGGAGATATCTCGTATCCGATTTATGTGATACATTATCCGTTCATGTATCTGTTCTATGCATGGCTGATTAAAAATCAACTCTTTACTTTGGGAGAAACCTGGCAGGTTGCTTTATGCGTTTATGCCTTGAATGTAGTGTTGGCTTACCTGTGCTTGAAACTGTATGATGAGCCTATACGAAAATATTTGGCTAAACGGTTTTTAAAGAAGAAGTGATTACGCCCTTTCAGGGTTCAGGTCGGGGCTGAGATCGCGATGCCCCACTACTCTAGTACACATTATTTTTCATAACCTTTAATTTTCAATATAATTATGGGTCGCATGATATAATCTTTAAGAAAGGAAGCATTATAGTATAAACTGGAATCTTGCCTGCAATACACTAAAATTCTTGTCGCTTATCTCCCGAATGTGTTTTCCGGGGATTACATAACTGTAGTTTACTTTAATCCCTATATGCTTGTTTATGTAGTAATTCAATCCTAGAGAAAGATCCTTTTGTGCTCCGCCTAATACTTCCGCAGTCCGGTCGTTCATATCTACGATATTGAAACGTCCGCAGAGTTCGAGCGCACGACCTATAGGGCGGGAAGGACATGCCGGAGCTGCATCATAGTCATAAGTATCTCCTATCAGGAGCCACGAACATTGCGCATATCCACCCTGTCCGGTATAGTCGGCAAGGGCATTCCTGCGTTTCACTTGAGTACGGATATATTCGCTTTGAAAGGAGAATTTTCCGTAATAGATCAGCAGTTCAGTACCCAGCTTCACTTGATGGCGGGCATTATCCACTTCCGCATAAATCAGGTTACGATTGTCGATAGTACTCACTCCGGCAGATTTATAGACAAAGGTATTCTTGTTATCATCATCCGGCAAAGCACCATCGGGAGTGCGATAGATAGCGGCAATACCGAGATGCAATAGCTTTCCAGCTTCATTTACAGGTCGGTAAACAAAACGTCCGTCTACGGCATAACCTTGCGAGGTATTCTTTAGGTTACTGATATCGTTGTCGGTAAACAATCCTCCGCAAGCATAATAATGCGTAGCATTGTAAGTGTAGGCAACTCCCAGACGCCGACTGTTGGTCATGGCAAGCACAGAGCCGGGTGACTGATGGAAACGTAGGTCGAAAGTGCTGCAAAGCATATCCATGGTGAAAGGTTCGTAGAATTGCCCTACCTGGATGATATGCTTACCGGAAGTGTAAGTAGCGAAAGCATCTTTGATAGAAACCTTGCTGCCTACATAACCTATTTCCACTTTCATGTCCCAGCGCTGGTAAGTGGCCTTCATGCCTATACGCAGATCATTGAATTCCGTACCGTTACCGAAATGATTGTCATTCCTGAGATAAACACCGCCATCCATAAGCATGCGGCCGGTTACTTTGTACTGTAATTTGTCGGAGAGAGTTTCCTGTGCTGTGGCGGTCAGAGAAGTGACGACCGCCAGCAGGCACAGGGAGGATTTAGAAAGGTAATTCATTAGTAAGAAGTTTGTTGGACTACTTCTATCAGACGTGCGAAATCTTCAGGATGTACATCTCCGATGTTGCCGATGCGGAAAGTATCTGCCTGGGATATCTTGCCCGGATAGATGACGAAACCTTTTTCTTTCAGTTGGGTGTAGAAAGAGTTGAAATCGAAACCTGCTTTCGGATAAAGGAAAGAGGTGATGATGGGTGACTGGAATTCGTCCGGCAGCAAGGTTTTGAAGCCGAGTGCGCGCATTCCTTCTACCAATATGCGGTGGTTTTCGCAATATCTCTTGTGGCGGGCGGCTACTCCCCCCTCTTCCTCCAGTTCGGCAAGTGCCTGCTTGAAGGCTCTTACTACATGGGTGGGCGAAGTAAACCTCCATTTGCCATGTCCTTTTTCCATCGTCTCCCATTGGTCGTAAATATCGAGTGAGAGTGAGCGGGAAACACCTTTGCAGTGTAACAGTTCGGATTTGCGGGCTATGATAAAACCGAAGCCGGGAACACCCTGGATGCATTTGTTGGCACTGCTGATCATGAAGTCGATACCTAATTCATACATATCCAAAGGCACGCCGCCGAAGCTGCTCATAGCATCTACAATCAGCTTTTTGTTGTGGAGCTTCACAATGTGGGCAATTTCTTTGAGAGGGTTCAGGATACCGGTAGTGGTTTCGCAATGTACTACGGCTACATGGGTGATATCTGAATTGTTGGACAGGTAATCGTCTACATAGTCAACGGAAACCTGTTCGGTTTCTTCGAAAGCAAGCATATCGTAGTTGATGCCGTGATATTCGGCAATGTGGCCCATACGGTCACCATAAGCGCCATTGCTGAGGATAAGTAGTTTGTGCTTGGGAGTGATAACGCTGCCGATAACAGCTTCCACGCAATAAGTGCCGCTTCCCTGCAAGAGTACGGAAGTGTATTCATTGGTGGCTGTGGTGGCAAGGGCAACGAGGGATTTGCGGATTTCTTCTACAATGTGTACGTTATAGTCGGCGTCCCATGTACACCAATCGGTCATCATGGCCTCTTTTACGGTTTCTGACGTGGTTAATGGGCCGGGGGTTAATAATAAATAGGGTTTCATATTGGTTTGATATTTAAAAGGATTAATAATTCGTATTCAGTTTATGATTGATAAGTTCTATGATTTGGGGAAGCTCTTCGATGCTGTCCACCACATAGTGGGCGCCTGCCAGAAGCATGCGCTGTCTGACTTCTGCTTTCCGGGCAGCGAGCGTTGCGGGAGACATTTGCTCTACTTCCTCCTGGGTTAGTCCCAGTTCGTTACTGCCGAGTATGACGCCGACGGTCCAGACTTTGGCATTGATACCCTCTTTGATGTCGGCAATGGTGTCACCGTACTTCAGAACACAGTCTGTTGAAGGGATGGCAAGATCGATCATGTTTTGGTAAATCATATAAGGGAAAGGACGTCCGGCAGGCAGGTCGTTGGGAGTGACACACTTGTCGGTGGTGTAACCTTTGCGGGCTGCATTGGGGAGCACTACGTCCATCATGGCTTGGGTGTAGCCGGTGGTGGAACCTATTTTGATGCCTTGTTTTCTCAGTTCGTTCAGGGTATCGATGACTCCGGGAATGGGGTCAGTGTAGTTTGCCAGGGAAGCAAAAAGGTATTCCTCGAATTTGGCGTTCATATCTGTTACGTCCTGTTCGTTCCAGGGACGGTGATAGAGTTTCTCAAACTCCTCGCCTACTCCGTCCATCTTGAACAGTTCGCGGATGTGGTCTATCTTGGCCATTCCCATAGGGCGGCGGGCTTGTTCCATCGTGATGTTGATGCCTATTTCATTGAAGGCTTTCAAGAAGGCGGCTACCGGAGCGAAACATCCGTAATCGACCGCAGAGCCTGCCCAGTCCATAATGATACATTCTATTCTTTTCATATTTACTTGTTATTTTATAATGAGTTGTTTAATAATAAATTGGGGTTTATCTATTTTTGTAAGCCTTTTAGGCTACCTGCAAAACTTGAATTATTCATCTGTTGAATTATTGCTTATTGCGATAGATGTTCTTATTTCTCTTACTTTTTTAGCTGGGCATCACAGAAAATGCAGATTGTAACATTTCCGGTTTCTCTTCTACCGCACGTCCCGTGCGCAGGAGTTCTTCTTTCTTATGTCTCTGTACCAGATAGACAATAGAACAGCTGAATGCTACGGTACAGATTATTCCTACATAACCGGACATCTGGTTGTAAAAATCGAGCCAATTGATATCCGTATTAAAGAATTCCTTGAACATCAGGACGAGTACAGTACCAGTATATCCGATGAAATCAATAGTCACAATAAAGAATCCTACATTTCCTTTTATCTTGAAGCATGCTATGAAGCGGTCGAAAAATATGCTTTGAAAACAAAGGTAGGCAATGTAAAGGCTCAGACTCTGGATGAACAACCAAGTCACGGTGCTGAGTTGAAGCGTATCGTAATTGAGTGATACGAAACTCATGGTAGCCGTTCCGGCAACCACCATGCTCAGGAGGATGACCAATACTTTGATATTGCTCTTTACAAAGACCATCATTCCGAAAAGTGCCAGGATGATAAGAGTAACAACGCTGTCGATCTGTGCAAACAGCCAGGAAGATTGTCCGCTCATGTCGATAATCTTCACTAGGAAATCTTCTTTAATATCCCGGAGGATAACCAACAGAAGGTTGGCTACGAACAGGAGGATCAATACAGGCATGAAGTTGCGGAACAGTTCTTTGCGTTGTTTTCCGTTGAGAGTGACACGCTGGCTCTTTTCGGCAATGTCCTGTTGGGTGGGTTGCGGCAGGCGATTCAGGGTGTAACCCAGCAAGGCAAGCAATGGCAGGGCAAAAGCGCCGATGAGAGCGGGCATCCAGAACTCTCCTACATGCAGGGTGTTCATAACGAACAGTCCGATAGATTTTGCCACGCCGGAGCTGATGACAATACTGATGCCCAAAAGGCTGGCAAGAATATCGGTGGTGCGTCTGCCTTCGATGAAGCTGAATATCACGCCCCACATGCAACCCAGTGACAAACCGTTGAAGAACATGGCGAAGATATTATAAGGAGCGGGCAAGAGTCCGAAGAGAACCAGGGAGAGTTCCGCTACCAGAATAGAAGCTAGGATGAACTTCATGCGGTGCTCCTTCTTTAATTCGGAGATCAACTTGATACCGACAAACTTGGCGATGAGGTAGCCCAGAATCTGGACGATGGTAACCAGTACTTTATAATCCAATCCGAAGGCATCCAGTCCGTCGAAGGAGGCAGCGGTGAAAGGTTTGCGAAGCGCATATACTAAGGAGTACGAAAGAAGCGCTGCACCTCCTGCCCAAAGTATGAATACAAGATCGGATATTTTCTTGTTTGAAAGTAGTTCCGTTTTAATGTCGGTAATTGTTTTCATTTTATTCTCTTTTGATTTCGAGGGCAAAAGTAGAAGGATGATGTTACAGAAAAAATGAATATTTATTATTAATACATTTAATTATCGGATAGAAAATAAAGTAACATTAATGTAACATTTATGCAATCGGAATATAACACAAGTGGGTGTTCTTTGCAAATTAAAAACCAAAAACACTTACAAAATATGGAGGAACTATTAGAGATATATAAGCGGATAGAAGATCTGCGTAATAAAGGGGTGAAAATGAAAGATATAGCTGACAAAACGAATATGCCCGCCAGTGTGCTGTCTTCTCTCTATTCAAGTGTGCTGCCCACCTTTGCAAGATCGGTAAAGAAAGGAATGACGGAAGAAGAAGCATTGGACTATGCCCTGTCTCAGGTGAATAATGTTTCGAAGAAACGTTTGCTCGGCAACCTTACTGAAATGAAAGAGCAGTTGCTGGAACTGGAACCCGTGACAACCGGTAACCAGAAGGAAATTCCATTCGTCAGAATGTTGACCGAAGAGATGAATCATTCGGCACAGGAAGTGTATAATTATAGTGGTATATATATAAGTTATAGTCTTTCGTCTTCGAGCGATTGCCTGAAGATGGAACCGTATCTGATTAGTGCCTCCGAAAACAATGACTATGTACAGGTGACTCATATGAGCGCTTACAACACAACGCACCGGGGGATCGGGTTATTAAATAATCATCAGAATGCATATATCATCTTCAACGAAAGGGAGGCTCCGCAGCTTGCATTATTCACCATCTATCTGCAACTGCCCATGTACGACTATCCGTCTATGCTGAAAGGGCTTTACCTGAGTCTGGACTATAACCGGAATCCGATAGCCCGGCGGATTGTTTTCGTGAAATATTCCGATAGCACCAGCATGGATGATTTTATTGAACTGAAAGGCGGACTGCTGACCGAGGAAGAACTGACACCGGAGCAAAAGGTCTATTTTGAATATACATGCCGGGGCGGGGATTATATAAAAACGTGTACGGTGCCCTCCCCTCACCTGAATGGTGACGATCTGGAAAGGGAGAAGAAGATGCTGAAACTGTGATTCTGCTAATAAGAATAGAACGACGGTGTGTCTTTTGTTACAGATTTACAGTTTTTCTTATCATCTTGCTTTGATATTGAAAGTTTTTTAGTATGTTTGCCGCATTATTAATGAAAAACACGTCTTTCCAATGAAAAAGCAAGATTTCCTGTTTATTATTCTGGTGGTGGTAGTCTTTCTACCCTTCTTTTTGAGTGACGCGGTTTATGACTGGTATAAGTCGTTCAATGCTGCACATGGCATGGTGATGAGCTTTCTGAAGTTTGCCATTTTGTCTTCGTTGGGCGAAGTGCTGGGATTACGAATCAGTGCGGGAGTGTACAACCGGAAGGGTTTCGGTATTATTCCGCGCATGGTGGTATGGGGCATACTCGGTATGGGTATCAATGCCGCTATGATTATCTTTTCAAAAGGTGTGCCGCAGTTCATGGAGTATATGGGAATGGCAAATGCTGTCGCAACGTTTACAAGTGAAGCGATGTCTCTCGATAAGGTGCTGGTGGCACTGGCCATATCGGTAACGATGAACACAATCTTTGCTCCGGTATTCATGACTTTCCATAAAATAACAGATACGCATATCTTGATGTGCGGCGGTTCTATAAAGAGTCTTATCACTCCTATTCCGATGACAAAAATCATCACCGGACTGAACTGGAACGTGCAATGGAACTTCGTCTTTAAGAAGACAATCCCGTTCTTCTGGTATCCTGCACACACCATTACTTTCATGCTTCCGCCGGATATGCGCGTGTTGTTTGCAGCATTGCTGGGCATTGTGCTGGGAGTATTGCTGGCAGTGGCGGCACGGAAATAGTTTTTTTATTACCTTTGCTTCCTGCTAAACGAAAATAGATGTATGAAACTATATAGTAAGCAGGAAGCAATCGCACGCATGAATATGCTGGCAGGCTGTTCAAAGTCGTTTGTCTTTCTGATTGATTATTCGCAGGAACAGGTTTATGTGGAAGAGACGGCAGAGGTCTCACCGGAGGAGTTGATATATAACCTGAATGGATTTACGAATGAAGCAGTTGCCGGTTTAACGGATGAATTGCTTCCGGAGAGTTTGTCGGAACAGATAGAATGGATCTCACAGCCTGTTTCTTTTCAGGAATATAGTCGTGCTTTCGGACATGTGAAAAAGAATATTCTTGCCGGAAACAGCTTTCTTACGAATTTAACTTGCCGGACTCCGGTACAAACCAATCTGACTTTAAAGAATATATATTGTAACTCCCGTGCTTTATATAAAGTATGGGTAAAGAATCGTTTTGTAGTTTTCTCTCCGGAGATTTTTGTTCGGATAAAGAAAGGGATTATCAGCTCCTATCCCATGAAAGGTACGATAGACGCTACCCTGCCCGATGCCGTACAAACCTTGATGAACGACGGGAAAGAAGCGGCGGAACATGCTACGATTGTGGATCTGATCAGGAATGATCTGAGTATTGTGGCATCTCATGTCCGGGTGGAGCGTTATCGCTATATAGATGTGTTGCAGACAAATCGAGGACCGATATTGCAGACCAGTTCGGAGATATGCGGTGAACTTCCAGAAGATTACAAACGGCAGTTAGGTGATATTCTTTTCAGTATGTTGCCTGCCGGTTCTATTACCGGTGCACCCAAAAAGAAGACGATGCAGATTATTCGTGAAGCTGAAGGATATGAACGGGGATTCTATACGGGAATAACCGGATATTTCGATGGAGACAATATGGATAGTGCCGTGATGATACGTTTTGTGGAGCAAGAGGCGGACGGAATGTATTTTAAAAGCGGTGGTGGCATTACTTTCAAGAGTGACGCCCGCAGTGAATATGAAGAAATGAAACAGAAAATATATGTGCCGATTTATTGAAACGATACAAGTACGTGATGGTAAGTTGCAGAACCTTGCCTATCACAACCGTAGGATGAATGAGACGAGACAGGCGGTTTTCGGAATGGCGGATCAACTGGATATTCTGGATTATATAGGGGATTGTCCTGAAAGCGGTTTTTATAAATGCCGGGTAGTTTATGGCAGAGAAGTATGTGAGGTGGCATTTTCCACTTATACAATGAGGACTGTACGTTCGCTCCGGTTGGTCGGTTCGGATACGATTGATTATCGCTACAAAAGTACGGACCGGAAGGAACTGGAAGCATTGTATGCCCTGCGCGGCAATCAGGATGATGTATTGATTGTCAGAAACAATCTTTTGACGGATACTTCCATTGCTAATGTGGCGTTAGAAAAAGAGGGAGTCTGGTATACACCGAGGACTCCCTTATTGAAAGGTACAAAACGTGCATTGCTGTTGGAACAGGGGGTACTGACGGAATGTGATATTCCGTCAGATGTGATTTCCTCCTATTCACATATCGCTTTATTTAATGCGATGATTGATTTTCAGTCTCTGGTTCTGGAGATTAACCGGGATACGGTTATTCGTATTTGATACTATCTACCGGATTATTTCTTGCTGCCCGATAACTGTTCAGGCATACTGTGAGCAGGGTGATGCAGACAGTGAAGAACAAAGGAAGCAGGAAATGAAGGATACCAATGTGTACATGGTAAGCAAATTGTTGCAGCCAATAATTCATCAGATAGCAGACCAGGGGTACAATGAGTATAAAGGCTATACCTATGTAGTACAGGAACGGGCGATTGACAAGCCATAATATTTGCCCGAATGATGCACCGTGAATCTTCCGAATTCCTATTTCGCGTATACGTTGTTGGATAGCATAATGGGTGATGCCGAACAATCCGAACAGTGTGAGGAACAAACTGATTGATGCATACATCAGCAGGATGCGGGAAAAGTCGGTAACTTCCTGATTATTGGAGATCAGTACCTGATAAGGGTCTTCATAATTGAATGGAGTACCGGGGTATTTTTTTTCCCATAATCCGCGAAGATGATTGATAACTGTTGTGCGATCTTGCTCATCAAACTGTAAGGTCAATGTGGTATAATTATCTTGGGGCATTTCGTGCAGAATCATTCTCAATGGAAACACATTGTTTGTGAGCGAATATTTCTTGAAATCTTTCATGACACCGATAATAGTACCTTTCTCACTCTTTTCGGGCACGTATTTAGAGATAGGTTGTCCCACCGGATCTTCTCCTTCGGGCACAAGATAGCGAATGAAGGACTCGTTGATGATGACCGGCACAGAGGTACGGAGTAATAAATGGAATGTTTGTTTGGCATCCAGCAAGTCGAAATCGTATATATCCAGGAAGTCCGGACAGTTTTCATAAAGTTCAAGCATCAGAAGGTCATTCTTCTCACCATTTTGGCGGGGAACGGCCATACTCATGGTATAAAGGCCTGATTGAGAAGATACAACAGACTTCACTCCGGGGATGGATTTAATGTCTTCTATCCAAGTAGATAAAGGGGATTGCCGGGGGTCACCGATTCCAAACTCAACGATTCCTTTGTAGCGGCTTCCCTCCTGCTCTATCAGGTCCATTTGGCTACGGATTATCATAAAAGCACTTAGCAGTCCGATAGAAATCATGAATTGTAAGGTGACCAGTGCTGCTACAATGCGCTGTTTCTTACGACCTGTAAAGAAGCTGCGGTAACGGCTTTCGGACAAGGTCTGTATCTTCCGGCTCATGTATTCTGCCGGAACAACGGATAGAATGATGACAAACAGCAGGATAACAGGGAATACCTGAACGGAGAAAAGATAGGAGAACGACAGATGTGCGGATATTGTTGCATTGAATACTGCTAACAGGTCGCTCATCAACAGAATGGATAACAAGAACGCTGTAATCACCATCAGGAAAGTATCGGCAAAGAGTTGCCAACGGATTTGACGGTGGCTTGCACCTAAAAGGCTTTCAATGTGCAAGGTGCGTATTTGCTTCAATAAGCGTGAAAAACTGAGGTTGATATAGTTGAAGCAACCGATGAACAAGATTAATAAAGCAGATAGCAGTCCTACGCTTAACAGGGCCTTTTGCCGATGCTTGATACACTGGTTGCTATCTTGTGTGGTAGTGGTAAAATAGGATTCCTGTAAAGTCTGGGTACGGTAATACCCTTTGCCTAATAAAGTAGGAAGCTCGGTTGTCTCGAAGCGTTGGCGAAAGGCGTTGAGGTCTGTTCCTTCTTTGAGAAGTATCGAACAGGTGGTTCCTTCGGGACTTTTTAGATGTGTGAGCAAGTCTGCCTGCAACATGCTTTGCGATGGCAGGCGGAAGACGGCGGCGATACGGTAGGCATTTTCGCCGGATTGAGGGATATCCAGCAGCTTGCCGAGGCAGTCGGTGGTACCGAAACAACATTCGGCCAAAGCTTGGCTGATGGCGATGGTTCCCGGGTGAGTCAATGTTTCTTCTATTTTTCCTGCAAGGGTTTCGATGGGGATAAACTTGGGCAATGTGCTGTCTGCCGATAGCAGGTTCAGTTCGGAATATTCTTGGTCGCCCACACGGATTTTTGTGTGAGTGATAGCTTGTGTGCGTAGTGAAGCTTCTATCTCAGGGAATTGTGAGATGATTTCGGGGACAGATTCGTGATATACGAATGTTCCTTGCATTTCTTGTTGTGCGAAAGGTAGTGTTTGTGTCAGCCGGAGGATACGGTCACGGTTGGGGTTGTTATACTCGATGTTGTATTCGTATAGGACGAAGGCTGTCAGTAGGTTGGTGCAGGCGATACCAATAACCAGACTGACAAGAGAAATAGTGACGAACAATTTATTTCGCCACCAGCTACGCAGGACAAACTTCAGAATGTACATGTTTAATATCTTGATATGTTATTTGAAAAGTAGGTCAATCTGTTACCCTGGGCTCATCGAAAGATATCTTCTCTTGACACAAGGTTGTAGAGATGAGATTCTTCGATCTTGCCCAGGATGACAGGAATTGGCAGAGTAAAGAAACGTTTACAGACTCACCTCTGTCACCACCTGTCCGTCGAACAGATTAATGATACGTCCTGCAAAACCGGCATCGTGCTGTGAGTGGGTTACCATGACGATGGTGGTTCCTTCTTTGTTCAGTTCATTCAGCAGTTCCATCACTTCCTTACCGTTCTTGGAGTCCAGATTACCGGTAGGCTCATCGGCAAGGATCAGCTTTGGATTGGCTACTACGGCACGGGCAATGGCTACACGTTGCTGCTGACCACCGGAGAGTTGCTGTGGGAAGTGTTTGCTTCGGTGTGTAATGGCCATGCGTTCCATAGCTGTTTCCACGCGACGTTTGCGTTCGGCGGAAGGAATGCCCATGTAGAGCAACGGCAGTTCGATGTTTTCGTATACGTTCAGTTCGTCAATCAGGTTGAAGCTTTGGAATACGAAACCAATGACACCTTTACGCAGGCTGGTGCGTTGTGCTTCGGTGTATTTGGATACTTCCTTTCCATTGAGGTAGTATTCTCCACCGGAAGGATTATCGAGCAAGCCGAGGATATTCAGCAATGTAGATTTACCGCAACCGGAAGGTCCCATGACTGCGACGAACTCGCCTTCTTTCACTTCGATGTTCACATTGTTCAAAGCCCATGTTTGCACTTCTTCTGTCTTGAAGATTTTCTGCAGGTTTACTGTTTTAATCATAATAGTGATAATTTTAATTAGTAATATTGTTTATTCATTTTTTATTATCTCGGCCGGATTGATATGCATGATCCGGTAAATTTTGTATGCGGTGGTGAGGAATATCATGAAGGCCACACTGAAGAATAACAGAATTCCCCAATCCCAACCCTGTATGCACTTCACTGTGTCTGCGTCTATTGATAGCAGCATCAGTCGTACCAAAGGATAAGCAACCGCAAAAGCCAGCAGGAAAATCATCAGATAAGCTTTACCGAATATGCCGGCAATGATCCATGGGGTAGCTCCGTTGATTTTACGAATGGCTATTTCCTTCTGTCGGCTGACTGTGTCCATGGAGATGGCCGAATAGATGCTCAGTACGACCAATAGTATACTTACAATGGCCAGGATTGTCATCGCCACTTGTGTCATATACATCGATCCCATCATCGTTTGTTTGTTATCGGACAGGGAACGGATTTCAAGAGGCAAGGTTGTGGGTACGTAGTTACGACAGATATCAGTGATGCGCCGGATACTTTTGGTAGCGTTTGTACCCGGTGCCAGCTTGACATAGAAATACCTGAAATGGTTGCTGGGGAAAAATACCGAACCGATGGTTCCTCTTCCCTGAATTTCTTTATAGAGCTCTTTGAAAGTACCGATGATGCGGTAACTCTGACCCTCAATCTCTACTCTGTCTTGCACGTTGTCCTTATCCAATTGAAGTCTGAAAGCCTCACTGACATAAACGGTACCTTCTGCATCTCCATTCACTTCTTTTCCTTGTAAAGGGATATTTAGGAATTTAAAGTAACTCGGAGCTCCCATTGCTATGTCAATCATGACCTCCGATTGGTCAGCTTTCTTATAGGTGCGCATAAAATGATTTCCACTTTGCAAATCATCTGTCATGGTCAGTGTCTCTATACACTCCGGAAATGCTTGAATATCAGATAATATGGGGTTTATGTGCTGCCACATACGTTGGCTGTTCACCTTCAGGGAAATGATATTTTCTTCTTCTTCGGATGTAAGCGGATTGTATGCCTGACCGAACGCTTCGTGCCACACCATGTTGACGCCGAGTGTGCTGCCCACAAAGAAAATGGCAATGCCTAACTGCAACCACATCATAATCGAACGGAAAATATGACGGCTACGGTTATTGTTGATTTGGCTGATTATGCTCACTTGCCGTAAACGGCGGATAGGAAACCATATTACGAGCATACAGATCATCAGAAGTGCAATATATATTTGGAACTGTACAACGTAGATAGATGACAAGGGTAAATCGGGCATATCATGGCTTGGAATGTATATTTCCGCAAGATTTATCATGAGTTCCGTTAAAACCAGAGACAAAAGAAATGCAGTGGACATCATCCAAAACACTTCAGCAAAAAGAAGAAGGAACAGTCCTTTTATCTCGGATCCCATACACTTGCGAAGTGCCACTTCACGCTGACGATTATAGAACATCTGAATGATGAACTTAAGGAAATTAATCAGCCCTGAAACCAGGATAAGTGAGGCTATGAATAGTATTAGAAACTGCACCATTGTCAGTTCTTTGTCTTGCCGCATACTGAATGCGGCGTAAGGGTGTACGGTGTCCTCATTCCGTTGCCACGTTATGGACCGTAAACTATTGTTTAGCATTTCCATAGTTGCCTTAGGCGATAGATAACCTTGTACACTCAAGGCGTCATGAGTCATGATTTCATAGGAGAAATAACAATCTACCTTTGGGTCTTGCAGTCCGTTATCTTCCACTACATTCACGACTTTAAAGCTTTGTATTGTATTTTCAGCTATACTTTGTGGGTTAGCAAGGCGTATGGTTGTTCCAATGGGATTTGCAGTGCCGTACGCTTTGCTCACAAATTTATGGGATAATACCACTTCATCAGGTGCTTCGGGAAGTCGGCTGCCATGTAGCAATTGTCTGTTGTTATAGGAGAAAAAGTTACTGTTAACCCCTCTATAACCTATCAGAAAAGGTAAATTACGTTGTTCGTTATCAATGACTTCTATTTCCGTTGAATTGTTAAAGGATTGTATGGTCAGGCACTCTAGCCCACTGATAGATCGCTCTTCCAGTCGTTTTATTTCATTGGTTCGAAAAAGAGAATTTTGTTTCTGGTTGACTGTTATTCTTATCCGTCGTTCGCTGTCAGGTAAGTTTTCAAGTTTGGCCCATTCCTGCATGAAAAAGCATACAATGGTATAGCATACGATTCCCACTGCCAGGCAAAGGGCGGAAATGAAACTGTGAGTCTTGTACTTCAGCAGATTTCGTAGAGCAACTTTCAAATAATGTAATATCATTGTTTTTATTCGTTTTTAATTATTTCCGCCGGATTCGTTTTTGCTATCCGCAAGATACGGAAAAGTATTGTAAAGCCTGTAATAAGAGTAACAATCAAGAATATACAGAGCCAGAAAAGCAGACCGCAGTCAAAGAATACCGTATACATTTGTTTCCATAACATCAATACAACATATACAAGCGGGAATGCAACGATGGCACTACACAATAACAAGATAATATAAAGACGGGCAAACAACAGGATAATCTGCGGAACATCTGCCCCATTTACTTTACGGATAGCAACTTCTTTCTGGCGTCGTTCTGTATCGAGCGTGATACTGGAGTATACACCTAATAGTGTGATAATAATGCTGATAACAGCAAAGAACAAAATGATGTCCTTCAGATTATACTCAAGAGCCTGCAAAATATGGATATCATCCAGGAATGTTTTAGCCTGATAAGTTATATTTTCAGGAAGCATCTCGCGGTAGACTTTCTCAATCCATCGGGCTACTTCTTTTTGCTGGCCCGGATGACTCTTTATGTAACAATGACCTATGTAGACTGAAGGATCATAAGGCAGGAAAGCATATCCACTACTTCGGTTATATACATTGGCCTGAAAAGGTGCGGATATTCCACAGATTGTGTAGTCGGTATTACCGCTATACAAGTTCATACCGATTACATCTTTCTTCTGCATCTCCTGCCAGACATTGTCTACCACAATATCTTTTTCCGTTTGAGGAAGTCTTCCTTGTTCTATGGGAATATTCATAAAAGAGAAGAAATTGGCGGGTACAGCCATGACACTAATATCAATCCAGGAGTTCTCATTTCCCTTTTCGGTCGTTAATCCATTGCCCGACATTCCTTGCATATAACCGACATCTGATAACAGAATTTCTTTCACTCCGGCATGCTGTTTAAAACGCTCTATCAATGCCAACTTTTCCTCATTCTTCATAAAGGGATAGTCTAGGGGAATACTAAGAATCTCCGACTTTTCTTTTTGACTTAGCGTATGGATTAAACTATCGGTAGTTTTCTCTGCTTGCAGATATAAAGCAGCTGTCAGGGATACAAATACCCAGCAAATAAAGAACTGGATACCCAGCATAAGGTTACGTCCCCATTGCTTACCTCTGCGTTTATTGTTTCCATAAATACCTGTTTGCACGGTAATACGACGAATACGAATGGAAACAGACAAACATATAAGGACGCAGAGTATGATAAGAAGAACGATATATTGCAGAGCATGTATTAAAAGCGTTTCAGAGGTAAAGGCCATTGCAAAGCCCGGCAAAGAGAAATTCATGTGATTCCCCAATAATTCTATGCCTGATAATACCAGTATGGAGGATATGGATATGACGATCAATGACTGTGTGAATAGTAAACAGAAAAGTTGTTTCCAGTTGCATCCTATCATTTTCATGATACTGTATTCTTTAGTACGATTGAAGAAAGAACCGATAAGGAAATGGAAAAAATTGATCAGCCCTACTAATAATATCAGTGTACCTACAGTTCCGGTAACTAATCCCAGATAGGAAGCACCTTGTTTTTTCAATCTGGCTCCCATACTACTGGCAGTGACAGTGTAAGCTTCGCCATACAAAGTATAAGTATAGTCTCTTTTTAAGAATTGCTTTTCTAAATCGGTACATGTAGTTTGTGGTGATAACAGCACGTAGGTATTTGCTCCCGTCATATTATGCCGTTTGGAACTTTGCAGAAGTCCTTCACTATCGTTTACGGTCAGCATATCTATGTTTTGCATAAAATCAAAACTATTGTTCAGAGGGATATCTTTCATTACTGCTTGAATGGTGTAGACGATACCTCCTGTTTTCGGGGTACTTTCAGGAGAAGTATTGAGCCTTCTCATGAGAGTCATGTGTTTGCCGATAGCACTTTCTGCATTACCGAATATTTTAATGGCCATAGATTGGCTCAGGATGACGGAGTTAAGAGACTGACTTGCCATTTTCCAATGTCCTGCTACCATTTCCGGAGTGAAGATTTTATTGTAGCAAGTATCTATTTCAATCGTTTCAAGTTCATAAGGTAGCATCTTTTCCGGAGATAACTCTACATAATAAGGGCGTTCGCGAGGATAGGTTACGGATGAAATGGCTTCCGTTTCTCCCAAAGACCATGTACGCAAATCTTCGGCCAGAGGAACTGGAGAACCGGAAAAATATCTGTCTGCCTTGCCGTCATAGAGATTTAATTCTGCTATGCGATCATGATTAGTAAAACAATGGTCTGTACTTTCTACAAAGCGACTGCAATATATGCAGACACAGAAGCAGAGCAAACCTACTGCTAATCCGATGATGGAAATGATATTTTGTGTCTTATGCTTACACAAGTTTCTGAATGCTATTTTGAGATAATGGAATATCATGGTTTATACATTTTATATTTTATATATTCAAAACTTATGCCAAGTATGTAACTTTCTATTTATTAATAATATACTGGTTTTTGTTATAGAGTATTAGTGTGCTATAGTGCACAAAAACAGTGCATATCCGCACATGGATTCTATACTTACTCGGTCTTTATTATATCCACCGGATTTATTTTTGCAATTTTCAAAATGCGGAATATGACAGTAAGTAAAGTCATGAGAACTATCCCAATAAATATGCAAATCCAGAAGCAGAAACCGTCATCGAAAAAGACAATATACATTTGTTTCCATAATTGCAGTATTGTGTATAGCAGTGGAAATGCAATCACTGCTGTTATTACTAATATCCGGACATACATGCGCAAGAACAGATAAAGTATTTGCCATAGTCCCGCACCATTAACTTTACGGATGGCTACTTCTTTGCATCGGTGTTCAGTATCAAGGGTAATGGCTGAATATACTCCCAGTAAAGTAATGATTACACTTACTATTGCAAAAAATAGGATGATGTTCTTCATTTTCGATTCCAATCCTTGTATTTCTTCCAAATCTTGTTGCAGCGTACTGATTTGTGGGGACAAAGTGTATGGAAGTGCTTCACGGAGCACTTGGGATGCATACTCTTCTACGGCTTTTACTTGAGCTGGCAGGCATTTAATGTAGCAATATTCTATGGGTCCTTCCATTTTAAGTGGCAAGAAAGCCATACCCTCACTTCGGAAAAGACTCTCGCTCTGGAAATATACATTGGTTATAAATGAAGATGTAATGCCTTTGACGGTATAGCTACCGTTAAAGTTATACAAGATGTTGCCTAAAATAGGTTTGGGAATCCGTTTTTCTAAAACGTCATCAATTACCATTTCTGTATTGTTTTGCAGGTTATTGCCTTTCAACAGAGGAATATTCATGAAATGGAAAAAATTGGGAGCTGCATATATGAAACTACTGTTGATATTAGAATCCCTGTTGTTCTCTTCAGATTGGAATCCGGTAATAGAAATTCCACCGGCATAATTGTTATTTGACAATAATTTCTCTTGCACACCCGAATGTTGTGCTATACGTTCTGTAATGGCAAGTTTCTCTTCATTTTTCATGAAGGTGTAGTTCAGAGGAATACTGAGAATACATTCTTTCTCTTCTTTTGAAAGAGTGCCAAAAAGTGTAGAGGTTGTTTTCTCTGTTTGTAGATAAAGGGATACTGCCAATGTGACGAATATCCAGCAGATGAAAAATTGAATGCACAGCATAGTGTTCCGTATAAAATGTTTGCTCATACGTCTGACATTGCCTTTGATCCCTTCTTGAATAGATATGCGATGGGTATATGCAACAGTCAGTGTACAAATGAGCAAATTCAGTAGAAATATCAGTATAAGATATTCGGAACATTGCTTCATTAGTGATGTTTTGTCTATTTCCAATGTAAATACTACTAACGTAAGATGAAAAAAGGGAGCCAGTAGTTCAATTAAACAAAAAGTAATCAGAAAGGCTAATAAGATAATCAGTGCCGATTGAATGAAAAGCTGTGATAACAGTTGGTAGTTACTGCTTCCTAATACCTTACGGAGACTATATTCGCGGCTACGGTTAAGAAATGAGCCGGTAAGGAAATGGAAAAAATTAAGAAGGCCGATAAGTAAAATTAGTATTCCTAATGCAGTGGTAACACTGATAAAGTAAGGGCTGAAGGTTGCACTATAGGCTCCCTTCCCCAATGCAGTTGCACAAATCGTATTATCAGGGAATGCATCGCTGGATAGATTCAGTTCGCGAAGATGATCCTCCAGTTGTTGTACACTTTTCCCTTTATGCAATAAAGCGAAAGTGGAGCAACCGGTCGTAAACTTTCTACTTTCACTCTGGAACAAACCTTCACTATCATTTAGCACTAATAAATCAATTCTATTGCAAAAATTCAAGCTGTTATTTTGTGGTATATCTTTTATGATTGCCTGGATGGTATAGACAGTGCCACCTGAATTTGGGGTAGCATCTGGTGAACTCATTAGTTTTTTGGTCAGTACCATACGTTTACCGATCGGATCACCATTTTCACCAAAAACCTTGCGTGCGGTGCTTTCCATCATAATAATAGCATTGGGAGTATGGACAGCAACATCCCAGGAACCGGCTATAATCTTCGGAGTGAATACTTGGCGGAAACAAGAATCAATTTCGATAGTTGACATTTCAGTAAATGGATATTCCTTTCCGTCTTTCATTTCTATATTGTATGGACGTGGATCAGCATTAGCGATGTGTGTTAAAATGTCCACTTCATTCAATGGTATATCCTGCAATTGCTCAAAGACCGTAGCAGGAGTTCCGGAGAAGAACTCCCCGTTTGAACTCTTTAAAACAATATCGGCAATATGATCATGATTTTCAAAACATTGGTCAATACTTAGAAAGAAACGACTGCAATACATGCATATACTGAAGCAAAGCAGACACACTGCTAATCCTACGATACTGATAAGATTTTGCGTTTTGTATTTAAGCAAATGACGTATTGCTATTTGAAAATAGTGTTGTAACATTTTTTATGGCGTATTATATATGTATTTATTCACTTTTTATCACTTCTGCCGGATTCTGCCGTGCTGCCTGCCATACCCGCCAGCCAATGCATAACAGAATAAGTAAACCTATCCCACTAAATATAGCCAGATATATCCATGCACTGATTGTTGTTTGTTCTATATAACTTTCCAGCCATTTTTTCATCAAAGCGTATCCTATAGGAAATGCCATCACTGATGCTGCAACGAGTAATATAAAGTACTCTTTTACAAACATAGCAAGTATTTCTTTTACAGACGCTCCATTTACTTTGCGGATGGCTATTTCTTTGCGCCGCTGCTCGCAACTTAGCGTAATGAAAGAGAATATTCCGAAAGCGGCAATGAGTACGCAAATAATTGAGGCAAAGCCAAGCAGCTTCAATAATAACGTTTCGGATTTCAGGAACTTAGAATATTCCTCTTCTATATTGAGAAGAGAATGATATTCATTATTGCCAGTTGAGATTTTGGCATATACATCATCTACTCGCTTTTTAAGATCCTCCCATGTTCCTGCGCGATATTTTATCAATATATCACCATAGTTGGCATCGGAATCGGAACCTCCCAGACCTCCTTTATTGCAGAATAAAGTAGGTGCTGCCGGGATTGTAGGTGCTGTGATATGGAAGTCTTTTACAATTCCGACGATTGTAACTCCTTGGTGAATATTGATTTTCTTACCTATCGGATCATCTAAGCCTAATCTTCTTGCACAAGTCTCGTTGATGATAGCCTTATCCGCATCATCCGGTTTTAGCATTTCACCTTCTATTAGTTTCAGGTTGTAGAAATTGATAAATTCCCTCCCTTCTCTTATGCAGATGATATCTACTCTATCTTCCTTATCCGTGCTTTTCTTTCCTTCCCAACTGTTTATCCTGTAAGTCAGTGTACTATATCTTGGAAATAAAGGTTCACATCCTTTCAGTGTCTCTACAATACATGGCATCTTATCTATTTCGGCACTGACGGCAGCATAAGATTCCGGAGAAACATATTGTCTTAATACTGCTGTATTCTTTCTTTCCCAACCAATGTCACCATTTGCCAGGTGATTGAGTTGTTTCATAAGAATGCTTACGCAAAAGATAAATAAGATACATATTATCAATTGGAATACTATGCTGCATTTACGGAATAGGAATAGATTGCCGGATTGCCTGTAGTATCGGCGGACAATAAAAGGTATTAATAGGATATAGGATATGAAAAGAATACCTATAAAGTAGAGGAATGATTCTCCATAAATATTTCCATTAATTTCGGACAGTTCTCTGAATTTCGGAAGCGATAATTCGATAAACGTCATTCCTAAAAGACCGGATAAAAGCAGCACAAATAAATATTCAGTACCAAAAAGTATGAATAAATTCCGAATGGATGAACCACATACTTTTCTTAATTCAATTTCCCGGTTTCGTGTGCGCATACGGGTGATAAACAAGGAGAGATAGTTGAACAATGCGCAAAGTATAATCATGCCGCTTGCTATGGAGAAAAGTACTAAATAATTGAATTTAAGGGTCAGTTTTTCATTTATGGCAGAGTAATGGTATTGGGTTAATGGAATTATCTTATATTTTTCGAGAGGTTTGGGATACCATTGGTTTCCGGATTCGTAGTTCTTCATTTTTTCCTGAAAAGATGTAGCATCCACTCCTTTACGTAGCCGAACGTAGGTTTGAAATCTATGTACTCCCCATTCGCTTTTTTCTTTTTGAAATTGTGATGACATTGTCCATGCGGCAAAATAGAGATTACTATGTTTCTCTACATTTTTCAGAATGGCACAGACTGTCTTAGGTGTATCATTTGCCTCTATCTCTTGCCCCAAAACTTCTGTTGAACCGAATAATGACATAGCAGTCTCCTCTGTTAATGCAATTTTATTATTAGAATAAAGGAATTCCATGCTTCCGGATAATATGGAGGTAGGTTGGAACATCTCTAAAAATGTGGAGTCGGCATACATGCAATTAACTTTTGCCGTTTTCCCCTCCTTGGTTTTCAGTCCTGTTTCTCTTTGGTAAACTGCACATGCGGCTTCTACTTCCGGAAATTCTTGCCGAAGTGTAGTAGCTAACATATATGAACTGTATGTGCTGAATGTTGATTCACTAAAAGTGGCTTCTTGATAAAGCAAATGAGTTCGTTCCACACCTTCGTAGAATTTGTCATACGTAATTTCGTAGTGTATCCACAGATTTGAGAGTGCAAAGCAAGTAAATCCTACTGCCAAACCTATAATACTGATAATACTCTGTATTCTGTATTTCAGTATATTACGAAATGCTATCTTGAAAAAGTGCTGTATCATAGCTATGGCATTATTTTACTGATGTCATTCACAAGATTATATATCAAAGTGAATTTCTTTTTTAGATTAAGATTCAAATCTCGTGCCAAAGTTATAACAGATTGTTTTTCAGGTAAATATTTGTTTTAGTAATATTGCTTTAGTGTGCTATACTGCACAAAAATAGTGCATATTCGCACAAATGGTACATTTAAAATCACAAAGAATAGTTATAGGCTCTGACTATAACTTCTTAACTTTTGATGAAGTAATAATCTAGCTGTGAACAGGTGTAGCGTTTTTTCTCTTTTAATAATCGGGAAGATGCTTCTACTTTTCTCTAAAAAACCATGCATTAGATGCACTCATGAATACACTCCTTGATGATGGACTAACTATTGTATATCAGTGTTTTATAGTCTAAAAATAGAAAGAAATATGTGGTGTTAAGGGTTCAAAATAGGGTCAGGGTCACTTATACCCCCAAATTCTGCTCAAATGAATAGAATATTTTAATTTGGTGTAAAATAAAAGCACTGATATGGCGTCAAATTACCAAGGAATCAGATTTTATAATTCACTCTTTATTACTTTTGCTTCACTTTTCTGCTTTTTGTATCAAACATTTACTCATAAAGAATCGTTCGTATTACAATATTTCGAATCTACGGAAATTTGTTTTTTGCAAAAACCGTCTAAAATCAACTATCTGTATATCAATGTAATATTGATTAATGGAATTAAAAATCACCTGCAAATGGGGTTATAAGTGACCCTGACCCTATTTTGAACCCTAACAAGCCTTTTATTAGTCTTGGATTTGTTATATTTATTCAATAAAAGAACGTGAGAAATAATATGGTAAATCCAGGCATAGTCAACCCCTGCCTTAAACAGAACATAAGAAGCAATGTCGTGATGCAAAACTAGCAATATTCCACATTACAAGATTGCTAGTTCTGCATCACGACATTGCTTCTTATAATTATACTCCCAAAGGATACAGATCGTTTTTATTCTTTAATCACTTCCGCCGGATTCTGCCGTGCTGCCTGCCATACGCGCCAGCTGATACTTATGGTGATAACCATTGCTATCCCTGCAAAAATGAGGATGAACGGTAATGCTCCTATACTTACCTGACGATTGTACGTCTCTATCCAATGCTTCATAATAGTATAACCGGCAGGGAAAGCTATCAATGAAGATACGATCAATAGCATTGCGTATTCTTTAAAGAAGATGCTTAGGATATTGCTGATGGTAGCCCCATTTACTTTGCGGATAGCTATTTCTTTCCGGCGTTGTTCGCATGTCAATGATACCAATGAATATATGCCGAATATAGATATCAGGATACAAACAATTGCGGAGAATCCCAATAGACTGGATAATGCATCTTCTGATTGCAGATACTTATTATATCGTTCTTCCTCGCTGTCCAGAAATAATTTGCGGTCAGGAAGTTCAACTTGTTGCATTTCCTCGATGCGACGACGACATTCTTCCCAGGTTCCCGGTTTATACTTGAAGAGGACAAAGCAACGCGACCACATCCACTGTGATTTATTGGTATTGACAAATACAGTATGAGGCAGGTCCTTGGAAGGCGACCTGTACGCACAGTCTTTTATGACTCCGATCACAGTCATAGGTTCCACTTCTTTATTGCAGTAAAAGATGTGTTTGCTGATAGCTTCTTCAGGTGTCCATCCCATAGTGCGTGCTGTCGTTTCCATGATATTAACTTCACGGACATCCGACTTATCCGATATCCATTCTCCTGCTACCAGTTGCATGTTATAGAATTTGAAGAACTCCTCTCCTGCCAGAATTTCATCTATACCCATTGGGTTTTCAGTTGTCCCATTCAATCCGTCCCAGGAATCTACCTCAAAAGCTGAATAAGAACCCATACTGATGAGCGGCCAGTAAACAGGCCGTACAACTTCAGTTACCATGGGTAACGCTTTTATCTTCTCTGCCCATACATTCATGTCCACATTCATCCAGATGCCCAGGGAAGCACGGTTCCGATAATCCATTCCCATATCTACATTACGCAAATGATAAAGTTGCATTTGCATAATGACAGTACAAAGTATAAATGTAAGGCAGACAACAAGCTGTATTACAATGCTTCCCTTACGGCATATATGTCCCATTATACTCATTTGAGTACTATGAAGTGTATTCTGCAATGAGTGACAGCGGAATAGGTAAACAGAACATAGCGCCACTATAAAAGCCAATACTGACATACCTGCGACGTATAATATGCAATTCCCATAAATGGATATATCTGTATCGACAATCATGGAATATTGCAAGAACCAGGGTTTTAGTAATTCCACGAAGAACATCCCTAAGAGTGAAGCCAATAGAATAGTAAATAGAAAGTCCGTACTAAGTAATGCCAATAACGAACGTTCGGATGCTCCATTTACTTTGCGTAGTGCCATTTCCCGTTTACGCGAGCGAAAACAGTCGATATAAATCGTTAAATAGTTGATTAATGCGCACAGAATGATAAGCACTCCTGTGATGGAGAAATAAACAATGTAACGGAACCGTACTATTTGTTCGTCTCCACGAATAAATTCATCCGCATAACGCAGTGAGGTAATGGGCTCCAGATAGAAACGTGTATATCCGGTTACACCATAGCTGTTCTTTTTGAGTTCATCCGGAAAGTGCTGATTCATTTTTTCTAAAAGTACATCCACATTTGTTCCGGGCTTTATTTTTATCAGCATCCTGTTATTGGCGTTATCCCATGAAGTATCATTATTGGTACGCCCCATAAAAGCATATTTAAAGTTAGAATGCTCTCCCCAATCGCTGACAATGGCGCTTATGCGATACTCGTACCGACGGTTATTGTCTGTTATGGTCTCTCCAATCACTCTGGTAGTACCGAACAAGTCTTGAGCAGCTTTTTCTGTAATGGCTATCCCGCTCTTTTCCGGTGAGGTGGATAAAAAGAATTGGTTGTCACCCTCCAGAACTTTTATATCCATCATACGGATGAAAGTTGTATCAGGCATTAACATCGGATATTCCGTAATCTGTTTCCCATTTTTAATGAATAGAGTATTCTGACCTGATGCACAGAAATCTTCTATTTCAGTGTAAGTCGTTTTTAAATGATTCCCCAACGCGTAGGGCACAAAGTCAGAGTAGTGCCCTCCAAAGTGGCAATCGTCCATTCGTACCAAATAAATGCGTTCTGCATCCTTATGGAAATCATCATAAGTCATTTCATATTGCACCCAGAATGTAGACAGTGCAAAACATGCCAGACCGATTGCCAGTCCGATGATACTGATGATACTTTGCGTTCTGTACTTCAACAGATTCCGATATGCTATTTTTAAATAATGGTGTATCATAACTAACCTCTTTATTCTGCTTTCATGATTGTTGCCGGATTGATGCGGGTTGCTTTATTCACCTGCCAGAACAATGTTCCCAACGAAATGCCTGCCACCACTAATATAGCGATCAGGTAGATGAATATACTAACAGGAGCTTTCACTATAAAATCCCGTGTATAGATGTATATCAGATAATAAGATAAAGGTATGGTCAGCAATGCTGCACCGGCTATCACCCATATATACTTGCGGAATAGAACGGAATACAGATTTTTCAATTGTGCCCCATTCACTTTGCGGATGGCTATCTCGCGGTAGCGTTGGCGGATGTCGAATAAGGAAAGTCCGAATAATCCCAATGCCGAGACAAAAATAGAGATGGTGGCAAACAATGTAAACACGGTTGCTACACGGCGGTCGTCGTCATACAGGGCCTGAACATCTTCTTTCAGCCAGTGATAGTCGAACTCTTCCGCATGAAAAATCTCCTTTCTTGTGTCTTGCAAATATTTGATAAGTTCCTTCTCCTTACCGACCTTACAGGCTATTTGGAATTGTGCTCCACCGTAACCGGGTGTCACGATGTATACCACGGGTTTCTTTCCGGCTGTAAGATGGCCGGTATAGTAATCTTTGATGACAGTTCCTACAGGCATCAAAGACAGGCCGCCTTCTACTATTTTTCCGTCCATTGAGGAAGTAATCCAGAGTGCCTGTTCTCCTCTTACGAATGCTTCTTCCTGCTTCGTATAACCGAATGCTTTCAAAGCTGCCTCATTCATGACAACTACATTCTCTGAATAATCCTTTGCCTCCACTTTCCCCGGCAATGTACCTTGTACTGCTTGCAGTTCATACAGCTTGAAGAAATCCGCCGGTATATACATCACCATCATATTTAGCTTCACGTCTTTATCATTAATAAGTGTCGTACTGCCTCCGCTACTGAGGATGCCACTTTGCGAGGGATCGCCACAGAACCACCGTTCTATGAAAGGACATTCATCCAGCTTTTGCCGGATGGTAGTCGTATTCTGCCAGCGCTGTTTTCTTTCGGCTTCACTTTCACCTCCCCAGCTCTTGGGGGTAGGAATCAGATTAGCATAAAGTATGTCTTCCGTCTTGAATCCCGGAGGGGTGTTTTGCAGGAAACGGAGGTGGCTGCTGAAGTACAGAGAGAGGACTATCAGCAAAAGAGTGATGCTATACTGGATAAACAGGAAAACCGTACGTGTAGCGACAGAATGCCGTGAACTTCCGATGGAACGTATGGACACGATGGGTGGCAGATAATTGTATTTGATAAAAGGATATACAGTAGTGAGTAGTGGCAAAAGCACCAGCACACCGAGCGACAGTTGCCAGTCGAAAGCCGTATAAGGTACATCGCTGCCTAGCAACCTGCTGGCATATCCCGAAAATATTTCGATAAAGAACCAGGCCAGCAGCAACGAGATGACGATCATCAATATATTTTCCGTCCATAACTGAAGGAAGAGTGCACGTCCACGGATGCCGAATACTTTCTTGATACCATACTCCTTGGAACGTTTCAGCATAAAAACCAGATAGATGTTGACGAAGTTTAGTATGCCTGCCAGCAATAATAACAGGCATACTCCCATAAGTACCAGAATGTGCGAACGACTGCTGTAATGCCACATATTCGGTTGATCGGCCATGGCAGCCAATCCCTTATTCCAGTAGAGTTGACTGACAGGAATAAAGTCGTAACTCACCATATATCCCCATTCTGTTTGTCGCTTCACATGGCTGATAGCATTAATGGCATCTACATCTACTCCGGGCATAAAACGCAGGATTTCTATATACATTCTGCCCCATTCTCTTCTGGTTTTCAGATCCAGATTTATCAGTATATCAAATGTTAGCGAAGATTTGCATGCCGGTTCTTCCAATATACCACAGATCGTCAACAGCTTGCCTCCGGAGTATCCTATCGTTTGTCCTATAGGATTCTTATCTCCGAACACACGTTTGGCAAACTGACGGGTAATGAGTACTTCTTCAGGCGCTTCTATGTGTTTACCTTTCAATGGGTAGTGAAAGAAGTGCAAGAATGCTGTGTCTGCTACCAATGCTTGGACGGTATAAGGTTTCTCATCGATGGTTACATTGTCATTGTCCAGTGTGATGAAGTAACTTCTCTTTTCTATGGCTTCGGGAGCGTAGTAAGCCGTATCCGCACCACTGTCTTTATTCACACTGCCAGGGAATACATTGCCATCAATTTCCCGTAGCGGGATAAAAGTCCTTTCAGCATGGGTGCAGTGCGTGTTCACTTGCAACTCACGGTGAATGTAGCGTACTAATATGATGGTACATGCCAGGCTGAGTGCCAGACCAATGACATTAATGATCGTATATGACTTGGAGCGTATCAGGAAGCGCCAGGCGTATTTGAGTGTTTTCATATTTCAGTCTTTCTATATTTTAGTTATATTTTATTTCTTATTCGCTTTTCATAATTTTTGCCGGATTAATCCGTGCAGCTTTATTCACTTGCCAGAACAATGTACCTAACGAAATGCCAGAAACTATCAGTATGGCTATGGAATAAATGAATATGCTGATAGGAGCTTTCACTACAAAATCTTGCGTATAGATGTATATCAGGTAATAGGATAAAGGTATGGTAATCAATATGGAAATTCCTATTACCCAAATGTACTTGCGGAACAGAACTGCATACAGATTTCTCAATTGTGCTCCATTTACTTTGCGGATGGCTATTTCCCGATATCGCTGTCGGATATCAAACAGAGAAATACCGAATAGCCCGAGACCTACAATTATAATCGCAATACAAGCAAAAACGGAATAAATAATGCTTGTTTGTCTGTCCTGGGCATAGATTGCTTTTACGTCTTCCTCCAGAATGCTGTATTCAAAATCTTCACTGCCATAAATCTTTAATTCCGTTTTACGTAGGAACTCAAGCACTTCTTTCTTTTTACCCGGCACACAGGCTATCTGATAGACATCGCCGCTCATCTGATTGCTCACCATATAAACAGTAGGTTTCTTTCCTAAAGTTAAATGTCCGTTGTAGTAATCATCTACCACCGCTACAATGGGTTGGGTTTTGGATTCGTTTCCTCTTTTCAGGGGATTTTCTATGCTGGCACCCTGACAAGTGGTGTAGTTTAAGGCTTTCATAGCTGCCTTATTCACCACCAGAACTCCGAAAAAGCCTTTATCTGATAAATCGGGGAGCTCGCCTTCGATAAATTTAATATCATAGACCCGAAAAAAATGAGGCGTGGCAAGACGCATATTCAGGTAGATTTTCTTCCCTTGCTCGTTTATATAATCACTACCATAATCTCCTTTAAGAATGTCAATATAGCTAGTCTCAAAATCTTCTATATAGGGACAGGAAGAAAGCTCCTTATTTAATGCGTTCACTCGCTCCTGCTGTTGTTTCATGCTCTCTTCCGTGTAAGTATTAAAATCCTTTGATTCGTAAGTCAGCTGAGCAATGATAATATCTTTGGTACGAAACCCCGGTTCGGTACTAAGCAACATATTCAGTTGATTATTGAAATAAAGCGAGATTACTACCAATAAAAAAGTGAGTACGTACTGAATCCCCAGAAATAGGATCCGTGAATGTATTGAACGACTTTCCGAACCTATAGAACGGATGGAGACAATAGGGGGAGTATAATTGTATTTGATGAATGGATAAAGAGAAGTAACCAATGGGAGTACTACCAATATGCCTAATGATAATTGCCAGTCAAATGTCGTATAGCTAAACTGATGATTGAAAAGATTTCTCACTGGCACAGTACTTACTTCTACAAACACCCAAGCTATGAGCATAGCGGCTGATACCAACAAAGTATTCTCTATCCATATATTAAGAAATAGTTCTTTACCCCTTGCACCGAACACCTTTTTCAATCCGTATTCTTTTCCCCTCCGGAGCATGACAACCAGATAGATATTGATGAAATTAATAATACCTGCTAATAGTACTAATAGGCATACTCCTATCATAATCCACAGATGGGAATAGCTGCCGGCAGAGAACATCAATGTCTCCTCATTACTGATGGAGCTATCCCAATAGAATTGTTTGACGGGAATCAAAGAATAAGTATAAGTACGCGTATCACCGCTTTCGGGCGAGTTTATATATCTTGGGATACTACCTGTTTTGTTTAGCTTATTTATATCAGTGCCCGGCATGAATGAAAACAAGTCTATAGCCATACGTTCCCAATTATCAGATAAGGCTTTAGACAATACTACATCGAACTGCAGGAAAGTCTTGTTTCCGGGATTACCCAATACACCCTCAATGGTTATGTCCTTTCCATTAGAACAACGGATGATTTTACCTACCGGATTCTCCTTACCGAAGAGCTTGTGGGCAAATGCCTCTGTAACTAAAGCGGAGTGCGGAGAAGGTAATGTAATATTTCCCTGCACCACCGGGTAGCGGAATAGCTGAAAAAAGATACTGTCTGTTACGATGATTCGCGAAGGAAACCGATTTGCCCCAACCATTATATGGTCTTTCTCCAACGGAATGAAGCAGCTCTGCTTATTGATGTAGCGTTGATCGATAAGGCTGCTATCTCCCCTATTAATAAGCATACTTAAATATTTATTGCCACCCATATCCGCTTTGACACCATAAACCTGTTCCCGGTCAATGCAATGGCTATCCACTGTCAATTCCCTGTGAATATAGCGGAATAGAATAATGCAACATGCCAGACTGAAGGCCAGCCCCAGTAGATTAATAATCGTATATGATTTGGAGCGTATCAGGAAGCGCCAAGCATATTTGAGTGTTTTCATATTTCAGTCTTTATTATATTAATCTCTTTCTGTTATTTTGCTATTCTCTGATAATGCTGTATTTGTTCCTTATTTTAATATCAGTTCTTCCGCTTCGCCAAAGTTATCATATCCCGTCGTAATAACCCAATCTCCCGGCTGCAAACCGTCTGTAATCTCGTATTGTTGGGGGTTCTGGCGTCCAATACTAAGAGGAACACGCGTTGCTTTCGTTTTGGATGCGTTTAGTTTGTAAATCCATTGACCACCGGTAGCCTGATAGAAATTACCACGTGGGATAACGATGGCCTGTTCGGGTTGTCCCAACTCTATCTGTACACGAAAGCTCTTTCCTACACGTACATTGTCGGGCATCTCTCCGGTAAATACTAAGTCGACATCGAAAGTGCGGTCTTTTACTTCGGGAACTACCTTTGTAATACGGAGTGGATATTTACGCCCCTGATAATTAATTGTGGCGGGAAGCCCTGTAGTGATACGGTCTATGTAGTATTCACTGAGTGAAGTGTGTATTTTATATTGGTCTAGTACCTTGATTTCGGCAATACCTTGGTTGGATGATACTTGCTGCCCCGGAGTTACTTTCACGAAGCTGAGTTGTCCGGCTACGGGAGCCTTAATAACTAAATTATCCAGTCGTTCGCAAGCGCGTTCATACTTTTTACGTTCACGTTCCCGATCATTATGAATCAGGTCTTTGCGGATAATGGCTACAACAGAATCCTGACGCAAACTCTCGCGTTGTAACTTTGCTTTCTTTACATTATAATTATACTCATCTTCGGCAACTTCCAGTTGAGCTTTACTTTTTATCCCCATTTTATATTCTTCTTTATCAAGATTGAAACTTTTTTGAAGACGGGCCAACTCATAGTTGGTTTGCAAAGTTTGTTGCTGGAGGGTCAGGCTCTTCTGTTCCATCTCAATTTCTTTTTCACGGAAAGAAATCAATTGCTTCTCCAAATCATCACGTTGTTCTTCAATGTTGTGTATCAGATCAGGGTTTTCGAGCACAAGGATTGTATCTCCTTTTTGAAGTAAACTTCCCTCCTCGCCTACTATACGGTCTACACTTCCTGATTCACGGGCATTAACGATAATGGTGAGGATGGGTTGTATAAGTCCTTCCACGTCTACATATTCCATGAATTTATCATTTTTGACTTCGGCAATCTGCACATTCTCCTGGTCGATGCGAAGCTTGCTGGGACCGGCAGAAAGGATGATAACGTAAATAATGAAAGCAAGGAATAGAATTCCTCCTGCTAGGTAATAGCGGTAGCGGATGTACCAAGGCTTCTTTTCGAGTTTAATATCCATAATATCTTTATTGTTTTACAATTTATAGTCAAGTTTATAATATGTCCCTTTATTTTTTTATCATCTTGTCCATCACTTCCTCTATTCTTTCTGTTTCTGTCAGCGGTGCATCTACTTCAAAATCATAAAGTGTGATACTGCGGAGGGTGTAGTACAAACTCCAGTAGTTATATAGTGCAGTGATGTAATTTCGTCGGGCGGCATCTTTTTCACTGATGGAAGCATTGAGGTCGAGTACGGTAGACTTTCCCAGGATATAAAGTCGTCGGGCTACATCTGCACGTCGTTGAGCCGTTTCATCGGTGCGGGCGGCAATATGTACGCGCTGGGATTGTAAATTGAATTGTTTTACCAGTTTACGGACATTCAGTTCAAAGTCTGTTTTATCCTGCTCTACTTGGGTATAAGTTAAGTCACGATTAGAACGGGCTACCCGGACCTGTCCTTTGCCACGTCCCCAATCCAATATAGGTAGACTAATGCCGAGGGTGACATATTGTTGGTCCAAGGGATTGTGATAAGCGTCTTTCAGTTTATTGCCGGTCTGAGTCAGTCCGAAACGCAAGTAAAGATCGGCTTTCAGTCCGGCATTGGCACGGGCATTGGCTACCCGGCTTTCGCTTTCCAGCTTGCGCCGCTGCATGTCCAGTATATCCGGGCTGTTTTGACGTGCTGTGATTAAAGCTGTGCTTAGGTCTATGTGAAGATTGGGAACATGATCGCTGACATCTACTTTGATCAGTATATCCTCCTGGATACCGAGATACGAACGGAGTTCTTGCATGCAATTTTCTACTTCGATATGGGCATTCATACGATTTGTCTCTTCGGTCAGCTTATTAAGTTCCAATTGTAGCATCTCGTTTTCGGTAATGGTACCTATATTATAGCGCCCTTGTGCATATGTATATAAGGTGTCTGCATTGGCATAGTTGGTAGAAGCTATTTCGTAGTTGCTTTGTGCGGTGGCAAGGGCAAAGAATTTTTGCGTAGCGTTGGCAGCAACGAGCTCCAGGGTTTCCACATAAGTTTTCTTGGCTTCCTGGTAACGCAATGGTTCGATACGACGATTCCATTTCAGACTATTATATCCAAAAAGAGACTGACTATAGCCGACGTTTATGGGTGATGTCTGCCAAGAGGTAGAGTTGTCACTAAATAAATCAAGCCGCTGGGCAGAAGTTTCCACGAACAGTGTACCACCTGTCCAAGGAATATTCTGTGTCAGGCTTAAGGTGAGGTCGGTACTTAATAAGTTTTGTTCCACAAATTTCACGCTACCATCGCTCATTGTAATTTTGTTGATGGCACGATTCAGATACGGATCGGAAGTTAATTTCAAGGCGGGCAGATAGTTGGCCCGATAATATTTGTAGTTCCAGTAGGCGGAACGAAAACTGTGTTGGGCTGTTTGCGCATCGGGTGATTGTCGGCGGGCACGCTCTATGGTCTGACCTAATGTCAGCTCCATAGTGTGTTCCTGCGCATCAATAGTTATAAGAGTTCCGCAAGCTATTAGTAGTAAAAGTATTTTTTTGTACATAGTATGTTCCTTTTGGTAGAAGAGATTCAAATCTTATGCCAAAGATGTAATGTTCTGTATTACAATATTATAATTCTGTATGATGTAAATTGAGCGTGTGCCATACCGCACAAAAATAGTGCGCATACGCACACACAACACATCGATATATTGTTTATCTTTGCACATCGGATATATTCATATTGCAGAAAAGACTATCGGATAATAATAGCTTCGTATGGAACAATTAGGAAAAATATTAATAGTAGATGATAATGAGGATGTACTTTTTGCCCTCAACCTTCTGTTGGAACCTTATGCGGAAAAAATAAAAGTAGCAGTAACCCCCGATCGTATCGAATATTTCATGACGACCTTCCAGCCGGACATTATCCTGCTGGATATGAACTTCAGTCGCGACGCCATCAGTGGGCAGGAAGGCTTTGAGAGTCTGGAACAAATCTTGCGTATTGATCCTCAGGCGGTTGTTATTTTTATGACAGCATATGCAGATACAGATAAAGCGGTACGGGCCATTAAAGCGGGTGCTACCGATTTCATCCCGAAACCGTGGGAAAAAGAAAAACTACTTGCTACACTCTCATCCGGTATTAAGTTACGCCGTTCCCGCTGTGAAGTTAATCTGCTAAAAGAACAAGTGGAGGTACTTAGCGGTGCGGGAAGTAGTGTGGAAGAATCTATTATTGGTGAATCTGCCGCGATGCAGGAAGTGTTTGCCACGATAGAGAAGCTGCGTGATACAGATGCTAACATTCTTGTACTTGGTGAAAATGGAACAGGAAAAGATGTGATAGCCCGTTTGTTATACCGTTGTTCGCCACGTTACGGACGGCCATTCGTTACAATTGATCTCGGCAGTATCCCGGAACAATTGTTTGAGAGTGAATTATTTGGCTATGAAAAAGGTGCATTTACTGATGCCCGGAAACCGAAAGCCGGACGGATGGAGGTGGCAACGGGAGGTACATTGTTTTTAGATGAAATAGGAAATCTGTCACTGCCTATGCAAGCAAAACTGCTGACTGCTATTGAAAAACGACAGATCAGTCGGTTGGGTAGTACACAATCTGTATCCATCGACGTACGCTTGATTTGTGCTACAAATGCGGATATCCGCCATCTGGTGGAAGAAGGGAATTTCCGGCAGGATTTACTTTATCGTATCAATACGATTGAACTACATATTCCTCCTTTGAGGGAACGGGGAAATGATATTATTCTTCTGGCAGATTATTTCTTGCAGCGTTATGCCCGGAAATATCAAAAGGAAATGCGGGGCTTGACACGTGAAGCAAAAGCTAAATTGCTGCGTTATTCCTGGCCGGGAAATGTGCGTGAGTTACAGCATACGATGGAGCGTGCCGTGATTTTGGGTGACGGTTCATTGCTTCGCCCCGATAATTTCTTGTTCCAGGCTTCCTCCCCCCGTCTTAAAAAAGAAGAAGAAGTACTTAATCTGGAGCAATTGGAACGGCAAGCTGTAGAAAAGGCAATGCGGTTAAGCGAGGGGAATATGACACGTGCTGCGGAATATTTGGGAATTACGCGCTTTGCATTGTATAGGAAGATTGAGAAATTGGGATTATAAATAAAGAAGTAATATGAAGCAGTATTCCTTGGTTGTTATCTTGCATATCTGTCTGCTGGCAATACTTTCTGTTGGTGTTTATGTGTTATATTGTGCTGATTTATGGTTTAGTATGCTTATAACCTTCCTGTTTCTTCTGGGGACAGGAATACACCTTTATTATATACAGATGAAGCAATTGCAGATGATGCGTCGCCTGACGGACAGTTTGCGTTATAATGACATGACACAGGCTTTCCGTCCACCTTATAAAAATAAACTGATGACAGAAATGGCTGTAGAGCTATCTGAAACCTTGCAGGCATTTCGTGCCCGCCTGTTGGAAGAAGAAATAAAACATCAGTATTACGAAAGTCTGCTGAACAAGGTAGATACTGCTGTATTAGTGACTGATATGTCCGGACGTATTGAGTGGCTGAATCGTGCTGCTACTGCCCAGTTAGGGCAAGATCCGCAATTGCCGGCCGAGCTTTTGAGCCTTCCTTCCGGTGAAACGCAGGTCATACGTATTCATCGAAATGGAACCACTTTAGAAATGGCAGTAGCTACCACTCTCTTTGTAGCCCGTGGCATGGAGAGGCGCCTTATCAGTTTGAAGAATATTCATTCTGTACTGGAACGGAATGAAATGGAAGCCTGGCAAAAGTTGATACGTGTACTCACTCATGAAATCATGAATTCCATTACTCCTATCATTTCCCTCTCTGAAACACTTAGTGAGCGTGGTGTACCCGTTACATTAAAAGATGCAGCGGGCGAAAAAGAATATGCTGTAATGCTACAAGCTATGCAAACCATTCATCGACGTAGTAAGGGACTATTAGGTTTTGTAGAAAACTATCGTCGTCTTACCCGTCTCCCCGCTCCTGTTTGTGCCAGCGTGCCGGTTCGGGAACTATTCACCGATTTACAGAAACTTTTTCCTGATGAAACTATTCATTTCGAGCTTCCACCTTTGGAGAAAACACTGGATGTGGATCGTGCTCAGATAGAACAAGTGCTTATTAATCTGTTGAAAAATGCTCGTGAAGCATCTGCCCGCCGCGAAACGCCCAAGATTGAGGTTAAAGCTGTTTTTGCACCGAAAGTGACTTCTCCTCTTACTGCATGGCGTTGTACTATTACTGTTCGGGATAATGGTGAAGGTATCTTACCTGAAGTACAGGATAAAATATTTGTTCCATTCTTCACAACAAAAACTGCCGGTTCGGGTATCGGACTCAGTCTTTGCAAGCAGATTATGAATCAGCATGGAGGAAATATTACCGTTTATTCGGAACCGGGAAAAGGGAGTTGTTTTACTTTACAATTCTGTTAGATAAATACTGCACCAGCAAAAGGTTGTTCTGTGTCTATTAAAAAACATAAATATTATATAATCATAAAAATTCTGTGCCGATATTTTATTGCTTTTAACAGCTACTAATTTTTCCATTATTTATTTTTGCAGCCACATAAATCGATAACTCATATTTAATTAACCATAAAATTCTATATGATTATGCGAACTAATTATTTGCTGCTATTAACTATTTTGTTGGGTTTAATACCCGTGAATTACACACACGCCTCTGACTCAATTCCAAGCGTGTTTCTTTATTCTCCTTATACAAAGATTTCTGTTTCTCCGGGAACGAGTATTGATTACAAAATTGATTTAATCAATAATTCGGATATTCCGGTCAATGTAGATCTGTCTGTTACAGGATTACCAGCAAGTTGGAAACGTGAATTGAAATCCGGTGGTTGGAATATTAACAAATTAGCTGTCCTGCCTAGTGAAAAGAAGGACTTTAACTTGAAATTGGAAGTTCCATTAAAAATAAACAAGGGTAGCTACAATTTTGTTGTAACTGCTGGAGGCTGTCAACTTCCTTTGACTGTCACCGTAGCTCAGCAAGGCACTTATCAGACTGAATTTACCACTGATCAACCCAATATGCAGGGCAACTCAAAATCGACATTTACTTTTAATGCCGTACTGAAGAATCAGACGGCTGATCAGCAGTTATATGCATTGATGTCTAATGCGCCCAGAGGATGGAATGTAATTTTTAAACCTAATTATAAGCAGGCAACTTCCGCACAAGTAGAAGCGAATGCCAGCCAGAATGTGTCGATAGACGTCACTCCGCCGGCTAATGTTGAAGCTGGGAATTATAAGATTTCAGTACGTGCAGTAGCCGGTAATACTTCTGCTGATCTGGATTTGGAAGTGGTGGTTACCGGTACATATCAAATGGAACTGACTACTCCACGGGGATTGTTGAGTACTGAAATAACTGCCGGAGATGTGAAGCGTCTGGAATTAGTTGTCAGAAACACAGGTTCCTCTTTATTAAAGGATATTCAACTCTCATCCGGTAAGCCAAAAGATTGGGAAGTATCTTTTGAACCTGCCAAAATAGAAATATTAAAAGCCGGAGAAACATCTACTGTTACGGCTATAATGAAAGCTTCGAAAAAAGCTTTGCCAGGCGACTATGTAGCAACAATGGAAGCCAGAACTCCCGAAGTAAATGCAACTGCACAATTCAGAATTGCAGTAAAAACACCAATGCTTTGGGGTTGGGTAGGAATATTAGTCATCGTTGTAGCTGTGGGAGGTGTCTATTACCTATTCCGAAAATATGGAAGGAGGTAATTATGGGCGAACAAGTGATTGTACTTACCGATTTAACCAAAAAATACGGTAATTTCACTGCTGTAGACCATATTAGCCTGTCAATCTGCAAAGGAGAGATTTTCGGATTATTGGGTCCGAATGGTGCGGGAAAATCCACAACTATCCTGATGATGCTGGGGTTGACAGAACCAACTTCCGGTAAAGTGGAAATTTGTGGAATAGACTCCACTACAAATCCTATTGAAGTCAAGAGGAAAATTGGTTATCTTCCTGAAGATTTAGGCTTTTACGATGATATGACCGGGTTGGAAAACCTCATCTATACAGCACTTCTGAACGGCTTTTCAAGGAAAGAGGCTGAAGAGAAAGCAAAGGAACTTATGCGTCGGGTTGGACTTGCCGAACAGGTGAATAAAAAGACCGGAAAGTATTCCCGCGGTATGAGGCAACGTTTGGGTTTAGCGGATGTATTGATAAAGAATCCGGAAATCATTATTTTGGACGAGCCGACATCCGGTATCGATCCTGCCGGAATTCAGGAATTTATAGAATTGATTCGTAATTTGAGTAGGGTTCATTCCTTCACCGTGTTATTTTCCTCACATAATCTGGATCAGGTACAGAAAGCTTGTGATCGTGTGGGCTTATTTAATCACGGAGAATTACTGGCACAGCTTGATCTTAGAGAAATGGAAGGTAAACAAGTAGAACTTATTGATATCTACAATAATTATATAAAGGAAGGAGGTGAGACGTATGAACGGAATTGAGCAGCCTTTCTGGGTTATTGTGAATAAAGAAATCCGGGATCATGTGCGTAGTTGGCGCTTTATTATTTTACTTGCCATTATCACGCTCACTTGCTTGGGAGCCTTGTATACATCACTCACCAGTATGCATGAGGCTGTCAAATCAGGTGATGTGGAAGATACTTTTTTCTTCTTGAAATTGTTTACCGTATCCGATGGCACATTGCCTTCTTTTGTTTTGTTCATCAACTTTTTAGGGCCGCTGTTAGGTATTGCCTTAGGATTTGATGCCATGAATTCGGAACTGAACAAAGGGACATTATGCCGTATATTATCACAGCCGATACACCGTGATTGTATAATCAATGCCAAATTTGTTGCTGCACTGATTGTGATTACAATTATGCTGTTTGTATTAGGTTTTTTGGTAATGGGAGCTGGGCTGATAGCCATCGGTATTCCACCTACACCGGAAGAATTTGCCCGTATCATTTCTTTTTTGATCCTAAGTGTTTTCTATGTAGGTCTTTGGTTGAATATGGCGATACTGTTCTCGCTCTGCTTCCGGCAGACGGCTACTTCAGCTTTGGCTTCTCTGGCGATATGGTTGTTTTTCAGTGTGTTTTATACGATGATTGTCAATTGGATTGCTAAGATGTTCATGCCTTCTGATATGATGCCGCCTTATTATGTTGTCGGTTATCAAAAAATAGTTTGGGGCATAATGTCATTGAATCCGTGCGAATTATTCAATCAGGCAACTTCTGTATTGCTGATGCCATCACTTCGAAGCTTGGGACCGTTAATGATGGAGCAGGTTCAAGGGGCAATACCCAGCCCTCTCCCATTGGGACAGAGTTTGCTGGTTATATGGCCACAGCTAACAGGATTGATTGCAGTTACAATTCTCTGTTTTGCACTCTCTTATATCATATTTATGCGTAGAGAAATACGTTCAAGGTAAATTGATTGGTTAGGTTAGGAAGAAATCCCTGACGATATTTAATACTTTAAAGTCGTCAGGGATTTATATATTGCAGTTTGTATTATTTCTGCCTTACATACTCCAGAGTATATCCATAATTGGAACTTAACACTAACGAATCCGGCGTTAGCTTGTCAATCTTCAGTGTATCCACACCTTCAATCTCTATTCCATTACCGATACTTTTTACTGTCAGATAAAGCTGGTCACCTTGTTGTTCCCATTCTTTGTATATCAAAGTGTGCATATTAATGGAAGATGCTTCTCCATTCTCTTCCAGTTTGATTCCTTGCACTTCTCCAGGTTGCCCGTTAATGGGCATTACCCATGATCCTACTACGGTAGCGGGAGCTTTAGAACCACCACAGGCAGCAAATACAACTGCCATGACCGCCATGCTAATGATTTGTTTTTTCATGATGTCTTTTTATTATAGTGTAACGTTGAAACCTACCAATTGTTTTCAGGGGATAAAGTTAATTGAAAAATATCGTTCCGGAGCTATTATTCTATATTTAAGTTTCGCAGGCTAACGTTCTTTTCCCTAAGCTTGATTGGCCAAAGCATATCAGGATTTACGCAATCAGTCCAATATGGCAATAAGATAGTGAAATACGATATTTCTCTTCAATACGTTTGTATTTCCCCATTATCAGCAATAAGGTTTTCTGTCAAAAAGGCCCTTCTGGAAGAATAAAACCTTAGTTTATCATTATCATATTATCTATTGGTATGCTACAATTGATACGAAAGGATGAAACGTAGGATATCACGATTTACATTTTGTCATTTTGCTTAAGTTCCGCAAGTGTAGTGAATGATCTTGAATTATTTTATGTTTTTATGGGGAGTTGGTACGGAGCAAATACGAAGTTGGCTCTGTCTAAATGGGTATTTATGACCTCATCTGATTTTTTTTTTGTAAAAAGAGTCGATTTGTTTTGTTTATTACAAAATAGTTTCTACCTTTGCACTCGCTTTTAAGAAATAAAGTATTCGGGGTGTAGCGCAGTCCGGTTAGCGCACCTGCTTTGGGAGCAGGGGGTCGTGGGTTCGAATCCCGCTACCCCGACTAAAAGGAATAAGTTGCTGAAAACCAGCAGCTTATTTTTGTATATGGAGACATCCAACAAAATAACTGTCTATAACTGTCTGTTAATTGTCTATTGAGTTAGTAAATCATCAATTCAAAAACTCAAAATTGACAAATATGGCAAGGAAAAGATCGTTGGTAATCTTACCTAAGTTAAAGAACTGTGGTGGAGATTTAAGTAAGAAGTGGTATGTGGAATATTCCTGCCGGGACCCGCAGACCAATGAGATGAAGAGATTTAGGCACTATGATGGTTTTGCAGAACTGAATACTGTTCAGGAACGTGAAGCTCATGCGAAGAAAATCATTTCAGAAATAAAATTAAAACTCGAAAAAGGGAACGATCCTTTTAGCGAGAGGAAAGTGACGTATCAGGATGAACTAATCTATCAAGCTACAGTGGCACGCTGGGGAAATCAGCGGGAAAGCGTCGTTAATATTCGAACTTACCTTTCGGACTTCTTATTGATGAAGAAGGCCGAAGTCTCCCACTCTACTTATCAGACTTATTGTTCGAAGCTTCGAATATTCTGTGAATGGATGGAATTACAGGGTTTTGCAGATAAACATGTTCGGTGCATTTGCCAGGACCATGTCCATAAATTCTTTTATCATATAGCTGGAGAGAATCATACAAGCCGGCGAACTGTATTGAAATACAAGCAGCTCTTACATACTTTCTTTGACTTTCTGATGGAAACAAAAGAAGTGATTGCGGTAAATCCTGTGTCAAACATTCCACAATTGGGTGAAAAGCGGGATGAAGCTGCAAGACCTATTCCGGATAAGGATCGTAAAAAATTGATTGCATATATGGAAGAGCATGATCCGCAATTATTGCTGGTTTGTCAGCTGGAGTATTATTGTGCGATTCGGCCGAATGAGTGCCGGCAATTGTTGATAAGGGATATAAACTTGGAAACGGCTACTATTACAGTACGACAGGATATCAGCAAGAATGGACTTACGGAAACGGTTAATATTCCAAGGCAGCTGTACGAGTATTTGGGAAACACCCTCCAAATTGGAGGATATCCGGAAGATTGGTATCTCTTTTCCAAAGATGATGTGCCTGGAAAACATAAACTTGGAAAAAATACATTTCGATATAGATTCAACCGGATCCGAGATATCTTGGGGCTAAGTGAGCGGTATAAGCTATATAGTTTCAAACACACCGGTGGTGTGAAATTGGTAAACGCTGGAGTGAATACGTGGGAACTGCAGAGACACTTCCGACATAAATCAATTGATACGACGGAAAAATATGTAAAGCGGAACTTCGGTGTGCAGAGTAAACTGATAAGGGATGATTTTCCAGATATGTAGATTTATTATTTGTAGGAGGCTTATTGTAGCCTCCTACTGTCCTACCGTCCTACAATTGTTTTATCCTTTCGAGATGATTATTAAGAGTTACTAAGTGACATTTCAACTTCCGGCAAACAGCAGCTTTTGAACTTCCTTCAGCAAGCATCCGGCTAATAAGCTCCGCTTTCTTATCCAACTTATAATGTGTTATCTTCTCGCCTTTTTGTCTGCCGAGCTTCTGTCCTGCAGCCTTACGTCTGGCCAGTCCCTCTTTAGTACGCTGGGAAATAAGATCGCGTTCAATCTGAGCTGATAACCCGAAAGCAAAAGCTAATACCTGACTATTGATGTTATTTCCTAATTCATATTTTTCCTTTACTGTGAGTACTAATGTCTCTTTAGTCATACAGAGGTTAAGCATTGACATTATACTCATGAGGTTACGACCTAATCGGCTAATCTCAGAAAGTATAAGGGTATCACCTTTTTTCATCCGCTTCAAGAGTGGACCAAGTTTTCTATCTTTTGCAGCTTTAGTTCCGGAAACCGTTTCCGAAATCCACTTATCAATTATTAATCGACGGTCATTGGCAAAATTCTGAACTTCAAACTTTTGATTCTCAATTGTTTGTTTATCAGTTGAAACTCGGATGTATGCGTAAATCATTTTTTGCTGTGAAGATAGTCATATCATAAAGGAGAAACAAGCAATGATTCAAACGCCCGTCAAAACTGAATAGGATATGAAATTAAATGAGTCTGCACAAATAAACAGTATTAGTGACGAATATATAATGCTAATGGATGCCAATGGGAATCCCCTAAAGATAGCAAAGGCAGATTTAGCTAACGCTTTAGCACCATATGTTCCAGCTACAAAAGGTGAGGTTTGGATTGTATATTTGGACAGCGATAAGAACAAAATTCTTATTCCTTGGGAACAGTGGGCCACATCTCGGACAGATGCTGTCGGTGTGGCAATCATGTCAGGAGGCAAGCGTCTGTTGATTGCACCTCATGAATCTTCACTTCCCTGGAGTTCTGATGTTGGCTCTGGAGGAGCGGTAACAGCGACTGTGAGAGCAACGGCAGACGGCGATTATGCGGGGCAAAGTAATACTAACAATATTGTCACTTCGGCTGCATTTGCTGGAGATGGAGACAGTTATGCACCAGGATATTGTGCAGCGTATAGCAATGGAGGTGTGACTGCTGGTTCGTGGTGGCTACCATCACTGGGAGAGCTTGGACTGATATACGAGAAGTTTAGCGCAATCAATGCGGCATTGGATAAAATCAACGGGGCAATAAAATTAACAAGAGATCCCTATCACTCCTCTACCGAATCCTCAGCAACGTACGCGTGGGCGTTGTTTTATCAGAGTGGCTTTCGTGCAAGTAGCATTAAGACAACAAGTAAATACCGGGTTAGGCCTGTTACATCATTCTAACGCATGGAGAGCCGGAAGTTTTTTGTTCCGGCTCTTTCATTAAGCATATATCTATAGTACTATTCAATGAGTGGTATTTTCGTTAACGTACTAATATCTACTTCTGCTACTTCAAGAATTAGTTTTCCAACAAATAAAAATTCCAGTTTACAATAAAGATAATAATAGCTGGATGGCATATATGCATATACATATTCTTCATCACGGTAAAATGCAATATTACTATGATTTCCGGCACGTCTATAAATCTCTATATCAGAAACCCTCTCAAGGGTAAGATAGGCATTCGAATAGATGCTAAACTCTGATATAACTCCTGATTCGGACCGCCGAAATAATAGGGATATCTTACCGGAGAATCTACTCTTTTTGCATGAAAACAGTTTTATGAGTTTAGTGTTTGTACTACTTGTTGCAAATACCTTAGCTACATACGATTTGCCATATAAACCATTTTTGTCTGTAGTAGCTACGGGCATATTATTCCTGATTACTTCTGCAAGGTCTGCCTTATTTATCTTCAATGGGCTACCGTTAGCATCCATTAGAGTTATGTATTCGCTATTGATGCTATCCACTTGGGGAGCTTCACTTAACTTCATGATCTATTCATTTTTGACGGGCGACAGAATAGATTATATTTTAGAGATAAGCATGGAAGGGGAATATATAATAAAAATCCTTACCATATAGGTTGTATTGCTTCCTCCGGCGGTGTTTCGATTACCATCGGAAAATCTGCATTACCATGTAAGATGGTTATACACGATGCTTTATTACTAACGGCGGAATCTTTAGCCCAAATGGATATTATTCCATTCTCTTTTCTATATTTTATATTAGGATTATACAATTCACCGGCTTTTCCTATAAGTTGCTTAAAATCACATTGCATCACATTACCTTCATAACTCATTGCATATCCAACAATTATAGATGCTGGTTGATTTGCATAACATATCATATTTAACAGAAACGAACAATCTATTCCACGCTTTATTTCCATTATTTTAAGCCATCTGGAACCAGTGCCAGAAGGAAAGAAAATTCGTTTAAACATCCCTATGCTTTCTAATGCAGTCATTAACTCACTTGGAGTTGACGCTATACTATTGCCGTTTGTATCTATTCCCCGTACTTTAGTAGGAACTCCGCTATTTAATTCATTCTCTTTCATACGATCTATTCATTTTTGACGGGCGTTTAAATTATATCAAAAAACGCCCAAATTCAACATTCAATTTTCAATCTCGTTTTGTTTAATTTATTTTCCACAAATTCACTCCCTTGTGGGCAAGGAGAAAAGATATATTTTTATATTACATCTCTAACATTTCATGGATTTGACCATAAGCACCCGCCGTAAAGAAGTTAGAGCAAATTTCTTTAATTAAAGATATGTCCTCACTACACAACTCTACAACCCCGTTATTATCCATGATGGATTTACAGAGTTTATAAGCTCTGAATTTATCCTCGCGTTTAATTGCGAACTCGGGTGAAATCCCAGCGGAATAAAGAGCTTCCGCAACCTTATCCGAAACAACATTCTCTGTTTCACCTCCCTTAAAGTCTTTAAATTTTCTGTTTAAATCTACTTTCATTATTTCTATGCTCTATTTACTAATAATCCTTTTCTAAATATCATTGAACCAAAATTAAAGTCCACCCCTTCATAATATGATACGCTTCCATCGGCATTCCGAGCAACCACGGCACCAAACTTATCAGCAAGACACAGCTTACTGGTTAAATTCTCTGAGACAAAGACGCCACCATCAAAATAAGCGGCGTATGTATTACCTTCCTTTGGATATGAACGTGAACCTTCCTCAGAATATCTCGATGCATAAATGCAAGCACCGCCAGAGTTAGAACCAATCACTTTTATACCAAACTTTCCGGTGGTAGCCCCATTGAAAGAAACATCAATCATCCCGCTGGCCGCATCTGTAGGTACGCCAATCCGGACACTACGACTATCATTTCCAAAATAATCGCGGCCCTTCCAGAATAGCGAACCGCTTTCGAGGGTAAATCCTCCTATCTTACCACTTTGAGCAATAATTTCACCTGTAAATGAGCCACTGGTCGCAGTTATTTCACCTTTGACATATACTTCGCCCGTTTTACCATTAATCCTACAAGTAACATTACCGGCTGCATCCTTTGCCTCTACATGCTTTACGACCAAATCATCAACATCAATATATTCAGATCTTATCTTCTCGCTTAACAGTAATTTGGTAGCAACAAAAATCCAGTCCACGGCTTTCTCCCAATATCCTAATTGGCCTGCGACTGAAGTCTGAGGATTATTAGCAGATAAGGAAGTATGTGACTTCAAACACAGATATAACATATCTTTGTATAATACCACATCGTACCAAAGCTCACCATCGGCTCCCGAGAGATATTGCTTCCCTTCCGCCCAATCAGTTTGGCGGAGACGGGCACCACGGTCACCTTTGGCACCGTCATCGGGTGCCGCTGTGACATTAAAGACTGATGCAACTATCTGTTTCTTTGCCATAACTTAGGATTTAGTTCCTTTTACATATCCCGTTATATTTCCTCCTGCACTCTTAACGTCAGTATAGGTGATTTTACAGCCGGCGGAAGTAGGTGCATTGGCCGGAGTAAAGGTGGCACCGTTAGCCTTTGTGAAAGCTGTTGTAAAGGTAAACCCGCTCACCTCTTCACCCGTTCCTACCCGCTTTACTTTGTAAGTAGCTGTAACCTCACTGGTAGTACCGCTACTGGTAAGCATCGTCGGACCACTGTAGTTTATTGCCAGGAATAACGGATCAGTCTCATCACTCACTTCGCAGATAGCAGTGGCTACCACTTCACCGCCGATGATATACTCAGCTCTTACACTTAGCTTAGAATCAACATCATCCACTACCAATGATACACTGTTAGCTGTTGACCATGCTGTGGTTGACGGCATCTTATACCATTTCAAAGAATAATTGCTCTGAGGCACTAACGAACCACCCTTGTAAAGCTCCTGAGTCACTTTAACGGTAGCAGTATCACCATCGATAATACCACCATCGGAAGGATACAAGAAACCGTAATAGGCGGAGTTGCTAAACTCGGAGATAGATAGTGATATCTCTGAGGTATATGCAAGGTTATGCCCGGAAGCTTCCACTTCTCCATCCATACGGATGGTATCTGCATCCATGTTGGAGGCAGAAGCCAGATTACCCGTTATTTTCAACGCCGGTACATTCACAGAACCATTATTGTAAGTAGTGGTTTGCATCTTACCGGCTACCGCAGCCGGCGCAGTAGCCAGGCCGGAAGCATTGAATGTTATAGGAGTATTGTTATAATGCCACTTTTCCGTTCCGGAGACGATAGGTTTGATCACATTCTCATTGCCTGAGCGCATGACCGGATAGATGACGGGCTGGTTGGCCGCCACACTCCAGTCCGGTACACATTTACCCGTATCCTTCTGGTACATCTGTACAAGCGGCTTAGTTGACCGGATATTACCCTGTGCACTATCGCCGTCAATAATCATACCGATATAAAAAGAACCTGCAACATCACTCATCTTGTGCCTCCTCTCCGTTAATTGGGTTGTCTTCTGCCACAGGTTCCTCAGCATTGTCCGGAACCGGCAAAGAATCCTCAGCAGGTAATTCATTACTTTCTTCATTTAAGACCTCCTCTCCAATTTGATTTCCACCCGCTTCAATCAGCCTGGCAGCTTCCTGTTCGGTGAGAACCTGTCCGGCAATACCTTTCACATATTCTTCAGGCTCAAACCTGACCATGCGAAGGTCACTCTCATTAACGATAAAATCACCGTCAGCAGTCCGATGGCGGACATCGATCACACCGGCACGACGGGCAATATCGGCGGATACCTTCAAGTACTTCATTTCTCTCATACTCATATAAATTAAATTGTTAGCCTCTGGCTATTATTACTTCGTTGGTACCTGTACGGATAGGGTCGCCGCTTCCGGTGGTAAGCACCGTATAAGGACCGATCTCATACACTTCCGAGTAAACTGACATTTGCAAGCCACCGGTCAGGCGCAAGCTGTCGGCTGTTACTGATACCGAGTTACCGTGTCCGATTTCCGTAGCGGTTGCACCGGCAACGGATGATTTTTTAAACCACTTCACAAAAAAGAACTTGTTGATTTGCTCTTCCGTCAGTTCCTCTTTGTTCGTCAGTATCTTCACGTAAAAAGTCATGCCGGTCATTCCCTTACGGATAATATTGCCATTCGGAGTGTATACAAAAGCCTTAATCGGAGGAATCTTATAGACAATGGCCGTCTCAGCCATCAGGGTATCATCCACAGGTGCCGAAGGCTTGGTGCCGGTATAATAGGCGGCACGGCAACGGATGATGCTCAGATATGTATTGTCGGCATCAATACGTAGCGTCTTGCCTCCCTGACCGGATACATACTCAATGTTCAAGTCGGAAGAGTCGATCAAAGTCTCTTCTCCATTCTCAACCTTATACCACCAATATGCAACGTTGGCATCCGCAACCGTCTCGCTGCCCATTTTTAAGGTTGCTGTTATATTTATGTATTGGCTATCTTTTAGGGGATTATAGGTTATCTTTGATGGCTGATTGATACTAAGTGAAAGCTGGTCATCACTCTTCTGTATAGAGTTTAAGGTGAATGTATCATTATACACAAGAGTATTGCCATTCCTGGTATCAATGAAAGTAGCCCGACAAAGAATCTGCACCGGAGCTGTCGGGGAGACATTCTTCTTCACAAGCAATGTACCGTCGGCATTCAGAGTATAATTACTATTCTCTGAGGTAATCTGAGTACTTTCACTGTTTTCATACCAGGTGACAGTCAGCTGACTACTCTTATCCCCGTTACTGATAATCTTATCCGGATCAACAATATTGAGGAAAGATTTCAGCTTCATCGGAGTTATTGTACGGTTAGGAATGTACGTATTGGCATTGGTATAGTAGAACTGTGTCTTGCTACCTCCACCATCTATTACAATTCCAAAGCTCGCCTTCAAAGGCGTATAACTGGTCCTTATTTGTTGCGGTTGAACCGCAACCTTAATTCCTTTCATACAACTATACTATTTTCGATGTTAATACTCTCGGCACCATCGCGGACGTATACCGTACAGGTAAATTTTACTTTTCTTGTAGCTCCCCAATTACTTGGCATATCTTCATTAGTCAAATGAAGGATGCGCCCGTTATTGGCATGAGCGACCGACCAGGCGTTGTCTTCCGTCACCTGACCGCTGTCACGGGTCCATGACCAGTCACCGGGCAGCACATCCTCAGATATATCATTGTAACCCCAATACACAATAGGGGTAAATTCCGCATCGACCTTACCGGCAAAGAAGTTATAACCGTTATTGGAAGAGAACTCAAGGGTTAATTCTGAATTACCCTCAATCATCGCCCAGTCGGTCGCATTCCATTTAGGTTCCTGCATGGTTCCGGTAACCAGACACATCCATTTGCAGCCAACATGATAGACTGCATCGAATACTTCCTGCGTGGACTGGTAGGGATCGTTCACCGCATCCGCTGCCGACCACGGGCCACGGTTGTTCTCCGAGCGGACCGGTGTACCCTGATAGTCTATGCGTAACAAGTCCTGAATGGCAATACCCCGGCAATAGATATAACTATGACGGTAGTTTATAGGCAAATTGTCAAACAATGACAACTGTTTTAACTTACCTATAATGATGGCATAGTTATTCTCTTCCAGTATGGGTTTCGTTACGCCATCGAGCATGCAGATACACTTCTCACGGGAAGACAAGTACCAGTATGCTTGGCGGTCTTCATTCACCGGATTGCCACGGTGCGATAATATCATCAGCGGCTCAGGTGGATAGTTTTTTCCGCCAGGCACCTCATCATCAGGGAACATGACAGCAGTTATGGTATTGGCCACTGTGTTCACATTCAGAACACGTAACCAGGAAGTATAATAATCTCCGCCACCTGATGCAAGGTTATTTACGATGCCATAGATGACATCATTTTCACTCAAAGCTGTGAAATCATTCTCCCATTGTTTACGAAGAGGCAGCCTGTAGGTGCCATCTTCCAGTAATTCGACGCTTTCAATTGTACCGGCTTCGGAAAAGAAATAATCAGACTCCATTGCGGACTGTCGATTGAAGATGACTTCCTGAACAATGAGGGCAAAACGAGCTTCCAGAGTATCAGCTTGTACACGGCCATCTTTAAGAAGAATACCTTTCCCAGCAGTGAGAGAGTCTATTGTTTCACCAATTTCAGCACCACCTAATAATTTGAGGAGAAATTCTGTAAAATCTGAACGGTCTTTATGAATATATTTATCCCCTTCGATATCTCCAGCTATATCGGCATAACCGGCTTTGATTTTCTGGCTATTGACTAACAAGTACTCTTGAAAATAGCTAAGTAGATTCAGTAAGTCTATGTTTTTATGCTGATGGCCAACACCACCGCTGGATCCTGCGAATGAAGATAAGAATTGCCCAACAAAAGTGGCGAAGCCTTCGGCAGTGGTGGTTCCCCACTCCTCAGAGTAAGGGTTCTGGATAGGAAAAAGTGCCCCCTCGGAGAGTGGCAGGCGGGAAACTTCAGCAAGCCGAGGGGGCACTGTAAAAGAACCTACTTCGGGCACAGTGATGTTGAGGACATCTGCAGGGATGTTGGTTCTGGGGAGGTTTAATAAGGGACGTGCATCCGCATATTTGAAGGTGAATGTATAGTTGCTGGGGAGGGTACGATCGGTGTAACTTACGTTACTTTCGGTGACAACGATCTGACGCAGGTAGTTACCGACATAGAGGTATTTTGCCTGAGAGGGAAAGAAGTCGAGTAGCCATTTGCGCTCATCCAGGTTTAAGTGGCCAGTGTTTTTTTGAAACTTACGTTCAGTATCGACGCGGTACTCCTGGGAGACTTCGTCAATTTCAGCCAGGTTGTGGGTGTGATTACCGTTGAATGTGGTGGTTCCGTAGGCACGGAAGGTATCGAGCCCGCCCAGGGAATTCTCGAAGAGGATCCACTGTTCCTGCTCTGTGCGCATGTCTTCGGCATAGTAACGCTGTACGTATGTGAGTCGTTGGCCGGTAGGATTCTCAACCCAGACATCGTAATAGGCCGGCAACTGATGGTTGAGCCAGCCGGCAACAACAGAGTACTGCAGAGGGAGTGTGTAGGCGATGCCAGCAGTTAGTTCAGCGACGGTATAGTCAGTATGCGAAGTGACGGATCCGGAAACGTCAGTGAAAAAAGCCCTCAGCTTCACTGTACTGGAGACTACAGAGTAGTAGGTCAGGAACTCCGGAGAATAGTAGGTAACCGGCTTGATATTGGGTTGCCAAGTGAGGAAGTTCTGTGTGAGAAAATTAGCGGCGGAGTCGGATAAACGATCGACACCGGCGCGGATGACGCGGAAGGTCAATACAGATGTGCCATCAATTACTGCAGTAAAATCGGAAACAAGCGAGGTTTGCTGATATACTTGCCCGGACTCGAACAACCAATAGGATAACCTGGCATGGATGATATCACGCAGGTTTATTGTGATGTCGTTGTTGGACGACGGATCGTATCGCTGAGAGAGGATTTCGATATCGCCTTGCTTCAGGACAAAGGAGACCTGATCAGAAGAAGAGATGCGAAACTCTTTCAAGTTCTGAGATAGCGATAAAGCGTCCGGTTGCTGAAGTATTGTCATATTGATTTCTTTTTTATGCCAAAATTAGAGCTGGAGTGGGATTATTAAAAGGACAAAATCAGGTGGGAGTCGTTGACGGACGTGAGGGACGTTCGTTAGGATCCTTCTCTGAGAAAAGAGCAGGACGCAAAGACAAGTCCATACGATAGTAGACTTTCTTGTTGTTCCGATCTGTTAAATGCGTATAGAAAGTACGATGATAATAGGTTCCTCCAGCATCATAAATAGCTTTAGTCGGTTGCAAAGGATAAATGGCCGGAATTGCATTTTGATTATTCCTCAGACTTGTGTCAGTATCGGTACTGTAACCGGCAGCGATGTATTCTGCTTCACTAACTTCGGTTCTGTTGGAAACAATCATCCATTTGTACTGCGTATTCCGGACCATACGTTCGGATTCGGACTTTGCAATAGATAACGGTTCATAAAGTGCAGTGGTCATCAACTCGGAGGTTACCGGTTCTGATTCTCCACCGATTGTGTATTTAAAGATGTTGAATAACAACTCAACTCCCTGGAGAGTAACCTTGTGATGAACCTGAAGGGAATTTTTCAAAGAGTTAGGGAGCAATAAATCGGCAGAGACCTTATGAAGGGAATTACGGAGAAGGTTATCAAACTTCCGGTAGAATTTCTCGAATATACCAGTGGGACCATTATATAGCAGGGAATATCCCCATTTGCCCAATACATCGTGATTGGTTCCGATTGCATAATTAGAGCTATATTGCACAAAAGCCAAGATAGGTTTCTGATCCGGATTATTTGCCACAACATCTTCATCTGATGCTGTAGAATCTTCAGCAGCACTCTCTACCGGTACGCCATCGATCGTTGAGTTAAGTGTGCGGCCATCACCGATATAAGGAGCTGTCTCTCCCCTTTTCATACCTCTATTAGTGTCCGGTACATCAGGAAAGGCAAGATATGACAAACAAAACGCACAATCAGGTACTTTGACCTCATAGGCCTTGAGGGGACCACCGGCATAGTAGGGAATGTTACCATCGGAAAGTCGCTCTTCGATAGTACTGTCTGCGTACCCTGTACGGCAATAGCTACCATCAGCCTCTTTGTACCAGGCTTCCGGATATTTAGCCTCCAGTTCGTAAGTTGAATCGTAGGTATCCCCTTCTGTAATCACTGTTTCAGAGGATAGTTTGAGCTGTTGGTATCCAGAGAAAGAAAGTTCTGGATGGGATTTCAGATATGGGGTTAAATCGACTGTTGGTTTTGACTCCATAATGTCGTTAAACAGTTCTATACGCACTGTACGTGCAACTTCGTCGGGGATAAACTCACAGCAGAACTTTTTGCGATAAACATCGAGGATAGTGTTGGCCATACAATCGGGCACCAGGTGGGCAAGCAGAATTGTACCGTTGACGAGGGAGTCGATGGTATTATTGATGAATACCATTTTACTGAAAGGCTCGCTCGTCAGGAGGAAGTGATCGAGCAAGGTATAACCAAAGTAGGTGAAGATGCGGCGCAATAGATATGCAGCACGAATGAAAGGAGAAATATAATAGCCCGGCTCAAGTTTGATGATACGATCGTTGATGGTTTCTTTGCGTTCGAAAGAGTTGTAGAAACGATAGCTTCCTTTTCCGGCATTGCTGGATATGCAGACACCGGCGTCGTTCATATAATTGATGCGATTGACATACCGACGGTCTCCATCCAGATTGACCGTTATCGGGAAAATGGCAAAATTGGGATGCGAGTTGTCACGAAGGGACCAACAGAAGTCGATTCCTTGCTGGACGGTGGTGATTCCCGGAATGGTTTCATCACCAAAGATATCGGTTAGGGTGACATCGGATATCCTGGAAAGGAAGGAACCTTCGTTCATATAGAATGCCGTGGAAATCTTTTCACGGCGTTTGGCCCCTAAAATGGCTTGCCGGCAAGGCATAAAGTAATCTCCATCCTGGATGCTACAATCGATGTTGGCTGAAGGTTTGTTCCGGTTGGCCAGCATGTCCGGGTAGTTAGTGAGCTGACGATTCAGGTCAGTGTCAGGAAGATCAGTTGGCAGGGATTGTTCGCCCCATTCGTTAAAAAAGAGGTTGGGACGCTCGATTTCGAGTTGAGTGCCGGGAGCGAGATGGTAAGCTTGACCAGCCTTGGTATTGACTATTTTCATGATGCTTGTTTTTTGGATCCTATTGCACGGGCGCGGTTACGGAGATCGGTTTTTCGCTCGATATCGGAAAGAACTACAGAAGCGGGTACTCCATATTCATCGAGATGGATGATGGAGCGAGCCAGTTTCTCCATGAGTTCCGGAGGAAGTGCAGCTCCGGAGTTACCGGTAGGTACCGGATCCGGAGTTGATGAAGTGGAACTTATCGATCCGCCGGAGGCATAACCGGCCATGCGGGCGCGGATAGCCTGGTTGAGATCGAGCGTGCGGATGTTGCCAGCTTGCTGGGATTTATCAAGGATATCCAAGATAGGTGCTACAGTGGGATTTTCGACGGCAGCGTTGCTAGCCACCCATTCTTTTGATTGGCCGGAAGGCCCCTCTCCTACTATGACGGTAGGATGATCGATGAAACCACGAGCATCCGGATCATAGTCGGAGTCCGGAAAGAGTTTGCCGTCCTGGGCTCGACGGACATCTATTTTTCCACCTTCCTGGCGACCGGTAGCAACACGGGCACCGGCGGCGGATCCGGAGGAAGAACTTCCGGAGAGGGTCATATTCTTGACCTTATCGCGTTCGGCGTTGGCAGCTGCTAACTCTACAACTCCGGTAGCAGACATCACAGCAGCTGCAATTGGACCTGCAATCGGACCTAACTGTCCCAAAGCCATCATTACAGCCAAGGCTGTATTAGCTATAATTTGAGAAGCTTTTATTGCAAATTGCACATCAGCATATTTTTTTTCAATATCTAACTTTTTCTGCGCCTTCTCTTGCTCTAATTGTTCTATCTTCTCTTCGTTACCCTGAGCTGCTTCAATTTCAGCATCGTACTTAGCTTCAACATTATCTATTTCAATTTGCTTAAAGGTATTGAAAGCCTTACTCAGTCCATTCGTTACCGTGCCAACAATCTGCTGCATATTTTGCAGGATGTTTTCACCAAAGTTCTTCCAAAAATTCTCTTCTCCTATATGTTCAAGTGCGCCTTGCAGATTTTCAATACTGTTATATATAGTAGTAAACTCTTGAGATATACTATTTCCTTGTAGTGCACGAATTGCATTCTCTGTATTTTTAACCAGCTCCAATTTATCCTGCTGATATTTCTGATGCAATGAAAGTTTTGCCTGATTGTAGATATCAGTCACTTCCTTTTCATCCTGCCCATTTTCCTTGGCATACTCCAGAGAAGCTTTATAGTAAGATTCAAGTAAGAGTAGCCGTGTTTTGTGTTCTGCCTCCAGTCTATCTACAGCAGATGTAGGTGTCTGTACCACCATCTGCCGCATCTCTTCCAAATTATTTATATAGGTTTGCTCTGCTTTCAGCCGGGCATTAAATGATGTTTGCTCCGCTTTTTCTACGCGGCTATTGGCATCTTTTACTGCTTTTTCTTTCAACTCACCATGTTCCAAATCAAGTTCCTCAGACTTTCGGGCAAAATTCTTTTCGATTAAAAGCCGTTTATCAGCAGAACTTCTATTGAATGCAGCTTGCCAAATATCAAATTGCACCTGCGACATTTGCTTATTATGCAGCATTAATCGATAGGTATTCAAAGATGCTGTATATGAACGTTCTTCAGTGTCTAATTCTTGATTTCTGAGAGCTTGCATATCTTCTATGATTTTTTTCTCTGCAGCCACTCTTTCTTTATCTCCAGAATCATCATTTTTTTGATTTGTCTTTGTTTTTTTCTGAAGACCTAAATTTTGTAGGATTTCCAATTCGGCTTTCAGTGCTGCTACTTTTTGATTTCTTGCAATAACCTCCTCTTTAGTAGATGCTACGACCTTTTCAGATTCTTCGATCTCTTTTTTCTTGGCTTCGATTAGGTCAGTTTTTTCTGAAGCAGAATCTGCTGAGGAGTATTTCGCATCAATTTTGAGCAATTCTTCCGTATATGTTTTCATCATAGCTTCATACAAACTAATCTGATCGTCAAGCTGCTTTTTCTTAGCTGCCCATGCTTTGTAGGCAGTGGGTGAGACACCTTGAGAGGCGGCTATTTCTTCGATACTTTTTCCACTATTCATTGGGTCGCTAATTTCCCACTCCACTGATTTAAATTTCAGTGCTGTTGATTTATCTTGTGCTGCGAACCAGTTGGTGCGGTTAGTATTTGCTTCGGATAATTTGGAGAGGGCTGCCTGCTGCTTGGCTGTCACCTGCAATTTTTCCACATAGCCACTGAGCGCTTCTGTATTGTTGTTAATGAGCTTGCCTTCTTCGGTTAATGTTGCGTGGTACTCCGGTACTATTTTTTGTATTTCATCAAGGGCGGATTTTCGTTCGCTATAACCCTTGCTCGAATCGAAAAGAACTTTTTTCAATGTGTCCAGCTGTTTCTTTTCCTCAAAAATAGATTTATTCGCTTCAATTGTAATGGAGTTAACTTCAGACACTTTCGTTCGAAAAGCAAAAAAGGCAATAGATGCTGTGGCGAGCAGTGTCGTTACAACTCCGATCGGCGATGCCTTGAGTACAAGATTGAACATTTCAGTGGCTGCAGTGGCCAAATTGCAGCGGCCTTTATAAAGGTCTAAGACGATCAACTTTGCAAGGAATGCTTTTCTGGTTAATGCGAGTTGCAGGGCTTGACGCTTCTCGGCAGCTACGGAAAACAAGGTACTCTTGGCATATTTGGCGTTCCAGACAGTTACTGCTTTCTGAGTAGCAATATAGGTAGTATAAGCTGTGACTAATAGTGTGAGGGCTTTCCGATGCTTGACTATCCAGCCGAGAAGTTCCATTGTAGTGACGGATGCTCCGGTATAGAAGTTATCCCATTTCTCTTTCAGAGGGAGAAGCGTTTCTCCAAGTTCGCGCTGCGCATTTTGAAAACGAACGGTGGCTGCTTGAGCACGATCGGCAGAGGAAACGTAGTTATCACCGGCTTCCGCCAGTTGTTTGTCGACAATGGAGGCAACGGCTGACATGAAATCGCCTGTCTGTGCCATCTGCTCATTGATTTCGGCAGCGGATAATCCAAGGTTATCCAGGATCATGACGGATTTACGGCCAAGACCAGTGACAATGGAGGACGTCATGTAATCTACTGACTGGCCTGTTTGTTGAGCTTTGAGCTGGGCAAATTGCAGGTATTTACCAAGGTCATCGAGCGGGATCCGGAAGTCATTAGCTTGGACAGTGGCTTTCATGAGGTCGAGATCGGTAACGGTTCCTTTGGTAGCTTTGCGCAAATTATTGAGGATAGTTCCATCGTCAAGTGCATCGAATGCTTTCTTTACGCCATCAGCGGACTCCGCCATCTCAATACCTTCGGCAACGATATCCTTCATTCTGGCGATATATTCTCCGGCTTTCTCTGCGAACTTGGTGAGTACAATTCCGGACATAGCTCCTAAAGCCGTTTCGGAAGTGGCAATCTCTCGCAGACTTTTGGCACTTACTTTGAGCTCATTCATGCGCTCATCGACTTTTTTTATTTGGCCTTCCAGGAGTGCATAGCGTTCCGGATCCAATGCTTTTGAAACATTATCCAACTCTCGATGCAGATCACGGGACTGTTTTTTGAGCTGTGCCATCGACAGGACGTTGACATCGAGCTTACGGGTAAGCTCGCCCATCCGTTTGTTATTATCGGAAATTTGCTTGCCATAGGCCTTATATTCCGCTGCCAGTTTCTTGTAGGTATCGCTCTCTTTTTTGCCTTTGGATTCAAGCTCAATCATGGACTTAAGGCGTTCGCGTTGTTGCTGTTTGAGGTCCTTCGTTGCCTTGGAAAGTGCATAAATTTCTTTCTGTGCCTTATCGGTTTCGGCAGAAATGACGTACCTGATTTCGTCTTCGGAGAGATGTTTCTTTGCCATATCGGTTACCAATTAGAGGATTGTTCGTATTGGAGAGCTTGCTCCAGCTCTTGGCGGATGGAGCTGCGGACTTCTTCGGTGAAGCCGTATTGAATTTCTGGGAAGGTCTCATGGTATAGTACTCCCCAAACAACGCGGTTATAGATGGCCAGATTGCTCCGGATATGACGGGAAATGCGATCGTTTCCGCGACGGTAGTTAATATCCAGGAAGCGGAGATATGGGAAGATGCGTATGTAGTAGACTTGCTTGGAGTCAGAAGATTGTGAGGTAAACGGTCGACGCGTGAGGTGTGCTAAGAGGTTACCTGAGCGGGTATTAAGGTACGTGCGAACCACATTTTCTTGCGTTTCGTAAATTTTATTGATGCCCTGGGACATGACATCGTTTATAAATCGGGTTCGGATGAGCTGGTCTGTAATCATATTCGCTGCTTATTTACAGCGAAAATAGGTCGGAGAAGATAATGAAGAAAGGACAGTTATCGGCGGAAGATGAACCAATAAATAAAAATACCAGCTATTGGAAGAGCTAATGACAGGATGATGTAGAAGAGTCTATCGACTGATGAATGAATGGAAATCATCGGCATCAGGAGTAATATAATAACTATATAAATGAGGTACAACATATTAGTTGGTTTTATTTTATTCAAAAATAAGCAATTTGTTTGGAATAAGCAAGGAAGGTCCGGGAAACCTGGTATCTTTTGTGTAACTAATACGATGGAGGTTTCCCGGAGTCCCTACTCTATTTCACATCTTTGGCCTGGAGCATCCAGCGAAAGTCTAAGCCGGCGGAGCCGGGACGGTTCTGATACTGATAACCGGCATCGTGCATGGCTTGATGAACTTGATCCTTGGCGACTTGAGCACCGGGATCAATGCGGTGGATGGCGTCGAAAACTTCATCGGTGGTGAACCAATGGGTGGTATGACGAACATCGGGTGCAGGCTTGAATGAGGCAGACAGAGCTGCGATGTGGATGCTAATATCGGTTATTTTCTGTTCTTGTTCTTCATTTTTCATTTTGTACCTCCTTTTGGTCATTAAGTGCTAACGTTATTTGTTCCTGAAGATCTATGAGTTCTTCTCTGGTACACATAAAAGAGTTATTCCCTCCCATGCTAACATCAAATTGCTCCAAAGTCTTCTTACCGCCAGTATAATAGCTATATTTTAAAATTTTGAATATTGGCTTATTCATGTGAACCTCCTTTCTCATTAACATCAAGTGCATGCTGAAGACAAGCTATGATTTCACGAACATCATCTGCCGGGATTGCGCTCATCTCAATATTACCACAATAACAGATATTATACAAATATTCTCCGGATTCTTTATCTGAATAAGCTCGTTCGCTGGTGACGTAGATATCACGTTCAGTAATTGGCAGGTTCTTTCTCATTTGGTGCCCCCTTTCTGTTTACCACAATGCTCTTTCCAAAGGAAATGCTGTGTCCTTTGATGATCATAGACTTCATTAAGAAGTTGCCGAAGGCAAAAAAGCTCATTAAGATTCAAATCTTCAATAATGGAATATTCACCGACATGAATAGTGTAACGTGGTGTTGTGCTTGTACCACCCATATAATGCTCTGTTGCCCTGGTAACAAAGATATGGCGTATTCTTTTGTTCTTCTTTCTCATTTAGAATCTCCTTTCTTTGATTTTCGTGCCATAAGGCAGCAATAAGCTACGACTAAGATACAGGGTAAACAGATAAATGTGGCGCAGATACTGGCGATGGTAGCAATGTACCAACGGTCGGAAGTGGTTTTAACTTCGCAGTCACATAGACTACGGTAGTAACGCTCTTGGAGCGTGTTACAATCCTGCGTTGAGCGGGATGCAGGCACGGAGGACGTGCCTTGGGTTAAATTCTCCATACATACTTTGGTTTTGGCATTTATAAAAAGGAACGGCTATCCATTCCCGTTAAGTTCGCCAAAACCAAAGTATGTATGTTCCTTTCAGAGCATATATAACTTTTCGAGAAAGATAGCCGTAATTTCGTATATGAATTTGAAACAGGAAGATAGCTTCCTTATCAAACCTATGGGTATAAAAAAAGCCCAATTTCGTATTGAGCATCTAACCTGATGCTCTGAGGGAATGATACACATTCTTTGGTTTTGGCACTGCAAATATGGGGATTTATTTTGAGAATAGCAAAAATAAAATTTCGAATATTATCATTTTCGCGATAATATTCGAAATTTCTCCACTTGTTTTTAACAACTAAAAGCGAGTCAAACGATACTCTTTAAATAATCATCAACTATATCAAAGTTAATATCTACATCAACCATCTTTAGAAACTTGCCATACTTACTTGCAATGGATTGCTGGGCATTAGCTCTATTATAATCAGAATAAAAAGCACTGCCAAAATCATCATCTTTACTAATTTCTTTAAAGAGAAGTTCCTTTGCTTTTTCTTTCTCTCCAACAGAACAATAGAGTAAAAACATAGCCCTAAAATTATTGTTAGGAAGAATACTTTTTTTTATGTTAGACACGTTGCTACATAGAACAAAAAAGCAAATCAGCATAATCACATTTAGAATCGCTGACAGAATCATAATTGTTTGAAAATCCATAATTTATTATTTTATTGTTTATCAGTATAAAACTTGATGATGTCTGCAAGCTCCTTAGCGTAGTTGTAAATATCATTAAGAGAGCATATCTCATGTTTTGTTTCTTTCTTATTTTCATCGAAAGTAGCTATATATTTCTTGCTAATGCTATTGAAATACATGCGACAAATAGGTTTACGATTATTATCGTCGAGAAGTACAGCAAAATAGGTTTGAGCATCACGATACACGACTCTTGATATATCAACAACAGGGCGCAGGATCGACTTAACAATTAAGTAGCTTTCTATTTCTTCTTCAGTAGTCACAATCTTGCTATCTTCCTCGGACTGAACATTCTCTTGTGTTGCTTCTGCTTCCTTCTGTTCTTCAGCGACTTCAGTTTTCAATGCAGATTTAAGCCGTTCTGATATTAAGTCATTAATATAGGTACTAATAGACTTCTTTGTCAGATGCGTAAATTGTTCAAGTAACTTAGCCGTGATGACCCCATCATATACCTGCTTTGCAAAGTATTTCACAAACTCAGGTGTAGGATTGGCAAATTCTTGAGCAATGATATTTTTCAATTCACCTGTATACTTAAGTTCACTGGCAGAACTAAGTACACTGTCTACATCGAAATATGACTTATGAAACTTCTTCAAATCTTCAATCTGAGCATCTTTTAAATCAGTGATATCAACTTCTAAGAAGGGCTTTTCATCCATTTTATTAGGTTCCATAAGGTCTGTATAGAAACGATAGATAATACCGTTAGTCAAGAGTCCAAATTTTGCCTTAGAGACATTGAAATATCTAATAAGTTGGTTATCATGCAAATTCAGGTCTTGCGCCCAATGTTTACACTCGATAAGAAGTATCGGTTCTCCGTCCTTCATTATTGCATAGTCTATTTTCTCCCCTTTTTTCATAGCTATATCGCAAGTCATTTCCGGGACAACCTCCAAAGGATTGAATACATCATAGCCAAGTGCATTTATAAAAGGCATGATGAACGCATTTTTTGTTGCTTCTTCGGTGAGAATGTTGTCTTTGAGTTTTATAACTCTGTCTGACAGCTGTTTAATAGTGTCTTTAAAATCCATAGCATTTTATCTTCAATAAGTTTTCTATTCATGCATGCCCACTGGTTATTATTATTCCAGAATCTGATGTATTCAGATTATACACTAACAGAAAACTAAGGTTAATTATTTTGGGCAGTGCAATTTGAGGATTTTATTGGAAAGTACCAAAGAAAAAGTTATTTTTGTGGAAAATATTTAGCTATGGAAGACGAAATGAGAATTATAAAATTCGAGAAACAACTATCCAACTTGTACGAACACGTATTTACTCTACAAGCATCAATCGACCGCTTTCCTATTATTATTTTAACATATTTCTTATTGGGGCTAATAGTAGGATTCCTCTGATTTAGTAGGGTTTCCAACTCGTGGAAACCCTACTAAATCAGAGGAAAGAATAATAGTGTTCAATTAATACTCAGCGTTCTTTATCCGAACTTTCCCCTCAACTTTTGGTGTTTTTAAAAGCGATGCTCCTTTTCAGGATGCATTGTTACAATACAGCACTCATAGCGCTTAATTTCTTTCCTATATCATTTAATGCAGCAGACAGCGTACTCAACTCATTAGGAGTAAAAGTAGCTTCTTTACCGTTTACCCTATTGCCATTGAGGCGTTGATAAAACCAAGAAGAGGATTTACCAAAGTATTTGCGGGCAATGTATGAGACGGATATTGCTGGCAATACTTCTTGCATTTTATCACGCAATACTTCTTGCCGAACTTCTTCCAAATCGTTATGTATATGAGCAAAGTCCTGTTTTACACCTTCTAATAGCTTTCCATCATCTTCATCGTCCATAGATGCCAATAATGCTGAAATCTCTTTATCGATTTCAACACGATGAGCTTCATCACTCTTTTTCCAAAGCTCTTTCAGTTCAAAAAAACGTTCAGTCTTATCCATTGTGACAAAAAATTAAGTTCAACGAAAGGAATCCCGCCCTTGTGGCCAACAAGGGCGGTTTTCCTTCTGGTCAATGAAGCATAGCACCCAAACTCTTGATTTCCTCTTCGAGCCGTTTGATTTCTGCATCGACCACCGCTTTCATGTTTCTGCTCCTGGAAGCTAATTCATGATACTTGCGGAGATAAAATCGCAAGTCTTCTTCTCGCTCTTTTATCCGAGCCTTTAGCTCTTTGTCATTACTCATTGAGATCTCTTGTCTTAATGACAATGCAAAAATAACATTTTTATTATTAGCATCCAATTAATTCAATAACAAAAATATTATTAGATTGATTATTTAACACTTGCGTAACCATAAGTAGACAAATCCTCCAAAAAGTGTTCAGGGGAATCAGCGCGGATTACGTTCCCGGTCTGGTCGTGGAATCGGTCGGCAAAATGGTACATGTATTCCTGGTCGGTGCACTGGCTGTCGAAACGGCTGCTCTCACGGAGTTTGGTTACAAAATCGGCGGCGCAGGTGGCGGTAATTTTACCGCTGTCCTGCAAAGTGTAGGTTGTTGTCATTATTATGCTAATTTTTTGGTTCTGAGTTTGAAAAATATTTTTTGGTCAGCGGTTAAAAAAGGAATGTTCGCAAGGGAGCATCCTGGGTTAACCATGCCTTGTTTTGCAAAGGTAATCATGTTTGCGGCAAAGCGTATCCAATTCTCCATTTTTGTGAAGTTGGTTGTACCGCCATGCTGGCGAAATTCAACTGTGCGGTGGCGGGAGTAAGCTTCGAGATTCAGCTTGTGGTAGCGATCGTTTCTGAAGACCCCGCGAAGGTCCTGGATGGTTTGAGCTTCCCGAATGCGGCTTTCTGAAATACCGGAAAGGCGTTTGCAGTAAGTGTTATTGCGGCGGGTGTTCGGCATGAAGGCGTCGATTACAGGTTCGAGGTGGCGGTAGGTTATTGCCAGGTTGCGCCAAGTTTCGATGGTGAAGTCTGCGGCGTCCATGTGGATGTGCAGGCCGCAGCTGTTATTTACCTTTACGTCGCAATAGTCAAGTACCCAGCAAACTTTCTGAAGCTCCTGCAATCCGGATTCTCCCTCCAAAATCGGGCTAACCAGTTCGAAAGTGTCGTTTCCGCTAAGGCTTCCGTCTGATACAAGTTTCCAGTGGTTGCGGGTGTCGTGGTTGTACCCCTCAACCGCTACGTCGATTCCAGCTTCGCTAAGTTCGCGGGCAAGGCGGTGTTTATCGCAGTTATAGGCTTCAATCTCGATGCCAAAGCGGCGGTTGAAAGTGTAGTCTATTTCCGGGATGACTGTTGCAGCCGTAGGTTGTTGTTGGTTGAAAGTGCCTGCCTCAAGCATCTTCTTGTAGACGTTCTGGACGAAACCGTAGTTTCCGTTGGTTACTAAGTCGGCCACCTGGCGGCGGGTAAGACCTAAAAGAAGCAGCTGTTGAATCTTCGCTGTCTTCGTTATGCTCTGGTTGAGAATGTTTGTAATTTGTTCGTTCATAATGCTTTACCTTTATTATTGTACAGCTAAGGTAACACTATTAACGCACATATCGTAGCAATACCATCTTTATTATCAGCGACTTAGCTTTGTTTAGCTTGAGCAAAAAAATGATTATTTTTTGCGTCGGAGGTAATGTATAAGGGTGGCCAAGAAGATCAAAACGAGGTATGGAAGGAAGGGTTGATACCAGGGAACTTGCTTCACTTGGTAGGTGGTGTCGACGGTTTCTGTTTCATGAAATTGTTCTGAGGTGGTGTCGCAGGTAAGGGTGAGCTGGGTTTCGTTGATTGTGGAATCGGATTTGCTCTTGGAAGATAGGTCGATATCAGTTACAGATTTAACCGGACCATGTGAGGCGGTATCGCCAGGCTCCGGTGGGAAGAACTCCACAATCCGGACAGTGAGGTCGGATTCTTGCTCATGCAGATATCGGGCAAACTTTCCTTTGAAATCCAAAGAGTCGGTTTGGATTTCCTTGAGGTGGTTAGTTTCGATATCAGAATGAGAAGTTCCTGACCGCGAACTTCGACAGCCCACGATCAGGAGTAATGTAAACAACACAATCAATATATTATGAACAAAGTGCATGGTTACAACATTTTGAGAATGGATTGTACGTGAATATCGGTAATAGCCTTTTTCCCTGTCGGAGAAAGAAGAAATCGACAGTCTTCCTGATTATCCATGAAAAGGTTTTCAGTAAGAATAGCCGGACATAAAGTTTCACGAAGTATTCCAAGATTAGTGTCCCAATCTGGATCACCATCGGAGAAATCTGCACGCATGGGTGTGATATCCTTTAGGATATCGCGAGCTGTATTCCAAAAAACGGTAGCATAGTCATCTGATTTGGACTGGCCAAGATAAGTATGAACTTCCCAACCGCGAGCTTTACCATTGAAAGCATTGCAATGAATGGAAATCAGAAAACAATTGCGGATACCTATTTCTTTGCAGATGGTATTCACGCGGCGAGCCCGTTCACGAATAGGTACATCGATAGACTCCCGAACAATCAGTTCAGAGTCAACTCCGAATTTTATGAGCTCTGAATAAACTCGACTCGCTATTTCACGAGTATAGGACCATTCAAATAGCTGACTGCCATCTGGCCAAAGTGGCGAACGTTTACCTGCAGTATTCTCGCCATGCCCGTTGTCAAGTAGGATTTTCATCTTTTACCTCCTTCTTTTTAAAGATTCGTATCTGGTACCGATAATCGACTCCGAAAAGTGCACCGGCGAATGTGCTGACTTCTCCAAATGCCACCAGGACGGAATTATGTATTTCTCCGCGAGGAGACACCCAAAAGCCTGAGAAGATGAGTACCATCCCTGAAATTGTGAGGAAGACAGCTACAGCCAATTGTACCGTGAGTTTTTTCATTGCTTTCATTTTTTTGCTAAGATATAGGGGATTCACCGCTATTTAAAGGACGATTTCACATCAAAAAGATCAGCTGCAGAGGAATTGAACATGAGCGTCCAACCTATACTTTTGAATTCCGGAGAAACGAAAGGCACGATATCGTGATTATCGGATATCTTATCTAACCAGGGAGTTGCGGAGGACTGGGAGTCTTGGATGAGTTTCTTCCGGAGAGACGCAAGAAGAGACAAGGCGACATCCGAGGCTATGGCAACTTCGACCATATCGGCTGAATCAGTCAGTTTCATGGCAATGGTGGCCGCCAGCTTCTGTTGGTCTAAGATGGAGTTCCTGGAGTCGCGAGATGAGGAAAATTCTCCAAAATCAATGAAGAGGTAGTTACCGGTGATATCGTTCACGCGCCTTTTCACATCGTCGTATGATTGGCCGAAAACAAGATTCTCAAGTTCCGGCATGAGCGGATCCGGAAGATTCTTCACGTACTCAAGCAGAGTGGAGTACTGAGGGGACTGGCTTGCACCATTGCTGAACATGGAAATCACGCCTTCCTTCTGAGGGTATTGGGCAAAGTATTTTAATAAATTCAGGATCATAGAATATCATTTATTATGTGAATGGGTAAGCCAGTTTCTTTTGCTATGTCTATCTTCTCCATCTTAGCAGAGTGAAGGCTTCGGACGGTATCGATGAGTTTCTTCCGGAGGATTGTAAGGTATTGAAGGATATTCATCCGTTCGACGGTGTCCACGTCGCCAAGGCCATCGGAACTCAAGTTATACAGAGACTCAAGGGCACCGGTGGAAATGGCAGACACTTTGGTGCCTTGGGCCTCTGTAAGTAACTTGAATTCGGTTTTGGTGAATAGATAGTTTACGAACGCCTGGAAGTTGAAGGCAATGGCTGTTAATTCATCTTCCGGCAACTTGACGAATTTATGTGCGAGGGAATGAGCTCCATCAGAAGAGTACCGGTCCGGATAATAAAGAATGGCGGCCAAAAGCGGAAGTTGCTCTAATGATCCGCCAATCAAGGAACGGGCCTCGATGAACTGAAGGGCGGTCAAAGAGCAAGTAAGCCGGTTGAAGGAAGTGTCTATCGTATAGGCTGAATATAGCTCCTCATCATTGAAGTGAATTATCGGGATCATCTGTTTACAAAAACAGGAGTCAACGGCATAGTTGTAGGGCAGCTTGCTCAGATATCGAGCAATGGTGATGCCTGTCAATCGGTGCGGTGGAATACGTTTGCATAATTTTCGTGTGTCCGAATCGAGATCCTGGAGAGCGGCGTCATTATCTGGATAGACAATAGTGAATGGGAATGTTACTTGTTCGGCCAGCCAGGCTAAGTTAGCCCATCCATCAGAGTCCTTTATTTTTTTGAGTTTCCACCCCATAACGCGGCATACATAGTTTACGCGAACCATAGCAACGGAGAGTTTACCTTTGGCCATTAGTCCAATGTCATGAATGAGGGACTGAAAAAGGTACGGAGTAATACCCTCCCAGGAATTAGGAATGCTGTATTGCGTTCCTTTGGCTATAAAATCAATAGTTGGATTTAGCATGGCATCAGCATTATTAGGTCGTCAGGACGGTTAAAGGAGGTGTTAGTATCGACGGATCCGGAAGAATCCGAAGTAAGTAGCAGATCGATATTGACTAACTCTTGTTTTACCTCATTAGCCAAAGATGCTGCTAAGGCAAGCATACGTTCCTGCTCATCTTTGCCAGAACGACTTGCCTTGGAGTCATCGAATAGACTCCGAATCGTAGGCGGAAACTCAATGATATCGAAACGGCGGAGTGCGATGGCAATGGTTTGCTTTGCCAGGCAACGGTGAAGCATTCGCAAGATGTCCGCCTTATTTTCAGCTCGTTCAAAATAGCCTGATAGGCCATCATCCAGGGCCTCCTTTTGAATAGGAATAGCCCGGAAAAAGAAGAGGTAAGACAGGTCTATGGAGTATAACATATCGAAGTCTTCGGTACTTTGAATCTTAAGTCCATCAAGGAGCTTCTTATACCTGGTTTCTTTCCAAGAAGGGAAGTTCTCTTCAGTATCAAGCAATTGGATTACTGTATCCATTGCGTTGTAGTAGTTTTCAATAAAGGAGCGACGCATAGTTTCCTGCTCATGCTTATAGATGTCGACGTCGTCTTTACGTTTGGAAACGATGTCGAAGATGAGCTGTTTGGCCATAGTTAGATTTGCCATAGCCATGCATAAGGCATCCTTGAGTTCTCCGTCAGTGGGAACAATCTCAGAATATACCTTTTTCGTGAGAATGATGACTATCTGCTTCTTTGCTGAAATAGCGGATGAGTTGAGCTGGTCGAAAGTGATGTTACTTTCGGCATACGGAGCGTATTTACGAAACTCCGACACGGTAGGGAATAGTTCTTGTAATATTGTCATGACTGTTGCTTATTAAGTCTGTCTTTTGGCGATACATCTTCCTGGCGAGCTGGAACTTCTCGGTAGAAGCCAAGTCGATAGCCCTGATTGTATAAATCGGGGAAGTTTATCTGCATGGCCTGATTAAATGGCTCAGAACAAATTTCGTCTTCAGAAGTAAGCGACATGATGTAAATCAGATAGTTGTAATATGCATCAGCACCCGATTTGGAAATCACCCCATCTTTGCTGACGCTCGAAATAGAAGAATCGAGGCCTACGCTGGAAAGAAGTACTTCATCAGCGCGTTTATCGTAGGAAATAAGAGCGTCAATATATTCCTTATATTTTAGATCCACTGTTTCGATTTTCCAGCGTTCTTCCTCACCCTGACTATTTTTAAAGCTGATGGTGGCATAGGCTTTCCCCTGGTTATCTGCTCCAGAGAGGTAGCGGGATATTTTACGCAATTCTGACTGCAAATATTGGATAAGCGTGGATTCCTTGAATTCTGTACCAATCTCAATATTATTGTATTCCAGGAGTTTCTCATTGTTTTTTTTACGTCGTTTATTTTCCTCGCAGAGCTTGGTAATCTGAATACGCTTAGACTCAAGCCAGGCATTCGGAATGATGATGTGTATTTTGGCCGCAAGAGAGTTCCGGAGAAACGAGTTTATATAATCGGCAGTATCATTGGAGCCTTTTATGTAGGATTTTGTACCGGCATGTGTTTCATTCACCCCGTAGAACTCATCAACAGATTTTTCACGATGGTGTGATATCGCTGCAAACTTGTAATTACCAACCTCTGTCAGATTGAATTTAGGATAGATACGGAAAGTTGAAGTTCCGTAGCCCCATCTTCCTACTGCTATATGTCGAAAGTCCTTATAATAAACTATATCGGTGGCAACATCCTTCTTTGTCGTTGCCAAGCGGCAATGCTTATTTTCCATTATTTCAAGACCGGCAACAGGAAGTACTCCTCTACCCTTCCCTATTGTAAATCGCCATTTTACAAAGAAATCACGGAAATAGTAGTAGTTTTTAATGATAGATTTGGCAACCTCTTTATGATCCGATTCGAGACCACGATCCTTCCAGCTATTAAGCCAATCGGTGACAGTAGGGCAATCAACCCATTCTTTCTGCAATTTGCCATCGACAATCGTAGGCTTGTACACGCTAAGCCCATGCCCATACAACATATTAACCTGCTTGGTTATCAAGCGAGGAAGTAGTCGATTCTTCTTGATATCTGAGGCGATCTCTTCGCACTTCAGATTGTTGAAGCCACGACTACAGACTTGGAATCCCTGGATGCTTTGCCATTGCATATCCGGAAAATTGCTATCATTAAGTACCGGAAACATAGGATCAGGATCCAGCACTGACGAGAGTGGCGTATCACCGATTTGAAATGATATTACATTATCGTCGTCAAGATAGCAACCGTAGTTGCCTACCATTTTAAGGTTGCTTTTACTCATAGCCAATCTATTTTATGAAGTTTGAAACCATCTTGTGGAAAGCCCATATACCGGATCAGTATGCGGTAGCACATCTTTGGCTCACCATCTGCATCACTGAAGAGGAAGAAGTTATCACTATCAATGCTGAACCGTTCCTCCGGCAATTGGGTGCGCCATTTGCATCCTTCCTTTACCGTTAAATTAGGTATGGCCTCGCCCCTATGCCTTGAGCATGGGAAGAAGGCAATGGTGAAGAAGCCATTGGGAAGCTTCGAAATCTCTTTAGCCCATTGCATTGCCTGGATACCTGTCATTGTCATTTCCATGCCCGAAAGTAGTGGGTTTCGAGGTGCACCAAAAGGACGCCCCTGCCGTTTGTCATATTTTCGGAATTTCCGGGAGGGGGTGAGCGGCAAGGTGAAAACTCAGCGGTGCGTGTACACTGCCGCCTTGCAAGAAAAATGCAATTTGATTTTTCAAAAGCAAAGGGATATTTTCCAAAGGGTTAGATATTATTTTGGTGTCAAACGGTTCCATTATTATACTTTTACTGATATATTTTTAGGGTGAAAAATGGCTGCTATATTGCCAAGTTATCGGGTAGATTATCCGGCATTGATGATAATTCGCCTTGTACTTTGTTTCCATAGCGACCGAAAAGGAGATAGATAAATGAGCTGGGGAGCTGAGTTGTTAATCCGGCTTGATTCTTTAGAGGTACTTTCTTTTCGGAAGATTTATCCAGTTCGATGCGTCCCTCTGTTTTCTTCAATGGTGAAAGCATGATAGAACTGCAAAGGTTCTTGCACTCGTTTTCATCTATCAACACTTCCGGCAGGGCATTGCTACGACCGCCAAAAATGAGTAACAACAGCTTGAACTGCTGCCAATAGTAAATTGTAGACTGGCCCTCGTTCATCAGCTCGACCTCGAAGCCGTAACTTTCGAGTTCGCGCTTTAACGCCCGGCTATCGGTGGTGATTTGTTCCAGTTCCTCCCGGCGTTTGTTACCGGCGCGGTCAGGGTATAGGATAATGCGCTTGTTAATGGAGTCCGGGCCGAAGAACTCGTGGAACTGGCGGGCGAGTTCCGGTTGTTCGTCCGGATAACAACAATAGAACTCCTTCAGCACCCGGAGCTGACGACCGTAATTCTTTTCCTGAGCGACAGTCAGGGATGAGAAATGGCCGGGGTCGTAACCTACAAGAAGCTCATCGTGTTTGCTGTAGTATTTCAGATATCGAGCTGTGAGGATGAAGTGTTCCCGAAGGTCGAGTTTCAGAATGGACTCATAAATGTAGCTATCGGAAAATTGGTGTTTTTCCTTGTTGTAGCTGGCGAAGAACTTATTAATCACTTCCTTGTGACGGATGGCACAAATGGAAGTAAGGAACTCATCCATGTCGAGGGTTTCGAGCTGGGTTTTAAAGAACTTAGGACCGAGGATATCCTTATTACAAAAAGAGCTGGCACGGACATATAGGGTAGCGTTCCGGCGCATGTCGGCCAGGCGAGGATTCCAAAGGGCGATAATGCGGTCTTGCTTAATGATTTCAAGACGAATGCGCTCAAGGGTGGCGGGATTGGTGGTTTCGCGTTGTGCATTTATCAGTTTGTATTTCTGATAGATAGCAGCATTTACGTGAAGTGCAACGGTAGATATTTCTTCAAGAAGTTTGTGGTCCATGTGGCGTTCGTATTCTTCGAACCAGTCGTCTTCGCCAAGGTCAACGCGGGCAGTATCGGATACGCCGGTGATGCCCTGGTAGTATGGAGAGCGACGAATATCGGCACTGGATCCACGAAGTGAGGGGAACAAACGGGTTTTCAGCTTTTCGCCTTTGTTGTGCTTCATCTCTTCGATGATGGCATGGACGGCAGACCGTCCAGCGACGGATTCGGGCTGGTCGGAACTGACGAGCTGGATGTGATGGCCATCGCGAAAGACAACGCTGTGTTTGGGGTACGATATGGGATATCGGGGACGGCGGAAGTGCGATGGAAGTTTGGCTTCGCCGACAACGTAGTCGATGCCGTACTCAAGCATGGGGCGGACTTTACCGGCGACGGTGACGGGCTTGGAGAAGTAGGCCTGTAGGTTTGGCCATACGTTGGTCATGAGAGCGACGTAAGTCTTATGTACCAGGAAAGAAAGTTCACCGGGCATGTCGTTGGCCACACGGATGATGCGGGGGCCGGTGATACCTTCGGTCTTTCCTCCGGCACGGGCGACTTCGGCAAACACGTTGTTGGAGTCAATAACATTAACTTGGATTTGCATCTGGTTCATGTAATAGCTTTCGAAGCTCGTTGTTGCGTCGAAGGTACTCTCTGAAGATGACAGAGAACTTGAGGATTGGCTATACAGTTCTATTCCCATGTTATTCCTCGTTTAGTTCTTCGTATTCCGCCTCCTGGATGTCGGCATCGCGGAGAAGACGTTTCTTTTCAACTTTCTCTATAGGAAGGCTGTCGATGAGATTGAGGTAGAAGCCTTTGTTGTGCTTGGCGGCAATTTCTTTGAGTGAGGCCTTGCTGTAGCCGAGGTCTTCAGGGCTGAGTTCCGGAGAGATAAGGAAGACGATGCCAAGGTCGCGGTCGGCTTCGGCGATTTCGGAGGCGCGGCGACGGCATTCCAATGCAGCAGAATAGCATTTCCCCATCGTTTTATAATCTTCAGCCGCAGCGCAGAGTTTGGCTAAGTCCTCATATTTATCGGCATAATTTGACTCCCACACCTTGATAGATACATTGTTATCAATGCTGAAGTAATTAATTGCAGCATAGATACGAGCCTTACAGGTACGTTCGTCGATGTTGATTTGCTGCTGGGCATTGATACGCTGGCGCAATTGTTTGGCTGCACGGGTGATGTTACGTTCGTACTCGTATATTTCAGCAGCCCACTGGAGCTGCTTTAAGAAAAGCTGTACGTCGGCAGGAATTCCGTCACACTTCCCGGTAGTGAGGAAAGAGGATATCAGGTCCGGGTGTATCTTGTCAAGGGTGTCGAGTTGAGTCATATTCCAAAGAGTTGATTCCTAAGGTCTTTTACTGTTCTTTCTTTTTTCCGCGTTTCGAGAGTTTCGATGGCGGAGACATCGCCGGCTTCGGCTTTTTTGGCGAGTTCGGCATCTATGTTGTACTCGCCAAGGGCACATCCGTTGCGGTAGGCATCGTTGTACACATCACCAGGAAGGGCAAGGCGAATGGTAAGGGCTATCTTCTCTTTACCTCGGAGGCCGAGAAGAGAGCAAATACGATGGGGAGTGTATCCCAGTGCGCCAAAGGTGCGCACTTGGGATACATATTCATCGCCAATAAGGGATGCTCTATCCACGTCAGAGGTTGGAGCGAGTTCTTTTTTCATATTAACAGGGATTTGGTTTCCTCAGTTGAGAAGGTTTCTCCGTTCCGGATTAGCCGGATAGGTTGTTCCGGGAACATGGAACGGTACCGGTGGACGGTGGCGGTGACATAACGCGGATCGATTTCCATTGCGTGGCAGATGCGGTCAATCTGTTGGCAGGCCATGAGTGTTGATCCGGATCCGGAGAAGAGGTCAACAACGATCTGACCGGGAGTGCTGGAGTTGGATATCGGATAAGCCATGAGGGCAATAGGCTTCATTGTTGGATGAAGACTGGAGCGTTGTGGTTTATCGAAGTTCCAGACGGTGGTCTGTTTGCGGTCGGAGTTCCATTGATGGCCGGCACCTGGTTTCCAACCATAGAGGCAGGGTTCGTGTTGCCATTGGTAGTCTTGGCGTCCCATTACCATTGTATTTTTTACCCAGATGCAGCATTGGGCTATTTTGAAACCGGCTTTCCGGAGAGAGGCACGGAAATTCTCACCTTCGCTGTCGGCGTGGAAGATGTAGTAGGAACCGCCAGGCTTGAGGATGGTAAACATGATGGAGAACACTTGCTTGAGGAAGGTGGCGAAGAGGTCGTTTTCCATCGAGTCATTTTGGATGGTGAGTTCGTCTTCAGTGCCGCCTTCGTAGTTGACGTTATAGGGCGGATCGGTGACGCATAAGTCAGCATGCTGGTCGTTCATCAGCGCGGAGACATCGGATTTGGAACGGCAATCGCCGCACATCAGACGGTGATTGCCGAGGAGCCAAATGTCACCAGGTTGGGCGAAGATTGCAGTGGTGTCTTCATCTGTAGGGACGGTGAAATCGACTTCGTCCTCAATGACTGCGTCGGATTCGTGTTCCTGGGCGAACAATGGGGAAGTCTGGCCGAAGTCAATGGTTTTGACTTCATAGCCAAGGTTGAAGCGTTGGAGGGTATCGGAGTCGATATTGTACTTCTTGAATAAGAGGGTGTCCGGATTCTTGGTGGCAAACTCGGAGTTGTAGGCGGCGATTTCTTCGACGGATTCTGTTTTGTCGGCGGCGAAGATAGGTTCATAGGGAATTTCGGGAATTGTGAAGCCGGATTTCCGAAGGGCGAGCAGGGCTTTACGACGCTGATGGGCATCAATAATCCAGAGTTTTCCGTCCGGATCCTTCCAGGCTTTGAATGCGTACTTGAAACCACGGGTGATGATGAGCATCTGTAGTTTCGATAACTTATCAGGATCCGACTTTTTAAAGTCTTCCTGAAGCTCCAAGAATGAATCCAGCGGGGCGGTTGGTAAACCACCCAAATTAAATACTTCTATTAGCTTTTCCATTTTATTTATTAAAATTAAGTAGATAAAGTCTTTTCTCTAATATTTGAGAATAATGGTCCATTGTGAAATACTGTTCTTCCATTAAGGCTCTCATTGTAGGTTCAAGATTCTTAAATTTCCCTAAAGTAATGAATGCTTTAAGTTTACCAATTCGTTCATCCAAGTCTTTTTTCTCATCAATTATTCTTTGAATAAATGTTTCCATAACTATCTATTTTTGAATTTCTTGCAATATTGCATTGAATAGAGCCTCACGCTCACGATGGCGGCGAAGGTTCTCTTTATCCTGAGTGCGCCGAGCCTGCCGGTCGGCTCGCTTCAGGTAAGATTCGTATCTGCGGATGTTGTCTGCTACATTCTTGTGCAAGCGTAGAAACTCATGCGGATCCGTCTTCAGTAACTTCGTCAGTTGCGCTCTCTCTGACTGATGAGTTATGAGCGGATGAATGTAGAGGAACTTCCCAGTGTCGTTGAACGATTGCAGCTCGTCGAAGGCTTGTAAGTTCCGGATTCGGAGTTCCACCATGTCCATGATGTCACGCTTGACCGGATGCTTATCCAGGCGTTCGTCGAGCTGCTTCATTTGCTTCCAGGTAACCACACGGTCATTGTAGATGAGTGTGGCTATTTGGACTTGCGGGTCGAAGAGGTTGTCCCAGTCGATTTGCGGGTATTCCTCGTGCTTTTGGATTTTGACGGAGCTGCTACCGGCTGCTCTTTTTTTTTCTCAGTTTCCAGAGCTTGTTCGGATTCTTCAGCACGAGTCTCGGCTTCTTCTTGGGCTTCTTCCGCTTCTTCGGCACGCTGTTCGGCTTCATCAGCTCTTTCTTCGGCTTCTTCGAGGGATTGCTCCAGTTCTTCTATTTTTTCAGATGCTGGAGAGCTTTCAGTACCGGCAGTCTCATCAGTAGCAGTGGTGTCATTGTCAGTGGCAGTAATTGCGTTGGCTGAAGGAGTTTCGCTACCGGTACCGGAAACTTCTGCAACGGCCTTCAGTTCATCTAACTTCTGACGACGGAAGGCGCGAATGTTTTCCCTGGTGGTATGATCCAGCAAGGAATAGAGGATTTCATCTGCGTACCTTTTCGGATCGCGAGCATAAGTTCTCAACTGAGGAAGCCAGGGACACCCCTTTCGCAATAATTCAAGGTCATATATTGCAGCATCCGGATTGCGCAGGGCATTGAAGTGGAGTTTCTTTTCTTTGAAATTGTACATAGCTGTAGGATTTAAAGAAACAAGCTAACGCAACTGAATTTAGACCAGCTGGTTAGCTTGTTAATGATGATTTTTAAGCTGTCTGGATACGAGTACCCTGGACTTCGACAAGCGTGGACGGGTCCATGACACGGAGCGTGATGGAAGAGCCGGCCTTGGCTGTCCAGGTAGCACCATCCTCCAAAGTAAATGCTGCACCATCGGCAATGGTAGCAGCCTTGTCGGTACCGGTACCTTCGAGAGTGATGTAGCGACCTTTATCATTGGCCGTGAGACCTGATATCGCATTAATGGCGTAAGTTGCTGCTGATCCGTTCGGTATTTCGTACCGGTTGGACTGAGGAGATATAGCTAAGGTTGTGGAGTCAGCCGTATGTTTGGCGGCAGGAACGCGGATGATATCACCAGCGTATTTGTAATATTGGTCGATGCTGGTGCGCTTGAATGTAAAAGTTACATAGCGGCCATCCTTATCATTCTTGGATTCATAAGAAGACAGTACCATCGGGCGATCATAATTGCCGAGAATATACCATTGGTCCTCTCCCACTTCCTTGAATATGATTATGAACTTACCACCGGCATGTTCTTCAATAAAGGTGAGAAGCTGATCGCGCATGCCTCCCATAATCATCACAAAATTGTTTTCTCCGCTGGTGGTGATATCACCTTTCTCTCCTGTCGATGTATATGTGGGAATATCGTGGGCCTCGAAATACTTCATGTATTGTCCGGCTTTCATCGGCAATGTACCGACCTCCCGATTTGAATTAGGCTTCGGAAAAGCTACATCGGGATTGATTTGGGATATTTCAATCAAATAGGCTTTATATGCTATATTCGAGCCGTGAGTCTGGCGGTCAGAAACATCGCCAACGTCACCGATGACCATCATAGCGGCAAATGAGGTACCAGCAAATCCGGTGAGACAGAAGGAAGAGGATGCAGGATCCAGGAGCATGCCAATAACGAAGGTAAATGCGACCAGTGTCATCAGTGAGAGAAAGAAGCGAACCTGCATTTTGCGGGCAGCTTGGTTTCCTTTACGAAAAGGATTTGAAATTTTTCTTGCTTTCATATTTAATAAAATGATGGGTTAAAAGAAAGGGCGGGCTACTAAACCCGCCCCAGTCACCTAAAAACAATTAATTACCAGACTAACAAAGATTATCTTACGCCGGGAATATTGGGTTGCAATGCGGCGTTGACCTTGCGGACACCACCTACCTGACGCTCGAGTTCCAGGAAGTTTCCTTTACTGTTCAAGATTACCATGATGTAATCGCCTACCTTGGTAGGCGTATAGGCTTCTGTGATATCGGCAAACTTGTCAGACTTGGCGATAGTGGTTGCATTCTCAGTTGCTCCGCACTCAATGATGTAAGCTACACCGGCCTTGGCGTTAGTGATGTCGGTAATGGCTTTTGCTTCAGTGTTGGCTGCAGTAATCTGCCAGAAGCCTTTGGAAGCATCTACAGTGGTGGCATCAGCTGCCATGTCAACAGCAGGTTTATTCATGAAGATTTGCTGCCATTCATAGTTGTTTGCTTTCAGTTTTTCCAAGCTATCGAAACGGCGGCCAGTGAATGAAGCTGCACAACCTTCTTTCCAGGTAGACCATGCCTTGACGAGTTCCATGTCTTCCTTGACTTTGATGGACATCATTTCACCTGGTATATATTCCAGGAACTGGAGATTGCCAGGAACGTCCATGAACATGAGGGGAAGCTGGCCAAGATACGGAAGCCATACAATGCGGACGCTCGTATCAGGAACAACGTTCTTGTAGCTGTCCGGTCCGGTGAAGTCGATATCCTTGCCATATTTGGCGCGAACATTCTTGATCCACCAAGGCTGATGAGTTTTGTTCAGATACAGAACATGGTTGTCGATTTCCATGTCTTCCGTGCAGGAAGTGATGATGTCGGCAACGAAATCCTGAACGGCATCCAGCATATCGGCATCGGTATAACCGCGATATGCACTGTCGTCATGAGGAAGAATCTTAAACTCATGCACGTAGCGGATCAGAGTGTGGATGATACCTGTGGAAGCATTCAGATAGCTGCCAGCGACTCCGGTTTCGGGTTTCACATAAATACCACGCATGCGACGTTTGTTCTGCTCTACCTGTGCGGTTTCCAGAGAGTTCAGTATACAGAACTCAATCATATTCCACTTAATCGGATCGGAACCTTCTTTGTTCAAGTAGCCGATATAAATACGCTGCAGTTCTTTCATCGGTCCGAACTTGAGTTTGATCATGGCGTCGTCTACATGGCCCATCTCGTTCTCGAGCTTCATGTCACCCTTCCAGATTTCACCCTGCTGGTAGGCCTGGGAAACTTCGGAGAAGAAGGCGTTGAATACGAGGTCATGGTCCTGGATACCGTAGCGTACCGGGAAGTACTGGGTGAGGTCGCGTTTCGCGAGGACACGCGCAATCAAGGCATCCTGGCGAAGAACAACATACTGGTTGCCAACTCCGGCGGTGTTAACACCTTCGTAGTTGGTTCCGAACTCACCGACTGCCAAACGCTTGGCGTCGAGCATGCCATTGGCGTGCAGGTAAGCGTAGCGTTTCTGCAGAGAGCGAGAGAAAGCAACGGCTTGCTTGCGGAAGGCAACTCCTTCAGTTTCCTCATCCCAACTGCCAAGTCCTGCAGCTGCTGCCGGATTGATGGTGATTTGATTCCAGCGTTCGCTCATGGAGAACATGGGGTTCTCGATGCCAAATAGGAACTTGGCACGATCTGCCGGGCCGGTGAAGGTGGCAGTGGTGGCGGTGACGGTCTGAATGGGACGGTCTTCGTTGGCACGGTTTTCCATTGTGGAAATCAACCCTTGGACAGCTTGAGCAAGTTGTACCATACCTTCGCCTGTTGCTTGAGTAGTTTCAGTGGGTTTTTCTTCTCCAGTAGCAGTATTCTCGGGATTGACAATACTATCAAGAATACCTTGTACCTGGTTCATCTGCTCCTGAGTTATCGGAGCTGCAGCATCGGTGGCTTGTGCAGCCATGTCAGCGGCCAAATCTTCCTGGAGAGTTGATTGATACTCTTTTTGATAAGTATCGACAAGCTGCTTCCATTCTTCATCACTCAGATTGTTGGCTTTAGCTTTGTCCAGCAACTTCAATTTCTGCAGGACGGTTTGAATTCTTTCTTTAATATTCATGTGAATGAAAAAGTTAAGTTATAAATAGTTGAGAGCGTTCTTTTTGATGGTTTCCAGATTCGTGTAAGCCCGTCCAAGGTCCACGGCCTTGGCAACGGCTTCGAGGAAGGTCATGGAGCTGTCGATGAGTTTCTTTTCGATGGCATGAGGAGTATCGAACGTTTCGCCCCGGAAGACAGGATCGTCTTCCGGGAGCTCACTCAGTTCCGGACGGCTTGCGCGTACTTCATTTAGGAACTGTTCAGTGAGCGGGTTCAATACATCTTCGACGTATTGCTTCGGATTGCCGGCACGCAAGTCGTCATACTTTTTATTCTTAAGGTCTGATTTATCAGCGGGTTGCCTGATGATTTTGATACCGAGCTTTTCGTAATATCCGCTGAAATCGTAGGTCTCGATCATGGTACCTATACAACCGATGACATCGTTGGCTGTGAGTGCAGCGATTACGTTGGAGTGGCAGGTGATGTAATAGCAGGCGGAGCAATTGCATTGCTCGACAAGGCTTATTATGGGTTTGCTCAACGAACGCATGGTTTCGCTGAGTCTATCAAGATACCAGGCTTCGCCACCTGGAGAGTTAGCATGAATGAAGTGACAGGAAATGGCCGGGTTGGCTTCGGCATCCAGGATATCTCGCTCAAATTGCTTGGAAGAAAAATACCAGCGGCTGTCGGCGGTGATAAATCCCCAAATGCGATGGTAGGCAATGCTACCTTCCGGAAGTTCGTCGGATGAGAAGTCACTGGTAAGGGTTACTCCCTGAAACTCGGAAAGAGCATGCAGTTGCTGCTGAATTTTAGCGAGGGCCTTATCTGCCAAATCCTTATATGTAGGCGGATCATCGTCGAAGAAGAAAGCTGATGGTGTAGGCGAGTCATTTACTATCAAAGGAAAAGCATCCATCATGGCAGAAGAAAGGCCTTCTGCCGTGATGAGAAGCTGGTGAGTGTTTGATAAAAGAAGCTGGCGGAGAAAAGTTCTGTTCATTGCATATCTTTTCAGCGAAGATAGGCAGCTTACAGAAGGGGGTGAAGGACGCTACTGGAGCGGGGATTTGAGCATCTTACACTCGATTTTCAGAGTAGCGGAGTTCAGATTCGGGGAAATGGAGACGATGGCCGGTATCTTATTGTCTCCGATGTTGAACTTCCGGTACCGGGTATCCCTGAATTCAATGATAGCAAATTTGCCTGAAGAAAAATCACGAATTACGTCTACAGGAGGAAGATCGACAGTGATATCTTTGTTGCAGTTAAAGCACCGGCCGGCTTCGGAATCTTCCGGTACCGGAGCAAAAGTAAATTCATCGGCAGTGAAACGATAGATATCCTGACGCATCTTGGCGATAGGATATACATTGATTTGGATAGATAGTTCTCTCATTGTGATTATATTTATTTGATATTCAACAAGTTCGCCACACATAGGACATTTTGTCCGCCATTTTGGGACAAAAAGCATAGTTTGGTCGGTGATTTTTTAGCTCTTTTTTAACTTCTTTTTATAGTCCCGACGCCTTTTTCTCTTTCGAATGTTTTCTCGCCATCGATAGAAGTTTTTTAGCAAAGCATCTTCAGTAATGCTGTCAATGCAATAGGAACAAAGGAATTTATGAACGATATCAAGATTGTTAAGTTCATGGCCGTTCAAGTCATTTTCATCCATAGCGGTATGAAGATCACGGTTGAACATACGGCGTACCTCATTCTCTATGACCTTGGCAGCGCGTGGGGATAGGTAGTTATATACTTGTGGATCCTTTCCTATTCGCCTGTCCGGAAGAATAATGGTGAGATTGCCATTATCAACCGGAGATTGATTCTGATGACGACGTGCCATTAGTGTCCAAATAGCGTGATACAAATCTGTATTGTCAGGAATTCTAATGGGTTCATCTGCGCCATTATTATATTTTCCACGCAGATATTCAGCAAGGTAAGGTGTAATCATAATGCTCGTTGTAATCATGGCTGTCTCCTCTAAATATATTTTTGAAATAGTTTTTGTTCATTTTCGCGTCCTACCGTCCAACAGTCCAACAGGATTATTAAAGTTACTGATTATTATTTAGTTATGCAAATTTACCAAGAAGAAAATGCTGTTGGATGGCGTCCAACACGTCCAACAAATGGGCTTTTTGGCTGTTTTTGTTGGACGGCGATTGTTGGACGGTTGAAAATCGTCAATCCAACACGTCCAACAGCGTCCAACAAAACAACGGTTATGTAGTATATATATATAATTAAAAACAATATATATACTACTATACAACAGCGAGTTACATTTTAAAATGTTTTTCATTGTTGGACTGTTGGACGGTTGGATGGTGTTTATGAAAAGTTTTCCTTTCAAAACTCGCTCTATTTGCTCTCTTTTTTGATTCAGGGGGTACGGGGGATTTAAATGTAGGTTAATAGAACAATATGGATAGAAGAATGAGGCGCGAAATGTCCGTAAATCAGAACAGAAAAAGCAATTATTCCCGATGGGGTGGCCACCGGGAATAATGCGTTGAAGGAATAGAGATACTTCAGATACCATCAGAATTCGATGTCTTGAGGTGCACCGGCCATTCCGATAGGGTCGTTGTCCGGATTGGGAGTGGTTGATTCTTTGGTCACAGAACGCTTAAGGTCTATGCCATAGAGCTCTCTGAAAATTTCGTAGTTCAATGCTATACAGCTTGAATTGGCGCCTTGTTTTTCGACTTTCCTTACCATATTATTATCAATTTTAATGTCGATGCCGGTTTCATTGGGAATGTCTTCCTCAAATCCGCCTCGGGGAACTTCGACTACTTCGTTCCAGGTGAATCGCCGGGCGTGGATGAATCCAATGTAACTTGGGTTTGAACGAAGGTTTTGCTCGATGGTGGACTGCGTCGATTCTTCTTGGCTGTAGGAAGAGCGGGCAAACTGAGTGTAGATATTACTAACACGCAGGAAGAGCACTCGATTACCTGCAGGAACCGGTACCTCTCTCTTATCTCCTCCTGGAAGTTTGATGGTAAGTTTGTCCGGAGTATCAATAGCGAAATCACGTCCCTCACGGATGGCCTTGGAGTCTATCATGACATCCATAGCCTTGAAGAAGGTGGCCAACTTGTCTGTCTTGCTGATGAGTTCTACTTGGAATTTAATTTTATTACAAGCGATTTTGAAAAAATCTTTGTAGGAAAATGGAAGTTTCATATCTGTATAATTTTCGATTAAGTTGCATGTTGCTAAAAATAATGAAGCCGTTTTCATGAGACGGTCTATTTCTCCAGCATTAGGAAGGGCACTTTTTAGTTCATCGTAGGCTTTTTGCTTGAGTACCCGGAAATGCTCCATAAATAATGGACGGAGTTTGAGAATATCAAAAAGAACGTTAGAAAGGCCTATCTTGGCCGGATCCTCAATCTCTTTCAAAGTATTAAATAGTTCAACTTCTTCCGGAGTTCGATTTTTTGGTTTAGGTACCTCACAAACTATGATACGGGACATCAAGGCATTGTCATCACGTTGAGGAGTCTCCTGACCGCATATTATAACCGGTGCATATACCTTATCGTTCTCTATTTCTTTTCCGGAGACACCTTTTCGCTTCTGACGGCCATCACCGTCGTAAACGATACCTTTCAGTGCCTGAAACTTTTGATCTGAGATATCTTTATTATTGTATTCGTCGAGCACTACCGGTACATCTCTGAAGGTACTCATCAGTGTAGACATGGCAGCATCAGTACCAATGTTCAAGTTGAAAATGGGGATTTTTGGAGAAATGAAAAGGGAACGGATGGAGATTGCGATCTGAGTCTTACCGGAGGACATCGGCCCCATGAAGAAGGGAGCAGTAAACAAGCGGTCAATACAGTGAATGTTGCTACGGAAAGCGCACATAATGGCAAAAAGGACGGCCCATTTGCCATTATCGTTAATCTTGTAGACATCGTCCATCAGGGAAGCCCATCGCTCAAAAGTGCACCTTTTCTCTAACGGTATTTCCTTATAAACGAGCTGGGATATTAGCTCGTACTTGTCAGATTGACGTCCGGATCCAGCATATATTGTAGAAAACGCCGGTAGATAGTAATTCTTTTTGTTGTGAGTAACAACTCCGAGCTCGTTGACCGGGTCGAAGCGAGGAACACCGTCGATGGTGTGGAAGATGCCATTGGCAAAGGCGAAGAACATATTGTCTTCGCGACGGGAAAGCCCGTCCTCCTGCTGATTTCCGTAAGTGGTGACTTCGGTGCAGGTTACAAAATGTCTGCTCATATATTCACGTATTTTAGTCCAGTGCTTTTCCTCTCCGTTTGTGAAGTTAACCGCTTCGAGCATGATAAGCTCTTCTTCAATGGTAGCCTTCTTGAGTAAAGCCTTGGAGGATATTTCAATGTATAATGGATTTTTATAGTAACGCCGGGTTATCTTGAGTACACGTTTATTGGCCTCTTTGTCATCTGAATAGATATGTAACAGAGGAGTAAGATAGAAATCGCCTACCAGAGTATGCCCGGATTTATCATTTTTGAAAATGTAACATACAGGTTCATGGTCTTTGTTTATTTTGGGATAGTAGCCGCATTGATGGAACATCTCCATGTATTCCGGATTTTCACTGACATAGGAAGGCAGTTCTTCCGGATTATACTCTTCTTCGAAGTCATCATCAGAACGTTGAGCATTGATGGCCATACGGGACTTCCGTTTGGCGAGATAGGGTTTCAATATCTCGGTCAATGCAGTCTTGGTCAGACCAAGAGCGTTGTAGAAATAGGAATAGTTGACGATGCGAACGGAGTCATCAGCATAGCTGATAAGCTCTGCGCATCGTTCAACAAATGGCGAATGCTCTCCTTTGAACTTGGAAAAAAAGAACATGTGAGCACGTACATAGTATTTTGCAAAGTTGAAAGACTGGGTATACCCTTCTTCTTCGCTCTCCTCTTCGTATTCTTCATCTTCCTCCTCATCCTCGTCGGGATCATTGCCTGAAACTTTCTCTTTCTTCGTGGATTCGATTTCCACTTCTACTGTAATATTCGTAATGCCGGCGCGGTATACTGCAGCCAATGCAGCCAGATAGGGGGATTCTTCGCCACTCTTTTCTATGGAAAGTCCGCTTTCGTCTGTAGTAAAGAACTGGCTGGCCTGGCGAAGAAGCTGGATATCTGTAATACTGGGTATTCCGTGAATATAAATAATAGGTGCATCTCCATAGAGTGTGATGAATTCCTGATAATCGGAAGTGATGGTACAGGGTTCACCATTGCAGCGAGTCTCAGCGATCATTTCAATGCCGTAGATACCTGGCTTCATTTGCGACTCTTTTTTTAATGAAGCCGTTTTTATCTGTCGGAGAATGCTATTAACCTTGCGCTGGATGACCTCGGTATTGGTACCAAAAATGCTGGCTATTGCTTCGATGCATTTGAGAAGAAGTGTTTCTGAGGGAATGACTGAGGTTAGCGTGCAGAGTTGCTTCAGGGCTTCTTCTTCTTTATTAGGGTCTTCACCGGGATTTTTGCCTCGCAGGGAAATGGCGAAGTACTGAACGAAGTTCTGTTCGCGGTTCATGAGCCACTTTCCAGTATCGAGTTTGTATTCCTGCGCAATATTGTCCGGGTCTTTGCCTTCGGGAAGCGGAATGGCACTTACTTCGAAGCCAGCACGGAGGAATGCTTCACAATTGACAAGTGAGGCTTTGAGTCCTGCAGCATCGGAATCGTAGATTAGAATTACCCGGCGGGTGAAGCGACCAAGTAGCTGGATCTGTTCTGGAGTAAGTGCTGTTCCACTGGTGGCAACTACATTACAGACACCAACGGCATTTAGGGAAAGAACATCGAACTGACCCTCGACTACATAAGCACGGTCATATCGGGCAATGGCAGTACGTGCCTGGTATAGCCCGAATAGCTGAGTACCTTTTTTAAATAAAGGGGTATCACCGGTGTTGACGTACTTCCCAGAATTAGGCTGGGTAGTGAGCCAGCGTCCGGTGAAGCCATTTATATTCCCTTTGACGTCGAAGAAGGGGAACATGATGCGGTCTTTGAAAGTATCGAAAGTGAAACCTTTATCGCTTTCTTTTAAAATATCGACCTCGACCAGCTTCCGCTCAGAGAAACCTGCAGCAAGCATTTCCTTTTTAGCAAGGTTGCCTTCTGGTGCATAACCTATTCGGAAGTCTTTAATAACTTTATCTGTCAGGTTGAATCCTCTTTCGTAAAGGTAGAGCTGTGCTTCTGGAAGATGTTTCTCGAAGAAAGTGACAGCACCTTTCATTGCAATGCGCTGCGCCTCGCGTTCGCGATTTTTTGCAGCTTCTTCATCGGTCAATACAGGTTTAGGAACCTCTATCCCTACCCTATGCCCCAGCCAGCTAACAGCCTCGTAGAATGACATATTCTCGTGCTCCTGGAGGAACTCGATAACGTCTCCACCTTTTCCACAAACAAAGCACTTGAAACTTTGTCGTGAAGAGCTGACGGTCATGGATGGGGTTCGGTCGGGGTGAAATGGGCAAATCCCCAGATAGTTAATACCTCTCTTTCTTAGGGTGACGAATTCACCGATGACATCTACAATGTCATTAGCATCCTTAATTCGATCTCGTAGTTCGTTATCAATCATTATTTTCTTCCTCAAATATACAGAGTTGACGTGCTTCGAACGCTTCTTGCATCGTGACGCCGAAGTAATTAGATAGCGCGATATACTCTTGCTGATTAATATTCTTGCGTCCGTGGAAAATATCCCACCAGCGCATTTGATTAATGCCAACTTCACGATAAAAAGTGCGGGTTGGCATGAAGTTCTCCGGATGCCGGAATTTAATCCGGAGCATCTCTTGTATCAAGTTTCTTTTGACCGTCTGGCCGACAACAATATGTTTTCGATGCATATACAATTGTATGGCCAGAGGCGAACGCCCCAGTGACTCAGACATCTGCTCTGGAGTCATTTTATTGGCGTTGTCTCTTACGAACTTGTCTTCGTGAGGTTTCCACCTTCCATTGTTCATAGCTTTCTTTCCTCCATATTTGGGTATAACTGTTGTTAAATTCGTATTCTGGGTGTTTTTCTATATAGTAGCAGCAGAGCTTAATGAAAAGTTCCTGCTGATCCGGAATAATCTTTTCTTCGATATCGAAGTAACGCATGACCTTAAGCTTCTCAAGAACACTGTAAACCCTACGTTCGAAGTCAAGAAAGGCATCTGTACCCATCTCGGCCATGAAGTGGTCTATCTCATTAAGGTTATTTAGGCGGTACTGTCTCAGGTCGGTCATTTGCTTCAATTTTAAGAAGTTGATGTTCAATGCACATGAAGGTCTGGAATGCTATAGATTCCAGTTCCTTTTCACGGGGATTCCTGTAGGTGGATAATATGGAAAGAATAGATGATAGTTCCTGGAAGGTGATATCATGAAATCCGTATATTCCACGGGAATCTTTATCTAAATACATACTCATTGCTTTGTCATTTTTTGCTGTTCTTCGATACTTCGAAGCGGAAGATCGTATTTTCGTTGCCGTTTGGAAGAGTACATGGAAAAACATTGGCCGGCATCGTTCCATCGGAGTTTCTTCCATCTGACAATCGTTTTTCGCTCTCCATCGATGGTGACTCTCTTGGCTATTGGAACTTTACCATATATTTTGCAGACGGAACGTTTCTTAAGGAATATATGGTCTAATTTATAGGAGCAGGCGTTCATGGCGAGCTCAAAAATTGTGGTATTGTACATAGTGGAATTATTTATTAATTGTTATTAGTTATACTGCTCTTTCTTTTTCATTCCACGGGTTAAAGTCTTCCTCTATGGGGATTTCTTCTTCGTGATAATGCTTCATATTTTTATAGTTTTTAGTAAAAGGGCACATCCGAATAAAGATAAAGTGTCGAATTTTAAAATTATTGCTGAAATGGATGCGCCCTTTGATTTTATTACTACTTTTGCTATTGTCGAATTTTTAAATTATTAATTATGAAATTAATCTTATCAGAAGAGGAACGGCTGCATATAGCCAAAACTCTATTATCACGCTGTGATAATCAAATTCCATGTCCAATGTGCCACAAGGCTGGATTAAGTTTACAGAAACAGCTTTATTTAGTTTCAGGTTTCAATGTAACTCCAACCGGAATAGATGTAAATGGCAGGTTCCAATATATACCTGTTGCTGTTGCTGTTTGTGAAAATTGTGGGCACTTAGAACAATTCAGCCTTAAAGCCTTAGGGATTGAGTATTAGCCCGAATTCCTTGCCATTTAGAAGTTTGTCCAAATATTCACTTCTATTGGCATAACTTCTCTTTTTACAGGAAGACTTTATTTTCTCTAAGTAAAGTCTTCTTTGTTGTCTCTTTTTCTTCATACTACTTTTCTTCATTTCTATATTGTTTTACGTTAATTGATTATCAAATTCTTTAATGCAGTTGAATAGATACGCCGCCACAATTGGATTAACTGCATTTCCTATTGCTTCAAGACGGTGTACATTATAGGAAATCCCATTATCCATTCGCAAAAACTCGGAGTAATCTTCACTCCAAAACGAGCTGCCAGACATTCTGCTAAATTTCCCTCCTTGAATTTCGAATGACCGACTTTCCAGATTAAAGATTGTACCTTCATAGTGTATCTTTTCCCGTCCGATTTGGTGGGAGTCATAAGCGATACAGTAGAGCCGCTCTCTATTATGTGGAAACCCGAATACTTTATTCTGAATACACTTCCATTCTGCATTATACCCGATTTGGGAAAAGTCGCATAAGACTCGTTCGAATCCTCGAATAAGCAGCATTGGGCTGTTTTCAATGAGCACGTACCTGGGTCTAACTTCCCGTATAATTCGGAACATCTCATTCCATAACCCGGAACGGCTACCGGTGATACCTTCTCCTTTTCCGGCAATGCTGATATCTTGGCAGGGGAAGCCCCCGCTAATAATATCGACGTATTCAGGTTTTGATAATTCTTTGATGTCTTCATATTGCTTTGTATCTGGAAATACTTGTTTTAAGATGGTTCTTTGAAAATCTTCTATCTCACAATTCCACAAGGTGGGAATATTATTCATTTGTGCACCTAACTCGAATCCACCGATACCACTGAATAAACTACCATGCGTCATGATTGTATCTCTTTGGGAATTTTCATAAAGCACATCCACATGGTCTTGCCATGTCTTCCAGTAGTATGACCAAACAATGGCTACCGCAACAGGCATCTAATATGATTTTCGTTTCACTCATTTTTTACTTGTTTTTAGTTTGCTCCCGACATTGATGTCGGGAGCAAAAGGTTCATGTCTTATCTATTCTGATTCCATTTTTGGGTTTATCAATACAATTACCGACACCTTTGATTGAGCTGTAATCACCTTTAATTACCTTTACCATTGACTCTAATATATAGCGGTAAGTATTGATGTAGTTAGAATAACCAAAAGAAATCCAGGCGTTGACGAAAGATGCCTTTATTACATTGGTATTTTTAATGCCTCCTTCGTACCAGAAGTAATCACCAGATAGAGCTTTATGTGCTTGAAGGTATATTAAATACATTTCTCCATTATACTCTACGGAGCATTCCCATAAGTAGTAATCATAGTACCGATTACACTCAAATGAGTGGCTTATAATTTTCGCTTTCATAAATCTTCTTCAATAAAAGTATTGGTCGTATTTATAACTCCTGCTGAATCAATAGTTTGACCATCACGAATAAATATTTTATCATACATCAAGGCTTTATAGTTAGACTCCGTCATGTAGAATACACATACACGCCCATCGGCATACAATTTGCATTTCATAAATCCAGTACCTTCCACTGAACCTATTACATCTATTTGCATTGTTCTTTTTCCCATTTTAATAATGTTTATTAAGTTAGTAAATCATCGTGCGGAGCCGGGAATCGAACCCGGATGACCTTGCACCGCTTTATTTAAGATGGTTAACATGCCAGTAAGTTATCATCTCGGGGATATCTCGAAGGCGAAGCCGGGCTTTAATGTTTTCTCGATGGCGATCAACTGTAAATTTTGAGAGGGACAATTCTGCAGCAATTTCTCCGGAGCGCATATTTCGGGCGATTAATCTGAATACCTCTATTTCTCTATCAGAGAGCTGAGTGTCAAGTTCAGGTTTACATACTACTCCTTCTAATGGACATTCACCACGAAGAGGACATTTTACTTCTTCAAAAACAAAGTAACCGTTAGCGTCAATATCGTGGCTGAATTGGTCGTATTCACCAAAATTACATCTTATGAATCGATGAACAACGCTATATTCAAAAAATGTCTTATTCATAGTTCTTTTTGAATATAGTTCCATAAGAGCCGCATGAGCCTTGGGGTATCGATCCCGAATGACTGTCAACATATAATCTATTATATCCCGGTCGTTTTCTTTTAAAGAGCGAGCAGCTTCGTTCACCCCTTTAACTATGACATCTCCTTCAGGAGTGTTGTAGAATTCAATATTCGTCAGCATAGTACCTTTGGATTTACATCATTTATTATATTATCAATCAATTTTCTCTCCAATGGCTTGAAAGTGTTATTACGAAGCTTATAATAAAAGGTAGTATAAGACATCCCACTTTCCCCAAGAATGCGGCTTCGGACTGCCTCTTTGACATCATCAGACAAAGTATCATAGTAGTCTCTAAATGCCATTTTGTTTAAATTCTGTTCTTTTTCCATGGTTAGTACAATTTTTAGTGCTATATTTATACTGCAAACATAAAGCATTGTTTGTTCAAATCAAAGTATAATGTGATTATAATCATAGAATAATTGATATTTAGACAAATTATAAATAAGATAGCAAATGTTTAATGCCAAAAAGATAGAAATATTGATTGAGGCTAATAGGCTGACAAAGAAAGAGTTTTGTAAGAATGTAGATATTTCTTTGCAGACTTTAGATAATACATTGAAGGGGTCAGAAATAGGATCAAGAAAACTTGAGCGTATTGCGGATTTCTTTAAAGTGGCAATTGATTATTTTTATGATAGAGAAATTGAACCGTCGAGCATTAATATTGGGCATCATGTGAATGGTACTGGAAATAAAGTCTCTGGTGATATTACATTAAGTGAATGTCAAAAGGAGATTGAGCACCTTACTCAATTGTTGCATGAAAAACAGATTATCATTGATGAGAAGGAAAGGACTATCCAAATATTATTAAATAAAGAAAAAGAATAAGATGGAAAATGGAATTAGTTTCAAAACACCTCAAGAGTCATTTATTGAACTTAAGGGACAGCTTTATTGGGAAAATGATATTGTAGACCTTGAGGCTATTCTTATTATAAATATAGCTCATATTGTTGTTATACGTAAAGATGAGGATAGGGCTTTGATTTATTTAGTCAATGGGCTAAGAATCAAAACAGAAAAACTGTATTATAAAGTCGAAGAGTCACTTCAGGGAAAATGTAACTTTATCGGCAATGTGTAATAATTGAATAGACAATAATAGACATTTATCGGCAAATAAACATATATACAAATTGATAATAGGTTGGCACTCAATCTTTTTTTGTTTGAGTAGTGTTTCCCGCTACCCCGACTAAAGTCTAAAAGACTGAAAACTAATTAATTAAGATGACGTAGAGCTGATGCAATTTGCATCGGCTCTACGTCATTTATAGCAAAAATTGTGTTATTTGACATTCTTTCTATGCTAATAAAGGAGATTTTTTTATAACTATCTTATAACTGATTTTAAACTCAAGTAATGAGAAGGTCCTTGAAAAAACATAAGTTCATCGAAGAAATGGTAATTAATTATATAACTAAAATCTAATATTATGAAATGCTATTGTAGTCAACACTCCCCTAAAGAGGATAATAAATGTTCGAAAACGTTGAGTTTCTCGGATTATAATTCAAACATTATGTTTAAAGACAATCGAATTAGTCATAAAATGCAAAAGGCCAATATAAATAGTATCTGCCAAAGAACTACTGCTATAGATCCTCTTTGCACCCAATTTAAAGAAAATCATATCATAGAAAAGAGCAAGACCCCTAATATATGGGAGTTTACAGCTTGTGCAATAGATAAAGGAGCTCCAAACACTTTGAATTATATTCCAAATAAAGAATCGGTAGTTTATGTAAGGAATATGATAAATGAAGAAATAGTTACTAAAGTACAAGCCGATAAAGAAAAAATACCATACTCGCCAATAAGCATTCATGAAGTAAATCGTGTAAAGGTGCTTTCTAGAGATGATAATCAATTATTTAAAGATGTAAAGTATGCGCCGGGGCTTTCCAGAGATGAATATCCGTATGCATCTACAATTGAAGGTGGAAGTGATGGATACTGGGCGTATGTCCCTGTGCATGAACAATCAGTTCAAGGTGGTAAACTACAAGGATTATATAAGAGGCTACTAAGCAGTGGATCCTCAGAGTTTGATGTTGTTCTAGCATAAAACTCTTCAATATAGAAAGGACAGATAGAATCAACTAATTAAGAAGCTATGAAAGGTGAGCGACAACATACAGACTTTAATGAATATGATGACACCCCGGTAACATGTCCGAGATGTGGTTCTACTCAGATACACGCTGAAAAGATTGCTTATGGTCAATTTCTCAGTAATAAGATATTGATTAGCTGTTTAAAATGCGGTCATCAATTCAGATTAAAGAAACAGCCGATACCTGATAGATTAAGCCTGCATCCTCTTGAAAGGACTAAAGGTCTTTATGTGACGTGTCCCAATTGTGGAAAGCTTTCTGGTACGGCGTGTTATGCATGTCCAAAATGTGGCCGTAAGTTTTTGCAAGAAGACTTTGACAAGGCAAGAAAGATAAAAGGAACAGGTTGTTTTACTGTCATAGTGATTGGGGGGCTGGTTGTTTCCTTGTTATTTATGTAATATAAAATATAATCGCATGGAAGAAAACGCTCTTTTATCACATGAATTAGAGAGGTTAAAACAGCCTGTCAGAAGTGCTAAAAAAGAGTCGTTATTATAACTATCTTATAAAAAGAATAAGCTGCTGATTTTTTAGTAGCTTATTTTTGTATATAGAGACATCCAACAAAATAACTGCCTATAACTGATTTTTGAGATAAAGGTATGATAGCATCAAACTACATTTTTAAATAAAAATCTTTTGTCAGTGCAATATATTCCGGTGTAAATTGATGGTGTTCCACTTCAATACATAAAGTCTCTTCTATGCACTCATGTTCTTCGTGGCTGAATGAAATAAGTACTCTTCGGCTTGGTTTATCCGGTTTGGTGAAGACATGAAGACAACGCGAAGGGTACAACTTGTATTTCCAGGCTGTGTCAATTACTAACTTTTCTGCTTCGGTAGGAATGATAACACATACCCTCCCCTGCTTTTCAAGGAGATTTGCCGAGCGTCGAAAAAGTAACTCATAATTTAGTTCACAGGTATGACGTGCCATATTGCGTTGTTTGTCAGGGCAGTTCAATGCATCAACAAAATATGGTGGATTAGAAACTATCAGATTATATTTACTTTCAGTCCGAAATAGACTGAAATCGTTACAGATAACTTGTATTCGTTTTGTCCACGGAGAACGGGCTACATTCATCTTAGCCTGAGCTGCCGCAGCTTCATCTATTTCTATAGCCGTGATTTGCGACAATGGATATCGCTGTGCTAACATTATCGCTATCAATCCAGTGCCAGTTCCTATGTCGAGGATTTTTTGCGAGTTTTCTGTCTCTGCCCAGGCGCCTAGCAGCACTCCGTCTGTACCTACTTTCATGGCACATTTATCGTGCCATATAGTAAATTGTTTAAACAGAAAATAAGGATTTGACATAGATTGTAGTTGTTAATAGAGAGCAAAAATAGACAAAGTCGGGAATATTACGACAAATTTGGCACCGTTTTTGTCTTTTTATAGATAAAGGTGCTTTATATTAATGAAGAATAGATTAACTTTGCAGGCGCTTTATAAGCCCTGTCAGTATGACATAAACTTAAAAAGAACGAAATGAAGAAAAGACTTTACCTAAAAGATACGGAAGCAAGAGAAGAAGGAAACACTTTTTCAGTGATTGCTGATTTTGAGGGGAATGAAGAACAGTTGATGGATATTGAAGTGAATGAGATACTTCCGATATTACCTTTACGGAATATGGTTTTATTTCCAGGTGTATTTATGCCGGTATCTGTCGGGAGAAAGACTTCCATGAAATTAGTGCGTGAAGCTGAAAAAAAAGGTGCATATATCGGAGTGGTTTGCCAGAAGGTAGCAGAAACGGAGATGCCTTCGTTGGAAGATTTGCATACTATTGGTACGGTAGGTAAGATTATCCGTATCCTGGAAATGCCTGATCAGACTACCACTATTATTCTGCAAGGCGTCAAACGTATGGAATTGGAAGAAATTGTAGATACAACTCCTTATTTGAAAGGGCGCGTAAAAGCATTGGGGGAAGATATTCCTGACAAAAATGATAAGGAATTCCATGCATTGGTGGAAGCTTGCAAGGATCTGACTATAAGATATATCAAATCATCTGATATGTTTCCGCAGGATTCTGCATTTGCCATCAAGAATATTACGAATCCTATGTTCTTGGTGGATTTTATCTGCACGAATCTTCCGCTGAAAAAAGATGAGAAGATTGAATTGCTGCGTATTGATGCATTGCGTGCACGTACTTATCGTTTGTTGGAGATACTGAATCGGGAAGTGCAACTTGCCGAAATCAAGGAGTCCATACAGATGCGTGCACGGGAAGACATTGACCAGCAACAACGTGAATATTTCCTGCAACAGCAGATTAAGACCATTCAAGATGAATTGGGTGGTGGTGGCCAGGAACAGGAAATAGAAGAATTACGCCGTAAAGCAATCGCTACTAAGTGGAGTGCGGAAGTAAGAGACACTTTCATGAAAGAGGTGGATAAACTGGAACGTACACATCCACAATCTCCTGATTATAGTGTGCAACTCAATTATCTGCAAACAATGCTAAGTTTGCCGTGGGGAATATACACTACAGATAATCTGAACTTAGTCAATGCTGAGAAGACTCTGAATAAAGATCATTATGGCTTGGAGAAGGTGAAAGAACGTATTCTGGAGCACTTGGCTGTATTGAAGCTGAAAGGTGATATGAAGTCACCTATTATCTGTTTGTATGGCCCTCCGGGAGTAGGTAAAACCTCTTTGGGGCGTTCTATCGCTGCTGCCCTCAAACGGAAATATATCCGTATGTCATTGGGTGGCGTGCATGATGAAGCAGAGATACGTGGACATCGTAAGACGTACATCGGTGCTATGCCGGGACGTATTATCAAAAGTCTGATCAAGGCTGGCTCATCCAATCCGGTGTTTATCCTGGATGAAATAGATAAGGTGAGTTCAGATCGTCAGGGAGATCCTTCTTCTGCTTTGCTTGAGGTGCTTGATCCGGAACAGAATACAACATTCCATGATAATTTCCTGGATGTAGATTACGATTTATCTAAAGTAATGTTCATTGCTACTGCAAATAATCTGAATACTATCCCTGGACCGTTGCTCGATCGTATGGAGTTGATTGAGGTAAGTGGTTATATCACTGAAGAGAAGATTGAAATAGCCCGTCGCCATCTGGTTCCGAAAGAACTGGAAGCCAACGGTATGAAGAAGAATGATATCAAAATACCAAAGAATACGCTGGAGGCTATTATCGAGTCGTATACCCGTGAAAGTGGTGTACGCGAATTAGAGAAGAAGATAGGTAAAATACTTCGTAAATCGGCACGCCAGTATGCTACGGATGGCTACTTTGCCAAACAGGAAATCAAACCGGGAGATTTGTATGAGTTCCTCGGAGCACCTGAGTATACCCGTGATAAATATCAGGGCAATGAATACGCTGGTGTAGTGACCGGGTTAGCATGGACCGCCGTGGGGGGAGAAATCCTGTTTGTAGAAACTAGTTTGAGCCGCGGAAAAGGTGGGCGTCTGACGTTGACCGGAAATCTGGGTGATGTCATGAAAGAGTCTGCAATGCTGGCCTTGGAATATATCAAGGCACACGCTTCTTTGCTGAATCTGGATGAAGATATTTTTGATAATTGGAATATCCACGTACATGTGCCGGAAGGTGCTATTCCTAAGGACGGCCCCTCGGCAGGTATCACCATGGCCACTTCTCTCGCCTCTGCCCTCACCCAGCGTAAAGTGAAGGCAAATCTTGCTATGACAGGAGAAATAACACTTCGTGGCAAGGTACTTCCCGTGGGTGGTATTAAGGAGAAGATTCTGGCTGCGAAACGTGCCGGCATCAAGAATATTATTCTAAGTGAAGAGAACCGTAAGAATATTGACGAGATACAGGAAATATACCTCAAAGGGTTAACTTTCCATTACGTGAAAGATGTGAAAGAGGTGTTTGCCATTGCGCTGACCAATGAGAAGGTTGCCGATGCCATCGACTTGTCCGTAAAGAAAGAAAAGAAAGCAGAATGACATTCGACTTACAATATACAGACAGTAAAAGTAATGCGCGTGCAGGATTGATAACTACCGATCACGGGCAGATAGAAACTCCTATCTTTATGCCGGTAGGTACCGTAGGAACGGTGAAAGGTGTGCATGTAACCGAACTGAAAGAAGATATTAAGGCGCAAATCATATTAGGGAATACCTATCATCTATATCTGCGTCCGGGATTGGACGTACTGGAAAAAGCCGGAGGACTGCATAAGTTCAACGGCTTTGACCGTCCTATGCTGACAGATAGTGGCGGATTTCAGGTGTTCTCATTATCAGGTATCCGTAAACTACGTGAGGAGGGTGCGGAATTCCGTTCACATATCGACGGTAGTAAACATATCTTCACTCCAGAAAAGGTAATGGATATCGAGCGTACGATTGGTGCAGATATCATGATGGCGTTTGACGAATGTCCTCCAGGAGATTCGGATTATGCGTATGCCAAAAAGTCATTAGGACTCACACATCGTTGGTTGGACCGTTGCATTCACCGTTTCAATGAAACGGAACCGAAGTATGGATACCAGCAGTCTCTCTTTCCTATTGTTCAAGGATGTGTATATCCTGATCTTCGCAAGCAGTCGGCAGAATACGTAGCATCGAAGGGTGCGGATGGCAATGCCATCGGTGGTCTGGCAGTAGGTGAACCTGTAGATAAAATGTATGAGATGATTGAGTTGGTGAATGAAATCTTACCGAAAGATAAGCCACGGTATCTGATGGGTGTAGGTACACCGGTCAATATTTTGGAAGGTATCGAGCGCGGTGTAGACATGTTCGATTGTGTAATGCCAACCCGAAACGGACGCAATGGCATGTTGTTCACCAAAGATGGTATCATCAATATGCGTAATAAGAAATGGGAAACAGACTTCTCGCCTATTGAAGCAGATGGAGCTTCTGCGGTAGATACCTTATATAGTAAGGCGTATCTGCGTCATTTGTTCCATGCACAGGAGTTACTGGCTATGCAAATTGCATCTATTCATAATTTGGCATTTTATCTGTGGCTGGTGGGTGAAGCTCGCAAGCACATCATTGCCGGTGATTTCTCCACATGGAAACCGATGATGGTGAAACGCGTATCGACAAGGTTATGAAAAAACTGAACTGGAACATGAAAGGTATAAAGATGCCGGATAACTGGAAATGGTTGAAGCGGCTCGACTTCTACATTATTAAGAAGTTCCTTGGAACTTATGTGTTTGCCATTGCATTGATTATCTCCATTGCAGTGGTATTCGACTTTAATGAGAAGATGGACAGATTTATGTCACACGAAGCTCCTTGGAAAGCCATAATCTTCGATTATTATCTGAATTTCATTCCTTACTTTGCAAACCTGTTCAGTCCGTTGTTTGTGTTTATTGCGGTTATTTTCTTTACCTCAAAACTGGCTGAGAACTCCGAGATTATTGCGATGTTCTCTACTGGAATGAGTTTTAAGAGGATGCTTCGTCCCTACATGGTGTCAGCAGCTATAATTGCAATAGTAACATTCTTTTTGGGTTCTTATATCATACCCCAAGGTAGTGTGACGCGTATTAACTTTGAAGATAAATATTATAAGCAGCGCAAATCGAATACAGCTCGTAACATTCAGTTGGAAGTAGATTCGGGCGTCATTGCTTATATTGAACGCTTCGAAGATTATAGCAAGACGGGATATCGTTTTTCATTGGATAAGTTTAAAGACAAACAGTTGGTTTCTCATCTTACGGCACGATCTATCACTTATGATACAGCCTCCGTCCATAAATGGATTATAAAGGATTACATGATACGTGAAATGGATGGTATGAAAGAGAACATTGTTAAGGGAGACCGCATCGATAGTACTCTTTTTATGGAACCTGCCGATTTTCTTATTATGAAAAATCAACAGGAAATGATGACCAGTCCACAATTAAGCGAATATATTAGCCGGCAGCGGCAGCGCGGCTTTGCCAATATCAAAGAGTTCGAAATTGAATATCACAAACGCATTGCCATGTCGTTTGCATCATTTATCCTCACATTGATAGGTGTTTCTCTTTCTTCGAAAAAGACTAAAGGGGGAATGGGATTACACTTGGGGATAGGTTTGGCATTGAGCTTTTCATATATTTTGTTCCAGACGATTGCTTCCACTTTTGCAGTGAATGGTAATGTTCCTCCGGTAATTGCTGTATGGATACCGAATATACTCTATGCGTTCATTGCATTTTATCTGTATCAGAAGGCACCGAAATAGAGTAGCCAACTCAACTTAACAAAAATAAGAAGCCCCTCCCGCTCCTTGTGTTACCACAAGTGCAGGAGGGGCTTTTTTGTTGTATCCATTTCCTCTTTTGTCTTTGCTTCTTTTGACTCTAACGATGCTTTTTTCATCACATAAGTTTTAGAAGCAACCCCACTTTCGTCTTACAGGTTCTTTAAATCTTTCATGGCAATGTGCAGTGAAAGCTTAATTCAAGTAAGCTGAAAGTTCTGCAGCAGAGATGTTTTTGGCTATAATTACACCATTATCATCCAGTAAATAGTTAGTAAATCCCCGGCCTAAACGGTACTTTTTAAAGATGCCGGACGACTCGCCTTTAGTTTCCACGAAACAGGTGGGCGTAACTATTTGGTCCTTACGAATGGTTTCCTCGAAGATAGATTGATATTCATCAAATGATACGGAAACCATTTCCACATTATTGTTTGGAGAAGTTGAGTGAAGCGCATTGCTCAAACTTGCGTTTTGCATCCGGGATTGCGCATCATAACTTGCCCAGAAACTGAGTAACACATATTTTCCCTTCATCTTGGAGAGATTTTGAATAGGTTGTTGCTCAGTCGACATAGTTTTGATTTTAAAATCAGGGGCTATGTCACCCACATTTAAACCTCCGGTAGGTTTGTCTTTTTCTACGAAAGAAGTCAAGGAACTAATTAGTAATACAACAAAAATCCATTTTACATGCTTCATGTAAGGCGGTTTTGGTTAATACTGGTTGATTTATAGATGTTTGTCAGACGGTAAAAACAACGTCTTAGCTAACAAATATACAATCAACGTTTACTAAGATTATAGAACCACTCGTTCTAAATCGGCGACAAAGGTATAACTTTATTATTGAAAATCAAGTAAACGGTTGACTTTTTCATGTTATATAACATGTTTTGCATCTCTGGATACCTCTCTGCACAGTATTGATCCGGTGATTTTCGAATATATATTATGTGTTTTTATCATTTGTATCAAGTATGTCCTCAAGAGAAATAGGAAACATTTCATGGATATTACTGTTAAATACATATTTCTATGTTAATTGGTGTATATAGCAGGAATTTTATCTACTTTTGCACCGTGTTACTCATTAATTTAGATAAACAATTTTATATGCAACCGTTGAGCACAGAACTTATTCTTATTCGCGTTACGGGCGAAGATCGTCCGGGATTAACTGCATCCGTTACAGAAATTTTAGCTAAATACGACGCTACTATTCTTGACATTGGTCAGGCGGACATTCATAATACACTGTCATTGGGTATCTTATGCAAGACAGAGGAACAACATTCAGGATTCATTATGAAAGAGTTGCTTTTCAAGGCATCTTCTTTGGGAGTGACGATTCGCTTCTATCCTATTTCGGTGAAAGAATATGAAGATTGGGTCAATATGCAGGGAAAAAATCGCTATATCCTTACTTTACTGGGACGTAAGTTGTCTGCCCGCCAGATCTCCGCAGTCACCCGCATTCTTGCCGAACAGGGGATGAATATTGATGCTATCAAGCGCCTGACGGGACGTATCCCATTGGATGAATGTGATTTACGTACTCGTGCGTGTATCGAATTCTCCGTCCGTGGAACTCCGAAGGATCGCATTGCCATGCAAGAGCAACTGATGAAGCTGGCGAGCGAACTTGAAATGGACTTCTCTTTTCAACTCGATAATATGTATCGTCGTATGCGCCGTCTGATATGTTTCGATATGGACTCCACACTGATTGAGACGGAAGTAATTGACGAATTGGCCATACGTGCCGGTGTAGGAGATGAAGTAAAAGCCATCACCGAACGGGCCATGCGTGGGGAAATAGATTTTACCGAAAGCTTCCGCGAACGCGTAGCCTTACTGAAAGGGTTGGATGAATCTGTAATGCAGGATATAGCGGAACACCTGCCTATAACAGAAGGAGTAGACCGATTGATGTATGTGTTGAAAAAGTACGGCTATAAGATTGCCATTCTTTCCGGTGGTTTCACCTATTTCGGACAATACTTGCAACAAAAATATGGTATTGACTACGTATATGCCAATGAACTGGAAATTGTGGATGGTAAGTTGACTGGACGTTATTTGGGAGATGTTGTAGACGGTAAGCGGAAAGCTGAACTGTTGCGTCTGATTGCACAGGTGGAAAAAGTGGATATTGCTCAAACTATTGCCGTGGGTGATGGAGCCAATGATCTTCCGATGCTGGGTGTTGCCGGTTTGGGTATCGCTTTTCATGCTAAACCCAAAGTGGTTGCCAATGCCAAACAGTCCATCAATACAATCGGGCTCGATGGAGTGCTCTATTTCTTAGGCTTCAAGGACTCATATATCGATTTGCCGAAATGAGCTGAACTATTCCGCAAATATATTTGTTTCATATAATGACATCTATATTTGCGGAACCTCTTAAATATTAATACTATGAAGAGAATACGGAACCTTTTCTATCTCTCTTTGTTTTTGACTGTCCCTGGCCTTCAAGCCGTTGCACAAGAAAAACTTCACGTTAGCCTCCCTGACTCTATAACGACTGTTGGATATGCCACAGGCCTTCGCAAGAACCTTTCAGGACTTGTAGAAAGAATCACCGAAAACCAGATGAATAAAGACCAGATAACCAATCCACTGGATGCAATCCGCGGACGGGTACCGGGTTTGACTATTCTGAAAGGTTCCAACGGACCTGCAGCATTGGATGCTGTCCGCTTGCGTGGTACCACTTCATTGACTACTGGCAATGATCCGTTGATTATTGTAGACGGTGTTTTTGGTGATTTGAGTATGCTTATGTCTATCTATCCGGCGGATATTGAAAGTTTTGTTATCTTGAAAGATGCTTCGGAAACAGCGCAATATGGTTCGCGCGGAGCATCGGGTGTTATTGAAATTACCACTAAAAAAGGTGTTAGTGGGCGTACAAGTGTGAACTATAATGGTAGCTTCGGTATTGCTTCAAGCTATAAAACGGTAAGAATGCTCAATGGAGATGAATTCCGGGCAGTAGCTAAAGAACGTGGCGTTTCTATTCTTGATTTGGGAAACAATACCGATTTTCAGAAGGAAATAGAACAGACAGGGCTGCAACATAATCATCACATTGCCTTCTCCGGTGGAACAAACACCTCCAACTATCGTGTTTCACTTGCTTTGATGAATCGTGAAGGAGTAATTGTCAATGAAAAGTTGCAGAACTTCACATCGAATATGAATATGACGCAGTACATATTCGATAATTTTCTGAAATGTGATCTCGGAATGTTTGGTTCTATACAGAAAGAGCGTAACTTGGTAAATTTACATAAAGTGTTTTATTCGGCTGCTGCATTTAATCCCACTTTCCCTAATCATAAGAATCCGGAAACCGGAAGTTGGGATGGAAGTGTTCTTGCCAGCCAGTTGTCTCATCCGCTGGCATGGATGGATGTGAATGATAAAGACGCTACTTCGCATATTAGTACGCATGCACGGTTGACATTTAATTTGTCTGAAGCATGGAAACTGGCACTGTTTGGTTCCTACACCTATAATGTGATTGAAAATTCACAGTATCTGCCGGTTGCGGTCTGGGCGCAAGGGCAGGCATACAAAGGAACTAAGAAAATGGAATCGTTATTGGGGAACCTGATGTTGTCTTATAAGAAAGAATGGCGGAAGCATTTCTTTGATGTTTTAGGATTGGCGGAAGTGCAAAAAGACCAATATTCGGGATTCTATACCACAGTTACTAATTTCAGTATTGATGGTCTGGGCTATAACAATCTTCAGGGAGGTGCTCTCCGTCCGTGGGAAGGAACTAATTCTTATTATGAAGATCCTCGTCTGGCCTCCTTCATGGGACGTGTGAACTATACATACGATGATCGTTATATACTGACAGTGAATGCCCGTGGAGATGCCTCTTCCAAGTTTGGCAGTAATCATAAATGGGGTTTCTTTCCGGCTGTATCTGTTGCATGGGTAGTCGGCAAGGAAAAGTTTATGGAGAAACTGCCTTTCATTGACAATCTGAAAGTCCGCGCAGGCTATGGTTTGGCAGGTAACCAAAATGGAATTGATTCGTACACCTCGCTGAATCTGATACGCCCGAACGGAGTTGCTCCGGTAGGTTCATCACCTGTGGTCACAATGGACCAATTGAAGAATATGAATCCGGATTTAAAATGGGAAGTGAAACAGACCTTCAATGCCGGTATAGAAATGGCTTTGCTGGGTAACCGGTTGTTACTAACCGCCAACTATTATAATTCCAAGACGAAAGATATGCTCTATCTCTATAATGTAAGTGTACCGCCTTTCACTTACAACACTTTGCTGGCAAACATTGGTTCCATGCGTAATTATGGAACAGAGCTATCCATTGGCATAACTCCATTGAAAACCAAAGATATGGAACTGAATATCAATGCTAACCTGACTTTTCAACAAAACAAATTGCTTTCCCTCGACGGCAACTATCAGGGTGAACATATTTCAGCAACAGAATACAAGAGTCTTGCCGGATTGGATGGTGCCGGATTTCATGGCGGATATAATCATATCGTTTACCAGATTGTAGGTCAGCCGCTGGGGGTATTTTACCTCCCCCATTGCACAGGATTAGTATCCGATGGTAACGGAGGCTATACTTATCAGATTGCTGATTTGAATGGTGGTGGTGTTAGTCTGGAAGATGGTGAAGACCGGTACATAGCAGGTCAGGCAGTTCCAAAAACAATTCTTGGCTCTAATATCAGTTTTCGTTATAAAGATTTTGATGTATCGTTACAGATAAACGGTGCATTCGGACATAAAGTCTATAATGGTACTTCGCTTACTTATATGAATATGAATAGTTTCCCCGACTATAACGTTATGAAGAAAGCGCCTACACGGAATATAAAGGATCAGACAGCTACAGATTATTGGTTGGAAGATGGTGATTATGTGAACTTCGACTATATCACAGTGGGCTGGAATGTTCCATTGAAAAATACCCGTTACCTGCAATCGCTTCGCCTGTCACTGACGGTCAACAATCTGGCTACTATTTCCGGTTATTCCGGATTGACACCCATGATAAACAGTTCATCGGTGAATTCTACTTTAGGTATAGATGATAAACGCAATTATCCTTTATACCGCACATATACCATCGGATTAAGTGTAAACTTCTAAACCTTAAAGACATGAAAAGATATTCCATAATTCGTTCGTTTTGTGTTTTGGTCACCCTCAGTTGGTGCATGATCTCATGTGATGGTTTTCTAAAAGAAAGTCCCCGCGATGCATTACCCGAAGAAGAAGGCTATCGTAACATTACTGAACTTTATCTGAATGCGGTTGCTTCTCTCTATAACTACATTGGAGGAAATTCCGACAGTCAAGGATTGCAGGGAACGGGACGCGGCATATATGATCTGAATACTTTTACAACCGATGAAGCCATTATGCCTACTCGTGGTGGTGACTGGTACGACGGTGGTTTCTGGCAAGGACTATTTTTGCACAAATGGGGAATAAATAATGATGCGATACAAGCCACTTGGGAATATCTCTATAAAGTAGTTATGCTCAGTAATAAGTCTTTGGAACAAATTGAAAGCTATGCACTTACACATGCAGATGCAGAACTTCCAGCCTATCGTGCCGAAGTACGTGCTTTACGTGCAATGTACTATTATTATCTGACGGACCTGTTCGGTAGTATTCCGTTGGTTTTATCTTCCAAGGTTGCCTCAAAAGATATTGTACTGAGTGAACGTGAGAATATCTTTAATTTCATATTCAAGGAACTACAAGAGACAGCCCCACTCCTGCCCGCTCAGTTCAGTAACCGTTCTGGTAATTACTATGGCCGCTTGACACGTCCCGTAGCCTACTTCCTGCTTGCAAAACTGGCACTGAATGCAGAAATTTATATGGATAATAACTGGGTGGATGATACCCATCCGAATGGGAAAACAATCTTCTTTGATGTGGATGGCAATACATTCAATGCCTGGCAGACCGTAGAATTCTATTGTGACCAAATTACAGCTTTAGGTTATCGTCTTGAATCAGATTATGCCGCCAATTTTGCCGTATATAATGAAGGCTCTGTTGAAAACATCTTCACTATTCCGATGAATAAGACGCTATATACCAATCAGATGCAATATCTTTTCCGTTCGCGTCATTATAATCATGCCAAAGCGTTAGGTTTGTCTGGTGAGAATGGATCAAGTGCCACTATCGAAGCCTTACAGACTTTTGGATACGAGACAAACGAACAGGACCCGCGTTTTGATTATTGCTATTATGCAGGTACTGTTTATGATTTGAAAGGTAATGTCGTGAAATTGGATGATGGAACAGCTTTAGTTTACGAACCATGGAAGGTTAAACTGGATCTGTCTGATGAACCTTATGAAAAGACTGCCGGTGCCCGTATGAAAAAATATGAGATAGATGACAAAGCCATGAAAGATGGAAAATTGATGGAGAATGATATTGTTCTGTTTCGTTACGCTGATGTATTGCTTATGAAGAGTGAAGCCAAAGTCCGTGACGGACGCAATGGAGATGAAGAACTGAATCAGGTGCGTACCCGTGTAGGAGCACCGGAACGTACTGCTACTTTGGACAATCTTCTGGCTGAGCGCCAATTAGAATTGGCCTGGGAAGGTTGGCGGCGTCAGGACTTAATTCGTTTTGGACAGTTTACCCGTTCTTACAACAGTCGTCCGCAACTTCCCAACGAAGAAAGTGGGTATACTATTGTCTTCCCCATTCCCGAGAAAATCAGACAAATGAATCCGGAATGGGAACAGCATCCAGGGTATTAAAGGAATGGATTGCAAAGTAGCTTCATTCTTTTGTGATAATCACTTTATTTCCTATCTTTGCGACTAAATAAAAAGAAACATGAAGTTTTCCGAACTACAACTGAATGATCAGGTGCTTGATGCACTGGAAGCCATGCGCTTCGATGAGTGCACACCTATACAAGAGAAATCCATTCCCGTTATACTTGAAGGCAGAGATTTAATAGCCGTGGCACAGACCGGAACCGGTAAGACGGCTGCCTATCTGTTGCCTGTACTGAATAAACTTTCCGAAGGTGGACATCCTGAAGATGCTATAAACTGTATTGTTATGTCTCCCACACGAGAATTGGCGCAACAAATAGATCAGCAGATGGAAGGTTTTTCCTACTTCATGCCTGTCAGCAGTGTGGCAGTTTATGGTGGTAACGATGGGATACTCTTTGAACAGCAAAAGAAGGGGCTAATGTTGGGAGCCGATGTTGTTATAGCTACTCCGGGACGTTTGATAGCTCATCTGAGTTTGGGATATGTAGATCTCTCCCGTGTTTCCTATTTCATTCTTGACGAAGCCGACCGCATGCTCGATATGGGTTTCTTCGATGACATCATGCAGATTGTGAAGTATTTGCCTAAAGAACGGCAAACCATCATGTTCTCTGCTACCATGCCTGCAAAAATACAACAACTTGCCAACACCATTCTCAATAATCCCGCTGAAGTCAAACTTGCCGTTTCACGCCCTGCTGATAAAATTGTGCAAGCCGCCTATGTTTGCTATGAAAATCAGAAGTTGGGTATAATTCGCAGTCTCTTTGCTGAACAAACACCGGAGCGTGTCATTATCTTCGCATCATCCAAGTTGAAAGTAAAGGAAGTGACAAAGGCCTTGAAAATGATGAAGCTGAATGTAGGCGAAATGCATTCTGACCTGGAACAGGCACAGCGTGAAGAAGTGATGCATGAGTTTAAGGCAGGTCGTATAAACATTCTGGTTGCCACTGACATCGTGGCTCGTGGTATTGACATTGATGATATTCGTCTTGTGATTAACTATGATGTTCCGCATGACAGTGAAGACTATGTTCATCGTATTGGTCGTACGGCGCGTGCTAATAACGATGGTGTTGCTCTAACCTTTGTAAATGAAAAGGAACAAAGTAACTTCAAGCAAATTGAGAATTTCCTGGAAAGAGATATTTATAAAATACCTGTACCTGAAGAATTAGGTGAGTCACCCGAATACAAGCCACGTAGTTATGACGGAAGGGGCAAACGTAACTTCCGTGCTAAAGGACGAAATACCAATAAAGGTAGTGGAAATGCTCCGAAGAAAGGAGATGCTTCAAAAGGAAAAGGTAATGCTCCGAGAAAAAGTGCTAACCCTTCAGGAAAAAGCAACAAATAAGAGAAGGATTTCTTTAATAGATATTGTTTGATGGTGGAGTTTTACTCCACCATTTTTATATGTAATTGCTTATCAGTACCGATAGTCAGGCTTACGAGATGATAAACGGAACTTTCCGGAATACGGAGCATGGCTTCATAGTGATAGCCTTTTCCATCCACATTTATAAAATTCATGTCGGAAAGAATGGTCTGATTTAATACTTCCTCCGGAAAAATAGTTGCGAAAACTTTTTTAGTAATATCCTTGCCATACAGTAATTTCTTGCCTTCATATACACAGATATGTATCACGTTGTCATAGTATACATTGTCCACACCTATACCTTCATCAGAATATACTGTTTTTATTACTTTCATCTTAGAAGGGTTGATATAGACATAGCCCCGATAACGCGTTCCTTTATACATAACCACACTATCTTTTTTGATTACTTCTGAAGTGCTGGGGATAACTTCCACTTCCTGAGTGGAGAATGCCAGAGTGTCTTCCGGATTATCGGACTTATATAGCTTTACGATATCATCAGATAGAGAATGAAACCAAAAGCTATATTCCGTTTGACGGTCTATTTTATAAGCTGTAAGGGTATTTCCGCGTAAATAAATCGTATCACGAAGTACCTTGAAGTAAACAGGTGCATTTTGTGGGTCAGCATAATAGATCGTATCACCGCTAATACGCATTAACGGCATATCCGTCTCATCGTCCAGCCAGACACCTTGCAGCAATTCTTTAGCGGTTAAGTCTTCCCTGTCGGAATTTTCCCCATTTTTAGTACTGCTACAGGATGATACAAGCACAACGACGAGCACCATAGAAATAGTACCCCACTTTATCATAACTCTCTCTGTTTTATATTTTTAATGTCCGATGCAATGATAGGTAAATCCTTGCTCTTCCATTTCTTTCTTGTCATAGATATTACGCCCGTCCAACACCACAGGTTTCTCCATGGTTTTCTTGATAACTGCCCAGGATGGTAAACGGAATTCTTTCCATTCGGTAACCAGCATCAAAGCATCAGCATCAAGTACAGCATCATACATATCTTTGGCATAATAAATGCTCTCACCTATCCGACGGCGACATTCGTCCATTGCAGCGGAGTCGTAAGCCCGCACTTTGCATCCGGCTTTCAGCAGTTTGTCTATTAACACCAATGAAGGGGCTTCACGCATATCATCCGTCTCCGGTTTGAAAGCCAGTCCCCATAAGGCAATTGTCTTACCTTTCAGTTCGTTGTTGAAGTGCTTGCAAAGTTTGTCGAAAAGAATGCTTTTCTGTAGTTCATTGACTTCTTCTACAGCATGGAGCACACGCATCTGATAGCCATTTTGTTCAGCGGTTTTGATGAGTGCTTTTACATCTTTTGGAAAGCACGAACCACCATAACCAATACCCGGATAAAGGAACTTACGCCCGATTCGGGTATCCGAACCGATGCCACTACGTACCATATTGACATCTGCCCCTACCAGTTCGCAAAGATTAGCGATATCATTCATAAAACTAATACGGGTAGCCAGCATTGAGTTAGCCGCATACTTCGTCATTTCAGCAGACGGGATATCCATAAATATTACACGGAAATTGTTCAGCAAGAATGGTTTATAAAGCTTACTCATCAATTTCTTTGCACGTTCGGACTCCACTCCCACTACTACACGGTCCGGGCTCATAAAATCATTGATAGCATTTCCTTCTTTCAGGAATTCGGGATTAGAGGCTACATCAAATTGAATACTAACACCCCGTTTATCCAGTTCCTCCTGGATAGCGGCACGTACTTTCTTTGCAGTACCTACAGGAACCGTACTCTTTGTGACTACCAATATGTACCTCTGCATGTTTCTACCAATGGTACGGGCAACTTCGAGCACATAACTGAGATCAGCACTTCCATCTTCGTCAGGAGGCGTACCAACGGCACTGAAAACAACGTCTACTTCATTCAGGCAGCTCTCCAATGAAGTTGTGAAATGTAGGCGACCGGCTTTTACATTTCGGTTCACCATTTCTTCCAGGCCACTTTCATAGATAGGAATAACACCTTTCTTGAGCGCTTCAATTTTTTCACTGTTCGTGTCTACGCAAATGACGCTGACACCGATTTCTGCAAAACAGGTTCCGGTCACTAAACCGACATATCCTGTACCGACGATGGCTATCTTCATACTCTTTATTCAAAATATGTCGCATCCCGGAAGGATGGAGCTGTTTTATCTTTAGGAGATAATAAAAGTTGTTCTTCTGCTATAGGCCACTCAATTCCTATGGTTTCATCATTGAAACGAATGGATGCTTCTGCTTGTGGAACATAAGCATTATCTACTTTATAAATAAAGATAGCTTCCTCACTCAGAACAAGGAAACCATGTGCGAATCCACGGGGAATGAAAAATTGCCGTTGATTTTCCTCACTCAGTTCTGCAGAGACATATTTACCGAAAGTTGGTGATGATTGGCGCAAATCCACTGCCACATCCAGTACTTTTCCTTTTATAACACGTACCAGTTTGGACTGACAATATTCTCCTTTCTGATAATGTAATCCACGTAATACACCGAAGGAAGACTTCGACTCATTGTCCTGAATAAAGTGCACATCACCGATATGCATTTTGAATTCCTCTTCTTTAAAGGCTTCCATAAAATAGCCACGCTCGTCACGAAGAACTTTCGGTTCGATCAGCCATACACCATCAATTTCCGTTTGTATGTAATTCATCTTTTTCAGAATGTTTTTTGTACTTTCAACTGGCAACCTAAATTGTCACCATATATCTCTCCTATATCGAAAGCAATGGATACATTGAACCGCCATCCTTTCCATTTATGGGGAGTATAGAAAACTGATGCAAAAGTAGAAAAATTTTCTAATATATTAGGTATAGGTTTGAAAGGAGTTCCCCAAGTTTTATTATATGATAGTTTTGCGAGGTATGTCCATTCATTGCTGATGTCTCCACTCCAACCTAAATGCAAGGCTCGGATACGGTTGTATTTGAAACTCATGTCACCGTCTTTGTTATAAATGGGAGAAGCTATCAATGGGTTAGCCATAGTCATTCCCCAGTGTACCCAGCCGGGATACCACTCGTTGTTATAATAATCGTCGGCACCTCCCGTTTTCTCTACTACAGTGAAATCCACTCCATGCATTGGACCGCTCTGATTAGTAGTCTGATAGTATTCCAGTACAAAACCGTTGATGGCCTGTTTGTGGTTAGATTTGTATTCAATCCCCCATAAACCATCAAATCCGTTGAGTTTTCCCATTCCACTGAAATCATCGTAATAATTCTCCAGATAAGCGCTGATGGAAAAATCTTCATGACGATAAGTCATCCGTATATGTTCGCTACCCATAAAATTACCTTGATAGGCAATTTGTTCTCCTTCAGGACTACTGTCATCTCCACGACTGGGAATAAATACCTTGAAATAATCTTTCCAACTATTTCCCAAATCTCCTGCATCCATTCCGGCGCTTTTATATCCACCAAACTGTACATCCAAGCTCATACCCAGGTCTAGTTGCCACTTACCCTGTGGAACTCCAATGCGTAGGAATCCGCTTTTATGGTGATATTTGATGCTTTTAGTATACCAATAATCCTCTCCTACCTGCTTTCTCTGATATTTATTATCAGTAAACCATCCGTACGACATTTCTGCTTTTAAAGCGAGGCGTGGTAATACTTGCACATATTCAGGAAGTCCTATCCATACTTGTGGAATAGGTCTTGCATTACCCGACCAGGTTAGTCCGCCACTACTTAATTGCTGATTTAATAAAGGTGAGTCAATCTCTTTACTACCAATGAGTATCCCCAACCATTTATATCGTATGTCAGCATAAGCCTGTTGCAATATAAAAGTGGATGTAAAACCGGATGCAACCGCCATATCCAGTCCTCCTTCCAACCTCCACTGGCGGATTGTATCTGTATAAAAAGCTCCACCTCTTAAATAAGTATTATTGTCAATAGAGGATAATCCATGTTGATTGCTGACCTGCCACAAAGGAGTGTTGTCACCGGTATGGACAGATGCTCCATATTCAACGAAAGATGAAATGTTCTGATGCTTCAGTCCGCTTTGCGCTGTCATTACTGACGAAGCAGAAAAGCAAAACAGGATTGTAAGTATGTGACAGGTTATACGCATGAGTTTATCGGAATATAATTTTCATTGTGTTGAACATGATTTTCAGGTCTAATGAGAACGACCAATGTTCGATATACCATATATCATATTCTACTCTTTTTTTCATTTTATCCAACTTCTCCGTTTCACCGCGCAGGTTGTGTATCTGGGCCCATCCCGTGATACCCGGCTTCACAATAAGTCTTTTATTGTATTCAGGAATGATATCACAATATTGCTCAGTATGTATCAGCATATGAGGACGTGGCCCCACTACGGACATGTCTCCTTTAAGCACATTCCAGAATTGTGGTAACTCATCAAGACTGGTGACACGCAGGAAATGTCCTAATGGAGTAATACGTGGATCCTCATTGTAGGCTTGTTGCGTATCGGCTTCAACATTGGGCAGCATGGAGCGAAACTTATAACATGTAAATACCTTCCCATATAAGCCGTTGCGCTTTTGAGTAAATATAATCTTACCCGGCATCTTTATTTTGATGCAACACCCGATGATGATATATGCCACTGGATATATCGTAGTCAAGACTATCAATGATAACACTATGTCAAGTGTTCGTTTGAGTATACGGTTACTTTTCCGTTTCAACGGAAAAGTATATATTGAAGATTGTATATTCATTCTTAAAATACAGAATTCTTTAGTATATAGAACGTTAAATTGTTATCTATATTGTTTTATAATATTAGAGAATTATATATTTCTTTGGTCTGTCCGGCTATATTGGTCCAGTTATATGCAGACAAGTTGTAAGAAACCCGTTCTGTCTGAGCATTTTCCAATTGTTTCTTCAGAGCCTGTTGCAAACAGGATAAATCTCCACTTTTGAAGTAACATTCCTCCGGTAATCCTATTTCCTTATTAGCAGGAATATCACTTGCCAGTACCGGACAATTATAACTCATAGCTTCAAGTAGTGCGATAGGCAATCCTTCATGCGTGGAAGGTAATACAAATATCCGTGCGTATGTATATAATTGTGCAAGTTTTTCTCCTTTGATAAAGCCTACCAGGCGTATGTTCTTCTGCCCTTTACACATTTCTTTTAACTTTTGAGTATATTCATCCTGATAATCAGCATCCCCGGCTATTACTAATTTTATAGATACTGGAGATAGTTGTTTGAAGGCTTCAATTAGTTTATCAAAGCCTTTCTCTTTCACAAGACGCCCTACTGCTAAAATATAACCATATTCTGTCAAATCCAGACTTTGAAGATGTTCAGTGCTACGTGCAGGAAATACTGGATTTATTCCATTGTAGATCAGTGTTATATTTTTCTTATCTGGATATTTCTGTTGAATCATTCGTCTGATATGTTCAGAAATAACTATGATATGATTAGCATAGTACATTCCTGTTTTTTCTCCCATACGAAGTATCCATTTGGCAAACTTCCCCCATTTATCACGATCATAATCTGGACCATGATGGGTGATTACCGCTTTCATACCTAATAATCGTACTAAAGGGGTCATTAATGCCGGACCTACTGCGTGAATATGTACAATATTCGCTTTTACTTTGCGTGCATACAACACGGCTAAAAAAGTATGTATGAAAGCTTCCAAATGCTTGTTACGCAGCACTCTTATATCTTTTATAATAACTTGTTTATATACTTTTACAGAATGATCCACTGCATAATAGGGACGGCGAACAACAATAATTTCATGCTGTTTATCTGCAATTAATGGATAGAGCTCTTCGCAATGCGTTTCTACTCCTCCTTGTATACCGGGAATGCCTCTGGTCCCTGTTACTACAATTTTCATATTTCTTTATCTTAAAGACAAATATATCTAAATTTTAAATGCTTTGAACAACTTCCAACCATTTTCGATAATATAGTTCGGCAGAAAAGCGTTCACATGAGGTTAAAGATAGTTTTTGTCTATCTACCTCCGAAGAAGAAATAAACATATCCGAAAGAGATGTTATAAGCTCTACTTCATTAGAAAACAGGCGATTATCAGCATCTTTTTCTAATAATTCAGGAATACCACCAATACGCCTACCGCATACGGGAGTGCCACAACATAATGATTCGATAGCGCTGAGTGGATTATTTTCATAGCAAATAGAAGGAACCATAGAAAATTGTACTCTCTTCAATAATCCAATAATTTCCATAGCAGATAAATGTCCGAGGAACTTGATATGATTAGATGAATAGACTCGTTTCAGTTCATTTTCTAAAGGCCCGTTTCCCGCTATATATAGTTTATATGGTAAACGATCTGCGACTTTTAGCAATTCTATAACTCCCTTTTCTTCTGAAAGGCGCCCTATATATGCATAAGCACTTTCTCTTTCTTGTGACGTTGATTCGATGATGAATTTAACTTTCTCGTCGTTAATAAAATTGCAGATAACGTGAAGTTTATCCGCCGAATAACCTCCTTTCATCATCTTCTGTGCTATAAAATTACTGGGACAGATAAAAGCATCTGTCCATTCAGATAGTCTTTCTTTATTCCAATATACAGCTTCACTCCAGGCGAGAAGACTGGCAAGAAAACTATTTTTCATGCATCGGCGGGATACAACCTTGGATTTGTCTGTGAAACATGCCTCACAAGGCATCCCATTACAGAGGCAAGAATATGCAGGACATATCAACTTATAATCATGAACGGTCCATATTACCTTAATACCTTTTTTATGTGCCAATCTGGCAACTATAGGTGAAAGATAAGAATGTATATTATTTAGGTGAACAATATCCGGCTGAAAATCATCTAATATTTTCTCGTAATTTCGTCTTATTCCAGTTCCGAAGATACGTAAAGCTGCATTGATTTTTCCACTGATTGATGGCTGAAAGAAAGATACCTCTTTTGCGAAATATTTATCCTCATTTACATGGATATTCTGCGGATGATGCATTGAAAAGAAACAGACTTCATGTCCTTGCTTTTGCAGCATTTCTCCCAAATTCATGGCATAAACTTCCGCTCCTCCACGTGCATATAAGAATTTACTGACTATAAGTATCTTTAATCTTTTCATATTTTTATGCAATAAGCTATTATCAACTGCAAATGAATTAGTTTACTATTAATTAGGGATCTCATTGATGTTGTTGTCTTTGAAATATCCTTTAGTAATTAATAAAGAAGATATATCCCACATCTCATCAAAGTTCGTTTGCCCATTTTCATTCTTACGAAATATACTTTGTCCTATCCCTTTCCAAAGATAATGATTAGCCCCCATTATATCTAATAAAGTAGGATATACATCAATTTGTCCTAACTTCCCTTGATACTTTATTGTATATGGGGTATTCAATACAATCAATGCAACTTCCTTGTCTTCAGGAAGCACTCTCTTTCTGTGTTCGATGACATTTTTATCCACTTCATCGTGATCAGATACAATGGCTATGACAGAATTATCGTACAAGTCGGCTTCCTTTAAATTTCTAATGAATTTTTCTAATTCAGAATCGCAATAATGAACGGCTTCCAAATAATTCTTTATTTCGGCAGAATATTGATTTGACTGGGATATGGCAGTAGCAGGAACAATAGGTTTATCATAAGGTTGGTGCATAGATAGTGTTACCAATTGAGCGTAAAAGGGTTGCTTTGTTGTCTTTAAAACTGTAGTTGCCAATTGAAACATTTCTCCATCTTTAGCTACATCAGCACCATTATGAGGTATGTAATTCCGATCATAAAGATTTTCAAAACCATAACTGGAAGCAGTTACAGTTTGATTCCAAAATTTAGCATCATCACAAATAAACTCTATAGTCACATAGTTTCTTAATGCTTTTGCAAGTGAAGGGTAGGATGTTTTTCCGTATCGCATAGCAACTGCCCCTTTTCTCAATGGAAGTATTCCTGTGTTATACATAAAGTGTGCATCACTTGAGCGTCCGTCTTTTACTTGAGGTTGTACTTTTAAAGCTATGATACTATTATTCTGACAACAAAGTTGATTTAAATAAGGTGTTATTTCTATATTGTCTATTTTGAAATTTATCACCCATGAATTTAGCGACTCTATAATAATAAGGATTAAATTTTTTCTTTCAGGAACTGAATAAGAGTTATCAGTATAATGATTTCCATGGCTTTCAATGTAATTTTCTATTTTAGTAATTTCCTGCTCCGTTAACTCTTGGGCTTCCCATGTGGTTTCAACAATAGAATATATCCCTAAGGCAACTAAACCGTTTATACTGAAATAATAAGCATAACCATTGGAGTTAGTGTATCTTTCCCAAATGTTATCTACTTTGCCTTTTCCTTTCATATAAAAGGCCGAACCATTTGCGATATGAACCAATATGACAAATGTAATGAGAGATACTATATATAGATATTTTGTTTTACCTTTTACCCACTTATTTTCATTCCTGCGGAAAAGTATATAGTCACTGATCAATAAGAGGATTATTGATATGATTATACTCCAGTCAATCGTATGTATAGATGCTTTTATACTTTTAATCAGTAGAGGAGAAATATTAGAGAACAGAGTGAATGAAGAGAAAGGCATAAGATCATTGTAAGTACGAAAGTACCATAATTGTGATAGTGTCCAAATCGTGAACAAAATAATTATTATCCAGATACAACGACGATATTTTGCTGGCAAAATCCAATATGGTAACAACAGTATTATTGCATCAGCAAGGGAGCGTAATCCATACGTAAGAATCTTGTTATCGCTGTCATATTTCAATATCGTTTCATGGCGTAGCACGAAAAAATGAAATAAGATGACTGCTATAGCCAGTAGGAAGAAGCAATGTTCCGAGTGTTTATTTCGTATGTGTTTTATAGATATATTCATTGTATAAATTGATATATTGTTGGGCTATCAGCTTGGAATCAAAATTAACTGTTACAAATGTCTGTGCTTTATCAGAAAGTTGCAGAGCTTCTTCATAATGTTTAATTATATAACGTAACATCCGACAGAGATCATCCACATCGTTGTGCCTGAAATAATAACCTTGTTTACCTTTGTCTATTATTTCTAAAGGAGCGGGCAGGTCAGATACAAGTACAGGGACTCCCGCAGCCATACCTTCAGCAATAGTAAGTCCAAATCCTTCGCTTATTGATGGTTGAACCAATAAGTGATAATCACATAAATGATGATATATCCATTCTATATCACAATTACCTAGAAAGTTTACCTGTTTCTCCAGTTTGAGCTGTCGGGTTACTTCTTTCAGATAGTTATAAGAACTGCCATCCCCAATAAAATCTATACTAATATGGGAAGAAGATAATCTATGTAAAGCTTTTAATATTAAATCTTGTCCTTTAATACCATGTTCCAATCTGCCTACTTGCACAATGCGAAAATTTTGTTCAGCATTGGGGATATTCTTCTTTGTTCGCTGGATTGCAGAAGTTGAAATTCCATTGTATATTACTTCCGGTCTACAAAGTCCTCGATTTTCAGTATTATCGGCCACAGCTTTGGAAATTGCCACTGTCTGATTATAAAGCTTGTACCCTTTTAATGGCAAATTCATTGCATGAATAGTCAATATCGTATGGTAAAAAGAGCGAATGGGTATATAAAGGATAGCATCCGAATCATGGATATGAAGTATATCCGGACGGAACTTAAAGACATATCTGTTCAATTGAAATACGTCCAGAATATTACGACTTGCTTTTTTACGATTGATACGGAACACTTGTATTCTACTATCTAATTCGTTCAATAACTTTTGAGAATATAGATTATTGATAATGCATAATCCTACTTGATTACTTTGCACTTGATAATTAGCGAGAGTAATCACCATGCGTTCAGCACCGCCTACATTTAATGAGTATATCAGATGTAAGATTCTCATTTCTTAAACATATATTTTATATGAGAATGAATAATAATAAACATACGCATCAAATATCCCAGCTTTAATATTTTGAAAACCTGTAATAACTGGTTCTTTGGCATTAACTCGTCATCTCTATAATCATTGACAGCTATTGCCAGAAAACGATATTTCCTGATGCGTTCATGTATTTGCGCTAATGCTCCGGCAGCTACATAATCATCATAAAAATCATATATAATGTTTTGCAATGCTATGTATTCCAAACGTATAGCGCGTGAATTGTTTAACCTATACTGTAAAGATACAGAATCTTGTCTGTTCAGTTCCGTATAGACTATAATTTGGTTAGTGAATAACTGCTCTTTTGAATAGCGGTGCAGTTTTAGAAAATTAGTTTCTTCATAAATTCGTAATTCTTCATTAAAAGGGAATTTTTGCAACATACCACGATTCATAACATGTACAAAATCACCACCAACCTTGCCTCTTAACCAGTCAAAATAGGTTAGTACAGTTTGTTTTTGCTCTAATAGGTGATAGGTCTCATAAAAAGGCATACGTCCATTTGTCGCAAATAAATAATGAAGATAAGAGGGAGATTCTTTTATAGTTGTTCGGATAAAAGCAATCGCATTTTCAGCAAGATAGTCATCGCTATCCACAAAAAGGATATAGTCTCCGGCACATTTTTGTATGGCGGCATTTCGTGCTGCTCCTACTCCGGCATTACATTCGTATGTTAATAAATGAATATGCGGATACTTATCGGCAAACTGTCGTACTATAGATAATGTAGCATCGGTGGAACCATCGTTCACAATCCAGTGTTCTACTCCTTCAGCCTGAATTGCTACACTCTCTATACATCTACTAATGCAGTCTTCCCTGTTATATACCGGTGTAATAATACTAATTTTCATATTTGCATTTTATTTTTCTCAGTAGCAGGAGAGTACATCCCAACAGCATTACTGATTTAACAACTTCCATTGAAACATCTGCCACAGCATAACCATTCACACCTTTTTGCTCAATTAACCAATAGTACAAAACGCACGTAATTATGCTGCAGGGGATCATCAGAAGTGTATATGTTTTTATTTTACGCATAACGAATAACATGCGTGTTGATACAGCAGTGATAATAGAAAATGGGATACTGATAATAAGTATGCCCAGTACTTCAATAAATACTTCAATATTTTCAGGTGTCATGGCTCCATTGCCAAAGCATATTTCTACAATAGGTCTGCGAAGAATAAAAAAGAAAATAGCGCCAATCAAACTTAAAAGTATTGACTTCCCTCCGATTTCCATATAAGTACGCTTCATTTCCCGTCCGAGATGTTTGGAATACAACTCACTCAGTTTTATTTGTAAAACAGCAAAAAGCTGAACTAACAAAATCATTGGTGCTTGTAATAGTTTGTTGGCATAAGTTATCACTGTAATAGTTCCCGGATAGAACATGGAAAGGAGGTACATCGGAAACATAGTCGTGAATGCCATTGTAGAATCATTTACAAGCTTGACACATATATCACTGAAACTATCTTTCAGATGTGTAAATGAAAAACATGAATAACTCCATGATAGATTACGTTTGATAAAAATGACCAGCCATAAAAAGTTTATTATAGTTGCAATACCAAAACCGACCGCCAATGAAAAAACGCCGAGTGAAGCATGAAATAAAACTATGAAAAGAATAATGAATATGTTATTGATTACAGTAATGATTTGTGGAAAAATAAAATACTTATAAGATGCCAAAACTTCTACATATACAACATTGATTATATAAGGTATGGAGGCAGGTAGTAAAATATATAATAACGGCAAATGTATATCAATATCCTGTGCCGAAAAATTGGAAAGCAATAACAGGCATTCTTTCCCATTTATCAGTATAATGCCTATAATGATAATTGCTATCGAGAGAATGGTATATAAAAAAGCATTCAAATATGCGTTTTCAGTATGAAATGAGTCTTGATTCCTTAATAACATGGAGCGGGGAATCAGTATGGAAGAAGTGATGCTTTGAAGAATTTCACAAGCAGCTATCATGCCTCCGAACATATAAAAATAAATATCCGTCCCCGTTCCGGCTCCCAGATAATAAGCGATCAGGAAGTTCTGGAAAAAAGCGATGAATTTTACTACAACGCTTAATCCCGCAGAATATATAGCTCCACTTTTATATGACTCTATCTTGGCTTTCATATAGAAACAGACGACTTAACATTCCAGATTTCTTTATTCGCAAGTAAAACACATCCCAAAGCCAGTCCTAATAATAAAAGTCCATGTGGAATATTCAGACCGGCGAATCCTCCGACACCAAAAATAGAGATGCAAACAAGAGTTACAAGATACAAATTGCTATACTTATATTTTCGAAGGAAAAAGTAAATGGCAATATAGAATAAATGTTGCACACAAAAACCAATGAGTCCTGTATCAAGTATAGTCTGGACTTGTGTAACCTCTACTAAAGAGGCTACCTCTTCGGCTGCCGATTGATCAGAGTAATATTCATTATGGATGATGTAATCATCATTGGTTGTTAACTCGTTATGGAGAAACCCAAACCCAAGCATGAGCTTTTGTGTAGAAGTGAGCAATTCTATTTTAGGAATGATCTGTGCACCTCTGTCAGAACCGAATTCAGCCAGATTGTCCATGTCACTCATAGCATCTTCTACAGAACGATAAGATGCAAAGGAGGTAAACTGACCTACCAGATGTTGAACACGCAATGCTCCATTCATTTGTCCGTCTAATACATATCCGGCGGCCAACATCACAGATCCGATTACCAAATATATGATTTTCTTCTTCCATGTACCATAAAAGCAGAAGATGGTAATCAAGACTCCTCCTATGACACTGAATGTTTTCGTACAAATTAATCCCAGTGCTATGATCAATATATATTTTAAGGGAGTTTTATAGAGATAAAGCATAGGAAATAAAAGTAGTGCCACAAAATACATTCCCGGAGGATATATTCTGAGAAATTCACCAAACAGATTCATCTCTAAAGTCGTATAGGTCAGATCTCCCCATGTTGTACGCGGTACTAGGATATTACTACTGAATACTAAAGAATCCAGAATGTAGAAGCTACTGATAATTAGCACATAAATGAACAGCTTTTTGAAGAACTTATCGATTTCGAAATCATGATTTCTGAAAACCAACAAAGGAAAGAGAAAATAAAGAATATGCATATATAATCTTAGCCTTCTTATTTGTACAATCAAGGTTTCGTCACTCAGCATTGCAACAAAAATCAAGAACAATATATATGCTGAAATCAATATCAGCAGTTTACTGATGTTTTTCTTCTTCCAATAAATAAAGAATCCGGCTATATATACGATGAATAGCAAATCGTGCATCTTAATGGGAAAAGTCACATTCTCATCATAGAAACCAAATACTCCAAATAAGATCGTACTTTGTAACAGGAAATCATACTTGTTTACTATCAGTGAGAGATACAGGACGATGAAGACTAATATATATGCAAAAGGAAACTCCAGACCTAACAAGGACATGGATAATAAGAAAGAGACCGGAAGAACAAAATCCTCCGGACATAATCCTAACTGTTCTTTTTGCAACATTTCCAAGCTCTTCTAATATCTAACTTTGATGTAACAACCTGCTCCTATAATTGCAATACTCATAGCAAAAGCCAACAGTCTCATGGGGCGTGGGCTGACAGGCGTCTGTAAAGTATAGGCTTTATCTACAATTTCAGCTTTAGGAGTAGTTACAGCCATAGACAATGCATTTTCTTCTTTTTTCTGCAACAGGAATACAAATAATTCCTGCTTGATCATCTGTTGGCGCTTGATATCAATAAACTCCCTTTCTTGTGTAGGCATGCCTTTAATACGAGCCATGAAATAATCTCCTTGTTCTTGCAAGTTTTCCTTAGCATGGCTGAAACCGGACTTCAAACTCCGGATAGTTGCCAACATATTGTCATGCATTGCATCTATCTGTTCGTTCATGATATCGAGGGTTGGAGTATTTCCCTGGGTTGTTTTTAATAATCTTAAACGTTCCAATAGCGCTTCGTTGTATTTTTGAAGTCCCTCTAAAACGGTACGGTCATTCAGTCCGATATTTAAAGGAACCAGTGAGAAACGGTTTTCTGGTTTCAGCAAAAATTCCTCCACTAACTCAATAACGGTATATTGAGTTTCTGCTTCAATCAACCGTTCTTTGAAATTAGTACTTTTATCTAGTATAATTTTAGCTTCCGCCTCAATGTCAGTCAGAGAATTTTCTTTCTTATAGCTTTCTATTTGTTTTTCTATTTCTACCAGTTCTTTTGATATAAGATTAATACGCTCATCCAGAAAGAGTACCATATTGCCTGCCAGAGCATTTCGGCGTTCTTTGCTGGAGGTATTATAAGAAGCAATCAATTCGTTCAGGACATCTTTTCCTTTCTTGATGTTTTTTTCTTTAAGTTGCATATTGATGATGTTGGCCTTTTTAGTCGCAAAATCCACCTCTACTTCTTTTTGTAGCATTTCGGTGGCATAATCATATCCGGAAAAACTGACTTTTACATTGATTTCTTTGTTAGGGTTATAAAACTGGGTTGTCTCTATCTTAAAATCTCCATAAGAAGTTTGCATAATGAAAGGTAACGAAAAAGTCTCCTCATGTAAGGTTTTAAATCCCTTGGACATTTTTACTTTTACATTTTTTCCTGAACTTTTGATTTTGAATTTTAAAGTCGCAGTGAGGGTGTCCGCAATATCATTTATAGGAGTAATAACCACAGGACTGTTCTTATAATAAGATATTGGAAATATCCATTCACCGGAACTATACTTTTCATTCAGATTTAAACTCTTAACTACACGGCGAAACATAGAGAAGGAACGAATCAGTTCTATTTCATTATGTATGCTGGAATTTCCTCCGAAAACGTCGGTTAAAGAAAATCCTTTCATCATCGACTGCATCTGATTCATTGGGCTACTTTCTTTTTCTTCCACAAGGATGTTTGCTGTTACCAAATAAACAGGTTTGGTTATATATATATACAATATAGCAATGCTGATACATACGATGAGACTGACTAGGAATATTTTCCATCTTCTCAAATAGAATACTAAAATTTCTTTTAGTTTCCCGATATCATTCAATTGGTTTTGTTGAGACATAACAGTGATTTTATTTTACCAATAATGCGATTCCTAATGATGCCAAGACAGAAATGGCGCTGATTATAGTAGAAGCTAATGATATATTGAATTGTTGGTTTTGGCTATATTTGGCATTACCTTTTCGGGCCTTGTTAGGTTCTACATAAAGCACATCGTTTTGTTGTAAATAGTAATAAGGTGAATTCAGAGATTCTATAGAAGTGAGGTCAAAACGATGATATTCCTTTTTACCTCCGTTATCACGTATAAGTAATACATTTTTACGATTACCATAAATGGTTAGATCTCCTGCCATACCAATAGCATCAAGAATAGATAGACGTTCATTGGGGACACTGACCGTACCAGGTTTAGTTACTTCGCCCAGAACCGAAACTTTAAAATTGCGTATTTGAACTGTTACAATCGGATCTTTTACATAAGTAGCCAGTTTATCAGTCATCAGATCCGTCAACTCACTACGAGTCATTCCTGCTACAGAGATTTTGCCAAGCACAGGGAAGTCAATTTTACCATGAGAATCTACCAAGTATGTATGTAGTACAGGTGTCATGGTTACATTGGTCTCACCGGGTGTCATATAGCTGGACAAAGGCATATTGAATACAGCCACAGCATTAGGATCCACTCCTGATATAGTAATAGACAATTCGTCATCAGGCACTATTTTAGGGGCATAATTAATGCTATCTCCGGAATATGCAGCCAAATTATCTAGATCTTGGAAATATGCAATTGAGTCGTTCGTTGTTTTGCACGACACTAATATTAGAAGTGAAAGGGCAGGTATCAGCGTTTTAATCTTCATCGTATACTTTAATATTTTTATAGTTTGATTGGTTGCAAAAATAACTCTCTTATGCCAATAAACGTTAGTTTTTCCGGTTTATTGTTGAATTGTCTATTATTTATGCATCAGCATTTAAGAAAAATCGTAGTAAAATAGGCAGAATTCTTAGTAGATTTGTACTATTTGATATTCAGGATTTTATAAACAGTATTTTTCAAACCTGCAAGAAGTTAACTCCTTGTAGACAAACTCTTAATTTCTTGCTGTGTAAAACTTCCCTCTGTTTTTGAACGAAAAATTGGACTATGCAAAATATTGCGAGTTTTGTCAACTATGTAATCTTTAAATGGACTTAAAAATATGATTGCTCAATGACATTGTTCTATAATAATTAATGCTGTAAAAAAATATTACAATCTTTTCTTTGAAGATAGGTTCAAACAAAGCTTGATGGTACTACTATCAAAGGTGTACACCATTTCTTTACGACCGATTCTGAAATAATCATTCTTATAGAAAAGATTAAAATGTTGTATATAAGTAAATTATTTAATGATTTAATTGTATTATAGCATATATGTGTTTCTTAACATATTAATATTTTGATATTTTGAAATTCAATTGACTAATTTTCATACATATTTATTAACCTCTAAAAAAAATATTATGAAAAAAGTACTATTCATGTTATTGTTTTTATTATTGTGTGTAAATCTGTATTCTCAGAACTTTACCGATCAATTGAATGCTGGCGATGATGAACCAACGATATGGGAAGGTTGGGGGGCCGCAGTAATGGTGAGAGGAGTCGGAGATTATACGGATCGTGTGTGGATATCTAAGTATTGTACGGGAAAGGATCATACTCAAATGAGAATAAATGTTGGTGATAATCAATTAGGTGATGATTGTGCTGTGATAGGTATAACAGTTGAAGAGGAGCCTGGTTGGAAAGGAATATACTATTTTTATAATAATGGGAAGTTTGGAATTAAAACTTCAACTCCTAAACATGAGTTAGACGTAAATGGGACTACTATCACAAAAGATTTATTGGTAACAAGTGGCAATGTAGGTATTGGTACCGATAACCCTCAAAACAAACTTGATGTAAATGGAACCATCAGGGCTAAAGAAATCTTGGTAGAATCAAATTGGGCTGATTTTGTCTTTAAACAAAATTATAAATTACCTACATTGAGAGAAGTCGAAGAATACATAAAAGAAAAGGGTACATTGCCAAATGTTCCTTCTGAGGAAGAAGTTAAGGCTAACGGCATTAGCGTGGGGGAAAACAATGCACTTTTGCTTCAGAAAATAGAAGAGCTGACTTTGTATGTAATCCAGCAACAAAAAGAAATAGAAGAATTAAAGCAGCAAATAATGAAATAAGAACATGAACAGAAAAACTTATTATATAGTTTTTGGGATACAATTGTTTATCCTACTGCTATCTAACATTGAAATATGTACTTCGCAGGTTAGCTATGGCGGAAAGCCTAGACACGCCAATATGTTAAAGAATAGCACTTTTTCTGTAGAGAATATTGTATTTGTAGAAGATTTAAGCGTCAATAAAATACGTGAAGAGGTTAATGGATTACCTGATTATTGTCCTGATTGTAAATCCAAATTTATTTATGGAAAAGAAATAGATTTAGGAATTAGCTATTTTGAAAAAGCTGATTCTATTAAGGTTAGTGATGGTACGTTATGGATATTAAATATTCGTTCAGAATATGCTAATGGTTATCAGTTCATTTTTGATAAGTTTTACATTCCTATGGGATGTAATTTATTTATATATAATGATGCAAAAGATATGATATTGGGCTCATTTACACAACGGAATAATCGAAAGGATGGTACTTTTTTGACGCAGTATATAAATGGAAATTCTGTTTTTCTTGAATTCTTTCAACCTAGTGAATGCAAAGAAAAAGCCACAATGAATCTAAGTGAAGTTGTATATATTTATGAAGACTGCTTTAATCGGAAGGGACCTTTTAGTCAAGAAGGTTCAGGTTCTTGTAATATCAATACTATATGTTATCAGAATCTTTTTATTGATATAGAAGTAAAATCAACTGCTATGATTCTAGAAAGGACGAACGGTCGATATTGGGGAGTGTGTTCTGGTGTCTTGATAAATAAAACAAATAATTATGTTTCTACTGATAGACCTTTTTTCTTGACAGCAAATCACTGTTACGAAATTGGGGCTGGCAAATATTCCGATACCAAAGATTGGCTCATTTTGTTTAGACATGAATCTTTATATTGCAATAGCGATGGTGGTGAACTTCCTTACAATACCACGAAATCTGTCTTAGGTGCAACTATTGTTTCACGCAATTCTGGTAGCAAAGAGTCAGATTGGCTGCTTCTACAATTGCATAATACACTTTCTGAGTTCGGGAATTATGATATAGCTTTTGCTGGCATAGCAAAAGGGGAAGAGGATGCTTTAGGTAGTGAAAATTATATTTGCATTCATCACCCAAATGGAGATGTAAAGAAAATTTCTACAACGCAAAATATAACATCTGCACGGTGGGATGGGCATATTAGGGAGGAGCATTGGAAGGTGCAGTGGATTGAGGGAGTTACAGCAGAAGGTTCGTCTGGTTCACCTTTATTTAATTCTGCACATCAAATAGTAGGGATACTGCATGGTGGAAAATCATATTGTGAACCTACGTATGATGAATATAATAAATTTATTGGTGATAGTAACTCTCCTGATTTATTTGGAAAAATATCCGTTTCTTTTGACCATGGCGTTTTTCGTAACTTTTTAGGATTTGAGGATATATATCCTTTTGTGCCGAATTTAGATAGTAATATAGACTTAGAAATTGTAGAAATACTTCCTAATATTCCAACGGTAACAGACGATATTTATTTTAATGCTAAGACGATTAGCGGCTATGGGAAGATAGATTGGACTTGTCTAATAAATAAAGAACCCAATGATTTTGGAGATTACAATGATGATGCCAAGAGGGAGGTAAAGATTATACGTAATGGAGGCAATTCTTGTAAAATAGGTCCTATCAAACGTACTAAGCCTGGTAACTATAAGATGAAATTACACATTATTGATGAGAATAATCATCAAAATATACTAAACTATTATTTTGCTGTTGTAGAATCAGATGGTATAGTTGCAGCTATTTTACCCGATGATTGCTTTACTAATCAGGTATATGAAGTTCAGAGGGGAAGTCGATTAAAATTCTATGACCGTGCTTATTTGACTTATAGTCCAACTCCAGCCACAAGGTACGATGGAATATATGAAATATTTTGGACGAGAACAGTGTCCAACAAAGAATACCCCGGTAGATCATATGTTGCTAATACGATAGTTGGCATGGAAGATACGCGATATTATAATGCATACCGATTTGGAGATTATTCAGTTTGCTTTGATTTACAAACGGAAGGAGAAATTATTATTGGACTAAATGTTTGGGGAGGCAAAATGGGGTATTTATTAGGACAACCAAGGAATCCTTTGAATAGAGTTACTACAAATTACAATTTGCGTGTGACTAAAAAGCTAAAAGTGGTTGATAGCTCCACATCTTTAAACTTGAATAATCTAACATATTATGATCAAAGTAATCGCTATGGAGATATAGTTTTAAATAGAGGAGCAAAAGTGGAGAATGGAAAGCATTATGATTTTATAGCATACAATAAAATTGTTATGAAAGATGGTTTCCTTGTCAGACAAGGTTCAGGCTTACATGCAAAAGTAGTACCTCCTCCACCTTTAATTATTTGTGATTGTGATAAACCTGTAATAGCACGTTTTAACGGCATCGATAAATTAAAAGATTACAATATAAAACAACCTAATATTGAAAAGCTGTCAACCGGACTAATGAAAATTAGGATAGCCCTTGATATTAAAAAAGTAGAAATTTTCAAGATAGAAGGAAGTTTGATTAAAGTTTGTAATGGAAAGAAGAATGAAATTGATATTTCAGATTTACCCTCAGGAGTTTATTTGATGGTTATTCATACTAAAGAAGGACATTTTTCTCACAAGTTTATAAAAACAGAATAATATGAAACTTTTATATAACTATAAAATGGGAAAAGTTCTCAATACATGGAAATAGCTGGCAAGAATAATTTTAAAATAAAAACGTATGGATAATAAAGTAAGCCAATTTAATTGCAAGAATTAAGTTGGCTTACTCAATAAACGCTGTTTATAAATTGTTGAAAAGAAAAATGCCCTGAAACTGGCTTATATCCGAGATTTGCGTTACTTTTGCAGCATGATTGAATTGGCACAACATATAGAAGCTTTGTTATTGGAAAATGACTGCGTCATTGTTCCGGGTTTGGGAGGATTTGTTGCTCATTACGCTTCGGCTACAAGAGTGAAAGAAGAAAATATTTTCCTGCCCCCTACCCGTATTATCGGCTTTAATCCGCAATTGAAGATGAATGATGGTTTGCTGGTACAGTCTTATATGTCTGTGTATGGAACCAATTTCTCTGATGCTACCAAGATGGTAGAACGTAAAGTGGACGAATTAATAGCCACGTTGCACGAAGACGGTAAGGTTGATTTGCCGAATGTTGGCGAAGTACGTTACACTATTCATAACACCTTCGACTTCGCACCTTATGATAATAAGATCACAACTCCTTATTTATATGGGCTGGATGCATTTGAGATGCAGGAATTGTCTGCTTTGGAAAAACCGTCGACCGAGAACGTTGCCGCTTATTCAGTGCCTGCCGCTATCAAAAAGGAAAAACGTACTTTCTCCATCAAGTTTAACCGTGCATATCTGACTAATGCTGCCGCAGTGGTAGCTGCAATTGTGCTTTCTTTCTTCTTTTCCACTCCGATAGAGAATACGGAATTGGTGGAAGAAAATTATGCAAAGCTATTACCGGATGAGCTGTTTGAGAAAATAGAAAAGCAATCTTTGGCTATTACACCGATTATTGTAAAGCAGAATACCCTCACCCGCAAATCAGCTAACAAGCAAAAAGGGACACAAAAGAAAGTGGTAGCGCCTGTTGCGGTTAGAGAAGTCAAAGTTGGTAAAACACCGGCTGTATCTACAGAAGCTCAAGCTAAGACTGAGACTTCTAAAGCAGTTGTAACTTCTGAGACTCCTAAACAAAATGTGCAACCTGTTGCTGCTAAACAGTCCGTTGCCACTCCTAAAAGACCCTATCATATTATCATTGCTAGCGTGGGCACAGAACAAGATGCAGAAGCAATGGCAGCCCAGCTGGTTGCAAAAGGCTTCTCCACTGCAAAAGCGATTGTTGGAGACGGCAAAATGCGTGTCAGCATTGAATCTTGCGGAACAGAAGTGGAAGCTTATCAGGCTTTGGCAAGAATTCGCCAAAATGAGATGTACAAAAATGCTTGGGTGCTGAAGAAGTGATAATTCTTAATTTTTTAATCTTATGAAGCGTATCCGTTGTCCTAAATGTGAGAATTATCTTTTGTTCGATGAAACAAAATACAGCGAAGGTCAGTCATTGGTCTTCGTTTGTGAGCATTGTGGCAAGCAGTTTAGTATTCGTCTGGGAAAGACAAAGATGCGTGCTCCGCAAAAGGAAGAACGCCCTGATGAAGAAGAATTTAAAGATGCTTTTGGCAGTATTACAGTGATTGAGAATGTGTTTGGATTCAAACAAGTGCTTCCTTTGCAGGAAGGTGACAATGTAATTGGCCGTCGCTGTGTGGGAACCAATATCAATACTCCTATTGAAACGTCGGACATGAGTATGGATCGCCGTCACTGCATTATTAATGTGAAGCGAAATAAACAAGGCAAACTTGTTTATACTCTGCAAGATGCCCCCAGTCTGACCGGAACTTTTCTGAATAATGAAATACTGGGAGATAAAGACCGTATCCGTATTGAGGACGGGGCTATCGTTACTATCGGGGCCACAACATTCATATTACGGGGAGCAGAATAAAAAGAAAATTCTCATAACACTATTTTCTAAAAGGAACCTACATCATACACCGAAACGATTAAGTCGTTAATTTACAAGTTGATATATGATGTAGGAAAGTATATAGAAAGGTGTAGGAAGCCTGCCTTCCTACACCACAATTTTACTGAAATCACAACTTTATCACTTCGTATATCATCCCTTTCTTAGTTCGTTTGGACTGAATCTGGTTTCTTTTCAAAATACGTCCAAATGTAGTTATACTGCTTTGAGACAGATTAATAGCCTTGTTCTTCTCTTGTAGATATTCAATAATCTGCATGGCGGACAATTGTTCTCCCGTCTCTCCTTCTTCCGGTGAACGAAAATGACAATGGAAAAGTTGCTCCAGCGGACTGATTTGTTCGAATTCCCGGTTAGATTCCTTCAGAATTGCTTCGTCTGTGTCATCAAACCAGTAACGTTCTCCTTTCGTGATAGCCTCCATTGCTTGTGCATACAGTTGACGGTAGTTGATGGTAACGTTTGTATTGATGGGTGCCGTTACCTCGATACAGATAAAACGGCGGCTACCACTCGGATCGGTCAACAAATCTTTTTGGTTACTGGTACCTATGAATGAAGCATAACGTCGCATCTCCTGAATACTACTGCCATAAGGTTTGCGCAGATTGGCTACAGGCTTCTGTAACAGATGTTTTAGAAAACCTTGCTGATTCATGCTGATCTGGTCAAACTCATCAATGTTGATCAGCATAAAACGCCCCAGATACATTTCGGCATCCCGCTTATTTCTGAAATCCAGGCTGTCCGTATAGCCGAAACGAAGTTCGGGCGGAAGAATGATCCGGCAATAGGTTGATTTTCGAAAACCTTGAGCACCGACTAAAAGAGGCGATGTGCTGTTGGCATACTGTTTGTTGAGCCCCCGCCAGTGAGCCACCATATTCAGAAACCAACGGTAGAAGAGTTGACGCCAGTGTGGATTATTGCAAGGTACGAGGTCGGCAAGCGCATGAATACGATCTTTACCGTCCCAACGCCCTACGCTGCACAGATAATCTTCTACCGGATTGTATAGTGGTACACGATTGGACGCCAGATAGCGGTTTACATCCCGGTCCCACACTTTGATGCCTTCTTGCAGGGCATCCATTGATATGCTGTTCCGTGCCCGTTGGTCAACAGGCTGGAAGTAGAAGTGAATGGAGTCCTTTTGACGAAATTCCAGATCATTGCTGACGGTATTAAAACGGAATTCATATCTACGTCCCATGAATTCCTCCAATTGCAGTGAGATTTTTTGTTCCGGTGTCAGGGCTGACTTCTTACCAAATCCTTTGCATTCACGATACAGATTGTGAATGGTTATCCTGACATCCTGTTCGTCTGCCTGTCTGTAATAGTGTATCATAACCTGACGTACGGTTTCTTCTTCCGGTATCCCTGCTTTGAAGCAATTTTCGGCCAGGCACACCAGTAGCGGATGCAAGGTATCTCCCCGCTTCCAGTTCTGCATTTCATCCAATGCCTTGCCGAGGGTTGTTTCAAACAGTATGGTGAAGGTTTCTGATGTCTCAAATCCGGGTTTCAGTCTCAGCAACGGATTCTTTTCCGCCAATTTTCGTTGGTGGAAAGTCTGTTCACCGGGCATGCTGAACGGCTGCTCCTGGCAGAAAGCTATGGCGTCAGGATTGAAATAAGGATCAGTGTCCAGCGTCATGCGGCAGCTTTGTGCGGGGTTAGGCTCTTTCAAGGTTATGGGAAACGGCAGTATGGGTTGATAGCACTGCACAGCCATACGATAAGCGCAGGCATGAAAGAGAGTGATATTCTCCTCTTTTACAGGGAGGTTTCCGTCGGGAAGCACGAATTTCACCCATATCTTTACGCTCCGTCCGCTGCTTCCGGTAATAGCTGCCCACGTTTGCGGTAATAATCTTGCCTGCTCTTTCACTAGTTCCACTTCTGACAATCCGGCCAGGCCATTTACTTCGAGCATTACTATGCCGTTGTAGCGCTTCAGCTTTCTGCCTCCATCGCGGCTTCTTCCATATTCTACAGCCGGATAAATGCGTGGCAATTTATCAATGTGCTCGTAGTGACCACGAGCATCAGGGGTGGTATATAGTAGCATGGTCCGTAGTGCGGTGACGTGTGCTGCTTTAGTTTCTGTCTTTATCCGTTCCAATAATACATCTGCCTCGCAGGTGCTGACGGCTTCTCTCCCACTCTCTTTTTCTTCTCTGACAAGGGTTATTTTCATTTGTGTGTTTATTTAAAAAAATAATTTATTCCTAAGAACCTTTTCCTAAGAGACTGCAAGGTAGGTATAAAATGCGTTTAAAACAAATAAATCAAGGCTTTTGTTAAGCGGTAACACCCCTTTTCTGTCCATCATAAAGCAATCATAAAAATTGAAATATAGTTGGTAGAAAACTTGACTTTCCCTTATTGTTTTTGTATCTTTGTCAGTAGCAAAACTTCGTCCCGCAATTGCGGGACGGACAGTTCTCGGCTGTGGGCTGTGTATCCTACAATTGCAGGATGCACAGCCCACAATTGGAAAACAAAGTTTTGCCTATAGCTTACTGATATTTTCTTTAATGCAAAAGAGGAAAAGGAAAGGGGCAAATGATGATTTAGTAACTTAATAACATAGCATTATGGCAGCAGAATATGATTTTCGGAGACGCCCGAACCCGAAGGGTGACGGCGAATTACAACCTTTGTACCCACGTATCGTAAATAAGGGTACTATTGAAATGGAGCGCTTGGTTCAGGATATAGCCGATATGTCCAGCTTCACTCCCGGTGATGTGAAGGGCGTGGTGGCTTTGCTTGAGGACCGTATTTCCTATTACCTGTCCGAAGGACATCATGTACAGTTAGGTGATATCGGATATTTTTCGGCAAGCTTGCAAGCCCGTCCGGTAATGGATCCCAAAGAGATTCATTCGCAAACTATTTTCTTTGGCAAAGTACACCTGCGTGTGTCTCCCGATTTCCGGAAACGCTGTGCGGGCTATGTAGAACGTGCCAAATATGGTTTCCGAAAAAGCGCGGAACTTAGCGGTGCGGAGCGTTATCGCCGTTTGCTGGCTTTTTTGGAGACACATCCTTTCATTACCCGTCATGATTATAGCGGAATTACAGGACTTTTGAAGAATAAAGCATTGAATGACCTCAATTTGCTTGTAGAAAAGGGATATTTGAATACAGTGGGGCAAGGTTCGCACAAAGTGTATGTACGGGCTGATAATAAGGAGGTTACAGAATAAAAAACGTGTTTTTTATGAATTTCGGGGTGTAGGAAGAGGATTTTATACATCTGCCTACACCCTTTTATACACCATATATTTGCCTGATATTCAGTGGAGTATAATCATGGGTGTAGGATGTAGGAAACAACGTCTAAAAAACGTTGTTACTTATCAAAAAATATCTCTATATAATTGCTTATAAGGTTAATTTTTATACAATATGTTGCTCTAGCATTACATAATATCTCATAGGTATTGATTGAAAGATCTTCTTTTTTCGTCGAATCGGGATAAAAAGACCTGCTTAGCACCTACTTGCATGCTTTGTAAGATGATAGGTTTCACAGTGTATTGAGACATATTATCAAATATAATACTGACTTTGAATCGTATCTTTAAGATAATAATTTTCATCCCACTTTCAGATATTATAAGGATAGATTCTATTTACCAATGATAATAGATCTTGCTTCATCTGTTCGAGGCTTTACAAAATCTGGCGTAATGAATCTAATATCCATAAATACTACCCTCTTTTATTATTTTTTGAGTAATTTTATAACTATCACTTGCTATGACATATGTATTAGGAAATATAACAATATGTATATATGGATATTTTAAAATGAGGGGGTGTGTAGATATTCGAGATTCAAAGAAGCGGGTATCAAATTCTTTATGAGTTAAAACACATAACTTATAATTGAAGCCCTGAATATGTTTTATATATTCGTCTTCATATATATAAATGCTATCCTTTTGAGCAGGATTCAATATGATATTGATAGGCCCCATCTCATGGGTTTGATTTATAATATAGTCAATTGTATCGGGTAGAGATACAATACTGTCTGGTAGCCATACGATACTGTCTTTGGAAAACAATGTATAAAATTTCGCTCCTACTTGTTTTGAAGTTGTAATTGTAAGGTCCATTTCCGGTATATAAAAAGAAAAGTTGTGTTTTTTTTCTTTAGTTACAGTATTATCGTTTATGCATGATAGAACGATACAATTTAAAATAATTAATAGTAGTATTCTTTTCATTTCTTTGTTGATATATAAAACAGATTATTTAAAATATTATTTACAAAATTCACTATAGGATAACCAGCTACGGGAGAATAAGTGGCATTATAAATTCCGATTTTCCATCCAAGATATTGTGCATTTTGAGAAGATATGCCTTCTACGGATTTACGGTTCTCTTGTTGGGATTGAAGTTTATCATATTTCTTCCGTGCTATCGACCAAGGAATACTATTTCTTCCTGCGATGTAACCAGCCGCGATATTACCAATATCTCGTGCTGACGAATAAACATTTGTACCATCCTTCTTGGTTTTAACAGGCATTCCTCTATAGAGATCTTCGTGTTTTTTATAAAGAATTTGACTTGTTCCATTTGTCACTTTAAAGTCGTAAAATTGATTCGTTTTTGCATTATCCATATAAAAACCAATGTTAGGAGGATTTTGTGTAAAATCTTTTAGGAACTGTTTTCCGCTCTGATCATTGGGATTTATTATACTTCCAACAGCCCATGCACCTTTGCCTCCATTCATATCACTATCGTAAAATGAGGTCATTGATGTTGTGATACCGATAGATTCTCCTCTAATTAATTGTCCATCTTCAATAGTATATACATATATATTGGGGTCGTTATCTTCTAACAATCCCCCAACTACACGATAAGTTCCATCACTATTATTAATGACCCAAGTACTTTTCCCATCTGGATCAATTGCATTTATCGGATTATTTACACAACATAAATAAGGACTTATCGAGTAATATTCTTCAGCTAACGGATCCAGTGCTATAAAGCGTCCTAATGAGCTATCCATCATCCTAGCTATATAATCATACCAATCTAATCCATGTATGCGATCCAACTCCTTACTATTATACTTATAATTCTGATTACTTGTAGCTAGACCCTCTTCAAACAAGCCACCAAAAGGATAATAGTGATTAACCTGTTCAGCCGTTGTCCCATTTTGATTCATAATTATGCGATTATTGCCTTGATGATCTTTCAGGTAATAATGATAAATAGGAGTATTCCCACTAAATGTCATATAACCTTCTTCAGTGAGAATCATGTTTAAAACTCCATTTTCATAGATCACATTACTACAATAGTCAATAGTATTAGTCTGAGAAATTTGACTACTTGCCAATTCCTTTATCTGTCCCATTGGTACGGAAATATTGGCAATAGCCGTTTTATGGGTTACTCGTCGTTTCATACCATCAGCACCATATAAGTAATTCGTGCTATTACCATTTGCAAATTGTAGTGTACTTGGCAAATTTAAACTATTATATTGAATCTTAGTTATTTTCTTATTATAATCTTGTTCTAAATTACCATTAGCATCATATTTGTACTCCTGAATAGAAGTTTTATTGCCATCAACGAAGTTAAATGCACCATTATAAAGAGGATCTGTTGCGGCATCCGTTACATTATTAAGTTGATTACCCACATACGTTAAGGACAAATCATCAATCTTTCCATAAGTACTCCCACTCACCTTACCATATCTTTGTAGACCGGTAATGTTTCCATTATGATCATAACCGATCACATTCTCTGAGAAGTTTTTTCCTGTAGGAGGAGTGATACTTGTTCCTTCGCCATAAATAGCATTTTTCATGCGACTCATATTATCATAAGTAAACTTATAACCACGTATGCCGTCTTCCCCACTCTTCCAAGTCATACTTCCAATATTGCCATTATAACATTGACTTCCATTCCCTGTGTTATAATAAAGATTTTGTTCGAAAAGTATTCCGCTGATTTGGGTCAACCAATTACGTATATTACATTCATAAGTCAGCTTATGTCCTGAAGTGCCATGATGCATTTTTGTTTTTAATCTCCCTAACTTATCATAGGTATTGATAGCAAGCTTTACTTCACTATTCCCATTTAACTTGTGTCTTACTTCTTGCAGGCGTTCTGCATGATCATAAACATAAGTATATAATTCTGTTTGCATCTCTTTCTCATTTGCAGTGTGAATATGTAGATGTTTGAGGACTTTACCACTAAATGAATAGCTAAAGAAATCCTTTTCATATTTACCTAAGTGGTTCATAGAGCGGCTTTGTACTATTTGATCTTTATCATCATAGTATAAAGAAGCAAATAGTACAATATTTTCCTCCATTAATCCGGTTCCAGTTCCGGTTAATAATCCTTTAGCAGAAAGATTTTCAGGAGAAGCAATATATTGTTGAGTATAGTCTGTAGGGTGTGTACCATTTTCAAATCCATAAGATAATGAGCTTTTGTGAGTTGCTAAGCAGGAAAGATTCAAAAAATCATAATTATCATAGTAACTGATAGTTAATAATTTAGTGTAATTTATCCCGTTTTTCACTATCTCAGGGCAAATATATCCTGTTTGAAATAAGCCTGCTGCCGATGTCGAAAATTCCGTTATCATACTATGATTAGATATATCGGGAAGAGAGTTGGCAGTACAAAGGCCTCGGATAACCTCTCTGCCTAAAGCGTCATAGAATATAAATGTCCATTGATTACTGCCTTGATTGCCATTTTGCATAAAAACAAGTCTATCAGCTTGGTCGTATACATATCTAATAGGATTAGCCCCAGGAAGTTTTTTCTCTATACATAAATTACGATTATTATATTTATATTGAAAAGCATATAATGAGAGATCAGCATTTTCTTGATACATAGGTTGAAGTACAAATGAAAGGTTATTATAATCATCATACACAAAGTAGGTATCATTACTACCTTGACGTTCTAATACTTTTCTATCAAATTTATCAGTGAAAATGGTATTGGATACCCCATCTTCATCTGTTATTGTCATATTAGAAAGTTCACCTGTTGCGTAGTATTCTGATTGAATAAGTTTACCACTGTTGTTTACGTAATATAATTTAACATCCCTGTCTGAGTTAGTGGAATATGTAGTACTGATTCCTTTTTGTACAGAATGCCATGCATCTCCACTACCTATTTGTTTAATAATACGATGGAGGGGGGAATCTTCATAAATAATCCTATTGTATGCTGCATTATCGGTCTGTTGAGATTCGATAATGTTAGGAGAGACATATTTGCCACTATTAGAAGGCATGCAAATAGGAACCCACTCTTTTTCCTTGCGCCCTAATGCATCATATTGAGTTAATGTTACTATATCTGCAAAATCTGGATTGTATTCTTTTTGAATTACTTCAGATGAACGTCCTAATTCGTCAATATATAGATATTCAAGTATGGAGTTTTCCATAGTTAAGTTTACAGTATTCTGACCTGCTGTTGGAATAAGTAGCGTAGCAGTACGAACTATATTTCTTTGAGTGTCAGATATTGGGAAAGTTACCTGATTAGAATCATCATACGTTGGAATGTCTGAATTCAAAGTTGATATAATAGTTTGTATAATCCCATCATATCCTGCTGTATATTCTACTACTACGTAATAAGTGCCTGCTGGTAAAACGGCACAATTAGTAGAGGCAATACTTTCATAAATTAATTCAAAAGAAGAATTTAAAAAATGCGTGGTAATATTACTGTCTGCTATGTTATTGACAGAGACTTTCATTTGTTCTAACAATGAAAAACGATAGTAAATATCTCCTCCCATTTCATTACTCACTCCAACATATGAATTCGTATAAGTATAACTATCCATACTATATTGTTTAATATTCCCTTGTTCTAGTGCCCCGATGTCAATAGGTGAATTTTTTCCATTGATAGAAGCGTCTGGTTTATCTGTGTAAAAAGTTATATCTAGTATGGCATCATCAGCATTAGCTGCTCCGGAAGATGTAAAGGTGTAAGTTCCCGGCTCTAATGTTGAAGAAAATTTTTTTAATCCTGGTAACCCGTTACAGGTCGTCGATATTATATTATGTTGGCCATTAATATAAGATTTAAGTTCCGTATAAGCATAATTATCAGTTGCACAATGCTCTACGGTAAGTTTCATCTTACGAGCTAGGGTGATAACATATTCGATGCTTTGATGCCCTTGAATATTATATGGATCGGAATAAAAATCCCCATAACACTCAATGGTAAATGGATAACTTGCTACTATTTGTTGGGACATAGCAATTGTGGGAAGTGGAAGCAGTATTAAGAATATATATATATTATTTTTCATTATATCATTTTTTAATGTTTGTATTGATAATCAAAAGATTTAAGAATGTTGCCATACATATCACGAATATATTTCAATCTATTCATAGAATCATATTCGTAATGAATAGTCACATTTTTTGAATCAGTTTCTGCTATTATACCAACATGAGGACGATATGTATATGTGTGAATTAGTGCTTTTGGTAGAGCAGTTCGCAGAGCATTGACCTGGTCCATATTGGGATGTGGCTGTTTTGCTAATGCATCTGGAGTAACCCCACTTAGAGCTGTTTGTACAGCAGAATAAGTAGCATTTTCAATTTTGGCTATAGGATATTGTCCATTATACCCCCATAGATAGACAACATGCTCAATGTTATCTTTGATATAGTAAGCTATATTCCCATAACAATCATAATTTAGATATTTAATACGAAGTTGAGGAGTTGTATTTCCTTTGGCAACAGACAAGTCTTGGAGTAGTATCTTATTTTGTTCTTCTTTATATGTGTGTATTTTACGACTTACAATAGAAGTATTTATACTTTCTGTTTCTTCTATAGGAATATTGAACATATGGGCAGTCTGCATTTTTCCTAAAATTCCTATTGAAGAAGAGTTTGCATAAGTTATATTATGTATTGATAAACGTCCGTCGCTATTTCTTTTCTGAATACAACTAGGAAGATAATTCACATTGTTATAAAGATAATCAGTTGTTTTAGAATGTTTTTTATTTCCATGATATTCTGTCACAGTTTGACTATCAAGTTTCCACCATTCAGAAGGTATGTTGTAATAGTATAGACCAAAATGCTGATTTTCCATTGGAGGGGCAAACATTTTTAAACCCGTAATTGCTCTTAATTCTACATTTGAATATGTATACTCTTCTTGTCTGAGGATTCTTTTAGAATTATCTATGTAGTATTTAGCTGTCAAGAGCCCATTATTTGTATGAGAAAGCAGAGGAATATTTGGGATAATACTGAGATATTCAGGATTTATTTCATCCGCTTCATTGTTAAAATAGTAAGATGTTGTTCCTTTAAATGTAGTGTCCCATAATTCCTCACTAACACATCCATAGCCTACAGGAGCTCCAGAAGCTGAATTACTATATGGTATTAAGGAGGAAGATGTTCCATGTATATATTGTGCTTGATACTGATGAATTCCATCATCATTCATTTCAAAATGTGAAACATTCCATATATAATGAAATCTAGGCTCAGACATCAATAGACCATTTTTATAAATAAATTTACGTTTCTGAATTTGTAGCCCTTCAGATTCATTTAGAATTTCCTTAATTCTAATACCAGCTCCTGTATTGCACATCACAGGAGAACCAGTATATATAGAAAGTTTAACTTCTCCTTGTGCTTGATATTCTGTATTAGGAAGTGAAGAAAACGAAAAGTTTCGATTGATAGATAATTTATAAGTACCAGCCGTTAATGTGTAATGCCAATCTTTCCATTGTGGCATAATTGGGCCCTCATGAGCGTCTGGATAAAAAATAGTATATACTGTAGAATAACTATTTCCTTGTTTCTTTTGAATACGTACTTCATATCCATGATAAAGCAAATCTAAAGGGGTTTCATTCAACATATAATCTATCTTCAATCTTATATAAATAGTTTTTTCCGAATCTAAAGTGAAAAGGTCTCCGCTGAGTCCTCCATTTATAAAGTTATCTTGTGTATCGATACTTGAAGAGCTATGCATATATACGTCATCAAATGATAATTTACTTGTTTGTTCGATTTCTGTATCAACATGAAAAGCATTATCATATTCATGGGGTTCATATGTAAAAATGGTTTTTCCACCAGTGGGGTATTTAATAGATTGTAAGGTGCCATACGTTAGCATAGAGCTATTCGGAGTTCTATCTTGTCCATAATAATATTTAGTGGAATTATCTGAACGTATTATAGTAGGAGGTATTAAAGTCCTTGATTTTGACCGATCCCCTTCTTGATAAATAGTAGACCAACAGTAACATAATGGGGTGAGTGGGTCTTTTGCAAATCCCCAATAGTCAATTAATGTTGTTGTTTTTGCAGGTAATTTTTCTGGGGTTATATATGAGAACATATATTTTCGATCAGATTTCTGCTCATTGGGAAGCTCATAAACACTACTAAGAAATAATCGACAATTATTATAATTGTTAACAGCTCCTATGTATGAATAATCAAACCCAATTTTTTTGATAACATCATTACTACTCTTTATTATAATATATGATAATTTTTGTGGCTTGTATGCAGAATTTGCAGGTTCAATATCATATCGTTCTGTTGTTTGAAAGTCGATTGATAAATTCTTATAATTTATTTGTGATAGTATTTTTTGCTTTATAGTGGAATATGTATAACTACTATTAGATGATAAATTTTCTATATAGGGATTACCTGTTATATATAATAAATTAATCATTTCATCAGTTGATTCTGATAAAAACACAGGTGTTGACACATATTCTTCTTTATATAAAAAGGATATTTTATTATGCTTAGAAGAAACGATAGAGTCTAATAGCCATGCTGTAGTAACTTCATTTTGTAACCCTTTAACAGGTATGTTTTTTTTATTATTTACATAATCTAAATATCGATTATATCTACTATTTGTAGAAGTGGAATATGTTTTCGTAGTCTCTTGAGTACCAAAATAAAATTTGAATCCATTACCATCTGTGACAACGATATTATTCCCTCGTTTTTCTATATGTAAATATTGTTGTAAATTCCTTACTAATGCTTGAGGAGTATTAAGTTGACCTGGATTATCTATTCTGCGAGGAAAGAAACATGTGCCAGAATATGAGCAAAAATTGAATGAGTATATATCAGGACAAGCATCTACACGATCATTTAATATATCTATAAACTCCAAAATTTGGATATTATTTGCAGATATAAAAGGCGAACCTGGATTTTCAGGTAATGCATTTTTGTAAAAATATCCTGTGGGGGTTAATTCAAAATCATCCCAGCCCTGTATATTTTTCGCAATGCAACCACCAGCATTCAAAGCCCATCCCATTCCTACCCAACTCGCATCCTGTGCAACTTTAACACCTGAAGCATGATAATTTAAACTGATAGGAATTTCCATCCCATCCAGTTCAATCTTATATAATGGTATAACGATATTTGGGATACCTGTATAATGACCAACAGGAATATCTCCAAAAATACCTAGAGAAGCTGCATTAGGTGATGTTGGGATTATTTTAGGGGTAGATATTTCTATTTGAGAGTGACAATATATCGATAATATTAATAAAATTAATGTATTAAATAAACGTTCCATAATATTCTAAATTTAAAATTTTACAATTTTTTCAACATACTTTTTGTCTCCAACAATAATTATTAATAAATATTTTCCTCTTGATTGTTTTTCTATTTGTATAGTTTCATGATAATGTCCAGATAATTGGGATACAGCTGATTTGGCAAATAGCTGTCGTCCTTCTAAATCATATAGAAGTAATGATATGTCGTTATTCTGCTTCAATTCATATTTAATCTTTATATTTCCTTCTTTATTAATATATAAATTATAATTTATTATTTCACTGCGAGTATCGTGTCTATTTAATGAATTTTGCATTTTCCTATTTTGCTCCTCATTCCTGTTCTTACATTCTTCATTCTCCGAATCATACGGTAAGTCATAATTTTGTTCATGAGGTAAATAGGCAAAGGAAGTACTAAAATGTTCATGGGAAGTCCCTAATTTACATACAGTACTTTTTACTGTTTCAAATAGAGGATATCGGTTTCCGACGGCATACCAATGCCATGTTTCTATTTCTAAATGAATAGAGTCATTTGCTAGTAAATAATCAATACTATCTTTACTAAGAGAAAAAGGAAAAGCCTCTAAAGATAAATCCTTATTTTTCTCTTTTTGAGAAGTCATCTTCTGATGGACATATTTATGAGTGTAAGTACGTAATACATTTTGTATTGTATCTCCCCCAGGCAATATTAATATACCAGAAGCATCGGCTTTCACTATAACTTTTCCACATAAGTGTATATTAAAGTGATTGCAATAATTGCCTTTACCTTCAAAATATTTACTGATAGTTCGTCCTTGAAACATTGGATAGACAAACAATAATTCTGGCTGTTGATAGCTTATAAAGGTCGTTGGATTTTCAAATCCCATACAAAAAAGAGAATCACCAGAATTTCGATAATAGTATATCGTACGATGTTCGATGCCAATAATAGTATCACTACCTTGAACTTCATATTTTAATTCATAATTTGCCTCTTGATACTTAATATTCGCAAAATTCCAAATTTGTTGGATTCCACTTTTACTGGGAGGAATGGTAGCTATTTGACACTTCATTAATCGGTCTCCTGAGCGAGGAAGATTGTAAAGAGTGTTTAAGATTTGCCCATGAATACATAATGGAAATAAAGATCCAATGAGAATAATACATCGCCCCTTTCTCATAGCAGTTTGTTTTTAGTTAATGTTCACAAGTTAGTGAAAGAAAATAATAAGAAGAAATTAATGGAATAAAAAATGCATAGTTATGCTTCTTAACATAAAAAAATAGGGCGAAGCCTCCGCCCCGCCCTATCTCCTTTGTGATACTTGTAGATTAATTAAAGAATTCCCTTTACTGTTTCCAGCATACCTTTTTCCTGAATAGAATCCAGATCAGCTTTCACAGCAGCGGTAAGTCCCGGGATATTATTCAAATCTTCGCTCCAGATAGAAGTTGCAGCAAGTACGCCTTCGGTTACTTTCTGGGTATCGCCTGTTGCCCACAGGTCTTTCAGTAATTGCATGATTTCCGGAGCATCGTTCGGGGTGATCTCAGCACCGTCTTCACGAACACCGCCTTTATAATAAGTAATAATAGCGGCCAAACCGAGAACCAGTCCCTTAGGCAATTCACCTTTGCGTTGCAGATAAGTCTTCAAGCCAGGCAGGTCACGAGTTTCATATTTCGGGAAAGAGTTCAGCATAATGCTGGTAACGGCATGGTCAACAAACGGATTGTTGAAACGCTCTAATACATCTTCCGCAAACTTCTTCAACTCATCTTTCGGCAAGTTCAATGTTTCCATCAACTCATCGAACATTACCTTGTTGATATACTGACCAATAACCGGATGTTGACAAGCATCACGCACAATGTTTACGCCCGACAAATAAGCTACCGGAGAAAGAACAGTGTGAGGCCCATTCAGCAACGTTACTTTTCTTTCGTGATACGGTGCTTCAGAAGGAACGAACAATACATTCAAACCAGCCTTGTCAGCAGGGAATTCTTTGGCAATCTCCTGCGGAGCTTCGATAACCCAAAGGTGGAAGATTTCGGCCTGTACCACCAAATTATCATCATACTGCAATTTTTCCTTGATTGCTGCAATATCCTTGCGCGGGAATCCCGGAACAATACGGTCAACAAGCGTAGCGTACACACCACATGCTTCTTCAAACCAAGTCTTGAATTCATCCCCCAATTGCCATAATTCGATATATTGGTAGATGGTTTCTTTCAGTTTGTGACCGTTCAGGAAGATAAGTTCGCATGGGAAAATAATCAGACCTTTGCTCTTATCACCGTTGAATGTCTTGAAGCGATGATACAGTAGTTGAGTCAGTTTGCCCGGATAAGAAGAAGCCGGAGCGTCAGTCAGTTTGCAGGAGGGATCGAAAGCGATACCGGCTTCCGTAGTGTTGGAGATTACGAAACGCATTTCCGGTTGCTCAGCCAACTTCATGAATTCATTGTTCTGAGTGTAAGGATTCAGTGCACGGCTGATAACGTCGATCATTGTCAGGCTATTGACAGTTTCTCCTTTATCCAATCCTTGCAGGTTTACGTGATAAAGATCATCCTGTGCATTCAGCATGTCTACCATACCTTTGTCGATGGGTTGAACTACTACAACACTGCTATTGAAGTCAGTTTTTTCGTTCATGTTATAAATAATCCAGTCGATAAATGCACGTAAGAAGTTTCCTTCACCGAATTGAATGATACGTTCCGGGCGCTGAGCCTTGGGAGCGGTCTGTTTGTTTAATGCTTTCATGCTTAAAAATCGTTTTTAAAGTGATTGATATTATGATGTTTATTCAAATTCAAAATAGAAATTGATGTTTTCTTTCATCAGGATGTCGATAGGCATATACTTTACACCGGTCACCGGACGTTTGAATACGACATGGTCGCACAGAGCTTTTACGCCACAGTATCCTTGCAGTCCCGGTCGTTGTCCGATGAGATAATTTACTTCGCCGGATTTCAGGTACTCCACGTTCTTGGGCAGAAGGTCGTATCCAACTAGTCCTTCCAAATGGTGTCCTGTTTCCTGTAGATATCCTGCCACCTGGTAGACACGTGAGTTAAAAACGGCTCCTAATACTGCCTTGGGATGTGCGGCAAAGAAATCTTCCAATGTCCGGCGGTTGGCTTCATCATCTTCTTTATTCAGTACTACATCATGAACCACCAGATTCTCATGTTCCTGTGCAATAAAATTCATGAAACCGTCCATGCGTCGTTGCATCTGTATTTCTGCCGGACTATTCTTTTTATTATTAAGAAATAGTATCAGTTCCTGTCCTTCCTTGTACTTGCGCATCAGGATTTTAGCAGCCATATACCCGCTTGTTTGGGAGTCCTGGCCGATGTAGCAGAGTGCATGGGTGTCTTCTATATTAAAGTCGACAAATGCGTAAGGTCTCTTTTTCCCTTCCAGATAAGATGTCAGCGACATTGTCTCTTCACGGAAATTGGGAGCGATCAATACGGCATCCACTATTTCTTTGCGGAGCTTCGCGCAGGCTTTTTCATAAGAAAGCCGGTCGGCATGATGGTAGCACAAAAAGTCCACGCTTACATTAAAAGGACGCAACTCTTGTGCGGCACGGTTGATGCCTTCTGCAACGGAATGCCAATAGTCATGTTCCACATAATAAGGTATAATACACAGAACACGGTAGCGCTTCTTGGCTGCCAGACCAATGGCAAACATATTAGGATGATAGTCTATCTCATCAAGCACTTTTTGAACCTTCTCCCTGCTGGCAGCAGAAACATCTCCCCGATTGTGCAACACGCGGTCTACAGTTCCGGCAGAAACACCCGCCATGCGGGCAATGTCTTTAATGGTGTAGTTCTTGTTTTCCATATTCTTTGTCTCATTCGTTTTAAGGCACTAAAGGTTCAATGTCTAAAACTTAAATATTATAAATATTTGCGGCAAAGATACGAATTATTTTGTTTCTCCAAGTAAATTTTCTACTTTTGTGTTCGATAACGGTTAATAAAAGCAAAAACCAATATCTTGCCTATTAGCTTTACAATCAATACTATATAGGTATAGAAAAGAGAAAGTAATATTTTTATATACTTAAAACACAGTAGAATGAAAAAATTTATGGATGAAAACTTCCTGTTGCAGACAGAAACCGCACAGAAGTTGTATCATGAACATGCGGCCAAGATGCCGATTATCGATTATCACTGTCACTTAATCCCTAAAATGGTAGCGGACGACTATCAGTTTAAGTCATTGACTGAAATCTGGTTGGGCGGCGACCATTACAAATGGCGTGCTATGCGTACCAATGGTGTAGACGAACGTTTCTGCACAGGTAAGGATACTTCCGACTGGGAAAAATTTGAAAAGTGGGCTGAAACCGTTCCTTATACTTTCCGTAATCCTTTGTATCACTGGACACACCTGGAGTTGAAGACAGCGTTCGGTATCGATAAGATCCTGAGCCCGAAGACTGCCCGTGAGATTTATGACGAGTGTAATGAGAAGCTGGCTCAACCGGAATACTCTGCTCGTGGTATGATGCGCCGTTATCATGTGGAAGCTGTTTGTACTACGGATGATCCTATTGACTCTCTGGAATATCATATTCAAACACGCGAAAGTGGTTTTGAAATCAAAATGTTGCCGACATGGCGTCCTGACAAGGCAATGGCTGTAGAAGTTCCTGCTGACTTTCGTGCATACGTTGAGAAACTGGCTGAAGTAAGCGGTGTTGCTATTTCTAATTTCGATGATATGGTAGCTGCCTTGCGCAAGCGTCATGACTTCTTTGCTGAACAAGGCTGTAAATTGTCTGATCACGGTATTGAAGAATTCTACGCAGAAGACTATACAGATGCTGAAATCAAAGCTATATTTAATAAGGTATATGGTGGAGCAGAACTGACCAAGGAAGAAATCCTGAAATTCAAATCAGCTATGCTGGTTATCTTCGGTGAAATGGACTGGGAAAAAGGCTGGACACAACAATTCCACTATGGCGCTATCCGTAACAATAACAGTAAGATGTTCAAGTTGCTCGGTGCTGATACTGGTTTCGATTCTATCGGTGAATTTACTACTGCTAAGGCAATGTCTAAATTCCTCGACCGCTTGAATTCCAAAGGCAAGTTGACGAAGACTATTCTTTATAACCTCAATCCGTGCGCTAATGAAGTTATTGCCACTATGTTGGGCAACTTCCAGGATGGCACGATTCCGGGTAAGATACAGTTTGGTTCCGGCTGGTGGTTCCTTGATCAGAAGGACGGTATGGAGAAACAGATGAATGCTCTTTCCGTATTGGGTCTGCTAAGCCGTTTCGTAGGTATGTTGACGGACTCTCGTTCATTCCTCTCCTATCCGCGTCATGAATATTTCCGCCGTACATTGTGTAATCTTGTTGGCCGTGATATTGAAAATGGTGAAATTCCGGCTTCTGAAATGGACCGAGTGAACCAGATGATTGAAGATATCAGCTACTATAACGCTAAGAATTTCTTCAAGTTCTAAAAGAAGAATTACTTTTTACTCATAGCAAGGAGTGCATCAAAGTTATATTGATGCGCTCCTTTTTTTAATACGCATCCATCGCTTCGCTTCTTTTAAAGATAAAATGCGTCCAAATTGGATACCAATTTCCTTTTTACTATATTTGCATATAAATCCCATAAAACAGAAGATTATGATAATAATTAGCACAAGAGATTTCAGAGCCAATCAATCTAAATTCATGGATATGGCTAACAATGGAGAGGACATTATTTTGAAGTCCCGTAAAAACGGAAGTTTTAAACTTGTTCCGGTAAGTGAAAGTGATATGCTGATAAGCAAAGAATATATTCTTGAGCCAGATGCAGATCTTGATCGGGCTATAACAATGGATGAACTTCTTCAAGGTGTAAAAGCAGACATTCATGAATTGTTCAGGGATAAAAGGAAGCAAGAATAATGAAAGTAATAGCATTACCAGAGGTGAGAGAATACCTCATGGAGCTGATTCAGATTCTCTATAAAAAAGAATATTTCGGAGAAGATGTTATACGCTACGTTCCGGAAAAATAAGGCTACACAATGGTATGTATTTTTCAATGTCTATCAGAAAGACGGTGAAATGATTTTTATTATACGCTATATCAGCAATAACCATGTAACAGCGCAATATTTATAAAGCACTCTAAAACTATCGCATCACTCCCCTGACTTCTACTACGGCAGAATGACATTGTTTCTTCTTAATTCTGGTTTGTAAAGATGTTGCCTTGAGCATAAACATCCCGGAAAGAAGAGTTATTTTTTACCCATAGCAATGTATCAAAGTTATATTGATGCGCTCCTTTTATATATATGGGAGAGAAAATTTCTCTATGTTATTGGCTTTTATAAATTATTCATTAACTTTGCGACACCTTTAGGAATATTCTGATATACTCCTAAAAGGCTACATATTAAATAGTTAGAAGCGTTTACCATATTATTCTTGTCAAGGAAATCGCCAAATTTCAAATGGGTATAAGAATAATAGGCAACAAAACGCTCATGCTCACTGTATATCCAAATGTATAGTAGAGCGTGGGCTGTTGTCTTTATTATCTATATCCGGGTGTTTGGCGATACCTCTTGACAGATAATGGCAGCAGTTCCCACGCTTTCATTTTATTTATAGGTGTCGTATGGGGACTTTCGGCACCGGATATACACGATGAGAAATACTATATCTGTCTTATGTGCGGTAACTTTTCTGTGCCTGCTCTGTTCTTCCTGTTCATCAAGCAGGCAAGTATCCTATTTGCAAAAGCTGAATGAGGGATTCCGGGATACTCTTATAGAATATGATGCCCGCATCATGCCTAAAGATTTGCTTACCATCTCCGTCAGTTGTTCTGAACCGGAAGCCGCCTTGCCTTTCAATTTAGTGGTACCTGCTTCGCAAACAGGAATCAATTCCACTAATTTAGTTTCACAACCTACCCTGCAAAACTATCTGGTGAACAATCAGGGCGAGATCGTTTTCCCTGTACTCGGCACCTTGAAAGTAGGTGGAATGACCACTCAGGAAACCTCTGAACTGATTGTGGGGAAACTGGAACGCTACTTGAAAGAGCGTCCTATCGTAACTGTCCGGTTGGTAAACTATAAGATTTCCGTAATTGGAGAAGTAAGCCGCCCGGGAGTCTATACCGTAAATAACGAACAGGTGAATGTCTTTGAAGCTGTAGCAATGGCGGGTGATCTGACCATATACGGGAAGCGGGATAATGTACGTATCATCCGCACCGTAGACGGCAAACAAAAACTTATCACCATCAACCTGAATGATGAAAACATCATCTATTCCCCCGACTTCTATCTACGGCAAAACGACATCGTCTACGTGGAGCCGAACAAGGCAAAGAAACAGAGTGCCAATATTGGTTCTTCCACCAATCTTCTGATTTCCATAACCTCTATACTTATATCCCTGGCGGGGTTAATGGTCAATATTTTACGATAAAAAGTATAATTCACTAACTAACACAATCTATATATATGAACACCAATCATACAGACACTAATCAAATGCAGGAACAAGAAATAGACTTGATTGAACTATTCTACAAATTGTTAGCACACTGGCGGTGGTTTCTGCTGGCTGCTGTGGTAGCACTTGCCGGAGCATACATTTATGTACATGTAGCTACTCCCATCTATCAGGCGACGGCTTCTGTTGTCATCAAGGATTCGGAAGGAAGCAATAAGGCCATTGATGAGCTATTTCAGAAAGTCGCTCCTTCTTCCCTCACCTCTGCAAATACGCAAATTGAAGATGAAATGGAGATATTGCGTTCACGCTCTATCCTGCTGCAAGTGATTAATGAGCTGAATCTGCATACGAAGTACAAGGTGAAAGATGGACTTTTCTATAATGAAACCACTACACCTCCCATCATTGCTTCTATGGATAAAGCATCCATGGATACATTGAGTGGGACATTGCTGATACAAGTAGAGAAAACAGGTGAACGTTATACCGTGAGCAGCGCCTTGGACGATATTTGTGTAACGGAGACTTTCACAGGTTTCCCCGCTTTTATAGAAACTCCTGCCGGACGATGCACTCTAAGATCACTGCCCGGACATCAGTTTTCCGAGGCCATAAAGATAAGTATTTGCCGTCCTATTGATGCCGTAAACGATTATTCCGGTCAGCTGGTGGTCACCACTACCTCAAAGAAAACTTCTATCATCAGTCTGACCTTCAAGGATACGGATAAGGATCGTGCAGAAGCTTTTCTTGCCAAGTTGATTGAAGTCTACAACCGGGATGCAATGGATGATAAGAATAAGGTGACAGGAAATACACTCATCTTTTTGGAAGAACGTTTGGACAGTATCAGCAACGAACTGGGATTTGTAGAAAAGCATCTGGAGCAATACAAACAAAAAGAACGTCTGAGCGATTTGAAAACCAACATGACTCTGGATCTGAATACAAACAATGAGTACGAAAAGAAGTTGCTGGATGTGGAGATGCAACTAAATATGACTAACTATATTTATAACTATTTGTCGGATGATAAACACCGTTTTTCGCTATTACCGGTGAATACGGGGATTGCCGATACGGAACTGGTGCAACTGATTAACGAATATAACAAGGAACTGCTGGAACGTGAACGGCTGATGAACACCATGAAAGCAGATAATCCGACGGTGGTAAATCAGGATATTCGCATTGATGCATTGAGAAGAAATGTAGTAAGTTCTGTGGTCGGTGTGAAAGACGGACTGAGCATAGCACGCACTGATATTCTGCGTAAAACCGATTATTTCAACTCCCGTATCGGAAATATGCCGAAGCAGGAAAGGGAGTTCAATAACATAGACCGTCAACAGCAAATTAAGGCAAACCTATATCTGATGTTGCTTGAACGGCGTGAACAGGCAGCTATTTCTTTGGCAGCCACAATGAACAAAGCAAGAGTGATTGATGCTCCCCTATCTGCTGACAGACCGATAGCTCCGCGAAGTATGATGATTTATGCCGGAAGTCTGTTTCTGGCATGTGTAATGACGGCAGGAGTGATTTTGTTCGGAGGCATTTTCCGTACTAAAATAATGTCGGTAGCAGAAGTAGAGAGTACACAAATTTCTGTAATGGGAATCATTCCGTATACCAAAGAAGGTGGTGGTGTTGAAGAAGGACAAAACGGCATCATGGAAGAATCTTTTCGCCGCATGAGAAGCAATCTGCGTTTTCTTACTGAAGAGGGTGACAAAAAATGTATTCTGATGACCTCCACCATTAGCGGAGAAGGAAAGAGTTTCATCAGCATCAACCTGGCTCTGACCTTTGCTTTTCTGGGATGCCGGGTACTGGTAGTGGGTCTGGATATCCGCCGTCCCAGACTGGCGGAGTATTTCAGAATAAAGAGTCATGTAGGTATGACCAGTTACCTTTCGGACAATGAGATAAAACCGGAAGATATAATCTTCCCGTCAGGAGTACATGAGCAATTATTCGTCGCACCTGCCGGACCTATCCCTCCTAATCCGGCAGAACTGTTGGAAAGAGCCCGATTGAAAGAGGCATTCGCGTATTTTCGTGAACAGTTTGATTATATCATTGTGGACTCGGCTCCGGTGGGATTGATTAGTGATACATTGAGCTTGAGTAAAGTGACTGATTTCACACTCTATGTGTGCCGCATGAATTATACGCACAAGAATGTGTTGTCTGAAATTGTCGAGATACAACGATCAGGGCAACTAAACCAAATATCTTTAGTAGTAAATGGTGGTAATCTGGCGGAAAAGAAATATGGTTACGGATATGGCTACGGATATAGTTATGGCTACAGAGATACTCATAAAAAGCATAAGTAATATACACTCATTTTTTTCATCTCACTTTTTTTTCTTCTCAATGAAGATACTGCTCCGGACTTTCATAAGTTAGGTAAAGTCCGGACGGTATTTTCTAAAACCACCACTTCTTCTTTTTGTTCTGTTCCGCAGGGATATTGCCTTGCGTATAGATATCCCGGAAGGTTTTACGTTCTTTAATCATCTGATAGATAAGTCCCCAATCGGGCAATCCGCCCAGATTACGGTCATCAATGAAAAGGTCTACTTTCAATTTACGGGAGAATCCACAGTCCTGCTGCTTTTCTTCGGGATAATCACGATTGACAGCATAGAATTCCACTCCTCTTTCTTTGCACCAGGCAACGGCTTCTTCCAGAAGTTCACCTTCGCGCACACTCCACAAAATAAGCCTGTGCTGATCTTGCTGCAACAGTTTTAAAGTGTCTGTTGCAAAAGGAATCTCTCTACCGATACGGGGATAGCGATGTTCTACTATAGTTCCGTCGAAATCAACTGCTATTGTCATAGTTTTATGCTGAAAAATTACAGAACAAAGATACGAATCTTATTGAAAAAACAAAGCGTTCTCTTCCTTTTACAATAGGCAAATATGAAAGAAATTTGCATATAATTTCATAAAAATGTATTTTTGCGCTTAATTTTTCACTAACAACATAATATTAGGATGACTCAATCACCCAAAAATGTATCTAAAGGGTTCACTAAAGCCTTTTGGGTAAGCAACACGGTCGAACTGTTCGAACGTATGGCGTATTATGCCGTTTTTATCGTTCTCACTATTTATCTTTCTTCTATTTTAGGCTTCAACGACCTTGAAGCGAGTATGATTTCCGGCTTATTTTCCGGTGGTCTTTATCTTTTGCCTATCTTCACGGGTGCTTATGCCGATAAGATAGGTTTCCGGAAATCCATGATTGTTGCTTTTTCGCTGCTGTCTGTCGGATATCTGGGTTTAGGAATTCTCCCTACCCTGCTGGAAGCTGCCGGTTTGGTGGAATATGGCAAAGCAACCCGTTTCACCGGACTGCCGGATAGCGATAGCCGCTGGATGATCGTTCCTGTGCTGTTTGTTATCATGGTGGGCGGATCGTTTATCAAATCCATTATTTCAGCTTCAGTGGCAAAAGAAACTACGGAAGCAAACCGCGCACGCGGTTATTCCATCTTTTATATGATGGTGAATATTGGTGCATTTACCGGAAAAACAGTGATTGACCCGTTGCGGAATGTTATTGGAGATCAGGCGTATATCTATATCAACTATTTTTCTGCTACGATGACAATATTGGCATTACTTTCCGTTGTTCTGCTCTATAAATCTACCCATACGGCAGGCGAAGGAAAAAGTATGCGTGAAATCGGCCAGGGCTTCCTGCGCATCATAACAAACTGGCGTCTGCTGATTCTTATCCTGATTATAACGGGATTCTGGATGGTACAGCAACAGTTATACGCTACGATGCCTAAATATGTAATCCGTATGGCGGGCGAAACTGCCAAGCCGGGTTGGATAGCCAATGTAAATCCGTTTGTAGTGGTTTGCTGCGTTAGTTTCGTGACACGTTTGATGGCGAAACGGTCGGCTATTACTTCCATGAATATCGGTATGTTCCTTATCCCCTTTTCGGCTCTGCTGATGGCATGCGGTAACCTGCTTGGAAATGACGTGATAAGCGGAATGAGCAATATCACATTAATGATGATAGCCGGTATTGTGATACAGGCTTTGGCAGAATGTTTCATTTCACCGCGTTATCTGGAGTACTTCTCCCTGCAAGCGCCTAAGGGTGAAGAAGGTATGTATCTTGGTTTTAGCCATCTCCATTCCTTCCTCTCTTCCATCTTCGGTTTTGGTATCGCGGGAGTATTGTTGACAAAATACTGTCCCGATCCTGTCCTCTTTGAGACTCGTGAAGCATGGGAGGCTGCCAGCACCAATGCGCATTATATCTGGTACTATTTCGCCGCTATCGGTCTGATATCTGCACTGGCACTGTTAGTATTTGCCAAAATCACCCAATCCATCGACAAAAAGAAGAAAGCCAAGGTCTGAATATCTCATTTTTTATGTATATTTGCCGTCACTTTGCCATAAAAGTGGCGGCTTTTTCTAAATTGAGGAGAACATAATGAAAGTAAAATTTATAAGCCTTGCAAGCGGAAGTAGTGGCAACTGCTATTATATAGGCACTGAAAAATACGGAATACTTATTGACGCTGGTATAGCGGTACGTACTATTAAGAAATCATTGAAGGAGGTGGGTGTCGGCATGGAGACGATACGCGCGGTATTCGTAACACATGACCACGCAGACCATATCAAAGCTGTAGGCGGACTGGGTGAGAAACTGCACATCCCTGTCTACACAACTGCACGTATCCACGAAGGAATCAACAAAAGTTATTGCATGACGGAGAAGCTCCACTCTTCCGTTCATTATCTGGAGAAAGAAGAACCGATGGTACTGGAAGATTTTCACATTGAGTCTTTCGAAGTTCCCCATGACGGTACGGACAATGTGGGTTATTGCATTGAAATCGACGGAAAAGTATTCTCGTTCCTTACCGACCTTGGTGAAATCACCCCTACTGCTGCCAAGTTTATCCGTAAAGCGAACTACCTGATACTGGAAGCTAACTATGATGATGAAATGCTGCGTATGGGTACATATCCGCAGTATTTAAAGGAGCGCATCACCAGCCGTACGGGACACATGAGCAATATTGCAACTGCCGAGTTCCTGGCTGAAAATATCACGGAAGATCTGAAATATATCTGGCTTTGTCATTTGAGCAAAGACAATAATCACCCGGAACTTGCTTACAAGACGGTGGAATGGAAATTAAAGAGTAAAGGTATATTGGTAGGTAAAGATGTGCAACTCTGTGCTTTAAAGCGTAGCACTCCCTCAGACCTGTATGAGTTTGATTAAAAAAAGCCGCTTTCATCGAAAAAAAGATTTTATTTTGCTTGGATGAATAAAATAAAAGGACTACTTTTGCACCCGCAAATAAGAAAAACGATGCACTCTTAGCTCAGCTGGTAGAGCAATTGACTCTTAATCAATGGGTCCAGGGTTCGAGTCCCTGAGGGTGTACAAAGGTAAGGTTCTGAAAACAATTGAGTTTCAGAACCTTTTTTATCGTCACTGGATGTGACTATTGCTACTAGACTAAAAGAATCTTAAAAATCTCCCGTATGTAGATGCAACAACAGGAGGCATTTATCTGTTTTTCATTATATAGTTTCACTCTCATCATGAATAATTGGAAGAAAAAATTTATCATAATATGGAGCGGGCAACTATTTTCTATATTAAGTAGTTCCATCGCTCAGTTCTCTATCGTCTTATGGATTAGTCTCAAAACGGGTTCTGCGGAAGTTTTGTCCTTTGCCATGATTGCCGCCTTGTTGCCGCAAGCCTTGTTAGGGGCATTTGCAGGCGTATACGTGGATCGCTGGAACCGGAAATGGACTATGATAGGTGCAGATAGTTTCGTTGCACTCTGTTCCGGTATCATCGCTTTGTTATTTTACCTGGATATTGTGGAATTGTGGCATATCTATATATTATTGGCGCTTCGTTCCATTGGTGGTTCGTTCCATTCACCGGCAATGAAATCATCCATTCCATTGCTGGCTCCGGAAAAAGAACTGACCCGTATTGCGGGAATTAATCAGGCTATCCAGTCTATTTGTAATATCGGTGGCCCTGCGTTGGGAGCGGTTCTGCTTCTGGCATTCGATATGAGTGTGGTCATGTTATTGGATGTGGCAGGTGCAATCATTGCCTGCACTTCCCTACTGTTTGTTTACATTCCGAATCCGAAGAAGGAAAATATCTCAGCTAAGAGTGTCTTGAACGATATGCGCGACGGTTTTCATGTGATTATGCGCAACCGAGGAGTTAGTTGGGTGATGGTTACAGAAATCCTGATTACTTTCTTTGTGTTGCCGATAGTCGCCCTGATGCCGCTGATGACTTTACATACTTTCTCCGGAACAGCTTATCAGATTAGTTTGATAGAAACACTTTTCGGGGTGGGCATGTTGGCTGGAGGGGCTTTATTGGGGATTTGGAATCCTAAGATCAGGAAGATACTGATGATTGCGTTCTCCTATGCAGTACTTGGTCTGGCATTGGCTATATGTGGTATGTTGCCCGGCAATGGGTATGTCTTTTTTGCCATACTGACGGTGGTACAAGGGCTTATCGTGCCATTTTTATCCGGTCCCTTTACCGCTCTATTGCAGACGCAGTTCAAACCGATTTATCTGGGACGTGTATTCTCGCTTTTCGACAGTATAAGTTTGTTCCCTTCTATCATCGGTCTGCTTGTCACAAGCTTTGTAGCCGACTCTTTGGGAATAGGCAACATATTTATATACTGTGGTTTTGCCATTGTACTGACTGCAATTCTGATGATGTGTATTCCTTCTGTTAGAAATTTGGAGAAAGAGGAGATCAGGAAGAAAAAGTAAATAGTATTATTGCGCGTCTATACCTCTTTTTTTCAGCATCTCAAAGTCTTCATTTCTCATTCCTATATCATCCAGTGGACGCGGTTCATTATGATCGTTCAGATAAACCCTCGATTTCTCTGTATAGAGAGGGCTGGTGACAGATAGACTGTCATTGCGATACGGAGTTTCTATTCCGGCCAGTTCCATCATGGTCTGGAAAAAAGAAATACTGGAAGATATATTTTTCTGCCGGTTCATCGAAGCAGCTTTCTCTATCCCGGGATACTCTTCCCTATAACTGTCAGATGTCCACAGCAGGAAAGGTACGTGTAGCTGATAGTAGGACGGAACGGGGGATGCATGAAGAAACAGGTGTCGGCCATCGTCGAAGATATCTTCCCCATGGTCGGACGTGTAAAGCATACTGGCATCTACTTGCTGCTCCTCCAATAGGTGGATGATACGTGCCAGGAAATTATCCGTATACCGAATGGAATTGTCGTAGGCATTCATCAGGTTATCTTTGTATTTCACTTCTGCATCTACGGGGAAATCCGGCAAGAAGAAAGCAGCAGTTTCCGGATAACGTTCCCGGTAATTGAAGTGAGATCCATAGGTATGCAATACAATGAACTGTTTCCGATTTCCTTTCTCAAGTTCTTTTTCTACCAACATTAACAGGTCGTCATCTGAAGGGTTATATTGCGAATCCTGGGAATCTTCCTTGATAAAATCATAAGTATCCGCTTCCATTCCGAAGAAGTCGATGAAAGAATGGTTATACCGCTGATTTGAGAAGAAAGCTGTCTGGAAACCGGCTTCTTTGAAAGCGGTAATGATGCTTTTCCAATAATAAATGGAATCGAAATTCTGTGCAGATACAGGAGAAAGCAGCATTGGTACACTCTTGTGCGTAGTATTCGATTCCGTCAGAACATGGCAGAAAGAGGTCACTCCTTCTATTTTAGAAAGTTCAGGGTTCGTATCCCGATCATAGTCGTAAAGACTCCAGTTCAGGGCGCGGGATGTCTCGCCCACTACCATAATATAAATTTCGCGCCTGTCTTCCGGATGGGAAGGCTGGGCGTTAAAAGTGAAATTCTCTGATGTGCGGTGATACGTCCTTGTTTGGGCATTACGCTGGAATGCGAGTGCTACATTGTAACACACGTTGGCCGGATACAAATCCGATTTTAGCTCGTAACGTTTATCTAGTCCATAAGCGGCGCCCAGTGAAATAAAGCCGATGAGCAAGGCAATCCATGCCTTTTTCCGTTCCCGACGGATAAATTCCGGAGATAATTTCCGCTTCTTTATAATGGAGATTGCAGCCAGAATCAATGCCGGTATATAAAGGATAATCACACTCACTAATGCCGGAACAAGATTATCCAGTAACTCCATGGCTTCACTTGAATTAGTGGTTACCAGGTTCAGGAACATATCCACAGCAATAATGGACTGTCCGAAGAGATAAAGCAGTACTATCTGGAAAGCTCCGAAGAAGATGAATAGGAAAAGGATCCAGAACATCTTTCCACAGTTTCTCGACAAAGTCATTAATAGATAATAGAAAGCAAATGGCAACAGTACATTGCACACTTTTGCCACCACAGGCATCGGCTCTGTAAAACAGAGGATGATATTGGGTACTATCAGGATCAACAGGAACAGATAGAACAAATGTTCCTGATTTTCCAACCATTTCTTTATGTTTTTAAAAAGCTTCATTGATGTTGAATATAAACCCGGTCTGGCCTTTTCCAAACCCTAAATCTAACCTTACGTTTACTCTCTTTTTGAACTCCCATCGATAACCAAAACCATAATTAGGGAGGATATGTTTAACTTCGAAGCCGGAGAATTTAGGAAATACGGTTCCCGCTCCTGCCCATACAGCTACGCCATTTCGCCTCCAGACGTGCTGGCGAAGCTCTATCTGCGCATCCATGGCACATTTATCACGGTAACGCCCTTCGTAATAGCCACGCATGGAATAAGAACTTCCCAATGTTGCCATCAATCCCCAAGGCGGATTACCGTAATTCAGCAACGTATGGAATTGTCCAGCCAATACTCCCCCTTTCCATACAGGATGATAATAGCTGGTAGTCAGCTCTGTGCTGCTGAAAGCATATTTATTACCGAGGAATGCGGGGCTGAATCGTTGGTCTATTCTCAGGTAATAGCCACTATAGGCATTTGTGAGGAAATCCCGTGAATCATAGAGTAATGAGAATCCGAGGCTTATATTGGTAGTCCGTGCTTTCATTCCTTCCCACAGTTCGGGCTTTTCAAAATCGTGGCCGTAGACATAATCAAAGACAGCCATCGGACCGATATAGAAGTTGCGCGCTACACGAGTCATGAAGTCTACCTTTACTTGTGCCTGGAAGCGGTCGTAATCACTTTCATTATCGTCATTAGAACCGTTTTCATATCCTTTTCCCCAGTACAAGCTGGGGAACGAATAGAAATAAAGATTATAATTCAGACGGTATTTGTCTTGTGGAAAGAGATGATTTCCACGTACCCCCAACAAATAGAAACCTACCGTAGATACATCACCATATAAAGATACATTAGATGGCGGAAGGATGGTGTCATTCAGGTCTGTACGATATAATCCGGCGGCTACCAGACCGATACCGAACTTGGTATCACTGGAGTAATGAGGCCCTCCGATAACGCTGAAGTCAAACTTCTTGTTTTTTTTCTCTTTGTTGGCATCATTAAAATAGTCCAGGAATTTCTTGAAGAAACTTTTCTTTTGTGGTAAAGTGTCAGTTACAGATACAGAAGATTCGACTGAAACATCCGTTCCTGTGGGGCCTTGTGCCCATATATCGGTGGCTATTATCAATAGCAGCACCGGTAATATCCATCTCGTTAGTTTAGCGTCCATGATTATACCTGTAGAAAACTACGTCGGCAAATTTAGTTTTATTTTAACCATATAACAACAATTTTGTGAAGTGTTTTGTTCAAACTTCTTCCATTAAGAAAAAAGGGGGAAGAAATAAGAAATTCAGAACTTTATTCCCGTTTTAACGTTATTCTTTTAGAACGAATAACGAACTTCATTATGAAAACAAAAATGGATATTCCCGATAAAGAGGGACGAAAACGACTTGTGATTGTGGGTGGCGGCTTCGGTGGATTGAAGTTGGCACGAAAATTGAGAAGTGATAAATTCCAGATAGTGTTATTGGACAAGAATAATCATCATATTTTCCAACCCCTACTCTATCAGGTAGCAACCGCCGGTATTGAACCAAGTGCAATTTCTTTTCCTTACCGCAAGATATTTAAAAAGAGAAAACATTTCCATATACGTATTTGTGAGGCGCAACGGGTAATTCCCGAAGACAATATTCTGGAGACTTCCATCGGAGCTCTTTCATACGATTATCTGGTTGTCTCTACCGGATGCCGTACTAACTATTTTGGTAACGATGGGCTGTCTCAACGGACAATGGCCCTGAAGAACACTGCGGAAGCTTTGTTTAATCGCAACCAGATACTGGAAAGTTTTGAAAAAGCACAGAATACCAGCAATCTGGAGAAAAGAAAACGTCTCATGACATTTGTCATCGTAGGTGGCGGTGCTACGGGTATAGAACTTTCCGGTGCATTGGCAGAAATGAAGAAATTTGTGCTTCCGCAAGACTATCCCGATCTTGATATGAACCTGATGCGCATTGTCCTTGTGGATGGTGCTCCCCGCCTGCTTTCCGCTTTCTCTGAAAAATCTTCGGAAGAAGTGGCAAATTACTTATTAAAACGTGACGTGGAGATCATAACCAGTGTGCAGGTTACGAATTATGAAAATGGAATAATGACACTGAGTGATAACAGTACTCTGGAAACGATGAATGTCTTTTGGGTTGCAGGTGTACGCGCCAACAGCATAGAGGGACTTGCAAAGGAAGCCTATGGCCCCGGTAACCGCCTCCTTGTTGATCTCTACAACTGTGTTCAGGGTTATAACAATATTTTTGCCATCGGTGATACTGCACTTATGATTTCCAAGGAATACCCGAAGGGACATCCACAAGTAGTTCAGCCAGCCATTCAGCAAGCCCATAATCTGATCCAGAATCTGGATAGAAAGGAACGGGGGCTTGAAATGCAACCTTTTGTTTATCACAACAAAGGTTCTATGGCTACCATAGGACGCAATCACGCAGTGGTGGAACTGAAAAACCTTCGTTTCGGTGGTTTCCCCGCGTGGGCAGTATGGTTATTCATCCACTTAATGAGTATTGTCGGTGTAAAGAACCGTCTGTTTATCTTTGTAGACTGGATGTGGAGTTACTTTACATACGATCCTTCTTTGCGGGTAATTATAAAACCTTTGCGTAGAGATAAACCATAATGCCTTATTTTTCGTTATATTAAATATAAATGTTTAAACGAACGACTATGCTTTACAAATTTTTATTCCCGTCTAAACCGGATGGAGCAGCAACGTCTGCTATATTATTAATAGTGAGAATTATATTTGGTGTGTTACTAATGAACCATGGTATCGAGAAGTGGTCCAATTATCAGGAGTTATCCGCTGTATTTCCCGATCCGCTGGGTGTGGGCAGTCCTCTTTCCCTGGGATTAGCCATATTCGGTGAATTGGCTTGTTCTATGGCATTTATCATTGGTTTCCTTTACCGTCTGGCTATGCTGCCGATGATATTTACAATGGGGATGGCATTCTTTGTCATTCACGGAAACGATCCGTTTGCGGTCAAAGAACTGGCTTTCATATATCTGGTGGTATACGTACTGATGTATATTATCGGTCCTGGAAAGTTTGCCGTAGACCACTGGCTGGGTAAGGCTTTAACTCCCAAAAAGCCTTAATTTTACCGGGGCTGTTTAACTGAAAAATTGTTTTTGTCTCTTATTTAAGTGTATTTTTCACAAAAAGCACTTATATTTGCCCGAAGAAAAAGAGCAAAGAGTTAAATCAATAAACTCAGTAAAACAAAAGAAAGTAATTATGAAAAAGAGTAATTTGAATTTGGCTGCAACCGTGATGATTTGTGGCGCATTTCTTTTCAGTTCTTGTATCGGTTCTTTCGGCCTGCACAGTAAATTGGTAAATTGGAACCAAAGTATCGGTACAAAGTTTGTTAATGAGCTTGTTTATCTGGCTTGCAACATTATCCCCGTATATCCTGTTTGCTATCTGGCAGATGCGTTGGTAATCAACTCCATTGAATTCTGGAGCGGTTCCAATCCGATGGCTAACGTGGGTGATGTGAAGAAAGTAAAAGGTGAAAACGGAAACTATCTCGTAAAAACATTGGAGAACGGTTACTCTATCACAAAAGAAGGTGAAACCACTGCTATGGAGCTGGTTTACGACAAAGAATTGAACACTTGGAATGTTGTTGCAGAAGGTGTTAGCACTGAATTGCTGCAAATGAACGGTGACGGCACCGCACAGATGTATCTGCCGAATGGTGAAGCAATGAATGTGATATTGGATGCACAAGGCGTAGCTGCTGCTCGTCAGGCAACGATGATCAACACTTATTACGCTGCACGCTAATTAAGAAAAGAATTTGAATATGCGGGCGGATGAGCAATCATTCGCCCGTTGCTTTTTATACCCCTCCCGATTTTTTAGAATGGGTAACCTACTGCAAAGTGGAAAGCAAAGTCACGTCCGAAGTCAGGACGCAGAATGGGATAACGCTCCTTTCCCTTTTCAGGGTTAATAGCCTTCATACCACCATCAAAGCGAAGTACAAAGAAATCCAGATCCAGACGTAATCCCACACCGTAAGCTACGGCTATTTGCTTATAAAACTGGTCGAACTTGAATTTACCCCCCGGCTGATCCTGATATTCGCGAATCGTCCAAATATTTCCCGCATCTACAAACAAAGCACCTCTGAACTTCCAGAATAAACGTGTGCGGTATTCTATACTGGCATCCAGCTTGATGTCACCCGACTGGTTCATGAAGTTACCTTTTTCATCGGAGAAAGTACCGGGACCAAGGCTACGTACCGACCATCCGCGTACACTGTTTGCTCCACCCGAGAAATAACGTTTCTCGAAAGGAATCATCCGTGCGTTTCCGTAAGGAATGGCAATACCTCCCCCAATATGAAATGCAATGGAGTTACGGTTATCGATAACGATATTTTTGGCAAAGTCCAGGTCACCTTTTATATATTGTGCATACGGAATATTCAAGATAGTGTATTCGTCCTGATCATTCTTCTTTAAATTACTCATTTTAGAAAGCACATACAGGAGATTTCCCGCAGACTCAAAGTTGAAACGTATACTATAAGAATTACCAATCACTGCATTGTTCATCAATGCTTGTCCTGCACTGTTATAGATATAGCTGTACCCGGTACGGACAATCAAACGGTCTTTATAATTATACTCCAACAGATAGTTCTTTTCATCGTTCAGGAAATTGTTTTTAAACTCGGGTTCTATCCACGGCATATACAAATAGTTGATGTCCAGCAAGTCTATACGATGCTGCGAACGCTGTCGCTGCAAACCCCATTTATAACTCCATGAACCGGATGCAACGATGCGTGTAAACTCGGGACGCATCTGATAATTATATTGCAGCCCGAATTCTGTGGTTGCCCTTATCTTCCGCTTAAAGTCATTGGATATGAACGGAAACATGAAGCGGGGAAAGTTTATACTGGTTTCCACACCGAGTTCCGTATAGTTGTCATTCTTATACCCTAAACCGGAAACAGCTTCGTAAGCTCCGCGAAGCTTAACCAGGAAAGTTTCGGAACCTCTGAATACATTGCGATTCTGAAAAGATACAGATGCTGCGGCACCCAAATCACCCGCAGAGTTCGTTCCCTCCAGTTCGAAAGATACAGACTGATGTTTGTTCTTCGTCAGCATAACATAGGCATTCAGCTTTGCGCTATCATTTACCTGTGTTTCGAAGAAACGTACATTGGTATATTTCAATACCGGCAGACGTCCGAAGTTGGAATAAGTGCGTTGCACATCCTGTTCATTGTAAAGATCTCCCGGAGTAATCCGCAGATTATCAGTCAATACTTTAGGGCGCAGGTACAATTTATCCTTATAATATATGGGAAACCCCTTATAGTGTATCGAATCATTGATTTCCACACTACTGAGAGCTGAAGATTGCAGCACGTTATAGTCCGCAATGAAATTCACTTTATTAATCGTATATTGTGGATGATCCTGCAATTCAGCACCGGAATGCTGTCTGTATCGTGCCAGGTGCAAGGTCAGATCCACCTGATAAGTGCCACGTACCGTATCTGCCGTATAAGAAATATAATCCTTATTGAATTTATAATAACCGTTGCGAAGCAGGTTACCCGTGATCCGTTGGCGTTCACTGTCCAGTATGTTGGCATTGAAGTACATACCTTCGGATAAATAGGTCGATGCAGAATCTTTCTGCATATATTCCCGGATTTTTTCATCCTGAACATCATATTTCAGGCTACGGACAATATACGGCTCTCCGGTGTTTACTTTATAAGCCAGTTTTACCTTTTTCTTCTTGATTTTGGGAATGTACTCTACGGTAGCACCCATGTATCCCATATTCTGAACGGCTTTCGTCATTTCCTCCCGCGAACGTTCAGTTTCTTCCTTACTATAGATAACAGGGGCATCTCCCAGCCTGCGTAAAGCCCGGTTCACCCAACGGGTAGAATCACGTCCCGACCAGTTGTAAACATACAGCTGGGTTTTAATCAGACTAAACCATTTGGAGTTCGGATTTTGCCGCACATATATGGACAAATTAGAAGGCTTCACATTTTTATTATCAGTATGTATGCGCACTTCATCCAGCAAGTATGAACCATCCGGCACATATTTGGTGGTCGAGCAGGAAGCTAATGTAAGTATGGCAGCAGTAAGTAGTGCGTAGTGGAAGCCTTTCTTCATACCAGAATTAATAAATTGCGCATAATTGACTACAAATATAAATCTATTTTTTCTTTTCCGAAATAAAAAACCGGATGAAGTGTGTTCCGTTTTTTGATTATATAGAAATAATCACGTACTTTTGCCAAACGATAACATTTAAGCTATGGCACTGAGCAAAAACCGCATCAAATATATCCACTCGTTGGAGCTGAAGAAGAATCGTAAAACAGAAAAAGTCTTTCTGGCAGAGGGTCCTAAACTGGTAGGCGATTTGTTGGGACATTTTCCCTGCCGTTTTCTGGCAGCTACGCCCGAATGGTTATCGCAACATCCCAAGCTTCCGATAGAAGATGTTTCGGAAGTGTCTGATGAAGACCTTTCCCGTGCCAGCTTATTGAAAACTCCCCAGCAAGTACTTGCTGTATTCGAGCAGCCGGAATATGAAACGGATGCTTCCGTTATCAGCCATTCACTCTGCCTGGCGCTGGACGATGTGCAAGATCCGGGAAATCTGGGCACTATCATTCGCTTGGCAGACTGGTTTGGTATAGAGCATATCTTCTGTTCCCCGAACACCGTGGATGTATATAATCCAAAGACGGTTCAAGCCACCATGGGAGGCATTGCCCGTGTAAAACTGCACTATACTCCCCTGCCCGACCTCATTCAAAGCCTGAAGGATATACCAGTTTACGGCACTTTCCTCGATGGAGAAAATATGTACACACAGAAATTATCATCCAACGGATTGATTGTGATGGGTAATGAAGGCAACGGAATCGGGAAAGAAGTGGAGCAACTCATAAACCGCAAACTTTATATTCCCAATTATCCCGCAGAGAGGGAAACGTCCGAGTCACTGAATGTGGCAATTGCTACCGCAGTAGTCTGTGCCGAGTTCCGCCGACAGGCAGCATCGCTGTAAAATCGAAAGGATAAAGTAGATAAGCATTTATTCCGGAAGGAAACGTTTCTTGGCAGAAAACTTCCGGAAGTTCCTGTAATACTTCATTTGCTTTTTGAAATATACTGGAGTACCCTTTGGAAATATCTTCTTCATTATTCAATAAAGCAATGACTCCGGGAAACCATTCTACTCCTTCAATTTCCTCTGTCAAGGGAAAGGCGGACACGACTTGTCCTTCTTCCACCCCTACTACATATTGTTTGAGATAACCATGTCCGGGCAGAAAAATAAAGTGTGAAGCAAATCGTTTGATCATCAGGGGTTATCTTTACGGAATTGAACGTGCTCCGGATTATCCAACTTCTTCAGTGTAGGTTCCGAAGACGGGCGAGGACGGGCAGCATCACGTCTGCGCGGATTGTCATTTATCTTCTCTTCCACAGGTTTCAGTTCCTCTTTCTTGAGTTCCTGAGGTTCTATTTTCTCTGTCTTAACAGAATCTTTCTGAATAGAATCATTCTTAGCAAACGACAGTGTATCCGTAGCATGATAACGCATCAGTGAAATGCGGTCGGTCAGCAATGTACGGGTAGCCTGTGCTGCGGGATAATAGATATACCCACGTATTTCCCGGATTTCTCCCAACGTATCGGCAAAGAGGGAAACCGTTTCCATACCCGATTTATATACTTTCTGAATATCACTGATTATGCTGTCCTTATAGACAATCTGCATAGCCATGACGGGAGCATATAAGGAATCTGGCGCACCGTTGTGGAAGCGGAAACGAACGTTCCACCGCAAAGTATCGCGGTCTTTAAAGTTGGTATCTGAGGGTAATACGAAAGTAATCTTGTTGTCCATCGGCATACCTGTCAACTGATAGATACGTTGCCATGCCCATACATCAATACTGTCACCCGGAAGACTTTCCTTCGGCTTATTGTCACGTATGGCAATTAAATGGTTGACAACATCCCGCTCCGCTTTCAGCCTTGCGTTTACTTTCTCATAAATCTTGGTGAGTACTTCCGGATTACGCGTGAACCAAACCATTGAAGAGTCAAATTCGGCTTGCGTAATGCCATGTTTTTTAAACACCGATTCAATGTACAACACCCTTTTATAGCCATCGGTATAAGGAACTTCTTCCCCCATAGCCTTTGCTATATGGTAATCATAAAGCACATTTTCCATCTTAGCATCCGATATGACCACCTTCGGTCTTTTCACCTGACAGGCTGTCAAACAAGATGCTAACAGGAATATGCTAAACCATTGAATTCGATGCAGACCTTTCATGATTTCTTTATTGCATGATAAGAGTCATTCAAATATTTGCTGTAAAATAATAGCAGGGCAATAATACCACAACTGATAGCGGCATCGGCAAGGTTGAATATCGGGCTGAAGAATATGAAATGATCCCCACCTACCAACGGCATCCATTGAGGCCAGTTCGTATCAATGATAGGGAAATAGAACATATCCACCACCTTTCCGTAGAACAAAGGAGCATATCCTCCGCCTTCCGGCAGGAATGAAGCTATCTGCGAATGTGTACTCTCATTGAACAACACACCATAGAATACACTATCGATGATGTTACCCAACGCTCCCGTAAGAATCAGAGATACGCATACGATATAGCCTGTCTTCAAGCCCTGCTTGATTATTCTCGTCAAATACCACCCTATCGCTCCTACGGCAACAATACGGAACAAGGTAAGGAATAACTTACCGAATATTTCCATACCGAACGCCATACCGTTATTCTCGGTAAAGTAAATATAAAACCATGTAGGCGGTTCTGCATCTACCATGCCCAGCTTCTCATAAAGCCATTTTATGGCGTTTTCGCTCTGATGCCAATACATGTGAGTCTTGACATAGATCTTGATTATCTGGTCAGCAATTAATACCGAGAAAATAACGAGCAGCGCAATGCGACCTTTCGTGAGGTATTTGTTCATCCTTACTTCTTACCGTTATTTTTGGCCTCAATGCTCAGTGTAGCATGGGGCACAGCACGTAAACGTTCGGCAGGAATCAACTTACCTGTTTCACGGCAAATACCATACGTTTTGTTCTCGATGCGTACCAATGCGGCCTGCAAACCCTGGATAAACTTCAACTGACGTTGAGCCAGGCGTGTCGTTTCTTCTTTGGACAAGGTGTTGGCACCTTCTTCCAAAACTTTGTACGTAGGAGACGTATCGTCGGTATCATTACCGTCGGCTCCGGTTAAACTGGCTTTCAGCAATTCGTAATCGCGTTGTGCCAATTCTAACTTCTCATTAATAATGGTGCGGAATTCTTCCAATTCAGCATCCGAGTATCTTGTTTTTTCTGCCATAACTTTACGTGTTAAATCGTTAGTATTATTATTCTTTTACAACGCTTACGTACAGGGAGAAATCGTCAAAGTTAAGTTCCGTGCCGTTTTCCACCTCATCGGTCAGCGTCAGTGAGGTTCCTAAAACCTGGTTACAAATATAGTCTTTATATTCGTTTACCGCATCATCTGTTTGCTGATTTTTTGATAATGTAATCTTTATTTTGTCTGTTATCTCCAAACCGCTTGACTTGCGAATATTTTGAATACGGTTAACCAGTTCACGGGCAATACCTTCGCGGCGAAGCTCTTCTGTTACGGTTACATCCAGGGCAACAGTCAGCTTTCCTTCGTTGGCAACCAGCCATCCCGGAATGTCTTCGCTGAAGATTTCTACGTCAGTAGCTTCCACAAGCACATCCGTACCATCCAGTTGCAAAGTATAAGAACCGTTCTTTTCCAGTTCGGCGATAGCTTCCTGTGACATTTCTGCTACAGCGGCAGCTACGGCTTTCATCTGTTTGCCGAATTTCGGTCCCATCTTCTTGAAGTCACATTTCACTTTCTTCACCAGCACACCGGCAGCACCGTCTACGAACTTGATATCCTTCACGTTCACTTCGCTCATGATAAGTGCCTTTACTGCTTCGATATGGGCACGTTGTTCCTCGTCCACTACCGGTATCATGATACATTGCAGCGGCTGGCGTACTTTGATGTTCACCTTGCGGCGCAAAGCCAATACCATTGAAGTTACGTCTTGTGCCATTTGCATGCGGACTTCCAGTTCCTTGTCTATCATATCCTCCTTATATTCGGGGAATTTAGCCAAGTGTACGGATACCACGTTGTCGCGTCCCGTTGCAGTAACCAAGTCCATATAGAGCTTGTCGGCATAGAACGGAGCGATGGGCGACATCAATTTGGCAACGGTTTCCAGACAAGTGTACAGAGTCTGGTATGCGGATAACTTATCCTGCGTAAATTCACCACCCCAGAAACGTTTACGGTTCAGACGAACGTACCAGTTGGAGAGGTTGTCGTTTACGAAGTCGGATATCAGACGTCCGGCCTTTGTCGGCTCGTATTCGCTATAGCAAGTATCCACTTCTTTCACCAGTGTATTCAGCACAGAGAGTATCCAACGGTCGATTTCAGGGCGTTCAGCCATCGGCACGTCAGCTTCCTTGTATTCGAATCCGTCTACATTGGCGTAGAGGGAGAAGAAAGAATACGTATTATATAATGTACCGAAGAATTTACGACGAACTTCTTCGATGCCGTCTACGTCGAATTTCAGGTTATCCCACGGAGAAGAATTGGTGATCATGTACCAACGTAAGGGGTCGGACCCGTATTTCTCGATAGTTGAGAAAGGATCTACACCATTGCCCAGACGCTTGGACATCTTGTTACCATTCTTGTCAAGTACCAATCCGTTAGAGATAACAGCCTTGTAAGAGATGGTATCGAATACCATTGAAGCGATTGCATGGAGCGTAAAGAACCAACCGCGAGTCTGGTCCACACCTTCGGCGATAAAGTCGGCAGGGTAAACCTGATGGCTATCCAGCAATTCTTTGTTCTCGAACGGATAGTGGATTTGTGCATACGGCATGGCACCGGAATCGAACCATACGTCTATCAGGTCCGCTTCACGCTTCATGGGCTTGCCGTCTTTGGATACGAGGATGATATCATCCACATACGGACGGTGCAAGTCTATCTTATCATAATTTTCTCCATTGTATTCACCGGGTACGAAACCTTTATCCTTATAAGGATTGGACTTCATGAATCCGGCAGCTACGGATTTCTCTATTTCATTATAAAGCTCTTCAACCGAACCGATGCAGATTTCCTCGCTGTTGTCTTCCGTGCGCCAGATAGGCAGCGGAGTACCCCAGTAACGTGAACGGCTCAGATTCCAGTCATTCAGATTTTCCAGCCACTTGCCAAAACGTCCCGTACCGGTGCTTTCCGGTTTCCAGTTGATCGTCTTGTTCAGCTCTATCATGCGGTCTTTGCAAGCGGTAGAGCGGATGAACCAGCTATCCAACGGATAATACAATACCGGTTTGTCCGTACGCCAGCAGTGCGGATAATTGTGTACATGCTTCTCTATCTTGAACGCCTGGTTGTTAGCTTTCATCATCATGCAGAGACTTACGTCCAGACTTTCGTCCTGATCTGTCAGATTCGGGTCGTAAGCGTTCTTCACGAAACGGCCTGCATATTCCTTATACAGGTCTACGTTTACGCGCTCTTTCACGAAGTTCTCGTCCAGTTCGTCCAATTTATAGAACTTACCGGTCAGGTCCACCATCGGGCGGAGTTCACCTTTCTTATTGATGAGTTGCAACGGCGGAACACCGGCGGCTTTCGCTACCTGGGCATCGTCGGCACCGAATGTCGGAGCGATATGTACGATACCTGTACCGTCTTCCGTAGTCACATAGTCACCTGAGATTACGCGGAATGCACCTTCACCCGGATTCACCCAAGGTATCAGTTGCTCATATTCCATACCTACAAGTTCCGGACCTTTATATTCTCCTACAATTTTGAACGGTATCAGCTTATCTCCCGGTTTGTAATCTTCCAGGGCGATGTCTTCCGCTTTCTTATTGAAGTGCGTGTAGAGCAAAGCTTTGGCAAGTACAACGGTGATTTTCTCTCCGGTGTATCCGTTGTAGCTTTGTACGGCTACATAATCTATCTTCGGGCCTACGCAAAGCGCGGTATTTGAAGGCAATGTCCACGGAGTCGTGGTCCATGCTAAGAAGTACGGAGTTCCCCACTCTGCCATTTCCGGCTTCGGGTTCTTCATCTTAAATTGTGCCACACAGGTCACATCCTTCACGTCGCGGTAGCAACCGGGCTGGTTCAATTCGTGTGAGCTCAGTCCTGTTCCGGCAGCGGGAGAATACGGCTGTATGGTGTATCCTTTATAAAGATACCCTTTTGTATAGAGTTGCTTCAACAGCCACCACAAAGTTTCGATGTAGCGGTTGTCGTAGGTGATATAAGGATCGGTCATGTCTACCCAATACCCCATCTTGTGAGTCAGATCTTCCCATTCTTTGGTGAACTTCATCACATCTTTGCGGCAGGCAGCGTTATAGTCGGCTACGGAGATCGTTTTACCGATATCTTCCTTGGTGATACCCATTGCTTTTTCCACACCCAGTTCCACAGGAAGTCCGTGTGTGTCCCAGCCGGCTTTACGTTTCACCAGGAAACCTTTCATGGTTTTGTAACGGCAGAAAATATCTTTGATGGAGCGAGCCATTACGTGGTGAATGCCCGGCATACCGTTGGCAGAGGGCGGTCCTTCATAAAAAACGAAAGAAGGACAGCCTTCACGTTCTGTCATACTCTTGGCGAAAACCTGGTTCTCGTCCCATTTCTTCAACACTTCCGCGTTTACCTTTGAGAGGTCGAACTGCGAATATTCGGCAAACTTCTTACCCATCTTATTTGCAATTTAACTATTTACAATTTAACGATTAAGGAGGCGCTTTGAGACGTGCTAAAGCGACCCTCCTTATTTTAAGGGTGCAAAGTTACAAAAAAGTTAGAGAAAAGATATTATTGAATAGAAAAAAACATATCTAATTGGAATACGGCTCTTCAAAGAAGTGTTATTCACAAATCTTTTTGTTATTTTTGCCTGTTATAATTGATTATTCACCCAAACAAAACATCAAAAATAATAGTATGGACAAAGATCTAAAAAAGGTTGTGGTACTTCTGGCACACCCCAACATGGAAAACTCACAAGCCAATAAAGCCCTGCTTGATGCCATAAAGGATATAGAAGATGTGGCTATATTTAATCTATATGAGATGTTAGAGCAAGATATCCTCAATATGGATGCATGGAGCCGGATTATATCTCATGCCAATGCAGTGGTATATCAGTTTCCATTTTATTGGATGTCGGCACCATCTTTATTAAAGAAATGGCAGGACGGGATATTTACCTATTTGGCAAAAACTCCGGCAGTAGCCGGTAAACCTTTGTTGGTGGTTACCACTACCGGTTCTGAATTTGATGCGTACCGGAGTGGAGGGAGAAATCGCTTCACGGTGGATGAACTTTTGCGTCCTTATCAGGGTGGTGCTGTGCATGCAGGGATGATATGGCAGAGTCCTTTCGTGGTGTATGGTATGGGAACACCCGATGCGGAAAAGAATATTGCCCTGGCAGCGGATCTTTATAAAAAACGGGTGATGGCACTTATCGGGAAAGATAAATCGGAAGATAGCTGGTAAAGTGTAAAGTATCAGCCAAAACACTTGATTTTGCCTTTACGATGTTGTATCTTTGTAGAAGCTTTAAGCTGAGTTTTATTGTAAACCTAAACCTTTAGTAAAATGGCAAAAGTTAGTCTTTCTTTTTCAGAAGCCTTTAAACAGTGCATTAATTTGACAGATATCTTATGTGAGACAGCCTGCCTGCCGGATAAACATGGGTGGTTCGCTCGTTGGCAAATTAAATAGATTATAGTTATTTCAGATGTTCGACATTTGGAATAATAATAGGCAAAAAAGAAGATAAGGTGGTATTTCCTCACAAGGATTTGCCACCTTTTTTGTTGATTTATATTTGGGGTAGGATTTAAAGCTCATTTTTGCGCTGTTAATAAACGTTGGATACGTTCTTAAAAAACGTTCCGGTTATTCTTTAAAAACGTTGTTTGCAGTTATTAGTGAATTGGTTTAAATGTTACTATTTTAGAATATTGCCACAACTCAATCAAGTCATTCAAAAGCAGTCATCAAATCACGAAATATTTTAAAGGATACAAAATTTCTCTTTCCTACAATATAGCAACGGGATTAAATATATAGCAACCTCTTATTGCAGACTTATTCTTTCACGAGCATTACAAAAAAGATAAGACATATAACAAGAGGTTATTATGGAAAGGTATCAATACAGAATGTACACGACATTCAAATATAGCTTTTATGATTATCTATCGCTTGATGGAAGGAGCTTTTGTTGATCTACCATAATTCATTTCCCACCGTTTTTGAACGTTCCAACTCCAACAATCCTTTTTTTGCATCAAGACCGCCCCCATAACCTGTTAATTTATGGTTACTACCGATCACACGATGGCAAGGTACGAATATAGAGATAGGATTAGTAGCATTTGCTGATGCTACGGCACGCACCGCTTTCGGATTACGGATGCGACGGGCAAGTTCACCGTAGGATATGGTTGTTCCGTATGGTATTTTCATCAGCTCTCCCCATACAGTACATTGAAATTCCGACCCGGTAAAAACAACCGGAATATCAAATATTTTGCGATAGCCAGCAAAATATGCATCGAGTTCTTCAATCGCCCGTTGGATGATTTCGGAAGTTCCCTCTTCGTACTTCGCATTCAGATGTCGCTGTATGCGCCGGTCTATTGTATAGCGACGTCTCTCTACCGCCCAATCGCAAATACACAGTTTGTCACCGTAAGAACCTACAATCATGTCACCCACAGGCGACTGATAACGTGTAATTTTTATAGTTTCCATATTATTGTTTTTATAGTCATGATATTCTTCTTTCATACATATTTTGCACGGTCTATACCCGGTTTGCAAGGCATCCTTAAGCGTATCATAAAAACGAAAGATTTATAACGATAACTTTTATCGCGATTTCTTACCGCTTTTATTTTCTCTTCTATTTCCATTATTTTTATTGCTAACCGGTGTATAGTCTTTCATTCCATCTATCGCGCCTCCTGCCACAGCCCAAAAATAAAGACTTGCTACGGAAGCGTAAGGCGAAAAGCGTTTTTTATACCGGGTGAACAACTGTTTATTTATTACTCTGTGGTGATAGACCATGCGCATACCTCGTAAGAGTGCGAGATCTCCAAAACTGAATATATTGCGGCGTTGCATGGAAAATAACATAAGCATTTCGGCAGTCCATACACCTATACCATCGAGTTCTATAAGTTTGGTACAAACATCTTCATCCGACATAGTCCTAAGAACTTCGATTTCGAATTCACCCGATAATACTTTTTGCGCTGCCGATTTGATGTAAGCCGCCTTTTTGAACGTAATGCCGAACCGCTGTAGCTCTTCATCGTTGAGACTGTCAATAACATGGGGAGTTATCTCGCCGAGAGCAGTCACCATCTTTTCCCAGATTGTTTTGTGCGCCTTTGTCGAAATCTGTTGCCCCACGATGGAATTGATCAAAGCCGCAAACAAGTCGGGAATGACTTTCCGTTCTATTGGACCAACTTTGTCTATCACTTCAGCAAGCCTCTTATCTCGTTTTTTCAGATAAGAAATTTCCGCTTCGCCATAGATGAAAATATTATAATCTGCCATTCCCCAGCTTGTGACGAAAATATTCGTTAGAATCTACTGGAGCCTCATTGCGGTAGCAGTCGTCATATTCCCTTATGACAGATGCAACGGTTATCCGATAACTCTCGAAAAGTTTCTCACGTCCTTCTAACTGGCTCATGCGATGGTTAAGTTCATTACGCCATTTTTCAACGGCTTCTTCACTTTCCCATACATTCAATGACAACAACTTGCTTTCTGCATTCAAACTGCTGAATCGTTCGGAACGGATAAAGCCCTTCGCGTTTGAAAGCAATGGTTTTAATTGAGAGGCAAGTTCAAGATAACGTTCTTTACCCTCTGCGGTGGGCGTTACTTCGAAAAGTACGACCACTTTCTGTTTGCGGCTTTCTATGTTTTCTATCATTTGATTTCTATATCTTTAGTTGTTGTTATCTTATGGTTCTTCTACGATTATTGTTGCTGTTTTTCTGGCGTTCTTCAAATCACCGGCAATAATGTGTTTCAATAGTTTTTCATGAGAAGTCTGTGAATTTATAAAACAATCTGTGCCGTCGTAAATGCGATTGAACTCCGAAAGCAGATGAGTGGCTGCGGAACGATAAATATCAGCCAGTATTCGGTTGTGAGCGGCATCGGCAATGGCAATATGAAAATTCAAGTCGGCTTCGATGCATTCTTCCAACAAGCCTTTTTCCGCATTTACTTTTCTTTTTTCAAGTGAAGCTCGCATTCGTTCTATATCTTTTTCTGTTCTTCGCGCCACAGCTTTCTCCACGATTGCAATATCCAGTATTTTTCTAACTTCGTCCAGTTCCGTTCGATCTGCGGTGCTCATTTTTATGTTGACATCATCATTATTCGATGGAACAGCTACAAACGTTCCTGAACCTTGTTGGACTCGGACAACTCCCATGTTTACCAACAGTTTTACCGCTTCCCGAACGCTTGACCTGCCAACTCCGAAAGTTTTCATCAACTCTGGTTCGGTTGGAAGTTTATCCCCAGCCCTATAGGTCCCTTCCGTAATCTGTTGCTTCAATGTCTCGGCAATCATATCTGCCAAAGACTTCTTTTGTATAATCATAATGCTTGTTTTATTAGTCATATCATCTGATGATTTGCAAAAGTAGATATTTTTATATAGAGAGCAAAATAATTAATGATAAATTGTTTGGCAATTGGTATTTGATTAAAATCTAAAATAAATCCTCCTCTCCTTGGATAGTATCTGAAATATGCACTACCTTTGTCGCCAAAGCAAAAACATTGCATGTGAAAAGGTTACTTTCCAACATCGTAAAGTATGTACTGATAGTAGTATTTGTTTATTACTACGTAGGAAACACAGCCTTTGTCCATACACATGTAGTCGATAATTTCCTCATAACTCACTCCCACCCCTACCTTCCGGGTATGCACCATTCGCACACGGAGGCACAGTGGGAAACCGTCTCCTGGTTCAATTTATTATGCCTGGACAGTTCGCATGAGTTACCGATAGTTCCCTTTATTTTATTTTTCCTAAGTTTCATCTTCTTGTTGCATGGAGCAAACCGGATTGTTCGCACAGCCCGGTCTTTCCATTTACGTTCTCCACCCTGTCATGTATGCTGAGAACAGATTTTGTTATTTAAGTTTCGTATGTAGCCTGAACGGCAGAGCATATGCGAAACCTTAATCTGTTATTCCCAAAATACATGAAGAAAAACGAGTTCTTATCATAACGACAAAGAAATGAAATACATATATTTATTGTGCCTGACCGGCATGATGTGCTATGCCTGTACCGGTCAGCAAAAAGAACAGGAAAACCAGGAATTTTCTGTCTCAGGAGATACTATTGTGGTATCTTCGGAATCCCCCATCGCCAAGAAACTGAAAATAAGCGAAGTTCAGAAAGAATTGCATGAAACGACATTTACAGTTTCGGGCATCGTGAAAGCCATTCCCAATCATTATGCAGAAATAGCCTCTCCGTTTGCAGGACGGGTGACGCGTTCCTTTATCCGTCTGGGACAAAAAGTGGATAAAGGCAGTCCCCTGTTTGAAATCAGTTCGCCCGACTTCTTTGAAACCGGAAAAGTCTACTACCAGGCAAAGCAGGAAATGGAACTGGCTTCCAAGAATCTGCGCCGAGAACAGGACTTGTATGCACACAAAGTAAGTGCGCAAAAAGAAGTGGAAGAAGCCGAAGTGAACTATGAATTGAAAAAGAAAGATTATGAAAATGCGTTGGCTGCCCTGAAAGTATTCCAGATAGAACCGGACCAGTTAGTACTGGGTCAGCCTATGATTGTCCGTTCACCCATTTCCGGTGAAATAGTGAAGAATAACATTGTAATCGGGCAATTCATGAAAGACGATGCCGACCCGGTGGCCGTGGTAGCCGATCTGAATGAAGTATGGGTAGCTGCCAATGTGAAAGAAAAGGATATGTCCCTGCTCTCTTCATTGAAAAAGGTGGAAATATCCCTGGTCTCGCAATCAAATCAGACCTTCAGCGGTACAATCTACCATATCAACGAAATGCTGGATGAAGATACGCGTTCGGTAGAAGTATTAGTGGCATGCGATAATAAAGAGCGACTGATGAAGCCTGCCATGTATGCCACTGTGAAACTGACTGACGAACCTGCTGAAAGCATTCTGATCCCGACTTCCGCCATTTTGCAGGAAGAAGAACAGGCGTATGTACTGGTCTCTTCGGGCAACAATAAATTTCTGAAACGGAAAGTGGAAACTTCTGCTACGGATGGTGACAAGAGTATCATCACTTCCGGCCTGCAATCCGGAGAAAAGTATGTTTCAGACGGTGCTTTCTATCTGCTGAACGCCAACTAAACACCGGGGTTACATAGTATGAAGAAGTTGATTTTTCTGGCGATACATCGTCGAGGACTGATGTTCGTATTGTTTGCCTTCATTGCCGTGGTGGGTTACTATTCATGGACAAGACTGGCAATAGATGCTTATCCGGATATTGCGGATACCACCGTACAGATTGTGACACAAGTGCCGGGACTGGCTGCCGAAGAGATAGAACAGCAAATCACAATTCCCATTGAACGGGCCGTAAACGGTCTGCCGGGACTGAACGTGATGCGAAGTAAAAACACTTTCGGACTGAGCACCGTGGTACTGGTGTTTGATGACGGAATTGATGACTACTGGGCACGCCAGCGTGTGCAGGAGCGCTTGGTAGATGTAGAATTACCTTATGGTGCCGTACCGGGGCTGAATCCCCTAACCTCACCTACCGGAGAGATATTCCGCTACGTCATTGAAAGCGATAATCTGGACCTGCGTGAGATCACCGATTTGCATAAATGGGTGATTATCCCTCGGTTGAAGCAAGTGACAGGCGTAGCCGATGTAAGCAACTACGGTGGCATCACTACCCAGTATCAGATCGAACTGAATCCGCGTAAGATGGAAGAGTACGATATTTCCCTTTCTGACGTGACCGAAAAAGTTGAAATGAACAATGTGAACGCCGGAGGAAGTATGTTGAGCCGGGGTGATCTGAGTTATGTGATTCGCGGTATCGGTCTGGTGAAGGATTTGAAAGATTTAGGACGTATCGTTATCAAAACGGATAATGGAGTACCTGTGTATCTGGATGATATCGGAAAACTGAAATATGGCAGCCTGGAGCGCAAGGGCGTACTGGGCTTTTATGATGGCAAACGTAATTTTTCTGACGGCGTAGAAGGCATTGTGCAAATGTTGCGCGGTCAGAATCCCTCGCAAGTGCTCGAAGGAGTACATGCCGCTATTGACGAACTGAATAACGAAGTACTGCCCAAAGGCACACACATCCATCCTTTTATGGATCGCACGAACCTGGTGGATATGACCTTACACACGGTTTCGCATACACTGTTTATGGGTATGATCCTGGTGATAGTGGTACTGATTCTCTTTTTAGGAAGCTGGCGGGGTGCATTGCTCGTTGCCGTCACTATTCCCCTATCGCTACTGATAGCTTTTATCCTGATGCACGTGACGGATATACCTGCCAACCTGCTTTCATTGGGAGCTATTGACTTCGGTATCCTGGTAGACGGCTCTATCGTGATGATGGAAACGATTCTGAAGAAGCGTGAACGGCATCCCGATGAAGTATTGGAAGAAGATTCCATCTTACGACGTACAACGGAAGTCGCCCGCCCTATCTTCTTCTCTATCCTTATTATTATAACCGCTTATTTGCCCTTGTTTGCCTTCGAACATATCGAGAAGAAATTGTTTACACCGATGGCATATACAGTGGGATATGCACTGATAGGCGCTCTGTGTGTAGCATTGTTTCTGATTCCGGGACTGGCATATATGGCTTACCGTAAGCCTCGGAAAGTATATCATAACCGTTGGTTGGAGAAATTGCAGATGCTGTATCACGCACAAGTAGTTCGTGTAATTGACTGCCCGAAAGCCGTATTGGGAGTATTGGCAGGAATCCTGGTTTTAGCAGGTGTTTTGAGCTACACGGTGGGAAAAGATTTCCTTCCTCCCTTAGACGAAGGGGCTATCTGGATTCAGGTACAATTGCCTCCGGGGATTTCCATCGAGCGTTCCAAAGAGATGGGAGCTGAATTAAGAAATAAGTTGGGGCAGTTTCCGGAAGTGTCGTACGTAATGACACAGGTGGGACGTGATGATGAAGGGGCAGAAGCCTTTTCCCTTTCGCACATCGAGTGCGGTGTAGGATTGAAACCTTACGATAGCTGGACTACAGGACGCAATAAAGCCAAGCTGATTGGAGCGATGAATGATACGCTCATGACCATGCCGGGATATTCGGTAGGTTTCTCCCAGCCGATTATTGACATGGTGATGGACCAGATAGCAGGTGCGCACAGTGATCTTGCACTGAAGATATACGGGGAAGATATCACGGAAACGCGTCATATTGCCGATAAGGTTGTCAATGTCATCAAGCAGATTCCGGGCGCGACGGATGTTGCCGTAGATCAGGAGCCTCCCCTTCCCCAACTTCAGATTATAGCAGACCGTGACCGTATTGCACAATACGGATTGAATGTCTCGGACGTGGCCGATCTGATAGAACTCGCCATTGGCGGCAAGGCCATTTCGCAAATCTTTGTAGGTAGCAAGTCGTATGACGTCATCTGCCGTTTCAGCGAAGAGACGCGCAATACGCCGGAACGCATCGGAAACCTGATGCTGACTTCGGGCACAGGTGCCAAGATACCATTGAGTCAGGTTGCGGAGATCAAACTGACCACAGGGGCAAGTACCATTTCACGCGAGATGAATAAGCGGCATCTTACAATCCGTGTCAACCTGCGTGGTATCGACCTGACTTCTTTCTTGCAGAAAGCGAACAGGATGATTGATGACCAGGTGAAATACAACCATGAAGATTTTCATCTGAAATGGGCGGGACAGTTTGAAAACCAGCATCGTGCATACAATCGTTTGGGCGTGGTAGTTCCGTTGGCATTGGGCATTATGTTACTGTTATTGTTTGCCGCCCTCGGCAAATTCCGGCAAGCGGCTTTATTGATGTGTATCATTCCGTTGGCACTCTTCGGCGGTATGCTTGCACTGAATATACGGGGAATGACACTGAATGTATCTTCTGCCGTAGGTTTCATCGCACTGATCGGTGTAGCTATTCAGAATGGAGTGATTATGATTTCTCATATCAATAATTTGCGCGAACGGGGGCGCGACTTGCGCGATGCCGTAGTTACCGGTGTGCGTCATCGTTTCCGTCCCATTCTGATGACGGCTACCGTTGCTGTGCTGGGTTTGCTTCCGGCATCCCTGAGTACGGGAATTGGTTCCGATGTACAGCGTCCGCTGGCAACGGTTATTGTATACGGATTGCTGTTTGCTACTGTGGTGACACTGTATATTCTCCCCACTTTATATTATATGATGGAAAAAAAGGAAGATAAAAAGGATGAAAATGAAAAGATATAATATTGCGTTGTTTACCCTTATTGTTTGTGCCTGTTCAGTGCAGGCACAGACTGTAGAACCGATTACTTATAAGCAGTATATGCATAAAGTAAGTGCCGACAATCTGGAATATGCAGCGGAGAAGATGAATGTCAGTGCCGCACATGCAGATGTGATAGCTGCCAAGGTATTTGATGATCCGTCGCTCTCTTTTACTTATTCCAACAATGAAGATCATACTTTGCAAATGGGGCAAAGCTATGAACTGGAACTTTCGCAGAACGTAACTTTAGGAAGACGTACGGCCGGCATCAAGTTGGCACGCAGCCAAAATGAACTGGCGGAGATTGTGCTGGATGATTATTTCCGGAATTTACAGGCGGACGCCACCATTGCTTATCTGGAAGTAATGAAGCAAAAACAACTCTGTGACATCAAGAGAAGTGCATGGAGCAATATGTACGACCTGGCGAAATCCGACAGTATCCGTCTGGCATCCGGCAAGATCATGGAGGTTGAAGCGATACAAAGCAGGCTGGAAGCGGATATCATGTATAACGAGGTGTTGCAAGCTGAGACGGACTTAAAGCAGGCATATATGCAACTGTCCCTTTTTGTCGGAACCACAGTTACAGATACGCTGTTTCATCCGGTGGAAGAACTGAAAAAACCGGAACAGGTATTTGTGCTAAACGGATTGATTGAGGGAGCTATAGAACATCGTTCTGATTTACTGGCAGCTTTGAAGAATACGGAGGTTGCACGTCGTGAACTGATTCTGGCTAAGCGTGAAAAGCGTCCTGATGTGGAGTTTTCATTAGGATGGAGTCATAACAAGCGTGTACGCAATGAAGAAGCACCTGCCCCGGCATTCAATGGAGTCAGTGCGGGGATTGCGATTCCTTTAAACTTCTCTTCTCTGAATAGAGGTGCGGTCAATGCTGCCCGTTTCCGTGCCCGCCAGGCAGAATTGCAATATGAGCAAATGTGCTTGCAGGTACAGCGGGAAGTTCTGGGAGCCTATCAGCAATTCCAGTCGCAGGCCCTTCAAGTGAAACATTACGAAGGCGGAATTCTGAAACAGGCGCAGGATGTGCTTGAAGGTAAAATATACAGTTATAACCGGGGTGAAGTTTCTCTGCTGGAAATACTGAATGCACAACGCACGTATGATGAAGTTCAGGCGCAATATATAGAAACGCTGTTTAATTATAATGCGGCACTCGTCGAGCTGGAACGCAACTGCGGAATTTGGGATATAAAGGGATAAATTGTTGATAATACAAATGGCACTATAGAGTCTATTTCCTCTCCTCGAACTCTTCATAGAGAGCTATCGGACCGTAGTGCCATAATTTTGTTTCTTCTTTTTCTAAGGCCTTATAAGTGTTTGACCTGTAGAAAATACGAATGGCATCCAGCAAAGTTACTCCCTTTTCTTCTGCGTAAATTTTAGCAAAAAGGCTCACCTTTCCGGGTAATAGAAGATGGAGATTTTTATCAGTTATTTCTCTATTCATAAAATTATCTCCTTTACTTCAATGTATTTCAAATATTTCAATGATTTATCTGTATGGAATAGCATTTGATCTACCAGTTTATAGGTTTTCAACTCTTTAATAAGTCCTTCTTTATCTAAAAGTTCGCTTTCATATAGAGCAAAGGCCGCATAAACCCTATCATTAGCTACTGGTCCGTAAACCAAATCATTATTATGTTCAAAATTTCTTAATGTACGATTTGACATAACAAAATCTACCCATTCTTCTGTAGGTTCATCAAACCACAAAATATTCATTTCGGACATGCTGGCACTATCCATTTCATAGACATTGATATAACCTACATTTGCTTGAGCTGTCATGCGTCTCCTCACCCACTGCTCTGCTTGTCCGTATGAGGTCGTAGTATAGAAACCGGTACCATAATCAAGCGTTCTTGTAGGCTTAATGATTCGAGGTTCTTGCACTATTTCCAAACTTCCATGGTATAGTTTCATCCTATTCCTCCTTTTTTTGCTGAATAAAGTCATCAATTTCTTCTAACAACCATTGACGACTTTGTGTATGCAAAATCTCAAAGTTGTCAGACAAGTACTCTGTCACCCCATATTTGTCAAATAAGTCCATAACTTCATTGCCATTAGCTGAAATATGAACTTTATACTGTTCAATACAGAATGAAATAAAGTAAGCTATATCCAATTCTTTTTTTACCATTCCTACTTCTTTTAGTGCTCGAAAATACGATTTTTATCAGAAAGATACAACCTCTTTCTGATTTTTTCATTTTTAGTTCACATAAGTCACTTCTCCCGTATTTCAGGTCGCGTACTCTGCTGTTATCTCAGGATATCGCATTTCTTGTATGAATTCTTAAAATGAGAGTATGTGTTTGTCACAATATCCTCTTTTTTTTGTATCATTGCAAGCATAATTCTCTAAAGAACATACTATTATGAAAACTAGATTTTTATTATTTGCTGTATTTCTATTGGTGTGCAGCATTGCATTCAGTCAGGAAAGTGATAATGCGAAGTACATTGAGGTTACCGGAACTTCGGAAATAACCCTTGTGCCCGATGAGATTCATTATCTTATTGAGATTAAAGAATATTGGGAAGAGGAATTTGACGGAAAGTCTAAACCGGAGAATTATCGGACTAAAGTGCCATTGGTAGGAATAGAGCGAAATTTGAGAACTGCCTTACGAAAGATCGGGATTCCGGAAGACGCCATCCGTACACAAGAAGTAGGCGACTATTGGCGTGAACGCGGACTTGAATTCCTGGTATCCAAACGGTTTGATATTACATTGACCGATTTTAGTCAGATAGATGAGATTCTAAAGGTTATCGACACGAAAGGTATCAACTACATGCGTATCGGGGAACTGAAAAACAAGGAAATGCAGGTCTATCGGCAACGAGGCAAGATAGAGGCACTGAAAGCCGCACAAAAGAAAGCAGGATATTTGGTGGAAGCATTAGGTAAACGCCTGGGGGATGTCATTCGCATTGTCGAACCGCAGGAAAGTGCAGGTTATTCCCGGTATTTTGCAGCCCAGAGCAATGTAAGTTCATCACAGGCAGAAGCTTACGATGCTTTCCGTACGATAAAACTGAATTATTCGATGCTGGTGAGGTTCGAGATAAAGTAGAAATAAAAAGATTTATTTCTTTTGTTACTGTGTCATTAAAGTGTAACTTTGTACAAAACGTTACGTTATGGGAAAAGTAAAAGAACCAGCTGCAACTTACTATAGCCGTCCGATGCTGAATGCCTTGCGCAATCACATAAAAGACAGAATAGAACAAATGGACGATGCCGTGCTATTATCTAAAATTAGCAGCATGCTTGATAAAGATGAGGAAAGCTTTGAAGAGCGTTATCAACGTGCCAAAGAATTTGCATATACACATCTTGACAGGGAATTTGCAGAAGAACTTGAAAAAGAGAATTTTCTGATAGGCAAACCTATACCTTGCCAATATGCTGATGAGGAATTTGAAAAAGAATCAAAACTGTCAGAAGCCAGCGGTATTGCTACTGATGAAGAAGTAAAAGCCGCTTTCAATTTATGGCTGAACTTAAAATAATCTGGACAAAGCGGGCACTTGCCGTATTTCAAAAAACTGCATATTGGTATGCTGCAAATCTGGGAATACAATTCGCTGCCACCTTTGCAAAAAATGTAGATGAAGCGATACACAAGATTTTATTAATGCCCACTGTTGGCCAGCTTGAAAAACGTGGAAAAGACAAGGAGTATAGGTCTATCCTATCTCACTCTCTATGTAGAATTTATTATTGGTACAATAATACGGAAATACATATTGTCAGGCTACGTTTTAATAAAATGAATAAATAATCCGATTGTTCTATTTCTTCATCCTTACCTCATACAAGTCATTTCTCCTGTCTTTCAGATTGCGCACACTGCCATAAGTATGCAATTCATTCAATAAATCCAGATCCACATCAGATACCAGTATCATTTCTGTATTCGGTGTGGCTTCTGCACGCTTGCCATCCGTCGGAAATGCAAAGTCGCAGGGAGTAAATACACCTGATTGTGCATACTGAATATCCATATTGTGCACGCGCGGAAGATTACCTACACTACCGGCAATGACAACGAAACATTCATTTTCGATGGCACGGGCATGAGCGCATACCTTTACACGTGAGTAAGCATTTTGCGTATCCGTCAGGAAAGGAACGAATAAAATCTGCATGCCCTGGTCTGCCATAATACGGGATAATTCCGGAAATTCCACATCGTAGCAAATCAGCACGCCAATCTTAGCACAGTCCGTATCGAATGTCTGCAAAGCCTTTCCGCCACTTAATCCCCAGCTTTTTATTTCATCGGGTGTTACGTGCAACTTCTCATACATCTCAAAACTACCATCGCGACGACAAAGGAAACCGACATTATACAATAGTCCATCCTCTTTAATAAGCGGCATGCTACCCGTAATGATATTGATATTGTAACTGATAGCCAACTTTACAAATCGTTCTCTAATCTCCTCAGTATAAGCCGCCAGTCCGCGAATGGCCTGTGACTCCCCTTCATTATTGAATTTTGCCATCAGCGGGGCATTGAAGTATTCGGGGAAAAGAATGAAGTCACTCTTATAATCGGATACGGCATCCACAAAGAATTCTACCTGTTCAAACAGGTCATCCAGCGTTTGATAACTACGCATTTGCCACTGCACCAATCCTACGCGCACGGTGGTTTTCGGTGCAATATATTCTTCCGTAGGTTCCTGATAGTAAATGTTATCCCATTGCAACAGACAAGCATAATGCTTGGACTCTTCATCATTAGGCAGGTAATTGCGCATCACCTTGCGTACGTGGAAATCATTGGAAAGCTGAAAGGTCAATACGGGGTCGAAAATTTCTTTCTGCTTTACCTTATCTATATACTCTTTCGGGCGAAGTTGATCCGAGTATTTATAATAGTTGGGAATACGCCCACCGAACATAATAGCTTTCAGGTTCAGAGTTTCGCAAAGCTCCTTGCGGTATTCGTACATACGGCGTGCCAGGCGAAGCCCACGGTATTGGGGATGAATAAAGACTTCAATACCATATAATATATTGCCTTTAGGATTATGGGTATTGAAGGTTTCTTTACCCGTCACCTGTGCATAAGTATGATCGTTCTTCACATCATCGTAATTCACAATGATGGAAAGTGCGCAGCCGACAATCTTTTCGTCTACCACGGTTACAATCTGTCCTTCGGGGAAAATTCGGATGAGTTTTTCAATTTGTTTGTGTGTCCAAAACACATCGCTGCCATCCGTATATACACGGGTGAATGATTGCGCCAGTTGCTCGTAGTCTTCTATTTGTAAATTACGCAACTGTACTTTGTTGATTTTCAATGAGTCCATAATGTCTCTTTTTTATACCAAAAGTTAAATCCGCTGCAAAGGTACGGTTTAAACTTATACATTGTCTCCCAGAATGCATATTTTTGTGAGAGACTGATTTTGCAATAAAAAAGAAATGAGGATTTAACACTTTAGGGATAAGAGTATTTTGCTTTTTTTATACTTTTGCATCGTTTTCTACAACTTTCTGTTTATTTCTTATTTAATTTTTTTAAAATCATGGCTAAAAAGATGTTCTTCCTGTTTGTGCTTTTGCTTTCCCTTACAGGAATGCTCAAGGCACAGGTAACTACTGCCGGAATGAGTGGGAAAGTGATGGCTGACGAAGAATCTGTCATCGGCGCTACGGTTGTAGCCGTACACGAACCTTCCGGAACCAGTTACGGTACTGTTACCAATGTAGACGGACGTTTCAGTCTGCAAGGTATGCGCTCCGGTGGTCCTTACAAGGTGACGGTATCTTACATCGGTTATCAAACGGCAATCTATACAGGTATCCAGCTGCAACTGGGTGAAACTTATTCATTGAATGTAACCCTGCACGAAGCTTCGGAATTATTGGGAGAAATCACCATTACGGCCAGCAGGTCAAAGTTCAGTGCTGAAAAGACGGGAGCTACTACCAATATTTCTTCTGAACAGCTCACCACATTACCCAGCATTAACCGCAGTATCAGCGACTTTACCCGCATTTCCCCGTATGCTTCAGGAAATTCCTTTGGCGGCCGCGACGGACGCTCCAATACGTTCACGGTAGACGGTGCGAACCTGAATAACAACTTCGGTCTGTCGTCCGGTTTGCCAGGCGGTGGAAATCCAATTTCACTGGATGCCATTGATGAAGTACAGGTTGTGATTGCCCCATACGACGTGCGTCAGGCAAACTTTATCGGTGCAGGCATCAATGCCATTACGAAATCGGGTACAAACGCTTACAGAGGTAGCGCTTATATGTACTTCAATAATGAAGTGATGCGCGGTAACAAAATTGGTGATACTGATTTCGGTGTGCGTGCCGAAGAGTCCAAGACTGTTTACGGTGCTACATTTGGCGGTCCTATCATTAAAGACAAGCTGTTCTTCTTTGCAAATGTAGAGTATGAGAAGAGTCCGCAGCAAGTGATTACATGGCGTGCGGCAAAAGAAGGAGAAACTCCGAATAACTCTACGATTTCACGAACTACGGAAGCTGATCTGGCGGAATTTTCACAGATTCTGAAAGACAAATACGGATACAATACTGGTTCGTTCACAGATTTCCCTGCCGATGTCACCAACCTGAAGTTGCTGGGACGTATTGACTGGAATATCAATCAGGGAAATAAGTTGAGTGTACGCTATAACTTTACCAATAACAAAACCTGGGAAGCACCCAATGGAAGTTCGGGAAATACCGGGTATCGTTTGGCATACAACCGTGTTTCGGTATATTCCATGTCCTATGCAAACTCTTGCTATTCTTTGCAGAACATTGTGAACTCGGCTACTGCCGAATTGAACAGCCGTTTCTCTTCCAACGTTTCCAATCAGCTGTTGTTTACATACAGTGACATGAAGGATGAACGCGGTACGAACTCTAGTCCCTTCCCTTTCATTGATATTATGGCCGGATACTACGAAAACGGTAATCAGATATTAGAGCCTTACATGACTGCCGGCTACGAGTTGTTTACCTATAACAACCTGGTGAAAAATACGGTTATGACTATTGTGGATAACTTCACCTATTATCTGGGAGCTCACAAACTGACGGCAGGTGTCAGCTACGAACGTCAGAAAGCCGGGAACTCGTATATGCGTAACGGAACCGGATATTATCGCTATTCCAGCTTCGAGGATTTCAAGAATGGAGCTGCACCTGAGTCATTTGCCTTGGCTTACGGGTACAATGGTAATACAAAACCTTCTGCGGACGTGAAATTCGGCCAGTTGGGTGTTTATCTGCAAGATGAATGGAACATACGCGATAACTTTAAATTGACCGCCGGTATACGTATGGATAATCTCAGTTTCCTGAATGATATTATGCGCAATCAGGCTATCTACGATCTGGACTTCAACGGTATGCATATTGATACGGGGGCATGGCCCAATAGTAAACTGCAATTTTCTCCGCGTGTGGGTTTCACCTGGGATGTGTTCAATGATAAGACTTTAAAAGTGCGTGGTGGATCAGGATTCTTCACCGGACGTATTCCTCTGGTGTTCTTTACCAATATGCCTACCAACTCGGGTATGATTCAAAATCTGGTAAGTATTACGACCAGATATAAGGATGGTGTTGTAACCAGTCGCGATCCCCGCCTGGAATTACTGAAAGGTAATATGATAGCAGACGTAAACCAGATGATTTCCACATTGGGGCTTCCTACCTCTATCAGTCCGGAAGAAGGTGTGTTGCCAAGCTCCGTAGTGGGTATAGATCCGGACTTCAAGATGCCGCAAGTCTGGAAAACCTCATTAGCTTTGGATTACCAGCTGCCTGTATCTTTCCCGCTGACGGTTACACTGGAAGGAATGTTCTCTAAAGATATCAATGCGGTGCGCCAATACAACTACAACGTACAGGCTCCGGATAAAGATACATGGTCACGTTTTAACGGACCGGATGATCGTTACATTTATCCTGAAAACTTCCTGCAACACACGAATATCAGTAATGCAAACGTATTGACCAACACTTCCAAAGGTTGGGGATGGACAGGCAACATCACCGTAATGGCAGAACCCGCCAAGAATGTGAACATTATGGCAGCCTATACTCATACCGAGTCAAAGGAAATCAGTGGTATGCCTGGTTCGGACGCTAACTCTGCCTGGACAAACGTTCCATCCATCAACGGACCGAACAGCTCGGGACTCATGCGTTCGCAATATGTCACTCCCAACCGTGTAGTTGCTTCCATTAACTGGCGCGTACATTTGAATAAGAAGACATCTTCAAACTTCAGTCTCTTTTATAGCGGATATTCATCCAGTGGTTATAGTTTTATGTACTCTAATGATATGAATGGCGATGGTGTAACCAATGATCTTATTTATATCCCGAAGACTAAAGATGAAATCAAGTTCACGAGTGCCGAAGATGCAGATGCTTTCTGGAAGTTTGTGAATCAAGACCCTTATCTGAAGAAGCATAAAGGCGAATATGCCGAAGCTTATTCGGCACGTGCTCCCTGGGTACACCGCTTTGATTTCCGTTGGAGTCGTGACTTCTTCGTGAAGATTGGCAAAACTAAGAATACGCTGCAACTCAGCCTGGATATCCTGAATATAGGTAACTTGCTGAACAGCAAATGGGGTGTAACGAAAAACATGTCCGGCGCTAATGGTGGACGAATTCTGACCTATAAAGGTAAGGATGAGAGCAACACTCCTATTTTCTCTATGTACAAAGACAGTGACGGTAATTATCCTACCGGAAGCTTCACCCGAAACCTGAATTACAGCGAATGTTGGAAGCTTCAGATCGGTCTGCGATACGTATTCAATTAAAGCTTCAGAACGTATATTTATCAAAAAAAGAAAAGGTGCAACCGGTCGTTTCGGTTGCACCTTTTTGCATTTATAAGATCTTAAAGGAGAGAGAATTTTATTTGTTTTTTCTCCAGAGTTTACTCATATCTTCCAGAGTCTTACCCTTCGTTTCGGGTACCCAACGCCAAACGAAGAAGGCAGCTGCAACACAGATGATGCCATACAAACTGTATGCGAACATCGGACTGAAGTCGTACAGTGCCGGGAATGTAGAGGATATGATATAGTTGAAAATCCATTGGAAAGCTACTGCAATAGCTACGGCTTTGCCACGGATAGTATTCGGGAAGATTTCTGCAATCAATACCCAGCAAATCGGTCCCCATGACATCATGAAGAATGCTGCGTATACAATTACGGAAAGTACCGGAACGATACCCTTGATTCCCATGCTGTCGCACATTGCCACTGCAAATGCACCTACTGCCATACCGATAGAACCGATAATCAGCAACGGCTTGCGTCCGAAACGGTCTACAGTAAAGATAGCTACAAGCGTAAATACAATGTTTACAATACCCATGATAACAGTTTGCATCATACCACCACCTTCAGCACCTGCGTTTTCAAAAATACGCGGAGCATAGTAGAGTACGGCATTGATACCGATGGCTTGCTGGAATACGGAAAGCAAAATACCGATAACGATAACTGCCACACCGTAAGAGAATAATTTTTCTGTCTTTTCCTTGGAAGTAGCCTTGATTTCTGCCAGAATTTCTTTTGCTTTGTTTACACCATTCACCTTCTCCAGGATAGAGTATGCCTTTTCGTCCTGATGTACCAGCACCAGATAACGCGGGGTTTTCGGTACGAAGAAAAGAAGGAAGCCGAATAATGCAGCCGGGAATGCTTCCGAGCCGAACATATAACGCCATCCGGTTTGCACGCTCCACATATCCGAAGCGGCGTTCACAGACAATATACCTTCAGCACTCTTGTCGATAATAGGATTTGTGTGGTCGCCCATAATCAGGAAGTTGACGAAGTAAACCACCAACATACCGAAGATAATGGCAAACTGGTTACAAGATACCAGCGTTCCACGAATATTAGAGGGTGCAATTTCTGCGATGTACATCGGACATACGGCAGAGGCAAGACCTACACCAATACCGCCCAATACGCGATACAAATTGAATGCGATGAGCAATTCCATGTTTGGCTCACCGTAGTTGAAGAATAAAAATTCGGGATAGTAAGATCCCAATGCAGACAGGAAGAACAGCACGGATGCCAGTCTCAGCGAATTGCGTCGTCCCAAGCGGGAAGCGAAGAAACCGGAAAGAGCACCACCGATCACACAGCCGATAAGTGCACTGGAAGAAGTGATACCGTGCATCACCTTGTCATATTGGAAATCCGTAGCCATCAGGAAGAAAGCTTCCAAGCCCTTCTCCGCACCCGAGATTACCGCCGTATCGTAACCGAACAGCAAGCCTCCCAGAATGGCAACGGTTGTAATAGAATACAGGTAGAGTTTACTACCATTGTTAGCATCATTCATGATAAAAAAGATTAGGTTGATAAATGAGTAAAAAGTGATAAAGAGATAAGGTGGTAGAGTGCCCTCACCCTACCACCTTATTATATTAGCAATACATATTCACGATTGCTTCATACAATTCTTGCTTACCGCTAGTTTGTTTCGGTTCGCCGTTAGCTTTCGCATAAGCTACAACATCTTCCAAAGACAATTTGCCTTCTTCGAATTCCTTACCTTTGCCACCGTCGAATGATGCGTAACGGTCAGCCAACATCTTCTTGTAAGGAGATTCTTCCAGTAATTTAGCTGCACTTTCCAGAGCACGTGCCATAGCATCCATACCTGCAATGTGAGCGATGAAGATATCTTCCAGATCGGTAGAGTTACGACGAGTCTTGGCGTCGAAGTTAGTACCACCATTGCCCAAACCACCGTTGCGGATGATCTGCATCATAGCCTGAGTCAATTCGTAGTTATCAATAGGGAATTGGTCAGTATCCCAACCGTTCTGATAGTCACCACGGTTAGCATCGATAGAACCCAACATGCCGTTGTCAACAGCTACAGCCAGTTCGTGTTCGAAAGTATGGCCAGCCAAAGTTGCGTGGTTAACCTCGATGTTTACTTTGAAATCCTTATCCAGACCGTGAGCTTTCAGGAAGCCGATCACTGTTTCAGTATCTACGTCATACTGATGTTTTGTCGGTTCCATCGGTTTCGGTTCAATCAGGAAAGTACCTTTGAAGCCACGAGCACGTGCATAGTCACGAGCGATAGTCAACATCTTTGCAAGGTGTTCTTTTTCACGTTTCTGGTCAGTGTTCAGCAAAGACATGTAACCTTCGCGACCGCCCCAGAACACATAGTTTGAACCACCCAGTTCGATAGTAGCGTCAATAGCGTTCTTGATCTGAACAGCAGCGCGTGCTACAACGTCGAAATCAGGATTGGTAGCGGCACCGTTCATATAACGTGCATGACCGAATACGTTAGCAGTACCCCACAACAACTTGATACCAGTTTCAGCCTGTTTTTCTTTTGCATAAGCTACGATAGCTTTCAAGTTAGCTTCATATTCTTCGATGCTTGCACCTTCAGAAATCAGGTCTACATCGTGGAAGCAATAGTATTCGATACCCATCTTCTGCATGAATTCGAAACCTGCATCCAATTTATTTTTAGCTGCTTGCAAAACGTCAGAGTCACCATTCCAAGGGAATTGTTTCGTTCCGCCACCGAATTGGTCACCACCTTCTGCGCAGAGAGTGTGCCACCAAGCCATAGCAAACTTCAACCAATCTTTCATCTTCTTACCCATGATTACCTTCTCAGCATCGTAGTAACGATATGCCATCGGGTTCATACTCTCTTTACCTTCGAATTTAATCTTTCCTATTCCGGGAAAATACTCTTTTGTTGCCATAATTTTAATTGAATTTTAAAGGGTTAATTATGTTTTAATTGTTAACTGTACTATTCTAATTCCCCTCGTTTTCAGAGGAGAGTTAAGTTAGCATTATTTTGCCATTGATTTTTCCAAACGATGTTTCCAGCGTGCATAAGCATCTGCATATTCCTGGCGCTTAGCCTGATTAGGCTCGATAACATCCAGTTTTTCCAGCGTTGCGAATGCTTCGTTATTATCTTTATAGATACCTGCACCGATACCTGCTCCCTTGGCTGCACCTACCGAACCATCCGTATCGTACAGTTCGATTACAGCTCCTGTCACACCTGCCAGCGTATCGCGGAAGATGGAGCTAAGGAACATATTTGCATGGCCTGCATGGATTTTCTGTACAGGGATGCCCATACCTTCCATAATATCTATACCATACTTGAATGAGAATACAATGCCTTCCTGAGCTGCACGCACAATGTGTTGTTTGCCATGCAGATTGAAGTTCAAGCCACGGATAGAGCAGTTGATCTCTTTATTTTCGAGCATACGTTCCGCACCGTTACCGAAGGGCAGAATACTGATACCTGCACTGCCGATAGGAGCTTGTGATGCCAGTACATTCATTTCATTGTAAGAGATGCCTTCGGGAGCAATCGTACGTTTCACCCAAGAATTAAGAATACCCGTACCATTGATGCAAAGCAATACCCCCAGACGGGTTTGTTCGTCCGTATGGTTTACGTGAGCGAATGTATTTACGCGTGATTTCGGATCATAGTTCACTTCACCGTTCACACCATATACAACGCCTGAAGTGCCTGCCGTAGAGGCGATTTCTCCCGGATTGAATACATTCAGTGAAAGAGCGTTATTCGGTTGATCACCTGCACGATATGTGATCGGTGTACCTTCTTTTAATCCCAATTCTTTTGCTGCGGCAGCATTCACACGGCCTTGTTCGGAGAATGTGGGTTTGATGTCCGCAATCAGAGAGTTATCGAAACCATAATAATCCATCAGGAAGTCGGCTACACGATTGTTCTTGAAATCCCAGAACATACCTTCCGAAAGTCCGGAAACAGTGGTACAGATTTCACCGCTCAACTTCATGGCGATGTAATCACCCGGCAACATAATCTTATAAATTCGTTCGTAGATGGCCGGTTCGTTTTCCTTTATCCATGCCAGTTTAGAGGCAGTGAAGTTACCCGGAGAGTTCAACAGATGTGAGAGACATTTCTCTTCTCCCAGTGTTTCGAAAGCTTTCTGTCCGTAAGGCACAGCACGCGAGTCACACCAGATTATGGAAGGACGCAGCACATTCTGGTCTTTGTCCACACATACCAATCCATGCATCTGATAAGAGATACCGATTGCCTTGATTTCACCTGCGTTTGCACCCGATTCATTCATGACAGCCTGTGTGGCAAGTTTTAGATTTTCCCACCAGCTTTCGGGATTTTGTTCCGCCCAGCCCGGTTTAACTGCAATGATTGCCGCCTCTGTCTTCGGGAAGAAAGCAGAAGATACACATTTGCCGGTTTCGGCGTTTACCAGGCTCGCTTTTACGGACGAGCTTCCAATGTCATAGCCTAATAAATACATGGTATTAATTATGAGTTTTGATTTATGAATTATTTTATTAATACTTATCTTCTTACCTTATTATATATCTTCTTATCGAATCGATAATAGCGTGCGGCACGGTGGGCAACTCCCTGTTGTTTTTCCTCCAATGGAACAACGTATTCCATCATCGCTATTTTCTTATGGAAGTTCCGCACGTCAATAGGCTTGCTATATATCAATTCATATAAAGTACGCAGTTGTGATGCCGTAAACTTACGAGGAAGCAGATCGAACAAGGCTGACGGATTAATCTCCACGTACTGGCGGATATATACCAGTGCTTCTTTAATAATCAGATTATGGTCGAAAGCCAATGCCTTAATATCTTGCAGTGCCACCCAATATGCTTCGAAATCAGCCAGATTCCGACTCAGTGCCCGATCTATCTTCACCAATGACAAGTAAGCAATTGTAACGATACGCTCCACCTTCGATTGCATGGCGCGTTCCAGCCAATGAATGTCTTTCGGGTCCTTCGTCCTATTCTTAGAACCGAATGCCTTGAATTGCATCAGATTGACGTTCTTCAAACCCGTTAGTTCGTTCAACACACGCTGGGCAGCTTCGTCCAAATCCTCATCCATATAGATCAGACTTCCGGGAAGCTTCATATCGTGAAAAATTTCACCTTGCTCCTCACCTACACGTTTTATCAACAGAACTTTTAATTGTTCTCCGTCAAAGCCAATCACTACACAGTCTACTGATATATGATTGTTCGCTAATGGGGTTTTATGTTCCATGTTTTGCATAATATCCATGTTTAAGCGCTGCAAATATAAACAGGTTTTTTTGAATATACAAGCGCAGAAAACTTAATTTCTATTATGTTATAAAGCACTATTTTTCAATATGATAGATATCGTACATTTTACAATATCAAAATATGGTCTTATCGTTGAAAGTACAATATGTATTGTTGATAAACGGAAGAATCAGGTAATTGTAGGAAGTACAATAAGAGTGAAGTGCTTTATTTTTAAGGATTTTAGTATACCGGAAGATTAAAAAGACAAGTACCTCTTATTGTATTTTAGTTGAAGTGCTATAAAAAGATTTTTTTCTCATCTATCCCTCTGCTTCCCAATAAACTCCCTTCTCCGAACGGAGGGAGTTAAAATAGCTTATTGCACAAAAATCCTTCGTTTGTGCGGTCAATATCAGAAAAAGCTATACCTTTGCACCACTTTTTTTAATTAACTACTAAAACAAGAACAGTATGAAAGCATTTGTATTTCCGGGTCAAGGTGCCCAATTCGTAGGAATGGGAAAAGACTTGTATGAAAACTCCGCTTTAGCAAAAGAATTGTTTGAAAAAGCCAATGATATCCTGGGATATCGCATTACGGATATTATGTTCAACGGTACGGACGAAGACCTGCGCCAAACGAAGGTAACTCAGCCTGCTGTATTCCTCCACTCCGTTATCTCCGCGCTTTGTATGGGTGATGATTTTAAACCTGAGATGACTGCCGGTCACTCATTGGGAGAATTATCTGCTCTGGTTGCTGCCGGTGCATTGAGCTTCGAAGATGGATTGAAACTGGTTTATGCCCGTGCCATGGCTATGCAGAAAGCTTGCGAAGCACAACCTTCTACAATGGCGGCTATCATTGCCCTCTCCGATGAAAAAGTAGAAGAAATCTGCGAGCAAGTAACCGCTGAAGGCGAAGTTTGCGTTGCAGCCAACTATAACTGCCCGGGACAGATCGTAATTTCCGGTTCTATCGAAGGCATCAATAAGGCATGCGAACTGATGAAAGCTGCTGGAGCAAAACGTGCTTTGCCTTTGAAGGTAGGCGGTGCTTTCCACTCTCCGCTAATGAATCCCGCAAAAGTTGAATTGGAAGCAGCTATCAACGCTACTGAAATACACGCTCCCAAATGTCCGGTTTATCAGAATGTAGATGCATTGCCTCACACTGATCCGGAAGAGATCAAGAAGAATCTCGTAGCTCAGCTGACAGCTTCTGTACGCTGGACACAGACTGTTAAGAATATGGTTGCTGATGGTGCTACCGACTTCACAGAATGTGGCCCAGGTGCTGTACTGCAAGGTCTGATCAAGAAGATTGCACCGGAGGTATCTGCTCACGGTATTGCATAATCCTTAAATACAATATATTTGTAGAGGTTGTGTCAAAATGCTGGCACAACCTTTTTTTATGCGCAAAGCCCAGACTT